>Ga0209187_1000097_pt1 | contig 197274 bp, 157 predicted proteins | sample BantaG_FD_187430 | JGI IMG/M metagenome (GOLD analysis project Ga0209187, IMG submission 187430) | Marine algal microbial communities from Bantry Bay, Ireland - BantryBay_4 metaG (SPAdes) (version 2) | ecosystem: Host-associated > Algae > Red algae > Unclassified | place: Bantry Bay, Ireland... | reverse complement strand
CATCAAACTATTTGTAAGAATATTCGAACACAATACCTTTTAATAAAAACAAGCCCGAAAAAGCCTTTAATGTACTTTTATGGGTAAGTTAAACGATAGACAGGGAGTTTGTGCGCAGACTCCCGTTAGATCCAATGATGATTTTATAGTCATTCTCCTTACCAAATTCTTCAATCCAAGGATTCAGCCTCTTCCATACTTGTTCATTTATGTTTCTATTTGATATTTCATAGGCTTGCCTAGCCTCTTCTTGAATATTCCTCATTTCAAGAGTAATTTTCTTTTTATAGTTGGGATTGGAACTATTTTCTACAATCCCGTTTAAACTATCAACTAGATGATTGTATTCATTAAGTTTACCTTCAACTTTTGACTCCAACTCCTTTTTCAAGCTAAATTCATTGACAAGCTCAATTGCGTCTGCTACAACAACCTTCTTGAGGTTCTGACTACTCCAAACAGAATATATGATTGTGGCTACTAGTCCAAAAAGCAAAATAATATTTATCGTTTTTTGGCTCATGTTTATAAAAAATCAGGATTGATGTATTGAAAATTTACTTGGTAATTTCCTCCACTCCTCGTGGATATCTGCAATCTATATTTTTTTAAATGTTTAAGCCGGGGTGTTCTATCAAAATTTAGGACGTATCGATTCTCCCCTTTTTTCGCTTCCAATACCCTTGGAGTTAGTTTAATTCTTTGATTCCCTTCGAACAGTTTTAGTTCCAATTCATCCTGAGAAAATTTGATCAATTCATATTTGAGCTTCAAATTTCCCACTGCATACACCATATTTCCTCCAAGTTCTTTTTCAATATCTAAATAGGCTGTCTCCCTGGGCACACCCGCCATCAACTCTTGATCGATTAAAACAAATTCCCAAGTCTCTGCACTTCCAATCAAGATATTTCTATAGTATGCATCAATAGTCCAAGCATAAGGTTGGAAATACTCCAAACTCCTTGCTGTAACTGGATAGTTCTGCGTTAGAATGCGCAATCCCTTCTGTTCATAGACCGGACGATTGCGCATAATGGCATTCTCTTTTCGCTGACCATCTCTCACTTCTACTACTCTAATCTTATACTCAAGTTCATTCATAAGAGGCGAGTTGACCATCCATGAAAAAAGAGGAAATGACTCGCTTAGTTTAGCCTCATCAACAGGTTCTACAAGGTTTAGAAGAAAAATCTCATCGGCTCTATTAAAAGAACAATCTGAGCCAAGGGCACTACTACTCTCTCCTCCTGGCCGAACAAGCTCCACACAATATTCATACTCGCCAGATGGAAAGGCATCATGTGTTTTGACTAAATTCTGTAATGCACTACTTGAGAATGTATAGGTAGGCCCATGCCAAATGTCAGTCGCAACATTGAGGCCAGGCTTGATTGAGGTGCTGAATGAAAACTTAAAGGACTCGCCTGATGAACGAAAACGCATGGACCCAATGACATCTACAGTCTCAGATTGATTCGTTAGATTCATGACCGTAAAATCAGCAAGCGCCTGTTTATTCAAAATTCCAGAAGATGGAAAAGTAGATAGATCGACAATATAATTTTGTCCTCTAGAAAAGATAAAAGACAATAACAGAACGGCTGATAATAAAATCTTCTTCATAAGTAGTGTTTTTTTAACAATGGTGAAACCTCAAACTTTTTGTGAACTTTAACGTCTAAAATTTCAAATAATGAGCTTTAAGATAGGCGAATGATTTCAATTATCATAAAAACTAAAAAAATCTATTCCTTTTACAATAGAATTAATAAACTACGCCTCTAAGCACACTTAGTCTTTCGATACTATTACCTTCTTTACGATTTTCAATTCATTTAGAGTATCTTAAACAATTAATTAAACGATGCGAGCAAAATCCACACTGAAAAAATTTGCCACATTAATGGCTTGGGGCCTATTCCCACTAGGCTTGAGTGCTCAAAGCATCCTTCAATTAGACCCTCCCATTTTCATTCAAGGAAAAATATCCGAATGGAATTTGATATCCATGAACAATCAAAAAATCAGAGACTCACTGCTGATCACAGTGAATCAACAATATGAGGGAAAAGCAAGAAGCGTGCTTCAATCAGAAAAAATCGAACTTAGTATTGATAGCGGACTACAAAAAATTAATATCGCAAAAGCATCTGAAACAAAGATTTCTCCAGCCTACAACAAGGCAATTGACTTATTAAACAATTTACCTCCAGGACAATACGAAGTGGAATTAGCATTTAAAGAATACATCCATCGTCAATATTGGCAAGTAGACTCTCAACTCAGCAAGTTCTCCATTTTCGAAGATTTAAAACTAAAAGGCATTAATCGGAACTTAAAGAAAAGCTTTCCAAACCTTATTGTTCTTAGCCCTTCCAAGCTTGAAGCATTGGCAAACAAGAAGAAAAAAGTCATTGACAATCCCAATAAAATCTACCAAAAACTCATCGATGAGATAAAAACACAAATACCATCTGTAGATTTTAGAGACGTTAAAATGGGACGCCTCTGTCAAGCAAATCTCTATCAAGATGATATTTTTCTTGGGAAATGGAACATTGACCTTGCTCAAGAAGCCAAGGAACTCGCCGAATCCTCAGTTCACAACGCCAAAAAATCAGTACGAAGCAGGATGCAATCAGAGACTGAAGGATACAACTCCTTGATGACGGACTTCAAAAAGCAAATCCTTTATCAAAGCAAGGACAATGAATATGAAGGTGAAGTTCGACTCGACAATTATTTCTCAAACGATCAAATGGAATATTCCTTGAACGAGAATATCTACAGTGAAGTGGGCGCAGACCTTGAGGCCAAGATTCTAGGCATACCGGTTCAAATGCAAGGATTTTACACAACCCAGGATAAAAACAGGAAGATAAAAGCCAGTTACTTCCGAATTCAATATGACTTAGCGGCAGCAAGTGATGACATTCAAGAAAATATTGACCAATTCAAAAATGAATACCGTTATAAAAAAGCGGAACTAAAGTCGAAAACGGACCTCTACGATAAAACTTCAAAAAAACTCCAAAATCAAAAAGGTGTTCTTCAACACAAAGTCCGAACTCTTTTACCTATTGAGCTTATCCCTCAAGATATTGGAAGTATTATAAAGGACCCAAAGTTTGAGCTTGACATTGATACCGCACAAATTGTAGCCTATGTGCAAAAGCTAGCAGAAGAAAAGATGGCAAAAGACTCCAATCTGCAGGATAAAAAAATATTCGTAGAACAAAAGAAAAAAGAAATCATCGACAATATTGAGAAAGCTAAAAAGATGATTGAAACTGCAAGAGAACTCAAAACAAAAATTGAGTCTTACAAAAAACAGTTTGACGCTCTCCAACAAAACTTCAAAATTGATTCGGCTTTCGTAATGGACAAACTCAACGACAAATCAGGACTTGACGACCTATCCCAAGCTTCCTTGATAGAAAAAGGAAAGGAAATTCTTCCTCAATCCTCTCTTGCCAAACGTATCCGAAACATCAATCAACTCGATATTGGCATACTCAATCGCTCTGAATCCAGATACACTCTTGATGGCCAACTCATGAAAGGTGCTGGAATTGGATATCAAATTGGGTCTTTTGACATTGGAGTTGCTGGCGGGCGAACAGAATATGTTAGTAGAGACCTACAGGGATTGGAAAAATACAATACAGCGATGCTTAGAGTCGCCAATCAAATTAGCGATGATCAGAAAATAAAATTGATCTTATACTCTTACGCTTCCAGCTCGGCTGATTCAAGCTTTAATCTAAATTCTCAATTGTCCGGCCTTGATGGACGAACAGATATTGCCAGCCTCAGTTATGATGCCCGTTTGGGGTCTGTAAACATACATGCGGAGTCGGCACAATCTATTAATAGAGCAGTTAGAAATCTTGAAAAAGAGAGTACCTCTCTGTTCAAATTGGATGACAATGCCTCGAATATATCTCTAGGCATACCGATCAATAAAATTGGCATCAATTCTGAATTTGAATATGAACGTATCGGCAAAAACTTTACGAACAACAGTTTAAGTTTCCTTAGACGTGACATCCAAATGTTCAAAGCTGGCGTATCAGGCACCTTCCTCAAAGGCTACCTATTTACGAAAGTCAATCTTTATGAATTATTTCAAGGCACCGTCGGGAATGGACGAGAAAATAGACGTCTTGGTTTTTTAGTACAAACCAGGAGTAAGCGCTATCCAAACATTCGCATTGATTACAAACCTTTCACCACCTTTAACTCTTTGAACGACACAATAAATATTGCTCAACGTCAACTTTTTGGAGAAGTACTCAGTGGTAAAATTAGCTATCAACTCAAAGGGAAGACAATGCAGCACCGATGGAATATCTTGATCAATCGCAACGAATCGAATATTGATACCATCTCTTATCGAACGTCTGTCTATCAACTGAGCTATATTCTATCAACCGCTAAACTGATGGTCTCTACGCAAATGGGACGTATGGAAATGCCTACGAATTTAAACGCCCTAAACAGCCCGGTAAATAATTTTGTGAGAACGACGGAGCAATTCAAAATAAATCGCTTTATTCAATCCAATATTTCAACTGAAATCGCATGGCATCAAAACCAAGTGAATAGACTTGGTCTCCTTCTAGGATGTGCACTTAATATTCCAAATAAGCCTTTACAAATTCGAGTTAATGGAAATTTGATGCAATACAGAAACCAGGAGAACATCAATAAATCTATTTGTGAAGGACATCTAGGCCTCTCCTATCAGTTTAAAAGTTTGAAGACCCACTAGAGATTTTCAAAATCTTGAGAGTCTGTTGATTGAAAATCTTTTGATCAGAATCTCATTTCTAGCCGAACCCACGTTTGGAGCCTAAGAGGGTATTGCCTAGTCCTCAGCGACACCAAATCACCTTCAGACATATAAAACTATAAGCTAATCATGCCTTTATCTGACGGTCAGGTTTAGCTCTTCGAAAAGTCAACCCAACATTTTTCGTCTGAGATTCAAAAAGGGGATTTAAAACATGTAATATTTGTCCGAACTTTGTTGACATTTTAATGAATTTCGCAAATTGACAGAAGACTTGAAATCCAATTTTTCCTCAATCATAATGCCCAATTCCATATTTTAATCATGAAAAACAATAAATTGTCTACCGTCCTTAGGTCCTCCAACTCGTTTGGACCGTACGAATTGAAGCCCACGAACACCTCCGCACTAGGATTTCAGATCTTCAGGCTAATTAGCCAAGAAATCACTATTTCCATACTTTTTGTGCAAACAGGTGACGCTACATATAGCTATTAACATAGAATTACTCATTTTTGTAATGAGACCAAAGAACAATGAGTAATAAAGAGAATATGAAAATTTTAAGAGAGCTTTTTGGCCCTCTTTTCACTCGAATAGATGACATCAACAATGGTAGGTTTCATAATCGACCAGAGAAATCTATCCTTCAACCAATCCGTGATAAAATTTATTCACTTGATTATAGCGAAGCCATAAACTTCATATCCACTCCGATAGAATGGGTAAATACGACCTATGAAAATAGAGAGGCAATTAAAGAACTATTGCGTAGAAAGATTGCAGGAGATTGGGAAGACCCAGAATATTTGCCCTCAGTGAGTTGGCAAGATGAATTGAAAGACGATTATGATGAGTTTATTGGAGAGTTAGTTACGTACAGAGTTGAATTAGATAGGATTAATGATAAGTTGACGGAACTCCAATTTAGCACTAGTACAGAAGCTCCGCACAAACACCTCAGGTTAAAAATGACCTTAGCTGAGGTTGTAGGTTTAGTAAGAGTGCTTCACGAGGCTAATTTGCTTGATGGAGTTGATATTAAAGATATTAAATTCATAGTGATGAATAATTTTAGAGCTCAAACTGGCAGTGGTGGCAAGCTAAGTGGCATTAAAAAAGTCTTAAATCCTACACCGAATACGTTAATCAAACTCTCTGAAAAGGTTAGTCATATTCGCACCACAATTGGTAATATGAAAAATCCTTAGGATGGGTAAGCTTACCCCCATTACCTAAATCAGCATCTCTGATAATTTCATTTGTGTCTAAACAAAATGATAGACAATGATAAATCATTCTGAGAAAACACGCCTTGAGCGTATTGAGGAATTGCTAGAAAATATAGCGATTCAAAAGAAATCAGTCCTAACTGTGGAAGAACTAATTCTACACACCGGCTGGTCCAAGAGCTACATATACAAACTGTGTAGTAATGCGATGATCCCTTATAGCAAATGGGGCAAAAACTCGTTTTTCGATCGAGAAAAAATCGAAACACTACTGTTATCCAACGAGCAAGGGCTGATGATGGATAACGAAGGAATAAATCAATTGATGAATCTTAAAAACCGTAAACCATGATTGATTACATGAAAGCCTCAAAAAAATTAAGACAATATGAAAAGTTGATTTTCGAAATAATTCATGTAATGCGAATATTCAAATGGCAATTTTTCATATCAATAATTGTATTAAGGATAAACAAACTGAGAAGTCCTTTATGTCACTCAGTCTTAGCCAATTTTGTGTGTACCTCAAGGTACAATTCACCTATTTGTAATGTACTTCGAAGTGCATATAAAACACAGCGCAATTATGAAATACAATAAGAAAAAACATCTCGACCAAGCCGAGTTGCAATTGTATAGAATATGGCGTAAAGTACATACTTCATTAGGTCGTAAAAAGAGGCCTAAGTATCAGACTGATTTTGATGAATTTGGGTTCACGCGTACGCTTATTGAAGGTGCGACTCAAAGGGTATCAAATAATAAGTATTATCAAATCGATAGTAATGTGCTTGACTTTGAAATTTCTGAAAGAAATACCCTCTTGGAAGTTGCAAAACTTTTAAAAATGAATAATGCATTTATCTATAAAGAATGGAATTCCTGGAGCAGAAAAAAGAAAGAGTCTATAAATAGACTAGAGCAAATGAATTGTATATATAAAACGGTGAATCCGAGCCTTATTTTAGTGGACCCCTTAACGGTAAGAATGGGTTCAGAATCATCAGTAATTGCATGTACACTAGATCGGTTTTTAAGAATTAGAAAACTCACGAAAGATTTACATGTAGTTTTGAAAATGAACAAAAACGAAATTAGGGTTAATCCATTCGCATACTTTAGTTTGGATGATTAATTTCAGCAATATAAATTCACTACTTAGCGCAGAGTATAGCTTAATTGCTTGCTCTTCGCTTTCACATTTAGGTGAGAACGAAGTCGTGATAAAGATGCAATCAAAAATTCATTTCAAAAAAGTCTCCGTGTTTATCAAATAAGTACGCACGAGTCCCAGCTTTTATCTCACTTAAGATGCCTTCCCTATTTTCAATCCTTTGTAAGGCAGGCTCAGCAAATGAGCTTAAGAAATCCCCAGCTGAATACTCTTGATCTTTTTTATCTAGCATTGTTGGTAGTTCGGCAGGAAGGTTTACTGTAATAGTCTGATGTCCATCACTATGCATAGAGCTGAAAGTTGGACGCTCTTTCAAGTTCATATTGAAGTATGATAAATGAGCAAGCACTTCTTTTAACTGCAATGGGTGTAAAGGGGGCTTTACCTTGTCAAGTATCGTTGAAATAAAGCCTATACCCGACCTGCAATCATCAAAACAGCATAATATACAAATCTCATCTAACTTAAGAAGCATACATCTGCTAAGTGCAGAGTCAGCAAAGTCAAAACCATTGTATTTGTCCGTCTGTGCTTTCAGAACTAGAACGCTTCCATATACGCGGTTGTCAATGATTGCAGAAGTATAATGAACCCTGCTCATAAGATAAATATGATGCAAATCGTTCCAGTTGAATAAATCACTAATCTTGCCATCATCAACGTTCGGATTCCTATTTAGATTTAACATTGTTGTTTTGAGATGTGTTTTAATAAAAATTAGACACATCCAATGAAATAGTTTACGTGTTAATTTGGGCTTAGTTTTTATATCCTTGGCAACCTCTTCACATGGTTTCTTTAGTAACTCGCTAATTGGCTCTTCGTAAAACTTGCTCAAAGCACTATTGCATTCTTCACAGCACGGAATAACATAACGGCCATATATAAAGTTTGACTTATTCGGAAGAATAATTTGCTGATCGAAGAGGTTAAACCGTTTTAGAATCCAACGAGGCAATATATGTTCGTTGTTAAATTGTTTCTCTGACCGATGAGCTAAACACATAAAGCAGTACTCATCTGACTCAATAATTTTGCTCTTAAACTCGTCGATACTAACAAATAACTTCTTCATTAGATTGTAAATCTAGCAATTATCTGCTTCAGGTGACATAAGAAGAGATTCAAGATTTGTGTATGTATTTCAAAACAGCCTAACCTAAATGAGGAGTTTGGTATTGCCTCATCCATATTGAATTAATTAATTGAAGTACCTTTGCCTTTGTGCGAATAACTAATGAAATTGATGGATTGAGAAGCCTTTCTCAAGTTTTGACACCAACTAGTTTGAGAAAAATAGCTCATGGGAATGATATTTCATCAATTGATTATAGACTTAAGAAGCACATTACTGGATCGAAAGGCAAAAGCTATGGAGATTTATTGCATTCAATGTATAAAGCGCTAGTGGCTAATTACAGGAATGAGTACATCTATAAAAATACCATTCTGAATAGAAAGGTTCTTCGAGAATATTCATTGAAAGAAACGGTAGTTTTAGACGAGTTTAAAATTGGGGCTTCACTTGCAGACTTTGTCCTTATCAATGGCGAAATAAGAATATACGAGATTAAAACAGAACTTGACAGTTTGACCAAACTAAAAAAGCAAATAATAGATTATCAAAAAATAGCCACTAAGATTTACGTAGTTTGTAGTGATAAACATTTCGATGTACTTATGAATGAATTTGGCAATTCTGCAATAGGTATAATCAAGTTCACTAAGGGAGGACGACTTATTGAAAAAAAAGTTGCTCAAAATAGTTTGTCTCACTTAAATGTTGAAGCAATATTTAAAACTTTGCGGAAACCTGAATATCTTAATATTATTAAAGAAGCATACAATGCAATACCAAATGTTCCTAACACAGAGATCTTCTCACAATGTTTAGAGTTATGTAGGTCTATGCCAAAAAAACGGTTTTACTCACTCGCTTTAAACCAATTAAAAACTAGAACAATAAACTGTCCTGATATTCTAAACTCCAAAGATGTACCTTCTGAATTTAAGTACCTATGCAATTCATTAAACTTCTCGAAACAAGAATACGAAAACCTCTTTAGCTTCTTAAATTCAAAAATTACGCGTTAATGTACTTCCCATATATTCGAGGCAAACAGTTTGACTTAATCGCTCTTCGTGAGAGTGTTCAATTATTAAGTGAAAATCAGGAAAGCATCTCGCCAATTATTGAACCAGTAAAGAATAGCTCGAACCCAAGTTCTACATCAACTTTGCGTTCAACCTTAGGAGCATTTATTCAAAACAATGTCAATTTTAATATTATTGTAAATCCTGCTGTAGGTGACTTTCATGGACAAACGGCTGCAATCTTGGATTTGATAACAGCTTCATTTGGTGATTATACGAACTATCAAATTGGTGTAATTATTAATGAGTATTCCGATTATCTTAATGTTTTGGCTCAAATTCAATTACACGAAGGTTTATTCTATAATGGGTTTACTCTCATTCATACTGGTTCTTTAAATGACACTTCTGCTGTTATATCAGCTTTTGAAAATATAGCTAATGTTCTGAATAATGTTGTTGACTTTGGTAATACAAATAGACGATACTATAGAAATTTTGAACGTACTAGCGTAGTAAGTTTAGATGATTTTTTCGTGACGCAACGAAGAAATTCTGATTATCTCCCTATTGCAGATTCTAGTTTTTCTGATGAGCATTTATACTTTCAAGAAGAAAACTTCAAGGGTTTTGCGGATTATCTAACAATAGGACAAGGATATTCGGAGTCGGGGTTTTTACCTTATGCAGTTGCTATACACCTTTCCTATGCAGCAGAGGATAATGTTATAAGAGTAAAACATTTTGTTAGCGATTCTAATCTTGATACTAGTGATGTTGCAGGTAAATTTGCGGAGGCTCTAACTAAACTAGTTGCTTGGGTTAACCAAAATAATATTCCGCAAACAGCAGCTATTCGAGAATTTCTTGCCCTAAATGACGATAGTCATTTCCCTGGTTTAGGCTACTTGAAGAAACTCTCCATTATGCACCATATTGAACATGTACTAAGCCTTGTTTAATGAATTGCTGCTCAAACTGTTTTTCAAGTTATTATTTAACGAATATCATTGACAGTGATGCTAATGTTGGGAATTGTGACTTTTGCAAATCAAATGATGTAAATATCTATAATTCGGAGTCACTTGTCTTTTATCTGCAAGGGATAGTTGATTTGTATGAACTAAACCCGTCTGGGCAAACCATTGAAAATGCCATTGAAAGTGATTTTCCTAATCAAATATTTTCTAAGAAACTAGGAGCTAAAAGCAAAGATCTACTAAAGGAAATATTTAAGGACGTAGAACTTGATTATAAAGATTTATTGGAGCAAAAGGTAAGTCTGTCAGCTCATGTTAATAAGGGTCGTAAGAAGAAATCTGGGCCATTACAAGTGACATGGGAAGAACTAGCAAAAGAATTGAAATATGTGAATCGGTTTCATTTACAAAATAGGGTTGATTTGGATAAGCTAGAGCGGCTTTTGAAGAGATACGGAAGAACCATAAAAAAAGGTAAAAAACTCTATCGGTCAAGACTTTCAGACGCTGCGGGGTATACTGCAGATAAAATGAAGAACCCGCCAAGTGATCTAGCAAAGGGGGGCAGAGCGAACCCAGATGGGATTTCCTACCTATACTTATCTAATAATGAAGAAACTACTCTGTATGAATCAAGAGCTACTTTATTCGATTATGTTTCGATAGGCGAATTCCGTTTATTAGAAGATATTGAGATCATTAGTCTTCGTGGAGATTTCTACGACCCTATATTGTTAGCTGATAATGGTGAGTTAGAAGACTTCCTTATTCACCAACCATTTATGAACGATCTTGAGAAGAACCTGTCAAAACCCAAAAGAAGGAGCGATAATAAACTTGATTATCTGCCCACGCAGTACCTATCCGAATTCATTAAGTCCATTGGTTTTGATGGCATAGAATTTCAAAGCTCGCTTTACGAGGCCGGTTATAATTTGGCTTGCTTCAAACCTAAATTATTTGACTGTATTAAGGTTAGTGTTAAGGAGGTTCATAGCCTGACACTTCAACATCGAAGCCTTATATAACTTCCTCATTAATTGTATATCATAATTAGATAGATGCCGAGGCATGTTATCTTTTATGGCAACTACAAGAATATAATCCTTCAGAATTCTCAATAAAGAAAATAGAAATAAACCCAAAAGAACTTAGCGAAGTGACAAATTTGCTGAATCATTCTAAACTGGTAGTTGTACAATTGCACCAAAAATTGAGCTGGACAAACTAGTTATCCACTTGGGAATAACTTAATTGTAAATGATAATTGCAATTATCTGGAGTGTATTAATTTATGAGAAACTTTGAAATATGTCTTTAATAAACTTCTTCAGAATCAATATGCCTTATGGAATGGAGCGCAATGAAAACAACGAATGGTACGTTTTTAATCGGGAATATGTCCCCTTGGGTTGGAATGACACCTCGTTAAGCAAACAGGATTTAAAAAGCCAAATACCTATTCACACAAAATACAAGGGACTTACTGACAACTTTATTCTTAAAATAGTAGAGGACACTCCAAATGCAATTAAACGTAATGAGCAAGGAAATATTAATCGCGTATTCTTTTATGATGATGGAACTAATCCAAGTATTCAGAAGGAGGAATGGGATAGATACTTCAAAATCTTAAAAAAGCTTTCAAGTCTTATTAATAATGAAATGACACATATCTTAAAATAAGAAGAATGAAAAGGATTGAAGCCAATGATATTGTAATGGATTTATACGAAGAGATTAAAAACAGCATAAATGTTGATTTACAATTGGTTCGAAATACGTTTTCGCCAATTGCTGGCAATAACTTGCAACTTTCATACTTGTTCGCAATTGACGTATTTAAAAACCTTCAAAATGGTTCGTTTGAATCAAGTAATAATCCAATTTGCATTATTAATCTTTGTAAATCAATTGGACTAGCTAAGTATAAGAAATATTCACCCCTAGTTCAAATCCCGTATGCCTATTATTTTATATGGAATTATGAGAATGATAAATGGCACATTCTTAATAAGAAAACGAAGCTAATTTCAGATTCCAATTTAAGAAGTTTCGAACTTGCGTTGAGACAAATTAGCACAGACTAAGCATTTGATCCTAACTAACTCATATATGTTTATAAATTCTACAAAATGTTAGTATTCAAAAAATTTTAGTTTTTCAATTTTTGAATTCCACCTATATCATCACTGACAATATTGAGAAAGTATACTCCTTTAGGCAGTTAGCTTATATCGACTTTAAACTCTTGTTCGGCATCGAGGAGAACCTCAAATTGATTGAGGGGCCGACACAAAAATTACACGACAACGGGAATGCCGATGAATTGGGTAGTTAGTTTGAGATTATGCTAATATTCCCCAAATTCTTCTCGCTCGCGTTTCCTATCTCTTTGTTCCGCCTCCCGCCGTTGTTTAGCTTGAGGAGATTCGCCTCCATACAGAGCCTTAAAGATAAATCTCAAGGCAATTAGTGCTCCAACAACAATAAAAATTCCTAAATCAAAAGGTAAAAAGTGTGTGAGTATCATATTCTAGATTTTTTATTCAATAAATACCCCAACAAAAAAGCGCAAGCCCCACACTTATCAGTTCTGAGGGAGTCGAAACTCTGTTCAGATAACAAGTAAATTGCTCACGTTTCTTGGTGAGGCAAATCGGACTTGCAATTTGATGAACTAATAATTTTTGACTTTTGAGAACAAAAACAATTGGTGTTCCACGTTATGTTAGATGTTGTTATTCGATGGTAATTTTTTAAGGTTATTTCAAAAATAATAAAAACCGCTTTCTTATCACAGAAAGAATGCGGGCAAGAAACTGTCGACTCCCACACGCGATCCTATACGGACCGTGAAGAAGGCAAAATTTGATGAAGCCTAACGTTATGGCTTCTTCTTTTCAGAGGTTTTTTGGTTAAGGAGCGAAACCAGCTCAAAAGAACTCATACCAACGTACGAGAAGAAAATACAGCATAACTCCTGCAGGTTTATAATACTGATTCGTCCAGTACGAAGTGATAATGATAATAGGGCAAGTCATTGATAATATACACCAAGACGTCCTCCATTGTATGTTTTACCTCTTGAACTTCATAAATCTTGCCCCTAGTACCGTCAGCTCGTTGAGCTACTACCCTAAATGGCGTATCTACCTGCCTTAGTTTCCCAGCAGAATTCACCACCAGAATACTATTGTAGTCTATATAAGAAATACTATTACTCATTGTTCTATTTTAAGAATGATATAAAAACACCCCACTCCTAAGACTAGAGGCAGGGTGTAACCAAACGCACAGTACATCAGTTAAGAAACCAATTGTCTTGGTTTTCTAGTCCATTTCGGATTTGTTCTGAAAACTGAAAAGCATTTACACTTCTATCCAAGAAGGTGTCAATGTAACTGCTCTTGTTTGATCCTGTGAAAAGATTGTATAGCTTCCATAAATTGATGGAACCGTCATTACCTCTACAAAAACTCGTGTCACGATAATAATCCTTGACTACAGCGTTAATTTGAGTATCACTAAAAAGCAATGGCGCTATCTCATTCTTTGTGTCATTTGGTAAATGATTATACATTCTACATCGACCGATCATCGTCGCAAACTGTTGCTCGGTCAATGAGTGTTGGTTTAGTCGATTAAGTAAAGTCAAATGCTTTTTTGCATCATAGGTTTCAAATAAGCTTTTCATAGCAGTTTGTAAATGATCTACACTTTTGACAGCGAGGTTTTCCAAGTAGCCATCTGTACTAACACATAAGTTTGTACAGACTTTATTCTGAAAACCAATGAACACTTTAAAATGCTCATCCGTACCTTTTCGACTATAAAGGTTGTCAAGATTATAAGACTTTACACCACCTATAGTAAGAGAAAGCATATTGCCATCTATTCTACTGCGAATGTTCGGTAGCTCTATGATAAAAGCACATCGCTCGTAGTACAAAGTCTTCTCATGTTCTTGCAACTCAGTTGCTGGTTTCTTCTTAGCTTCTGGTATGCGACCCTTTACAGGGTGACTCAGACGTACAGAAGGATTCAGTACTTGTTTGCCAGCAAACACTTTGCCTACTGTCTCCATTGTGGAGTCTATAAATTCGGCCATCGAAATAGTCGGCTCATTGTCCTTGATAAAGACAGGAATAATATGCTTATCTCTGATTTCAGTCAAGGAGCTTTCTACCGTATTGGCTTGCATGAAAGGTTGGCCTGTTGAAAGTGGAATAGCTTCATGTACTATTTCACCATTGTTCACTGGTTTAATTGCTGTGCTTTCCATTGAGTTGTGATTTTGAAATTTTAATAATTGGTTTCGGTATGAATGATTGCTTTATCAATACTTGTTTCTTCGTTGAGAAAAGCTCTTTATAACGGAGCTTATTCGTTTGCGATAAAGAATTGAATAAAGCGGTGAGTGTAATAATATCTGTACAAGCTTTCACTTGTTCAGGCATTGGCATTTGTTCAAGCTCTTCTTGAAGAGTTTGTTCAGGAACCTGCTTAGGAACTATTTCAGAAACGACTTCAGCTATCGTAATAACCTCAGCACTATTGCACCAGTCGAGTATCAGTTCACCAGTTTTAGTACTGATTTGAAACTCTGGCTTGTTGTCAAAGAGATTCGTTCTGTCTTTACTGGCAGTTGCATTGTGCTTAATGTCGATATCTAAAACGATAGTGAACTCGTAATCCATGCCCTCCCGAGTAACACCTTTAAGACCCACTTTCTCAGGAACATACTTACCGTTCTTTTCTTGAAGTACGTAATCCTGTTTGGTCCGTATCGTACCTACTATATGGCAAGGTGATTGAAGCATGGCTTGTATGACGGCATTATGACGAGGCGTCAGTTTACCCCAATTGGTGAAACTATTTCCAGCCATACTGCTATGAATACTTAGAATACCTCCACTACCTTCCCATTCGTGTGAAAGGCTATCAATGATAATTACTTCCATGCCCGCTTGCTCACAAAGCTTGATAGCTTCAATGTACTTTTCTGGTGTGAAAGGTGCTACTAGACTTAGTACGTTATACGGCCCCAAGTGCGCATATAACTCTGCTGAATGATTTTCAGTGTCAATGACTACTATCTTATTCCACTCCTTAGCTAAACCTTTGGCCAAAAGTAGAGCGGACATAGTTTTACCTCCACCCGAAGGAGATTGTAACGCTAAACGAATTTTGGACCGCTTGCGTGATGCTTTTTGTATTTGCATATTTTATGTGTTTTAGTGATTAATAAAAAAAGGCGACAGCCAATTAGATTGACCATCGCCCATAAATGATAGATGAATGAATTAGATTGTGATTTCTTCAGGCTCATCCTGAAACTGCTGAACTTCAGCCTCAGCAATAACGCCCTTAGATTTAGCTCCCTCTTCGATATACTCATATCGGTGAGACATGGTGATTGTTTCACCTGTATCTCGGATAGTGTACTCAAAGGGGTCGCAATCAACTTTCTCGACTTCACCTGGAATAGAAACACCAATGAGTGCTTCAGCGGTTTGCTCGTTATAAGTAGATGCTATATAAGCCTTCTTCGAAGTCAGATAAAGCTTGCCTGTTTTCTGAGAACGAACGGGCATGACGCCACCTTGTACTTCTAGGCGAATGAATTCTTCACCATGCTTGTTTTCTGATACTTTGTATCCTGTAATTGTTACCATACTGTTTGATTTTTAAGTGTTTATAAATGATTAGTGATTGTTTGTACGGGCGAGAAAAACAATTTCACGGTGTCGACCCCGGGGCTTGTTTCACTACCAAAACTTAGTGGGGGGTTTTCTATGAAGTGGTCGGCACTCGCCGATACACGAACAAATGCCAAATTTGAACTTCCATACTAGCCTTAGTAAAGTTCATCAAGTGATGCCTATTTTTTTAGGCACATTGTCGACTGATGCCTATTTTTTTAGGCGAATTGTCGTTTGGTGCACACTTTTTTAGGCGAATTGTTGTCTGATGCACATTTTTTTAGGCATGTATTTTTTGAAAGGCGGGAATTCAAACGACCATTCATTCCAGAATTACTCAAACACGTACGTTTAGGAAGCCAATTAAATTTATCAAGATGGTTTTACGCAAAGTGAAATCAGTCGGTCCAAGAATTAAATAGCATCGATTATTCTAAAACTTATTTGGATATAAAACGTTACAGTATATAAAGCGTAATTATGATACTAGAAAAGGTCCAAATACATGAGTATGCAACGTTTTCAGTTAAAAGTGTACAGTGAGGCTTTCGAAAACAGCAAAAAGTGCATAGTTAGTGGTCTGTTTTATACCTAAGGGTATCGGAACATATTGAGCAATGAGAAGAGAAAACGTTATAGTATATAATAGAGAGCAGTGTCTCTTTGAGTATAATGCCTAAATCGGGCTTATTTCGACCGGTTTGTATTGGTCGTCCTCGACCTCGATACATTTCCACTAAGGGTTTTTAAGAAATGAGAAAGCACTTGCATTCATCTTCTGTTTGTCCTCATCACGAAATGACGCCAAGTAGCACATTGTTGTCGACAAATTTTTATGCCCCAAAGATTCTTGGATTTCTTCGTAAGAAGCACCATCGCGTTTTAATAAAGTTGCGAAGGTATGCCTTGCGGTGTATGTCGTTATCTTTTTTGCAATTTCTGGATCTATCCCTACCTCCAATGCAATATTCCGAATATACTTATTGGTCATTTTAATACAATGTTTTATCTTATTCCTCTCTTGTTTTGCTGTGAGTCCAGTCTCTAAAATAGAGAGCAAGTAAGGGCTTGAACTCTTACCAAATTTCTTAAAAGCATGTCGCATGAACTGGTTTATCGGCACAGAGATCTGCTTATCACCACCATTTGTCCGGTTGGCAGTCTTAATCCTCAAGAATCGAAGCATATTGCCATCTATATTCGCTCTTGTCAGGTTGGCTAAATCAATAATGTTGGCGCCATTGCAATAAAGGCTCATGAACCAAACGTCTTTTGCGTGTTCCTCGAATTTGTCTCTAGGTGTGTATTTAGATAGCAGCAGCACTTGATCTTTATCAAGGGCTTTAAGGGTTCTGCTACCAGTTGGTATAGTATATTTCCCTTTTACGAAAGGGTATCGCTCAGCTGGAATTAATCCGCGCTGTATTGCCAAATTGAAAACTTTCCTGAGGGACCGTAAATAAATACCTACAGTAGTTTTACTCCTACCGTTTTTTATCATCCATCGTTCATAACCTCTCAAGAACTCTGGCGTTACTTGATAGAATTCAAGCTTTCGACGGTAGGCCATTAAACTTCGCATACTACATCGAACACTATCTGCTGTACCTATTTTCTCTAGTTCGGTATGTCTATCAATCTCTTCTTGATATATAGCGTAAACATTAACCTTTTTGAGATTGCCTCTATTGAGCAATGTTTCAAAATCTTCAAATGTGAAACAGGCCAGCTGATATATAAGTTCTTGAGAGGCGAACAATACTTTGTCACTTCTGCGCTTCATCAGTTCTAGCTCTCGTCTTTCTGAAACCGTACAAGACTTGTATAAAGAATGTTTTCTATCTCCAAGAATCTTGAACACTTTGTAATGTTCTTCAGTCATTTCCATCCTCAAAGAATAGAGACGTTGCTCTTGTCTATAAGTTACTCTTAGTTTCAACGGATAAGTCCCGTTCTTTTTTATCCTTCTTGTGTCTAGGAGGACTTCAATTGTCGTTTGTAATATTTGCATACTTTTTGCATACTTTTCGGTTAAAAAATGCTGCCATTTGAAGTCAAAACACGGAATAAAACTCAGTAATTCCAAGGGCTCAAAGCCAATGTCAACTATAAATAGCTACATGACGCTTGGTAGAGTGATAAAGTTTTAAGTAAACAATCAGGTGTTGTACTAATTGCTATAATCAACCTATACATAGCTTTTTACGTACGAGTAATAGAACTCAACAATCACGCAACTTTCAGCTAAATAATTTGTTGTGCTTTTCGAGATATGGATTTACATTTGCGCTTAGATGTGTCGAGAAATCGACATTGGACCTATAGCTCAGTTGGTTAGAGCACCTGACTCATAATCAGGTGGTCCCAGGTTCGAGTCCTGGTGGGTCCACTTAAAAATAACAGCTCCGATTTTTCGGGGCTTTTGTTTTTTAAACGTCACAGGACGAGAAGTTTACCCCCCCGGCAGGCGGGCGATTGCACATGAACGGGCACAATTCAAACAGTACAATATCCAAATTCTCTTGTCGAGTAAATACATCAACCCATACCACCACTCGGAGGGTCACAAAATAAATTTCTGACTGATTATTTTTTGACAAGCTTCGCCTAAAACCTTCTATCAATAATTAATGATAGAACGATCTCTTAATGTAATTAGCTATTGTTTAGAATATGAAGGTGCAGATAAAATCTACACCTAGTTTCGTCCTGGTTTGTGCATCCTACACCCAGTCGGGGTCTAAAATCTATTTAGAAAAAATATAACTTTTCGAAATCCAACTTTCATTTTACATCGTAAGTATTAGAGAATAAAAAAACTTTACACGATGAAAACAACAATTACTTTTAAATTTTTAAGCCTCAATATCATGCTACTATGCAGCGTATTATTGACTTACGGGCAAACAGTTACAACAGGAACCGATGGCGTTTTGCCAGGAACCTTAAGAAATCAAATCGCTGCAGCGGCACCGAATTCTACAATTACTATCGCGAATAACATTTCCGCGATTACTTTATTACAAGGTCAGATTTCAATCAATAAATCGTTGACCATTACCTCAAATGCACCGTCAAATACGGAGATTAGCACAACCTTGTCTCGAATATTTGATGTAACATCAGGTACGCTTGTAGTAAATAACGTTGATTTTAGTGATGGTACAGCGCCTGATGGTGGTGCCATTCAAATCACTGGCGCTACAGTAACCTTAAACAATTCAACCTTAGACAATAATACAGCCAATGCTTCTAACGGAAGTGGTGGTGCAATATATCTGGGTACTGGTAGTAGTCTTACAACGAACAATAGTGTTTTTTCTAATAATCAAGCAAATCGTGCTGGTGGAGCTATAGAAGCTGTGGCAGGCACAATGATTAGCTTAAACGCGACGAATTTCTTGAATAATAATGCAGGAGTTTTTCCTGCAACTGCTGCACCAGGAAATGGTGGCGCTCTACATATAACAGGAGCGGGTACAGCCATGATCACAGGTGGAATGATATCGAACAATCAAGCTGCTGCGGAAGGTGGTGGTTTATGGAACGGTTCTGGAACTATGACTGTCGATAGTGTCACCGTAGTGAATAATACTGCTGCTGGTGCTAGTGCTGATAATGGCGGTGGTGGAATCTATAATTTAAATAATGGCACACTAAATATTATGAACTCTACGATTACAAACAATACAGCTACAGGAACTGCTGGTTCTGGAGGTGGTATTCTAAATGACGTAGATGCCACATTAAATATTATGAATTCTGAAATCACCAACAATACGGCTAACCGAGCAGGTGGTGGTATCGAAGGAAGAGCAGTTGGTGGATCTAATACTATTGATTTGAATAATGTAGACCTAAATGATAATGTAGTAATGAATGCACCGGGTAATGGTGGAGGATTACACATGACAGGTCCTGGTGCAATAAGTATTACAAATTCCGAGGTAAATGACAATTCTGCTGGCTCAGAAGGCGGTGGACTTTGGAATGGTTCAGGTACAATGACCATTGATAGCACAATTATTGATGGTAATACTGCTGCGGGTGTTGCTGCTGATAATGGTGGCGGTGGTATTTATAACTTAAATGGTGGCACACTCGATATAACGAACTCTACTATCTCAAATAATAGTGCAACTGGAGCAGCTGGTTCTGGCGGTGGCATTTTAAATGATGTAGCTGCACAACTTTCTATCGTAAATACTCAAATTACTTTTAACACTGCTGTAAGAGCTGGTGGAGGCATTGAAGACAATTCAGGTACGAGTACAATTATAATTACCGATGTAAATTTAGATAGTAATACGGTGGCTTCGGCCCCTGGTAATGGTGGCGGACTGCACATAACTGGTGGTGGTAGCGCTACAATTATGGGCGGTACAGTAAATGGCAACTCAGCTTCAAGAGAAGGTGGTGGTTTATGGAACGGTGGTGGACTTATGATCGTCACAAACACACAAATCAATGATAATATCGCTTTAGGTGCAACGGCAAATGATGGTGGCGCCGGAATTTTTAATAACGGTGGTGATCTTAGCTTAAACAATGTAGACCTAAAAAATAATATGTCTACAGGTGCATCTGCATCAGGTGGTGGATTATTAAGTTTAGATGGAGATATTACCATCATGGGTACGACATTCGAAAACAATGCAGCGAACAGAGCTGGAGGTGCAATAGAAATTATTGATGGCAACTTAACTATTACAGGAAGTACGTTTAATGAAAATGACGTTGATGGTACAGCCGGAACACCTGCTCCTGGAAATGGCGGTGCTATTCACATCACGGGCGTTACTATTGCTACTATTGATAGTAGCACATTTACTATGAATGCTGCTGGTCGTGAAGGCGGTGCGCTGTGGAATCAAAACGGAAGTACAATGGAAGTAACTTACTCAACTATAGATGCAAATATCGCTAATGGTGATGGAGCAACTTTTGGAGGAGGCGGTATCTTTAATAGCGGAGGCGATCTTAGCGTAAGCAGATGTGCCATTACAAATAATGAATCTAAAGGTGCTAACGGAAACGGCGGTGGTGTGCATGTAAAAAACGGCACAGCCTTAATTTCAACATCTACTCTATCAGGAAACAGTTCTGCTAATCATGGTGGTGGTATATATAACAACGCTGACCTAACGGTAAATTTAGCAACTATAGCTATGAACACAGCGACAGCAGATGGTGGTGGTATTGCTACAGAAAGTAGTACAGCTGCACAGATTAAAAATTCAATCGTTGCCATGAATACAGGTGCAAGTAATGATTTATATACTTCCGCAACGATGTATACCAGTAATGGATACAATCTAATTGGTGAAACTGATGCTTCAACGATTGTTGCTGGTACAGGTGATTTATTTGGCACGACAGCGGCTCCAGTTAACCCAATGCTTGATGCCTTGGCACTGAATGGCGCACTTACACAAACACATGCTTTACAATCTGGTAGTCCAGCATATAATACTGCTGATCCAAGTGATTTACTTATTGACCAAAACGGAATGCCTGTATTTGGGGGTAGAAGAGATATGGGTGCTGCAGAGAGTCAAAACTGGCCTACTTCAGTACAAGATCGTACGCAAGATCAGATTGCTGTTTCAATCTATCCTAATCCAGCAAGCGGAAACATGATTAACGTTGAATCAGAATTTTTTACTGACAAAGTATTCACTGCTGATATTATAGAAATGACTTCAGGAAGAACAGTTCGCACTGTTAAATTAGATTCTAAAAGAAATCAAGTCTCAATTGCTTACTTAAACACAGGACTGTACATACTAAGAATTCCTACAGACAACGGAAATATGTCTTATACGTTTACACGTAAATAGTACAACTACAATTTAGCTTCAAAGAAGAGGGCAATCTTAATGATTGCCCTTTTTTGTTTCTAAAAGATTTCTCATGAGAATGCTTCAAAAAATAAGTCAATCGAAGATTCCAAAAAATGGCTTATATCAATTTTTCTACTCTTAGATGCTACTACTTTTAAGAAATAAAGCTATTCCATTTTTACTTTACTGCTATGCGTACTGACCACAAGCTCCTGCACAAAGAATCGAGCAGTTTGACAGCAAAACAACAAGTAAAATAGCTGTAGCAATATTATGGCTTGGCTCTACCAATTTGATCTAGTCAGCCGAAGAAGGTTCTTTATTTTCAAAGAATAAAATGTCTTCAAACCGCTCCCTTAAATCTGCATAATCCTGTGTATTTTCAAAAGACATCTTTCCAGTTTCGAAGACCTTATTTAGATGGGTTCGGACAACCTCAACATGTTCATCATTTTTTGCAAATTCTAGTATTGTAGCCAATGCATCCGTAAGTCTAATAATCACAGCTGGACTTTGGGCACCAAATTGTCGTATCTGATTAAAAGCTGAATTAAGCATAGCCTCAAAGGTTAAGGGACGTTTAATTATTCTTACTACTTGATTGCTGTCCTCCACGAATTTAGGCGGAAAAACTACATTGGTAAAATCACAGATAACGGAGGATAGATAATCAATACATATTATGGCAGTAAATGGGTCATTAATTCCAGGTGAAAGAGCTTTGCAGGCGATTTCAACTATTTGGTCAATGGCAAATTCACTATCCTGAAAAGCCGTTCTACTATTCGCGGTGACAAAATTCTTTCTAATCGCTTTTACAGTGGATTCTTCTATTTCCGTTGCACAATATGTTTCAGCAATCGTTGCACCATTAATCACATACTCCCCAGGTTTAAATTTAATATGGATTAGAAGATTGTCCTGCACACTTAAGTCTAATAAGGGCTCAATATCAATGTATTGTAGATAGCCGTGAGTAACACTTTTAATATTCGATTTGATGGAGAGTTGATCTTTGATTTTCGCTACAGCAGTTTCGTAGTCCTTAGCTCCATCTAATAGCTTATTGTTTGAAAAACTCGTTTCAATAACTTTTTTTAATTCAGTGCCAATTGTTGAAATGACGCGGCTAGGCTGTATGCTCATGCTTACATTGTGTATATAGAGTATTAGAAATACAATACATATTATTGTTAGTAGAATGGCAAAAAGAATGGAGAGGGATGGAATAAATGAGAAATGATCGTTGTCCTTTACTGAATTCAGGACGATAAGGCAATAAATGTAAGTCGAAACATAAAGACCTAGTACGCTCTGGTTAAGACGATCGTACATAAAATTTCGCAATAGTCTTGGACCAAACTGTGATGAAGCAAGCGTAAGGACTACGAGCGTAATGGAAAAAACAGTCCCAGCAATACCAATCATGGCTCCTGCAATTACCGAGAGCACCGTTCGCGCGGAAGATGCACTTTCTGTGAAAATGTGCTGAAATACACGGCTATCGCTGAAGTCAATCTGAGCGTCCAAATAAACTAAGCCAATCGCAAGAATTACTCCAGCAACTGTAAGAAGCAATGGAACAAACCAAAAACTAGATTGAATTATTTGTATGCGATAGAATATTTTTTTCAATTATTCCGTTGTTAAAGTTTGAAGGTACGTTTTAGGAGCCTAAATATTTATAAAAATTTTTTATTCCAAATATTCAGACATTGAAACCTTACCCTAATAACGATAAGCTCGAAAAAGAATAGAAATCTTGATGGTTGAAAAATTATTATCTTTAGAGAAGATAAAACACCGACTATGAAATACTTTGCTCCTAGCCTCCTCATCTTATTTACAAGCACTTTATTCTTCTCCTGCCAAAAAGATATTCAAAAAACAGACGACCTCTTCTCTGAAGTCGTTGCTGAGGATGCAACCATCATTCTATCGCAAGAAGGATTTACAACCACTTCAAACGGTTTATTAAAAGCAACTGATGCTAGCTACTATGAAGCGGGTACCATGGATTATGTAGTCAATGGAACAACGGAAGCAAGTTTTGAATTCAATAGCGGTGGTGAAGGCCAACTCACTATGTCTGGCAATAAAAGCATCAAGAACTTGAAAGGAAAGTCAAAAAAGAACATATATCACAAAGTGATTGTCTCTCCCATCGTTAAGGTTAAGGGATGCGATTATATCGTACAAGGTATCATCGAATTTTATGACGACAATAAAACACTGCTAGCGACGATAGACTTCGGCGATGGAACTTGTGATGAATGGGCAATAAAGTCATTTCCCAACAATAGCAAGCCTGACTATACTTTCAGTCAGAAAGACTTCTATAAGAAATAAGTATTCGTAAATTTATTTGTGCATGAGTTGAGCTAGCGCTCTACTCCTCCTCTTCCCCATTCATTTTATCCCATAATTCTGGAATACGTTTAACCCACACGAGTTCTTCCATCTTCTCTTTGGCATCTTGAACAGGTATGCCAAACCAAACCTTTCCGGGAGGAAGTGATTTCCCTACTCCACTTTTTGCAAGAACGATGGTATTGTCTCCGATATCTAAATCTTTACTCACACCAACCTGTCCATAGAGAATAACATTGTTCCCAATACGGGTTTTACCTGCAATACCTACTTGTGCGGCAAAAAGACAATTCTTGCCTACTGTGGTTCCATGACCAATATGAATGTAGTTGTCAAACTTCGTACCTCTACCTATAATAGTATCTCCACTTGCTCCCTTATCAATAGTGCAGCAAGATCCAATTTCAACATCATCTTCAATTATGGTACGCCCACAATTTTCTAGTTTTTGGTAAAAAAGTTCATGGCCTGGTCTACGCACAAAATAAAATGCGTCACCACCAATAACAGTGTTCGATTGTATAATTACATTATCACCAATAATACTGTGGTCATAAATAGACACTCCTGGATGTATGATGCAATTCTTTCCGATGGTCACGTGATTGCCTATAAATACATTGGGTTGAAGAATAGTGCCCTCACCTATTGTCGCTGTTGGTGAAATCATTGCCGTTGCTTTTTCGAACGGCCTGAAGTGCATCACCAATTTGATAAAGGCCGAAGCCGGATCGTCGCATACGAGAAGCACTTTGTCTTCTGGACAATCAATTTCTTTATCGATAATAATTACTGTAGCAAGGCTATCAATTAATTTTTGATAAAATTTCTCTGCATTGACAAATGAAATATCTCCGGGATTTAATTTGTGCACCTCGTTTATTCCTGTGATAGAAATATTAGCATCGCCAACAACTTTTTTTATTCCAAGAAATTCGATGACCCACTTTAAGTCAACAGCTTTTTCAAACGTCATGAATTACAAATATAAATTTAGAAGTGGGAAGTTTTGCTTTTCTTTTTTCATCATAACGTCTAATTTTTTCATAAAAATTTAGCTCCCATTGCCATGCCTTATACACAAAGCTGTTAATAACTTTTATTTCTAAAAAAACACACTACTAAAATTTCCTTATATACTTGTATTGGTTAATGCGCTTACTAACCCATAAATTCAAAAAAGAGCCGGTTGATTCTTCAGCCGGTTTTTTTTATCTCTCAAACTGAAGGCAAACAAGTTGAACTTTTACATCTTACATTTATAAAAAATTATTTTATGCTTCATTCGATGACAGGCTTTGGTCGCGCTGAAAAAATGCTTGGTGATTTCCAATGTGTAGTTGAAATTAAATCACTCAACGGCAAACAAATTGAAGTCTACACAAAAATCCCTCCGAGCCTAAAACCTATGGAGATTGAAATGCGTGGGCTCATCAAAAAGAAGCTTGTACGTGGAAGTGCAGAACTTACCATCGCACTTAAGAAGCATGGTGCCTCTAAGCCCATGGAGGTCAACCAAGAATTGCTCAAATACTACCACAGCAATATTCTTAAAATTGCGGACGATTTAAACTTGGAGAAGGAAAATCTCCTCAGTACCCTAGTCAGACTTCCTGAAGTCGTAGGCACTCCTACAGACACCTTAAGTGCTGAAGAAAAAAAGGCCATACTCGATACGCTTTCAATAGCCTGTGATGCTTTAAATAATCAGCGGAAGACTGAAGGTGTCATGATGGAAAACACCTTGTCCAAAAACATAAGTGCAATTGAAAAAAACTCTACTGCATCTGAACCTTTTGAAATCGAACGAAAAGAAAATCAACGAAAGAAGCTCGAGCAAGGCATGGAAAACTTTTCTAAAGAAGCTCAAATTGACAAAAACCGTTTCGAACAAGAGCTGATTTACTACATAGAAAAACTGGACGTTTCAGAAGAGAAAACACGACTCGCACATCATTGCACTTATTTCAAAGAAATTCTTGCCACAGACGATTTTGCCAAAGGCAAAAAACTCGGCTTTATTTTACAAGAAATTGGACGGGAAATAAACACCCTGGGTGCCAAAGCAAATCATGCAAAAATTCAAAAATTGGTCGTAGAAATGAAAGATGAATTGGAACAAGCAAAAGAACAAGTCCTCAATGCGCTTTAGATTATCCACACTCATCCTTCTTTGCATACTGATTGGAGGCTGTATCCCATCGGGAACTTTTGAAAAAAGTATCGCCATTCCATCACATAAATGGAAATCTGGCTTCGTTCCCACATTCAAATTCGAAATCAAGGATACAAATTCCTCATATCAATTGTCCACTTTGCTGCGACATACAGATGCTTATCCATTTTCCAATATTTGGATAAACATTATCACCAAAACGCCGTCTGGCAAGATTAGTAAGCAGAAAGTTGAACTTCCACTCGCACAAGACGATGGACAGTGGACCGGACGCGGGATGGGAGAGGTTTACGAACACAAAATAAGCTTGACTAAATCTGGCAGCACCAAGTTCAATCAACAAGGGACTTATGAAGTAGGCTTTGAGCAAATCATGCGCATGGACCCCTTACCCGAAATGATGAGTATTGGCCTTGAGGTCAACAAGAATAGAGCTTCACAATAATTTATAAAACCAAAGTTTAGTGCTTAAGAAGAAAGCACGACATTTGTGCTATGTCTTTGACCATTCGAGCAGAAAGTCTCTTAAAGAATTACAGCAAGCGAACTGTTGTAAATGAGATTTCTATTGAAGTAAAACAAGGAGAAATTGTTGGACTGCTCGGACCAAATGGGGCTGGTAAAACGACCACCTTCTATATGGTAGTCGGTCTCATCAGACCCGATGGTGGTAGAGTGTTCTTAGGCGAACAAGACATCACCAAACTACCCATGTATAAGAGAGCGCAGCTCGGTATTGGTTATTTGCCTCAAGAAGCTTCCATTTTTAGGAAAATGTCGGTAGAGAATAATATCTCAGCTGTTCTTGAAATGACTAAACTGACTAAGTCAGAACAAAAAAATAAATTAGAAAGTCTGATAGACGAATTTAGTTTGTCGCATGTTCGAAAAAGCAATGGCGATCTCTTGAGTGGTGGTGAAAGGAGACGTACTGAAATAGCCCGAGCCCTTGCAGTAAATCCTAAGTTCATTTTATTGGATGAGCCCTTTGCAGGAATTGACCCCATTGCCGTAGAAGATATTCAGTCTATAGTCGCCCGTTTGAAACATAGAAATATAGGCATTCTCATCACAGACCATAATGTTCAAGAAACTCTCTCTATAACGGACAGAGCCTACCTTCTCTTTCAAGGAAATATACTCAAGACAGGTACCGCAGAAGAGCTTGCTAGCGACGAACAAGTGCGTAAGGTATATCTCGGCCAAAACTTCGAGCTGAGACGAAAAGATTACCTGCTCGATGAGAATAAAGATTATCTTTAGACCGGTTTATGAAGATTCTCAATCCTGCACTGAAGAGCTATATCAAATTGCGTTGGAGTGTAATTGATAATTTTCTACTCAATCCAATAGAAACTCAAATTAAAACATTCAATTCCCTCATCAGTTCTGCTCAATACACAGAAATTGGTCGAGAATATGGTTTTGGGAACATCACCAAGATTAGTGAATTCAAGAAAGAAGTGCCCGTGCATTCGTATGAGGACATGGTACCTTATATCAATCGAATGATGCAAGGTCAGCAGAATGTGCTTTGGCGGGCTCCTATTAGTTGGTTTGCAAAATCTAGCGGCACAACTTCAGAAAAAAGCAAGTTTCTTCCGGTAAGCAATGAACAGTTGGAAGACTGTCACTATAAAGCGGGCAAGGATATTTTGGCACTCTACTATAGAAATTTTCCGCAAAGCAAACTACTTGCAGGCAAGGCTTTACTTCTAGGAGGGAGCCACCAAGTGAATCAATTGAATGCCGAATCATACTATGGCGATTTATCGGCTGTGATGTTGCAAAATATGTCCATGCTTCAGCATCTTATTCGCACGCCAGACCTTTCCATTGCCTTGATGGATGAGTGGGAAGAAAAGATTGATAAAATGGCTGAAAGCACCATCAATGATGATGTTACTTTCTTAGCCGGTGTGCCTACTTGGACGCTAGTTCTACTTAATAAGATTAGAGAAAAGACGGGCGAAGATGACATTCACAAAGTTTGGCCAAACCTTGAGCTTTACATTCACGGAGGAGTAAATTTCAAGCCTTATGAAGAACAATTCAAAACCTACTTCCCTTCTCAACCCATTTCTTACCTAGAGACTTATAATGCTTCTGAAGGCTTCTTCGCTGCACAAGATTTGTTGGGTACCCAAAATGGTATGCTGCTCTTTCTGAATCATGGTATTTTCTTTGAATTCATGCCCTTAGAAGAAGATGGTAAAGAATTCCCCAATACCCTCCAACTTGATGAAGTGGAATTGAATAAAAACTATGCCATCATCATCAGCACAAACTCCGGTTTATGGCGATATAAAATTGGAGATACTATTGCATTTACCTCCTTAAATCCATTTCGAATTAAAGTCACTGGTCGCACTAAACATTTCATCAATGCCTTTGGAGAAGAGCTGATTATCGATAATGCGGAACATGCTATTAGTGAAGCAGCCAAAGCGACCCAAGTTCACATCAATGATTATACTGCGGCGCCCATCTATTTTTCGGGAAATAAGAATGGTGCTCATCAATGGTTGATTGAGTGCAACATCAAGGAAGCGCGACAAGAGGCTTTCATAAACATCTTAGATCTTGAGCTTCAAAAGGTCAATTCAGATTATGAAGCAAAACGTTACAAAAACTTGGCTTTGCGAAAGCCAGAAGTGCTCTTTTTGGAAGAGGGGACCTTCAACAGATGGCTCAAATCAAAGAATAAACAGGGCGGGCAACACAAAGTTCCTAGACTAAGCAATGACCGTCTATTTATTGAAGAAATCCTGAAATTTGCAGGCTTAGAAAGTGTGGCATAAATAAGCGGTGAAAAGCTGTCTAGATTAGCACTTGCACCCTATTTTTGTTACAATCATTTTTCATGCTACAACTAGCTATAGATTGGACATTAGTCGGCGAAAAAGCGCTTCTCATTGGAATCATCCTAGGTGGTTCTTTAGGAATTGCGATGTACGCTACTTGGGCTGAAAGAAAAGTTGCTGCTGTAATGCAGGACAGACGAGGACCACATCGCGCTGGACCTTTTGGATTATTTCAACCCTTGGCCGATGGAATGAAGCTCTTCATGAAGGAGGAGATTATTCCAGCCTTTTCAAATAAGTTTTTATTCGTTCTTGGACCTAGTCTTGCGATGTTCATGGCTGTGATGACCAGTGCAGTCATTCCTTGGGGCCCCGACTTAAACGACTTCAGTCTGCAAGTTGCTGATATCAACATTGGCATCCTCTTGATTTTTGGCGTGGTGAGCTTAGGTGTCTATGGCATCATGCTAGGCGCTTGGGCATCGAATAATAAATTTTCTCTCTTAGGCGGTTTACGCGCTGCATCTCAAGCCATCTCTTATGAATTGGCTCTTGGGCTTTCATTGATTGCATTGCTTATGATGACGGGCAGCTTAAGCATGAAGGAGATTGTAGAACAACAACATGGATTTTGGTCCGACGGTTGGTTTACGTGGAATTTTTTCAAACAACCTTTAGGTTTTTTAATATTTCTAGTATGCTCTTTTGCGGAGCTGAACAGAGCACCATTTGACCTTCCCGAATGTGAGAGTGAGCTCATCGGCGGATATCACACAGAGTTCAGTAGCATGAAGCTCGGCTTCTTTCTCTTTGCCGAGTATATCAATTTGTTCATTACTTCAGTGATTCTGAGTACTCTATTTTTCGGGGGATATAACTACCCTGGAATGGATTGGGTTGCTGAACAAGTGAGTCCATTATTATTTTCATTGATAGGCGTAGTTGTTTTACTAACAAAGGCAATTGGCTTTATATTATTCTTCATGTTTATTCGTTGGACGCTTCCAAGGTTTAGATATGACCAATTGATGGACTTGGGATGGAAGAAATTAATTCCAATGGCACTTTTTAATATGGTAATTACAGGAGCGGTAATTCTAGCATTTTTAAATTAATATGGCATACATAACCGACAGAGCAAAAGCAGTAGATAGAAGACCAATGAATATTTGGGAAAGAATGTATTTGCCTGCAATAGGAAAAGGTTTACGCATTACTCTAGGCCATATTTTCAAAAAGAAAGTCACCATTAATTACCCAGAAGTCGAACGACCATTCAGCCCTACATTCCGAGGCCTACATATCTTAAATCGAGATGAGGAAGGCAAGGAAAGATGCACTGCATGTGGCCTTTGCGCCTTAGCCTGTCCGGCAGAAGCTATTAGTATGGAAAGTGCTGAACGCACCAAGGAAGAAGAACATCTTTATCGCGAAGAGAAGTATGCGGCAAAATACGAGATCAATATGCTCCGTTGTATTTTCTGTGGACTATGCGAAGAGGCTTGTCCAAAGGATGCCGTTTACCTAACCCAAACTTTCGCACCTGCAAATTATAATCGCGAAGGCTTCATTTACGGTAAGGACGATTTATTGATTCCTCACCCAAAAGAAAAAATTGAAGCCTAAATGGATATAAACGAAATCTTCTTTTTTGGGTTAAGTATTCTCACCATTGTGTGCGCAATAGGCGTAGTCTTGAGTAAAAATCCAGTCTACAGTGTCTTGTTCTTGATTCTGACCTTCTTCTGTATCAGTGCGCACTACTTCATGCTCAATGCTCAATTTTTGGCCATTGTGAACCTCATCGTCTATGCCGGAGCCATCATGGTCCTCTTTCTCTTCGTCTTGATGCTGATGAACCTGAATAAAGACACAGAGCCCCAAAAAAGCTTTATTATCCAAATGGCTGGTGTAATCTCAGGTGGCTGCCTTTTATTGCTTATAACGGCTGTATTGCGCTCTACAGGTATCGAACTTGAATCTACGCAAACACAAGTCACCAATATCGGACTAATTAAAGTTCTCGGCCAAAAGCTCTTTACTGAATATGTATTTCCTTTTGAAATTAGTAGTGTGCTCTTTTTAAGCGCAATGATTGGAACTGTAGTTCTAGGAAAGAAGGATGAGGACCTTTTATTGGTTGAAGATTAAATCCCTCTTTTGAGGCTTTCGCAGCCTATTATAATCGAGATAATATATAAAACGACAGGCAAATTCAAATGCCTTAGGCTTCTTAATGATTTGCTGAAAATTTTGCATCAGGCTATTATCCAAGGATGTATTTAAAATATATGCATCATTCAACCACTGTTTATAGCTCAACACCATCCGACTCCCTGGAGCATAAATCCAGTTTAGAAATAAATCGATATTCTGCAGATTAAAATTTTCATCGTGAATATTAGGTATGGCATATGGGTTGTCCATCCAATTGCCGAGCGCGTCTGGTCTATGAAAAGATTGATTCCTGATCTTGGAGTTATAATGTCTGAAGCGTCCAGTGAAGTTTAAATCAGGCGAAAAATTATATTGCATTTGAAGCGTAAGGGTTTGCTCTTTGATGAATCTTAGAGCTGCGACGGCCTCCCCTATTCCTTCATCATAAAAAGAGTAACCAACATTACTTCTATTATTGGTAAAATCAAATTGAATGGATGGCTCGAGTTTATTACTCACTCGATACCTCAAGCCATTATTGAAGGAAATATAGTCCAATCCTCGAGGCACCGTAGAAGTTCCATATCCACCATAATAACTCCAAAATAAGCGACGCCTACTATCTGTACTTCCATTCACTGCAAAAAATACATAAGATGGTGTTTGTAGCCGTCTGCCCCATGCACCCAACTGGTAAAAATCAATAGAAGGAAGCACATTAGATTCAACTTCTACTGAGAGATCAACAAAATTTTTGAATAGAAAGAACAATCCAGAATTTAATTGCCATCGCTTAAATACACGAGGCTCCATATTATAAGCAATCGTAGAACGCACACTATATCTAAAGAATTGCAAGTGAGGCGATTTGGGTTTGTTTTCGGAAATGGCAAATTCTGTTCGCGAAAAAATTTCATTAAAATCGAATTGCAATCCTAAATCAGTCTGATTATAAGAAGGCGACAACACTCGAAGTCTTGATCCAAATCGATATCTTCCCGAAACTTTAGCAAACTCGCCGATAAATTTCGTTCCGCTTGTCTCTCCTGTTCTTGCACTCAAGGCAGCGTTCAAATCCAATAGATAGTTCTGTTTTTTATCGAATAATTTGAGCTGTAGCGCACTAACATTTCCATCAGTGTGAGTGCCATCCCGATAAGCGTTCGTGTTTGTAAAATTCACGAAGGACTGACCACCTAGTGTTTGATCAAGAACGAAGATGTTATAGTTTGTCAGAGGTTCTGAATCTATCTCTTGCTCTTCTTGCAGCGTCTTATCAAAGACTCTGGCACGCGCTGGCGCAGCCAAGGCATTGAATAAGCCAATACCTAGTTTGCCTTTCGTTCTTCCTGAAATTTTGAAGGAATTATAGAGCGAAGTCACATTGGGGTTTTTTGTAATCGTATATCGACTAGTATCTGAGTAATCACTCTCTATTGTATAATAATTTTGGGGGCGCTGACCTATTCTTCGCGAATAGAACAAACCTTGCTTATTAAACAGTTCAGTTCCTTCAGTAAAGAATGGTCGGTTTTCACTAAGTTGTTGTTCAAAAGCGGAGGTGTTTCTAATCAGGTTGTCTGATATGACTTGTGAAAAATCAGGAATCAATGTCATGTCTAAGGTAAATGCCTCATTCAATCCATATTTGATATCCATGCCTCCACTGCGCAAAAATTTATTGCTATTACCACCATCACTTGGAAGCTGTTGATATCCGATAGAGACATAGGGAAATAAAGCTAATCTCACGGGAGGTTTTATATTTTCAATTCCAGACAATTCACCAGCTTGGGCCAAAAAACCTCTTTGCTGAGGATTCACTGGACTCCAATAACTTTCTTCATTCTGTTTTCGATTTAAGCGAAAAAACTGCATCCCCCAATTTTGCTTTGCATTGAGTGGGAAACGTATGGCAGCAAAAGGAATTTCCATTTCTACCACCCAGGCATCCTCTCGATACGACACCTTACTCGACCATACGGCATCCCAAGAAATATCACCTCGGCCGCTTTCGCCACCATTAACAAGTCTTTCTTCCTGCTGTACTCCAGCAGCAGAGACTTTAAAAGCGAAGCCGTTCTGTTTGTCGCGATAGGGATCTAGAATAAAGGAAAATATATCTACATTGGCCCGCCCGATACCATCTCGAGCCGTGAGTTGTTTAAGAATTTCACTTTCTTTTTGGTAGAGAACGGCTCCTACAAAAATAGAATTCTGACTATAACAAAGCTTGACTTCAGATTTAAAATTTGAAGCTTGACCAGGAGAGGGAACAATTTGAACAAAATCAGTGGCGATTTCACATTGCTGCCAAATCGCCTCATCCAACACACCATCAATCTTCGGTGCAGCGTCAAGCTCACTTATAGAATAAGTTTTAAATTGACCCAAACAGCTCAGGGGAAACAGTAAAATAAATAAAATAATACGCATAAAAAACCCCTCAGGATTTCTGAGGGGTAAAGTTACTAAAGCTTGTTATAATTTCTTCTCCTCTATCTTCTCCAGAGTCCTCGTCCGAAGTACCATGCCACACCAATTTCGATTGGAAGGCGATGTACATTAACGCCGATATCTGTTTGGCTAGAAGAATTGTTAGCTCCATCTGGATCGTCTTTGATGTTAGACACTCCAATACCTGCAATGTTTGACCATAGAGCAAAAGCATTATAAGGAGTAAATCCAAACCCAAAATTCAATCCACCTTGGACACCATTTCTATTTCCTTTAGAAGCAATTGTATTACTTCCTGCGATATTATCAATATTGTAGCTTCCGGTTAAAATCCCCAAATCAGCTGCAGTATAAAATGCAAACCAATTATTTAATGGGAAATACTTTTGAGCGTACAATCCGAAACCTAAATCTGTTCCAGTTTCAACTGTCTTTGTCAAAGGTGACAGTAAGCTCACGTTTTCAATATTTCTATTGTCAACAGCTACAGAAACACCAATCTCTAAATTATCAACAACCATATAAGTAATTGTTGGGTTAAAAGATAGGGTATTGTTCGTAGAAGAAACATCAGAGAAGTCTTGAGCAAACTGTGAAGAATTATATCCTGCACCTAATCTGAGCACGAAGTTACCTTGAGAGGTTGCTGTTCTTTGTCTTCTGCGTTGTCCTTCAGAATCTAAACTGAATACGCAAACGAACATTATAAGAAGTAAAACTAATTTTTTCATTGTCGATGTTTATCCCACAAATGTATAAGATAAATATCAAAAAAGTAAAAATCAATATTGAATTATTATCTCCATTTTTAGGCCTTATTCTATTGAATGAACGAATTCTATCTGACATTAGGATTTGATTGATTGACTTGGCCCTTGAAGCCAATAATTTTGCGAAAAGGCCATATTCGCAAAATTGAAGCCTGTATTGGCTAAAGCAGCCTGTAATCTCATCAAATTCGTTCAAAAGCGAGCAAAACGAGAGCTTTGCCTTGGCGTTTAAATATAATGCGCGCTGCTCATAGTCTTGAAATTGACAGAATCAGGGCGTAATACTGATTGTATGAGCACATTCCGCTAATCTTCATTAAACAACTTGATTTTAAAAACAAAGAAGCATCCAATTAATGCAGGTAAAATCAAATTGATAAACCACAGTAAGGCGGTTGCCGTTATAATGGCTAAAACATTCTGGCTGACAAATGCCAAAATCCATGTCGCCGCTTGTCCGCGAATACCCACATCAGCAATAGCAAAAGATGGGACCACAGCAAGAACCCAAAACAACACATACACTCCAGCAATGGTCGTAAAGGGTAAAACGCTCCCATGGGTCACACATAAAAGCAAATACAATTGAAAACTATAGATTAAATATCTTGATGCGGAATACGCTATGATTTGGAGCAGGAGTTTACGATCATACCTCTTGATCACTTCGATATAAATCTTCAATTTTTTGAGAAATGAGTATCGTCCACAAAAGTTGACCAAGGCATCTAGATTAAAAAGCAGCCAAGCCATCCCTAGACTTATGAGGATACTTAAGATGAAGAGAATATAAATACTAGCTGAAGAACTTACATTGATTAAGAAATAAAGTAAACCGGCGACACCGAATAAGCTTGTGACTAGAATTTGTGCAAAGCTCCCTATAATGGTAATAGATATTCCCTTGAGCTTATTGGTATTCTTTAAGTAAAGTATGCGGCCCAAATACTCTCCAATTCTATTTGGTGTAACAACAGAAACCGCTAAGCCTGTAAGCACAGATTGAAATGACTGACGAAAACTAAGCTCTTCAGTAAAAGCCAACAATTTTTTCCATTTCAAACTCTCTAAAGCCCAGTTTAAATACATGAGCACAAATACAGCTACAAGACTTAATGCTTTCTGAGCAGTCCAATGGTTGAGAAGAGAATCTTTGGCTGCAGCAAAATTTTCCTGTCCTTTGACTTGCATAACAAGTGAATACATCAAAAATGCGAAGAGCAATGCGCCAAACAAGAACTTGGCATATCTTTTCATATTTTTACTCTGATTCACAGCGTAAAAGTAATGTCTTCTCAAGGAAAAATAATTTTAGGAATAGACCCTGGCAGTCTCATTATGGGATATGCGGTGATTCGCATCGATGGCAAAAAAGCCATAGACCTTATGGAAATGGGAGTACTGAAACTATCAAAATACCCTGAACATGCGATGAGGTTGAAAAAGATCTACGAAAAGGTGCATGAATTGAGTGCTAATTTCAAACCTACTTCATGCGCAATAGAAGCTCCCTTCTTTGGCAAAAATGTTCAGAGCATGCTCAAATTGGGTCGTGCGCAAGGAGTTGCCATGGCAGCAGCTATTCAAGCGGATGTACCCGTCATTGAATATTCGCCCAAAAAGGTGAAACAATCCGTGACTGGAAATGGTAATGCGTCCAAAGAACAAGTGCAACGCACAGTTCAGCAAATTCTCAAATTTACTGACCCATCAAAATATCTAGATGCGACGGATGCCGTAGCCGTTGCTCTTTGTCATCATTACCAATCTGGCATACGCATCAAAAGTTCTGGCAGTTCAGATTGGTCTACCTTCATAAAAGAAAATAAACACAGAATTAAAAAGAAGTAATTTTGCCCTATGAGCAATCGCACACTCAGAATTGTACTTGCCTTGTCCGTTCTTACGGCCGCTCTCATGATAGCAACCCAAATCTATTGGGTAAAAGAGGCCTATGATGTTCGAAGAGGAATTTTCAATTCTAAAGTACAAGAAGCTTTAAACCATGTTGCAGGGAGCATATTGCGTTCCAATGAAAATTTTTCTCCTTCTGAAAATTTAGTCGAGCGAGAAGAAAACAACTTCTACACAGTTCTTATCGGAGATGATATTGACTCCACATCCCTACAGCATCTTTTGGTGCGCGAGCTGAGTGGTGAAGGTATTGAATCAGATTTTGAATACGGCATCTATAGCTGCGACGCGAATAAAATTAAGTATTCCAGATATGTTTTCATGGATGAGGAGAAAAGAGGCTTGACTAAAGCAGTTATAACTCCCTTCCCAAAAAATTCAAAAGAGAACAACTACTTTGGTGTATTCTTTCCAAAACGAAATTTTTTCTTCAGTGATGGTATGCTGCGTTGGGTCATTTCATCGGCCTTATTGTTTGCCACACTCCTACTCCTAGGTTCTCTCATATTTATCATTTTCCGACAAAGGAGACTATCCGAAATTCAAAAGAATTTCGTGAACAATATGACACACGAATTCAAAACACCTCTTGCAACAATCAAGATATCTTCTGAAGTTTTGAAGAATCCAAATATTGTAAACAACCCTCAAAGACTTTTGAACTATGCCACCATAGTGAGCAATGAAACCGCTCACTTGACTCAGCAAGTAGAGAGGGTTCTACAGATGGCAAAAAGCACTAAGGGAAGCATACAGCTCAATAAAGAAGAAATTCATTTACCTAGCATGATGCTGGAACTTACAGATAAAACTTATTCCCCACTTGTGCGCTCACGTGGTGGTGAGCTAGAAGTCTCCTATTATATGGAAGACATCGTACTTATTGCCGATAAACTGCATTTGAAAAATGCCATTAGCAATCTTCTGGACAATGCTATTAAGTATTGCAAGACTGCACCTAAAATATATGTGGACATCACAGAACAGAAAAATATGATCAGAATTGCGGTAAAGGACAATGGAATTGGAATTTCGCAAGAAAATGTAAAAAATGTCTTTAAAAAGTTTTTTAGAGTCCCAACGGGTAATATCCATGATGTCAAAGGATTTGGGCTTGGTTTGAACTATGTTAGACTAATTTGCCTCGAACATGGAGGGAATATTACTGTTGAAAGTGAACTTGGAAAAGGAAGCGAATTTTGTATCTTTATTCCTAAATAAATTCTATACTCAATGCCTCAAAAAATCCAAATTCTTCTAGTCGAAGATGATTCATCACTCGGTTATGTAGTTAAGGATGCCTTAGAAGAGAAGGGATTCAATGTTACGCTTGCAACTGACGGACATGCTGGTTGGCAGCAATTCTCTAAAAACTTTTATGACCTCTGTTTGATTGACGTGATGATGCCCGTGAAAGACGGCTTCACATTGGCTCAGCAGATTAGAAGAAAGAACTCTTATATTCCAATCATCTTCTTGACTGCTAAGAGCATGCAAGAAGACAAGATTGCTGGTTTTAAAGCAGGGGCTGATGACTATATCACCAAGCCATTTAGCATGGAGGAACTCTTACTAAGAATTGATGTTTTCTTGAAGAGAACCGTTGGATCTGATACTGATGAAACTGAATTCAAAATTGGAGGTTCTTCTTTCGATTACGAAAACCTCACTATTAAGGGTGAGAAAATAGACATCAGACTCACTCAAAAGGAAGCGGACTTGCTTCGATTTTTCTGCCTCAATGCGAACAAAGTGGTTAAGCGTGAGGAGGTTCTTACTAAGGTTTGGGGTAAAGATGACTATTTCCTAGGACGCAGTATGGATGTTTTCATCACTAAAATTAGAAAGTATCTCAAGCCTGAAGATGAGGTAGAAATACAAACTATCCATGGTGTTGGCTTTAGGTTCGTAAATCCTGCATTGGAAGGCGGCGAAGATGTTGCTAAGAAAGCTGAGTCAGAATAAGTTGCTGACAGACTTCCATCTCATCATTATTTAAGCTCAATTTCGGTCGAGTAAAATTTAAATCATCAGCGCTCTGAATGGGCACAAGATGTATATGAGCATGTGGTACTTCTAAGCCAATGACTGATATTCCACATCGATTACAGGGAAAGGATTTCTCAATGGCTTTGGCTATCGGTTGGGCAAACTGCAGCATAGCGCCAAGCAATTCACTGGATAAATCAAACATATTATCTACCTCTACCTTAGGAACGACGAGAGTATGTCCTTTGACTAAAGGGTTTATGTCTAAAAAAGCATAGAAATTTTCGTTCTCAGCAATTTTGTAGGATGGAATCTCGGCAGCAATAATTTTTGAAAAAATGCTCATAGTTGAATGGAAATATCCTCAACCTTAAATTCGAGCACTCCTCCAGGTGTTTCTACTTCAGCAACTTCACCTACCTTTTTGCCAAGGAGTCCTTTGGCTATGGGAGAGTCTACAGATAATTTTTTCGCTTTCAAATCGGCCTCATTTTCAGACACGATTTTATACTCCATACTCTTTTTGTTCTTGAGGTTCATAATCTTGACAGTCGTCAAAATGGTCACCTTTGAAGTGTCTATTTCATTGGGGTCTATGATTCGACTATTGGCGATTGCATTCTCTAAACGAGCGACTTTAGCCTCATGCATGCCCTGAGCTTCCTTTGCCGCGTCATACTCAGCATTCTCCTTTAAATCCCCCTTCTCACGCGCTTCGCCTATGGCATCAGCAATTTTCTTTCTACCAGCTCCTTTCATTTCGGCTAGTTCGGTTTTCATTTCTTCTAAGGTTTCCTTAGTGACATATGTTAGGCCCATAATACGTATTGTTTAAAATTAAAAAAAGCAGCGCTTTAAACCAAAGCGCTGCTTAATATAAGAATTTTTTATTTATTCCGGAACTTCTTCTTCTTGCCCTCCACCAAATCTGATGCGCAGTCCTACAGTATGAACACCAGCTTCAATTCTTGTGTGCTTATAGGCATAGTCAATAGCTAAAGCTGTCCCTGTATCCTCATTATATCCAGCCACAACCCCAATACCGGCAGCTAAACCAGAATAGAATGTAGTCGACTCAGCAGGATCAAGAATTCCAGATTCATATCTATACGAAGTTCTTAAGAAAAACTTCTCGTCATAAGCATATTCGAAGCCGATTCCATTCCAATCCTTATTGAATGAATTCGAAACAAAACTGTACATCGCAGTTAATCTATGAATTGGCTCATAGGCAACATCTGTAGGGTCTCCATTTTCATCTAAGTTCTTCTTATTCTGATCAAGATAAAAATCGTAAGAAACTCCCAATTGCAATTGTGATGGCAAATTGAATTTATCAGATCTAGACTGTACAGTAATTTCTTTTCCAAACTCCGGTGAAATTCCATTAAAACTGAAACCGTCACCTACAAATCTTAAGTTGGTTCCAACATTTTTCAATGCGATACCCAATTTAAAATTGTCTCTTTCACCAGATTTATATTGGATTCCAGCATCAAGACCGATGGCAGAAGCTCTAATGTTACTAATGGCTTCATTTACGAAGGTTACATTAATCCCAGCACTCGTGCTGTTAGACAATTTATAAGCATATCCAACACTCGCATTGAAGAATTGAGGACGGAATGTCCCTATATTCCCTTCTGGAGAATTAGAGGTCGTGATTGGAATATCACCAAAGCTAAAGGTCATCAAATTCACGGCTAGTGCACCCGATTCACCCATTTTCTGAGCAAATCCAACATTACTATTAGAAATTCCTGCTCCAGCCAAATAGCGTGAATGCGCAATTCCTATTTCAGTTCCTTTAAGGTTGGCTAGGCCAGCAATATTACACTTCAGCGCTTCGAGTCCTCGTACATTAGCTACATTCAATGCAAAGAGACTCCCTGATGCTCCCCAAGGATTAATCAACAATTCTGTTGCAGCGGCCTGACCAACACGGTCTTTGTTTCCAGCAAATATTGAGCCGGAGACGGCGAGGCAACAAATTAGAACTAGGATATGTTTTTTAGTTATCATAAAAATCTTTTTTCTTTTTTATCAAATTAGAAGCTTGTCAAATCGGCAGGACGCATCGCTCCAAACCATTTCAAAACTGTTTCACCAATACCATCGAGCTCAACATGCATCAAATACATTCCAGAGGCGATTGGTATTCCTTGCTGATTCTTAACATCCCAATCTATGAAATGGGCTGCTTCATCATTTTTAATCAATGTTCTGATAAGCGCACCATCAACTGAGTAAATTTTAATCGTTGCTTTTGCAGGCAGATTAATAATTCTCACTTTAGTGTCTAGACGATCAAGTTCATATTCACTATAAGCGTAGTACGGATTAGGTACAGGCTGAATGCGTTTCAATATTTCGTCTTTATTATCAGTATATAGATTTCTTCCGTCGCCTAGAGTAGCGGGAGCGATATCATAAGTCTCGAAACCATATAAAGGCCATCCACCATTTCTTGCGGTTTGCCCAGGTTGTGGCAAATATCTATGGTACGGTCTCTCAACTCTAATTTTCACTTGTGTTTCAGTAGGAATAAGTCCTTCTGACAGAGGTTTAAAACCCGAAGACAATGGATTACCCACCCACATTACTGATCTATACAACTGTCTTAAATTGAAGTTGTTGCTCCCGAAGCTATTGGCTTCACTCCATGCATTCTTCAAGTAATTATAAGAAAGGTTTCCTGAATCATATTGAGTATTCTGTACATAGATGACATGCTTTCCACCCCACTTCAAGGAGAAGTTTGTGAAATCAAATTGGCGCTCAGACGGATTCCAAATCATATCATTCCCATTATCTTGAGCATTGAATGATTCTTCACCGAACATCATATTCAAACGTTGACCAGTTTCTAGGTTAATCGCATATCCAGGGAACCAACTATAACCACTATCCGTTGGGTGATATACAGGTTGGCCATTCCCATCGACTTGCTTGTCCCATGCCGGGTGTTTTCTCATGTTAAACTTATAAGCCCCACCTTGAGAAAAAGTTTGTGTTCCTACATTGTCTGTCATTTCAATCACCGGACATCTAGTCCATAGGCTTTGATCATCAGTGAAGACCACGTCAACAGAATTCAAATTCTGCATTCTTGCAAATGCAACACGATCAGAAGTATTGTATAAATATCCAAAGCCACATTCTGATAGATTATTAAAACCAACCATATTGTATGGCGACCATGTTCCGTCAATTATGTTTTCAAAATTACCACCACGGTCTCCACGACCACCATAATCAGAAACATCACAACCATTTGGCAATGTAAGCCCAGCATCTTCTCCTGCTCGAATCCAGTTTGAAGTACTCTCGCCATCTTGATCGCGTACTCCAAATAACCAAGCTGCATTTGCATCGGCTACCAACATTGATGAAGTGATAAAGCCATTATCTCCTATAGAGTCGTTGTCTCCAGGTCTCAATGTTTGTTTCAAGGAAACTGCTATTCCCCAATCGGCGATGAGATCTCCTGTATTATTATATTTTCTTAAATATTGTTCGTTATGATCAACGATATTCTTCTCGCTATATATGGTTTCACCAGTTGAAAGATTGGTTATATGCCATCTTGTCTCCGGTGCGTAGGCTCCTAGAGTTGTATCCAACACATTGGCATTGGCATATGAAGAATCTACGTCTAAAAACAATTCATAATTACCAGCTTTTATACTATCAGGATTTACTACAAATATTTCTGCTGGAGAAGCATTTCCTTCATACTTAGGGAAATAAACAGCACCGTTCGTCAATGCCTCATCAATAGAAGCTTGGGACATTTCAAGGGCTATTCCACTGTTTCCTACTCCTTCAATTCTTGTCAAAGGAATTCCAGTGCCAAACTCAGCATAGTTCTGAACATATAGACTATCCTTCGCTGGATGGGCCATTACAGCCACTACATTAATTGGCAATTCACGACCGTCAGTTCTACTTTCAAGGTATTGTTCCTCATTTGTAAAATTGGCATTTTGTGGATCAAAATCATTGTCTAGAATGTCTGAATCTGCATTGTCAAATCTATTGTAAGCATATGCAACAGCAACATAATAGTAAGTCTTATAGTTAACTAAATCCTTAGAAGCTGTTGTTGAGAAAAGATCAGAAGAAATTTCAAAAGATTTTTTTATTCCTTGATCAGCACCAGTGACCATTAATTTAGGCACATAAAATGTCTCTGAAATTTCAGGATCAATTTCGTAGTTCAATAGTTCTTTTACTCCATTTTGTTTATCAGATTGAAAGACAATTTGAGCAAGATCCGTATTTATAGAACCATCTTTTTCACGAATATCCGAAACTGAGACATTCGCATCTCTCAATTGGTAGACGATATAACCTTCAAATTTGTAAAGACTATCTGCAAATCCATTATCTGAGGCCTTCTTAATATCCTCACGATAGTAGCTCGGATTCACTACTTCTGGATCAGTCAAGTCTGGATTACCATAGTACTCTTTATAGTTATTAGACGTTCTTAAATTTTCGAGAGTCACAACTAATTTTCTGTCCAATGGTTGAACATTCATTTTCGGCGCTTGAGGTCCAAATTTTAATTTAAAATCATCATCAAAAAGTTTTTGCGCTTTATCGTCACATACTTGAAGTTTACCAAAACAAGCTGATTTACCAGAGCCCGCATTTGGCACCCAAACTGCTCCAATAGTAATATCACTTGGATTGGATCCCGGAACCAAGCTAAATGGCCCAGAGGAGTGTGTAAATCTTCTATCAAATGGTTGTCTTCCACAATCAGGCTCAGAGATTCCGCCTTTACATGGATCATCTGGGAAAACAAATTTTGTTGCAACTCCTGTTGCCGCAGTTGGATTACAACCCTCTTTAAAAGTTGTGTTATTCTTCCAAGTTCCTGTCATATAACCATAGAAGTCATCCAAGGTTTCAGGATTTCCTGTAAATGAAAAATTGTTATCATAATATGTAAATACAGTCATTCCCAATTCAGTATCGCCCAGTCCTGGCCCGAGTGAATATCTTGGGCCTCTAAAGAAATCAATTCCTACCATAGGAATATCGAAGCCATATCCGGTGGACGTTTCATCATAAGCATCACCATTATAAAGTATACCCAAACCACGAGTCGTATCACAACCTATATAATCATCAAAAGCATTTCCCATATCCGCATCAGTCCATGTTGCCATATAAGTACTATCAAGAACCGCTGTTCCCCAGTTATGCACTCTATAATTATAAAATGTTGCTTCATTCAAACAGTCGTTTGTTGAGAAAGCAAATGCAGAAGCATGTATCTCAACACCTATGGCATCAGAAAGGGTCTCTGTTTTGGCGTCTCCTTTGTCATTGTAAACCCACCAAATAAATTGATCCCCAGTGATTAGAGGATAGTCACCATCTCTCCAACTATACACATTATCGTTATTGACATCTTCAAAAGGCGCCATTTGTCTATTTGGAATCGAAAGCACAGATCCTGAAGAACTCTTAGCTTCTACATTTCCTCTAGCCGGCCACTCTTTAACCACATCAGGAACGAGGCCTGACTGCCCTACGATTTCAGCTCGAATTGCCGCAGCATTTCCTGGATTATTCGTCGCGGCTATATTGTATAAATTCTTCAGCACATTCGCATCCGTAGCATTAATTTTCCAAAATCTATCCCAATCGGCACAAGTTTGAAAATCAATAGAGGATGCATTGGCTAGATCCAACGGGCCTGACCAAAAATCATTACCGCTCTGACGATAAGTCTGCGCAGCTACTTTCAAGTCATTGGTACTGCGATCAAACCCACCAATCCATACGGACCCAGCGAAGAGCGCATTTTTATTACTCCCTTTGGGAACTTCATATTGTGCAGTTCCTGTTGATCTGTCCCACCACATATCACCACCATTCATCAATCGTGCACGTACATTGTTTACGTCCAAATCAATGGTAGCCGTGGTTGCATTACAACCTGCAGCAGTTTTGTTTAAGCCAGCTTCACGCTTTTGCTGATCCTTATTCGGTGCAGCAAAGACTACGTTCACCGCCAACATCATTACAACACTTGCGATTATTACTTTTCTCATCTTTTTATATTTCATTACGCTTGATTTCTTTGGATTAAAAATTAATGGTAAAACCTAAACTTACTCTTCTTGGCATACCTACATTGAAAGGGTTCTGCATTCTTGTTCTATATAGATCTGTAAATGACTGTGGGAATAGATTACTACTATTCACATCTTGAATTCCTTGCGGAGATTCTAAGTATCCATCATCATCAGGAAGACCTGTAAAGTTGTAAACATTTAAAACATTTCTCGCGTTCAATAAATTGTTCACGAAAGAGTAAACTGACAAACTTGTTCTTCTTGAACGAACAGCTTGACCACCTTTAGCTTCACCTTCTTTTGCTTTCGTTCTGTAGAGAGGGAATTGTTTTGTGACACGCAAACTAACATCTGAGTACCATGGCAATCTTGAACCGTTCAAAGTTCCCACCATTGGTGTTCCTGTAAAGTTACCACCCACAATAGGAGTCGCTATCGAAGAACGTGTATAAGGACGTCCACTATTTGCTTGTAGCAAAGCATTGGCAGAAAGACCATTTAATATATAATGATTACCCACTTGAGGGCCTTTATTATGATTCAGATTATATCTATAATCAATATTTACATTGACTGCATGACGTGAATCTGAATTAAGTGCGGAAAGAACTCTTAAATCAGGTTGCGATGTTGAAAATAATGCCTGAGCCGATGTTGTATTAGAACCTGTTCCTTCAGCAAACTGCAATGTATATCCTACGTCAAATTTGAATGGACCAACTCTCTTTAATGAATAGTTGAAAGTAAAACCCTTTGTCGTTGAGAAATCTCTATTACCATATGATTGATATGTAATAGGATATGCAAGAAGGAATCTTTGCAATTGAATTTGGTCTTTACGCTCAATATAATATACTTCAATACCGACGGTTGACCTCTTACCCAAGGCTTGTTCATAACCTAGAGTATAGTTGATTGAACGCTCCATGCGCAAATTGGCATTGCTAATCGTATTTTGTCTCTCTTGCAAGAAGTAATAGTCATCTGGAGTTGTAGTATTTCTACTACTCGGAGTTTGAGTTACGATACCATAGTTACCATAGAATTGTGATTTATCACCAATTGGGAATACAAATTGCAAACGTGGTGAAATGGATAAATCAGGACGATAATCTGTAAAGGCTCCATTTACATTATATGACGAGCTCTTTATACTATCCGAAGGATTGACCAGATATGGTTGTATCGGTAAACCATTAGCATATTGACCAGACAATACTGTTGGATCGCTTATCTCACGACCAAATGGATCGTACCAATCATCACCATCACGATAACCTACAATTGTAGGATTCGCAGATTGGTTATTGTCTACATAAGGTACCCAATCTGTGTTGTATCCGTTGGTCAATGGATCAGGAGCAGAAGTCCCATTTTCATCTTTCGCAACTCTATAAGGAGATGTGCCTAAATCAGCGACGCTTCTTCTAGCGTAGAATGAATAAGGATCACGCAATACATTTTGATTGGCATCGAATCTATCGATACGAACTCCCACATTGAATTTAATGTCTTTATACTTGAATCGATCTTGTATATAACCATACATATAGTTCGGGTTGTATGCTCCAATCGGTCTTAAGAAATCATTTCTACTGTCCTTTGCAGTCCAGAAATCAGAGAAACTTGGTTGCTGTCTTTGAATGTTTCCTAAATGGTCATAACCTCTCCATCCAACAACATTTGCACCAATAGTGAGCAAATCGTCTGGTGAGAACATATCTAGACTAAATGTTGATGGATCCAGTGCATCAATATCAATTATTGAAGTATTCAATGGATCGCCAAATAATTTCTGACGAAGATTATAGTCAAATCTTGAATGATCACCTGGCGAATAAATTCTGTTATAATTAATCGTATCAAATTCACTGAATTGTACTACACCGTTTTGAACATCTTGTAAAGTATAATCCTGACCTCCCACTCTAAAAATTGGGTTTTCAATGTCCAATTGATTGATGTGACGATTCGTAATCAAACGCATCAAGTTCCATGTACCTTCACCTGTGGTTCCATATCCGCGATTCGCTCTTTGCTGATAGCCCATTCCAAACTCAATTTGGTGAACAATTGGATTTGCGCGGGATTTCTCTGAACTGTTCTTCCCTTTTCCTTGTTCTATATCAAAAGAGGCATCTAAACTTAAATTAAACTTATCTTCTTGACCGTATGAATAACCGTTGATAGCATCTCCAGCACCGAAGTACATTCCATACACCGTATTAGGAGCATCACCATTTCTCAAACCACCAAGTGCTTGTAGGACAGGTAAACTACGCACATCGTATCTCTCGTCATTATAGATTGAATTTGTATAATTTTCAAGCAATGGATTCTTACCGCCAGGAGTGTAGTCTAAACCATCGTTAAAATCTCCTAAGTACTTCCAACCTTGATATCCACCAGCAGCTGTGTCTTGAATATAGAATGGTGTTCTATTCTGCTCAAACTTCCCAACATAACCATAGTCAAACAAATTGTTTCCATGAACAGGGTGTGCAGAATAAGAATACTCTCTTTGATAAGACGCCTGAATTTGATAGAAAGCATTTGAGAAAATTGATGGAGTAATCGCTACGCCATTTTTCTTCGCTTCTTCACGCTCAATTTCTTTTTGTCTTTCTGACTTTCCAAGCTTCTGTGTCAAACGAACAAATGCTCTTGCAGAATAGTTTGTATTGATTTGGTTTCGCTCTGGCGCAAACATAGAATTTGCAAGAGACCAACCTTTAGAACGTGTATAGTTAAAGTATGAACCTAATTGGACATTGATTTTTTCAGAAGGTTGATAATCTAATTTCCCTAAATAGTCAACACCCCAGTCTTCGCCATTCTCTTTATTTCTTGTATTCTGAATATCATCGGCAGTCACAAGCTCAGCAGCTTCTAAGAAAAATCCACCACTTTCATCTGAAACCAAGGGAGATGATTGAATTTCAGAAAGCACTTCAGGCTTTATTGTATTGTATCCATAGTAAGAAGGACGTGAGTCTTTATTATAACGACCTTGAATGTTTAAAATATAACCCAACTTCGCTTGCTTATATGCCCGTCCATCAATGCTGTCGATTGTACTATATAAAGGACCAGAAATATCGAAAGAAACCAAATTTGTAAAGTATCCATCGACTGAAGTTTGAGCAGTTAAATTGGCTTGAGTAAAAGGAGAAGGCCCTCTTGTTTGCAACTGAACAACCGCACCCGTAGCATTACCTTGTTTGGCAGGCATCCCCGTTCTGAAAGCTTGAAGACCATCAAACATTCCAGGGGCAAGATTCGTTCCTCTTGACCCTAGGATAGGCATACCATCAATTACATATAATGTATTCGCTGAACGACCTCCAGAAAAAGACGCTGCACTCTCACCACCATTTGAACTAGTTCCTGTCAAAGTTGAAATCATCTTCGCAGTATTCTGCGTGGGTAAAGCCGCTAATTCTTTTCCTGACTTAAAGCCACCTCCACCACCGGGGTTGGCATCATCAATAAGCTTTACTGCACGAACAGTAACCGTTTTAGTTACCTTACCGCCCGTACCACCAGTCTCTGGTTTGAGCTCAACATTCTCCGTACTCATTTGACCATTATAAACACGAATACCTTGAACCGTCTTCTTCCCTTTTCCTACATAAGAAACGACCAGGCTATATTCACCTGGATCCAAAGGTTTGATTCTAAAGTTTCCGTTTTCATCGGTTTTGGCACCACCTTTTGCAAGCCCACCTTGTAAGGCACGCACCGTTGCAAAATCAAGCGGCTTACCATCAAAGGTTACCTTTCCATCAATACCACCAGCGTTAGATTGGGCCATAGCAATATTGGCAAATAGCAAGCACAAAATTATCAGTCTAATTCTCATCATTCTCAATTGTTAAATGTGTGTTTAATAGCTTGTAAATATATATTAAATATACTTAGTTTCAGGGCGCTAAAATCATTTAATTCGTCAGATTTTATTCCCCTTTTTGAGCTATAATTTTCGATATTTTTTCTTTGTTCAAACCCCATTGTTGGATTCATTTAAACTAAATATAAGCCTGAATGCCTAAGTATACTGCATTAGAGCGCCCACTTTCTATTTAATGGTAGGTGCTTTTGGATAAACGGTTTATTTGGCAACATTCACAGCGCGCTTTTCGCGTATAGTTGTGACTTTAATCTGACCGGGATACTGCATTTCCTTTTGAATTTTATCAGCTATCGCAAATGACAATGTTTCGCTTTCTGCATCACTGATTTTTTCAGCTTCAACAATTACTCTAAGTTCTCGTCCAGCTTGCACGGCATAAGCCTTTTCAACACCATCAAATTCTAAAGCAAGAGCCTCCAAGTCTTTGATTCTTTGCAAATAGGATTGCATAATTTCTCTACGAGCGCCAGGCCTTGCGCCGCTTATCGCATCGCAAGCTTGAATGATGGGGGAAATCACAAACTTCATTTCCATCTCATCATGGTGAGCACCTATAGCATTTACAACAGCAGCATGTTCACCATACTTCTCGGCCAACTTAGCACCTAACAGGGCATGTGAAAGTTCAGTATCCTCATCAGGCACCTTCCCAATATCATGTAGTAATCCTGCACGCTTGGCCAATTTAGGATTGAGTCCCAACTCTGCAGCCATAATGCCACAAAGATTGGCAGTCTCTCTAGAGTGCATCAAAAGGTTTTGACCATAAGAAGAACGAAATTTCATACGACCCACCATGCGAATCAATTCTTTATGCAAGCCGTGAATTCCAAGATCAATTACGGTACGTTGTCCAATCTCCTTCACCTGCTCATCGATTTGTCTCTTAGTCTTCGCAACAACCTCTTCAATTCGAGCAGGATGTATGCGACCGTCTTGGGTCAAGCGTTGTAATGACAAACGAGCTATTTCCCTTCTCAATGGATCAAAAGAACTCAATAAAATAGCTTCAGGAGTATCGTCAATAACTAAATCAACCCCAGTAGCGGCTTCAATAGCACGTATGTTTCGTCCTTCCCGTCCAATAATCTGGCCTTTGACATCATCAGACTCTAAATTGAATACGGAAATAGAATTTTCAATCGCTTTTTCAGCGGCTGTTCTTTGAATGGTCTGAATGACAATCTTCTTCGCTTCTTTGTTTGCCGTATTCTTGGCCTCTTCCATGACCTCAGCAATATGAGCCATGGCGTCATTCTTTGCTTCACTGGTCATCACTTCTAGCAATTCTTGTTTGGCATCTTCTGCCTTCAAGTTTGCCACATTTTCCAATGCACGCACATGTTCATCCTGCTGCTTTGCAAGATCATGTTTTTTCTTATCTACGATTTGTAATTGCTGATCAAGATGTTCTTTTTTGCTTGAATACTCTTTAAACTCTCGTTTCGCTTGCTCCAAGCGTTTATTTAAGTCGCCTTCCTTTTTCTTCACTCGACCTTCTGAATCGCGCAATTTGTTGTCGCGCTGATTGGCTTTTTTATCGTGTTCTGACTTAAGTTTTAAGAAATGCTCTTTTGCCTCTAACTTCTTTTTACTAAATAGGTTGTCAGACTTCCCCTTCGCTTCTTTTATAATTAACTCTGCCTTCTCTTCTGCTTCCTTTATTTTTTGCTCTGTATTCTTACTAAAAATAAATTTACCTAAAACTATTCCTATAATTAAAGCCCCAGCTCCTGCTAGTGCGGTTATAATATTTTGATCCATATATATTGAGTATTATCATGTTAAAAAATGATATAAGGAGCCCCATAAGCCGGTTGCTCTACTTAACGAAGATACGAAATCTCCATTTAGCTAATCCTCTTCTTTGTGCTACTTTTATCCGACATGGATGCGCAACAGCCCATAGGTATTTTTGATAGTGGCATAGGCGGCTTAACAGCAGCTCATGAAATCTCCAATTTGCTACCACAGGAGAAAATCATATACTATGGCGACACAGCCAATATGCCCTACGGCAAACGAACAGCTCAAGAAATTATAGTGCTCTCCAAAAAAATAACAGAATTCCTTTTGAGCAAAAATGCAAAGTTGATTATCATAGCATGCAATAGCGCAAGTGCAAATGCCGCAAGCTATTTGCGAAAAAACTACCACCATAAAGTAGAAATCAGAGGCGTCATCCGACCCATGATAGAAGAAGTTGTACAACGGAAGTATAAAAACATTGGAATCATCGGGACCAAGGCAACCATCAATTCTAAAGTTTATGATCAAATTTTTGCAGAATTGAATTACTCTTTAAAAATCAACAGTATGGCCACACCAAAGCTCGCTGCGATGATTGAGCAGAAAGTCCAAAAAGCAGAAATTCAGAAAGCCTTAGAAGAATATTTAGGACAAGAATCATTCAAGGATATTGAGGCCTTGCTCTTAGCATGCACACACTATCCAATTGTGAAGCAAGAATTTGTCAAATTCTTCAATTCCAAAGTAGACATATTGGATAATGCTTTCTTCATTGCTCAAAACACTAGAGAATATCTAAAGAGGAATCAACTCTTAGCCCAATCCAAATCTGGCAAAGATGAATTTTACGTGAGTAAATTAACAGACTCCTTTAAAGAAAATGCAACGGCCTTCTTTAAGAGGGAGATCAGTATTAAAAAAGTAAATTTGTAATATGGATTCTGAAAGCAAACCAATCATAGGAATTACTACTGGAGACATTAATGGTGTCGGTATAGAACTCGTAGTCAAAGCTTTTTCAAACAGCAAGCTAAACGAATATTGTACACCAGTGCTCTTCGGAAACAATAAAGCCATTTCGTTTTACGCTAAAGGTGTAAATAAGGATTTCAATTTCAGTGGATGTAAAGATTTAAAAAAATTAAATCACAAAAAGCTGAACGTTTTCAATTGTTGGCAAGAAGAAGTGCCCATTAAGCCGGGCAAACTAACTCCTGAAGGCGGGAAATATGCTGCACGAAGCTTGGAGGTTGCCGTTCAATGTTTGAAGGATAAAGAAATTGATGGCTTACTGACCAATCCTATTCATAAAAAAAATATTCAAGGCCCCAACTTTAACTACACTGGACACACACCATATCTGAGAGATTCATTTGAACAGGATGATGTGGCTATGATGTTATGCACAGATTATTTAAAAGTCAGCCTACTCACTGAACATGTTCCAATCACAGATCTAGAGAGACACATCAACGCAAATGCGATTATTTCAAAAACGCAAATCATTCATAAATCTCTCATTGAAGACTTCGGCATTGACAAACCTAAAATAGCCGTTTTGGCTCTGAACCCACATGCAGGAGATGACGGTTTAGTTGGTAGTGAGGAAAAAGACATTATTCTTCCTGCAATTGAAAAACTTAATGCTCAAAATATTCTAGCCTTTGGACCCTATGCGGCCGATGGTTTTTTTGCCAGACAGCGCTATGAGCATTTTGATTGCGTTTTGGCGATGTACCATGACCAAGGACTGATTCCATTCAAAACACTTGATGGTGGTGAAGGTGTGAATTTCACTGCAGGGCTTCCAGTAGTCAGAACTTCTCCCGACCATGGAACTGCATTTGACATTGCGGGCAAGAATCTAGTGGACGAATCTTCATTTTTGCACGCGCTCTATCAATGCATTGACGTAATCAATCATAGAAAAGGTTATAAAAGCAATACCGCAAATAAATTGCAAAGAGGACTTTGGAAAAAGAAAATGAAAAAGTCCAAAGAAGATGTAGAGCAGGATTAATGCCTATTGCCCAAAAAACTATATACTTAATCAGTGGACTCGGTGCTGATGAACGTGCCTTCGCCAAGCTTGATTTCAAAAATCATAATGTCATCTTTATTCCATGGATTTCTCCAATTAAAAACGAAGCAATAGAAGACTACGCTCGAAGAATGGCTGAGAAAATATCAATTCCCAATCCAATCATTATTGGCTTGTCATTTGGCGGGATGATTGCCGTAGAAATCGCGAAACAAATTAAGACCAGCAAAGTCCTTCTTATTTCAAGCTGTAAAACTAGATCAGAACTCCCCTTCTACTTTAAAGCCTTCGGACGTTCTGGACTATTGAAATTACTTCCAAGTGAAAATATTCCCAAACCCAAAGGCTTGGACTCATTTATCATGGGCGCAGAGAACAGCGCAACAAAAGAAATGGTCAAAGACTTCTTATTAAAAACCGACTCCTCATATTTGTATTGGGCGATGAATACAATATGTAATTGGCAAAATACAATCGTTCCTCCCAACACATATCACATCCATGGCTCTGCCGACTTAACACTGCCCTTTCGATTTGTCAAGAATGCTATTGAAATCAAAGGAGGCAAACATCTGATGATAATAAATCGCTCTGAAGAAGTGAATCTTTGGATCTCAAATATTTTGAATTAATCTTCTTGTAGAATAATTACTTCTTATCCAAAGAGCGAAGGCAGCTCGTGCATTAGGATAAGTTCGGAAGAATTTGATCTTTGTCTGATATAATCATTTTCTCGCTTGGCACCTTCCAATTTATGTTCAAAGTAGGATCTGCGTAATGCACTCCTCCTTCAGAAGCTTTGTCATAATAATTATCACATTTATAGAAGAAGATGGTATCATCTTCAAGTACAGAGTAACCATGTGCAAAACCTCTTGGTACAAATAATTGAACAAAATTTTCTGCGCTCAATTCTACAGAAAAGGTTTGAAGATAAGTTGATGAGCCTTCTCTCATATCAACAACAACATCTAAGACCTTGCCTTGTAAAATTCGAACCAATTTTGCTTGAGCAAGCTCACCCTTTTGAAAATGCAGACCTCGCAAAACACCGTAGTCCGACTTAGCTTGATTGTCCTGCACAAAATCAACTTGTAGAGAAGTTTTTTCAGCAAAGACTTTACGATTGAAGCTTTCAAAAAAATAGCCGCGCTCATCTTCAAATAATGTTGGATGAACTAAATAACAATCTTTAAGAGGTGTCGCTTCAATGCGCATAATTAGCTAAAGTATTTCTAAAAGTTCAGACAAACAATGAATTTCAAAAGTCGGATTCCCTTCATGAGAAATTTGTCTTGGATTGAAATACACTTGATCCATTTCAACTCTTTGTGCACCTAAAATGTCCACATCCAAATTGTCTCCTATCATAATACTGCTTGACAGTTCGGCTCCAGCATTGCGCATGGCATAATGATAAATTTCAGGGTCAGGCTTCAGGCACATTGCATTTTCAGAAGTGACTATGGTATCAAAATAAGATCCAATATTCGAACGATTCATTTTCAATCGTTGCGTTTCTTCAAAGCCATTGGTAATCATTTCCAACTGCAGACCTTTTTGAACACAATGATCTAGGACTTCCTTAGCAAAAGGAAATAAGGCGTCCTGTTCTGGCAAAAGCTCTAAATAGCGCTCCCCCATGCGATGCGCTAATTCTTTATCATATTTTTTAAAATGCAAAAAAACAGCTTGCATTCGCTTCCAACGAAGATCCTTTCTCGTAATAAACCCATTTCGATATCGGGCCCAATATTTCTTGTTGATCTCTTCATAGACTGGGTGAAAGCTTTCGAATGGTATTTCTAAAAACTTATCCAAGTCCATTTCTTCATAGATAATTGCTAGACACTTTTTAGAGTTCTCTTCAAAATCCCACAATGTATGATCTAAATCGAAAAATATTGTTTTGTACTTCATTTACTTCACAAACTTAAGTGCAGCGGCACTATTAAGATTAGAACGCAAGAAATATACTCCACTTGCCAATGAACTAACAGGCCAATCAAAATTTTGACTCCCTGAATCAAATTTTTTGACAGTACTCATTAACTTTCTTCCATTGATATCGATGATTTCAAATGAACATTCTTGTGACTTGTCTAAATGAAAAGAAATTTTCAATGCACTCTTCACAGGATTTTCTATGATGGCTAAATTGCCTTCGAGCTTTTCTATATTTTCAGTACCCACTGGGAATACGGTTCGAACAATATCATGTTGCCACATTCCTCTGCCATAAGTTGACGCGATGAGTTTGCCTGTCTTATTTTGGATCACCAAATCACTGACTTCAGTATTCGGCATTCCGGTGCCGTAGTATGACCAAGAATTATCTGAATCTTGCTTATAGAATACACCTACATCAGTGGCCAAATAAATATCTGGATTGGCCAAATCACTCAATGAATCAATCAGTATACAATTGACTGGCACATTGGGAATATTGTAAGTAATATTCTGCCAATTGCCAACGGACTGTGTGCTCTTATAAACTTTACTATTGTTTCCATATCCTGTTTTTGTCACATAAACTGTTTGAGGATCATTGGGATGAACGACCAAACAACTCGCTTCTTCAAAGCTGCCATTCGCTGTTGGGACTAACCCTTGAAGCCAGTTTGCACCTCCATTAGTTGTATAATAGATGGTATTGTTTCGACCAGTATAGATATAATTCACATCGCTTGGCGCCATGTCTAGAACTTCTAGCTTATTGTTCGGATTGCCCGTTAAATTATTGCTCAGCTTTATCCAAGAATCACCTTGATCTGGAGACTTCCAAACATCAGCAAAGCCGGCATACATATTAAAAGGATTGTGCGGCTCCAACATATAGGGAGTCACCCATGAACCTCGATTCGTATCAGCAGAAATTTCATAATAAGTATCCTGATCCCAACGATCAAGTGAGCGGTACATTTTGCCACCCCAATATGTCGTAAAAATAGTTTGCTCATTTTCCCAATCGACCGCAACCTCCATAGCATCTCCACCATTAGTGTTTGACCAAACATTCGGTTTGGCAATCCGTTGATTTCCGCCATTATCTTGTGTTCCGCCAATAACATAAGTATCGTCTGTTTGTCCACAAGCAACTTTATAATATTGTGTAATAATAATTCCATTGGTCAAATCTGTCCATTCGTCCAGAATTTCATCATACTTATAAATCCCCCCATCATTCACAAAAAAGATTTGATGTGGATTAATTGGACTAGTATGAGCACCTCTATTGTCTGCATGAACAGTTGGATGCGTCTGATTATTATACCAGTTTGTCATTTGCACCCAATTCGCACCAGTATCAGCAGATCGATTCACGTTCACAAATCCATTGTACATAATTCGCTTATCCAATGCAGAGATTGCAAACATGTTGTGGTCATCTAAATCATTTGATTTCAGATTAATATTAGTACCTGCATCATTAGAGGTATAGACCCTATCAGCTGCAGAACTTTCAACTGCGATGGCTAAAAAATTTGGGTCTGCGTCAGTCACGGCAATCTTATTTGAATTTGAACCAAAATTGGTCAACTGACTCCAATTCGTTCCCGCATTCAGACTTTTATATACTTGACAATTGGCTCCATATGAGGAAGCATAAATCGTATTTACATCATTTGGTTTAAACTCAAAATCGATGGTCTTGGCGTTTAAAATTGATGTCCAAGTAAGACCAGCATCAGTTGATTTGAATAAGCCGTCTTCTTCGCAACTGTATAGAATCTGATTGTCGGTCGGATCCATAATAAGTTTATAAAAAACATTAAAATCTGTAAATGCGTTTACGCGACTAGTGGGTAACCAATTCATTCCGCCATCTGTTGTTTCATAAATTCCAAGTCCATAATGCCACCAACCACTATTCTTGCCTATGGTTATGAAAATATGATTTGGATCTTGATGGTCCACTACAATATTTCCAACGGCAGCATAAGGCAACTCATCTCCGAGAGGAATCCAAGATTGTCCCCCATCCGTTGTTTTCCAAATTCCGCCAATTTCACCACCGGCATAAAAAGTATTCGTATCTGTAGGATGAAAACCCACTGAAATCATTCGCCCCATACCCCAATAGCCTCCTTGAGAGACCACCTGATTAATATTTTCCCAAGAACCTGCACTAGTTTTGTGAGAACTACTATTTAGCGATTTATAAATTTCGTATTGCCCAAGTTTATCAGGAAATGTTCCATCACCATGAATTCGCGCCTTCCAATACCATTCCCATCTTTTGTATTTGATAAATTCATTATCATCAAATAAAAAATCCATTTTTAGTTCGGGCTTGTTTTCAAAATAAGCGGTCGCTCGATCTTTAATGTCGAAGAAATTTGCTTGCCCTTCAAACACCTCTTCCAAAGACGTAAAATTTTCTTGGGCCCAAGAAAAGTGGGTCAAAATCAAGAGTCCAAACACTAATAAGATTTTCTTCTGCATACCTTTACAAATATAAGCTATTGAGGCCCTTTGAAAATTAATGCCATGAAAAAATTACTTTATATACTATTGATTTTATCCCTTGGACAGAATTCCTCTGCCGATAATAAAAATGTACTTTTTATCGGCAATAGCTACACCTATTACAATAATCTCCCAGACGTAATTAATTCGATTGCCAATAGTTTTGGCGACACTCTTTTTTACGACAGCAATACGCCTGGAGGATTGACGGCACAAGGCCATTGGAACAATGCAACAACACTTACCAAAATACAACAAGGCGGGTGGGACTATGTGAGCATACAATGTCAAAGTCAAGAACCATCTTTTTCAGCAGGGCAAGTAGCTTCGCAAACTTTCCCTTACGTTAAAAGTCTTGACAGCTTAGTTCAGGCTTCAAACTCTTGCGCAGAAACGATCTATTTTATGACCTGGGGACGAAAAAATGGAGACCAAGCCAATTGCCCATTATATCCACCAGTATGCACTTATGATGGTATGCAGCAGCGCTTAAGAGAAAGCTATTTGCTATTTGCAGACAGTACCAACGCAAGTGTGTCACCTGTGGGTGCAGCCTGGAAAATATTTAGAACTCAATATCCAAATATCGACCTCTATTCACCAGACGAATCTCACCCATCATTGCATGGAACTTATTTGGCCGCCTGTGTTTTTTATTCCAGCTTATTTCACAAAAGTTCAAGTGGGTCTACTTATGTTCCAGGTGGAATCAGTGCAATTGAAGCAAGTTACATTCAAGATGTTGCTTCTGCCTTAGTACTCGACAGCTTGGAATATTGGCAAGGAAACGGAAGCATCCCTTTTGCAAACTATAATTTTTCTAATAATGGAACTTTGTATTCATTCAATAATACTTCTTTGAGAGCGGCAAATTATTCATGGGACTTTGATGATGGCACACCGCTCAATACAAATCAAAATCCAAATCACATTTTCAATGGTACAGGTAGCTTTACGGTTTGTCTGAGGGCGATTTCAAACTGCGGGAAAATTTCAAAAAGATGTCAGCAGTTCACTGTTAATCCTTTAGGATTAAAATCCCTTGAGAAAAATGATAAAATATTCTCAATAGCTAGAACATTATTCATTAAAATTGATGAAGCCTTCAATCTTAAGATTGTAGACTTGTCGGGCAGAATAGTTCTGGATCAAAAGGATGCACAAAAAGTTTATTCCTTAGATTTTCTAAAAAAAGGACTTTATAATGCAACTATCCATGTGGGGAATAAGAATACTTATCGACATAAATTCTTAGTCTACTAGAAGGAAAAGTTAATTATTAGAAAAAAAATGACAATCAAACTTAGGTAGATTACACCTTTGTTTCCAACAGATTACATATACTAATTTATTAATTTTTCAGGCATTTCACTGAAAATGCCCTCGTGGCATAATTCTTGACCACTATAAGGGACATGATGATACCTACTATTAAAAAATTGCCAAATAGCAAGATAAATAAGTCTTTGAAGTTATTGACTCTTGTCCTAAGCTTTGTTCTTATATCAATTCCATCAATTTCCTGTCATAGAGGATGTTTAACAAATCCAGGAATAGGTACCTTAAGCGGAACTTCCTTTAATATTACCGGTCTTCAGTTTACCAACCCATCTTGTAATTGTGGTAGCAATTGTACCTATGTCTTACGAGTGACAGCAACACCACTTGCCCCATATAGTTGTATGCCTCCTGTTGTGACAAATTCAACTTATGTTTCTCAATGTAGCGGTTCATGTACGCAAGCAAATTGTCCCCCTTTAAGCGCGAATGTTTCTAACCTTTGCCCGGGCGTGACCTATGACATAAAAGTTGAATTAAGACGGCCTACAGGAGCACTTGCCGGATCATGCAGTTTAACGGGAGGATTAACTTGTAATAACACATATAATTACGGAAATTACACCCCTCCAACTTCTCCCATTGCTATGAGTGGTTGTTCATTCTCGAATGTTGTCCTGAGCTGCCCTACTGATCCTACACCTGCAAAGCCAGCAGACCCAGTATTAAATGGTGCGACCAGCTGTCTCTATGGAACAACATCTCCCACTCCAACATATTCAGAAACTTCAACAGGAGATGGTTGTGCTTCAGATATAGTTATTACCAGAACTTGGGAGTTCACAAATGTTTGCGGCGCAGTTACCCATTCCTGTAGCTATACTATAACCAAACCAAGAGACAATAGCAATCCATCGATTACTTGTCCATCAAATATTACATTGCCATGCAATGGAAGCATACCTAGCCCAAACCCATCGGCTGTTGTTGCAACAGACAATTGCAGCACCCCTACGGTAGTACATCGGGGCGATTTGACAACAACAAACAGCTGTACTCAGACAATCAATCGATATTACAGAGCAACGGACGCTTGTGGTAACATTGCAGATTGTTTGCAAGTAATTACTAGACCAATAGATAATACGGCCCCTTCTATTAATTCTCCTGCTTCTGGCACCACCCCCATTGCGTGTCCAGCAACTCCCGTTTTCACAGCTCCAGTCTTTGCTGACGCATGCGGGACAGTCACGACAACTTTTACTGATGTTGACGTCGCTGGTGCATGTCCCGGAACTTATACTAGAACAAGAACCTATACGGGAACTGATGCTTGTGGCAACTCAGTAAACTCTTCGTTCGCTATCGTCGTAGAAGACAATACAAACCCGACAGTTACTACAGCAGCTTCGGGGACTACACCCATTGCGTGTCCAGCAACTCCCGTTTTCACAGCTCCAGTCTTTGCTGACGCATGCGGGACAGTCACGACAACTTTTACTGATGTTGACGTCGCTGGTGCATGTCCCGGAACTTATACTAGAACAAGAACCTATACGGGAACTGATGCTTGTGGCAACTCAGTAAACTCTTCGTTCGCTATCGTCGTAGAAGACAATACAAACCCGACAGTTACTACAGCAGCTTCGGGGACTACACCGATTGCGTGTCCAGCAACTCCCGTTTTCACAGCTCCGGTCTTTTCTGACGCATGCGGGACAGTCACGACAACTTTTACTGATGTTGACGTCGCTGGTGCATGTCCCGGAACTTATACTAGAACAAGAACCTATACAGGAACTGATGCTTGTGGTAACTCAGTAAACTCTTCGTTCGCTATCGTCGTAGAAGACAATGCCGCGCCCATTTGGACGACAGCTGCGGGTGCACTCGACGCAACAGTAGATTGTGATGATGCCACTTCTTTAGCAAATGCGCAGGCATTAATTCCAACGGCAACCGATTTATGTGATTTAGATGTAAGTAATATAGTAAAAACTTCAGGTGCATTCACGCCAGGTGCTTGTCCACAAGCTGGCACCTATACCAATACCTGGACGGTCACGGACGATTGCGGTAATCTTTCCAATACATTTACCCAAACAATAAGTGTTCAGGACACTATTGGACCATCATGGACAACTCCAGCGGGCTCTTTGGATGCCACAGTAGAATGTTCAGATACTGCCGGGTATATGTTTGTCCATATGCAGAGACCCAATGTTTCAGACAACTGCACTCCACTAAGTGGTTTAACCGAAGTTGTTGTTTTAGATTCTCACTATGTTCAACCCGCTTGCTCCTATTCTGAAATTCATACGCATAAATTCAAATGGGTAGATGCATGCGGAAACGAAAGTCCAATTTGGACTATGACAGTCAACATTGTTGATACAACAAAACCCACTTGGACAACAGCAGCGGGTGCACTCGATGCTACCATTGATTGTGATGATGCAACAGCTCTCGCAAATGCGCAAGCTCTCTTCCCTGTAGCAACTGACTTATGTGATTTAGATGTCACGAACATTATCAAAGTAAGTGGAGCATTCACCCCAGGTGCTTGTCCGCAAGCTGGGACCTATACCAATACTTGGACAGTGGCGGACGATTGCGGAAATACTTCTGCAGTTTATACGCAAGTCATAACAATAGAAGATAATGATGCACCAACCTGGACAACCGCAGCGGGAGCACTCGATGCAACGGTTGATTGTGATGATGCAACAGCACTCGCAACTGCTCAAGCACTCTTCCCGATAGCAACTGACTTATGTGATTTAGATGTAAGTAATATAGTAAAAACATCAGGTGCATTCACCCCAGGTGCTTGTCCGCAAGCAGGAACCTATACCAACACATGGACAGTTGCGGATGATTGCGGAAATACTTCTGCCGTCTTCACGCAAACAATTACAATAGAAGACAATGATGCACCAACCTGGACAACCGCAGCCGGTGCGCTTGACGCGACTATAGATTGCGATGATGCAACAGCTCTTACAAATGCGCAAGCCCTCTTCCCTACTGCAACTGACTTATGTGATTTAGATGTAAGTAATATAGTAAAAACTTCAGGTGCCTTCACGCCAGGCGCTTGTCCGCAAGCAGGAACTTATACCAATACTTGGACAGTGGCGGATGATTGCGGAAATGTGTCTGCAGTTTATACGCAAGTCATAACAATAGAAGACAATGATGCACCAACCTGGACCACCGCAGCGGGGGCACTAGATGTAACAATTGATTGTGATGATGCAACAGCTCTTACAAATACGCAGGCTTTATTTCCTGTAGCAATCGATTTGTGTGATTTAGATGTAAGTAATATAGTGAAAACTTCAGGTGCCTTCACCCCAGGTGCTTGTCCACAAGCAGGAACCTATACCAATACTTGGACAGTGGCGGATGATTGCGGAAATACTTCTGCAGTTTATACTCAGGTCATTACAATAGAAGATAATGATGCGCCAACATGGACTATCGCAGCCGGTGCACTAGATGCAACGATTGATTGTGATGATGCAACAGCTCTTACAAATACGCAGGCTTTATTTCCTGTAGCAATCGATTTGTGTGATTTAGATGTAAGTAATATAGTGAAAACTTCAGGTGCCTTCACCCCAAGTGCTTGTCCGCAAGCAGGAACCTATACCAATACTTGGACAGTGGCGGATGATTGTGGAAATGTGTCTGCAGTTTATACTCAGGTCATTACAATAGAAGATAATGATGCGCCGAATTGGACCACAGCAGCGGGTGCACTAGATGCTACCATTGATTGTGATGATGCAACAGCTCTTACAACTGCACAAGCACTCTTCCCTGTAGCAACTGACCTTTGTGATTTAGATGTTTCAAATATTATGAAAACATCAGGTGCGTTCACCCCTGGTGCATGTCCGCAAGTAGGAACCTATACCAATACGTGGACAGTGGCGGATGATTGCGGAAATACTTCTGCCGTCTTCACGCAGGTAATTACAATAGAAGATAATGATGCACCGACATGGACCACCGTAGCGGGTGCACTAGATGCAACTATAGATTGCGATGATGCGACAGCTCTTACAAATGCGCAGGCTTTATTTCCTACTGCAACCGACCTATGTGATTTAGATGTAAGTAATATAGTGAAAACATCAGGTGCCTTCACCCCAGGTGCTTGTCCGCAAGCAGGAACTTATACCAACACATGGACAGTCGCGGATGATTGTGGGAATACTTCTGTCGTCTTCACGCAGGTAATTACAATAGAAGATAATGATGCGCCGACATGGACTACCGCAGCGGGTGCTCTTGACGCGACTCTAGATTGCGATGACGCAACAGCTCTCGCAACTGCGCAGGCACTCTTCCCTGTAGCAACTGACTTATGTGATTTAGATGTTTCAAATATTGTAAAAACATCAGGTGCGTTCACCCCAGGTGCATGTCCGCAAGCAGGAACCTATACCAATACATGGATAGTGGCGGATGATTGCGGGAATACTTCTGCCGTTTTCACGCAAACCATTACAATAGAAGATAATGATGCACCGACATGGACTACCACAGCGGGTGCACTAGATGCAACAATTGATTGCGATGATGCAACAGCTCTTACAAATGCGCAAGCACTCTTCCCAGCGGCGACCGACTTATGTGATTTAGATGTCACGAACATTATCAAAGTAAGTGGAGCATTCACCCCAGGTGCTTGTCCGCAAGCAGGTACCTACACCAATACATGGACAGTGGCGGACGATTGTGGAAATACTTCTGCCGTCTTCACGCAAACGATTACAATAGAAGACAATGATGCACCGACATGGACAACAGCAGCGGGAGCACTAGATGCAACAATTGATTGTGATGATGCAACAGCACTCGCAAATGCGCAGGCTTTATTTCCTGTAGCAACAGATTTGTGTGATTTAGATGTCACGAACATTATCAAAGTAAGTGGAGCATTCACCCCAGGTGCTTGTCCGCAAGCAGGAACTTATACTAATACGTGGACAGTGGCGGACGATTGTGGAAATGTGTCTGCAGTTTATAATCAGGTCATTACAATAGAAGATAATGATGCGCCAACTTGGACCACCGCAGCCGGTGCATTGGATGCGACTCTAGATTGTGATGATGCGACAGCTCTCGCAAATGCGCAAGCACTCTTCCCAGTAGCAACCGATCTCTGTGATTTAGATGTAAGTAATATAGTAAAAACATCAGGTGCATTCACCCCAGGTGCTTGTCCGCAAGCAGGAACCTATACCAATACGTGGACAGTGGCCGACGATTGCGGAAATGTGTCTGCAGTTTATACGCAAGTCATAACAATAGAAGATAATGATGCGCCAACTTGGACCACCGCAGCGGGTGCACTAGATGCAACAATTGATTGCGATGATGCAACAGCTCTTACAAATGCGCAGGCACTCTTCCCAGCGGCGACCGACTTATGCGATTTAGATGTAACGAACATTACTAAATTGAGTGGAACATTCACTCCAGGTGCATGTCCGCAAGCAGGGACCTATACCAATACATGGACAGTGGCGGATGATTGTGGAAATGTGTCTGCAGTTTATACTCAGGTCATTACAATAGAAGATAATGATGCGCCGACATGGACCACCGTAGCGGGTGCACTAGATGCAACAATTGATTGCGATGATGCGACAGCTCTCGCAACTGCGCAAGCTTTATTTCCTGTAGCTACCGATTTATGTGATTTAGATGTCACGAACATTATCAAAGTAAGTGGAGTATTCACCCCAGGTGCTTGTCCACAAGCTGGAACTTATACCAATACATGGACAGTGGCGGATGATTGCGGGAATGTGTCTGCAGTTTATACGCAGGTCATTACAATAGAAGATAATGATGCGCCAACTTGGACTACCGCAGCGGGAGCACTAGATGCTACCATTGATTGCGATGATGCGACAGCTCTCGCAAATGCGCAGGCTTTATTTCCTGTAGCAACCGACTTATGTGATTTAGATGTAAGTAATATAGTAAAAACTTCAGGTGCATTCACCCCAGGTGCATGTCCGCAAGCAGGAACTTATACTAATACGTGGACAGTGACCGACGATTGCGGAAATGTGTCTGCAGTTTATACGCAAGTCATAACAATAGAAGATAATGATGCGCCAACTTGGACTACCGCAGCGGGAGCACTAGATGCTACCATTGATTGCGATGACGCAACAGCTCTTACAAATGCCCAGGCTTTATTTCCTACTGCAACCGATCTCTGTGATTTAGATGTAAGTAATATAGTAAAAACTTCAGGTGCATTCACTCCAGGCGCTTGTCCACAAGCAGGAACTTATACCAATACGTGGACAGTGGCGGACGATTGCGGAAATGTGTCTGCAGTCTTCACTCAAGTAATTACTATAGAAGATAATGATGCACCGACATGGACTACCGCAGCCGGTGCTCTTGATGCAACAATTGATTGCGATGATGCGACAGCTCTTACAAATGCGCAGGCTTTATTTCCTGTAGCAACCGACTTATGTGATTTAGATGTAAGTAATATAGTAAAAACTTCTGGTGCCTTCACCCCAGGTGCTTGTCCGCAAGCTGGAACTTATACCAATACATGGACAGTGGCGGATGATTGCGGAAATACTTCTGTCGTCTTCACGCAGACGATTACAATAGAAGATAATGATGCGCCAGTGATTGCTTCTGCACCTGCCGACATCACATTAAGTTGCAACGACAGCTTACCGGGCATTCCGACTTTAACAGCCACAGACAATTGCGATATGAGTTTATCTCAAGCAATATTTAGTGAAGACCCATATACTCCGTCCTGCCTTGGTTATACCATCACTAGACGATGGAACATTACAGATGCCTGCGGAAATGTGGCTATAGAAAGAGTACAAAACATCAATATTGCAGCGACTAATTTGAGTTTAAATACCATAGTTAGTGCGGACGTAAACTGCATCACAGGTGCAGTTAATATTTCGGCCACGGCAGATAATTCATGCCTCGATTCCAACTCTATTCTTGGCATTCAACTAGTCGGTTGCGCTGGATGTAATGCTGGAGGCGATTCGGTGGGCACAATTAAAGTAAGCCCAGCCACCTTCAATTTGATAGGGTCTACGGACATTAGTATCGCAGCGGTTATTTTGAATGGTGGTAATGTAGAATGTTCAGGGCTGATTGAGAGTGTCAATCTATCGCCAACATTTTGTGAATTTGCACTTCCTGTCAAGTATGACTTCATAAAAGTGATCCCTAATGAATGTTCTAATTCAATCGTTTGGAGAACCTTAGAAGAAAAAAATACGGCATCCTTTGTTATTGAAAGAAGTGATGATGGCATTGCATTTATTGAGATTGGCAGTATTTCAGCTAAAAATCAACATTTAAGCTATTACACTTTTTTAGACAATCAACTCGATAATGGTACACGTGATTATTACTATAGAATAAAACAAATCGACATAGATCAACAATATAGTTATTCAAACGTATTTACAGTTTCAAATGATTGTGAACAAGAAAGCTTCCATGTCAGAGTCTTCCCTAATCCCGGAGAAAGCACAGTGAATGTAGACATAACAACCAATCAAGAAATGATGACTGGAGTCAAAATTTACGACCTACTCGGGCAAATAGTCAGATTTGATCAACAACTACTGGATAATGGAACACATAGATTCTTATTCAACATATCGGACCTAGCTACTAGCCATTATATTATAAACATTATTAACATGGATGAGCAAAAGGTTCTCAAATCAGTCAAGTTTAGAAAACAATAAATATCAATGAGCAATAAAAAGGTCTCTCTAGTGAGAGGCCTTTTTTTTAACCGAGGCTAAGCTTACCTTTGCGCAAACTTTAGACTATGTCATTACTTATTGCAGGAACTATGGCCTTTGATGCCATTGAAACACCTTTCGGAAAAACAGATAAAATAATTGGAGGTTCTGCAACTTACGCTGCGTGGAGTGCCGCCCATTTCCACAACGATATAAAACAAATTTCAATCATTGGCGGAGATTTCCCTGAGACTGAAATTCAGGAATTGAAAGAGAAAGGGGTTCAATTTGAAGGTGTCGAACAAATTAAAGATGAGAAATCCTTTTTTTGGAGTGGGAAGTACCACATGGATATGAATACAAGAGATACATTGGTAACAGACCTAAATGTTCTGGAAAAGTTCAACCCACAAGTTCCAGATAGCTATCAAGGATCTGACTACATCATGCTCGGAAACCTTATGCCTTCGCTTCAATTGCAAATAATTGAACAGCTAAAGCACAAACCGAAACTCATAGTGATGGACACAATGAATTTCTGGATGGATATTGCCATGGACGATTTAAAAAAGGTACTTAAGAAAGTAGACCTTTTGATGGTCAATGACAGCGAGGCGCGACAACTATCTGATGAGTATTCGCTCGTCAAAGCAGCCAAAAAGATTATGGAAATGGGACCTAAATATCTAATCATCAAAAAAGGTGAACATGGAGCCCTCCTATTTCACGGAAATCAAGTATTCTTTGCTCCAGCCTTGCCGTTAGAAGATGTTTTTGACCCTACTGGAGCTGGTGACACCTTCGCCGGAGGTTTCATTGGCCATCTAGCAAAAACTGATGATCTATCCTTTGAAAACATGAAACAAGGCATTATCATTGGCTCAGCTATGGCTAGCTTTGTTGTGGAAAAATTTGGCACCGCTAAGCTCAAGGAAATTAATGAAAAAGACATCCTCGACAGACTCGAACTTTTCGTAGAACTCGTCCATTTTAATATAGATTTGGCTAAGGTATAAGCAGTTCTACTAATTATATTTGCATAGAATTCAAGGCATATGAGTGATGCACCCACCAAGCTTAAAGTAACCATTGATAACATAAGTGTAGAAGTCGAAGCAGGCACTACAATACTTCAGGCTGCACGCCAAATTGGTGGAGATGTTACCCCTCCAGCCATGTGTTATTATAGCAAATTAGAAGGCAGTGGCGGTAAATGCCGCACATGTCTTGTTGAAATTAGCAAAGGGAGCTCAAAAGATGAAAGACCTTTTCCAAAATTGATGGCTAGTTGTCGAACTGGCGTACAAGATGGAATGGAAGTTAAGAATATTACAAGCCCCAGAGTAAAAGAAGCTCGCGCTGGTGTGGTTGAATTTTTATTGATGAATCATCCACTCGATTGCCCGGTTTGCGATCAAGCCGGGGAATGCCATCTTCAAGACTTAAGTTATGAGCATGGTGCTGCTGGTACTAGATACGAGTTTGAAAGAAGAACCTTTGAGAAAGAAGATATAGGCCCATACATTCAACTTCATATGACGCGTTGCATTTTATGCTATCGATGTACTTATGTAGCCGACCAATTAACTAATTCTCGTTCGCATGGTGTCGTAGACCGTGGGGATCATGCTGCCATATCCACTTATATTTCTAAAGCTATTGATAACGATTTTAGCGGAAATATGATTGATGTATGTCCAGTAGGAGCTTTGACTGACAAGACATTCAGATTTAAGAATAGAGTATGGTTTACAAAACCTTCTTATGCCCATCGCGATTGTGACAAATGTAGCGGCCAGGTCACCTTATGGAATAGAGGAGAAAGTGTACTGCGTGTGACTGCCCAAAAGGATATTTGGGGTGAGGTTAAAGATGATGCCGAAGGCAAACCAGGCTGGATATGCAATACTTGCCGCTTCGATAAAAAAGAGATGTCAGATTGGATAGTAGACGGACCAGCTGAACTTACACGACACAGTGTAATCAATCAAGGACATTACTCAAGCAATGTGGTTCAGCCCAAAGAAACCATGAATGAACTTATGGGAAGAGACCCTAAACTTCTTATGGATATACATTCTATTAGTGAAGTAAACACTAAGAAAGAAGAGTAGATACCAATGTTTGAACGACTCAAGAAAAAATGGGATGTAAGCAATCTCGACCTAATACTCATTCTATGTGTATTTGCTATCACTGGAAGCACGACAGCCTATATTTCTAGATATATAACGGAATGGTTTGGCTTAACAGCTGAAAGTCCTCTTTGGCAGAGAGCTACGCTTAGAGGTTTAGTACTTGTCTTTGGATATCAATTTATCATTCTACTCGTTTCCATACCTTTCGGCCAATGGAAATTCTTTTGGAACTTTGAAAAAAAATTACTGAGAAGGCTAGGCTTGATTAAAAAAGAGTCTGAGGACTCAGTTGTTACAATCGACTCTAACGATTAGGAGACTCTCGTTCCAACCCGCATGCCCAAGTAGCCCAAAATCAAAATTCCAACACAGGAGAGAATTGAAAATAATATAGGATGCGGCAGGCTTATAAAAAAGAAAACGGCAAGCACGACAATAAAAAGCGTAACTGAAACTCCAGCCTCTTTCTTCTTTGATTTAGGAATTCTCGCAGCAACATAAGAACCAAAAAAAGACGACAAGGCATACGTCAGACCCATGTACAAAAATGCCTTCGTTGGAAGCCCATTGACGTAGGCCATAAATTCTCTACTATTCGCACCTTCTTTTAAACTTTCAAATGCAATGAGTCTAGGTCCCAAACTTTGAAATAGGGACATAAAAATGAATGAGACAAATACACCACCCGCAATCGCCAAAATAAACTGTAATGGATTAACCTTCAATGCCAAATTGTTTTAAGTGATGCAAAGCATGTTTGTGAAGCAAATGAACTTGCTCTTCAAAATTCAGATTGCCAAAGAATGGATTCTCAACACGAACGGATTTATTCTTTTCAAAATAATTAAAAAATGATGTCATCGCGAGCTGAAGCTCATCAAGAGATTCTTCGAAAGTACTAAATCTCGGATTCTGCGGTTCATCGGGCATATTGGGATTTGGCGTATTCTCTCTGAACGGTTTTTCGCTCATCATGAATCTAAACATCTTCTTTCTGAGCTCAGGTGGATTCTTGCTTTCAAATTTTATTTCGCCATAAGCCAGCCTCACTGAATCTGTAAAATGCTCAACCATTTGATGTGCATTCATTTTACCAAAAGTAGATTTACTTTCAACACTTAAAGATTTTAAGTGGTCAATAAAGTCACCTTTTAAAAAATTAATTTTACTCATAATTACTTTTTTTGATCCCAGCTTTTATAATCAAACTCAATTTTTGTTCTTCCTTCTGGGAGTGAACTTAATGCCTCGCACGCTATTAATTCTGTTTGCGCATCTCTTGCCAATTGCTGGTAAATTTCTGTCCCTTTTGTTTTCCAAGCCAACATTTCCTGAGAAACTTCTTTAACTTTCTTCGCTGGATTTCCTAATATTATACTGTTATCCTCAAACTCTTGATTAGCCTTTACAAAACTGAGTGCACCAACAATGCAATTTTTTCCCAAAATCACATTATCCATAACTACAGCATTCATTCCAATTAGACAATTTTCTCCTATGCTCGCACCGTGAATAATCGCTCCATGACCAATATGTGCATTCTTTTTCAAATGCACAGTAACACCAGGGAACATATGTAGGGTGCAGTTTTCTTGAACATTACAACCATCATCAATAATTATTGTCCCGAAGTCTGCTCGAATAGCGGCAGAAGGTCCAATATAGACATCCTTCCCAATTCTTGCATCTCCAGTTACCGTGGCTTGTGGATGAACAAAAGCTGATGGATGGACCACTGGCTTAATACCTTTATATGCGTAATACATTAATTAAACTTTTTATTTTCAGTGGCCAATTTTCGCATCAAAGGACAACATCTATATCGATCATCTCCAAACCTCTTATGCAGTCCATCCAAATAATCAACACAGTTTTGAAGACCTATTTCATTTGCCCATTCTAGTGGACCTTTAGGGTAATTCGTGCCAAACTTCATCGCGGTATCTATGTCTTCCATAGTGGCAATCCCCCTGAACATGGTATCAGAAGCTTCATTAATAATCATATAGACCACTCTATCTACAATCTCCTGCATTACAATTTGCCCTTCGGCATCAAGAGAAAAATCGATATGTTCCTTAGGGTATAAAAAGAATCCTCTCCCACTCTTTTTACCGAGCCATCCCGCTTCGACCAACCTTTTCTGAGCAAAAGATGGCTTATATCGCGGATCAAAGTAAAAAGAGGACCAAACAGTTTCGGTTACTTTATAATTGACATCGTGACCTATTAAATCTGTTAATGTAAAAGGTCCCATTCTAAAGCCTGGTTCATCATTGCTCAGAGTCCAATCGATAAATTCTGGTGAGGCGAGCCCTTCTTCATACATTTTTATGGCTTCACTATAAAATGGTCTAGCTACTTTATTGACGATAAAACCGGGCGTGTCCTTTACAAGTACTGTTTTTTTCTTCCATCCATCTATGAGCTTACGGCTGCGTTCAACACTCTCCTTCTCCGTTTGAAGTGCTGGAATTATTTCCACAAGTTTCATGATAGGCGCGGGATTGAAAAAATGTACTCCCAGAAACCTTTCAGGATGAGCACAAACTGAAGCGATAGAAGTAATTGAAAGTGAAGACGTATTACTCGCTAGAATACAATCATTGGAGACTATCGACTCCAAATCCTTAAAAAGGGATTTCTTAATCTTTAAATTCTCAATTATCGCTTCTATGACAAAATTTGCGTCGGCAAGCTCTTTTAAATCTGTTGTCCACTGAATATTGGCTATAATGTTTTCGGCTTCTGCCTCACTAAATTTTCCTTTTGCTTTTAGTTTGTCTAATGTTGCTAATAACTTAGCTGAGGCTCTATCAAGAGTCTCCTGAGAAGTATCGACCACTGTTGTTGTATGTCCATTCTGAGCACTGACTTGAGCGATACCCGCACCCATTGTCCCCGCTCCTATTATTCCAATCTTCATTTATTAAAAATAGCATATAAAAAAATCCCTTCGATAAATCGAAGGGATTTTCATCAATAGTATTATACTTAGTTTATGATAGAGACATCACCTTGGAAGATTTTCACCTCTCCATCAGCGAAAGCTACTTTAATTAGGTAGTAGAAAGTGTTACCGTCTTGTGGCTCACCTTTGAATGTTCCATCCCAACCAGAGTTATCATTTGCACTGAAGACTTCTTGTCCCCAACGATTGTAAACTCTAAATTCCTGAACTTTCTGGAATGTCAGATTCGCTACGCGGAATCTATCATTGTTTCCATCACCATTTGGTGAGAATCCAGTCGGCACATAAAGATTGTCTTTATAATTCACAGTTACATAGATAGTATCTGAATTACCACATCCATTTTCATCTAAGCCGATAACAACATATTCAGTTGACTCAGCATTTCCAAGAACAGGATTAGCAACATTTGGATTGCTCATTCCCCATGATGGAGACCAGTTATATCTGGTTGCACCAGTTGCGAAGAGTTGAACATTACTTCCGTACTGAATGGTTATGCTATCACCATTTGTAATAATCACATTTGGTGTTGGATTAACTGTAACGTCAATACTCATAGTATCCTCACAACCATAGGCATCAGTACGAATAGCATAATACGTATAGACTCCAGGTCCTGGAGGGGATATGATTGGGCTTGGACAATTTGTGCAGCTTAGTCCTGTTGTACCCCAAGTCTGGTCATACCAATTAAAGGTTTCGCTTGGCGCATTTCCTGAACCGATAGCAATCGCTTGATAATTATCTCCGTCACAGATTACAGTATCCTTAGGGAAAACATCAATTCCATGTGTTGAAATAATCACCTCAACTGAATCTTGGACTAAACATTTATTTCCACCTTCAGTGCTTACCGTGAACCAACGAGAAGTTGGTACATAAGCCGTTGTCGTTTGAGCTGTAGAATCAAATACAAAAGTTGCTGGATCCCATGTATATTCCCAAACTTTAGCCGGCAGCTCACATGCAGTAAAGGTTACATTAGGTCTTGCAGTTGAAACTACAGGAGCTGTTGTTCCTTGTACGAAAGGAATATCGCAACCACCATATTGTGAACCTTGAACTGTAAACTGAGAGTTAGTTGTAATAGAATAGTTCACAGCATCCGCTCCAGGATTATTAAAGTTTCCGTTGAAGTAACACATCTCAATCGCTAGATTTTCTACACCATCCCAAACGTATGGATTGTTGAGTAGGAATGAGTTAGCGCCAACCACTGTAGTATAAGGTGCGCTGAATACAGGAATAAGTTCCCCTGAAGGAATCATTCCATTAGCGAATGATGTATAAGACGTACATCCCATTCTAATTTCCAGATTGAAAGGACTCGTACTAGACTTCGTTGCAACATCTAATGCAATTTCATCAATTCGTGATGCTCCTGTGAAACCCATTGCTGTAAGTTCAGCTGCTGTAAAAATCATTTGAGATTTCGCTCCAGCATAAGTTCCATATAAAGGAGTAATCGCTGTACTAGAGGCAATTCCTAAACCACTCACGTATTGAGCACTTGGTGTTGCACAAGTCGTATTTTGTTCACCGCAATCATAACGCGGAGGTGTACCGTTTGGAGTTGAACTCAATGTCACCACACCAGGCTCACACAAAATTGCAGGAGAGGCTATTGAAGTGATAGAATTTGAATTATCTATATTAACTGTGACAACATCAGTTGCTGTACAATTAGGATTAGATGGAGAAACCGCAGTTACTGTATAAGTCGTTGTATTTAAAATTCCAGTTGTAGAAACAGGATTATCCGAAGTTGGATTTGTTAAAGATCCACCTGGAGTCCAATTGTAATTAAAGTTTGCCACTTCTGCAGTACTAAATCTAGTATTAGGTCTGTTAGCAGAGATGAAAGGGTTTGTTGCAGGAATACCACAACCAGCACCCTGATTTATATAATCATGCAATACTCTAATTCCACCTGTATTAGAAGACTCTACAACATCAAAAGTTGATGTGAATGAAGTATAGTTATAACAACACTCAACGATTAGGTTGGATACACCATCCCAGAAATATTCATTGTCAAAGTCATGCATATTCCATCCAAGTTGCGTGTAATACGCCTGAGAGTAAAACACTTCCGTAAGATCTGGAACAAATCCAGCTGATGGATCAAACTGTTCAAGGTTTGTACATCCCATCTTGATTCTATAATTTCTCAATGAATCACTTGCTTTTGTAAGCACTCGGAATTGTAGTGATTCTATATTACCTGGCTTAATGCCTAATTGTTGCAATTCAGCAGCAGTATAAATCATTTGAATTCTGTAACCATCATAGAAGTAAGCATAATAAGGTGATGCTGTTGTTGATTGGGCATTACCTGTACCTGCTTGAGTTATATTGTAAGGTGTAGTTGCCGGGAATACTGATAAAGCACATGGCTGTGAAGCAGCATTTGAAAATAGTTGGAATGGATATCCAGGGCAGATACTATCCTCGGAAGCCGAAGCATTAAGAATAGGACGAGCCCCATCTACAATGAGATTCATGCTATCGGTATACTCACAACCATTGTCATCTATATAGAATAAGGTATAGGAAGTACTTACGAGAGGATTCGCAATAGGATTCAAAACAGTAGAATCACTCAAGCTATCCGAACCAAGGGACCAATTTATAATGGAGTTCGGTGGAGGTGGCGTAGCACTAGCGCCCAATGCTACAGCATCGTTAGCACAAATCGTGATATCTGGACCGGCACTCACCGCTATTCCTGGGAACACATTTACTGTAATAGTATCTGAGTTCTTACAATTGGTATTGGCGTTCGTATTAATTATATAAGTCGTCGTCACCAAAGGTGCCGCTTTAGGATTTGGAATTGTTGTGCTTGAAAGTCCAGCTGGATTTGGGTTACCCAAAAGGTCAGTCCAGGTCCATTGTGTTACTGTAATCGGTCCAAGCGCATTTATTTGAACAGAATCACCCGTTAAACAATAAGGTAAATCAGGACCAGCATCAACACCTTGCAATACTTTAATAAGAACTACCTGATAAGCTTTCAATACAATTGGCTGACCAGTAGTACAAGTCGAATCTTTAAAAGTGATGATTAATGTATGATCTCCAATTTGTGCTGCCGTAGGTGTCCAATCAAAAGAACCCGTAACAGGGTTTCCACCTCCGAGTGGATTTGAAGTATAGGTCGAACCAGGGCAAGTGAATAAATTATTAGATTCTGTTTTAACGAGATTGGTTGCAGTCTGAGCTACAGCTTCGACATCAAAACTCATTTGCTGTCCAGGACATACTGTCAAGACAACTGGATTATTTGAGAGCATAGTTGCTCCCATTAAATTCTGAATTTGAGAACCAAGAGCACCCGGTTGGGTAATCGACGGAGGAGCAGTATTACAATTCACAATATTAATCTGAACATCTCGCTGAACGGCGCCCACCATGACGCCAGTCTGTTTATCATATTCCGTGGCTGTAAAGGCAAGTACCCATGCTCCAACTTGAGTTGGCGTGAATGAGGCAGTTCCTGTTGTTTGATCAACATTGTATGTATTAGCGCCTAAAGCTGCAATCGGCTGATTGAAGTTATAAGGTACTGTATATGCATAAGGTGCACATCCACCTGGCACGGTATTATTTCCAGCTGGTGAAGCAACAAAAACTACAGAGTCCAAATCTGGATCAATCGGTCCATTCAAATAAAGAACAGGTTGATTTACACAAGTATAAGGAATAGGTTGAATAGTCAATACTGTTGAATTGTTGATTGCTCTATCTACATTGTTCAATGTCGCAAAAAGACATGTACTGTTAGAACCGATATTTAAGATTCCAGGGTTTCTACAACAACTAACCCATCGAAAAATCCAATCATTACAATAAGTTGGAAGTGTGATAGTTGCTGCATAGTGAAAATACTGATAGCCTAAGAATTGCGAACTTGGGTTAATACAGTTGCTCTGAATGTTATTACAAAGTTCATCTACGAACTGACCGTTCAAAGGGTCGGAGACATTGTTGGTATCAACTGTGAACGATTGGTTCTGACCACAACTGATAGATTCAGCTGTCATATTGGTCGTTCCGCCCAAGTTAATTCCACTACAATCTCTGTAGAGTTTTAGGTGAACCTTATAGGTCAAAGGACTCACATATTCATAGTAAACATCAGCTGCCGCAATGTGCGAAGCTTGTGCACTTGAAAATATAAAACTTGCCATTGCAAGTAGTAAAATCGATTTAAGTACGTATCTCATAGTTTATCGCGTATTCTAGGTATAATTTCGAGTTCTTAAAAATAAGGCAAATCAGTCGATTTTAGAAAAAATTAAGACCTCAGGAAATAAGACGTGTTAATAAGTGTGATGGTTGGAAAATCAGCCACTTTTTTTAGAAAAATTCTGCATGCCGCTCGTAGCTTTACAAAATGGAGCATTTATTCACTGAAACCCTTGTAAACACTGCATTTATCAGACTGTCACGTCCAAGTAAATTCAATGCATTTCACCGCCAAATGGCCCTTGATTTGCAAGAGGCCTTAAAAGTTGCCGAGAAAGATGACAATATTCGGGCAATTCATCTCACCGGAGAAGGAAAAGCCTTCTGTGCAGGCCAAGATCTGGGTGAAGCTATCGAAAATAACGGAATTGAGCTCCCAAGCATAGTCGAAGAGCACTATAACCCCATCATTTCCTTGCTTAGAAGTATTGAAAAACCTATAATCTGTGCTGTAAATGGAATTGCAGCAGGTGCCGGCGCTAATATTGCCTTGGCTTGCGATATCGTCATTGCTACTGAAAGCGCATCCTTTATTCAAGCCTTCAGCAAGATTGGCCTCATCCCAGATAGTGCCGGAACTTTCTTCCTACCTCGACTTGTGGGTCTACCGAGAGCAACGGCATGGATGATGCTCGGGGATAAAATATCTGCAGCAGAAGCTTATGACGCTGGAATGATTTACAAAGTCTTTGCCGATGAAGTCTTCGAAGAAAAGAGTTTGGCCATTTCCCATAAATTAGCAGCCATGCCTACAAAAGGTCTTGGACTCACCAAACGTCTCCTCAATGAATCTTTTGGTAACAATCTGCAAGAACAACTCAAGAGAGAAAAAGAAATTCAAACTTTAGCCGGCCAAACGAATGATTACAAAGAAGGAGTACAAGCATTCTTAGAAAAACGAGCTCCTAATTTCTCAGGCTCCTAAACGTAGGACAATTTTCTGCGCCTCGACAAAAACTTTCGACAAGAAAATATTTAATCGATCGATATCCGCCTTAATCTCAAATGCAGTGACACTGTTTTTGGCTTTTTTCTCAAATTCTTGAATGGACGATTGGCTTTCTTCTATGCCCAAATAACGAAGTTGACTCTTCAGAGAATGCGCTGAAACTTGAATAGCTTTCACATCATTTTCATCCAAACCTTTATTCAGCCTTTCCAAAAGTTTAGGTGCATTTTCCAAAAACAGATTGACATACTTCTTCATTTTCTCCTCATTTCCGGAAGTAAATGTTTTTAAAAAATCTAGGCTAATCAATTCTTCATCTTGAACCTCTACTTCTTCAATATTTTCTACGGAAAAATCTGCTGTCCTGTTTTTTAGCTGCTTCAAAATCGTATCAATCAGTTTGTGCTTATGAAATGGTTTGGGGATATGCGCATTCATCCCAATTTCCAAATACTGTGCAATGTCGTCCTGCATAACATTGGCAGTCATAGCAACTATTGGAAGCTCAGTCTTTTTCAACTCCTGACGAATTCTCCGAGTAGCTTCTACTCCATCCAAAACAGGCATTTGGATATCCATGAGGACCAAATCAAAGTCTGTTTTTTCAATTTTTTCAATAGCCTCCACTCCATTTGCAGCATGCTCCAACTTCATGTTGGGTGCTATGTCTACAAGCACATCTTCGGCTAAAATTCTATTAAATTCATTATCCTCAACGAGTAGAATGTGAATAGAATTCAAAATGTTTTTTTGCTGATTATCTAATTGGAAAATGGTCTCAGAATACGCATCAATTTCTTGATCTGTATATTCAAAGGGAATGGTAAATGAGAAAGTCGTACCAGCGCCAAGTGTACTCTTCACTTCTATTTTCCCATCCATTAAATCCACAAGCTGTTTGGAAATAGCAAGCCCTAAACCGGTACCACCATACTTTCTTGCAGTATCCGAACCAGCTTGAGAAAAACTTTCAAATATCTTCTTCACAAACTCCTCTGAAATTCCAATTCCACTATCCTCAACTTCAAATAAAACTCGAATTTTTTGCTTCCCTCTCTTCTGCACTTTCGCACGAATATCTACCTGCCCTCTTTCGGTAAATTTTACTGCATTGCCCGCAAGATTGAGTAAAATTTGAGTTACGCGAGTTGGATCCCCACAGATTTGTTCTGGCAGATTATCGTCCAACTCAAACCAAATTTGGAGACCTTTTTCTTCGGCTTTCAGACGTAGCATATAGACCACATTCTTCAAGATATCTTTAACGGCAAATGGTATTTTTTCAATACGAATTTTCCCAGCCTCTATCTTTGAAAAATCTAAAATGTCATTTATAATAACCAAAAGATTATCGGCACTTTGGCTGATTGCATTTAAATATTTTTTCTGAAAATCACGTGGGTCTTTTTCCAACAGAAGCCTTGTCATTCCTACAATAGCATTCATTGGCGTGCGAATCTCATGACTCATATTGGCCATAAATTGCTGCTTCAATTTGGCTGTTTTTTGAGCAACTTCTATCTCCTGTCGTGTTCGAATGTGTCGCAACCTATTGGTGGTCGTCTCTTGTAAAATTTCTTCACGTAACTCTTCAAATGCCTTAAGTTCTTTATAAGCTTTCTCATATTCTCCTTGTTGGGCAAATAAGATAGACAGCATTTCGTGCACACTCATAATATCGTGCTTGCGCGAATACTCTATGGCGCTGGCCATTGAGATATTTAAATGCTGTTCAGCCTTCTCCAACTCACCAGATTCTAAAGAAATTCTTCCCAAATAAAACTGGGCTGCAATAAAAACTTTAGTATGATTCAAGTCCTTAGACAAACGTAAAGCATGTTCTAGAAATTTCGTCGACTCAGCCAACTGCCCCAACTCTAAACTTGCCTTTCCTACTCCAACTTCGGCCTCAATGTGGTCTATTGAATTAATATCCGATTGAGACAAACTGTTTGTATAAGCCTTCAGTGACTCGTCAAATTTCCTTTGCTTAAAAAAAATATCGCCCAAGGTTCTATTCAACTTTGCCTTTCGGCGACCATCATCACTTGCGTCAACAAAAGGAAAAGATCGCTGTGCGTACTCCAAGGCATTTTCATACTCAAACAAATCAATATGAACATTTGAAATGTTCATTAGAACATTAGTAAGCTCCTTTTCGTGCCCTGTTTCTTCATAGATAACAATGGCCTTTTCGTAGTATTCAACTGAAAGAGACAAGTCGCCCAACTCTCTAAAAATATTTCCGTAATTATTGTATACACGGGCTTCCAAATGCTTATAGCCTATGCGTTTTGCATACTTCAAAGAGCGCTGAAGTTCTTTTAAACCCTCTTCATAAGAACCTTGCATCCATAGTGTAACGGCTTTATGATTGTGTGCCCGTCCACGACCTAGAGTATAAGACGCTTTTTTGGAACGCCTGATGATATCCTCTGAGATTTCCTCGGCTTCTTCAGGATTAAATTTTCGAATGTCATAGACATAATCTATTAAAGCATCTATCTTTTCTTCTGCTGTTTCTAACTCCTTGAGTTGACTATAAATGAGAATACTTTTATCAGAGAGCATGTGGACGAAATTTTATTTTTAATATTTTTTGACTTCTTGGAAGTATTCTAAAACGATGGTCAATTCTATGACCGACCAACCAAACAACCTTGGACCCCGACAGCAATACACGCTCTTCCTTTTTTTTATTTAAAGACACTTTACTATCAATCAAGAATCGACTCAGCTTTTTCTTTTTGTTCATACCCAATGGATAAAAATAGTCTCCCTCTTTTAGACTTCTGAGACGTAAGGGAAATTCGATTTCTTTTAGATCTACACAGGCCACATTCGGACCCTGATTTAAATTTTCCTTGCTATAATTTTCTTTAGAAATAAAATAAGTGCCATTAGACACTTCAACTTTTAAATCACCCTCATGGATTAAGATATTATCGCTTGAGACCGAATTCTTTTTAGCAATGATTAAATGTTTTCTATCTTTAATTATATGATGACTTTTTGTCTCCAGATACTTGCCACTTTGAGCCTTAAATAGCTGCACCACATCCATTTTTTGCGTGGCTTTCAGACCAAATTCCTTAAACAATTCATACAGCACAAAAATTAAATCTTGTTCCTGTTCAAGCAGGCGAATAGGCACCAAAACATCACCCGCATTTCTCAATAAATACTTTTTTCTCAGCAGCTCCATTTGTTGCTCAAAACGCCCTTCTGCAAATGCAAAACGTGGAATAGATTGCTGCAATCTTTCTTTTATATTCGGAAATTCCTTTTCCAATTCGGGCATCAATTTATTGCGCAAATAATTGCGTGAATATTTCAAGTCAACATTGCTAGAATCCTCTCTAAATTGCAAGCCTAGCTCTTTTGATTCTTGAAAAATTTCTTCTCTAGATATCTCTAACATAGGACGCAATATTTTTGCAGACTCAAAGCGCATTCCACTCAAGCCACGAATACTGGTCCCGCGTAAAAAATTAAAGAGTACTGTCTCTATTTGATCATCAGCATGATGCGCAACAACAATAAAATCAAGCGACTCCTTCTCTAATATTTCATAGAAAAATTTATAGCGCACTTCTCGAGCCGCTTCTTGCACTCCCATACCAGACTCAGCTCTTACTTTCTCAAGTTGAAAATCTTCGGTGAATAATTTGACCTTATGCTTTTTTGCCCACTCTTTTACGAAGACTTCATCTCCATCTGACTCATCTCCTCGCAAATTGAAATTGCAATGTGCCAAACAAAAATCAAGCTTTAGCAACAAGAACATCTTGGCCAAAAACATAGAGTCCAAACCTCCACTCACAGCCAAAAGAAATTTAGCATTCTTATGCTCTTGCAATTTGCTTGAAATATGCTCTTTAATATTCATCGAGCTCCTCTTGATATTCATCGTAAGCCGCACTGAGTTCACTCAAACTATGGTGATCCTTCAATGTACGAGCAACTTCCATTCCTTTTTTAAAGACATCTGCGGCGCCCTTGTCCTGGGCACTCCAAAGGGCGTGAGCCAAATGGTAGTAGGTCCCGACATAATTTTCATCTACCGTCAATACTTTATTAAACGAATTAATGGCCTGCCCAAGATCACCGCCTTTGATGTACTCCAAGCCCAAAGCATGTAGCAGAAAGCAATCATCTGGGCTTTCCAATAACATTTTTTTGATTTTTGAGACTCTTTGAGACTCCTCTTTTTTCTTCTGTTGCTCATCCATGCCGTATATTTGCGTTTCAATTTTTTTTCTCTAATGAAGATATTGGTTTGTATAACAAAAGCCCCCGATACGACAACAAAAGTACAGTTCACGGATAACAATACTGCGTTTCAAGAAGAGGGTGTTCAATGGATTCTAAATCCTTATGACGAATGGTATGCTCTTGTAAGAGCTCTCGAATTAAAAGAGGCTGGGACTGCTTCTTCAGTAAGCCTGATCAGCGTTGGTGACGCCAGCGTTGAGCCCATCATAAGAAAAGCCCTAGCGCTTGGCGGTGACGAAGCGGTACGCATCAAATCGAGTTCAGCAGATTCATTCAATATAGCCCATCAGATTGCACAATATGCCAAGGAGAATGCTTTCGAGCTCGTTCTTTGCGGTAAAGAAAGCATAGACTATAATAATGCTAGCGTGGGTGCTATGATAGCTGAACTCATGGATGTACAATATGTAGGCCATGCCACTAAGCTCGAAGTGAATGGAAATGAACTTAGTCTTGATCGTGAAATCCAAGGTGGAAGCCAAAGCAATACGACCAAGCTACCTTGCGTTATTTCATGCAGTAAGGGAATGGCCGAAGCGCGCATTCCAAATATGCGCGGCATCATGGCGGCGAGAACTAAACCGCTTAATGTGGTTGAGGCAAATGACGAAAGTTTATTGACGAGCATCGTCTCTTATGAAGTCCCTGAAGGAAAGACAGGCGTAAAGCTTGTTGAATCAGGACAAGAGGAGCAATTGGTTGAACTATTACATTCAGAAGCAAAAGTGATTTAGGAAAATGGTATTAGTATTTGCAGAACAACAGAAAGGAACTTTCAAGAAGTCAGTCTTCGAAGCCGTAAACTATGGAGCCAAGATTGCAGCGGATATGGGCAAAGAATGCCATGCCGTAGTCTTAGGACCTTGTACCGAGGCAGCCACTCTCGGTCAGTATGGAGCCACTCAGGTGCACCACTACTCTTCAGAGAATTTAAGCAAACTCAATTCTAAACTTTATACACAAGCATTGACGGATGCTGTAGAGAAGAACAATGCGGAAGTCATTATCTTTTCAAATAGCATCGGCGCCAAGGCAATTGCACCAAGAATTTCTGCCAAATTGAAAGCAGGATTAGTGAGTGGAGCCGTCGACTATCCTAATACGAGCAATGGATTCGTCGTTAAAAAGAGTGTCTTCTCCGGAAAAGCATTTGCCAATGTGCAAATCAATTCAGAGAAAAAAGTAATCGCCCTTACACCCAATTCATTTGCGGTAAGCACGTCAGAAGAGCAAGCAAATGTCAACGAACATCAAATTGAATTAGAACCCAATGATATTACTATAGTCTCAGAAAATCTCATCACGGGAACCGTACCTCTAAGCGAAGCTGAACTCGTTGTGAGTGGTGGACGCGGCTTAAAAGGTCCGGAGAATTGGGGCATATTAGAAAATCTTGCAGATAGCCTAGGAGCAACCCTAGCCTGCAGCCGTCCTGTAGCCGATTCCGATTGGAGACCACATCACGAGCATGTCGGTCAAACGGGTGGAACCATTCGTCCAAACCTCTACATCGCTGTAGGCATCAGTGGTGCCATCCAGCATTTGGCGGGTGTAAATACTTCTAAAACAATTGTCGTAATCAACAAAGATCCTGAAGCTCCTTTCTTTAAAGCCGCAGACTATGGGATTGTCGGCGATGCTTTTGAAGTAGTCCCAAGACTCACAGAAGCCATCAAAAAATATAAAGAACAATCGAACTAATTTATCATGAGTGCTCATAAAATAGAAGTAGAGATAGTTGCCTTAACGAATAGTATTCGTGGGTCACAATCATATGCGATTGTTTTAGGCGAAGTAAATGGCGTACGTCAAATGCCCATCATCATCGGACAATACGAAGCCCAATCTATAGCCGTTTCTTTAGAGAACATGAAAAATGCGCGTCCGCTCACGCATGACTTAATGAAGAATACCATGGATACTTATGGCATCAGCCTCAGAGAAGTGGTCATTTACAAATTAAAAGAAGGTGTCTTTTATGCAAAATTGGTCACCAATAGCGAAATGGGCAATGAAGAAATAGATTCTAGAACCTCTGATGCCCTCGCTTTGGCTGTTCGCTATGATGCGCCCATCTATACCTATGAAAATATTTTTACGGAAGCCGGCATCTCAGACAAATCTAAAGAAGCCCAAGGCGATATTGCTGCTGCTTTAGAGAATGAACCTGAGAAGACGCCCGAATCTCCGCTCTCTGATATGGGACCAGAACAATTGCAAGAAATGCTCGAAGAAGCTATTGTAAACGAGGACTATAATAAAGCGGCTCAGATTCGCGACGAATTGAATAAGCGCGAGGAGAATTAATCATCAAATCATCCCTCTACATCCAATTAATAGCTCGCGTGGCCTATTTTTGCAGTGATGCCAAGCTCCAACTTCCTCTCCAATTTAAATCTTTCTGAATCCTTACTTTCAATTGCTCAAAAAGTATTGAAAGACGAGCGTATTGATGCCAAAGAAGCCCTTACACTTTATGATGATGCGGAAATTGATTTGCTTGCCTATCTCGCCAACCACATCAAAAAGAAGCGCTACGGGAATAAGGTGTTCTTCAATAGAAATTTTCATATTGAACCCACCAATGTCTGTGTTTTCAGTTGCGCTTTTTGCGCCTATTCCAAACTCTATAAAAAAAGAGAAGAGGGCTGGGAACTTTCGGAAGAACAAATGATGCATATCGTGCAGAGCTACGATGGGAAGAAGGTGACCGAAGTTCATATTGTAGGAGGCGTTCACCCCAAACTGAATATAGAATTCTTCGCAAATCTGATGAAGAAAATTAAAGCCCATCGACCCGACTTACACATCAAAGGATATACAGCCGTCGAGCTCGATTATATGTTCCGTAAAGCGAAAATGAGCAATAAAGAAGGCTTAGAATATTTGAGAGCTGCTGGACTCGAATCCTTACCCGGAGGTGGTGCTGAAATATTTGACGAAGAGGTGCGCGAGAAAATTTGTGCCGATAAGGTAGATGCCAAAGGTTGGCTAGACATACATAAAACAGCACATGAGATGGGCATGCACTCTAATGCGACCATGCTCTATGGACATATAGAAGATTACAGTCATAGAATTGATCATATGCAGCGCCTCAGAGATCTGCAAGATGAGACCAAAGGCTTTAATTGTTTTATTCCACTAAAATTTAGAAATCAAGACAATGATATGTCGCACATCAAAGAGAACTCCATCATAGACGATATCAAGACTTATACCATAGGACGAATTTTCATGGACAACTTCGCCCATGTAAAAGCCTACTGGCCAATGCTCGGACGAGAAAAAGCACAACTATTACTTCATTATGGTGTAGATGATTTGGATGGAACCATTGATGATAGCACCAAAATATATTCCATGGCGGGCAGTGAAGAACAAACGCCTGAAATGAGCACGGATGAAATTTGCCAACTCATTCATCAAACAAATAATACCGCCATCGAAAGAGATACGCTCTATAATGAGCTTGAAGTCTTTGAGATTGCAAGCTAAACAATCAATTTTCTCATTTACTTTTAGTTCATGGCGACTGCCGGCATTTCTCTCAAAGAGATTCAAAAGATATTTCCCAAAGCAAGTGTTCGAAAAATAATTTCGTCCTTGCTGGACCGTGGATATATCAATGTCAGCCATAAACTTCAAGATCCGTATAAACCTAAATACGAGAAATACGTCTTTCTCAGCGATGAGCTCAAGGATGATGAAGAAGGCATGCATGCGCTTATGGACAGTTTAGAAAAAGCCCCAAAGCAACTCAAGGCATTTCTTGCATACCTACATTTGAGCCAAAAAGAAGATGCGGTATCGCGGAAGAAGGTGATGGCCGAGGCTGGGGTCAATGCATCCGTTATCACGGCCTTAGTCAAGAAGTCAGTCTTCAGACTAGAAGAGCTGATGATAGACCGCATTCACCTTGACGAACACGATAGTGGCGAGGACCTTTCCTTGAGCAAAGCGCAAGAAGAGGCCTATGCAGATTGCAAGAAATATTTTGATGAAAATAAAGCCGTCCTCCTCAAAGGGATTACGGGCAGCGGGAAAACGCACATTTATTTCAAATTGATTGAAGAATGTCTGGAGAGCGGCAAACAAATACTTTATCTATTGCCCGAAATTGCATTGACTGCTCAAATCATAAGAAGGCTGCAACAGAAATTTGGCAACAGCATTGGTATCTATCATTCAAGATTCGGCAATCAAGAAAGAGTAGAAATATGGCAAAAAACCTTGAATGGCGATTGCAAAATTATCATTGGTGCGCGTTCAGCCCTCCTACTTCCATTTAAAAATCTTGGGCTGATTATTGTAGATGAAGAGCATGACAACTCCTTCAAACAAAGTCAGCCTGCACCCCGCTATCAAGCAAGAGATGCAGCACTCTATCTAGCCAAACAAACAAAATCTAACATCATTTTAGGCTCTGCGACTCCATCTTTGGACAGCATGTTTAATGTGAAGCAAGGTCGATTTGGATTGGTAGAAATAAATGAACGTTTTGGCGAAGGCGGCCTACCCGAGGTAAATATCATAGATGTAAAAAAAGCAACTGAAGAGAAACAGATGCGAGGCCTCTTTTCAATTGAACTCGTTAATGCCATCAAAGAAGCACTGGGGAATAGAAAGCAGGTGATCCTTTTTCAAAACAGACGCGGCTATGCACCCTTCCTGATGTGTTATAGCTGTGGGTGGATTCCCCAATGCGATCAATGTGATGTCAGTCTAACTTTTCATAAGGGTTCGGATAAATTACATTGTCACTATTGCGGCATGGTATATCCTTATCCAGATTTATGCAATGACTGCAACAGCAATCAAGTGCAAACGAAAAGTTTTGGCACCCAACGCATTGAAGAGGAAGTACAATTGGAATTTCCCAAAGCAAAAATTGCCCGTTTTGATTGGGACTCCCTAAAAAGGAAAAATGCCTATAAAGATTTGCTGAATCAATTTGAGAATAGGCAAATAGACATACTTGTTGGAACACAAATGTTGGTCAAAGGATTGGATTTTGAAAACGTAAGCTTGGTTGGTGTATTGAGTGCAGACAGCCTCCTCTCCTATCCAGATTTCAGGGTGAACGAAAGAGTGTTCCAACTCTTGGAGCAAGTGAGTGGACGCGCTGGACGTAAAGACAAATTGGGCAAGGTACTCATACAGAGTCAGCGACCTGAACATCCCATCATAGCTTTTGTAAAGGAGCATGATTATGACAAATTTTATCTAGAGGAAATTAAGAGTCGTGAGAGTTTCGTCTACCCTCCTTACTGCAGACTCATTAAAATCACCATGCGCCATCCCGACCAACAATTGGTGCAACATGCAGCGAATGAATTGGTGCAGAAAATCATGGGCTTAGAAAACATCCATATTATAGGGCCTGCCGTTCCTCCGGTAGCACGCATCCGCAATAACTATTTGCAAGAAGTCTTGATTAAGCTGCCAAAGAATCCCAAAATTATTGAGGGCATCAAAGACAAACTTTATCAGCATGTGCAGATTCTTACTGCGGAGCGCCACTTCAAGAATGTGCGGGTGGTCTTGGATGTAGATCCTTAGTGACAACTATGAGTAGCTTGTAGCATGCTGTCCGTAGTTTTTAACTGCGGAAAGACTAAATTATCAAAAGAACGTTTGGGCCAAACCAATTGATAATAAATTTAATATCTTAGAAAGACCAAATAAAAAAACTATGGGAACGTGGGGAATTCAAAATTTTGAAAATGACGGAGCACTAGATTTTGTGCACATACTAATGGAAGATGGCAAAGAAGAAATTTTAAAAGCCATACAAAACATTACAAATCTTGAGCAGGGTGACTACCTGGAAGCTCCTGAATGCGGGGAAGCTTTGGCTGCAATAGAATTAATTGCGGCTGCACAGGGAAAGCAATCTAGTGATTGTGATGAAGAAATTTTAAACTGGATTAAAGAAAATGACCTCTCCACCTATATGAGTGAATTAATAGAAAAAAAAATAGTTCTGAGTGAACTAGCTTCTTCTGCAATTGACAGAATCATCGAAAATTCAGAATTGAAAGAATTGTGGGAAGAGACTGCTGAATTCGAAGAATGGAAAAGAGTGCAGACCGAATTAAAAGAAAGAATTAGATAATTCTAGATTCTCTATGCGTAGCTTCTAGCTACGCATCTGCAATAGAGAGGCAATTTTATTGCCTCGAGCCAAAGGCTCTAATCTATGTCACATCCGTAGCTCGGAAGCTACGGATAGAGGGCCGAGCCAAAGGCTCTAATCCATTTTTCATCCTGAAGCTACCTAGCAAAATTCATAATTTTTAAGAATACTTAAGATAAATCAAACTTCTATTCTTTGCACAAGTCGGCCCCATATTATTAAGAATGGAGTCAGGCTCTGTCAATTTTCTCAGGCAAAAAACACAATGGGTGTTTTGCAGACTCGTAAACAACATTTTTTTGGTTTGATTAAAAAAAAGATTTAAAAAGGGCTCAAACTTAGTTGAAGTTTTAAAAGAACCATCTTCCATCAGCTCTCCAATTTCATCTTGTATTTTATTAGCAGGAACTACCTTATAAATTCTTGCTATCGATTTTGTTCGCAAAGTCCTTTCATAAAAAACTATCGCAATATCCTGCCGATTTTTTGTCGCTGAACCTTGTTCTACAATAAATCTTAAATGAAACAACCGCAGTGGAGCCTCTCGCATACTTCTATCACTTAAGACAGAAAAATTTTCGTCGAATTCCGAATTTATCGTGTAAGTAGGCCATGTCAATAAAATATTAATTACATGGACACTATACTTATCCAGCACTCGTTTGGCCAAGTCGATAATTTCAATTCTTCTGGTACTTGATTCTTTCAACAGTTGACGGGAATATGGCATGTTGAGCAAAGAAATTATTCTCTTGGCATACTCTAAATCCAATTCTTTCGCCACATGCGTCTCATTAGGGTACTTCATTTCTAGTTCATAGTCTACCCAAATTGGCCCCTCATTCCCCAAAGCCCTTTTACATTGCTTCAATAAAGCTTGGAGTTTTAAATGATTCAAATTCTGATAGTGCATAACTTTCTTGTGATTCATTTGCCCATCTCTTCGTACGAGCGGCTTTACTTTTCGTCCCAAAATATACAATTCCAAAAGCTCAATTTCCACTCGAAGATTTCCTAAGATATCATATTTAGGACTAAACACTCTATTTTTTTCATGACGCGCATATTTTTCGAAGGACTTGACAAACTCATCATTATACTCATTAAAACCATCCTTGTGAATGTAAACTACAAATTCTTTTGCCCTACTTATTCTTTCTTCTTCTGCCTTCGCATTTTCCGCTTCTTGTTCACTTTTCCTTGAAAAAATTTCACTTAATTCGTACACTAAATTTTCTGTCAACTCAGATGTTTCTTTGTACTTTAAATTCCATACATACCAAATCTGCCAAACAATCTTACTTGGCGCAATCCCTAATTTTTCTGCTAACTCCAAAACGGTCATATGATTTCAAAATAAGAATTTGCTCTAAAACATCCTGACTTCTTCGTAAAAATCCCAATTTCGAACATGATTAAAACAAATTTTGAGATTATGGACAGGCCTTTAATTGTCAAAAAATGGTGCGACATTCTATTAGACCTAAACCTAAAACAAAAACTACCTTTTGCCCCCAACCTCATGAGTATAGGGATTAATATTGGGATATGTTGAGAAATTATCCTGAGTCGTATTATTTGGAGCCGTTCTCATATGGTCCTCTACAAAAGTTCCATTATCTCTATAGTATCCATCTACTTCTACATGTTCTGGATTAACATCAGATTGATAAGTATTGTAGTTCCCTGGAGGAGGCAAAAGTTTATCATAAAAATCAGACATCATTTCATCAATGTGTTTCTGTCCTTCTAATTGTTGTATAAACATCTGATCGTTGTAGGCTCGGCTAGTCGTAAATGTTGATGATTGGGGATTTTCAAATAGAGCATTTGCTTCTCTATTCATCTTCTCAAAATCAGCTTCAACAAAGTTAAGCTCAGGGAATTCAATTTTAGGCGACTCAAAATCTCGGACTTCATATGATTCTATTGGACTTATGTCTTCTTCCTTTTGAATTGTGTGATGTGACGACTGCCTTTTTTCGTGAAAGCGCGATTCCGAAGCAATCTCATCCGACTCGAGCTCCTCCGGCTCAAGCTCTTCCAAATTATTAGAATTTTCTGGAATTACATTTTCAACCGCCAGAGATACATCGTAGTGTAAATCTAGTTGCTCGTCTTGTGACATTCCACAATGAGAGAAAAATATTAAAAAAAGGATTGCAGTAGCAAATAACTGTCTCATAATACTTCTATAAAAGCACAATATAGGAATTGACTTTCAATTTCTATATGATATTGACGTAATACTGCACACCTATTCGTAGCTTGTAGCTAGGCATTTACCATAGTAGGGCAATTGCATTGCCTCGTGATAGAGGCTCTAATCTATGTAGCATCTAGAAGCTACGGATAGGAATTTAACCCTACCTCATTTATCCTTAACTTGCACTCACAAAGCAGTACTATGTCAAAAAGTAAAGACTCTAAGAAAAACATAAAAAAGGCACCCACTAAAACAGCAAAGGAAAAGAAAGCAGAGAAGCGCTTGAAAAAAGCCAATCGCTAATTTAGTAGCATCGCACTAATAGCGAATCCGCTATGCCTAACCGTAGCGACGCACAGAGCTAAATCCAAAAAAATCCTGCTCAGCACCAACATTATAATAAAAATCTTCGTCTCTATTATTAGTCAAAATTAAATTATCATGAAAAACAAAATCACACTCTTCGTTCTCTGCATATTTTTCTGCTTTTCCTATGAAAGCTCTGCACAATGCAATGCTGCCTTTAGCGCTTCTTTAAATGCAATGACCGTTTCCTGCCAAAATTCAAGCAGCTATACAGGGGCTATAAATCCGGTAGTCTTAAGCTATACTTATGACTATGGAGACAACACCCCAATTACTACGGCAAGTACGCATGCCTATGCAGCTGCAGGAACTTATACTATAACGCTTACGATGACAGCAACAGATTCATTGAACAATAATGCTTTGGTCTGCACCAATTCAGCAACCCAATCTGTGACAGTTTCATTAAATTGCGCGACAAGCTTTTCTTCTTCAAACGTCCAAAATTATTATCAATTCTACGCCAGTACTCAAAACTATATCCCAAGTAATAGTGTCCAATATGATTGGGACTTTGATGATGGCACAATTCTGACCAATGGCGGTCAAATTGAAAATCATATTTATGCGGCAACGGGCAACTACAATGTCTGTCTAACGAGAACCTTTTTAGACGCCTCAAACAATGTTCTTTGTACCAGCACAGCCTGCAACCTTGCTGCAGTGCCTAGCTTGGCTACATTTACTTGCAATCCTTCCTTTACGCATCAAACATCAAATTTTCAGGCAAACTTTACAAATACCAGCACGCTGTCGCCGCAAGTTTGGGCAGGAATAAACACTACATACACATATGACTACGGTGATAATTCTCCAACTTCTAATGCCAATTCGCATACCTATGCCGCAGCCGGCAACTATAATGTTTGTCTTACCATGACTACCTCAGATTCAATGAGCAATGCAGTTCTTTGTACCAATACTTATTGTAACACAATATCCATTGTACCCTTGACGACCACCTGTGAAGCATTGTTTGCTGCGACTCAGGATTCATTCAATAATATGACCTATTATTTTGATAGCAGTCCGAGCTTTGCAGGAATTGGAAATATCACTTCTTATGCCTGGGATTTCGGAGATGCAAATACATCAAGCTTGGCAAATCCAATGCATACCTATGCAGCAAGTGGACAATATAATGTGTGCCTTACTATCACCACATCAAACAATTGCACGGACACCTATTGCTTATTAATCAATGTTCAAAATCAAGGTCCAGCGACATCAAATTCATTGGCCGGACAAGTATTACCAGCAGGTGAGGCCATGGTCTATCTAATAGAATACGACGCCCTTACACAAAGCCTCTATGCTACTCAATCCTATCCCACAAATTCAAATGGCTACTTTTACTTTGGGAGCACAGGAACAAATCCCCATCTTGTCAAAGCGGCCTATCATATATACGACCCAAATTACACTTCACATTTGCCCACTTATTATAGTTCCAATGCTCTATGGAGTGGAGCAACAAACGTAAATGCTCCAACTCCATTTATCACGCTTAATATGCTCACCGGAACCCCAACAATAGGGCCCGGATTTCTTGGAGGAAATGTGACAACCGGTGCTAATAAAACAGCAGGGCCTGGAGATCCAAAAGTCAAATTAAACGCACTACTTTTTGATGTGAACCAAAATGAATTTATCGCTTTTACGCGCACTGATTTCAATGGAGATTATGAATTTAATGGAGTACCCATAGGAGATTATAAAATATTCATTGAAGAACTAGGCAAGACAATGACTGAGGCCAATATTAGCCTCAGCGCGGCCAACGCGACTTATGCAAGCATTGATTTTGAGTCTAACAGCACTGAAAATCATCCTATGGCTCCTTTGAGTGTTGACAACATTCAAAACGAAAACAACACTAAATATTTAGCCTATCCTAATCCCACCTCAAATCAATTTAGAATTGAAGGTTTGCAAGGAAATGAAAAAATCATCTTATCCAATTTCAGAGGACAGGTACTTCAGACTTATGACCCTAATCAGAATTCATTTGACATGAGTTCAATAAGTCCCGGCGCTTATATTTTGAGCATTCAAAACGAGCACAAGCAAGATCACATCAAGCTCATGAAAATTGACTAGAATTTAATTCACGAAAAAAGATGCCGCCTCAGGGTGGCATCTTTTTTTTAAGAAATCTATGTGTAGCTTGTAGCTACGCATTTATAATAGAGAGGCAATTTTATTGCCTTTAAAAGCCCGAGCCAAAGGCTTGAATCTATTTTGCATCCAGAAGCTACGGATAGAGAGGAATTCATTTTCCTCACCAAAGACTAAAAAGAAAAGCATCAATACTCGCTTAGCCCAATTCTTTCACTAGCTTTGAGTGCTCATGCAGCAAAACACAATACCGCAATATGGCTTGTATTTGATCTACATGATTTTCTTTTCAATTCTCACCTATATCCAACTTCAACATCCCAAACTCAATCATGACATCTTGCGCTATGGGGCCGTTGCACTAGAATATGACGGCTACAGTCCTGAAGAGGCACACCAAGAAATTTATAGCCGTTTAGAAAAAGAGCTTGGGACGGAAAAATTCAAGCAACTCACCGAATTCAACGCGAAAGCAAAAGAGTATAAAGAGCACCCCAATAGCTTCATCGAGAGTATGGACTTCTTCCGTGTAAAACCCCTCTATACCGCAAGCGTATATCTATTCCATAAATCAGCGTGGCCCATAGGCAATGCCACATACTTAATATCCTTTCTGTTTTACTTGGCTACGATTTACTATTTGATGGAAAATCTCCTAAAATTTGGGGTCTCTAATATGAATGCATCTTTGACGGCTTGTGTCATGAGCATCTCAACCCCCATGCTCGCCATCAGCAACCTCTCCTCACCCGATAGCATGTCTGTTTTTTTCTTGATGCTAGGATTCTACGCCATCTTGCAAAAAAAGAATAGTTGGCATATTGCAGGCATACTATTACTAGCCTGCCTCACTCGACCCGATAATGCCATTTTTGCTTCGGTCTATTTCTTCTGGATTGCAATAAAAGAATGGCGCGGCATTTCCATATCTATAAAGGTCAGAAAACTCGGACTAAGTTTCGCTTTCATTTCCCTAGTACTCATAATTCCTTTCTTAGCAGGCAATGATATGGATTGGATCGGCAAGTTCAAGCATATGGACTCAAGGAGCGTCTATTGGCAAGAAATGAAAAACAGCCTTGTCCAATTCATCCGAAAGAGTAGCATCCCATTCTATTTTTTATTGGGACTCTTCGCCTACCCTTTATCTTCCAAACGTGCCAAAAGTCTCATTGAAGTATTAGCCCTGACCTTTGTTGCACGCAGCTTCCTTTTCCCCTCATTCCAAGGCCGCTTCTATGTCGCCTTCGCATTAATTTTCTTCTTCTTATTCGTCCTCGGCATCAGCAATATGATAGAGAAGAGAAGTATTGAAACCGCTATAGAGACTTGATTCCTACCGTTCATCAATATATAAGACCAATTGAGCCGACATTAAGATTCCTTTAAGTTCCTTGTGCATTACTTTTGAGGCATAATAAACATCTATGGCGTTCTGGAATAGAAAAAAGAAAAAACATAAATCGGCATTGCGTGAGTGGTTTGATGCAGCAATCTTCGCTGTAGTCGTCGCTACCCTAATTCGAACCTTCATGTTCGAAGCCTATACAATTCCAACGCCATCCATGGAAAAATCTTTGATGGTGCATGACTTCCTTTTCGTGAGCAAAATGCACTACGGACCTAGAATTCCAATGACACCACTCTCTTTCCCCTTCGTACACAACATCATGCCGGTAGTTGGTGGAAAGTCATATAGCACTGCCGTTCAATGGGACTATAAACGCATTGGCGGACGGGAAAATAAAATCAAACGCTACGATGATGTCGTTTTCAATTTCCCTGGAGATATGGTCGATGACAGGCCGGTAGACAAAAAGGACAATTATATCAAGAGATGCATGGGACTACCAGGCGATAGTTTGGAAATCAGAAACCGCGTGGTGTATGTAAATGGCGAGAAGGCCTTCAAACCAAAGTATCAGCAGTTTACCTATAGAGTGAGCAGCGCAACTGGAGCTATCAATCAAGAAATTTTTGACGAACTACACATCTATCCAAATACGGATGATAGAGGTAATGTTTATCCAGGCATCTACTCTCTGACTGATGGTGATGTTGAAGAATTAAGGAAAATCCCCAACATACAAATCTCACTATTAGATACGACCGTTGCGGAGCCGGTACGACCCGGTGTACGCGAACTCAGATGTTTCCCGAATACCATCCCTGGTTTTTCAGTGGATACAAGTCTAAATTGGAATCATTCTAATTATGGCCCCATTTATATTCCTGAAAGAGGGAAGACTATTACCCTCACACCACAAAATATAAGAACCTATATTACCATCATTCAAAAGTATGAGAAGCATGAATTGACTTGGGATGGGACCAATTTTATAATAGATGGAAAGGTGAGCAATGAATACACCTTTGAAATGAACTACTATTGGATGATGGGAGATAATAGACACAACTCTTTAGATTCGAGATTTTGGGGCTTTGTTCCTGAAGATCACATAGTAGGAAAGGCATGGTTTGTATGGATGAGCTATGGTCAAGAAGGCATTCGCTGGAACAGGCTCTTCCGATCAATCAAGGCTTTAGAAGATTAAATTCGTTTTTCAACTGATTGGCTTGTATCTTAAGCAAAACAAGCTTGAAAAACGATTAACTCTGACCTTGGCACGGTTATTGGAACGTTAATTCAAGGAACGACCAAACCAAGAACCGAATGAAAAAGATTCTAACGACACTCTTTATTCTATTTATAAGCATAAGCGTATTTGCTGATCACTATGATGATGGTCTTGCTTATGCAGAAAGAGGCAATCACAAACAGGCCTTTCAAAGTTTTGAATTGGCCCTCCTGAAGAGTCCTAATGATTTAAAAATATTGAAGGCCTATGCAAATTCAGCCTTTCATTCTAGACAATACATACATGCTATTCCGGTTTATGAGAAAATGCTGCAAAATGAACCAAATAATACAGAGTGTTTGGTTCGTTTAGCAAAAATGTATAGTTATAGTACTCAAAAATATAAGAGCGCAGATTTTGGCGAAAGAGCCATGGCGCTGAATCTTCAAAAGCAAGAAGAGATTATTCAATTGGCTGAAACATTCTTCTTCATCAAAAATTATAAAGATGCTCTAACCCTTTATGGACGATTGGATGGCAATGATATGGCGACCCATAAAATGGCAAAGTCGTATGCCAAAATGGGCAATTTCCCGCAAGCGGTTGAACAATACGAAAAACTAATCAATAGAGGGAGCAAAAATCCTGTGCATTTTTATGAATTGGGCAATGCACTGTATGATAATGGGAGTTATATGAAAGCTGCCATTATTCTAAAAAAGGCTGATGCCTTAGGATTCACAAACAAAAAGAACTTATACTTGAATATTGCCTATGCCTATTCTAATGTGCGCAAGCATGATGAAGCATTGGTTTATATGAAAAAAACATTGGGAACGGATCCATATGACAAGAATCTAAATCTTGATATGGCAGACTTCTTAATACGTTCAGGTCAATTTCGTTCTGCACGCGTTCACATCAATGATATGCTCAAGAAATTTCCAAATGACGCTGAAGTCATTTATACGCTCGGCATGAGCTATCATAAAGAGGGTAATTCCTCTAAAGCTGAACACTGGTTCAATATTGCCTTCCAGAAAAATCCATCCCTCAAGAGTCTTAGGTATACAAAAAACGGTCAATAATCACATAATAATTTTCATATATGATTGATTTGGCCTAAAAAGGGTCAAGATTAAACTTATTGGCATGGTTTTTGGATTATACCTAATAAGCTGAAAATCAATACATTATGAAACTTACTACACTTTGCACCATCCTCCTAGCGCTATTCCTATCTAGCGCTGCATTCGCTGAGAATCCTACAGAAGGAAAGAAAAAAGACGCTCTTGAGAAAGAGCTCGTTCGCTATCAAAAAGCCGTAGAGGCCAATCCAAATGACATGGACGTGCTCTATAAATACGCTCAAACTGCATTTGAATTAAAAAAATATCACTTCGCAATCCCTGCTTTTGAACAGTTGAATACAACGGTTGGCAAAAAAAGCGCTTTTTTGGTTCCACTGGCAAGTATGTACTTGAGCAGTTCTAAGAAAGATAAAGCTTTAGACTACGCTCAAGAGGCTTTGACTATGGATGTAACAGACGCCCAGGAGTCAGAATTGCTTGGCGAAACTTTATACTTTTTACGTCAATACAAATCTGCGATTCCATACTTCAGTCAAGCGAATCAATCTAAAAAGACTTTAGATCGTCTAGCTGACTTATACACTAAGACAAGTCAATTTAATCAAGCGGCAGTCGTTTTTGAAAAAATGATTGAACTTGATATGGACAATGCAACTGTATACTTTAACTATAGTAATGTTCTACTAAAGAATATGCAATATGAAAAAGCAATTGCTGTTCTTGAAGGCGCTCAACTTGAAGGATTTGACAACAGCTTCCTTCGCCAAAATATTGGCAAATCATTTACAGCACTAAAGAACTACACTGAAGGTCTTAAGCAATATGCTGTTGCTAAGAAAAAAGGAAACTACTTCCGCACCTTAGATATGGATATTGCTGAGTGCCAAATACGCGCCGGTCAATTCGGCCAAGCAAATACGACGCTAGAAGCATTGGCTAAAGCACATCCTCAGAATGCCGACATTAAATATCTTCAAGGAATGAGCAAGTTTCAACAAGGAGATGTTGCTGCAGCTGACAATTTTTTCCAAGCAGCGGTAAAAATTAATCCTGACTTAAAAAGCTCTCGCTATACAAAGCGATAAGATTTTATTCATATATATCCAATCAATGAGAAAAGTTCTGTTTATCAGAACTTTTCTTTTTCTAGTGTAAATCCAAAAGTCGATCCAACATCGAGCCTAGAACGACAACTGATACTTTGGCCATGCGCTTCAACAATATGTTTTACGATGGCGAGCCCTAAGCCGCTTCCGGCATTTTCCCGCGTACGCGCCTTATCTGTTCTATAGAATCGTTCAAATACTCTGTGCACTGCTTCCTCCGGTATACCCATTCCATTGTCTGAAATTTCTATTAAACATGCTTCATCCACATCATAAATTCCGGCGCTCACCTCTCCGTCATCCCGTCCGTATCGAATGCCATTTTCAATTAAATTGATAAGGACCTGTTTTATTTTATCCTTATCAGCAGAAACTTCAGTCTCCCCATCACTGCTAGACTTCATGCGCATAGAGATATTCTTTACCACAGCCTTGGGACCCAATTCGTCAAAGACCTCTTTAATCAGATTTTGAATACTGAAGGTGGAATAGGCGAGCGGCAATCTATTCGATTCCATTTTAGAAATGAGATCAACATCCTGCACTAAACTCCCCAATCGATCTGCACTCTTGGCAGCATTCTTGAGGAATTTCCTATTGACTTCCTTATTGTCTAATTCACCATCCAATAAGGTCGCGATATAACCTTGGATTGAAAAGAGTGGTGTTTTCAATTCATGAGACAAATTCATTAAAAACTCTTTCCTGAATTCTTCATTAGACTCAAGTTTTTCGATTGCCGTCTTCTGTTGAAGAGCCCAACTTTCAACATCCTCGCTTACATCGTCAATCGTAAAAGTGGCGGGTTGACTATCTTCTGATTCACTGAGGAGACTCGCCTTAGTGTGAGAAATAAATTTGTAAATCAATTTTATTTTTCGATAAACAAATCGCTCAAGAAAATATCTAGTCAAGAAATAACTAGATGCAAAAAGAATGAGCACGGTGCTGATGGTCTTGCCTGCAGAATGTGTAAACCAGAAAGTCAAAAGACTCGCTATAACGGATAGCACGCTAGCTATTATTAAAGCGATATAAGTTGATGAAAGGTTCTTAGAACGAAACACCTTACAAATCTAAGTCATCAGGCTTCAAACTTATAACCTACCCCCTTAATCGTTCGAATAAAATCTGATCCTAATTTCTTTCTGATTTTACGAATATGAACGTCGATGGTACGATCACCAACAATGACATCACTACCCCATACCTTGTTCAATATTTCTTGTCTTTTAAAAACCACACCTGGCCGAGACGCTAGCAGAACCATCAATTCAAATTCCTTTTTTGGCAAGGAGATTTCATTGCCTTTATAGGTCACTATGAATCGTTCTTGATCTATGACGAGATCTTGAAAGGTCATCACCTCCTCGCTCAAACCCTTTCGTCTGAGAATTGACTTAATCTTTTTAAGGAAAAGCTTGGGCTTGATCGGCTTGACGATATAATCATCTGCACCGCTGTCAAGTCCTGTAATTTCGGACTCCTCATCTGACATTGCGGTCAGAAATATGACCAAAGATTTTTCTAGCGTTTCTACTTTTCTAATTTCCCTACAGGTTTCTACTCCATCCATATAGGGCATCATGACGTCGAGAACTATAAGGTCAGGATTCTGCTGAATGGCTAATTCTAAAGCTTCTTTTCCATTAACTGCCTTGAATACCTCATAATCCTCTTTGATTAAATTGAAAGAGAGTATCTCCAAAATATCTGGATCATCATCGGCAATTAAAACACGCGCTTTATGCTCTTTCATCTCATATTCAAAAATAGGACAGATATCATAAGCTTGTAACTCGCTAGATGAACTTTTTGTTACTATTCCTCATCCTCAAGCAAACGCTCCAACTTCAATTTTTCCATTTCTAGTTTCAATTTCTGCTTTTCGATTTCAATGTTTCGTTTGGTCTCAGCTTTAGCTCTTTCGAGAGCCTCCTTTTGATAATCTAGCTCATCTTCCAATTCTTCATTGATACTGATATCAACATCTCCATCCTCCTCTTCATTTATATAAACTTCGTCATCATTGATTCGAATACTCATACCTTTTCCATTCTTTTTGCTTTTGAAATGAACTCTTTTACCTCCAATGAAGCACTCCCCCATTTCATCTGCCCCTTCAATGTATTTTCCCTCCGGAACGTATAATTTAACATGAGCATGTTGAAATCTGAATGGAGCAGTCCTCGGAATTACTGTATGTGGAGCTAGATAGAGTGAATTATTATTAAACTCGGTTTTATAGCTTGCTAAGGAAGCATTCTTTTGCGAACCAGAACGACCATTTCCTGTAGCACTGATTTCTACGCGCACATAAAATGAATCTGGATTTTGCCCCTTAACCGAACCGCTTTTTTCTATTTTGTCAAAGTGCACTTCACTCCACCTATGATCTTTTGGAGTTTGGGTGTAGGGCAATTTGAACATAGAAGAAGTATTGAATTTTCCATTGTTTAAATAGTTCTCATCTAAGCTTTTGACAAAGAGTGTATCTCCAGTAACATTCAAAGCTGTCATTGTTGAACGCTCAGAGCGACTATTGAATTGTTGCACCAACAAGATACTTAATAAAATAGCCGAGGTAGTGCCTAAGCCCCACATGCTACCGAAAGCTAATCTAAGTTTGCGATTTGGCCCCTTAACACCACCAATTCTACGAATTGCCCAAACACAAAATGCGATTATAGGAAGAAATAGAAAGAAGACTATAGTGAGCCCTGCCAACCATTTCAAGAAAGGTGTATGCAATATAGCTGAGGTAAATGGAAATGAAAAGACCGTCAAAAAAGAAAAGCCTAAGAATGCAGCCAACATAAATATGAGGGCAAATGCAATGAATAAATAAGCAACAATTCTGAGAATTTTATTCAGATTAGAATTCGTATCTACTGAATAATTGGGTTGTTGCAAATGTTCACTTAAAGAATTCACGGTAACCCCTTCCCCCCGAGAAAGCATTTCCTCAGTTTTTGATTCTGTTTCCTTGGTTGAGAATAATAGGATGAGATAAGTCAAGAAAAAGAAGCCGAAAGAGGCACCGTGAAAAAGTCCACCTGATATGGCTTCTATTAATATTGGTAGTAAGAAAATGACACGAACAATCCAGGACTCTACACCAAAGAAATTTGCCAAGCCTCCGCAGACACCAGAAATTACCTTATCATGCGGATTGCGATACAGTCTTTTAGAATAGTTCTGTTTGAGCGCCTTGGGCTTTAGAATAACCCAAAGAATTCCGTAGACTATCAGACCGAAGCCTTGGGTGAAGATGGTAAATATTGCGAAAAGCACTCTGAAAGCAATTGGATCCATGGAAAAATAATTCCCCAAGCCGCTCGCCACACCACCGATTATTTTTTCATTGACATCTCGATAAAGTTTCTTCTTCTCCTCAGAAGATTCAGTGCTATTGTGCCCGGATGATTTGGTTTCGGATTGCACAAAATCCTCATCTCCTAAAGACTCGGAAGACAAATCGGCTGGTCGTCCGATGGCATTGATAATTTCATCTATATGGTCCGTTGTAACTGAAGGCTCAGACTTATTGACCTTAGACTCTAACATATCTGCCAGTCTAAACTGCAGATCCTCAAAGACCTCTTGTCCATCTTCCATAGCCAAGAAGTATTCTTTCAGCTCTTGTTCATATCTGTTGAATTGTTCATAGGCCTCTTCATGAAATGGTATTGAGCGGCCACAATATTCTACTTGATTAATCTTGTTCATAGTTTTTGGTTTATACAATTCGTTGAACTGCTGCTAATAGAGAATTCCAACTACCTTCTAATTGTTTTAAAAATTCTTGGCCATTTTTGTTCATGGCATAATATTTACGAGGAGGTCCTCCACTACTTTCCACCCATCGATAATCCAGAAATCCTGCATTTTTTAAACGGGTGAGCAAAGGATATAAAGTCCCCTCGAAAATGGGCATTCCTTTATCCTGCAATTCGACCACTATATCTGCGGGATATACTTCCCCACGGGCTATGATGGATAAAATACAGAACTCCAAAATCCCTTTCTTCATTTGACTTTGTATGTTTTCTGCTTTCATTTTGTTGATTTCACGACAAACATAAGAAACAATATAGTACTATGTATTACAAAGTACCTATTTTAACATTTTACCTTACTGTGCATAGTACTATATTAAAGACTATTGCCAAATGCTTATCTTTGGGAGGATATTTTGAAAACAAGAACTATATATATAAGAAGAGATGGGATGTGGAAACTGCGGTTCCGGGAAAGACGGCAAGCCTTCAGGCTGTAAAAGCAATGGTGGCTGTTCGAGCGGTGGTTGCAATAGATTAAATGTATTTGATTGGCTCAATGATATTCCATTGGCCGATTTTGGGAAGCCCTTCCCTTTTGTGGAGGTGAGCTTTAGTAACGGCAGTCGAAAAGACTTCTATAAGATGAGTTCGAATTTAGAACTTAATAAAGGAGATTTCGTAAGCGTTGAAGGCGTCAATGGTTTTGATGTCGGTTCGGTAAATCTGTATGGCGAGCTCGTAAGGCTTCAAATGAAAAAGAAGCGCGTCTCAGAAGACTCCAAAGACATCAAGAAAATATTACGACTCAGTTCTGAAGAGGACATTCAGAAGATGACTGACCAAAAAGCACGCGAACAAAAAATCATGGTGACGGCACGAGTCATTGCCAAACAACTCAAACTAGATATGAAAATATCTGAGGTTGAGATTCAAGCTGACGGTAAAAAAGCAACATATTTCTATACCGCAGAAGGCCGCGTAGATTTTCGTGAACTCATCAAGATGTATTCCAACGAATTCAGAATGCGTGTAGAGATGAAACAAATAGGCACAAGACAGGAAGCTGGGAAAGTTGGCGGAATTGGAGTTTGTGGCCGCGAACTTTGCTGCAGTACTTGGCTCACAAAATTCAGTACGGTCTCCACCTCCGCTGCCCGCTATCAAAATTTAGCCATCAATCAGACTAAACTTTCTGGCCAATGCGGCCGTTTAAAATGCTGTCTCAACTATGAGCTCGATACCTATATGGAGGCTTTGCAAATTTTCCCTAAAAAAGCCGATAAATTGCAAATGAGTGCAGGGACGGCATATTTGCAAAAGAGAGACATCTTCAAAAATCTAATGTGGTACGCTTATGCTGGAAATAGCAAACAGTATCCTTTAAGCATAAAGCGGGTAAATGAAATTCTCGACTTGAATCGTAAAGGCAAGAAAGCGGACGAGATGCGCCCGGTCGAGCTGGAACGTAAAGCTACTCAAGAAAAGGAATTGGAATTTGCTGATGTGGTTGGTCAAATTTCATTGAAATCTCTGGATCGAAAATCAAACAAGAGGCGCAACTCTAATTCCAGAAATAAAAACAAGAAACGCAAACCCAATCGTGGTCCACAAAATCAAAAGAGACCTTCCAACTCAAATAATCAAAAAAGAAGAAGGCCGAAGAAAAAGGGGGAATAGAGAATAGAGAATAGAGAATAGTTTAATTCAAAATTTTATATCTCCAAAATTTTCAATTTTCAACTCTCAATTTTCAATTAATCCATTTGCACATTTTCAATTTTCAACTCTCAATTATCAATTATCAATTAACTAACCTATTTCCACATTGACCAGTTCTCCTAGTAGTCAAAATTATAAGTCGTAAATCGATCACCCAATGAGAGTTCGCCTTAACCAGGAACGCGGCTCATATACTTATCCATCTGTTTGATCTGGTCAACGACTTCTTTATTCTTAGGCTTCAAGGACTTTGCCTTCTTAAAGTAATGTTTTGCCCCACGAAAGTCTTTTCGATCTGCACAAATTCCAGACAATTGCAAATAAGCCGTAGCTTCAGTCTCTGAATCGGGCAATCCCAATTCTATCGCCTTCCGCATGTGCTTATAAGCCATTTTCTTATCGCCTTTCTTAAAAGCAATACTACCTAACTGCAAGTATGCAGTCCCTTCCATATCCTTATCCTTGATACCATCATTCAAACTCTTCTTAATCTCGGCTTCAGCATCTTCGTAATTTTCGCTTAAGGTTGAAAATTGAGACTTGAGCATAAAATATGCTGAACGCACAGGCTTATACAAGAACTTTGGATATTTGACTCGATCTAAAAGTCCTTTAGCGCCATCTACATCACCTGCTTCAACATACTTTTGAACAAGAGTAATCGGTCCAATTAGAAAATGCGTGACTATCATCAAAATTCCAATCAAGAATAGCATCCATGACCAATATGCGCCTTTATTTACCCCAAAGGTTACTGCGAAGCCAGCAACTAATAAAGCAATGCCAATGGGCAATCTGTAGAGTACGAGAAACTTTCTGACTTGATATAACATAGGAGTGCAAACCTACTAAAAAAAGGCTAACGCAGCGTCTCAAAAGAGCCGTCATCCTGCAATCGGATGACAGATGAGGCTTGAGCTTCGATACGTTCTTCCTGACGCCACTTGACCACATAATCCACCTCATTCGTGATGGCTGAAGAAATATCTTCATAAGAAGAAGGGGTCAGTTCACCACTCACATTTGCTGATGTAGAAATGATAGGTTTTTGAATACGTTTGATCAAAGCCTTACAAAATGGATCACTCGTGATGCGGACACCAACAGTACCATCATCAGCTATGGCCTGAGATGCCAAACCGATTGCATTAGAGTAAATGATGCTTGTGGGCTTTGAAAACTGTTCAACAAAAGTCTCTAAGTCCGGTAAGGGGCTGGCAAGATATCTTCTCAACATGCGCACATCGCTCATGAGTACTATAAGGGATTTATATTGCGGACGCTGCTTAATTTCAAAAACTCTAGCAACGGCAGCATCATCTTCTGCCAAACAACCAATACCCCAAATGGTGTCGGTTGGATAGAGAAAAGTACCACCCAAAGTCATCGATTCTACACATCGTTTTATGTCTTGCTCAAAAACTTCCACCGATTAAATATAGTCAATTGTAAATAGTGCGTGTGGGAATTAAGAAATTAAAAATTAGGGAATGTGGAAATGGAATGGTGCCTGCCCGAATTTCTGAGTGCAGCGAAGAGAGGCGGGTGCAAATGGGATAGTGTGTTAGTGAGGAAATTAAAATTGTCTTCTCAATATATTATTGAGTAAAAAATGAAAATAAAATTCTAGGAGTCGCTATTATTGTAGCCCTATGGACGCACTTAAAAATAAGATTGAAGAAGCTTTTGCAAATAGAGATTTACTCAAAGACAAATCCTACGAACAAGCCATACATGATACCATAGAAGAAGTGGACAAAGGACGTCTTCGTGTTGCCGAGCCTAATGGCGATGAGTGGCAAGTAAACCAATGGGTCAAGCAAGCGATACTCATGTATTTCGGTGTTCAAAAGATGAAAACTCTGTCTCTGCCGCCATTTGAGTTTCACGATAAAATGAAATTGAAGACGAACTATGAAGCACAAGGCGTTCGCGTAGTACCTCATGCTATTGCTCGTTATGGTTCTTACTTAGCACCTACTGTGGTCATGATGCCCTCTTATGTAAATATCGGGGCTTATGTAGACAAGGGTTCCATGGTAGATACTTGGGCCACCGTTGGTAGTTGCGCGCAAATTGGAAAAGGCGTTCACCTAAGTGGTGGTGTAGGCATCGGTGGAGTTTTAGAGCCGCTGCAAGCCAATCCGGTTATTATCGAAGACGGCGCTTTTATCGGTTCGCGCTCAATCGTCGTTGAAGGAGTGCGCGTAGGAAAAGAGGCTGTACTCGGAGCGAATGTAGTCCTAACTCAAAGCACAAAAATCATTGATGTGAGTGGTTCTGAAGAAGTAATCACCAAAGGCTACGTCCCTCCACGTTCAGTTGTCATTCCAGGATCTTATACCAAGACCTTTCCAGCAGGCGATTATAATGTGAGTTGCGCATTAATCATCGGACAGCGCAAAGAAAGCACAGATAAAAAGACAAGCTTGAATGAAGCCTTGCGAGATTTTGGCGTCAGTGTATAGTCAATTGAAAATGGAAAGTTGACAATGAAAAACGAAATTAATTTTTAGGAAACCCTTAGGTCAAACATTTGATTGACTCTACTCCACTAGCCGTTGCTTCTAGCTACGGATAGATATGTACCTTCAGCACAATCATATTCAAATTGTTACGTTATAGCAACAAAGACATGGATTCATACTTAAAATACATCATTTTAGTTTTCATCTTCATCAGCTTCAATGGACGACTGATAGCTCAATGTGATCAGGCTCCGCTAGTGTATAATAAAATCGACAAAACATCCATTGTAAAAGGGGTATATCAGCCAACAACATTATGGTCAGAAATAAAATATATAGGACGGCCAAAGGATTCCATATATGTTGGTGTTCCCAACAATTTAAAACAAGCTCTTAAGAGCCGCACTGTAGACGAGAGCGAAAGAAATCACTTCAATTTTTATAGCTTGGGCAGACTAAAGGTTATGGCCTGCGCGGAAAATATTGTCAAGATGTATGTTTGGGAGCATGAGAGAGACAAACCGCCTTCTGTCTCGCAATATTTAATGCTCGTGGTTCAAAATATTGATAGTCTTCCCATCGAAATTTCTAAAAGAAAGCTGACCAATATTGGGGTGGAGACCAACACCAGAGGTCAGGATTGGTTAAAAGCTGCAAAACCAAGCTCCTTCAAAATTTGTGGAGGAGACAAGGGATACTACATTAAACCAAATGAAGTGGCTGTTTTTAGCATTCCACTTCTCAATATCCCACGAGCTACGGAAGTCCGTTTCAACATTGGCGCCTCCTATTCTAATATCATCGATTCAAGTTTCGGGAAAAATAACGAATAACGATTTTCATTCAGGATTAATTATTAGTTGTTGTTCGTTATTAGTTATCAACTCTCATCTCTAATTTTTCATCTTCCCCTCCTTCAATCGCTGCGCTCTCTCGGCGGGCAAGCATTTTTAATACGTTTCACTCACCCACTGTTCTTAGCTTTTAGCTCCGAATTAAAAATAGATAGGCGATTGTATTGCCTTTAAATCCGAGCCAAAGGCTCAGTTCGATCCCACATCCGTAGCTGGGAAGCTACGGATAGATGAGCTAGAGGAGCGGAAGAAAAAACGAAAGTAAAGTATCGACCCGCTATCCACTGTTCGTAGCTTTTAGCTACGAATTAAAAATAGAGAGGCGATTGTATTGCCTTAAATCCGAGCCAAAGGCTCAGTTCGATCCCACATCCGTAGCTAGGAAGCTACGGATAGATGAATCCTTCTACAGCCTGCCCGTAATGTTTGAGTTGGAAGAGCGGAAGAAAAAACGAAAGTAAAGTATCACCCCGCTATCCACTGTTCGTAACTTTTAGCTCCGAATTAAAAATAGAGAGGCAATTGTATTGCCTTTAAATCCGAGTCAAAGGCTCAGTTCGATCCCACATCCGTAGCTAGGAAGCTACGGATAGATGAATCCTTCTACAGCCTGCCCGTTATGTTTGAGCTAGAGGAGCGGAAGAAAAAACGAAAGTAAAGTATCGCCCCGCTATCCACTGTTCGTAGCTTTTAGCTACGAATTAAAAATAGAGAGGCAATTGCATTGCCTTTAAATTTGAGCCAAAGGCTAGAGTCAAGTCCCACCCTTTAATCGCAGAGCTTGCACATATTCTTCTTCAGCGACTTGGAGCGAAATACTATATTCTTTCATCATCCAAAAAATCGTTTCTGTGACTTCCGGACCAAACTTTTCGTAAACTTTCTGCACGAATTGGAATCTCAAATTCTTTTCCTTCACAAAACCGAGTAGACGAGCATGTCTCTTGTCAAGTAAATCCAAATCAGGGCTTTGTTCAGGTATCTTGCCCAAAAAACAAATTTCACCAAAAACAGCATGTTTAAAGATCACTCGAAAACGAAGTTTGGGAATGATATTTGAGAACAAATGGAAACTTATAGTCCACCAGTGAGCATATAAACAGGCATTATTATGAGATGGCAACATTCTACTCGATGACGAGAGACTAATTTCAAGGGTGAGGGTGAAGTTATCATATGCTAGCAGTTTTGAAAGTGCTTTAGCCTTGAACTCAAGCTTCCGAAATTCAGTCCCCTTGAAAACCACATTCAACTTTGAGACCTCCGAATCATCCAAATAAGCTAAGTATTGATCGGGATTCTGTGGGGTCTCACGCATATTGGCAATATACTTATTCAATACGCAAGGGAAGTGCGTTGTGAACGACTCCTCAGTGTCGCCTCCGTAGTTTTTAGCTACAGGTAGATATGTACCCACTGTTCGCAGCTTTCAGATACGAAATATAAATAGAGCGGCAATTGTATTGCCGCAACCAAGGACGAGCAAAAGGCTCAATTCAATAGCACATTCGTAGCTTGCAAGCTACCGATAGATAGATGCCCCTATCCGTAGCTTTTAGCTACGGATTACAAATAAAGCGGCAATTGTATTGCCGCAACCAAGGACGAGCAAAAGGCTCAATTCAATAGCACATTCGTAGCTTGGAAGCCACGGATAGATAGAAGAGAGATAGAAATCAGAAAAAATTGCTACTTTTAAAATGTGTTTAGAGCGGGTTATCAAATAAGAAACCAACATGCCGTTCATTTTTTAACCTTTACAGTTATTCAATGGATTGATGTATTCACTCGTCCGAATTATGCTGAAATACTAGTTGACAGTATCAAATTTTGCCAAAAAAATAAAAATTTTAAGCTACATGCATGGTGTTTGATGTTCAACCATCTGCATCTTCTTTGTTCTTCCGATGAACCTAATAAACTGTCAGATACTCTGCGCGACATGAAGCAGTTTACCTCCAAAGAAATCATAAAGGCCATTAAAAATAACAAGCAAGAAAGTAGAAAAAATTGGATGCTTTGGCTTTTCGAGTCTAGCGGAAGAGGAAATCCGAGGAATCAAGACGTACAATTCTGGCAACAATCTAATCATCCAATCGAGTGTGACACACAAGAAATGTTAGATTCACGATTGAATTATATTCATGAGAACCCTGTAAAAAGTAAGATAGTGCAAAAAGCAGAAGACTATAATTTCTGTAGCGCAATGGATTACTATAAGGGACAAAATATTGGAAAGTTAAAAATTGATTTTGTTTGAGTAAGCCAAAGGCTCAATTTTATTACACATCCGTAGCTCGGAAGCTACGGATAGATAGATGCCCCTATCCGTAGCTTTTAGCTACGGATTACAAATAAGACGGCAATTGTATTGCCGCAACTTATTACGAGCCAGGCTTAATACTATTACACATCTGTAGCTTGGAAGCTACCGATAGATAGATGCCCCTATCCGTAGCTTTTAGCTACGGATTGTAAATAAAGCGGCAATTGTATTACCGCAACCAAGGACGAGCCAAAGGCCCTTCATTTTTTCTTCCCTCCTTCAACCGCTGCGCTCTCCACTGTTCGTAGCTTTTAGCTACGAATTAAAAATAGAGAGGCAATTGTATTGCCTTTAAATCCGAGCCAAAGGCCCAGTTCGATCCCACATCCGTAGCTGGGAAGCTACGGCATTTGCACATTGATTCATTCACACATTCCTTAAAGCTTCTTATACTTATCAAACTTCTCATCTTCCCAATTGATGAGCATGTCGAAATAGGAACGCACCTTCCCCGGGTTATTTTCTACCAAGTCTTTAAAAGATGCATATTGATCGTGATGAAAAAGTGTAATCAGTGCGTAACAATCTAAATATCCAATCTTCTGCATCGCCCGAGCGAATGGAAAATTATTATATCCCTTCTGCCCCTCTTTCATCTTAAACGAACGCTCCAACATGGTCAACCAACCATAGACTTCTAAATAGCGTTCTTTCGTCAAATCATTTTCTCGCAATACCCCAGTTTCTGGATGCGCATATGAATAAGCTAAGGTCTTCGCCATTTGATAATGTACCCAAGGAGATTTTTCCTTAGCCGCAATTTCTTCGAAATTATTCGCCGTTGTGATTGGATATACTTCACGACGAATCCACTGTTCATCATATTTATGATTCGCTCTACCAATCATATTATGTAAGGCCGTCACATAAGCGTCTTCTGGATAAATCATAATTGCACGGATTATCTCTACTGCCGCACTCTTATATTTCCCCTTCTTCAGGTAGTAGTCACTCAATCCCATACGAGGCTCAGGTCTTTCAGTCCACACTCCAGCCATAAATCCATATTGAGCATAGGCCGCAGAATCGGCACCAATCTTCATCAAACATTTAGCTTTCATGAGTTGCCCATCAAAAAAATCGACATGCTTTTCTACGAGAGGTTCTAAGCGTTCCATGCAATGTCTAAAATCCAAAGAACGAAACATTGAAAGTGCAAGCTCATACTCTTCTTGCTCGACATCGTTGAGAAGTTCAAGATAGTTGACTGTATCGACCAATAAAATACGCAATAAATGGGAAGCCGAATCAACCTGTGGAAGATAGAGTGTTGCCTTCCGGCAATTGGCAATGAGCCCATCTCGATAAGCATCATAAGGAATATTTAAGAGTTCTTTAAATTGTCGCTTTTCCAAAGCTGCCAATTTGCGGCTCTTCTCCTCCTTGCTCATATCATCAAAGCCATCCATTTCTTCAAGAAGTTGCTGAGCAGAATTTGTTTTTATTAAAGATGAATCTATGGTCACCAAAGCTTCTGTATGTGCAGTATCCTTCTCAACCTCGCGATTCATTTTTCGTCTCGACTTCCGACCCAAAATTCGTGTCAATGTTGTCTGTGTCGCTTTCTTTTCATCTACTGTTCGCAATAAACCGTTGTCGATATAGGCATTTGAATAAGTCAGTGCAGAGCGCTCTTCAATAGGGGCCTCCAAATCTTCACCTTCTAAATCGCTTTCATCCTCTTCATAATCTTCACCAGTAAAGTCTTCATCTTGCATTGTATTATTGGCCATCTCAATTTGGTCGAGAATCTGTTTTTGAATCATCACCAAAGCCTCATGAAAGTATGCGTGATTGATGTGCTTATCTCTGAGCTCTACAAATATCTTTTCTCCTTCAAATAATTTGTATTGGTTAAGGAGCTTGCGACCTCGTTCAACTTTGCGTTTTTCTTTGGCATCGATGACACTAGGCATTTTGTGTTGCGCATTGACACTCAAGCCAAATAGGCTCAAGAGCAGCAAAGCAAATATCGTGCGCAAGCAAAGCATTCAATAAAAATAAAGGATTAATGCAATATAAGACTAGGGAAACATCCAGCAAGAACAACAATGGCTGCATTGACTACTAAAAATAGCTTTTCAGTGCTGCTTAGCGGCTCGACGCTCTCATCAGGCCCATCCTCGAAATACATTGCCCGAATGACGCGGAAATAGTAGTAAACACTGATTGCAGCCATCAAAACGGCAAAAACAATCAACCATATAGGCGTACCAGCCTCCATGGCTGCACGCAAAACGAAATACTTTGCGAAGAAGCCTGAAGTAATTGGTATTCCCGCTAAGGAAAGCAGGCAGACCGTGGTTGTTCCGGCCAAGACAGGATTAGATTTACCCAAACCCTTAAAACCATCAAATGAATAGTCATCTCTCCGAATAATGGCCGCAAAAACTCCCAATGAAGCCAATGTATAAGCCACAGCATAATAGATGATAGACTTTTCTGCAATATCATTTACGGCATAAACAGCAAAAAGCATAAAGCCAGCTTGTGCTATACTCGAGTATGCCATCATTCGTTTGACACTCTGCTGGTAAACCGCAGTTACATTTCCAATCAATAAAGTGACCACTATGATTGCCGCAAGAGCCGTTGACCAACTTGCACTAAAGCTGCCAAAAGCAAAATGAAAGAGTCTTATGAATCCAACGAATGCACCGACCTTAACTATGGTCGCCATATAAGGTGTGATAGCAGTCGGTGTTCCGTCATAGACATCTGCCGTCCACCAATGCATAGGTGCAGCACTTACCTTAAAACCAAAAGCGATTAATATCATAAGCACACCAATTATAGGTAGTGCACTTAAATCGTCCTGCAAGACTTGCGAGATACTTTGAATATCAAAAGAACCTGCACTTCCATAGATTAATGTAATTCCCATTAATAGAATACCTGTACTGAAGGCACCCATGAGAAAATATTTTAAACTTGCCTCATTACTCTTTAAATTTTCCTTATCACTTCCCGCTAAAATGTATTGCGGGATAGAAAGAATTTCTATTCCTAAGAATAGAATCAATAAATGATTATAAGCACTCAACATGAATATTCCAGTCATGATGAAAAACATCAAGGCAAAGTATTCAGCATCATTCTTCCCGACATCAGCAATCTGCTTATTGAAGAGTAAAAAGTACATGAGGCCGCAAGCAATGATCAAAAAATTAAACCATGCACCATAAGTATTAAAGACCAACATATTATTGAATCTCTTCAAACCTTCTGCACTGCTAATTTGCAAATCATAAAATGCAATACCTAAAAGAACCACCATCCCTGCGACAGCGACCATGCGCACCACTTTTGATTTCCTGGCGATAATACCGGTAAACATGAGTATGACAGCAATCAAAGCCGATGCAACAATTACTCCCATTAAGCGCCAAGTTTTAAAAGGTTAATTAATAGACCAGGACAAAATCCTAAGACAAGTATAATAGCCATTATGGCAAAAAGTGCAATGCGTTCATTCCAACTCAGGTCTGCAAATTGTGCAGAAGCTTCGCTTTCCGGACCAAGTGCAACTCTTTGAATCATATTTAAAGTATAGATGGCGCCAAGAATAACAGCCAAGCCTGCAAAGATTGCGAAGTAGATTGCAAACTGAGACTCAGAATTAAAGAGTCCATTCAACATCATAAATTCAGGAGCAAAACTATTAGTCAAGGGTAATGCAATATTTGCGAGAGAGATAAGAACTAATGCAATGGCAAAGACAGGTGCCGTTTTTGCAAGGCCACCCATTTTTCTCATATCCTGAGTTCCCAGCCTATGTTCAATAATATGAACGAGGAGCCACATGCCTAAGATATTTATCCCGTGATTGAACATTTGCAACATCGCTCCTTCCCGACCAATGGTCGTATAAGAAAATATGGCAGCACACATCAATCCAATGTGAGCAACAGAAGAATATGCAGCAAGTCGTTTAATATTAGTTTGCACCAATGCCATGAGTGAAGCATAAATGATACTTATCACACATAAAAGCAGAACCCAATTGGACCAGCAAATAGCACCGGCATCAAGTACAGGCAATAGCCAAACCAATACAGCAAATAGCCCCATCTTGACCATGACTGCACTTAGAATAACAGTGACTGGTGTGGCACTTTGCTCATAAGTATCGGGTTGCCAAGTATGGAAAGGAAATATGGGCATTTTGATCGCAAAGGCGATAAAGAAGCCAGCGAATAGCCAACATTGAGTGCTTTGCGGCAGCATGCTTCCTGCCTCCACGAAATCGGCCCAAGCAAAGCTGTGGACATTTGAAGCCTGATGAATGTACAGGATGGCAACCAACATTAATAAGCTACCGATGAAGGTGTAGATAAAGAATTTAAAACTCGCTTTTACTCGATTTTCTCCTCCATACATACTGCATAAGAAGTAAACTGGAATGAGTGCAAGCTCCCAAAAAATATAGAAGAGCAAGGCGTCTTTGGCAAGGAATACTCCAAGCAAACCAGACATCGCAAGGAGAGAGAGTCCGAAGAAGCGTGATGCTCGCTCCGGTATTTTATTCTCCAAGGCCAAGAAATTAAGCAAGAAAACGATTCCCGTCATCACACACATCAGGAAACCAATATTATTCATCGATAAGGAGAACTGCGCGCCTATTTCTGGAATCCACTGTTGTTGAAAATCAAAGAAGCCATTACTGCCTTCACCCGAAATTTCTTGATAACCTAAAAGAGATAATAGTATAACGGCAATTGAAACAATAATTCCAATGTACCATGAATTTTTACCCTTGAGCACTAAGCTCGCAATACCACCCAGCAATGGCAGAAGTATGAGAAGCACTAATATCATCCGGCAAGCAATTGAAGGATAAACAATAGAACAATTCCAATAACCATTAAGAAAAGATAAAATCCGACCTGCCCATTCTGAAGCAATCTGAATCGATCACTTGCAAAGCGAACTAATTTCCCTACACCATTCACACCACCATCAATTCCTTTGCGTTCAATATATTGTTCAGAAAAAGAAGAAATTTTCATCAGCGGCTTGCTCACTACACTCTCGTATAATTCGTCAAAATACCATTTATCTTCAAAAGCTTTTGCCAATCCTTTCGACTCTGCTTTAGGATTATAATTTTTGAAGTGCATATAGGCCATGGCAGCACCAATCAAGGCGACAATCACCGCAATACCCATCAACAACCATTCGGTGCTGTGACTGAGATGTCCAACATGCGGATGGTAAGCTAGCGACTCTTTAAGCACGGGCGCTAACCAATGTTCTAGTCTATGTTCACCGATGACTTCAGGAAGTCCAACAAAACCACCAATAGCAGAAAGAATTGCCAGGATGATTAATGGGATGGTCATCAATGAAGGACTTTCATGAATTTTTTGTTCGGCTTCTTCTCCACCTCTAAACTCACCCCAGAATGTTAGGAATAAAAGTCTGAACATATAGAAAGCTGTCATCAGCGCTGCTATCATTCCAAGCACCCAAAACATTTTTCCATACATCTCATTCGGGAATGCCGTAATGAGCTTAGCCATAATTTCATCTTTAGAGAAGAAACCACTCAGTGGAGGCAAGCCTGCAATGGCCATAGTACCAATTAAAAAAGTGATGTAGGTGATGGGCATTTTCTTTTTCAAACCACCCATCTTTCTAATATCCTGTTCATGATGCAATCCGTGAATTACTGAACCGCTTCCAAGAAATAATAAGGCTTTGAAAAAGGCATGCGTCATTACATGGAATACTGCAGTTGTATAAGCGCCAACACCTAAAGCCATAAACATAAACCCAAGCTGACTGACCGTAGAATAGGCCAATACCTTTTTGATATCATTTTGTCGCATCGCGATTGTCGCAGCGACTAAAGCAGTTGCCAAACCGATGATTAGGATGAAGGTTTGAACATCAGGTACAATAGTGTAGATGAAATGCGAGCGTGCAATCATATAGATTCCTGCAGTCACCATAGTGGCAGCATGAATCAATGCACTCACAGGAGTTGGGCCAGCCATCGCATCAGGCAGCCAAGTAAACAACGGAATTTGAGCACTTTTCCCTGTCGCTCCTAAAAAAAGGCAGAGTCCAATCGCCGTCACTAAACCTGCATTCCCGAAGTCCATTCCGAAAAACATTTTTTCCAAGGAATCAAAATCGAGCGTGCCGGCATGAGAGAAAATAAGGAACATGGCAATTAGGAAACCTAAGTCACCAATTCTATTCATAATGAAGGCTTTCTTAGCGGCTTTATTAAAGTCGTTGTTTTTATACCAAAAACCAATGAGCAGATAAGAACATAAACCTACTCCTTCCCATCCGATGAACATGATGAGGAAGTTTGCCCCAAGCACCAAAAGCAACATGGAAAAAACGAAAAGATTGAGGTAGGCAAAATATTTAGCGAATCCGTCATCCCCTTTCATATATCCAATGGAGTAGAGATGAATGAGAAATCCAACGCCAGTGATGATGAGACAGAAAAGGATTGACAGTTGATCTACTCTGAAGGCAAAAGGAATTTGCATTCCGCCAGTATTAATGAAATCGTAAAGATGAATTGTTTGTGCTTGAAAATTAGTGGCAGATTTAATTTCAAAAAAAACAATAACACTGATAATAAAACTAACTAGAACACTGAAAGAAGCAATCCAAGCTGCTGCAGTTCCCAATTGCTTGCGTCCAATTCCAGCGATAAGAAAACCGATGAGGGGCAATAAGGGCACTAGCCAAATATTCTCTATCATATTGGCTAGTTTTTAAGTCTGTTTAAGATATTAATATCAATCGATTGTACTTTTCTATACATCAGTACGATAATGGCTAAACCAACACTTACTTCAGCAGCGGCAACAACCATAATAAAGAAAACAAAAAGCTGAGCACTACTATCATTATACATGGTAGAAAAGGCCACTAGCAATAAGTTTACAGCATTTAACATGAGCTCAACGCACATCAAAATAATAATTGCATTCCGTCGCATAAGCACTCCCATGACTCCTATACAAAATAGGGCGAGAGAGAGGTATAAATAGTAATGTACGGGCATGTTTAAAACGGCACAAAAATAAGGCAAGCGCCATTATTATCTGCATAGAATATGCACAGATTAATGAAATATTTCTTCTAGAAAAATTGGCCCAAAAATCCTGAGATTTCAGACTTAGTAGCCGAGACGTTTTACAATCCGCTCAAAATTCGGGTTGTCTTCAGCCCGGTAGACTTTATTCAATGGAATTCCGTTGGCTCCCGCCCATGTCCTATAGTATGTAGCGGCTACTGGGCTTTTCAACTCACGGACTATTTTGTAGCAGGTCATTTCGAGTTCCCGATTAATGAGCATCACCAAATACTTTCCCTGAGTTTTGTTCAATTTGCGGATTTGATCGTCAAACTCTCGCTTGATTTCTTTCTCTCTGGAGCGGATATACTTGCGTTTATCACTTCTGCTGAGGGTTTTGCTATGGTCGTCAATATCATTAAAAAGCCGAATCGCATTGTCTGCGAGGGGTTGGATGATTTTGACATAATACTTCATCTGATTGTAATTGTATCGACTCGTGTCATTGTCCCACTGGCGTTTGTGGCGCACCTTGACTTCCGCGATTTCAAACAACATTTGCGGATCCTGACTCGTGCTATCATCATAAGCGGGAAACAATTGCTGTCCTGCAGCGGTAAAACTGAAGCAAAGACATAATATAAGTATACGTAGCATCATATATTAGATTCAAAAATAGGCCTTAGGATTAGAGGAAGCTCGTTTTTAGAGTGTTAAATGAGAGAATTTGAGCCTGCCGTAGGAATGTGAAAATGAGGGAATGAGGGAATGTGAAAATTAAAAAATGAGGGAATGTGGGAATGTGAGAATGTGGGAATGAAAAAATGTGCAAATGAGGGAATGTGAGAATGTGAGAATGTGCAAATGAAGGCCGGCCTACAGGAGATAGGAATATGCCTTTACGAGAGACCTGTCTTACTGAGCGGAGTCGAAGTATGTCACGTCCTTAGCCCGCCATGGGGAAGTAATCGTTTGCGACGGATATAAATTTCTGCAATCAAAAGATTGACTGTCCAAGCCAGAATAGCTACAATTCTGTAGGTGTCCATGGGACCAAGTTCAAAAACGCTCACTATGCCGAATTTAAATAACCTCAAGCTAATTGCAGACAATGTTAAAGCATAGCTCCTGATCATGAAATTTCTATGCTGTTCAATCTCACCTTTTTTAATATAGCGAAAGGCCGATAAGGTGAAAATGAACCATAAAATGGACAGGATGGCAAATGATATCTGAGAAATTATTCCACCATTCGCATAGTACGCGAGGACTAAACCTGAAGGACTAGCAATGAGTAGAATTAGGGCAATATAAATTTTACCCAAGAATCGATGCAGTCCGAGAATTTTTTTTCGAAGCAGGCTCGAGAATTGCGGAAGACCTGCGACGATTACGACGATGCTTGAAAACACATGACTAAAAAAAGCAATCCTATAGTGAGTGAATCGTACTTCTTCAAACTTGAGTCTCAGAAAAGCAACATCATAATTTATAGGAATATACTGCAGCGTAATGAGCAGCAAGAGATAGATGAAGTAGACTAAGGACCCATACCAAATGAGTGTGAAAAAACTAGAAGACTTGAGTTCAAACTTCATCACCCTCTTCCAAAGTAATCGTAATACTCCACTGCATTCTTTTCATAACGCAGCATGAGCTGAATATTCTTTTTTTCAATTTCTGTAAAATCTGATTTTATGTCTGTATGAACAGGCATATACCATTCTTGCGCATCAAAGAAAATGCGCAATGGCCTATACTTGAAGGAGTATCCATGACGAGCATAAATCGTATTTCTAATAATAAGCAAATCTCCTTTCTTTAGATTTTCAACATCTTTCTTTGAGAGCAATTTGCTAGAAGCGTTGATTGAATAAATTTTAGCTGTCGCCGACTTGAAAGTTGCAACCATCTCTTCTAATTCTGCATCATACTTCCCATCGTCATTAACAGTGTTCCAATCCACAAACCTTTTCCCTTTTTCCAACATTTGACCAGGAGAGTAAGCAAAAGTCTTTTTTTCTAAAGTGTATTTCCTTTTTTTAATATCAATATTCTCATAGGCCGTCCACTCTCCTATTAACTTGCCAAGAAGGATTTGAAACTTAAACTCACCATCATGCATATGATCTCCTGGTTCCTTCACATGAAACTCCCCCTTATTTACAGATCCTAAAAAAGGCCTATTGTTGCCTGCAACAATACTATGCCCTACAACTTGATCATTTTCAATCTCATCAATAGAAATGCCAATTTTATTGGCTCTATTCCACCAGAATCCTTCGTTAGCATGAATTCCCAGTTTTTCTTGAGTCAATGGGACATCCGCTTCAAAATCGCCTACCCAAAAACCAAGCATTTCATCAAGGCTGGGAGTCTCATCATCCATGATTTGAGTCCCCTCCTCCACTAAAACTTCTGTTTTCGTATCCTTGATCGCCGAATTGCAACTCGTTGCAAGCAATGCAATACTAATTGAATAAAATATTGTTTTCATAAGCGTTCATTTTCATAATAATGCGGACCAAATAATTCAATCCTTAATCCAAATATAGCGGTAATCTAAAATCAGTGCAAAAGACCACTCTCATAAAAAAAGCACAATGGCTTCCTAAAATTTTCACATTCGCACATTTGCACATTCGCACATTTATTTTTCACCTACTACCTTCTAAATACTAACTACTACCTACTAAGTACTATTTTCGCACTATGATTGATTTCAGAAGTGATACGGTCACCAAACCATCGGCAGCGATGCGGGAGGCCATGGCCAATGCAGAAGTTGGAGATGATGTCTTCGGTGATGACCCGACCATCAATGCGCTTGAAGAACTCGCCGCAAAAATGTTTGAAAAGGAAGCTGCTTTGTATTGTTCTTCAGGAACCATGACCAATCAAATTGCCATCAACGTACACACTCAGATGGGCGATGAAGTCATTTGCCATGAAGAAGCTCATATATATAGATACGAAGGTGGAGGCATTGCAAGAAATTCTGGCGCTTCTGTTCGCTTACTCCGTGGAAATCAAGGACGAATTAATCCGGCAGACATTGAGTCCAACCTAAACCCAGATGACCCCCACTACCCCAACACTTCTCTCATTTGTCTTGAAGACACCTCTAATCGTGGCGGAGGCGTTTGCTATGATGTAAAGGACATCGAAAAAATTCGCTCCATTTGCATTGCGAACAACTTGCCTTTGCATTTGGATGGTGCTAGAGTGTTTAATGCCCTGACGGAAAATGGCATGACGGCCAAACAATATGGCGCTTTCTATGATTCGATATCCATTTGCCTATCCAAAGGTTTGGGTGCCCCAGTAGGGTCTTTATTATTGGGCTCTAAAGACTTCATCAAAAAAAGCAGAAGAGTGCGCAAAGTTTTCGGCGGCGGAATGCGTCAAGCGGGCATCATTGCGGCAGGAGCAATTTATGCGCTAGAGAACAATATTGAACGTTTAAAAGATGACCATAGCAGAGCGAAAAAAGTCGCTGAACTTCTAAGGCAACATCCATGGATAGAATCCGTGCTTCCTGTTGAAACCAATATTGTAGTCGGCCATATGAAGGAAGGGCATTCTGAGCAAGAATTTGTTCAAGGCTGTCTTCAAAAAGATATTGCCTGCGTGGCCTTTGGCTTAGGAAGAGTACGCTTTACTACACATCTCGATATCACGGATGATCACATCAATCAACTGGAGCAAAGCTTGACGTTCTAATTTCATTTCCTTAAAAAACTGCTTTACTTTCGTAATATGAACCGTAAGACCATCTATTATATTGTTACTGCATTGATGTCCGCTTTATTTCTCTTTTCAGCGAGCATGTACTTCATAAAATATCAAGAAATTGTAACCGCCTTTGAAGGATGGGGATGGCCAGGATGGTTAGTCTACCCACTGGCTATTGCAAAAATTTTGGGAGTAATCGCCATTTGGACACGAAAGTCGAAAGTGCTCAAAGAATGGGCATATGCTGGATTCTTTTTTGATGCTATTCTTGCCACAGCCACACATTTTATTGCTGGAGACAATGGACAATGGATGGCTATAGGAGCTGGTGTATTGGTGATTATAAGCCGCTGGCTCGATGGACAAGTATTTTATAAAAGAGAGTCCATTCTGTAATTTATATCCAAGCTCCTCGTCAAAGCTCCATAATGGTCATCTGATAGACTGTTTATAGTAATTTCAAATGTTAGTTTAAATGAAGCGCAAAGATTTTATCAAAGGCTCTGCCATATTAGGGGCATCACCGGCCTTAGATAAATTAGTCTTAGCTTCTGGAATGACCAAATCAACTTCGGTACGTAAGGTTCGAATGATATTGAACGCGGATAGAACAAAGGTTGGAACACTACCTATTTTGAGGGCATTCTCGGGGAAGCATAAAGATTATGTTTCCCCTTTTGTTCTTTTTGATGAATTTGGACCGGTAGAATTAGAAAAAGAATCCCATCCATTACGGGTAGACGCTCACCCACATGCTGGAGTTACACCAACGACTTATTTCTTAGAAGGAAGCGGACATCATAAAGACTCACTCAATTACGATTTTCAAATTAAGAAAGGCGACTTCATGCTCTTCAGCTCTGGCAGTGGAGCCATCCATATGGAAGAAAGTGGCCAATCGCTTCAAGATCATGGTGGAATTTATCATGGCTTCCAAATCTGGCTAAACACACCCAAAAAATATAAGTGGGAAAAGCCCTTTACCAAAGTGTACTCGGGTGAAGACTTATCTCATCTTGACAATGAACAATTTGAAGCAAACGTAATTTTAGGGAAATTGTTCGAGGCCAAATCAAGCGTAGAGACATTTTCCCCAGCCTTCTACTATCATATCAAGCTCAAGGCCAACGGCCGCATCGATATTCCAAGCAATCCTAATCACAATGTATTCGTCTATGCAATTAAAGGAAATACCGAATTGGAAGGCAAGCAATCATTAGAAGCCAATCAAATCGCTCTATATGAGCGAGGCGAATCTTTGGTCAATTTATTCTCAGCCGCAGGCAGCGAATTACTTGTTCTCGGCGGAGAACCTCTAGACGAAATCGTTTATTCCTACGGCCCTTTTGTGATGAATAGCGCTGAAGAAATCAATCAGTGCATCGCAAATTATCATGCAGGAAAAATGGGCAATCCTGATTTAGTCAATCAATAATCGCATCTTATATTTATAGCATGACAGTAGACATGCTTCAAGATCAAGAATACGCTCCTTACTACAAACCCTACCTATCTCTCGTACCCAAGAAAAATTTATTGGAAGCACTTCACGATAGCAAAGTGGAGAGCATGGAATTCTACAATCAACTCAATGAAGAACAATTGACTACTTCATATGCTGAAGGGAAATGGACGCCCAAAGAAATTCTTGTTCACGTCATGGATACCGAGCGCATCTTTAATTATAGAGCCTTGCGTTTTGCAAGAAAAGATGAGATTGATTTACCGGGTTATGAACAAGACGATTATGTAGGTCCCTCCATGGCAAACGAAAGAGAAATTGCATCCATTTTAGAAGAGTATGAAACCCAAAGAAAAAGCAGCATCCTCCTCTTCAAAAATTTTACAGACGAAATGCTAGAACGTTCTGGATCTGGAAGCGGTCGTCCAATGAGCGTAAGAGCAGCCGGTTTCATTCATGTCGGTCATGAAATGCATCATATCCAAGTCATAAAAGACCGCTATTTATAAAGGCCTGACACAGCCTGCTTATCTTTCACTCAGTGAAATCAATTTACAGCATACTCCTCATCTGTTTGTGGACCATGAGTTCCTGCGGACAAACAAGCTCATCGCATATGGAAGACCACGAATTCAGCAACCATCTAGTCAATGAAAGCAGCCCATACTTATTACAACATGCTCACAACCCTGTAGATTGGTATCCATGGGGGCCCGAAGCATTGGCCAAAGCCAAAAAAGAAAATAAGTTACTGCTTATTAGTATTGGTTATGCTGCTTGTCACTGGTGCCATGTGATGGAACATGAGAGCTTTGAGGATGAGGCCGTTGCAAATTATATGAACGAACATTATGTATGTATCAAGATAGACCGCGAGGAACGTCCAGATATCGACCAAGTCTATATGAATGCAGTCCAATTGCTAACCGGTCGCGGCGGATGGCCCTTGAATTGTATCGCTCTACCCGATGGCCGTCCTATTTACGGAGGCACATACTATCCCAAGGACCAATGGATGGATGTTCTTGCTGCTGTGCAGACATTCGTAAAAGAAAATCCTGACAAGGCCGAAGAACAAGCCAAAGCTCTGACCGAAGGAGTCCGTGGGAGTGACATTATTAAAATAAACGAAAGCCCTACTGCATTTGAAGCGGCCGACTTAGACAACTATTTTAAGGCATGGAAAATGCAATTTGATTTGAAAGAAGGCGGAACAGGCACGGCACCGAAATTCCCCCTTCCCATTGCCTACAATTATTTATTGCATCACAGTTATTTTACTGATAATAAAACGGCACAAAAAGTGCTCGACTTGACTTTGCACAAAATGGCCGATGGAGGAATATACGACCAAGTCGGCGGAGGCTTCGCCCGTTACTCCACAGATAAATATTGGAAAGTGCCGCACTTTGAAAAAATGCTCTACGACAATTCGCAATTAATCAGCCTATATGCCAAAGCATATCAAGCAACAAAATATGAGTACTACAAAACAATAGTTGACGAATCTATTGCATTCGTCGAAAGAGAACTGAGTCATCCAAAAGCAGGATTTTACTCTTCCCTAGATGCAGACAGCGAAGGGGAAGAAGGAAAATTTTATGTCTGGACTCAAAAAGAGTTAGAGAACATTTTGGGAAATGACGCTCCCCTATTTATAGAATATTTCCGAGTACAAGAAAGAGGCAATTGGGAACATGGAAATAATATTTTGCTCAAATCTCAGCGGGACAAATCTTTTGTCAAAGAACAAGGATTGACAGTTGAAGCATTTCAAAAAAAATTAGTCCAAGCCAAAGAAAAACTCCTGAAAGCGCGCTCTAAAAGAGTAAGACCAGGACTTGACGATAAAATAATCAGCGCATGGAACGCTTTGATGATCACCGCCTATGTAGATGCTTATAGAGCGACGGGCAATGATTCCTATTTGAACAAAGCGGAAGAGAATGCAATTTTCCTAAAGAAAGATCTCATGGAGAAAGACCATCGCTTGAATAGAAATTTTAAAAACGGGAAAGCAAGCATCAATGCATTTTTAGATGACTATGCTTTCACGATTGAAGCTTTCACTGCGCTATATCAAGCGAGCTTTGAGGAGGCATGGCTTTTGGAAGCCAAGGCTCTCACGGAATATGTTCAGCAACACTTTCTAGATGCAAAATCCGGCATGTTCTTTTACACCTCTGACTTAGACCCAAAGCTCATCGCGCGAAAGATGGAGATTGCAGACAATGTAATTCCTTCGTCGAATTCTCAGATGGCAAAGAACCTCTATATCCTTGGACATTACTTTTCTAATTCAGAATATACAACACAAGCAGAACGCATGCTCATGCACGTAAAAAAACAAGCGGAAACGGGCGGAGCATATTATGCAAACTGGAATATCTTGATGTCTTGGCTGGCTCATCCGCCCTATGAAGTTGCCATACTGGGTGAAGATTGCATAGCTCAGCGTGAAGCGCTGGATCAGAAGTTCATGCCCAATGTTTTTTATTCCGGCGGCAAAACAGAAGCTAGTCTCCCCTTGTTGAAAAACAAATTAATGGATGGGAAAACGACTATCTATGTGTGCCAAGACAAAAGCTGTAAACTGCCCACGACTCGAGTTGATGAAGCACTCAAACTCATCAAAAAATAAAGCAGCACACTCCTTATCTTAGTTCAATGATTCGACGATTAATAGGTATTTCAATTTTGGTTCTTCTCTTTTGTGCTTGCAAGCCATCGCTGAGCCAGGAATCAGAAGTCAAGAGCATCAACGCTTGCCTTGATTCATTGAACGCCCATGCAAGCAATACTAATTTCGATGCTTATTTCGAATTATATACGAAGGACGCCATTTTCATTGGCACTGATGCGACAGAACGCTGGGAAATGGATGCATTTAAGAAATTTGCCAAACCATATTTTGACAAAGGAAAGGCTTGGAGCTTTGAGGCCATTGAGCGGAAGGTGCAATTGGCTGAAGACGGTAAAATGGCCTACTTCGATGAACTATTAGATACTCAAATGAAAATATGCCGTGGTTCTGGCGTTCTAAAAAAAGTTGGTGGAGAGTGGAAAATTAAACAATACGTTTTGTCCATGACTATACCCAATGCCTTAAGCTCGACGGTGATAGAATCAAAGGAGGCTATTGAAGATAGTCTGATTAATCGTTTAAAGAAAGAGAAAAAGTAAGTTGAACACAGCTTCTATTCAATGGCGGCGGCATGGGCCAACATTGCCAAAGCCCTTTTTTTGTGTTTTGTTATAATAGGATAAGCCATTGATAGCATAGGTCAAGGGCAAATTAAACTTCAATTTTATGTTTGAATCCTAAAATATATACTATGAAAAACTTAATTCTCTGTGCTATTGTATTGCTTGCAATAGGTGCATGTTCATGCCAAAAAGATTGTCCAGCCGTTCCAACAATCCCACCAGACCCCTTACGAATTTCGGGAAATTGGATTGGCAAATACTCAGGAAACGATGCTACCCCTCCTACGACCAATCAGTATTGGATTTTGAAGGACAATGGCGATATGTTCGTGTATGACGGCCAGACTGGCCCAACTACTTTAAGCGCCAAAGGAACTTGGAATCTTATAGACGGCGTCTTCAAATGCAGCTACAATGGAGTTACCAATACTTATAACCGATCAATAAAGTTAGACTTAAATGAAGATGAAGATGAAATGTCAGGATTTAGAGGAGAGGATGGAAGCTATACCGGAAATGGGCAATGTGAAATGTCAAAAGAATAAATTTAATAATCCTCATACTATGAACTTATTCTTGCTCTCATAGTAGGTAGGAATATAAAAAAGGCTCCGTAGATACGGAGCCTTTTCTTTCCCATAAATCATATTAATTAATCTGGATTATCACCGTTCAGAAATGTATTTCTAGTACTGATGTTGGAATCCAATTGGTTTTTATCGGCCGTGATTTCAATATCTGAACGAACACTTTCGGAAGAATGCGGATAATCGTCAAGTTCCTTATTACGTCTAATGTAAGCAGGCACCTCTTCTTCTTCATCACCTTCATTCTTCACCTTTTGAACATCATAACTTAATGAGCGCAGTCCTGCTGCACGTTCATCAAATGCTCTTTTTCTCAATTCAAATTTGGCTTCTTGCTCTAACTCTTCATCTGTCAAATAACGACTCCCTTTCTTTCTTTTCAAAGTAATTCCGAGAACAGTTACATACTCATTCTCCAATTCTTCATCTGATTTCTCAAGCTGTTCCATCTTTATTTCTGATTCCAAAGTAAGCTCCTCTTCCTCCCTCTCAATTTCATCGGAATTAATATCCATAAGAAGTTGGTCCGCAGCTGATAGTTTTTCTTCCTCTTCAGATTCTTCGACAGCTTTCATTTCCCAAGGACGAACAATTTCTTCTTCATCTGCAGAAGCCTCTTCCTTTTTCGCATCAAAATCGAATACAACACGCTCAGGCTCCTCAGTATCAGGTACTTCCTCCGCTACGAAAAATTTGCTGACAGTTGTCTCCTCAGCTTCTTCTCCATTGAATGCATTAGCCAAAACAGCTTCTATCTCTTGTTGGCTTTTTTCATAGGCCAATTGATGCTCATCAACTTCCTCGACGATTTCATTATCGATATCTGTACTTAATTCTATGTGTACAGCTTGATCGTTTTGCTCCACTTCTTCTAAAGGTGCGGCAAAAAACATCTCTTCTTCTAACTGCTCAGAGATTTCCTCTTCGAGCATCTCGCTAGAGCTTTTTCTTCGAGACATTCCAAAACCAAATGCAAGCGGATTAGGTATGGACGGTGGCTCTACTTCAGCGCTGACGGATAGATCAAGGCTTTCTTCGTCTAATAGAGAACCTTCCATTTCAAGCATGATAGCATCTTCCTCATTCATCTCATCTTTAGCAGTAATTGGCTCACCTTCAATCACTCTATTCGTTGTTAGTGACAAAACCTCTCTATTCGGATCTTTATCAGGAATGCTGTAGGCACCTTCTGTTTCAGTCTCTTGGAAGCCTGTTGCAATCAATGTGATGCTAATTTGGTCTCCTAATTCTTCGTCATATCCCATTCCAAGAATCAAGTCACATTCTGCACCTGCTTGACGTTGAACATAAGCTTGAATCATTTCCATTTCATCCAAGGTGTGCTCATGCGCACCACGTGATGAGTTTACATTTAAAAGAACCCATTTGGCCCCTGAAATATTTCTATCATTTAATAATGGAGAATCTAAAGCCAATTCGACAGCCTCAGCTGCTCTGTTTTCACCTTGTGCTTTAGCACTTCCAAGAATTGCTCTACCTCCATTACGCATTACTGTACAAACATCTGCAAAGTCAACACCAATATGTCCTTCTGAATTTATCACTCCTGTGATACATTGTGTCGCAGTTGCAAGTATATCATCGGCCTTAGCAAAGGCTTGAGAAACAGGCACATCACCAAAATGTTCGCGCACCTTGTCATTTGAAATGACTAAAAGCGTATCGACATGCTCTTTCAATTCTTCAATACCCTCTTCAGCGTACTTTCTGCGGCGTGCACCTTCATAGGAAAACGGGGTTGTTACTATTCCTACGGTAAGTGCACCCATTTCTTTGGCCAACTCGGCAACAAGAGGTGCTCCACCTGTTCCAGTTCCACCGCCCATTCCTGCGGTTACAAAAACCATTTGAGTATTTTGGCCGAGTGCATTTCGGATGTCATCCAAACTTTCAGTTGCGGCATCTCTGCCCACTTCTGGTTTGGCCCCGGCACCTAGTCCTTGGGTTAAATTTGGTCCAAGCTGTACCTGGGAAGGGACGGGACTGTTTCTGAGTGCTTTCTGATCAGTGTTACATAGAATGAAGTTGACATCATCTATACCAACATTGAACATGTGGTTTACGGCATTGCCGCCACCACCACCGACACCAATCACTTTGATGATGTGGTCATTTTGTTGTGGTAATTCGAATTGAATCATGATTTATGGGTTTTGGTTAGTATTAATTATTAGGAAAGTTTTTCATCTTCTGAATCATCAAATATGCTCATAAAGACGCCTTTTGTTCTTGCGAATATTTTTTTCATGCTTTGACCAATCTCATTGGCCGTTGAATTAATTAGTGTTCGTGGATCAACAGTCTCTTTTTCAATTTGTCCAGAAGCGATTGCCATGCCGCCATCCTCTTCAGCAATTGCTCGTGGAAAGACAGCTTGATTTTTCTGTTCCACAATGGGCTCTTCTATAGGTGCTGGTTTTTGGTCTTGAAAAAGGGTTGCCAATTCTGCAGTCACTGAATTTGATTCTGTAGGCTGCGGCTCAGCTTGTTGTGGAACTTCGAAAACATCTTCTTCGCTATCAATAAGTGGTCTTGGTTCTGGCATTTCACCTTCTATCGTATTGGCAGATTGCGATGTATAATCATTTTCAAAGTCGTCATAGCCACGTAGGATAAGCCCTATACAAGTAGCAAACATTGGTTTATTTAATTCCTGAGCCGCTTTTCCTGCGATATATTGATTTGGAAATCCAATACGCGCATTCATTCCTAAACGAAATTCAGTCAGCTGCTTTAAATGTTGCAATTGACTCCCTCCTCCGGTTAGAATAACACCACCATGGAGCTTATCCTCTAAATCTAGCTGCTTTAGATGATGTTGCACATACTCCAAGATTTCTTCCATTCTTGACTGAATGATGTTTGCCAAATTCTTAGCCGAAATCTCTTTAGATTGTCTATGCCCTAAAGTTGGAATAGAAATGAAGGTGTTGTTCTTCACTTTATCGGCGAGCGCTGCACCAAATTGAACTTTCATCCCTTCTGCTTGAGCATGAAGAACACCTAACCCTCTTTTAATATCCTTTGTGATATTTTCACCTGCACGAGGAATAACTGCAGTATGCTTCAATATGCCTTCATGGAATACCGCTAAATCTGTTGTTCCACCACCGATATCAATAATCGCTACACCAAGTTCAATCAATTCTGGACTCAAAACTGCCGCGGCAGATGCCAAAGGTTGTAGCTCAAAATCTTTAATGCTTAAATTAGAACGCTGAACCGCCTTATTGATATTTTTAATCGCAGCCTTTTCGGCTGTCACTATATGAAAACTCGAAGCCAATTTCTTGGCACTCATTCCAATGACTTCCTCGCGCTTATACGTCCCGTGTATTTTGTTACCATGGGTCGTCACGGTAAACTCTTGAGGGATAACGTCAATAATTTGATCACTCGCAGGAATATTTGCCATCAACTGCTCCTTCCTTAACAATTCAACGTCTTGCTTTGAAATTATCTCATGCTCATTCTGAATAACGCGTTCACCACGAGTCTGCAGGCTCTTAATATGATGACCAGCAACACCAACATAAACTTCTTTGATGCTAATCTTCGGGTATTTTCTTTGAAAATCTGTCAATGCCTGGTTGATACATCTATGACACTGATCGATATTGAGCACCTCACCGTGGCTAATACCTTGGCTTTTACTCAGACCATAACCAAGGATTTCTATTTTTCCTCTGTTATTCTTTTGACCTGCCACAACCGCTATTTTGGTTGTACCAATGTCTAAGCCTACGATGATTGGGTTTTGATTTTGATTCATGTTGTATTAGTTTTTGTGGGTTACTTAAATTAATTTTTTGAAATGGGTTCTGATGATATCACTATTTGTTTACGTTTAGGCTGCTGCTCAACTTTTGGTTTTGCAACAACTTTTGGCTTCACGGTTTTCTTCTTGGCTTTCTGAGCCTTCTTCACAATTTTCTTTGGCGCTTCCTTTACAATCTTTTTCGCCGCTCCCTTCTTTGCAGCTTTGTTCTTCGGCTTGGCTGCTGGTCGCTGAGCAACTTTTTTGACGACAGCTTTTTTCTTCTGTACAGGCTTTGCCTTTATTGGCACAACTTTCTTCTTTGCATACATTCCACGAGCTTTCAACTCTTCCACCTTTTTCTCCTCATGATATCTTCTACAAACGAGTTGTCTGTCAAATCTCAAATCAAGCTCCTTAACATTCTCCCAGTTGATTCGACTTACACCCTTCTGATAAAAAGTCAAGAGCCTATTGAATTTATCTTCTAATTTGTCCGTGCTACCAAAGAGAATCGCGGCCGTTCCAATCTCTGAACTTAATTCGAACTCTTTCTTTTTATTAAAGTGGATTTGAGTAATTGCCGCATTCCAAAAGGAGTCATTCTTGATAAAATGCGCAATCTTTAAAACATCCTTCTTACTTTCCAATTGGCTAATAGGGCCTTTCACACTAACTATCGGAACATCAGGAGAATAAAAATTATTGGAAAGCGGCATCTGATGGCCTTGAGCGTCCAAATAACAAGCCGATGAAACACTATCCACACGTTGAATACGCACGCTAGCCTCTCTCTGCAATATTTGGACAGTTACTTTATTGTTTGCCGCCAAATAAATATCAGCATCCTCTATCCAAGGATTTTCTAAAATCTGTTTTTCCAGAAACTGAATATCTAAGGATGAGAGCTTAGAATGACTTGGAGAGACACCGGCCTGAATTAAACTCTCTTTTACATCATCAATCGTGACAAATCCTACTTCACTATTTCGAAGAATTACAGAAATACCCTCACAGTTTACGTCCGTCTTTGTAGCGAAGACAAAGGCAAAAATGACCAATGGGACCGCCATGAAAAACATTAAACTTCTAAATATGCGATTTAATTTCTTGTTCATAAAGCTAGAATTTTTTGTTTTATCGGTTCAACTAATGTGTCTATATCTCCTGCGCCTGCAGTTATGAGCAGCTCCGGCTTCTTTCCTTCTACCCATGCCATCGCGCCATCCATAGTGAGTAAATTCTTGTTGTCTGAATGCATTTGATCCATAATCAATTCACTGCTTACGCCTTCCATTGGCAACTCACGCGCTGGATATATATCCAAAAGAATCACTTCATCAGCCAAGTCTAAACTTTCCGCAAAGCCAGCAGACAAATCCTTTGTTCTTGAATAGAGATGTGGTTGGAAAATGACTGCAAGCTTTCTGTTTCTAAATAATGCTTTTGCACTCTCAATTAGATTTTTTAGCTCTTCTGGATGATGTGCATAGTCATCGATGTAAACAAAATTGTCATTTTTAACAATGTATTGAAAACGTCTTTTGACTCCTTTAAAACTAGAAATACCTTTAGCAAGCTTTACAACATCAACACCCAAAACATCACAAAGCGCGAAAGCCGCAATGCAATTTTCTACATTGTGCATTCCGCCCATATGAAGGACAGCTGAGGTTTTGAGCTCATCTCTTTGATAAATGTCAAAGGCATAAGAACCATTACTCATCATGATGTCCTTGGCATAATAATCTGCACTATCATTTTGAGCACTATAAGTAAATTGATTCTTCACCTTAAATTCACTCGACCTCTTGAGACCATGCTTAAAAATCAAAGTATCTTGAACAGAATTGATAAATTGCAAATAGCACTTCTCCATCTCCTCAACAGTTCCATAAATATCTAAATGATCGGCGTCCATGGCTGTGAGAACAGCAAAGTCAGGATGAAGTTTTAAAAATGAACGATCATATTCATCAGCCTCTACAACAGCGCATTGATTTGCACTGCTCCAAAAATTCTTTTTATAATTGACTGATATACCTCCTAAAAAAGCATTGCAGCCATAGGCAGCGTCTCTCAATAAATGAGCTATCATGGTGGAAACCGTCGTTTTCCCATGAGTACCTGCCACACAAACTGCTTGCATCTGATGCGTGATGCTTTCTAAGACATCGCTTCTTTTCACAACGGTAAAATCATTTTCCCTATACCAATTCAATTGCTGATGATCTTTAGGAATTGCAGGTGTATAAACAACGAGATTTGCCTCTTTATCTAAAGAACTAAGGTCATCCTTGAAATTAATTTCAATTCCTTCATCAACGAGCTCTTGGGTCAGTTCGGTAGGCGTTTTATCATAACCACGAACAACAAGCTTCTGCTCATGAAAGTAGCGCGCCAAGGCACTCATTCCAATTCCACCTATTCCGATGAAGTAAACACTTGATATGTTGTTCAATGATATCATGCGGCTACCTCTAATATTTTTTGTGCTATATCCATCGCTGCATTTGGCACAGCAATTTCTTTTAAATTCTGCGCCATGGCTTGATCTGAATCGAGCAAAGAGAAAGCAGTTTCAACGAGTTTAGCATCTGCTAGGCTGTCCTTTACTAATAGAGCGGCAGACTTATTCACCAAGGCCATTGCATTATGGGTTTGATGATCTTCACTCGCATGTGGGTAGGGAACAAATACCACCGGCTTCGCAACGAGACAGAGCTCCGCGATAGATAATGCTCCTGCTCTTGAGATAATGACATCGGCTGCCGCATAGGCATACTCCATTTCTGTGATGAACTCATGCACATTAACCATGCGATTAGAAGCCGCGGCTTCCTTGGCATGCTGAATGAAGAACTTCCCCGTTTGCCAAATTAACTGAACACCACTTTTTTCGAATTCAGAAAGCTTATTGGCTAGAGCCTCATTAATACTTTTTGCACCTAGGCTTCCCCCAAAGGCAAAGACGGTTTTTTTCGATTTATCTAGTCCGAAAAAAGCTAGCCCCTCATCCTTATTCACTTTACTTTCAACGATCGATTGCCTCACGGGATTCCCAGTTTTCACTATTTTATTTTTTGGAAAGAACTGCTCCATATTATCATAGGCCACACAGATTAGCTTAGCCTTACGACCGAGAATTTTATTACTCTTTCCTGCAAAAGAATTTTGCTCCTGCAAAACGGTTGGAATATTCATTCTTTGCGCAACTCTTAAAACAGGAAAACTTGCATAGCCTCCAACACCCAAACAGACATCTGGCTTAAAATCTGCAATGACCTTCTTGGCTTGCATATAACTTTTAATCAATTTGAAAGGCAAAGTCAAGTTCTTCAGCATTGAAGACCTATTAAATCCCGCTATATCGAGACCTATAATTTTGTAGCCTTCCTTAGGAACTTTTTCCATTTCCATTTTCCCTTTGGCTCCAACAAATAAAATTTCGATTGAGGCATCCATTGACTTTAACGCATTAGCAGCAGCAACAGCCGGGAAAATATGTCCCCCTGTTCCTCCACCTGCTATAATTATGCGCTTACCCATTTATTTTACTTTTACTTTTTTTTCCTTCCATTTCATTTACGAAACGACTAACACTGAGAATTATCCCTATAGTCAAACAAGTAAACCAAACTGACGAACCACCTTTACTAATCAATGGAAGTGTCAATCCTGTCACGGGAAGGAGATTTACATTTACGCCCATATTAATGAGCGCTTGAAATACCAGAGTAAAGCTTAAGCCAACTGCCAAAAAGGCTCCGAAGGCATAAGGACAGCGTCTGAATATTACGATACTCCTCCATAAGAAGAGCAAATACAACAAGAGCACAAAACTGCCCCCGATCAAACCGTACTCCTCAATGATGATGCTGTAGATATAATCCGAATAAGAATGCGGCAGAAAATTTCTTTGGGTGCTATTTCCAGCCCCTCTTCCAAAAACTCCTCCATTTGCAATAGCCACCTTCCCTAGTTTGACCTGAAAACCATCTTCAACATCAGCACCAGCCGCAAAAGCTTCAATTCTGTGTTTCCAAGTCGCTGCACGATTTGAGAAATTATAAACTCCTAATAAAAGAATTACCAATGCCCCGCCCAAGATGAGGAGGTATGAAAATTGAATTCGACCTATAAAAAATAACATCCCACAGCAAGCAGCAATAATCAAAGCCGTGGACAAATTTGCCATGGCAATCAATCCACAAATCACCAAACAAGGAAGAAAAATTCTTAGACACACTTGCTTAAAATCGCCGCGATTATTCTGCATGCTCGATAATTGGGCAGACAAATAGACGAAGAGTGAAAGTTTTGCGAGGTCGGACGTTTGAAAAGTCACGCCAACACCAGGAATTTTAATCCAACGCGAACCTGCATTCAAAGTCACTCCAAAAAATAAGGTGTAAAGCAAAAGCAAGGCGCTTACAATAAGCATGGCCGTAGCAAAGCGCCTATAGACTTTGTAGTTTACAGAATGTGCAGCAAATATTATAAAGAAGCCGATGATAAGAATCCCAAAACGTTTCACTAAGTAAACTTCTGGATGCCCACCGGTCATTCGATAAGCCAATGATCCTGTACTACTATAAATAGCAATCAAACTAATCAAAGAGAGCACAATAACAATACTCCAAATAATGCTATCACCTTTGGTTCGATTTAAAATCGCTTGTTTACTAAATAAAGTTTCTAGGCGCATCTCTAATTATAGATTTTTTACGTTGCTTTTAAATTGTTCTCCTCTGTCCTCATAATTCTTAAACAAATCAAAGCTTGCACAAGCGGGAGAAAGTAGAACACAATCTCCTTGTTGGGCGAGCTCATAGGCAGCAGATACAGCATCAGTAATATCGGCTGTGTCCACTATGGGCACAAGCGATTTGAAGGCCGCTTGTATTGCTGAAGTATCCTCTCCTAAACTCACTATGGCTTTAACTTTGTCCATCACAAGCTCACGAATTTCTTCATAGTCATTTCCTTTGTCTACACCGCCGAGAATTAAAATTGTTGGCTTGGTCATACTTTCGAGAGCATACCAAACACTATTCAAATTCGTGGCCTTGCTATCGTTTACAAATTCGACACCACGAATTTTGGCGACAAATTCCATTCGATGTTCTAAGGACTGGAAGGAGCGCAAACTCTCTCGAATGCGTTCTGTTCTCACCTCAGCGAGCCTGGACGAAATACAGGCGGCCATAGTGTTATATTGATTGTGCTTACCATTTAGCGAAAGTTCATTTATTGAAATGGACTCGTGTTGGCCATTAATGCGCAACACGAGTTCATTCTCGCTGATGTAAGCACCATCATCTTGTATTGTTTCTTTCATAGAAAAAAAGTGAATTTTAGGGTTAGTTGAGTGGTTTAGTAAGAAGGCATTTATTGTCTCATCATCCTTGGACACTACGAAAGCATCCTCAGCTTCTTGAGCCTTGACAATATTGAATTTTGCCTGTGTATATTGTGAAAAATCGTCGTTGTATCGATCCAAATGATCGGGAGTAATATTTAATAGCACGGAAATATCAGGGCGAAATGCATCGACATCGTCTAGCTGGAAACTGCTTATCTCCATGATGTACCATTCAGTTGGTTCTGTAGCGAGCTGCTTTGCAAAGCTGTATCCAACATTCCCCACGAGGGAAACATTATATCCTGCTTCTTTAAAGATGTGATAGGTCAATGATGAAGTTGTCGTTTTTCCATTGCTTCCTGTAATAGCGACAATTTTACTTTCACCTTTAAAGCGATAAGCAAATTCTATTTCACTCATCACCTTAATTTTCTCTTGCCTCACCCTCTGCATCAAATCAGATTTCTCTGGAATTCCAGGGCTTTTGACAATTTCTCCGGCGGACAAAATGATGTCGTAGGAATGCTTTTGCTCTTCAAATGGAATTTTATTTTCTTCTAGAGCCTCTTTATACTGCTTTGGAATACGACCACCATCACTCACGAAGACAGGAATGCCTTTCGCACGCGCAAGTAGGGCAGCACCTGTGCCACTCTCCCCACTTCCTAATATGACGATATCGTACTTCAATTTATTGCAGTTTTAATGTTACTATACTTAAGACCGCCAAGAGCAAGCCTATAATCCAGAATCGAACAGCGATTTTACTTTCGTGATATCCTAATTTTTGATAATGATGATGTAGTGGAGACATCAAGAATATTCTTCTTCCCTCTCCAAATCTTTTTTTAGTGTATTTAAAATATCCCACTTGAATAATGACACTCATATTCTCAATGAGGAAAACCCCACAGATAATTGGTATGAGAAGTTCTTTGCGAATTACTATGGCTAAGGTTGCAATTATGCCACCGAGTGCTAAACTTCCAGTATCGCCCATGAAAACTTGAGCAGGGAAATTATTATACCATAGAAAACCAATACAGGCACCCACGAAAGCTGCTATAAAAATGGTCAACTCTCCCAAATTGGGGATGTACATAATATTTAAATATTGAGCAAAATTGACATTCCCAGATAAATAGGCAAAAACTCCCAGACAGACCCCAATTATGGCACTGGTTCCCGTTGCCAATCCGTCAAGACCATCAGTAATATTAGCACCATTCGAGACCGCTATAATTATAAAGGTGACAATCAATATATAAAGTAGTGGAGTTAAAAAAGGCACAGCCTTCTCTCCGAACCATGAAGCAATTTTAGCGTAGCTCAACTCATGCTTCTTAGCAAAAGGAATGGTCGTAACCGCGGAGCGCACTTTCACAAAAGTTCTCAGCGAATCTTTGCGCGGAAATTCGCCTCTCACTTTATCCGCCACACTATACTTAGGATTAAGCCCATCTGTTGTTTCACGGACAATATTTACATTGGAATTGTAATACATGGTAAGGCCAACAATAATTCCTAGTCCAAATTGGCCTACCACTTTTAATCGTCCGGACAGACCTTCCTTATCTTTCTTGATCACTTTAATGTAATCATCAATAAAACCTACTATACCCAACCATACGGTTGTCAGAATAAGAAGCAGAATATAGACATTATGAATCTGGCAGAAAAGCAAGGTTGGAATCAAGATGGATGCAATTATTATAATCCCACCCATAGTAGGTGTCCCCTTCTTTTGTTTTTCACCTTCCAAACCCAAATCACGAATTGTTTCACCAATTTGCATTCTTGTCAAAGCACCAATAATTCGCTTACCAAAAACTAGGGAAATTATCAACGAAAGAATTATAGAAGCCGCAACTCGGAATGAAATGTATTGAAACACTCCCGCCCCTTGGAAATTCATTTTCTCTAGATATTCGAACAAATAATAAATCATGGTTCTATTCTATTTTTCCATTAGTTCAAACATTTCGTGCAATATTGCTTTATCATCAAAAGGATACTTCACCCCATCAATTTCTTGGTACTTCTCGTGCCCCTTTCCTGCAACCAAAATAATGTCGCCTTGCGCAGCATAGTTGCATGCCGTTTTTATGGCGTCCTTACGATTGCTAATTCGCACGTATTTCTTTTTCAAATTCACTGGAACGCCACTTTCCATTGCATCCAAAATCGATTCTGGATTTTCAGTTCGAGGGTTATCAGAAGTTAGAATCACTTTATCACTGTGCTCACAGGCAACATGCGCCATCAATGGACGCTTGGTCTTATCTCTATCTCCGCCACAGCCAACAACCGTATGGAGAACTTCATTTCCATTTCTCAATTTATTTATTGCACCCAAAACATTGATGAGAGCATCAGGGGTATGCGCATAATCCACGATGCCCATAATTTTTTTTATTGGAGAAATGACATAGTCAAATCGACCTTCAGCACCTTCTAGCAAACTCAGCTTTGCAAGCACTTCAGCTTTATCCATTCCCAGACAATCTGCTGCGGCAAATACTGTAAGCAAATTATAAGCATTGAACTCACCAATCATTTTGAAATGAACTTCATGCTCATTTACGTGCATATATAGACCTTGTAATCCGTTCTCGAGTATTTTGCCTTTGTAGTCCGCGAGCGACTTAAGACTAACGGTTCTTTTTTGAGCTTTGGTGTTCTGCAACATTACCAAGCCTCTTTTATCATCTGCATTTACAATTGCGTATGCATCTTTATTTAGATTATCAAAAAACAACTTCTTGACGCGTATGTATTCATCAAAAGTTTCATGATAATCCAAATGATCATGAGAAATATTGGTAAATAAGCCTATTTCAAAAGTGGCTCCAGCAATGCGATTTTGATGGATAGCATGCGAACTCACTTCCATGAATACATAGTCACATGAAGCTTCAAGCATTTGAGAAAATATGTCTTGCAACTCTATTGCATTCGGTGTGGTGTGAGTTGCTACAAGAACTTTATCATCAATGATATTTGACACCGTAGAGATGAGCCCTGCCTTATACCCTAAACTTTTAAACAATTGGAAAAGCAAACTTGCACAAGTTGTTTTCCCATTCGTCCCCGTTACACCAACAAGCTTGAATTGCTTAGAAGGATGCCCGTAAAAATTAGCGGCTATCAATCCTGCTGTCAAACTAGAATCTTCTACTTGGATATATGTAATGTCATCTGAAAGAGAATCTGGCAATTCTTGACATAAGATAGAACTTGCTCCAGACGCAATTGCCTGATCAATAAATTGATGACCGTCCTGCTGTGAACCTCTGATAGCGACGAATAAAGAATGCTGAACACAGTTCCTCGAATCGATACAAAGCTTTTTAACTTCTTTGTTCAAGTCACCTCTAAGACTCAGGGTCTCTATATCTATCAATATGTCTTTTATTGTCTTCAATTAACTCAAGTGTATTGTTATCGAATTTCCTTTTTTGTAACTAGCCCCTTTAATGAGTGATTGTCTTCTCACCTTACCACGCCCTATGGGCACAACTCGCAATCCTGCATTTTCAAGAACATAGATTGCATTTTTTAATCCCATTCCCTTCACATCTGGCACTTGGCCATCTTTCATGCGGTTGATAGACTTTGTCATTTTGTTTTGATCTACGTCTTTCACCCAAGAAGAAAAGTTCAGTTCCTTCTGCGGCATGTCAAGCACTCTCGCCAAGACATTATATTGTTCAGCATGAATATTTTTTATAATGGGTTGATTTCTATTTGAATCTGTCTTTACATAAGACTTCTCATTCTTAATATGCGTACCGTAAAGTCTGTCTGCTACTTCTTGGAAAACCGGCAAGGCCAATTGTCCACCATAATATTTTTTAGAACCTTTTGATGTGCGGATCACAACACAGATAGTGTATTGCGGATCCTCTTTCGGGAAGAAGCCTATGAATGAAGCATGGTATACTTTATCCGAGCGCTTTATGCCCTTATCAACGACTTGAGCGGTGCCCGTTTTGCCACAGATGTCATAATAAGGGTTGCGTAATTTCTTGCCAGTCCCTTCTTCAACTACAGCATGTAAAACTTCTTTTAGCGGCTCGATTGCATCTTCGTTGACAGCATTTTCATTCAAAACAACAGGTTCAAATTTCTTCAAACTACGACCGTAGTCTTGAATAGAATTCACAACATAAGGCTTCATTAATTTGCCGTTATTCGCAACAGTATTATACACCATACACATATGCATCGGTGACAGCATGAGGCCATATCCCATTCCCTGAGAAGCCATAATGAATTTATCTTGCTTGTAGAGATCTTCATTAAGACGAGTTTTCATTTCGCCTTTTATGCCCAAGCCAGTAGGCTTGTTTAGTCCTAAACCTTTGAGGTTATCATAATATTTCTTTTCTTCACCTCTATACTTATAGTAGATCAACTTAGAGAAGGCAACATTAGATGAATGAGAAAAAGCATCTTTTATGGAAATCGTTCCGGTACCTAAATGACTATCTCTAATTGTATGTTTCCCAAACTTAATTTTCCCGCCTAAACAATTTATACGATCGTCAATCTGAGTCTTATCATCGTTCATTAAGGAGACCATTGAAATCAATTTCGAGGTCGAGCCCGGCTCTATTGGATAGAGCGCGTAATTTTTATTTTCAGAATACGCACCATTTGAATTTCGTCCAAGATTTGAAATCGCTTTGATTTTACCGGTCTTCACTTCCATCACAATACAGGTTCCGAAAGCAGCTTGGTCTTCTTGAAGTTGTGAACGAAGGGCATTTTCAGCAACATCTTGAATATTCATATCCAATGTGGTGATAATATCCTTGCCATTCTCTGGATCTATTTCTGAACCGTCAATAGGCATCCAAGCTCCACCTGCAATTTTTCTAATGATACGTTGACCATCTTTACCCTTTAAGAATTCATCATATGCATCCTCTAGACCAACATTTGGCGCATTGGGTCTCCAAATACCAACTGTTCTTGAGGCCAATTGCCCGAAAGGGTTTTTCCTTTTAGTGGTAGCTTCGGCGATAAATCCACCTTTATAAGGCCCTTTGCAAAATGGCTCTAGTTCTTTAATTTTCAGATATTCAGAATACCCGACATTGCGCGCCAATCTATAATAACGCGGCTTCTTCTTCTTTTGAAACTGCTTGGTGAGTGCCAATTTGTAATGCCCAGCGGACTCTCGGCCGAGAATAGTTGAAAGAGATTTGGAAAGCGAAGGAAGGTATTTATAGAAGGTATCTTTTTGAATACTTTGAAAATCAATGCGGAGCGTAAATTCTGGAATAGAAGACGAAAGCAATCGTCCATCTTCAGTATAAATATTCCCTCTTTCTGGAGCGAGCACCTCCTCTTTGGTAAACTGCTTTTTGGCATACAAGCGAAGCTCTGGCCCTTCGACCAATTGTATATATACGGCCTTGGACACAATAGCTACTGCAAACAGCAGCATTATTACGAAACAAACGTACACGCGAAATCTTATGTTCTTTCCAGCACTCATTCTTGTAGTAATTCTATTTCTCGTTGAATCTCAATTTTGCTCGGCGGACTCTTTAAGACATGTATATCTTGAAGAACTGCTCTTTGGGCAAGCTCACTTTCTTTGGTCATACGCATGAGATTAGATTTCTCATCGATATACTTCCATCTCAACTGTTTTAATTCCGTAGCGTTTGAGTTAATTTCTCGAATATTGTTTTCAGCATAGTGACTGATAGAAATATTGACTAAAAAAGCACCAACGATCAAAAAAATGACCCCGAGGTTCTTGAGAATCCCTTGGTGGCCTAGACTTTCGGCTAGTGAAGTAATGTTCTTTTTTTTAGTTTTTGTTTTCATTCTATTTTATGCGTTCAGCAATTCGGAGTTTAGCACTACGCGAACGGCTATTTTCTTTTATTTCTTCATTTGAAGGCAATACGGCTTTCATGATTTTAAGTTCAACTTCAGCAACTGGCCTGTCCACTACTCTACCCGTGAGCTGCTCTTCTGCTGTCAATTCAAATTGTCCTGCTGTAAATTTTTTGAAAACCTTTTTTACGATCTGGTCTTCTAATGAATGAAAAGTGATCATGCAAATCCTTCCATTTACAGCTAGACATGGAATTATGCTTTCAAGAAATTCTTGAAGAGCAGCGAGCTCATCATTAACTTCTATGCGCAGCGCTTGGAAAACTTTAGCCAGATACTTATTGGGATTCCCCTTAATCAGGTGGTCGATGATGTATTTAAATTCATCAATCGAACGAATAGATTTCATCTGACGGGATTCGACTATAAGTCGCGCCAAGCTTTTGGCATTGGTTACTTGTCCGTATTGTTCAAAGAGCTTGTGGAGACTTTGCTCATCGTATGTGTTGATTACATCAGCAGCTGTTTTTTTATTCCTATGATCCATTCTCATATCTAAATCCGCATCAAAGCGAATTGAGAAACCTCTTTCAGGCGTATCGAACTGATGGGAACTTACTCCCAGATCGGCGAGAACGCCATCAATGGGAAGCATATTGTACAGCTTTGCAAATTTGGCAGCGAAACGAAAATTCTCAGAAACGAACTCTAATTGATCATGCTGAGTCAGTTCAGATTGAACATCCGCATCTTGATCAAAGGCCATTAACTTACCCTCTTTTAGATTCTCGAGAATTAGTTTAGAATGACCTCCACCGCCATAAGTGGCGTCGAGATAATTTCCTTTGGGCTGAATTTTCAGCGCCTCAATGCTTTCATGTAAAAGAACAGATTGATGATAACTCATCTCCTATTGGTTTCTTTCTCACGACGTCGACAGTTCATTTAGTCTTCCTTTGCAGTTTCGTCATCCAAGGGATTCAAAAAACTAGCACCCAAAACTTCCTGAGCCAAGGCATCCATATCTTGGAGACTTGCTTCATTCTGTTTGCGATAGCGTTCTGCATCCCATATTTCCACTTTATTCATTTGTGCTGTAAAAATCACACTCTTGTTAATTTGGGCGTAGGCTAGCATACTCTTTGGAAGTAGAATGCGACCAGCACTATCAGGCTCGATAACGGTAGCTCCATTCAAGAAGTTTCGTTTGAGCTCGCGCGCCTTTTTATTAAAATCATTGAGGCGATTTATAATCTTAGCAACGCCTGCCCATTGTTTCTCTGTATACAGAGTCAAACAATCGTCAATCCCTCTATTTAGGACAAAACGGTATCCGTCTGCTTCCCCAAGCTGTTTCTTAAAACCAGCAGGGAGCATCAAACGCCCTTTCGCGTCTATTGATACCTCATATTCTCCTAAAAATCCTAGCATTATTGCGTTCTACGATTATTCCCACAAAATAACACTATTTCCCACTATTAAACCTAATTTTAAGATAATCTTCTTATCCACTTAGGTTGTCGGCTATAAGCTAGGCTCACTAAGGCTTTAAGCTGAAGAGAGTCGTCCCAAAGCCGAATATGCTGTAAAAACTGTCAATTAGTTGTGGATAAGCCACTTTTACATATAAAAGCATCTTAATAAGTGCAATTCTCAGTGGATTTCGACCCCTTTCCTGTTTAAAACAAGTGAATTTTGTTCAGACCAACTCTTCACATGTAAATTTGGTCCATGTCTTTTGCAGAAAGCCAAAAACTCCAAACCCCCATAGAATACCTCAAAGGTGTAGGGCCGAGGCATGGCGATTTACTGCGAAAAGAGCTCGGAATAGCCACTTTAGGGCATCTACTCTTTCATTTTCCCTTCAGATATGAGGACAAAAGTCAATTTTCCCTCATTCGAGACCTATTTGTAGATCAAACTGCCCTGATTAAAGGAACTATTCAGAGCTTGGAAGTCATGGGAGGCGGTAGAAAACAGCGACTCGTTGCCAGATTGCAAGATGAAAGCGGAAGCTTAGAACTCATTTGGTTCAGAGGCATAAAATGGATTGAGAAAAGTCTACGACAGAACAAAGGGGAGGTCGAAGTCTATGGCAAGGTGACCCGTTTCGGACGAAAAATGAGCATCAGTCATCCTGAAATTGAACTCTCATCAAAACAAGATGGCAAATACCCATATAAGCCCATTTACCCAAGCACTGAAAATCTTAGCAAGCATAAACTCTCAGGAAAAAATTATGCGAAGCTCAGTGAGCAGCTTTTTCAAATAATTCAAGCCAAAGATGTAGAGGAAAATTTACCTGCATCTATCCTACAGTCTCAAAAATTAATGGATCGTTTCCAAGCCTTGAAAGAAATTCATTTCCCCAGTTCAAAAGAAAAACTACACGCAGCCCAAAACCGGCTCAAGTTTGAAGAACTGTTTTTAGAGCAAATGAATATCTGCAGAATTAAACTAAATCGTAAGAGAGAACAAGGTTTTATTTTCGATAAAGTAGGAGACTATTTTAATGAGTTCTATAAAAAACATATCCCCTTCGAACTAACCGGAGACCAAAAAAAAGTCATCAAAGAAATTAGAGAAGATTGTCGAACTGGCTTTCAAATGAACCGACTCTTGCAAGGAGATGTTGGTAGCGGCAAAACCATGGCTGCATTACTCGCCATGCTACTCGCTATAGACAATGATTTTCAAGCCTGTCTACTTGCACCAACAGAGATTTTAGCACAGCAACATTATCAAAAGATTAAAGCTCAAGTAAAACCCCTAGGAATTAAAGTACACTTGCTCACGGGCAGCGTGAAGACATCTGACCGAAAACCCATTTTAGAATCTCTCGAAGATGGCAGTTTGCAAATCCTCATTGGCACTCATGCAGTGCTTGAAAACAAAGTAAAATTTAAGAATTTAGGCCTTTGCATCATTGATGAACAACATCGATTTGGAGTTGCTCAGAGAGCCAAAATGAGAAGGAAAAATAAAAGCATCCCACATATTTTGGTGATGACTGCCACTCCTATTCCAAGAACTTTGGCACTCACCTCTTATGGCGATTTAGATGTAAGCACAATCGAAGAACTCCCACCCGGACGAAAAGAAATTAGAACAGTACATCGCTTCGATACCAAGAGGCCTGAGGTCATGACTTTTCTAAAAACTGAAATTGAAAAAGGACGACAAATCTATATTGTATTTCCCCTCATTCAAGAGAGCGAAAAACTAGATTACGAAAATTTAGAAAGCGGGTATGAAAATCTAAAAAACTACTTCCCTGCTGACAAATACAATATGGCCATGGTTCATGGACGCCAAGATCTGGAAGAACGCGAATACAATATGAAGAACTTTGTTGAGGGTCGAGCTCATATTCTCGTAGCCACAACGGTTATTGAAGTAGGCGTTGATGTTCCCAATGCCAGCGTGATGCTCATCGAAAGCGCTGAACGATTTGGCCTGTCTCAGCTACATCAATTGCGTGGACGCGTTGGACGTGGTGCTGAATCGTCCTTTTGTGTTTTGATGACCGGAAGGAAAATAAGTGCAACGGGAAAAGAGCGCATAGAAACCATGGTGCAAGAGAGTAGCGGATTTGCAATTAGCCAGAAAGATCTCGAATTAAGAGGACCTGGAGAAATTGCAGGCACTCGGCAAAGTGGGACCATAGAATTTAAATTGGCTCATCCAATTGAAGACATTCACATTATGGAAGACGCAAGAAATGAAGCCCTCATCTTGTTAAGCAAAGACCCAGGATTGAAGGACCAAGAACATACAGCCTTACGAAAATTTCTCCGTCGAATGCATGGTTCAGAATCCTGGAGCGAAGTAGGATAAGCTAAAGTGTGCCGTTAATTATTTTCCAAACATCCAAGCCATTTACATAGAGTACAAGCGCGAGAATGAGTATCAAACCCACCCCATTGGCACGCTCAATAGTCTTGTCGCTAAACTTTCGTCCAGTAATTGTTTCTAACAGAAGGAACATCACAAAGCCTCCATCCAATCCTGGAATGGGTAGTAAGTTCATCACGGCGAGGATTAGGGAAATGAATGCAGTCAACCTTAAAAATGCTTCTAAATCCCAAGTGCCAGGATACATGCTTGCAATTCTTGCAAAACCACCAACACTTTCATTAATTTTTATTTCCTTGGAGGTAAACAATAGTTTTAACTGAATTAAATAATCTTTAATCATAGTTCGGGTATGACTCACCCCCTTACCGAATGCACTAAAGCCTTTAAACTCATCCGTTTTAATCTCCAGAAATTCTCCATAATTAGAATTAAAATAAACATCCAACCTACTATCTTTTAATTGGCAGCTTATTGGAATGGAGTCTTTTTCACCTCTAAGAACAGTTAATGCCAACTCTGCATTGGCCAAAGAATCTTGAGCTGCAATTGCTTTAATCTTTTGCATCACTTCTGTAGCGCCAACGACTGGCTGCCCTTGAAGTGCAATCACTCGGTCACCCGCCTTTAATTTGCCAACATTCAATGAGCTTGGAATAACAGAATCAATGACCGCCGGGATTCTCGGACTAATAAAACCGACATTCTTTGAACGAAGCAATGAACCGATAACTCCTTGTGGAATATCTATCGTCTTCTCCACTCCATCCCTGCTCAAGGTAAACGTTTTTGCTTCAGTCATAAAGGCATCATATAAAACACGTCCAAAACGATCGGCTTTCTTTTCTCCAATTTTTAGGAGCATATCACCATCTTGAAACCCAATGCTTCTAGCTACACTATCAGCCTTAATTCCATACGTAAGATTTTCTGCAGGCAGATAGGTATCACCCCATTTGCCGAACATGAAGGCGTAAATCAAAAATGCCAATAATACATTCATAAGTACTCCACCTAGCATAATTAAAAGTTTTTGCCAAGATTTTTTAGAACGATATTCCCAAGGCTGAGGCTCTGCGGGTAAGTCATCAGCACTTGTGCTTTCATCGACCATTCCAGCAATATTTACATAGCCCCCCAATGGGAACCATCCCATGCCGTATTCAGTTTCTCCTATCTTCTTTTTGAACAAAGAAAAATTACCAATGTTTTGAAATGGAAACATAAAATCGAAAAAGAGATAAAATTTTTCGACTCGGGTACCTGTAAGTCTTGCGAATAAATAATGTCCAAATTCATGAATGACTATCAGAATAGAAAGTGCTACAAAAAACTGTATAATTCTAACAGCCAATTCGGGCAATACGAGTAATATGGTATGAGTATCCATCTTATTTATTTAAAGAGAGAACTACAAAATGCTCTCGTTTTTTTATCAGTTTCAAAATATTCATCGAGCGTAGGCTGCTGAATAAATTCAATTTTTTCAATGCTCTTTTCTATCAAATCACTCATCTCTAGAAAACCAATTTTATTTTCCAAGAATGCCTTTACAACCACCTCGTTGGCAGCATTCATGACGGCAGGGCAATTTCCCCCTTTAGCCATCGCCTCCATTGCGATTGCAAGATTACGGAATGTTTTTAAATCAGGTCCTTCAAAGTTGAGCTTTTCAATCTTCATCAAAGACATTCGAGGAAAGTCATTTTTAATGCGCATTGGATATGCCATGGCATATTGGATGGGCAGCTTCATATCTGGCAAACCCAACTGAGCTTTTTGCGAACCATCTATAAATTCTACCAAGGAATGAATAATGGATTCAGGATGCACCAATACTTCGATTTGGTCATTTTGCAATCCAAACAACCACTTGGCTTCAATCATCTCAAGTCCTTTATTCATCAAACTTGCAGAATCAATTGTAATTTTTGCTCCCATGGTCCAATTCGGGTGCTGCAATGCATGGTGTTTCTTGACATTTGCCAAAAAATTAGGTTTCTTTCCGCGAAATGGCCCCCCACTTGCGGTGAGTATAATCTTACTAAGCTCATCCATTTGCTCGCCCACGAGACATTGGAATATTGCCGAATGCTCACTATCTATTGGAATCAATTCGGTATTATTTGCTTGTACTGCCTCCATGACCAATTCGCCAGCCACGACCAAAGTTTCCTTATTGGCCAAACCAATTTTCTTACCCGACTGAATGGCAGCTAGGGTAGATGACATGCCCGCAAAACCGACTATGGCCGCAATCAGCATCTCAAAATCAGCATCCTTTGCCAAGTCAATCAAGGACTGCTCTCCAGTGTGTACTTCTATATCTTCTGCAGCTAAGGCTTCTTTTAATTCGTCATATTTTGCCTCATTAACTATGATGGCATGCTTCGGCTTATACTTTAGACATTGTTCAATGAATAGGTCGATGTTGGAATGAGCACTTAGAGCCACAAGATTGAACAAGTTTGGATGCGCATCAACGACATCCAATGCCTGTGTTCCAATGGAACCTGTACTTCCGTAAATAGCAATATTTTTTGGCATGAAATAGCTGCGCAAATTACAATCTTATTGTCAGTAATGTTCAATAATTGTGAGGGTTTATCTGCATTTTTAGTGAAAAGGAGATTAACTTTAGTCTTTCATTAAGACACATGAAACAAATCAAAATCATATTCGGAACTACTCTCGCCTTCATGATTTGTATGGGCATATTTTCATCTTGCGTCCGCGAGCGCGATACTGATTTATACCATGCTGAAGATTTGGCTTTTGCACAATGGGTTTATCACGATGCGGCCGCCATGGCTCATGAAGCCTCTTTGCTTGGAACGGGTGACCAATTAGGTTCTTATAAAACTCAAGGCTTTTGCGCAACAATTACCAATGACCAAGTCTCAAGCCCTCGAGTATTGACTATAGATTTTGATTCAACAAATTGCCTTTGCTTCGATGGGAGACTAAGAAGAGGTTCAATCAGCATCACCTACAATGGTGATTTTGGTGATTCTAACGAAGTTCACATATTTGAATTTACTGACTACTACGTAAACGACTACAAGGTTTATGGAGATATGAGCATCACCCCAATGGGGAGCAACACTAGCGGACACACTATAGAAAACTTAGTTGCATCTGGCGAAATTCTTTTTCCAGACACTCTTTCCATTCTTACATGGAATGCAGAACAAGTGCGTACAAAAATTGAAGGCGCTTCAACTGTAATACTAGGTGACGATGTGGTTGAAATCAGTGGAACAGCAAATGGCAAAAACGGTTTTGGACAGAACTATGGCCTCAATATCACTGAGCCGCTCATTAAGAAGAATAATTATGAGTGCAAATACATTAGCCAGGGTAGCCTCGACATTCAACCTCAAGGAAGAACCTTCCGCCAATTAGACTTTGGTGATGGCAGCTGCGACAAAAATGTTGTAGTCACCATAGACACCAAGACATTTAATATTGATATGCAATAGCATATTAAGCTTCTCTACATCATAAAACAAGACCTCATTTGCCTCAAATAAATTACAGAGACAGTATTAATTTTTTAGGGAAAATGACCCCTGCAAGAATTTGGAATGGCGTCCAAGTCCTGAGCTCATATTTTTTGACAAAATGGACAAACAAACCCCTTCAGTGGGGATCGCCATTTTCGATTTCTTTTGAACCCACCACTTCCTGTAATTTGAGATGCCCCGAATGCCCTAGTGGCTTGCGAGCCTTCACTAGACCAACAGGAATGTTGAATAAAGATTTTTTCACCAAAACTATTGACGAACTCGGCCGCAAACTCTTTTATTTAATATTCTATTTTCAAGGCGAACCATACCTTAATCCAGACTTTTTGGATATGGTAAAATATGCTTCCGATAGAAAAATCTATACCGCAACGAGTACGAATGCGCACTACCTCAATGACGCAAATGCAAAAAGAACCATTGAAAGCGGACTAGACCGATTAATCATTTCCATTGATGGGACTACCCAAGATGTATATCAATCGTATCGCATTGGAGGCAATCTTGAAAAGGTGCTTGAAGGCACGAGAAATATTGTAAAATGGAAGAAAGAACTCAATTCTAAGACTCCCTACATCTTCTTTCAATTCTTAGTCGTCAAACCGAATGAACATCAAATCGAAGATGTCAAAAGACTTGCGGAAGAAATTGGAGTAGATGATGTGCGTTATAAAACCGCGCAAATCTATGACTATGAAGATGGGAACGAGCTCATTCCAACCATAGACAAATATTCTCGCTACTCAAAAAAGGAAAACGGTAAGTATGCTATTAAAAATCGCCTGGCCAATTCATGCTGGAAACTATGGCATGCTTGCGTAATCACTTGGGATGGCTTGGTTGTTCCTTGTTGTTTTGATAAGGATGCACAGCACAGACTCGGCGATTTAAAAGAGAAGTCTTTCAAGGAAATTTGGCATGCTCAGGAGTATGTAGACTTCCGCTCTAAGCTTATCCAAGGACGGTCAAATATTGATATCTGTGCAAACTGCAGCGAAGGAACCAAAGTTTGGGAATCCTAATCTGGTATTGCAACAGCGATTGCAAGCGAAGAACTGCTTATAGAAATAGAATCATTAGGATTTAATTCATTGTATAAAACCGTACTTAGGGTACCACTCAATCGGATTGTTCTCTGTCCCACCGCATTTAACTCATATAGATTTGCGCCCGTCAAACTAAGCACCACATTAGCTGATTGATTTAGCGTGACATCTTCTTTATAAGACTTATAGATTACGCCATTTTTCCTATACTCGATGACAGCAGTATTTTCATTCAAACGTTCGGTGAAAACTTGGTTTTGGATCATATTGGTTGAATACCCATAACTAGCTTGACAACCACCCGTGACATTTACAAGAGCCTCAAAGACCTGAGAACAGCTGGCTGCCGCATCAGTTGCTGTAAGACGCACCACATGATCTAAGCTATCCTGATATACTGTTTGTCCATTCATACTAGAGTCAAATAATCCGTTGCCATAATCCCAAATGAAGGAAGTGAAGGTGGAATTTGGAGGCACAATAGTGTTGAAATTAAAAGACAGACCGTTTTGAACAGCAGCAAACTGAACTCTGCAAGGATTAAAGGGGTCTGAGTTTATAGAATTAGATATTGCCTTAGAACCATTGCAGATTCCTCCATATTGAGCCGTCATGACCACATTTTTAGGACCGCCTGTCATAAAAGTATGGGTTACGGAATCTCCTGAAGCCATGCCTCCATCACCAAAATCCCATGACAAAATTGGGTTCCCAGGTGCGAGACTATAAAAGTTAAATACCTCTGTCGAAACAGATTGCACGATGGAATCGATTGAATAAGATTGCCAGTTTGGGTTAGAGAGCAAATCAGTAGCCGTTAAAGCGCCCACCATCATTTGATTACCATAAAAATCAAAGCGCAAATAATCGCCCTCTGGATCGACTTTATCCCTAAAAACACCGCTCATCACTAATAGGTCTTCTGGTCTATTATCATACAGACTAGCTTCAAGAATGTAATCGTTCTCACCGGCAACAAATTGTATCGTACTATCCAAATCATCTAGATAATAAAATATTGGTTCTCCATCAAAGCCTTCAGGAAGCTGTTTTTTGCTACAGCCTCCAGCTCCAACGATAATTAGAACACTCAGTAAAATTAAATATCTTTTCATACTCACTCTTATTTAAATATTGACCAAGACATGCCAAGAGAGATACGTCGCTGTACATCTTTAAAGCTCGCCTTGAAATATGAATCATCTAATAAGTCTCCAAACCCATATTGATAAGAGACTCTCATTTTTATTCTGTCTGACAGACTATATCTATAGGCACCCACCAAAGAGAAATCTGTTTTTTTGATACCTTCTTCATATCCAAAAACCGGCAAGTCACCTAGACTTCCAAAGTCTTGTACTTGACTATAGCTCGTTAGGTTATATGTAAATGCCGGGCCTGCTAATAATTCGTGTTTTGAGTTTAATCTATATCCCAAAAGAAGAGGCATGTGCAATTGCAGCAAACCCTTTCGTTCTAATTTAAATTGACTCATTGTTTTATCGAATGAATATGATGTTTGCGTTACTCTTTCCTCAACATTTAGTTTGCCTAAATAAGACATAAGCACTCCAGTGGTCAAATTCAAACGGTTTGAAATTGGCTGTATATATTCTAGGCCTAAGATGGGCGTTACACCCCAAGAGCGAGATTGTTGGTATAATCCGTATTTATCGTCTAGCTGCGGAATCGTACTTGTATTTAGATTCTGATTGCTTCGATTTAAATCAACCGGCCCAAATCCTTGATTCGCACCAACGCCTAATACCAATGAAAAAGTTCTCTTCTGTTGGTTCAGCGGCTGTCGATATGGTTTCATCTTAGGAGTAGAAGCAACTTTTTTATCTTTTTTAGCCTTCTCTACTTTCTCTTTTTGTTCGGGAGCTGTTGTTGCGACAGGAGACTTTATTGCCTCTACATCTATACTCACCGCCTCATAATTCTCCAAGCCATCGACATATCTAGGATTCAATCGTCTGAAGTAATCCTTGTCTTTAATTAGTACAGAACGAATCTTTTTGTTGGGATCATTCGTTCTCATTGAGGTAGGAACATTAGGTCCAGCAGATCCATTTTTTTGAGCATCAAGCTTCAAGGCTTGCATTGGGCTCATGCCGCCGCTCAATTTAGAACTTGGCTTTTCAGCTTTTGCAAGATCTTCTGCTGTTCTTGATTTTGCGGGTGCGCTATTTTGCGGATTGATTAAGTCTACTTTAATGTTTTTGTTTTTATTGTGATTAAGGACAGCTGCTGCAGGACTCATTGAACCTTGAGCGCTAAGTTTATCCGCTCCATTATGATCTACGCTATTCTTATCAGACTTTGAGGCAACATCCTTCGTCTGATTATTGCTGACGAAATTTGATTGAGTGCTCGGCATAGAGGCTTGCGTAAAATTATAATCGTTCTGGCCATCGGCAAAAGTTGCATCTGACTCTTCATTATAAGGAGTTGAATAAGAATCCAAATTCTGAATGCTTTGACGCTCCTCTTGATTCGATGAAATTTGAGCTAATTGCTTTTGGGTTATTATTTCTTCCTTAAAAGCATACTCTTCCTCTTCAGCATATTGGGCTACTTTTACTGGATTCAAATTATTTTGAATTGCTAGCGGCTGTGCATCCTTAGATTTATTTAAGAAATAATTTCCAGAGGTGACCAAGGCACCGAGAACTAAGGCACCAATAAGGAAGATCCATAGCAATGGTCTCTTCTTATCATCGTCTTCTTCATCAAGACGACGCAGTGCGTCTTCCCAATGGGCCTCTTTCATCGGAAATGAGGAATTCCCTACTTTTTCTTTGAGCAGGTCATCAAATTTTTTGTACTTATTTTCCATATCCACTTAAGTGTTTTAATGAATAAATATCTTTTAGTTGTTCATAGAGCATCTTTCTGCCCTTATGCAGGTGCCATCTAGAAAGCGACTCTTTAATATTTAGCATTTTACCAATCTCTTTATGTGTGTAACCGTCAATGGAGAAGAGATTAAGAATTTGGCGAGTCATATCAGGCAATTCTCTGACTAACTCCATAATTCGTTCCGCACTCATTCCACTTTCAACCATGCTTTCCATAACCCCTTCCTTCATCTCCCAATCTGTCGGTAGAGAAGCTTCCATAGCAATGTGCTGCTTATATTTTGCCTTTTTTCGATATAAATCGATGGCAGTATTCACACCTGCCCGCCATATATAAGCCTCTACTGACATGCTCAAGGTTCCAAGTCGTTCTACATTCTTATTGATTTTCAAGAAACTCTCGTTGATGATCTCCTGAATATCCTCTTCATTCTTAGCATAGCGATAGCCCACTCTTGCTAAAATCTCATAGCAGAATTCATAAAGCTTTTTTTGGGCTCTACGATCGTTCCTTTTACAGGCTTCTATTAGGGCTTTGCTTATCAATAAAAATTAGAATTTAAGCATTTACATATAATATCTAATTGTAATCTAATAGACGATTATTTGGATACATTCGTTAGCGGACAACATATATTTAATTCTATAATGCAAATAAGCTCATTTAGTGCATTTTCCTGACAAAATCCAAGCTATTTCTTAACAAGATACGTTTATATCTATTCTAAACAATTCTTTTACATTTAAGCAAAAAGTATAAATTTGCATCCAAATTAAATACATATGTCAGAAATAGCTGAACAAGTAAAAAAAATCATCGTAGACAAATTAGGTGTAGATGAAAATGAGGTAACACATGAAGCAAGCTTCACGAATGACCTCGGTGCAGATTCTCTTGATCAAGTTGAATTGATCATGGAATTCGAGAAAGAATTCAATTTGTCTATTCCAGATGAAAAAGCTGAAACAATCGCTACAGTTGGACAAGCTGTAGATTATTTAGAGGAACACGCTAAAGGAGAATAAACCTCATATCCGTACATGGAATTAAAACGTGTTGTAGTAACAGGACTCGGTGCCCTTACTCCTATTGGGAATAATGTATCAACTTATTGGGACTCATTAACGAAAGGAGTTTCGGGTGCTGCTGCTATTACTTTATTTGATACCGAAAAATTTAAGACACGTTTTGCATGTGAGGTCAAAAACTTTAATATAGAAGACTTCCTCGATAGAAAAGAAGCGAAGCGACATGATCGCTTTTCTCACTTCGCTATCGCATGCAGTCAAGAAGCAATTGATGATTCAGGAATTGCTGAAGACAAATCTATCAACAAAGACAGAGTTGGTGTAATATGGGCAAGTGGAATTGGCGGCCTTGCAACTTTCCAGCAAGAAATGAAATCTTTCTATGCTGGTGATGGCACCCCCCGATTCAATCCTTTCTTTATTCCCAAGATGATTTCTGATATTGCGGCAGGACATATCTCAATGAAGTATGGTTTTAGAGGACCAAACTATTGCACCGTAAGTGCATGTGCATCTTCAACACACGCTATATTGGATGCATCTCATTTTATTCGACTAGGCAAGGCCGACGTCATTGTTTGTGGTGGATCTGAAGCCGCAGTAAACGAAGCTGGCATTGGTGGGTTTAACGCAATGCGTGCACTTAGCATGCGCAACGATGACCCACAAACAGCATCACGTCCCTTCGACAAGGAAAGAGATGGCTTTGTTCTTGGAGAAGGTGCAGGTGGATTAGTCCTCGAAGAATATGAGCATGCCAAAGCACGTGGAGCAAAGATATATGCCGAACTAGCGGGTGCGGCTTGTAGTGCTGATGCACATCACCTCACCGCTCCACATCCCGAAGGAGCAGGGGTTATCCTCGTACTAAACAATGTGCTGGAAGATGCGCAAATGAAGAGCACTGATATTGACTATATCAATGTCCATGGAACTTCTACTCCACTTGGAGATATTGCCGAAATCCATGCCATTGAAAAAGTCTTCGACGAACATTCTTATTCATTGAACATCAGTTCTACTAAATCTATGACTGGACATTTATTGGGTGCCGCAGGAGCTATTGAAGCCATTGCAAGTATCAAAGCTGTTCAGGAAAATATTATCCCTCCAACCATCAATCACTTCACTGATGATGAGAGTTTTGATAGTCGTTTGAACTTTACTTTTGGTGAAGCCCAAAAACGAACAGTAAATGCTGCAGTGAGCAACACCTTCGGTTTCGGAGGGCATAATGCCTCAGTTATTTTCAAAAAGGCAGAATAGGCTCGAACGAATTCGGGTTACTTTCAACTTTATTTATTATTTTTCATTTGATTTGGCACTGCTACCAGATATCATCGCACAATTTTTTGTCAAGGACAGCGAGCTCTACAAGAGTCTTCAAGCCCTCCTAGGATTTACTCCCGGAGATACTTCACTCTATGAACTCGCACTTTGTCATAGATCGACCAATAAAGAGGCTACTGAAAACAATGAACGTCTAGAATTTCTGGGCGACGCCATTTTAGGTGCCATTGTAGGCGAACAACTCTTTCTTAAATATCCAACCCAGACCGAAGGTTACCTGACCGATATGCGATCTAAAATCGTAAATCGAAAGACCCTCAACGAGATCGCAGTAAAAATCGGGTTGAAAGAACTCATGACCTTTAATGAGAAAGATTACTACCTAAGAAATTCTCAAATATTTGGAAATGCACTCGAAGCTTTGATTGGTGCTATTTACCTCGATAAAGGCTATAAAAAAACAAGAAGGTTTATAAAGAAAAGAATTTTGATTCCTTATGTCGATATGGAAAGTTTGGAAAATGTCGAAGCAAACATCAAGAACAAACTCATTACTTGGGCAAGTCGCGAGGGCAAGGAATTGGAATTCATTGATATGAACACCACCGAAGAAAACGGACGGAAAAAATTTCAAATTGGTGTACAGCTAGAAGGCGCCATGCTAAGCAGTGCTACAGCACGCAACAAAAAAGAGGCTGGGAAATTAGCAGCAGCCGCGGCATTTAAGAAACTCGAACTCTAAGGGTCTAGCCTCCTGACCCAAAGCCTAGTGATTCAACAACCCACGATCATTTTCAAAGAATGAGCTTCTTGATTGAAGCAGTGCCATTTTAAGTTTGCTTATCTTTGTATATCACAATGCACAAAACGGGGCCGACCGGTTTTGACAGCATAGGTTCTTTGACAGTAAGCAAGTGGTGCGTTGAGTATTTGCACTTAAATCTGAATATTCACAATTTCAAATGGCGATAACAACTTCGCTATGGCTGCCTAATCATTGATTAGACGTCATATATGTGTAGAAGGCAACTTGTCTCTGACTTGTCCCTACATTAATCATAAAATTCAGAGTCTAGATATTGTATAGTCATTATGCGGTATTGAAGCTTCTACGGAAGATCAAATGAATAAGGATGCGGTTGGTATGTTTTCTACCTGCAACATCACGAAAATCTAATCGAAAACTAAACTTGTAGAAAGCTCTCCGAGATTATGTTTGGACAGGGGTTCGACTCCCCTCGGCTCCACAAACGATGAGCCTGGCAGCGCCAGGCTCATCGAAAAATCCAAAGAAAAAAAATGTCAAATTCCAAAAGTCAGATTAAAGATCTTTCGATTCTACCAACCTCAAATTTTAAAAAAAAGTGGCCACAGGATCTGTGTCCGCAATCGTCATCAACATAAGCATGACGCTGGCTGCGCCAGGCTAGACGAAAAATTCAAAGAAAAAAAATGTCAAATTCCAAAGGTCAGATTCAATAGAACAACAATTTCTATCTGCCAAGATTGAAAAAGGACCTTAAACCGTGACCAAAATCGATTTATATTAAATTTCTGTTTGTTATATTCTGCGCCAATACGGTTTAAAAAATATACTTAAAAGATTGGCAGTCAATAAATAAAATTAAAAAAGAGGTTAAGAGACATTGCCATTATCCACTTGGCTCTAATACGTTGAATAAATTCTTTACATTCACTACTTACAAAAACACTAGTTTAATGAAATTTAAAATAATCATTCTGAGTTTATGCATCCTATGCTTTGGAGGCACAACGCTTTTTGCACAAAATAATAAGTCAAAAAAAGGAAAGGCAGTTAAGGAATCAAAAGCGCAAATTAATCGCGACAGAGATCGCGATGATGACAGAAGCGATAGAGACCGCAGAGATCGTGACAACGACCGTTACGATAGAGACCGAAATGACAGAGATCGCGATAATGACCGTAGTGATAGAGGCCGCAGAGATCGTGACAACGACCGTTACGATAGAGACCGAAATGATAACGGAAAATGGGGGAAGCAGAAGAAAGAGTATAAAAGAAAAGGACGCGCCTATGGTCGCAATAAAGGTAGAATGTCAGGAAGAGAGTTTGGACGACAACGTTCTAAGGATGCAAGAGAAGGCAATCAAGAATATATCGACCGCTCAAGAAATAAAATTGAAGAAGACCGAAAAGATGGTCGCATAAATGAAAGACAATACAAAACAGAAAAGGAAAAAATTGATCGTTTCGAGAAGGAAATACGAGAAAAAAATGAAATTGAACGTACTGCTCCAGTCCGGGAGGAAGTAAAAGACAGAAGATTCTCAAAATAATTAAAAGAGCCCTCCTGAAGGGCTTTTTTAATACCTACAAGACTGTCCTCCATCAAGGATTTAGCTGGCATTTTTGTGAGAACTAGAAGCTCTTGAAAACCTTATAGGTCTTTGAGAAAAGAAGCACAAATTCCGTCTTCAGTCGTCGTCAAGATTACGATGAGCATGGCTGCGCCAGGCTCATCGAAAAATCCCAAAAATAAAATGTCAAATTCCAAAGGTGAGATTTAAGATCTTTCTATTTTCTGAATACCTTATAGACCTCAAACAAAAGAATCACAATCTTCGTCATAAATCCTTATCATAATAACCATTAACTTTATTGAGTAATGAAAAAATATATTATTTTATTACTGGTCACAGCAGCCCTAAATGCATGTGGTCAGTCCTGCCAAGAACTCCCAAAGAGCTTCAGCTCTTACAATGAAGCAAGCTCACTAATTAAAAAGGCAAGCCACCAATATCAGGATAGAATGAACACCTCTAAAAGCTCTTGGATTCGTTCAGCATCTTTCTATAGTTGTGATGGGCAATCTGGCTATATGATTTTGGGAACTGACAGGAAAGACTACATCTTTCAAAATGTTCCAACTAATATTTGGGTAAACTTTAAATCTGCAAGCTCATTTGGGTCTTATTATAATCGAAATATAAAAGGCAGATATCAACTACAACTACACTAAATGGGTCGAATGGCAGTTGCATTCTGAATACGTTTTTGAATAATAATCCGTTCACAAACAGTGAGTCTGGCTCATCGAAAAATCGAAAGAAAAAAAATGTCAAATGACCAAGAGTAGTACTTAGTAGAGAATATTTAGTCAGACATCATGTCAACTAAGCACTTGACTAAGGTCAACCATTAGTTTTTCATCATGCATTCTTGATTATTCGCTATTCATTATCCTCTATTATTTCATCTTTCCCTAATTCAGTGCTCCACTCCTTCAAGGAGCACGCGTTTTTCATCTCTGCAGCTTCCATTCTTCATCTTTGAATATGCGTTATTAGTTAGCCTTTATTAGTTATTCATTATTATCTGTTATCTACCTTTCCATTTTTAAATTACTTTTATCCCACCCAATGCCCAACTACGCCATTTCTGATATTCATGGCTGTTCTAAAACATTCAAGAAACTCTTGAAAAAGATAGAACTTTCAAAGAAAGATACCCTCTTCTTATTGGGCGACTATATCAATAAAGGACCCAATAGCTTTGAAGTCATTGAACACATTCGTAAACTTCAATCCAAGGGCTTTGACCTGCGTTGTCTTCGAGGGAATCATGAAGAGCTTTTATTGGAAGACCTAGATGGCATCACACGAAGACAAGGCATTTCCAAAAATTTACTCAAGAGCTATGCCATTCTCGACAAAAGCAAATTGCCCAAAGAGCACATAAAATGGATGCGCGATCTCTCCTATTATTTCGAGCATGAACACTTTATTCTTGTTCATGCAGGCTTAGACTTTTCCTTAAAGAATCCTCTCAAAGGAAAACAAGCAATGCTTTGGGAAAAAGGTTGGTATAGTGGAATAGACAAAAAATGGCTAAACGGACGCACCATAATACATGGCCACTCACCAAGCCGTCGGCAGTTCATTAAAGGACAACTTAAAAATCCATCAAAGGCTAAAGCAATTAATATAGACAATGGTTGTGCACTGCCCTATAAAGACTTTGGCAGACTCTGCTGTTTCAATCTAGACAGCTATGAGCTGAGCTTTCAGAAAAATAAAGATATCAAATGGATTTAAAGGAAGTCAACCTTCCCTGAATCCAAATTATAATAAGCTGGAACAATCTTGACTGTACCCGCATCCACCGCATTTCGGATGATTGATGAACGAGACATCAATTCCTCCGCATTCAATTCTGCATTTTTACGCACAATATCTGCAACTTCAGCACCTTCTCCACAAGCAGCTAGCGCTGGAGTGATGTGGTAAAGCAAGTGATTTAAATTGTGACCATTGTCTCCACCCGCAATCGCAGCTCCAACAGCTCCACAAGCCTGATGTCCTAGAACAACGATAACTGTTGAACCACAATGAGCCACTGCATATTCAATACTAGCAACAGATGAATTGTTCGCTACATTACCCGCAACACGCACAACAAAAAGCTCTCCAAGGCCTGTATCAAAGGCTAGTTCCGGCACGACTCTACTGTCGGCACAACTTAGCACGATAGCATAAGGTTGCTGACCTGATGTCAACTCTCCTCTACGTGATGAATCCTGTAATTTGCCATCTAATTTGTCTTCAACAAATCGGGCATTTCCGTCCTTTAGGCGATCAATAACTTCTGCAATACTCATAGTTTAATAATTTAATTGTAGCGAAAATAAGGAAAAAATCTATTGGAATTTTAAAAAAAATTGAAGTCCTATCTAAAGAATTTATTCCAGTAGAGCCCGTTGCTTCTCCATACGCGCATTGTTCGTTCTCGTGGTAAATTCGTTGGCTTTTTCTTGGTTTCCTAAATTATTATAGGTCATGGCCATGCTATTCAAAGCCTGAATATCCTTGTCGTCAATCTTCAGACTTTCATTAAACCAATAAAGGGCCGTATCGTACTTAGCTTGCATGCCATACACCGCGCCAATATTATTTGTATAGTCGGCATTGGTCGAATCTTTTTCATGTGCTTCTCTAAAGTACGGGAGGCCCTGAAGCAACTCCTGCAAATTTCCATTTCGTATCCCTTTTTGAAAATAGGTAGTCCCTATATTATTTATGAAAATGGGATTAGACTTATCCTTGGCATTGGCGGCTGTATAATACTTCAACGCACTATCGATAACACTTGGCGATCTGTAAGTGCTATCAAGCTCGTATAGTTTGAAATAAGCTTTACCATACTGATTCAATCCATCGGCAGGCAAGTCATTATGAATTTTCAATGCACGCTGAAAATAACTAATCGACTTCTGACTCTCCTTAGCCATAGAGTCTTTGATGAAGGCTTCAATATTCTGATTGACTGCTCCATTCAGATTCGTTGAGCCTTTACTTAATGTCCCTTTGGAAGCTGCTTCACGCAACTGAGCACCCAAAATATCACGGCGTTCATCACCAGAGAGGTGATTTCCCATATAAAATAAAAGGTAAGCCGAATTTGGATTGGCCTTCAAATCACCAGAAAAAAGTGGATACTCATGCTTCCAAGCTGCATTTCTATCGTAAGTCTTGAAGGCAAATGCCACACTCATGACGAGGATAATCCCCCACAGCGCTGGTGAAGCTTTAATTTTTTCTACTATTGACGAGCCACCTTCTTTATAAAGGAAATGCGCCAACAAGCAAACAAAGAGAATACTTAGACCCAAACTTGGCGTAAAAAGCAAACGCTCACCAAAGGATGTTCCAATGAGAATAAAGACATTTGACGCCAAAGCCATCGTTATAAAAAACCACCAAATGCCAAACGCCATTTTATTCTTACTCTTCAAGGCTCGAAGAGCATATAAAAAACCACCGATTAAAACCAAGAAGGTGAAAAGAAAAACAGCATCATCTGCGCCTACTGGCTTAAAGGTAGAAAATGAATAATCGCAGGCAAGAGGGTAAGGAATTAGAAAAATCTTTAGATAATGCCCTAAGATGGCCACTGCAGTCGCAAAGCGAGAGACGGCACCTTCGCACATGACAATTAAATTGTTCAATGGATGGGTAAGTTCGGCACCTGAATAAGTGATGGGCGCATTGGCCCGTGCCAATACAAAGAAGACAGAACAGCCTAAAAATATTGAACTTATGGCTAGGGTTTTCTTCCAATTGAAATCTTCCCTTGAGTAGTATATGAAAAATGGAAAAATTGCAACCGCAGCAACTGTGCTCTCTTTTGAAAACAAACCAATTAAGAAGACTAGGGCTGCAAGTATGAGCCAATATTTTTTCTGCCTTTTGTAATACAATTGCAAGCAACGCAATGCGCCGACAATTCCAATCAGAGACAAAATTTCATCGCCAGATTTTATGTTGGCCACTACTTCAGTGTGCACGGGATGGACTGTAAAGAGTAACGTAATCAAAAATGGGAGCACCCATTTTCTTTCAAAAAAATCATAGAGCATTAAAAAAATAAGCAGACACAAGATTGCAAAAAGCAGAACATTGACCACATGAAATTTATGAGGATTTCCATCAAAAGCATTCCATTCTGCATTAAAAAGCAATTTGGCCATAGGACGATAAAGCGTATTCTCTCCAGCACCTACGTCTCCATCTCTTAAGGAGGTCGTAAAAATTTTGATGGTATTCTCTACGCTGAATGGACTTTTGGTCACCTTATTATTCTTAATAATTCCATGATCATCAAGAACAAAATTGTGTTTGAATGTATTACTATTTAATAGAAAGGCAAGACCGAAGAGGAATAGCCCGAGTAAATAAACATACTTGGTCGGTAAAACCTTATTTCCCAACTCAACTTTAGCATGGGATTTAGTCTTAGGTTTTGAAGCAGGAGCTTTTTTCTTCAGTTTCGGCTCCGCAGTTGCCTTCGGCTGATTTTTTGGTTGCCCTTTGCGTTGGTTTCTAGATTGGTTTTTTTTCTTCGATTTTCGGCCCATCTTGGACGCTAAAATAATACATCCTTAGCGGTCATATAAGGGCTTAGGTATGGTTTTATTGTCGTACTGAACAGCAGGCGAAGTTTTAGCCGGTTTGGCATTTTTCGCATTATTCTCAATTTCTTCCTCTAAATCGACTTTTCTCTCCTCTTTGCGCAGCTCACGGTCTGCTTTTGTACCAAACAGGCCGCTAGTCTGGCATGAAAGCATTGAAAACATCATCAGTAACAATATTAATCTCGGCATTATTTCAAATTTAATATAGGATAAAGAGCCAATCTGTTATTTTGTTCTAAAAACTGATATTAAATTACAGTTTTGCTTAAGCTTAGAAGACATATACCTTTTCTAATTGAGGTCCTAAAGTACTCCTTAACAGCATTTGGAGGGCCACACGCTCATCTTGGAATGATGATGAACACCTTCGTTGATAAACGAAGAGACATCACGGAGAATGAGCTCATGGACTTTCTAAGCTTCTGTCAAATGCTTCCCGGTCCTTCATCAACGCAAACGGTTACCCTAATCGCATACAAAAGAGGCGGTATTCTACTCGGCATAGTCACCTTACTCATTTGGATTATTCCTGCTGCCATTATTATGGGCGGACTTTCATTTCTCATGAAATATGTGGATGCCAATTATTTACAGAATAATGTCTTCCAATACATCGAACCAATGGCCATTGGTTTTATCGTTTATGCTTCAGTCAAGGCCATGAAAATCTCATTAAAAACTCCAATAGCTTGGGTCATCATGTTACTCGCAGCACTTGTAACAATTTTTGTGCGCAGCCCGTGGGCCTTTCCCATGGCAATTTTAGTTGGCGGATTTATTACCAACTTCACGAATAAGGAATACCCTCCTCATGACACCAAAGCCTATGAAATTAAATGGGCAAGATTGCTGTGGTTCATCGGTCTATTTATTGTCGCAGGTGTTTTATCGGAACTGGCGAGAACGCAAAACTGGTCCAATGCATTGGCCTTTAATTTATTTGAAAACTTCTATCGATTTGGCAGCATCACCTTTGGAGGAGGACCTGCCCTTGTCCCTATCATGATCGACCAATTTGTGCACCACAAAGAAATACTGACCGAAGCGCAAATCACAACAGGATACGGCCTCATTCAAGCGGTTCCCGGACCCGTCTTCAGCTTATGTAGCTATATAGGAGGGTTGTGCATGAATGGAAGCGTTGGGAATCAGATTTTAGGCTGCCTCATTGGAACCTTGGGTGTTTTTCTACCAGGTTCGTTGATTCTCTTTTTTCTTTTCCCTCTATATCAAAACTTAAAACAGTACCGCATTATTCACCGAGCTCTAGAGGGCATTCATGCGGTTGTGATTGGAATTCTCTGGGGATCAGCTGTTTATCTACTAAATATCGGAGACTTTCAGTGGTACACTCTATTAGTAGTTATCAGCACTTTTGCCGTTTTACAGTACACGAAGATTGCGGCTCCATTTGTGGTATTCTTCTGGTTATTTCTTGGAATACTGACGTAGACCGATGGGAGAAATTAGTTTATTCAACAAATAGAGACGCAGAAATTTTATCGGCAAATAATTTTCCTTCATTGGTCAAATAAATTCGCCCATCATTTTTGACCATCATCTCCTCATCTCTATATTCTTTAATTTCCTTCATGATAACATCAAAATGAGTCGCGGCTCTTTCTCGCAACTCGTCTATTTCCATGCCTTCTGAAGTTCGCAAACTGAGCATAATAAATTCATTCAGTCGGTCGTTTGTGCTTAGTTTTTCATCTTCAATCGATGGCACTCCTTTTTCAATAGCTTCATTGTACTGAATGTTGTGCGCAACGTTCCAATGTCGATTTTCTCCATCATAAGAATGTGCACTTGGCCCTAAACCTAAATAAGGAATCCCCTTCCAATAATTGGAATTGTGCTGCGCTCGAAAACTCTTTTTCCCAAAGGAAGAAATCTCATAGTGCTCATAGCCTTCTTTACTCAAGAAAGCGACCATCTGTTCAAATTGCAAAGCTGCCTGCTCATTATCCATAGCCGCATTCTTTCCAATCTTAATCTGATGATCAAGCACGGTTTTTGGCTCAACGGTCATAGCATAACATGATATGTGGGGCACATCAAATGCAATGGCCTGTTTTAAATTATTGGACCATTTTTCCATATCCAAAAGCGGATATCCATAGATAAGATCCATGGTGTAATTTTCAAAATCAGAATTCTTAATCGTGTGCAGCGCTTCCATCGCCTTCTCTGAATCATGAGATCGATTCATATAAAGTAAGTCCTCATCATAAAAACTTTGTACACCTAAGCTTATTCTATTGATGCCACCTTTGAAGTAATTCTTTAATTTGGAGGGTGTCACATCATCAGGATTCATCTCAATAGTGACCTCCTGAACATTGGTTGTATTGAAATTATTGTGAATTGCAGCAAAAATTGGCTTCAATTCCTCCATTGTCAATAAACCGGGGGTTCCACCGCCCAAATAGATGGTTTGAATGTCTTGCCCTTGTAAATATGCCCTTCTCAGCTTGATTTCATTCAATAAAGAAGCCAAAAACTCGTTTTTATACTTAAGAGAAGTGGAAAAATGAAAATTACAATAATGGCAAGCCTTTCTGCAAAATGGAATATGTATATAAATGCCTGCCATGAAAGCTTTAATTTTGAGTTGTAAAGATGAATTCCAAAAGCGGTTTTATTTTCTTTTTACTCCTTTGTTTTTCAAAAACATTGTGTGCCCAGTCTATTGTCCTTTCTCTAGCTGGAGAAGGTGCGGAGCAGTTTCGGTCTATTGGAAAAATCCAACAGCAGTATCCATCTATAGTCGAAGCTGAATCTGCTTTGCAAGATGGGCTACAAAAACTCTATGCCGAAGGCTATCTAGCTGCATCTGTTGACTCTTTTGGCTTTGATGAATCGTCGGCTTTTGCAAAAACCCACCTTGGAAAAGCGTACAAATGGGCTTCCATTAAAAATACTAATATCCCACAGACGATACTCGACCAAAGTGGCTATGATCAAAAACGTTTCATCGATGAGCCCATCAGTCCTCCAACTCTCGGACGTTTTCTAGAAAAAGTCATTAGATATTATGAAAATAATGGCTATCCTTTTGCAAGCGTTCAACTTGATAGCCTTGCATTTAAAGCTGAAGGTGTTCGTGCAAACCTCCTATTGCGCGAAGGACCATTGGTAAAAATTGACACCATCATATTAAACAAGGAGGCGAATATCAGCAAAAACTATTTGCGTCGTTATTTGGGTGTGAGCGAAGGCGACATTTATGATGAGAGAAAAATAAAGGCCATGAGTCAACGAATTCAAGAGGTCAGTTTTCTGGAAGAAGCTTATCCCTGGCGCATGAATTTTAATATTTCACAGACGAGCCTAAACTGGTATGTCAAAGATCGATCAGCAAATCGTGCCGATGTGCTCATAGGACTACTTCCAAGCAATCAAGAAATTGGGAATAAATTTTTACTCACTGGCGATATTAAACTCGCCTTCCTGAATGCTCTCGGACAAGGCGAACGATTGGAAATCAATTGGCAAAACCTCCAATTTCAAAGTCCGCGTATGACCGCCCTAGCTGCTTATCCTTATATATTTAATACACAAATTGGACTAAGCGCTTCTTTCGATTATTATAAAAAAGACACCACTTTTAGAACCGTGAATGGCGAACTCGGTTTTATCTACGAGTTCAATGCCAACAATCAAATCAAAGCGTACTACCAAACGGGGAGCTCACGCTTACTTTCAATTAATATCCCGCGTCTAATAGCCAATAGAGCGCTACCTGAAAATGCCGACATCCGTAACCGCTCCTTCGGTCTTGAAACTAAATTCAATAAGGTAGATTACCTCCTCAGTCCAAGAAAGGGCTATCAAGCCCTAGTGGATCTATCGGCAACCTTTCGCAATGTCTTGCGCAATACGATTGTGGAAGAGACCTATGATCCCGTGCGGGCCGAGAATTTCTCCTATCTCTATGACACCATGGAGGCCAACACTTTTCGATGGCAAATCAAAGCAAATGCAGCCTATTATGTGCCACTCGGAAAACGCCTTGTTCTTGCATCAAAATACCATGGGGCGATAATGTTTAGTAAAAATGAATTGTATAGAAATGAGGTATTCCAAATTGGTGGCTTTAGACTACTTAGAGGATTCGATGAAGGGAGTCTTTTTGTAAATCAATACCATATCGGGACCATAGAACCCCGTTATCTTATTTCACAAAATTCTTACTTCTTCACCTTTGCAGATTTCGGTTTTCTAGAGAGTGAATATCCAGGCCTTTCTCGACAGACTAATCCTTACGGATTTGGCTTGGGTATGGTGTTTGAAACTAAGTCTGGACTCTTCAATATTAATTATGCTGTAGGTGCGACGAGTGATACTGATTTGCGTTTTAGAAATTCAAAGATTCACTTTGGTTATGTGAACTACTTCTAAAGCGTAGTAAAAATCCAATCAATAAAATTCCATACCCCAAAGATTCTTCATTAATTATGTAGGTTCATCAATCTAAAACACTCAATCTTTTAACCAAACTTCTCAGATATAAATGCCCCCCCTAAATTCACATCTGTCTATCGCACTCATAAATCCCATCCGCTTGCGGAGGGGTGGACATTGGCTCGCCAATGGACGGGGTGGTTCTTATCACGCTTCCTCTTCACCATACTCTCGTATTATATATTGCTTCAATGCAATCATACATTCTCCTAGTCTAGTCTTAATATCAATGTCTAGGATACGAAAAACCCTTATGCCATAAGATTCCAAATCCCTCTGTCGTTGCTCATCATATCTGAGCTTATATAGATGACTATCTCCATCAATTTCGACTACTAAGCCCAATGACTTGACATAAAAGTCAACGATGTAGTTTCCAATAACTCTTTGTCGATCAAAATCAATTTTGTAAAACAGTCCCCTTTGCACTTCTTGCCAGAATAAAACTTCAGAAAGGATGCCTGCCTTTCTCTTCTCTCTTGCCAATAATTCTAATTCTGCATTGTAAGGCAAGTGGACTAAATGATTTCTCATAATTTGAACACCATCGATAGAGGCAAGCAATTTTTTTGGTTTCTTTTTTATCATAAACGGTTGAGCGTGAATTTAAGAATCACACTGGTCATGAACAAATTTTTCAAAAGCCACCCCGCTCCCAAAAAAGGGAGCACCCCTCCGCAAGCGGAGGGGAATTTCTATCTTGCAACATCTTTTGTTAGATTCATAATAAACTAAACAGCATTCACAATTGAATTCTGTCTGAAAACTGATGCCACTTTCAGTAACTTTAGTCTCAAACATTATACTTTTTTAATTCCCCTCCGCCTGCGGAGGGGTGGACATTGGCTCGCCAATGGACGGGGTGGTTCTTATCACGCTTCCTCTTCACCATACTCTCGTATTATATATTGCTTCAAAGCAATCATACATTCTCTTCTTTACATCGCTCTCGTAATTCCGCTCCGCCTATAAGGGGTCGTCCTTAATCCATTGTTTTGATTTATTTTTAAGGAAGCGCATGAAGTATATTTTTATCTTATTATTTTCAATACTACCCACATTAATCTTCGCACAAAATCAAAGAACTGAAGTCCGTAGCCAAGCGCGTACCTCAGTCGCATACCCTCATTCTCAAGCAAATGACTGGGCAATTCATTTAAATACAATTTTGAAAAAAGAAGATGATGGTTTCGGGCAGATAAAACAAGTCAAACAACATAATCTTAAACAACGCCACTCGTCGAGCAATCATTCTTCATATAAAACCCAAGCAACACAGCCTGTCATCGGAAAAAGTTTTGAAGCCAATAGACTGCCCACCTTAACACCTCCAGATAATGGAATAGCCATCTCGAATGATGGATGGATTGTAAGCGTAAATAATCACAATTTGGAAGTTTACGATAATACTGGTGCTCCTGCAATTCAGGAGCTCACTTGGAATTCATTTTTAAACAACGACAGCAATTTAGCCTTAGGGAAGTTTGACCCACGCGTTTTGTACGACCCATATCATGACCGCTTTATCATGACCATACTGCATGGGCCTGGTGACACCTTAGAATCAAAAATCATATTAGCCTTTTCACAAAGCGCTGACCCAAGAGACCCATGGAACATTTATACTTTTAATGGCAATCCATTTTTCAATGCGGCATGGACTGACTATCCTTCCTTAGGCTTGAATGAGCACGAACTCTTCTACAACGCCAACCTATTTGAGCCAGCACCCAATTTTAATTTTAAGGGCAGCTATATTCATCAAATCAAATTAGAAAATGGTTACAATGGAAGCCCGCTTCAATTCCAAACTTGGTTCAATCTAAATGCGGAAGATGGCACTCCAGCCATAACACTTAATCCTGCTTCCCATGGACATGGAAGTCTTTTAGGGAACGATATGTATTTTGTACAAATGCGCCCCGATTCTGGCAGCAAGGTCTATATGTACCATATCTATGACACGATCAATGCACCCAACATAAACATAGATTCCTTTCAATTTGACATCCCCTTCTATTCTGCTTGTGCTGATGCACCCATTAAGGATTTGGCTTCCGGAGCAACAGACACTCTTTCAACGGGTGCGTGTTGGGTACACAATGCCTTTGAACTCAACGATAAATTGCATTTCACCTTTGCAGGAAATATGAACGGATGGTGTGGCATTCACCATGGCATCATAGACCTCCAATCAAATTCTGCAAGCTATACTTCCTACAGTCAGAACGGAACTGATATGGCCTACCCCGCCATTGCATCTATAAGCTCAGATGCAAATGATGAGAGTGTTGTCCTCGCATTTGTGCGCGCCGACGAGCGCACTCTCCCAGAATTTGATATTATCATAAAGGACAATGCGCAGAATTGGAGTGCACCCAAAACTATAAAAACAGGCGATACCATAGTGGATATACTTCCTTTGCCGAATTATGAACGTTGGGGTGACTATACTGGAATTTGTAGAAAAATGAATGCTTCACCCGCAGAAGTTTGGGCCAATGGTGGCTATAGTGGAAATACTCCTCCACGACTTGCAAGCTGGAAAACATGGACCGCTCAAATTTATTCTAGTGACAATAATCCATTTTTGCCAACAGCAAATAGCACAACACTTTACCCTAACCCTAGTGTGGATAATTACTCCCTGCTATTTGATTTAAAAGAATCAAGTCAAGTCCAAATTCGAATCATTGATATTTCCGGAAGGCTTATAAAAAGACTCTTTGATGGAGAGCTCCCTGCAAGTAAAAACGAACTCAGTTTCAATAGAAATAATTTACCCTCAGGACATTATTTCATTCAGGTCTTTATTGATGGCGATGAAAGTGTGAAGCGACTAATCTTACAAGACTAGGCTTCAGCTTCTTCCATATAACTCTCGATAGGTTCACAAGTACAAATCAAATTGCGATCACCATGAGTGTTATTAACACGATTGACGCTTGGCCAGAACTTATTATCCTTCACCCAATCCAAAGCGAATGCTGCTTTTTGCCTAGAATAAGGACGCGTCCATTCATCGGCCGTTAGAACCGCCAAGGTATGAGGAGCATGTTTTAGCACATTATCTTCTGCATCAACCTTACCATCAATGACGTCTTGAATCTCTTCGCGAATAGCAATCATCGCTTCGCAGAATCGATCCAGCTCGGCTAGGTCTTCACTCTCAGTAGGCTCAATCATTAAAGTACCTGCTACAGGAAAGGACATTGTTGGAGCATGAAAACCATAATCCATTAAGCGCTTAGCGATATCCTCAGCCTCGATATGATGCTCTTTAAATGGACGCAGGTCTACAATGAATTCATGCGCGCACATTCCTTCTGTTCCAGTATACAGAATTTTATAAGCGCCTTCCAAACGTTTCTTCATATAATTTGCATTGAGCACTGCATATTCTGTAGACATACGCAATCCCTTTTCCCCTAACATTTTTATGTAAGCATAAGAAATCAGGAGGATACTTGCACTCCCGTATGGAGCTGCACTGACTGCTTTAATGGCTTGTTCGCCTCCAACTGTAGTGATTGGATGCGAAGGCAAAAATGGTGCGAGTTGTGAACGTACACAAATTGGCCCCATTCCAGGACCACCTCCGCCATGAGGAATAGCAAATGTCTTGTGTAAATTTAGGTGGCAAACATCTGCTCCAATATTTCCTGGATTAGTCAATCCGACTTGTGCATTCATATTGGCACCATCCATATAAACTTGGCCGCCATGAGCATGAATAGTATCACAAATCTCTTTTATACTTTCTTCGAAAACACCATGAGTACTTGGATAAGTTACCATGAGACCTGCAAGATTTTCACTATGTTGTTCTGTCTTTGCTTTTAAATCGTCAACGTCAATATTTCCCTTCTCATCACATTTCACTATAATAATTTTATATCCACACATAGCAGCAGAAGCAGGATTAGTTCCATGAGCAGAGATAGGTATGATCATCACGTTGCGGTTATGATCGCCTCGGCTCTCGTGATAAGCTTTAATGGTTAGCAATCCTGTGAACTCACCTTGTGCCCCAGAATTTGGTTGCAATGAACATGCATCAAAGCCTGTTATGGTGCTCAAATCTTTTTCCAAAATCTTGACCATTTCAGCATAGCCTTTCCATTGTTCGCGTGGTGCAAAGGGATGCAGTTGATTCCAATTGGGGTCACTCACTGGCATCATTTCAGAAGCGGCATTTAACTTCATAGTACAGCTACCCAAAGAAATCATGGACCTGTTCAAAGCCAAGTCTTTATCTTCTAACGAACGCAAATAACGCATCATCACACTCTCACTTTTATCTGATCCAAAGATTGGGTGCTTCAAATAAGCAGAAGTTCTTCTAGCCCATTCAGGAAAATGGCTGAGGTCGCCTATTGAACTAGAAGCATCCCCATTAAGCAAGCCAATAATTTGTGCAACATCCTCTTCATCAATTGTTTCATCCAAGGAAATACCAATATGCCCATCGCCGAAGGCTCTCACATTATAACCTGCCTCGTCAAACTTTTTAGTTGTGGCTGCTTCATCAGCTACTTTTATTTTCAAACTGTCAAAATAAGCTGCGTTTACTTGAGCATCACCAACAGCTTGAGCAATTTGCTGAGTATAGCTCGCCACACGAGTTGCAATTTCCCGAATACCATCTGCTCCATGATAGACAGCGTACATAGCAGCAATATTGGCCAATAATGCTTGTGCTGTACAGATATTTGAAGTCGCCTTTTCACGACGAATGTGTTGCTCCCTCGTTTGAAGCGCCATTCGCAAACAACGCTCACCTTGTGCATCAATACTCACTCCAATAATACGTCCAGGGATATTTCTTTTGAAAGAATCTTTTGCAGCAAAAAAGGCCGCATGAGGTCCGCCAAAACCCATAGGAACTCCAAATCGCTGAGAAGAACCAATGGCAACATCTGCACCCAGTTCACCTGGAGAAGTTAATAAGGCCAATGACAGCAAATCACAAGCCATGATTACCCCAGCACCAAGCTCCTTAGCTTTCTCAATAATTGAGCGAAAGTCTTCAACAGCTCCATCATTGTTTGGGTATTGCAGGAAGATGGCAAAATAATTTTCATCTAATACGGCTTCTTTAAAGTCACCAACAACCAATTCTATCGCTAAAGGATTAGAACGGGTTTCCATCAATTCTAGCGTTTGCGGAAAAATATTCTGATCAATAAATATTTTTTTCTTTTCCTTTTTACGCGAGGAGCTATATAACATTGACATCGCTTCGGCAGCCGCGGTAGCTTCATCCAGTAGAGATGCGTTTGCAATGGGAAGCCCAGTCAAATCACTAACCATGGTTTGAAAATTCAGGAGACTTTCTAAACGTCCCTGAGCAATCTCAGCTTGATAGGGTGTGTATTGTGTATACCAACCAGGGTTTTCAAATAAATTCCTAAGAATAACAGAAGGCGTTATGGTTCCATAGTAACCCATACCCATTAAGCTTTTCTTAATGACGTTTTTTTCACCAAGCCCTTTTATATGTTTTAGATAGTTATACTCGCTGACCGGTGCGGCTACATCCATAGGAGCGCTTAACCTAATATTGGCTGGTATAGTTTTCTCTATGAGCTCCTCGATATTCGTGACTCCGATGGCGTCTAACATCTCTTGTGTTTCTTCTGCATTGGGCCCAATATGTCTTTGAATGAATTCTTCATTCTGAGCTGGTCTATTCTTATTCATCATTACTTAATCCTTCTTTGAACGCCTACAAATTTAGGGTCTGAGGTCTATATATAGACATGATTCCTACTTATGTTTATAGAAGAAATTGATTGTAAAATGACGGTCCTAATCACAATGCGGCACCATAAGTCCTCTAAAGAAACTACTTTTAAGGTATGCTGAGAAGAATTGCACTTTCCCTTCTTATAATTTGCACGCTGACGACTGCTGTTAACGGTCAGGAACTTGATCCATTCTCGCAGAAAGCGGTACAAAAGGGAGATGTAATCATCACAGCAAACTATGGTGTACCCAGCATCCTACGCTATTTCCTTAAAAAAGAAACTCCTGTGAATGATGTAGGACTAAGAGGCTCAGGCCCCTATTTACTCAAAGGCGCTTATATGTTAAGCAACAAAATTTCGATGAGTTTAAATGTCTCTTATAATTATACCAATGTCTATTGGTATCAAGATGGTTATCTAGCGGGAACTGGTTACAGTGAGTATGAATATGGAGCCAAGGCAAATGAACTTGGATTTAACCTGAGAGGCGACTATCACTTTATCAATAAGAACAAATGGGATGTATATGCCGGTATTGGGGCAGGCTATGGTTGGATCAGATTAAACACCTACACCCTTCATCCAAATGGAACATTTGATGTAGCCTATGAAATTCCAGACCCTTTGAGTTTTGAATTGACTGCAGGAGCTCGTTACTTTTTACACAAAAACATTGCTATAAATGCAGAAGCCGGACTCGGAAGAGTCTGGCTTCTGTATAGAAATTATTTTATTCCCGATGCCCTTGGGCAGTTGGGTTTGAGCTTTAGGCTATAATTGAACGGACATGGTGAAGTCCGACTCAAACTCCAATCTCGTTGCTGGGTCTATTGTATACTGTCCCATCGGGCCACGCTTTGTCGCTTCAATGATGACTTGTATAGAATCTGCATTGAAGAATCCTTGAATCTCGGTATTGGGCACGAGGTCCAAAGTCAACTTTCGCTCAGTATCTGGCCAATTATATTTATGGGCCACTAAGGTTGGGTTACTTCCATTTACACTATCAATACTAACCCAAATTGAATCAATAAAGCCTGTTGTCTGTGTTGCAGGTACATCAATACGCACCTCCAATCGGTCAGTGACAATCTTTGTTACATTAGAACGAGTAGCTCCTGTACAATGAGCTGATAATATAGAATCTTGGCTAGTTGCCACGACAAAACCTGGCAGTGTAACTTTTTGGCCAACCGGCGCCAATGGATATAGAGCAGCTGCGGTAGCATCAAATGTACCACCGTCTGCAATTGCGATTGGCAAATCAGTAGCAATGCCACTACCTGCTGCGCAAGGGTCTTGAGGCTCGTCTTTTTTACATGAGCTGATGCTCGCTATAGTAGCTATTATCAGAAGTATTAGGAGGATATTTTTCATATGAAATCAAATTTAGAGTCTAATTATCTAGATGACGCTTAATTGGGGTCAATTGTTAGTCATTAAGTGTAAATGAAGTCAAAAACTAGCAGTACAGCTATATTTCATATATCTCAGACAATACTATATCTTTGGTTCCATGTCGCAAAAGATTAAATTTTTAGCAACTATTTGCCTCTTATCAATATTCTCATTGAGTTCTAAAGCTCAAGATGAAATTATCGATGATGCCTATATCATGGGTTATGAAAAAGCAGACATACAGGTGATCAATTCCGATTTCTTCGGCGAATTAAGCTTCCCTGATATAGATGACAAAGTATGTGGATTCTATGACAGAAAATCAGGTAACTTCTATACTTGTGAATATGCAACGATTCGAGATATTGATGAAGATTGGATCTCTCCTGTAAATTCAAAATGCTGTGACGCGGTCGATTTTGACGCTAGGAGATATTATGGATCACTAACTGTTCAAGGAACTGTTGACTCTGTTGCTTGGGATGATTTAACTATTTATATGACAACTGCCCATGCAAGAGTTGTTATTGTAACGGATGAAAAAGAGATCGACGCATTCTACGAAAATTTTTACGAAGATGGTCGTTTAGGCAAATTGAATGTGGTGATTAAACTTGTGACTTATGATACCGTTGTAGAAAACAGAATGAGTCAAGCCAGAAATAAACCAACAAGAAAAAAACCAAAGAAGCTTATCAAGTTTCTTAGATTCTAAAATGGCAGTAAGCATACTCGCTGTTGAGACTTCTTGTGACGATACAAGTGCAGCCATCATTAAAGATGGGAAAGTCTGCTCAAATGTAATTTACGGTCAAGAAATTCATAAAAAATACGGTGGCGTAATTCCTGAGGCAGCTAGTCGACTTCACATCCAATACATATTACCAGTAATTAAAGAAGCCTTGATACACGGTCATTGCGATTTGAAAGATCTAGATGCGGTCGCTTACACCCAAAGTCCTGGACTCATTGGCTCACTATTGGTGGGTTGTCATACAGTGAAAGGCATCGCTCAAGTTTTAAATATCCCAAGCATAGCCGTCCAGCATTTACATGCCCATGTTCTGTCCAATTTAATTGACAAACCCAAGCCCAAATTTCCTTTCCTCTGCTTGACTGTCAGTGGTGGGCATACCCAAATTGTTATATGCAAAAGCCCTGCTGACCTTGAGATCATAGGCTCTACTATAGATGATGCCGCAGGAGAAGCATTCGACAAGACGGCAAAAATGCTAAACCTTGAATACCCAGGAGGACCGCTAATTGACCGGAATGCTCGCTCAGGAAATGGCAAGCGTTTTAGCTTTGCTAAGCCTAAGGTGGACGGCCTTAATTTTAGTTTCTCAGGCTTAAAAACATCTGTACTTTACTTCCTTCAAAAGCAGGAAGACAATTTCATCGAAACCAATTTGACCGACCTCTGCGCCTCCATCCAAGAGACCATAGTTGACATTCTTCTGAGCAAATTAAAAAAAGCCGTTGAGCAAACAGGAATAAAAGAAGTGTGCCTTGCTGGTGGGGTCAGTGCTAATTCCCAATTGCGACAAGATTTCATTTTGCTAGCAGAGAAAAATAAGTGGAATCATTACATTCCAAAATTTGAATATTGCACAGACAATGCCGGAATGATCGGCATGAGTGCTTGGTTTAAATACCAAGTTCAAGATTTCGCAGACCTTTCCACCACGCCATCCGCACGTGTGGAACTCAATTAAAATAATCAATAGGATTCAAGTAAAACATTTTTCGCCAACCTTGGGGACCGTTATCAATTCGCCATGGATAAGGAATCAATGTTTTGATGGTGTAATGCAAATGCGCAGCCTTACCCTTAGCATTTCCAGAATCGCCAACAGTTCCAATTTTCATATTATTAGAAACCAAGGCGCCTCGACTTGTTTCAATGGAATTCAGGTGCGCATAATAGTGTAGCCTCCATTTCGGACCGAGAATAAGCACATAATTTCCTCCTTTACCAGAAGTTCCAGTATGTAGAACAAGACCTGAACTTGCCGAACTTAGATTAGTTCCCTTTCTGGCGAAAATATCAACCCCCTTATGCGTACCTGAGCTCCCCCAAGGATAATACCAAAAAGAGGCTGGATTATAACTCGAACTCGATGCCCCTTCAACAGGCATTTGCAAGTTTTGTGGGACTATAAAACCAAGTAGAAAAATACATACTGCTACAAAAGCAAAACGTTTCGCAAGGCGCTTTAATATTCGCATCCTCTAAAAGTAGAATATGACATCTTAAGCTCTTCTTAAAATTGAATTACTAAGGTTAAGAAAATCCGAAATTTTATGATTTCTTATCCTTAGATCCCATAACACGCATCATATTCAAATTTTTCACAGGCGCCACAACTAAGGGAATATGTTCCAGTTGTACATTGGACATATCTAGTCCAAAGCTTTCTTCTTCGTGCAGACTAAATTTCTTCAAAAGAAAGTAAAGCTTCATAGTTATTCTTTTTCTTAGGGGAAGATCATTGTCATGTGAGAGAAATTTTGGCATTACAATGAAGCTAAAATCTCCTAGACCATCTGTATGCTCTAAGCCTATTGTAGACTCGTGAATATTAATTTCTTTAGATTCCAATAAATCACGAACAACCCTTCTAAACATTACGTCGATTCGCTGCTCTACTCTGAAGCCTAGATTGAAGTCCACGCGAATTATTTCATTTGGAACAATTTGTTTTACCAAATATTCAGAAGTGTAGGGGTCGTCTTGAGTATCTACATGAATAAACCAATAGATCAGGGCACGCTTTGGTTTTTTCATAAGGATAGAATTCACAATTTTCTCTTCTATTTCATTTGAATTATTTGCACTAGTCAAATAAATTAAGTGTGTCGCATAGGGCTCGATATCCTCATTACTTTGAAGGACTTGCAAATCGTGCACATATTCGTCTAGGCGAACAAAATTGACTAAAGAATTTTTAATCTTCCGTGCCTTATGCCACACATACATAACAGCAAATAAGAGGGCGGTTATGATGAAGGTGATATAACCGCCTTCAGGGAATTTTTTTATGTTAGAAATCAGGAAAATGCTCTCTATGAATAAAAAACCAATTAAGAATAAATAAATCCACAGAGCATTTACACGCTTGCGCACCATATAATGAGAGAATAAGATGGTGGTACTGATCATAGTCGTAATTATTGCTAAACCATAAGCAGCTTCCATATTAGATGAAGACCTGAAGTAAAAAACGACGAAGACACAACCCACAAATATCAACCAATTCATGCCCGGGATATAAATCTGACCTTTCTCATCGGATGGAAAGTTTATTTTCATCTTTGGCCAGAGATTCAATCGAATGGCCTCGCTGATGAGGGTAAATGAGCCAGAAATCATTGCTTGACTTGCGATGATTGCAGCCAAGCTCGCAATTATTACGCCTGGAATGACAAACCAAGAAGGCATTAAATCATAAAATGCATTGATGCCATTGCTTTGGCGGAAGGCATCTGTCAAAACTTTTCCTTCATAACTCGCGAGCAAATGAGCTCCTTGGCCAAAATAATTTAAAAGGAGGCAGGATTTCACAAAAATCCACGAATACCTTATGTTCTTCCGACCACAATGCCCTAAATCTGAATAAAGCGCCTCAGCACCAGTTGTACATAAAAATACTGCCCCTATGAGCCAAATAGCTTCTGGATAATTTGCAACAAATTGAATGGCATGCCATGGATTTATAGCTTCAAAAACCCTCAATTCTGCACCCAAATTCATCGCACCTAAAACACCTAGAAGGGAAAACCATATCAGCATAATGGGGCCAAATAGCTTTCCAATGGAGGATGTTCCAAATTGTTGAATGAAGAAAAATAGACATAAAATAGAAAGCACAATCAGCATTATGGTGCTTTCGGTTAAGTTGCGCAAAGGTTCCAATTCATGCAAGCCCTCAATTGCAGAAGTAATAGAAATAGGCGGGGTAATTATACCATCGGCCAGAAGAGCAGCTCCTCCAATCATAGCAGGAATAACCAACCATTTCTTGCGTCGTTTCACTAAAGCATAAAGAGCAAAAGTTCCTCCGGCTCCATTATTATCTGCTCGCAAAATGAGCCAAACATATTTTATCGTAGTTATTAAAGTGAGTGTCCAAATAATACAAGACAAACTACCTACAATTAAGGCATGACTTATTTCTCTATTGTGCGAAATGGCATTGAAAACATATAAGGGAGATGTTCCAATATCACCATAGATAATACCCATGGCAATAATCAAGCCTGCACTACTCAGCTTTGTGGTATCTAAATGTTTAGACATAGCTAACTCGAGGCACAAAGATAGATAGAGAAATGACGCAAATAAATGACTATTTTAGATTTTCATTCTATGAGATTTCAAGATATAGCTGGACATAATCAACTAAAAACCCAATTAATAGAATTAGTCAAAGCAGAGCGAATCCCACACGCCATGATGCTTAATGGAAGTGTAGGTACAGGAGGTTTTGCGATGGCGCATGCATTTGCTCAATACATAAACTGTACATCTCGCACGGCAGAGGACTCCTGCGGAGAATGCCACTCCTGCGTCAATATGACGACGCTAACGCATCCGGACTTGAGCCTAAGCTTTCCAATATTCAATCGAAAAATTGCTGTTGACAAAGATTCCATAAACTCAGAGGTGAAGAAGAAATCCGAAGAGAAATCAGTCTGTGCTTCTTTTATTAAAGAGTTTAGGAATTACATACTCGAAAACCCTTACGGAACCGTTCGCGCATGGTTTGATTCACTCGACGCCAGCTCTAAACAAGCAAATATTCCTAAGGCAGAATGTATTGAAATCGTAAAAAAGATGAGCTTAAAATCCTTCATGGGAGGATATAAGATACTTATAATTTGGCACCCAGAATACTTAAAGAAAGAAGGAAACGCCTTACTTAAGCTCATTGAAGAACCACCTGGCAAAAGTCTTTTCTTATTTGTTACGGAAGACATTGACAAGATACTCGGCACCATTCAATCTCGAACTCAGCTTTTCAAACTCAATCCACTTTCAGCACAGAACATAGAAGAGTATCTGATGAACAAAGGCGTCCCTAATGATCAAGCAAAAATATTTTCATTTATGGCGGAAGGCAATATGCAAAAAGCCCTCTCACTGAGTCAAGATGGCGACAGTAATTATTTCGAACATTTACGTGCTTGGATGAACGGGCTGTTTACAAATAATGCGCAATCCATTATACAATGGGTTTCTAATTCGGAATCCATGAGCAAGGAAGGTCTGAAGAATTTTCTTCTGTATACTACGCAACTTTTCGAGCACAGCATAAGAATGATGTGGATGACGAAAGAAGAGATTCATTTACCACTCAACGAAAGGAATTTTATTGACAAATTGATAAAAAATGGGATTGATGCCGAAGAGATTGAACAAATCAACCTCCTTTTGAGTGAGGCTATCTATCACATTGAACGAAATGTAAATGTTCGCACGATGCTCAGTGCAGTTTCAATGAATATGCAAGAAATTTTATTGAAAAAGAAACTTACTTCTTCTCGTAACTAGAAGGAACACTAAATGGCATTCTAAACTGCTCATTAAACTTTACTTTTTGAATATCCATCTCTAAACTTAATTTGGCTTTTGAATCTTCAATATTATAGACTCTTCTAGACGGTAACAAACGGCGTTCTTCCTTTGTATAGTCGCTCAACATTCCTAATATGTTGCTCACATAATTCCCTCTAAAAACCTGAAGTTGCATTTGTCGCAGCGTTGAATCACTTTTTTGATAGGTGAGCTTATTTATAAACTCTGGACCACGAATATCTATATTCATGATTCCCCCCACTCTATCAAGACTATAAACGTCACCGGAAAATGCAACAGGATTTCCCACAATAATTTCTTGGAGCGTGTTGAAGTCAACATCGATATTGATTAATTTTTGAATATCATTATAGCTATAGTCAAAATGTATTTTGTTTATTCGGTCGATAGCCTGAACTCGTACAGGAGTGATATAGGCACGGGCAACTTCTAAGCCCATAGCATTAATAGAAACCCAAATTGCACTATCTCGAGAAAGTTTAAAATTTGCATTAAACGACTGCTTCTTTCCTGCTTGAATGTAGCGCATTTTCGATTTCAATGAAATCGTTTCATACTCTATCCGACGAGCATTAATAATTTTCTCAGCATCTTCTTGCTTTTTCTCGGAAAGTTTAATCGAGTCAATGCGTGCCTTCTCTAAGACTAATTGTAATGAATCTTCAGGAGAGACTTTGACCTCTGAATCTATTTTGCCTTCAATTTGTTCTAATTTGTCTTTCTTCCTCCGAATCTTTTCTTCCTTCTTGGTAATTTTCTCTTCAGTCTTGTCGCGTCGTTTTATGAGACGATCCTCTCTTTTGCTGAGCTTCTCCTTCTTATTTTCATCAGGGATGAAAAAAGGAGCTACTTTACAACTGCTCACACTAAAAAGTAAGCATAGCACAAGAATTACAAGCTTATTCATACAACTTTCCTTCTGAGACTTTTTTTGGTAGTAAAATAGACCCGCCACCTCTTTTTTGAGCCTTTAACCAATATTCCATGGCCTTTTCTTTATCATTCAATTTAAAATAGGCATCGCCTAAATGCTCTAAAATGGTCGCATCAGAATAATTATCGGCTTCGGCAGCTTTTTGCAATTGCAGTTTAGCATTTTGGTAGTCACCTTTCTGATAAAAAATCCAACCGTAAGTATCCAAAAAAGTAGCCGAACCAGGACGCAATGCTAAGGATTTTTTAGACATACTAAGCGCTTCGTCCAATTTATCCTCTCTCAGCGAGAGGTAGTATGCATAATTGTTTAGTGTTGTCGGATTTTCAAACAGCTTCAATGATTCATCAAAATTAAAATCCGATAGCTGATATTCTTTTTTATTGAAATGAGCATCGCCTAAAGCCGAAAAGACTTGGGCTTTCAATTCTTTCTCCGGTTCCAAATTCAATGCGCTTTTCAAAGATTGAATCCCTTGATCATTCTTATCTTGTTGGATATAAGTCGTGCCTTGATAGAAATGCAATGCAGGATTGTTAGGGAAATAATCTAAAGCCTCTTCAGAAATTTCAATCACGCTGTCCAGATTACCCAAACTTGAATGTGCAAGGAGTAAATTCATCCAAGAGTCAAATTTTGACTTATCCTCTGAAATGAAATTTCTATATTCTTGAACGGCCTCTTGGGGTCTATTCGAATAAAAAAGCATTTCGGCATACATCTCTTTTGCGTCCGTACTTTCCGGATGCGTTTCGCGCATTGTCTTAATTAAAGGCAAGAGTTCGGTAGATGCAAAATTGCTGTCATTCGCCCTAGTCAGCAATGGCAGAAGTAAATTAATCTTGTATTGAACCTCCAATTCCTCATTGGCCATAATTTTACTCAACACTTTTTTATACTCAACACTATCCCCTTGTTGATAGTGATAGTTGGCCAATGACATTTGAACTTTCGGATCGTTCGGATTTTGTTTCAGCAGATCAGCATACATATCTTTTGCCTTCGTCTTATCACCCGACTCCTCGTAAATTTCTGCTATGATAGCCTGATACCTAGTATTGTTTGGATCAATTTTAATAAGCTTTTCAACTTCTGCAACAGCCTGCTTCGTCTTTTTTAATTTCTTTAGAAGCTCTACTTTTTGCAATACGACTTCTTCGCTTGCACCAATCTTTCCTTCCAGCAAGTTCAATGATTCAATTGCCTTGGCATGTTCGCCTAGATTATTATAAATGAAATACTGCTTATATAAATAAGCTTCTGACGTTTTTGGATTTGACTGAATGAGTCGTTTGTATATATCAGCTGCTTGTGCACCCTTTCTATTCCTAGAAAGGATATCGGCATATAATTCGGCAAAATATTTATTCTCGCCATCCAAACGGACGGCCTCTGCTGCAGAGCGCTCTGCTTTGGACATCTCAAAAGTTTGCATTTGAAGATTGGCCAAATTAAAGAATGCTGTAGCGTTCCCTCTATACTTTTTTACAAACTCAGAATAGAGCTGAATTGCTTGGCTTCGATCGCCGAGCAACCTCGCCTTTTCAGCCTTGAAAAATGCAGTGTATTCTTCTTTATTATCGAGAGCAGACTTGCCGTTCTCAGACACGGCAAGCTTTTCTTTTGTTACAGTTTTACTTACAGTACAACTTGCACTGAAGAATAAAAAGACTGAGATATAAAAGAGATGCTTTATCATTTCTTAAAAGAGTAATCGCCTAGGCTTAATTGTTCAGCCTGTGCTTGGCAATCTACATTATTTCCGAGTAATGAATTCGTAATTATACAATTCTTAACTAATGATTCTCTTCCTATGATTGATTTCGAAACGATGGCATTTTCAATTTTTGCCCCGGCTTCAACAGAAACATGCGGTCCCACAACTGAATTCTTGATTTCTACCCCATCCCCAATGAAACAAGGTTGAATGATGGTGGAATTTTCTTGGACTACATTTTTGCCCAATAAATCTTCAGATGATGCCTTATTGACCAGCATGCGCTCCATTGTGTAAAGAGTGTTATCCTTATTCCCACAATCTAACCACTCTTCCACCTCACCTGGATAATATCCGAGACCTTTTGCACGCATTGTTTCCATTGCATCAGTCAATTGATATTCTCCTTTCTTCATTATATTATTATCAATCAGGAACTGCATTTCGTCACGAAGATTAGCACCATCTTTAAAATAGTACACACCAATAATAGCTAAATCAGAAACGAATTCTTGAGGCTTCTCAACAAATTCAATAATCTTACCATCATCATCCAATCGTACTACTCCAAAAGCTTCTGGGTTTGCAACCTTATGTGTCCATATTATAGAATCCTTACTCATGTCCAAGGTAAAACTTGCTTTAAATAAAGTATCGGCAAAGGCTATGAAAACAGGTCCATCGAGAGAATCTTTTGCGCACAATAAAGCATGTGCAGTTCCCAGCGGTGAATCTTGATAATAGATTTTACCCTTAGCTCCAAAACTCGATGCAATATCAAGTAATTCCTTCTCGGCCTCTTCTCCAAATCGCCCTACAATAAATGCGATTTCCTCAATCTTTTGATCGATGGTCGATGCAATGTCTTCGACTATTCGATGAACCATAGGTTTCCCGGCAATAGGAATTAATGGTTTAGGTGTTGTAATAGTATGTGGTCTCATTCGAGTTCCACGGCCTGCCATTGGTATAATAATATTCATAATTTTCTATTTTCCTGTATGTCCATATCCGCCAGCACCTCTTTCTGTAGCTTCTAAATCTTGAACTTCTTCCCATAGAATTTGTTCGTGTTTAGCAACTACCATCTGGGCAATTCTATCGCCTGGCTGAATGGTCTGTTTTTCCTTTGATAAATTGATGAGCAATACTTTGAGTTCGCCTCTATAATCACTATCCACAGTGCCAGGAGCATTTAAAACAGTCAAAGCTTGTTTGAGTGCCAATCCACTTCTAGGGCGAATTTGAGCTTCTGTACCGAGGGGCAAAGCGATGAATAATCCCGTTGAAATCAGGACTCTCTCTAATGAAAGTAATTCTATGGGCTTTTCAATGGAGGCGTACAAATCTAGTCCTGCTGAACCCAGGGTTTGGTAAGCAGGTAAGTCATAGCCACTCTTATTAATTACTTGAACTTTCAACTAGAACAATTGCCGCGCAAAAATACGAGAAAGCCCTGACTATCTTAGGAGAATTATATCCCCTCTTTTCTTTATTGTTCGGCCATTATACATTTTGGCTTCTACAAAGTAAAAGAATGCAGATGTCGGCTGTTCCTCACCATTGAAAGTACCATCCCAACGCGCAAATCGATCTTGCGCTTCAAAAACAGCTTGACCCCAACGATTATAAATGATGAACTTAACATCCTCTACACAGCGATTATTGCTCAATTGAATGTAGTCGTTCAATCCATCTCCATTTGGAGAGAAAGCATTAGGAATAAAGAGATCAACACAGCTAGTATCTACCAATATGGTAGTGCAAGCAGTATCAGTACATCCATGATCATCCCAAACTTGTAGGCAATAAACCTGATTACGCCTTGGTGCAACGAAAGGATCTGGACAATTCAAACAACTTATTTTTTCGTTTGGAGACCATTGGTATTGACGATACGGCAGACCTAAAGTTTGAAGTTGAGTTGTGTCACCAACTAAAATCCCAATGGATGGATAAGGTGTTATACTCACAACAGGATTAGGGTGCATGCCAATATTCACAGATGTCGAACTCGTACAACCTTTCGCATCAGTGACGGTTACATTATAATTTCCTACACCTAGGCCTCCTAGGTCTGAAACTGTAGGACCATGATCCCACAGATAAGTATAAGGAGAAGTACCGCTAAGCGTAGTCGTTTCCGCGATGCCATTGTCTCGATCACAATCCGTCAATTCAGAATTGCTAATAGAAATGGTAGGCTGTGGATTTACGTTCAATGTGAAGCTTGTAGTATCTGTACATGCTCCATTAGTTACTGAACCGCTAACAATTACAGTCGATGCAGGACTTAAAGTCGTACTAGAAGTAGCACCTCCTGTGCTCCACCAATAAGTGTAGCCTGGGTCAGACGGACTTAAATTCAAGGTGCTGCTTTGCCCTTCACAAATTTCATTATCACCAGTAATTGTAGCTTGGATTGATGCTGTTACATCAACTGTTACAGAAGCAGTATCTGAACATCCATTCTCTGTAGCAATCACGGAATAGGCCGTTGTCACTGTTGGGGAAACTGTAATTTGGGGGCCCACCTGTGTGTTGCTCCAAAGGAAAGTAGATGTTGTTGGACCAGCGAACAATGTTGTTTGCTCGCCTTCACATAAAACACTATCTCCCGTCAAGGTCGCCACTGGATTAGGAATCACAACTACATCTTTAGTAATTGTATCCGCCCCATTTGCATTAGAAGCAATCAATTGTACTGTATGCGTTCCAGGCGTATTGAAACAGATGGTCGTTGGATTCTGGACCGATGAATTTAAAGGCACAGCTGTAGGGAAAGACCAATTCCAAATAATCGGAGCATTGATTGTTGAATCATAAAAATCTATGCAGGTACCGGCACAAATGGTATCATCACTAATTCCGAAATTAGCAATTGGTGGAGGTCCTGGTACGGCCGGCGGAATTGATACCGCACAAGATGCCATGTCTGAAACTGTTGATGTGGACTGCCCTACGGGAAGAAGGTTCACGGTATTACCTACAATCTGACCAGCATACATATTTGGATTGGTATTAAATGCGCAGACAACATAGTTTTTTACCATAGCAAATCCGCCGCCAGCAGTTTGCACAGGATTTCCGGTCATAATAATAGAATCTATGGGTACACCAGCAGAATTGTATTTGATGATCCATCCTGGAGATGTATTGGCTACACATCTAAAAAAATTATCTGAAGTATCTGTCACTAGGTCATATGGCCCTAAGCTACCTCCTAAGGTGGTCAACAAAGTGGCACCTCCAGCACCATCATATCGCCAAACTTGTCCATTGGCACCATACAGATTATAGATATAAGTTTTACCACCGCCTGGATTCACCAATGCCGTTCCACCAGATGAGTGACCAGAGGGGGACCATCCGGCTCCATTCCAATAATTATAATTTCCACCACTTACTGTATACCAGGTTGGTGAAGGAGTCGCCGCTGAAAAATTTGTACTGATGGAGAGACCACCACTTGGATTTACGGTTGGAGAATGTGGGAATGGATTCGTAGGCGGACTAAAAGGCAACTGCGGATCATAGGCCCAAACAGCGCCTCCATGATGCATAAAAACATAGTTGGAATCAGCACCACTGCAATTGGGTTGGGCAAGAGCAGAATAGGAGAGACTCAGGGTCAAGAATAGAAAAAGTAATTTCTTCATAGCAATTTATTTCCACGAACACATATTGATATATCGGCTTTCGATATATCTCATAGGGATTCAGCATGAATTTACGAACAAAATGTTAAATCAGAGGGCTTCACAGCACATAAAAAGGAGGATTTTACTTACAAATTAGAATACCAAAGAATGCGGTTCACATATTTACCCCAACGGCTGAGGTTCTTCGCAAGGTAAGCCTGCATACTCTCATAAGAATATTCCTTCCCTTTGCTCGGCGGATCGAAGGTTCTTGACTTTTCTAAATAGACCTGAACGTCTTTTGCAAACCAAGTCACATGCAATCGAGGGATTGCAATTCCTAATATCATTCCGGGCAATCCATTAAAAGACTCTGGCCCACCAGGCGCAATGATACCATCAGTATAAAAGGCAACGACCCAAATGCTATCCATGATAATCGTCTCTGCTCTTCGACAATTATAGCCGGCAATCGTCCGAAAGTCTTCTTTCAACTTCCAATCGAATTTCCTTAAACTGTCTTTAACTAAAAGCGTTTTATCATAAATTTCTTTTTGATTTATCATACGCTTATTGACATAGTCATTATGAACAATATTAGAATTGGCGGGTGTCGACATAAACATCATGCCGCTTTCTTCAACCCCATCTTCACCGGCTTGATACACACTTGCCTCAGTATTAAATGCAAGTTCGAAAACATCTATCTTATTACGATCTACTTTCGATTTGGCGCGATCAATCCAAGAAGAGCTTCCGAGCTTGCCCATATCATCCAATTGCTTATGAACATCGGTGTTGCGTTCATAGGTAATTTTCCCTCTGAACATAACGTCTGGCAAGGATTTTTGAGCATTCACACTAAGCACCAAGAAGGTAAATGTGATTATAGAAAATACTTTTTTCATCGTTCTAAAATTTTTTGTCTTTAATGTCTACCTCTGTGTCTATATCTGCGACCTCCATGTCTTCCGCCCTCTGCTCTCTCTTTTGCCATAGGACCAGAAAAGAAATTCCAATTGGCGCTCGCCATCCAATAGCGGCCCAAGGTGTTGTAGAAACTTTCAGTATTGTAGTTATTATTTGTAACCCTATCATACCCAATATTTTGGTTTAAAATATCCCACATACCAAAACGCAACTCTAAATTTTTGCTTTCCAATACGCGCTTTGAGGCATATGCATCCCAAACAAATCTGCTGAAGTTATCTGGATAAGGACTCACGGCTGGACGGAAGGTATAATCAATTGAAGTACCTATTTCTATATCTTTAGGCAAATAAACTCCAGCCTCAAAAGTGGGCACAAAACTCCAGTATGAAATATCCCGAGTAACTCCAACACGGTTTTGAGAAACACTATAGGCCACAGAAGGATCGAAGGAAATAAAACCTTTCTCTTCATCATTAAAACTAATGTTCGGGGAAATTGTTACCCCATAAGTATTTGTTCTGCTTTCTACTGAATTGACTATGGTTGGATTGGTATTCCAAGAAGCTGACAAATTGAGTCTCGTTTCCCATCCGTCATCACCCAACTTTGTCATCAATCCGGCCCATGAACTAGCTGAAACATTATAGCTTAAATTCTCATAAGTATTTACCGTTCTACCTTGAGCATCGAAAGTTCGACTAATTCCTACAGGGTTTAAACTATTGCTTACCATGGCGCCTGCCCACATTCCTTTTCCAGAGAGTGCCTGAAAACTAAAGTAGTTAATGCGCAAATTTTGTCGATATCCAATTTGAAGATTTGGGTTTCCTACAAAAACGCTTAGTGGATTATCATTGTTCTGAATCGGTTGCAATTGTTGCGGGCTTGGATTTGTTGTGCTTCCAGAATAGTTTACATCAATGCGTTTAAATTGACTAAACTTATAACGAAGCCTCAAGCTTGGAAATAGATTTATACGGTCATAGTCATAATTGATATCATTAATTCTATCGTACTGATCAAATTGAGCTAGAGAAACTGAAGTTCCAACAGTCAAATTAATTTTCTTTTTCTTGTATTTTATCTCAAAAACTCCGCTATTTCTGAGGATATTCATGTCAAATTGTGAACTCAAACTATCAATTTGATTTTGATAATTCCCTTCACCAAATCCAAGCGTATCAGTGGTTAAAGTAGACAAATCGCTATTATCATAACTGATGCCATATCCAATTCTCAAGAGGACATTTTTTCCAATGGGTTCTGTATAGGAAATTGAACCCAATAAAGAATTGGCCAAACTGTTGTAGTCTTTATGTTGGTCCGCTGGTAAGAGCGTATTTGAGCCACCAATATCAAGCAAATTAGTACTATTCAATGTCCCCAAACCTGTCTTTCTATTGTAAGTATGGATGGCATTTAAAGAAACTGTTCTTCCTTTCTTACCAAGTTTTCTATTCAGCGTCACATCATTGGTTACTCTGGTCAAATTTGTGCTATCTGTTCTCCCTCTCGTATTTCGACTTATGGGCACTTCATCCACGGCTTTGTTCAAACTAATTAGATTCGAAATGCTTTCTTTGAACTGTAATCGCGAATCAAATTTATATATGATGGCCGTTGAGCTATCAATATTCCATTTGTATCGACCATTGAGTTTATGAATATTTCTTGAACGAAATGACGAGCTCGTATCGTCTTGAAAAATTGTCCTGGTAGGCAAAATGGTTTCAGTATAATCTCGTCTGTCCAATTCTCTATTGAGCCTTCCGTAAGAATAATTTACACTGACTTCATGCTTTTTATCATCGAGTTTATTTGCGTAGCGTGCCCCACCCGTCCATGTTTTATTGATACCTGGTTTTGATCCATTTCGTCCCCAATTACCACCGAGATCATCATCATCTTCATCCGTAAAATATGTAGTAATCACTGCACCATCATCATCACCTCCGCGCCCAAACATTCTACCACTACTACCCGAACCGTATTGCATATTGTCTTGCCAACCTAAGCCCGTTTGGCCAATAGAATTCATAATTCCATAAAAGCTAATCTGTCTCTTTCCACGAAAAGAATTGGCCATCACTTGATTATTCCAGCGGTCTTCCCAACCCGCTCCTACTTCAGCCTTGCCAAATAAACCTTTATTCATATTTGCCTTCAACTTAAGGTTAATTGCTTTTTGCTCATCCCCATCATCGAAACCCGTAAATTCTGCTTGCTCACTTTTTAAATCAAAGACCTGAACCTTCTCGACAACTTTTGATTGCAAATTTTGTGTTGCGACCGTTGGATCATCGCCAAAAAATTCTTCACCATCGACAAGAACCTTCTGAACAGTTTCACCCATTACAGTAATTTTTCCATCCTTATCGACTTGCATCCCAGGCAAGACCTTTAAAAGATCTTCTACAACGGCCCCTTTTCTGACACTAAAACTATCCGCTAAATATTCAAGTGTATCACCACGCATTTGGACAGCTTCCTTAGAACGAATTATAACTTCTTTCAAGTAACGACCACGCTGGAAAAGATTAAACTGCCCCATTTTCATAGCGCCATCGTCTGTCTTTTCAAATTTTTCTACATAATCGACATACTTAGCATGTGCAAGCAGCAGTATATATTTTCCTGCGGGCACATCCTCTACTTTAAACTTCCCCTTGACATCAGTTCGGGTAAAGTTGACTAATGCACTGTCAGATTGATTGATTACAGTTACGGAAGCAAAAGGAACATTCTTGACCGCCATGGTATCACGAACATTTCCCTCTATGCTATTCTGTGCATTTGCAAACTGAAGACTGCAGAGACAAAGAATTAATATGTATAATCTTTTCATAGTCATTTCAAAGCTCAAAAGTAAGAAAGGACAGCTTTGAGGATTGTTAAATAATGATGAGTGGTCAATAGTCGTGATAAGCAGTTTTACTACCTTTGCATCCACTTGAAAGTCAAGAAGAACATATCCTTTCACACTTTGGGCTGCAAACTCAATTTCTCTGAAACATCTACCCTTAGAAGACAATTTTCTGAGGAGGAATATAATGTTCAGAAATCTAAGGAAGATCTTGATGTATATGTTTTAAATACCTGTAGTGTAACCAACAATGCAAACAAAGAAGCCCGACAAATCGTGCGGAAAGTTAAAAGGGCCAACCCAAATGCCACAGTGGTTGTTACAGGTTGCTACGCTCAACTAAAGCCAGAAGAAATTGCCGAAATTGATGGTGTAGATTTAGTCATTGGAGCTCAAGAAAAATTCAATCTAAAAAAACACTTAGACCAATACGACCGAGATGGCCTATCTAAGATTTGCAGCTGCGACATCGATACGGTTGAGGACTTTCATACTTCACACTCAATCAATGACAGAACACGCACTTTCTTAAAAGTTCAGGATGGCTGCGATTACAATTGTTCTTTCTGCACTATTCCTATGGCGCGGGGAAAAAGCCGTAGCGACACTATAGAAAACGTACTCAATAATCTGGAAGAACTTTCTAAAGGGGGAACGCAAGAGGTGATTCTTACGGGGGTAAACTTGGGTGATTTTGGAAAAGGGATGAGCGAAAAGCACACAGAGTCCTTTTTTGAATTGGCAAAAGCTATTGACCAGCAGGCAGCCATTCCGCGTTATCGCATCTCGTCTATCGAACCGAATTTATTGAGCGAAGAAATTATTGAATTGGTTGCACAGTCTAAGTGCTTCATGCCTCATTTTCACATTCCTTTGCAAAGTGGAAGCCCTGAAATTCTAGGCAAGATGCGCCGCCGTTATAGACGAGACCTCTATAGAAATAGAATTGAATTAATAAAAAAGAGAATGCCCCACTGCTCTATAGGAGTAGATGTAATCGTTGGCTTCCCTGGGGAAACGAATGAACATTTTCAAGAGACTCACGATTTCTTACATGAGTTAGACGTCTCCTATTTGCATGTTTTCACATATAGCGAAAGGGAAAATACTTTGGCAAATGAGATGCGTCCAATTATTCCAAACAGAACTCGGGATGAGCGCAATGCCATTTTAAGAAATTTATCGGATAAGAAATTGAATCATTTTAGGGAGCAATTCAAAGGTAAAAAGCGGCCTACTTTATTCGAACATGAAAATAAAGATGGTAAAATGTATGGCTATACTGATAATTACCTCAGAATGAGCACTTCTTTTGAGGAAATTCTAGTGAACAAGGTGGTTGATTGGACGGTGTAATTGGTATAAAAAAATAGCCCCACGAAACGCGAGGCTGAGAAAATCTTCGGCTTTTAGCCTTGTTGTGATTTGTCTTTCAAGTACAAATATAGAGAATTATTCCTTAAATTACTGCTTCAACTCGTTATGCACGAATGCATGACATTTATAAAAACACTATTATGTCTGACAAAACACTAGGAATTGATTTAGGCACCAACAGCTTAGGACTAGCCATTAGAGAAAACGACGAGATAAGCTGGTTCGGTGTTCGAATTTTCCAAAAAGGAGTAGGATTCAATAAATCAGGAGAATTTTCAAGAGCTGCCGAACGCACATCTCATCGGGCATCCAGAAGATTGTACAACGCAAGGAGATATAGAAAATGGGCCACGCTAAAGGTTCTAATTAAACACGACTATTGTCCCTTATCAATGCAAGAGCTAAATACTTGGAAGGATTATGACAAAGGCCGAAAGTATCCGATTGAAAACAAGCAATTTGACCAGTGGATAAAATTAGATTTCAATAAAGATGGCATTCAAGACTATAAAAGTCCGTATCAATTAAGAAAAGAGCTAATTGAAACTAAACTTGATTTAGAAAATATCCAAGACCGCCTTAAAATTGGCAGAGCACTCTATCATATAGCGCAAAGAAGAGGATTTAAAAGTTCTAGAAAATCAGGAGCAAATGAAAAAAGCTCTGTTTATGAAGGAAGCAAGGAAACGCCCACAGTTCCTGTGAATGAATATATTGAATTGATAGAAAAGCATGGCACACTTGGTGCCGCCTTAGCCGTTTTAGAAAATAAGGGAGAACGCGTCAGACAACGATATACGCTGCGAAAACACTATGAAGAAGAGGTCGTAAAAATTGCAAACTTTCAAAACATTTCTTTTGAAGAGGAGATTAGAAAAGCAATATTCTATCAAAGACCATTGAGAAGTCAAAAATGGGCTGTAGGAAAATGTACATTGGAAAAAAATAAAACACGCATCCCAATTAGCCATCCCTTATTTGAAAAATATAGGGCATGGTGCTTTCTAAATAATATTAAATTTCGAAAATCAGCTGAAGAGCATTGGGAACCACTGCCCATAGAAGTAAAGCAACAACTATTGAAAGATGAATTTTATAAGCTATCCCCTTCCTTTAAATTTAAGAATATCATTCAAAATTTGAACAAAAAAAAGTACTTCAAATTCAAAATATATCACAACAGCAAAAACGATTGCAATATTAATTTCAGCCCAGAGACAACTGTGAGTTCAAGCTATATTTCCGCTAGACTCGCTAAGGTGTTTGGTGAAAAATGGGAAGACTATACTATTGAAGTAAGTGGGAAAGACCATGCAAAAACTACTGTTTACTCAATTGAAGAAATATGGCACACCATTTATTCCTATGATGATGAAGACATATTTCATGACTGGTGTTCAAACAGACTAAAGACAACTGAAGAACAGCTAGAACAGCTTATAAAGCTCTGGAATTCTATTCCTCAAGGCTATGGTAATTTGAGCAAGAGAGCCATTACCAATATAATGCCTTTTTTAGAGGAAGGAATAATTTACAGTCGTTCAGTTCTTCTAGCCAAAATCCCAGATTTAATTGGAACAAAGACATTTAAGAAATCTAAGGACGAAATATATGAGGCTTTAGAAATAATCATACATCAAGTCAAAAGGCATAATCTATGTGCCAATATTACCAATAACCTCATTGCCTCATATCACAATTTGCCCCCTAGTGAAAAATTTGCCTATAAAGACTTTGATTACACACTCGATGCTACTGACCTCGAGAATATCGACAAGGGAATAATTAAATTCTTAGGCAAAAAAACTTGGGTTGCATATGAGAAAGAAAAACAACAAAAGTGGCTCGAATCAGTAAAAGAAATGTATCAATCCTTTTTTAAGGACAGCAAAAGATCATTTATCAAGAGAATACGGCAATATGATGAATTGCAATTATTTCTAATGGACAACTTTGATATCTCAAAGAAGAACGTTGAAAAACTGTATCACCCATCTCAGACTACCCTTTACCCTAAAGTAGCGTCAAATGATGACGGCCACTTTCTATTGCCAAGCCCACAGACCAGCTCTTTTAGAAACCCCATGGCTATGCGAACATTATTTGAGCTTAGAAAAGCTGTCAATGCGCTCATTAAAAACAATCTAATTGATGAGCATACAAGAATAGTGGTTGAAGTTGCAAGAGAATTGAATAATGCAAACGAGCGCAACGCAATTACTCGCTATCAAAAAAATAGAGAAACTGAAAATCAAAAATTTAGAGAAGAAATTAGGGCGCATTTAAAGACTGAAAGCATTAACGTAAGCCCAGAAATGGTTCGCAAATATAGACTCTGGATGGAACAGGAAAAAAAATGCATCTACACTGGAAAAACTATTGGTTTGAGCGATTTATTTAATGGCAATAAAATCGATTTCGAACACACTATTGCGCGATCGCAATCATTTGATAATACTCTCGCTAATCAGACCGTGTGCTTTTCAGATTATAACAGAGGAATAAAAAAGAATAAACTTCCTTGCGACTTACCTAATTATGAAAATGACACCGCAGATGGCGAAGCAATCAAACCAAGACTAGTAATTTTTGAAAAACAAATTCAAAAATTCAAGAAAAGAATGGAAGCTGCAAATAGTGCTGTAAAAGGAGCTTCAACACCTGATCAAAAAGACAAAGCCATTCAAAATAGACATATTGCCAAAATGCATGTCAGATATTGGAATGATAAATTATACCGCTTTAGAATGACTGAAATCAAGGAGGGCTTCAAGCGGTCCCAGCTAACAGACACTCAGTTAATATCCAAATATGCTCTACAGTTTCTAAAATCTGCATTCCAGCGTGTAGATGTACAAAAAGGAGCACATACATCGGATTTTAGAAAAATATTCGGGATACAAGAAAGAACGGAAGCTAAGAATAGAAGCAAACATTCTCATCATGCGATGGATGCCGCAGTCCTGACCTTAATTCCAAAAGGAAAAGCTAAGGAAGTAATACTAAAACAGTATTATAGCGCTTTGGAGAAAGGAAAATCATTTACAAGAAAACCATATCCCAATTTTAAATATGATACCATCGCCAAAATTGAGACCGAGTGCTTAATTAATCACTCTACGAAAGACCAAGCCTTAAATCAAACACGAAAAAAAGAGAAAGTAAGGTCTAAGACTTTATGGAAACAAGGTGACACTATTAGAGGTCGATTGCATCAAGATAGCTTCTACAGTAAAATCAGAGTGGTGGAACGTGACAAAGATGGAAAGCCACTGAGAAATGTAGATGGAACATGGAAATACCAAACTGGCAAAAAGGAGTATCAATTTGCTAAACGGCAAGCGGTTGAAAATATCACTGATCTTAAAAAAATAGTAGACCCACATCTTGCCAAGATGATTAGCAAGCAACAAAAAGGAAGATCTCTTGCGAAGACCTTAAAAGAGGGCGTATATTATTTAGATAAAAAGGGGAAGCCACTTCATAAAATACGCCATGTGCGATGTTGGTCTAAAGTAACAGAACCGCTTATTATCAAAAAACACTTGCATCAATCAAAGAAGGATTACAAACAATTTTATTTCGCACCCAATGACACCAATTATGCCTACCTACTTTATGAAGGCATTGTAAAAGACAAGCTCATTCGCAAATATGACATTATCAATCTGTTTGAAGCTTCTCAATTAATTGACTCTGAGCAAAAAGCTGGTTTTGAACATCCAAAATCTGTTATCATCAATAAAAAAGGGGATAGTATACCTATCAAGGCAGTTCTAAAACAAGGAGCTAAGGTTATTTTTTATAGAACTGAGAGAGAAGAAATTTTAGAATATTCAAGATCAGACTTTTCCAATAATTTATATCATGTATTGAAGTTTAGGAAGGACGGCTTAATCACATTTCAATATCATTTGGAAGCTAGGAATGAAGAACAACTAGCAATAGACTTTCCAGTTTTAGATTTTGGAAAAAGAGGTAGAAATGGATTTTCGGCCATTCAAGAAGAATTTATTGCTCCAAGACTATTACTCAGTCCTTCAAACTTCAATTTTATCATTGAGGGTATTGATTTTAAAATAGACGAAATAGGAAATGTAAGGCTTCATGATTAAGCGGACCATACATTTAGGGAGCCCATGCAGGCTAAATGTCAAGGATGCACAATTGCGCATTAAATATAGTCATGTAAAAGGCCAGGAAGGCATATTAGATAAAAAAGTGCCCATTGAGGATATTGCCTACCTAGTCCTTGAACACCCACAAATTAGTATTACCCACCCCACCCTTACAGCCCTACTGGCTCATAAGGCCGTACTGATTAGTTGCAATGACAAAATGATGCCAATGGGCATGATGCTCAACTTAGATAGTCATGATGTCCAACAAGAACATTTCCGCTATCAAATAAACGCTAGTACTCCACTGAAAAAGCAGTTGTGGCAACAAACCATAGAATATAAAATTCTAAATCAGGCTGCGCATCTTGAATATTGGGACGTGCCTCATCAAAATCTTCTAACCCTTGCAAAGCATGTGAGGAGTGGTGACACCGATAATCGCGAAGCTGTTGCTAGCTATTACTATTGGGGGCATTTATTTCCAGCATCTTGGGAATTTAGCAGAAAACGAGAAGGACGGGCACCCAATAATTTATTGAATTATGGCTATACTATTTTAAGAGCGATCACAGCGAGAGCACTAAGCGGCAGTGGATTGTTACCTACTCTTGGGATATTTCATAAAAACAGATACAATGCCTACGCATTGGCAGATGACGTAATGGAGCCCTACAGACCCTTCGTTGATTTTATTGTTCGCAGTATTGTTTCACGCACATCTCACGTTAGCGAGCTAAACAAAGAACTTAAAGCGGAATTGCTCAACCTTCCTATCCAAGATGTCATTATTAATAATAAGAAAAGGCCCTTGATGATTGCCATGCAAGAAACTTGCGCTTCGCTAGTGCGCTGCTTGAGAAAGGATTCTCGCAAAATCACCTACCCTACCTTTTATGCAAATAAATGAACGTTTTAATGCTTATAGAATCATGTGGGTTTTAGTTTTTTTTGACCTTCCAACGAACACAAAAAAAGAGCGTAAACAGGCGCAACAATTTAGAAAAAAACTCCTGAAAGACGGCTTTAGAATGTTTCAATTCAGCATTTATTTACGGCATTGTCCCAGTCGAGAAAATGCTGATGTGCACAAGAAACGAACTAAAAAAAATCTACCTCCAAAAGGACATGTAGGCATTTTGCAGATAACGGACAAACAATTCTCAAAAATGGAAATTTACTATAGTACCGAGAAAATAGAAAATGATCCTGGCCCCCAACAGTTAGAGATGTTCTAAGAATAAAAAAATACCACTATATGAGGTTCATATAATGGCATTTAGTCATTTTTTATGTTCTAAAACCATCTAGAACTCAACAAAATCAGACCATTCAGCCATCCCTGTTGTGTCATCCTAAGTTAAGAACAAATTTGAAAGCAAATCACAACATGACTTGCTCAGCATAGTGTGCTGGCATCGTTGTGTCATCCTAAGTTAAGAACAAATTTGAAAGCAAATCACAACTGAGTAGTATGTAGAACATATGTACGCCTTGTTGTGTCATCCTAAGTTAAGAACAAATTTGAAAGCAAATCACAACTACCCAGAAGCGCTTTGCTCACGATACTCAGTTGTGTCATCCTAAGTTAAGAACAAATTTGAAAGCAAATCACAACTGGTCTGCATCTTTTACTGAAAAGAAACCTGTTGTGTCATCCTAAGTTAAGAACAAATTTGAAAGCAAATCACAACATACCAGGAATAAAGGCAGAGAGTGTTTGGTTGTGTCATCCTAAGTTAAGAACAAATTTGAAAGCAAATCACAACTGGCCTTACAAGTTTTTAAGGCTTTGAGTAGTTGTGTCATCCTAAGTTAAGAACAAATTTGAAAGCAAATCACAACTATTGCCCCCCTGCATTTTCATAGTACACCGTTGTGTCATCCTAAGTTAAGAACAAATTTGAAAGCAAATCACAACTCCGGGCTGCCAAATACATCGCTCCAGGGGGTTGTGTCATCCTAAGTTAAGAACAAATTTGAAAGCAAATCACAACTACTCATACACATTGGCGAGGACACCATTTGTTGTGTCATCCTAAGTTAAGAACAAATTTGAAAGCAAATCACAACATTTACTCTGTTTTTATTTAAGATGAAATCGTTGTGTCATCCTAAGTTAAGAACAAATTTGAAAGCAAATCACAACTTTCAGGAGAGTAGGGTGTCGCTTCTTTCAGTTGTGTCATCCTAAGTTAAGAACAAATTTGAAAGCAAATCACAACCCTTCATACGCTCTGCCTGAAGCATACTCGGTTGTGTCATCCTAAGTTAAGAACAAATTTGAAAGCAAATCACAACCAGTCAATGATTATTGCATTCATTATTGGTGTTGTGTCATCCTAAGTTAAGAACAAATTTGAAAGCAAATCACAACTTGTAATTTATATACTCAGGCAAATATGTTGTTGTGTCATCCTAAGTTAAGAACAAATTTGAAAGCAAATCACAACAGCTTCGCTGAATTTTTCGCAGTAATTATGTTGTGTCATCCTAAGTTAAGAACAAATTTGAAAGCAAATCACAACTATCGGCCAATGCGCCTAATTTCTCCAGCTGTTGTGTCATCCTAAGTTAAGAACAAATTTGAAAGCAAATCACAACTTCTCGGGTGAAATTGACTTTTCAAATATCGTTGTGTCATCCTAAGTTAAGAACAAATTTGAAAGCAAATCACAACTATTTTCTTTAGTTACTGAGACTACTTTCTGTTGTGTCATCCTAAGTTAAGAACAAATTTGAAAGCAAATCACAACTGGGCTGTGTGCGTCTTAGAGATCGAAATCGTTGTGTCATCCTAAGTTAAGAACAAATTTGAAAGCAAATCACAACTTTTGAAGGTTTCTTTTAAAATGGTATTAAGTTGTGTCATCCTAAGTTAAGAACAAATTTGAAAGCAAATCACAACTTCCGTTTCGTCGTGGAAATCCGCTTCGTTGTTGTGTCATCCTAAGTTAAGAACAAATTTGAAAGCAAATCACAACTTATATGTGTGACCCTAATGTAACGTTGGCGTTGTGTCATCCTAAGTTAAGAACAAATTTGAAAGCAAATCACAACTCATCCGTAAAGACAAAGACGGTGACATTAGTTGTGTCATCCTAAGTTAAGAACAAATTTGAAAGCAAATCACAACTGTGGGCATTGTCGTCGCCTCCCCTTGTAAGTTGTGTCATCCTAAGTTAAGAACAAATTTGAAAGCAAATCACAACGCTGGTGTTCTTACTCCTTTGGCATCTTCGTTGTGTCATCCTAAGTTAAGAACAAATTTGAAAGCAAATCACAACATTGGCTCTATTATAGGTTTGTTCTATAGGTTGTGTCATCCTAAGTTAAGAACAAATTTGAAAGCAAATCACAACCAAAATAGAGAGCGCATTTACCTTGTCGGAGTTGTGTCATCCTAAGTTAAGAACAAATTTGAAAGCAAATCACAACTTCAAGCCATATCACTCACTCGATCGACCAAGTTGTGTCATCCTAAGTTAAGAACAAATTTGAAAGCAAATCACAACACAGAAGCTTGAGTCTCCTCAGTAACTTCTGTTGTGTCATCCTAAGTTAAGAACAAATTTGAAAGCAAATCACAACATGCTCGATTGGTTTTACCTTCCTTCAAATGTTGTGTCATCCTAAGTTAAGAACAAATTTGAAAGCAAATCACAACATAGTGTCCTCCGCTTGCCGTTCTCGGCTTGTTGTGTCATCCTAAGTTAAGAACAAATTTGAAAGCAAATCACAACTCCAATGTGATGAGGCGGTTGATCAGTTGCGTTGTGTCATCCTAAGTTAAGAACAAATTTGAAAGCAAATCACAACCTGCAGAGAATGCTTTTTATAATTATGATGGTTGTGTCATCCTAAGTTAAGAACAAATTTGAAAGCAAATCACAACTTGTTAGTTGTTTTGATTGCGGTTTGTAATGTTGTGTCATCCTAAGTTAAGAACAAATTTGAAAGCAAATCACAACTAAGGCTGTTCAACTAATTTCATCGGTCTAGTTGTGTCATCCTAAGTTAAGAACAAATTTGAAAGCAAATCACAACGTGCGCCTCCTTGTGATTGAGCTGTTGTTAGTTGTGTCATCCTAAGTTAAGAACAAATTTGAAAGCAAATCACAACTGCAATTTGGTTGCTCGACTCTTATGGATTGTTGTGTCATCCTAAGTTAAGAACAAATTTGAAAGCAAATCACAACGAGTGCAGAAGAGTTACGAGGTCAAATGGGTTGTGTCATCCTAAGTTAAGAACAAATTTGAAAGCAAATCACAACTATGTGCAGGCAGTTATATCAGCAGCAGCAGTTGTGTCATCCTAAGTTAAGAACAAATTTGAAAGCAAATCACAACATAGTAGTTTGCTGTTGTAAAATATCTCTAGTTGTGTCATCCTAAGTTAAGAACAAATTTGAAAGCAAATCACAACACTAAAACCATATCCCTTTTTTGGGATTCGTGTTGTGTCATCCTAAGTTAAGAACAAATTTGAAAGCAAATCACAACGCTGTTCGCCTTTAATTCTGTCGTCTTTCAGTTGTGTCATCCTAAGTTAAGAACAAATTTGAAAGCAAATCACAACATCCACTCATTTGCATAATTCTTGTAAAAAGTTGTGTCATCCTAAGTTAAGAACAAATTTGAAAGCAAATCACAACTGCCGAACTCTCTTATATTGCTTGGCAATGGTTGTGTCATCCTAAGTTAAGAACAAATTTGAAAGCAAATCACAACAACAACTGATCACTCGTCCAGTGCACCGGAGTTGTGTCATCCTAAGTTAAGAACAAATTTGAAAGCAAATCACAACCGGGTGACAGTGATATGTATTTTATTGCTAGTTGTGTCATCCTAAGTTAAGAACAAATTTGAAAGCAAATCACAACAAATTCCTCTTCTCATTCCAACAGTCACACGTTGTGTCATCCTAAGTTAAGAACAAATTTGAAAGCAAATCACAACAAACGTACGTGAGTTACTGAACTTAGTCTAGTTGTGTCATCCTAAGTTAAGAACAAATTTGAAAGCAAATCACAACTAGATCCGGGCATAAATAGGAATAGAGCCTGTTGTGTCATCCTAAGTTAAGAACAAATTTGAAAGCAAATCACAACGTCGTGGCTCTTATCTGTTCAATCTCTTTTGTTGTGTCATCCTAAGTTAAGAACAAATTTGAAAGCAAATCACAACAGGAGCGACTAAGGAAAGAACCGATATAGCGTTGTGTCATCCTAAGTTAAGAACAAATTTGAAAGCAAATCACAACGGAGCGAAGAAATGTTAGATAGCACTTGCTGTTGTGTCATCCTAAGTTAAGAACAAATTTGAAAGCAAATCACAACTCGGTGTGCTTCAACTATGCAAGTGTTCCAGTTGTGTCATCCTAAGTTAAGAACCCTCCTTCGGCGGGCAGGCAAATTTGAATTCGAGCTTGCGAGACTCACGACTACATTAAAAAAACATTGAAAAGGAGTAAAGCAAATCACAACTTTGAAGGTGTTTCAAAACAACAGGCCAATGTTGTGTCATCCTAAGTTAAGAACAAATTTGAAAGCAAATCACAACTGGGTGGTGGTGGGGGTGCTACTCTCTCTTGTTGTGTCATCCTAAGTTAAGAACCCTCCTTCGGCCTTTAGATTAGCTTTTGATAATACACCTATTAAATATTCTCTTTGTTCTTGATTAAATTAAAGCTTAGATAATAAAAAAAAGAATGGGGTGAACTTCACCTGCGGCTAGATTTGTAGATCCAT
>Ga0209187_1000096_pt1 | contig 198458 bp, 179 predicted proteins | sample BantaG_FD_187430 | JGI IMG/M metagenome (GOLD analysis project Ga0209187, IMG submission 187430) | Marine algal microbial communities from Bantry Bay, Ireland - BantryBay_4 metaG (SPAdes) (version 2) | ecosystem: Host-associated > Algae > Red algae > Unclassified | place: Bantry Bay, Ireland... | reverse complement strand
GACATCATCATCTGGGCCGACACCTGGAACGAAAACCCGCGCCCCTACATCTGGCACAAAACCGCAAACGAAATCCTCCAATCACTCGGAAGACTTCTCAACCGCTTCAAAGACTCAGGACACTAGTGCCGCGTCAGACAATTTTTGCGTTTCGCCGGACCGGATCACCGCTCGCGTTGTTGCCAACTCAACAGGGGCCCCACCCTGTCATCGATTCGGCGCCTAGCGAGCGAAGATCCTGTCCCCGCGCCGACACCCCGAACGTTGCCAGACGCGGCACTAGCGGCGGCCGCGGGTAGTGGCCCAGATGGTGGCGATGTAGGCAATCGAGGTGGCTGCTGCGGCGACATAGGTCAGAGCCGCAGCGGTAAGCACTTTGCGGGTGCCCTCGCGTTGTTCTGGGTCGGTGAAGCCGAGCTCTTCCAAGTTGTCCATCGCTCGCTTGCTGGCGTTGAACTCAACCGGCAGGGTCATCAGCTGGAAGACCAGCGTTCCTGCCAACAAGAATGCACCCCATCGCAACAGGGTGCCGCTTCCCAAGAAGATGCCGCCCATGAACAGGTAGGGCGAGAATCGGCCGCCGAACGCCGCTACGGGAACCAGGAATTTGCGCAGCTTCAGGCGGATATCGTCTCGATAGTCCTGAATGGCGTGGCCGGCCTCGTGGGCGGACACGGCCATGGCCGCAATGCTGATGCTGTCGTGGTTCGTTTGCGAGAGCCGCAAAATGTCCTTGGTCGGATCGTAGTGATCAGTCAAGCTGCCCTTGACTCGCTCGATCCTGACGTTGGTGATGCCCTTCATCTTCAAGATGGCGGCGGCAGTTTGAGCTCCGGTGATCTGAAAGGTGTTCGGCACCTGGCTCCACGTTGCATAGGTGCGCTTGAGCCATTGCTTGACCAGCCAAGAACCTCCGAAGGCCACACCCGCCACGATGTAGACGAAGGCGGTGCTCACGACTCCAGGGTGTCCTGAACGTCGGAGTCCACGGTGATTGGCGAGTCGCCATCGTCATCGTCATCGCCATCGCCATCGTCACCGTCATCGTCATCGAGGCCGATGGCTCCGGCGACGCGTTCGGCGGCGTCTTCGGCGTAGTCGTCGATCTGTTCCATCAAGTCGCCGATCTCGGCCCCGGCGGCTTGGAACGTGGCGATCAGTGCTTCTTTGATGAGCTCGGCAATGGCACGAACATCGGCTTGCACGGCATCGTCTTTGGCGGCGTTGCCGAACGAGTCGAACGCGTCGGTCACCTGGCCGGCAAGCTCTTCGAACGCGTTCGAGGTGTCGCCCTCGGCCCGCTCGTCGACGGCATCATCTCGTTCCTGCTCGAGATGCAGCTTGAGCTTCAGTCCCAGCGACTCGACCTTGTCGGCCACGTCTTTCCAGGATTCTCTTACGTCGGTCATGTGTTTCTCCTCAAAGGCGATCTTGTGTTCACTATCGCATGAAACGCTCGACACGACGACGGAAACAGCTCGGCGGGCTCGCAAGCTACCCTCGCCCGGTGGCTTGGTACGAGGCAGTCCTGCTCCTCTTGGGAGGCGCGTTCGCGGGCGCAGTGAATGCCATGGCCGGCGGCGGTTCGATGCTGACCGTGCCGCTTCTGGTGCTGGCCGGTGTGCCGGGGGTGGCCGCCAATGGCTCGAACCGCGTCGGCATCTTGACCTCGAACGTGTCGTCACTGCAGTCCTACCGCAGCGAAGGCGTGAAGGTCCCGAAGAATCTGGTGCCGATCATCGCCCCGGCGATCATCGGCTCGCTGGTGGGCGCCTACGGAATCAGCCGACTCACCGACGAAGCATTCGAACGTGTCTTTGGTCTGATCATGATTCCATTGATCCTGCTCACAATCTTCAAGCCCAAGGTCGACACCGACACCAAACCGTGGTCACGCAACGTGACCGTGGCCGTGTTCTTCGGCATCGGTCTCTACGCAGGCGCGATCCAAGCTGGTGTGGGGCTGGTGCTGCTTGCGGCGCTGAGCCGATCCGGCTACGACCTGATCAGTGCCAACGTGGTCAAGGTCATCCTTATCTTCTTTGCCACCGTGATTGCGCTGCCCGTGTTCATCATCCAGGGCGAAGTCGAATGGGGACCAGCGATCCTGCTGGCCATCGGCCTGACCTTGGGTGGATGGATCGGCGCCAAGTTTGCAGTACGTGGCGGCGAGAAGTGGATTCGCATCGTCATGGTCATCGCCGCACTAGCACTCGCTCTCAACCTGCTCGGCTTCTGGGACTGGCTCTTCTAGGACACTGCGGGTACTTCGGGCCGACCGGCTACTCCTGGGCTACCAGCAACTCATCGATCATCGCGTTCGCAGCACTAGCGTCGGCGAGATCGCCAATGGTCAATGCCACCGATGGGTACGGTTCGAAGAGCTTTTTGATGAACGAAGCAAGCACATCTTTCACCTCATCCAGGTCGAAGCTCGTCAGCCGGTCGATCTCGATGACCGGGACCGCCAACACTTTGTGATCGATCACATCGTTCTCGAACTGTTCGAGTAGACCAATCAGATAGCAGTCGACAACCTCACCGGACTTCAGCGGCCGCTCACCGAGCACAAAGCAGTCGAGGCATTCGCCGTCGGCGGCGACGATGCCTGGCAGGAACCCGTACGCATAGGGGTATGGCGCGTTGACCTGGTGCTCAGAGATGGGTACGAGACGAACCTCGTCATGACGAATCCTCGTTTCCGCCCCGGCGGGGTTCTCTATAAATACCTGCCGCACTGGTTGCAATGTCAAGGACGATCCTTTATTGCATGCCCCGACAACGGTGGGCCATCAGGGCTAGCTCGTCGTCAGCTCGCGGCTTCGAGTGCTCGCTTGGTGAGCACCTGCGCCAGGTGGCTTCGGTAGGCCGGGTCGGCGTTGTTGTCCGATGGTGGTTCGGCGCCGTCGGCGGCGAGTGCGGCTGCGTCGGCGACCGATCCTCCCCCAGCGAGCGCGGCTTCTGCAGCCGCCGCTCGAACCGGCGTGGATCCCATGTTCACCAGCGCAATGCCCTTGCCGCCATCGGCGACGGCAACGCCGACGATCGCCCAGTCCTGGGCTCGACGGTTGAACTTCTGATAGTTCCAGCCACCGGTGTTGGCCGGTACCTTGACCTCGATGATCATCTCGTCGGGCGCCAGCACCGACTCGAAATAGCCGGTGAAGAAGTCGGTCGCTGCGATCTCACGCTGACCGTTGGGACCTTGGGCAACGATCGTGCCACCGAGGGCCAGGACCGCCGCCGGAAGATCCGACGCCGGATCCGAATGCGCCAACGTGCCACCCAAGGTGCCGCGATGGCGAACCGACGGGTCACCCACCAATGCTGCAACATGGCCCAGCAAAGGAGCTGCCGACGCAATCACGTCGCTCGCCTCGAGCTCGGCGTGCTTGGTCATGGCACCGATGGTGACATGGCCATTGTCCTGGCGGATATAGGACAGGTCGTTGATCCGACCGACGTCGATCAACTGCGTCGGCGCAGCCAGACGAAACTTCATCATCGGGATCAACGAGTGACCGCCGGCGAGAAGCTTGGCCTCGTCGCCGTATTCGCCGAGCAGCTGGATTGCGTGCTCGGCATTCTCGGCGACCGTGTAGTCGAATGCTGCGGGAATCATGCTGCACCTCCGTTGATGGCATTCCAGATTCGTTGTGGGGTTGCTGGCATCTCGATATCGGTGACGCCGTAGGGACTCAGTGCATCGCAGACTGCGTTGATCACGGCCGCAGCCGAGCCGATCGTGCCCGCCTCGCCCACGCCTTTGACTCCCAAGGGATTGGTCGTCGACGGCGTGACGGTCGAATCGAGTTGGATGTTCGGCATCTCCATCGCCGATGGCACCAGATAGTCCATGAGTGACGGGTTGGTGATGTTGCCGTCTGCGTCGTAGACAGCTTCTTCGAACAGCGCCTGGGCAGCACCCTGCACGATGCCACCGTGTACCTGGCCCTCGACGATCAACGGGTTCACCTGAATGCCGCAGTCGTCGACGCCGATGTAGTCGATCAGATCGATGCCACCGGTTTCGGTGTCGATCTCCACGACCGCCACATGTGTGCCGAAGGGGAACGCAAAGTTGGGCGGGTCGAAGTTGACTTGTTCTTGCAGATTGGGTTCCATGCCGTCGGGCAGATCATGGGCCGCAAAGGCAGCAAAGCCCAGCTCTTGGATGTGCACCGACTTGGACGGTGAACCCGCCACCGAGAAGCTGCCGTCGACGAACTCGATGTCTTCGGGCGCAGCCTCGAACTGGTGGGCAGCAATGAGCTTGGCCTTGTCTACGACCTTGTCGGCCGCCATGGCAATGGCGACGCCACCCACGGCCAGCGAGCGAGAGCCATAGGTGTCGAGCCCGAGCGGACTCAGCGCCGTGTCGGAGTGCAGGACCTCGACGTCGTTGGGGTCGATCCCCATCTTCTCGGCGATGATCTGTGACCATGCCGTCTCATGGCCCTGGCCGTGCGGGGTCGAACCCGACACGACCTCGACCTTGCCGGTCGGCAACAAACGCACCGTGGCATGTTCCCAACCGCCAGCGCCATAGTTCAAGCCCCCCAGCGCTCGTGATGGCGCCAGACCGCAGATCTCGACATAGGTACACATGCCGATACCGAGTTGCTTGGCTTCACCGGCGTCGCGACGGCGAGCCTGTTCGGTGCGCAGCCCGGCCACATCGGCCATCTCGAGGGCACGATCATGAGCCGGCTTGTAGTGACCAGAGTCGAAAGTGAGCGTCGACGCAGCATCGAAGTTCTCGAAATGCTCGCCGCCATTGATGTAGTTACGGCTGCGGATCTCTTCGGGGGTGATTCCAACCTTGCCTGCCATCATGTCCATGATGCGTTCGATGGCGTAACTGGCTTCGGGTCGACCCGCGCCGCGGTAGGCGTCGGTCGGCGTCAGATTGGTGAAGTACCCGTCGCAGCTGAACGACAGGTTCGCAATGTCGTACACACCGGTGTACAAGAAGCTACCGAGCAGCGGCACACCCGGCGTGATGAGCATCATGTAGGCGCCCATATCGGCATCGAGATGCACCTTTACTGCCGTGACCTTGCCGTCAGCGTCGGCTGCTGCTTCGACATGTTGGATCTGGCCGCGTCCTTGATGAGATGCTCCGGCACCTTCGGAACGTTGCTCGGTCCAACGGACCGGCAAGCCGAGGTGATTGGCCAGCGTGACCGCAAGCAATGCATCGGCATCGACGTTGAGCTTGCCGCCGAAGCCGCCTCCCACGCTGGGGGCAATCACTCGGATCTTGTTCTCGGGAATGCCGCTGGTTGCGGCGATCATGACCTTGAGAATGTGCGGCACCTGGGTGGCCGAGTAGAAGACGATCTCGCCTCCGGCAGGCGACGGCACGGCCAAGCAGCCACGCGGTTCCATGGGCATGGGCAGAAGCCGCTGCTGCGTGAACGTGGCCCTGACCGTGTGCACTGCGTCGGCGAACGCGGCAGCGGTGCCTTCGGGGTTGGGGTCGAGCGGCCAATGAAATGCCTTGTTCGTTTCCAGATCGCTGTGCGCCATTGCCTTGCCGTCGACGGCATCTTGCAGACTTGCTGCGGCTGGCAGTGGCGTGTAGTCGACCACGACCTGCTCGACGGCATCGGCCACGCTGTAGCGATCGCTACACAGCACCACGGCCACGATGTCGCCCACATGCTTGGCTTCGCTGATCGCCACCGGATAGTGCGGCGGATTGACCATGTCGTCGGTCACCGGCCAGGCGCAGGGCAGCGGGGCCTGCCACAGACCCATCTCCGACAGCTGCGCCCCGGTGAGCACGCTGTGAACATTTGGCATGGCCTCGGCGGCGCTGGAGTCGATCGAATCGATGGTCGCATGGGCGAACGTGCTGCGAACCATGCCCATCCACAGCTGACCCGGCGCCTTGATGTCGTCGATGAACTGGTTTTCACCAGTGAGGAGTTTGGGGTCTTCTTTGCGCAGCATGCGCGTTCCGAAGCCGCCCTTGGTTGGTTCCATCGTGGCGGTCATGCTGCACCTCCGGCGGCGCTCTGGACGGCCTTGACGATGTTGTGGTAGCCGGTGCAGCGACAGAGATTGCCCTCGAGCCCCTCGCGAATCTGGTCTTCGGTCGGATTCGGGTTCTCGTTCAGGAACGACGTTGCTGCCATGACCATGCCTGGTGTGCAGTAGCCGCACTGCAGCGCGTGGCACTGCTGGAATGCTTCTTGCATGGTGTGCCAGTTCTGGTCGCCGGTGGCCGAACCGTCTGCTTGTGCTTGGCCGGCAAGACCTTCGATCGTGGTGATGGCTTCGCCTTCGGCCTGCACGGCGAGCATGGTGCACGACTTGACCGACTGGCCACCGACATGCACGGTGCACGCACCACACGACGAGGTGTCGCACCCGATGTTCGTGCCGGTCAGGCCGACACCGTCGCGAATATGATGCACGAGCAGCGTGCGCGGCTCGATGTCATGGGAATGGCTGGCGCCATTCACCGTCATGGATACCTGCATGAACATTCCCCCGAATGAATCTGAGTTACAACAACGTGGACTGTTGCTGCCGACACCGTTTTAGCTCATCGGGGGACGCCGTGCTCAGCGAGCCAACCAATCGTCGATCAAGGCACGGGCGATGCTGGCACGAGGCGGAATATTTGGCAGGTCGTCTTTGGCGAACCATTGAGCGTCGGCGATTTCATCGGGCGCAGGCGTGATATCACCGCCGGCGTAGGTGGCGAAGAAGCCCAGCATGAGCGAGTTGGGAAATGGCCACGGCTGGCTGTCGAAGTAGCGAACGTTCTCGACGAAGATGCCGACTTCTTCCAGGATCTCGCGGTGCACGCAGTCTTCGAGGGACTCCCCCGGCTCGACGAACCCGGCCAAGGTCGAATACATCGGCTTCGGGCCCCGCCACGCCACGTTCGTCGCCAGCAGCGCTCGACCATCGCGATGTTCGACCAGCATGATCACTGCCGGCGACAGCCGCGGGTACGACACCAGCCCGTCATCAGGGCACTTCATCGACCGCTCGTTCTCGTGCATCTCCATCTGCGCCCCGCATCGTCCGCAGAACTGATGGTCGCGATACCAGTCGGTGATCTGGGTGGCTCGGCCAGCCACGTTCCAGATCGCAGGATCCAACGTTCCCAACAGCCGTCGTAGGTCCGAGAAAATCAACCCCGGGAACGGCGCATCGAATGGATCGAACTCGTCGGACACCTGACCGGTCCACCAGTGGGCGGTCTCGTCGTCGAAGCGGCCGAGCACCAGCGGCCGGGCGACATGATCGACGATCCGCTCAGCCTCGTCGGTTGTCAACGGTCGTGGGCCGGACGTTATGTCGTCGACCAACAACACCTGCCCACCCCGTGAGAACAGCCACGAGTCGTCACCCTCGGGGTCGTCGGGCAACTCAGCAACGGGAACGAACTTCGACGTAGTCATCCCTCGCAGGATCGCCTGCACCCACGCACATTGCAACCAACCCGCCCCAATGAGCCCACCATTGAGACACTTTGCATACACGTCACCGGTGGCCATATTCTCGGCGGGACGACAAGGACCTGCCATGACCCCTGACACCTCGACCGTCGACTTCCATTTCGATGTGCTGTGCCCCTACGCCTACCAGACGGCGAAGTGGATTCGTGACGTTCGACGCCAGAACGGCATCGAGATCAACTGGAAGTTCTTCAGCCTCGAAGAAGTCAACCGCATGGAAGGAAAGAAGCACCCATGGGAGCGCGACTGGTCCTATGGCTGGTCCATCATGCGCATCGGCGCAATTCTGCGCCGCACTAGCATGCAGGACCTGGATCGCTGGTACGAACGGTCGGGCCGGGCCCTGCATGAAGAAGGCCAACGAGTCCACGACCCCGAGGTGGCCCGCATGCTGCTCCGCGAACTCGACCTGAATCCCGATGTGGTCGACCAATCCATCGCCGACCAGACGACTCACGATGAGATCAAGGCCGACCATGCTCGAGTCATGGATGCAGGCGGCTACGGCGTACCCACTCTGTTCTTCGGCGAGCACGCGCTGTTCGGTCCCGTTCTGATCGACCCGCCGATGGGCGAAGCTGCGCTCAGGCTCTGGAGCGCCGTGACAGCATGGACCGAGTTCCCCCACCTCTACGAATTGCAACAACCGAAACGCAAGCGGGACGAGCAGGCCATCGCCACCACGTTCAAGCCGTATCTCGAAGCCCGCGACTGGATCAGCATCAACCGTGGCACCGAGGTCGGCTTCACCGAAGACGGCTTCGAATCTCGAGGGCCAGCGGCCGAACACGCCAGTCGTACCGCAGAATCTGTGACCGAACAAGGAGACAAGCAATGAGCCTCGAAGCAATTGCGCTGCTGAACGACTGCATGGACTCCGTCGACGAGCTACTTGACGATCTCAATGATGATCAATGGGCGACGCAGTCCTACTGCCCTGACTGGGACGTCCGCGGCACCGCTATTCACCTGGCGGCGATCGAACACATGCTTGCCGGCGACGAGCCCGGTTCGTGGACCGACAGCGTGCCGTTCACCAAGGTCGACGACTACGTCGCCCAGGTGAGCGACCTGAACAATGCCGATCTCCTGGCCGCATACCGCAGCACCATCGCCGCTCGGCGAGAAGAGATGGCTGGCTATACCGCCGAACAGCTGGCCTTGCCGTCGATGACACCGGTGGGACCCCAGACCTATGGCCGCTTCATGGCCATTCGCGTATTCGACTACTGGGTACACGAGCAAGACATCCGAGGCCCGCTCGAGATGCCCGGCCACGAAAGCGGACCCACAGCCGAGATGGCCCTCAATGAGATCCAGATCTCGCTGCCCTACATCGTCGGCAAGAAAATCGGTTTGCCCGACGGCAACAGCATGACCATCAACCTGACCGGCCCCGTCGAACGACAGATGCATGTCAAAGTCGACGGCCGAGCCAGCGTGGTCGATTCACTGTCAGATCCCGACGTGATACTCAACGCCAACTCCACGGCGTTCGCGCTGCTCGCCTGTGGCCGCATCGACCCACAAGGACCCATAGACGACGGCCGAGTCACCTGGACCGGCGACGACGAACTCGGCGAAAGAGCAGCCCGCTCCCTTCGCTTCACCATGTAGCTGCGTACCACCGCTCCGCTCGGGCCGGCGTTCGCCGGACACGGCCCCTCGTCCACTTGGTCGCCTCCTCCGTCGCCTCCCCCCGCTCGTCCCTCGCTCCCACCTGCGTACCACCGCTCCGCTCGGGCCGGCGTTCGCCGGACACGGTCAGGCACCGATGATGACCACACAAGTGTGTCAATTGGGGCACAGTCGCCCGGCGGCTGTCGACGGGCTTGGTTGTGAGGCCGAGGTCTGGCAGCGTGGTGCGGAACGAGTGAGGGAGCACGCTATGGGTCGGTTAAATGGCAAGGTGGCGCTGATCACCGGCGGGGCGCGCGGTATGGGAGCCGAGACAGGCCGGGTGTTCACCGCCGAGGGAGCGACCGTCGTTTTGACCGATGTACTCGATGACGACGGCCATGTCACCGCCAGCGAGATCGACGGTGCCAGTTATCTGCACCTGGATGTACGCAACGAAACCGGCTGGCAACAAACCGTCGACGCCACCATGGCCGAACACGGCCGCATCGATGTGCTCGTCAACAACGCCGGTGTCGATCTGGTCAAGAAGCTACTGGCCACGACCATCGAAGACTATGAACGCGTCACCGGGATCAACCTGCGAGGAACGTTTCTCGGCATGCGCACCGTCGCCGATGCCATGACCAAGGCCGAGCTTTCCTGTTCGATGATCAACATCAGTTCGGTTGCCGGGTTGCAAGGTGTGGCCAACCACGGTGTCTACTCGGCATCGAAGTTCGGTGTCACTGGGCTGACCAAGGCTGCGTCGAAAGAGTGGGGTCGTTTCGGCATCCGGGTGAACTCGATTCACCCCGGCATCATCGAGACTCCCATGACCGCGGATCTGCGGCCCTTCACCGACGCCGACACTCGGGTCCGCACCGAGCGCACCGTGCCATTGCGTCGTTTGGGTGTCGCCAACGACATCGCCACCATGGCCCTGTTTCTCGCCAGCGAAGAATCCAGCTACTGCAGCGGCCAATCGTTCATCGTCGACGGCGGCGTACACCCGTAGGAGCAGAGACGAACGAATACCGGCGAAGCGACGGACGTGCACCAACCGATCCCGGATCAGTCCGGCGAACGCCAGTCCAAGCGAAGCGGTGTAACACGGCGGCATACACCCGTAACCGGGCCCTCTAGAGTCGTCATATGGCCGCTACCGAGCTGACGTTCTTGTCGTGGAACCTGGCGTTACTCGAGCGCCCCGCACCGGCGCCGCTGTTCTGGGAGATCAGCAACACCGAAGCCGTCGTGCGAGAACAGGTACTCGAGGCAGCTCCCGATGTGGTGTTGTTCCAAGAACTCCCCGGCCTGGTGCCCTTCGTAGAAACCCATTCGATGATCCCAGCCAACCCCAAGAGCCATAGTGGGAATCTCGCAACCCTTGTCAGCAACGAACTCGCTACAACCGAACTGAAGGTCGACACCGTCGAGGGGTCTGCGATCCTGACGACGTTCGTCGAACTGGACTTCACGATCGCCAACGTGCATCTTCCCGCCGGAAAGGGCGCAGCGCCCGAGCGGCTGATGCACCTGTCCAAAGTCATCCAGGCCAGCCCGACCTTGCCGCTTCTCATCGTTGGTGACACGAATATGCGCCTAGAAGAAGCCGACTCGTTCATGGCAATGGGCTTCGGCGGCGATAAGCCACCTCACGCCACGTGGGATAGTCGTCGCAACCGATTCCGAGAGGGCGCATACGAATTCAGCGCCTATTTCACGCGTTGGTTTGCCAGCCCCGGTGTTTCCCTGTCAGAGGTGCATGTGTATCGCGACCCAGTCGAACACGACGACCGCTCGTTCTTCGTTTCGGATCACTACGCGCTCAGCGGCCGGGTGTCGTTCTAGACACCGACGAGCTGTGGATCGCGCCGCACGACATGGCCGCCTTCCTGACCCCGAAGCCTGCGTTGCGATCTCGGGCGGAGGTGAGCAGGTCGAGCGCTACTGGTCGCCATCGCTGGCGACCTTGATCGGTGTCTGGCCTTGCTCGGACCGCCGAACTAACGTCACGACCATGACTGCCTATGTCATTGCCCGGGTGAGCGTCACCGACCCTGATCAGTACGCCAAGTACAAACTGCTCACGCCCGCGGCGATCGAAGCGCACGGCGGCACGTTCATCGTGCGCGGTGGTGAGCATCAGGTTCTCGAAGGCGCAGCCGACGATCGACGCATCGTGGTGCTCGAGTTTCCGACCAGCGTCGCCGCCCGAGCCTTCTATGACTCACCCGAATACGTCGAAGCCAGAAACGTGCGTTCCGGGGCCGCCGAGATGGACATGGTCGTCGTCGAAGGCGCCTAGCAAGGCAACGACTTTTGCTAGCAGGGTGCGGAAGAATGCCGATGGATGCCAGAGCGGCCAGGCGCCGACCACGCTAGGAGAGGTTTTCGGGCACTCCTTGGATCGGAATGGCCGGAAAGTTCGACGCAGCGTGGCCGGATGGATGGTCGTTCTGGCGCCGCCATGCGTTTTTCTGCACCCTGCTAGGGCTCGATGACCGTGGCGGTGGTGTTCACGTCGAGCGATTCCACGAACTCCGTGAGCACTGCGGCATCACCTGCAGTAACGACAATCGAGCCATCAGCGATCAGGTCCGGCAGTGCCGGCGAGTTGTAGCCGATCTGCACGATCGACGCGTGGGTGGCGGCGACCGCCACATCGGCGGACGCCAACTGCTCGGCCGGCGGTTCTTCGTGGTGATGGATGGTCTTGTTGGCCACGCCCATCAGATGCGTCTCGCCCCGGTCACTGATCGTCCACGCAATCATCGCCGTGTCGCGGAATTTGTCGGGGTCGAAACGCACGCCGAGCATGTCGATGAGTTGCACGCCCGTCATGGCGTCGGCCACGCCCGGCGGACGCACTGCACCCAGGTAGTACGACCCGTGGCGCAGTTCGTGAGCGGCACTCAGATATGCGTTGCGCCACGTCGATGATTCGGACTGATAGCCGAGTTGCTCCATGGCATCGGCCGACAGCGTGCGAGCGGCACGATTCTCGGGATCAGCGAACACCAGATGATTCAGCACCTGTGCGACCCAGCGATAATCGCCGTCGTCGAATGCTCGTTGCGCGCCGACGACCACGGCGTCGGCGCCACCCATCATCTCGACGTACCGCTTGCCGGCTTCGACCGGTGGGTGCGGATCGAGCTTGGCCGGGTTGCCGTCATACCAACCCAGGTAGCGGTCGTACACCGAACGCACGTTGTGCGACACCGTGCCGTAGTAGCCCTGCACGTGCGACTGATGCTTGTAGTTCGCCGGCATCCGCAGCGTGGCTGCGATGTCGTCGGGCGTGAGTCCCTGGTTGGCCAATCGCAACGTCTGGTCGTGCATCCATCGATACACGTCGCGCTGCAGTGCAATGAAGTCTTTGACATCAGCTTGACCGAAGCGAGGCCAGTGGTGGCTGGCGAACATGGTGTCGGTGTCGTCGCCCCACATCACCAACGCTTCTTGCAGATATTTGCTCCACGCCAGCGAATCACGCACCTTGGCCCCGCGCAACGGGTACAGATTGTGCAGATTGTGCGAGCAGTTCTCGGCCATACACAGCAGCCGCTTGTCCGGGAAGAAGAAGTTTATCTCGGCCGGAGCTTCGGCATCCGGCGTGTTCTGAAACACCACCCGCACTCCCCCGATGTTCAGCTCGGCGCCGGTGTCCGACACTGTCTCGGTCGGGGCAACCAGGCTGCGTTGCCCGATCGGCATGTCGACACCAAGCCCGGTGTTGACCTTGCCCGTCGGCCCGTGCGGGAGGAGCACGCCGAACTGGTGAATGGCCCGCCGCATCATGATCGGCCCCGCCGTGCCGTTCTCGCTGACGGCCTCGGTCAGAAAGCCTTCGGGAGCGATCACCCGGCAGTTGCCTGCGTCGACATCGTCGCGGGTGGTGACACCAAGGATGCCGCCGTAGTGATCAACATGACTGTGCGTGTAGATGACCGAACTGACCGGTCGCTCCCCCAGCGTCTCGTTCGCCAGTTCGAGACAGGCGCGAGCAGTGGGCTCGGTGGTCAGCGGGTCGATGATGAGCCAGCCATCGTCGGTGTCGATGAACGTGATGTTCGAGATGTCGTAGCCACGTGCCTGCCACACACCATTGCCGACCTCGAACAAGCCGTGGATGGCATTGAGCTGGCCTTGGCGCCACAGACCCGGATGCACCGTGCCCGGCGCTTCGGATCCGTCGCGCAAATAGTCGTGACGGGTGCCGTCCCACGCCACACCGGTGTCACGGCCGATAACCGTGGTTGAATGGGTCGCAATCAACCCACGGCGAGCGAACTCGAAATCGGTGGCGTCATCGAAGCTCAACACCGCTGCACTGTTGGCGTCTTGGGTGAACTGGGTCGCAGGCTTCGGCGTCAGGTCTTCTTCGATCAGGTCTTCTTCGCTCAGGTCTTCTTCCATCACCCCATAATGCAGGACCGACGCTCACCACACCTCTTCGGCGAGCGTCGACTCGCCGCTGCGAGGTCAACCGATATCAGTCGACGAGCCGTGGGACTTGGGCGAAGCGGATCTCGAAGTCACCAACGTCTTCGATGACGTCTTCGTCCAGACCCTGCACATCGAAGCAGACCAGGACCGAGGTTGCATCTTCGGGGACGAGGCCCGGCTCATCGAGCGGAATCCTGAGGGCTCCGTCATCGGGATCGGGATAGATGAACGACCCATCAGTGGGAAAGATCGGCGGCGATTCGGCGCAGTTCTCGTCGCCTACATATTCGGCGATGCGTACGCCGAAGACATCGAACAGGCTCAGATCGATGGCACCGAAATCGAGCTCGCCCCAGCGGAATCTCAAGCCGTCACCGCAAGGACAGCGATCAACCTTGGCTGGATCTATCTGCGCATCACACTCTTCGCCGAAGTCGCTGGCCTTGAAGCCCCAGAAGAACGCAGTGTGGCCCAGTGCGAACACACAATCGCCTTTACTGATGAATCCGTAGTCTTCGGTGGACGTGATTCCTTCGGGATTCGGTGGTACCTCACCTGTGAGATCCGTGCGCTCACTGCACAGTCCCCTGTCGTCGAAGTCGTAACAGATGATTCGGGATGTGTCGTGCTCAGTCGGGTAGAACAACCGGTTGGTGGCACTGTTCCAGTGCGGGTCGCCCCATGCGCCGGGGCTGATGCCGGTATAGACGCTGATCAGGTCGCGTACACCGTTCATGGCGTTGGTCATCGAGCTGTCGAAGTTGCCGCTGCCGATCTCGACACAGGTGACTTCGATCGCATCGGGATCGAAGTTGTTGTCGCCCGGCTCGTTCCACGAGCTGTAGCCCGATGAGCACACGCCTCGCTTCGGCGCATCGCCACCCGGTTCTGGTGCCGGGTCGTGAAAGAACCACAGCCGTCCGCTGAATCGAGTGGCATCGGCGTGGATCGGCGAAGGTGTCCCTGGGGCAGCACCGGCAGTACCACTGACGGCGAAACCAGGGCACGGGCCCGCAAACCCGGACACCACGCCCGTGTCGTAGCAGTGCATCCACGTGCCGTCGTCGAAGTAGTCAGGACTGGCGTTGACCTGATCAGGATCGATGCCGCACTTCCAGTGGTAGAAGTTCCATTCGGCTTCGAGAACACCGGCGGGGAACTCAGCGCCTTCTTCGAGGACGCCGTCGACATCGATGATGGTGCCAGCTTCGTAGTTGTCGTTCTGACTGTTCAGGTAATACGCATCGTTGTCGTCGGACACTACCGCGTTCCAGCGGTCGTCTTCGCCCCGGTCGACACTTGTGCTCGGGAACAGTTCCGGTCCCGCGTCGAGGTATTCGCCATGGGAAGCCGATTGCAGGCTGATGGTGTCGGCGCCGAAGTTCTCGATGTCCCACTGTGCGGCCTCGCTTGCACCGTCGCCAGCAGCAAAGACGCTGTCGGGGATGTCCGAAGCGAGATAGCGGCCGGTTGCCTGATTGACGATCACGACACGTTCACCGGCCGGGTCGGGCAGGGGCGTGCTGCAGTCGAAGTTCTGGGCAAAGGGAATGTGCAGAGTCGAATACACACGTCCGGTGGTCTCGTCGACGATTCGGTCGATCGACGAACCATGATTGCCATCGACCGGACTGCCCGCAGGGAAACCGGCTTCGCCCAGCGCCGTTAGATTTCCACCGTTCGAGTATTGCGAGCAGGTGTTGTTGATGGCTGGATCCCAACAATGGATGCGATGATCATCGGTGAACGAGAACACCTTGTCACCACGCACGGTGAAGGTTCCTCCGCCGCGATTCTCGTCTTTGAAGTTGGTCAGGGCGTTGTCATCGTCGCGATTGTCGAATCGAAGCAAACTGCTATTGAGCACCACTGCGCTGGTACACGGAACGTCGAGCCCTGCCGCGGTCTCCCAACAGAACAGTCGGTGCCCGTTGGATTTGTCGGTGGCCGCCCAATAGATCCGCGAACCAACCACGGCGGTGTGAGGCATTTCTGGGTTGGGCGAGAAGAAGCCGGCCCCGCCGGAGTACGCCTGGCGAGCGACACCATCGTCCCAACAAGGGGCCTCGGTCACCGTGTCGATGCACACGATGTTGCGGTCGTTGCTGTTGTGGTTGATGGAGTAGAGGTGCTGACCGACCAGGATCGGTTTGTACCCATCACCGTTGCCTCGAGCGTCCACGGTGCCAAAGGACTTGCCGATCCTGACGATGATGTTGCACTCGTTCTGGCATGCGAGGAACTCGGCTGTTGCGCTACGGGTCACCGCCGAACGACGGACTTCGTCTACGAACAAGCGATTGGGCAAAAACTGATCTGGAGCCGAGTCGGTGATGCTTACCCGCAGCCTGGAACCGTCTGCAGATGAATTGAGCGCGAAAGCGATGTCGCCGGCCGCAGGATCGATCCCGTTCTGAGCCATGACTTGTTCGACAACTAATTCCGCCGCCGCCTCGGCGCCGGCAAAGTCGAGCGGATTTTCAAGGAGATATTCCTGATACTCCACCACGCCCGCCAGCGCCGCAGCATCGCTGGTGTTCTGCAGGTCTTGCGCCCGCTCACCTTTGGCCGCGAGGTCCAAGGCGAGCGTCGCCACTGCCACAAATATTATGAGAAAGAAGATCATCATGAACAGGACAGCGCCCCGGTCATCATCGGTTTTGATCGCTTCTCGGACTGCTGCCTCGCGTGTCCGCACGCGAACAGATTACCCGTTGTCCAGGAAAAGAAAAGACCATCTGGCCTATCGCGCCTCATCTGGGCCGAATGGTTCACGACCAAAGCTGAGACCGCACGCACACACTGACCAGAGGAACCCAGGACAAGAGGAGGAAACCTTGATGGGCTCGTGACGCACCGTCATGACCAAGCACAGGCCGCTATTCGCAATCTTGCTAGCGTCACCGATCGATGAAGGATTCGGCCCAGGTTGTCGTCGTCGGGGGCGGTGTCGTTGGTCCGAGCGTGCTCTACCACCTGACGAAAGCCGGCTGGACCGATGTCGTACTGGTCGAACGCGCCGAGCTGACGGCGGGCTCTGCCTGGCATTCGGCTGGCGGCATGCACACGCTCAACGGCGACCCGAACGTGGCCAAGCTGCAGCAGTACACCATCGAGTTGTACAAGGAGATCGAAAGACCCAGAGCATTCTTCAACCAGTCGGATAGTCGGAAAGTCAGAGAAAGCAGCCAGCTGTGCCAGAAATAGTCATTGGTTCACGCAATCAGAAGTCGCCCTTCTTCGATGCAACGATGCGCGCCGGGGCGTCGTCGTTCACCGTCTACAACGGCATGTATCTGCCCGCCAGCTACGGCGATCCCGCCGCCGAATACGAGCGATTGACCCAAGGCGTTGCGTTGTGGGATGTCTCCTCCGAACGCCAGGTCGAGATAGCCGGTCCCGATGCCTTCGCCCTCACCAACTACCTGTCGGCGCGTGACCTGACCGGCATGAAGGTCGGCCGCGCCCGCTACGCACCGCTCTGCGATTACCACGGACGCATCATCAACGATCCGGTGATCTTGCGTGTCGCCGAGGATCGCTATTGGTTGTCCTTGGCCGACAGCAATATTCTGCTGTGGGCACGGGCTGTCGCCGGTGGGCGTGGCGACGACGTGGAGATCTTCGAAGCCGCTGCGTCGCCCTTGGCCATCCAGGGGCCACTTGCCAATGACCTGGCTCGTGATCTCTTCGGCGCGGACATGGTCGACGCACTCGGCTTCTTCCACCACTGCCCCGCCGAAATCGATGGCATGCCGCTGGTGCTCTGCCGGTCGGGCTGGAGCAAGCAAGGCGGCTTCGAACTGTTCCTGACCGACGAATCCCAGGGCGAGCGTCTGTGGGCGCTGCTCATGGATGCGGGTGAAAAGTACGGCATCGGCCCCGGCGCTCCCAACCATCAGGAACGGATGGAAAGTGGTTTGCTCAGCTATGGCTCCGATCATGATCGAGACACCGACCCAATCGAGGTCGGCCTGGGGGCCTACACCTCGCTCGACGGCGACCACCAGTTCGTGGGGCGGGCCGCACTCGAAGAACGGTTGGCACGACCGGTACGTCGCAATCTGGTCAACGTGCGGCTGACCGGCGATGTGGTTCCCTGCCAGCACCCGTGGCAGGCATCGATCGACGGCAAACCAATCGGCAAGCTCCACAACGCTATGTGGTCGCCGCGGCTCGACACATGGATCGGCATTGCGCAACTGGCCACCCCTCACGACCTGCCCGGTATCAGGTTCGATATTGCTCACCCCCAGGGATCCTCCCTGATCGCCACCGTGCACCACGAAGCTTTCGGGACAATACAAACTGTCTGAGACGGTTCATCGAACGATGTCGCCATGCAACGCCATCTCGCGGGCAGCAAGGTCAAAGCATCGCTTGTCGATCATTCGCAAGAGAATCTCGCAGCCGCCGACGAACTACTTGACCTCGTGCTGGGCCCAGGCGATGCGCTGACCGCCGAATGGCAAGCTGATGGGCTCGTGCTCCCTTGACTCGCTGACGATCTCAGCGCTTGCGGGCGAGTGTCATGGCGAAGTCGCCGGCCTGGTCCGTCCACTGCTCGACAACGTCGAGGCCGGCAGCTTCGAGTTCAGAACCGATTCCGTCGAGGTGAAACTTGGCACTGATCTCGGTTTTGATCTCTTCGCCGGCCGCAAAGTCGGCCACGAGATCGAGATCTCGCACGTGGACCGTCTGTGCGATCTTGCTGCGAACACGAATGTCTATCCACTCGTTGGTTGCATCCCAGTCGGCCACGTGCTCGAACTGATCGAGATCGAAGTCGGCGTTCAGCTCGCGATTGATCATGGTGAGCATATTCAGATTGAACTTTGCGGTCACGCCCGGAGCATCGTTGTAGGCCGCCCACAACCGGTCTGGGTCCTTCACCAGGTCCGTCCCGAGCAGGAATGTGCCACCGGGCTCGAGTGCCTCGACCACGTCGGCGATGAAGCGTGTGCGAGCGCTGGGCGCAAAGTTGCCAATGGTGCTTCCCAGAAAGGCCATCATGCCGGTACCGCCGATCGGCACAAGCGGGATGTGGCGATCGAAGTCGCCAACGATGCCGTACACCTCGATGCCCGGGTAGTCGGCGTTGATGTCTTTGGCGGCCGAGCGCAGCATCTCTTCGCTGACATCGAACGGCACGTAGCGCTTGAGCACGTTGGCCTTGGCCATGGCGTCGAGTAACACACGGCTCTTCTCGCTTGTGCCCGAGCCCAGTTCAACGAGTGTGTCTGCGCCGGATGCAGCGACGATCTCATCGGATCGCGTGGCCAAAATTTCGCGCTCGGCCCGGAACGGGTAGTACTCATCGAGCTTGGTGATTTCGTCGAAGAGTTGGCTACCCAGCTCGTCGTAGAACCACTTGGCGGGAATGCTGCGCGGTTCGGCCAGGAGCCCCGTGCGCACGTCGTTCTCCAAGGTGGCGCGCCACCAACCCGGTTTCAGGTGGACGTCGATGCGTGTAGATGTCATGAAAGATTTCTCTTGGGGGATGCGGCACTGGGCCGGGGATGCGGATGGTGGCGTCAGACGTTCCGGGCAAGTCGCACGCCCGAGAAATGCCAGCGTGTCGCCGGCATGAAGAAGTTGCGGTAGGTCGCCCGAACATGGCCGGGTGGCGTGGCCACGCAACCGCCACGGACGACCCAGGTGTTCACCATGAACTTGCCGTTGTATTCGCCCACCGCTCCGGGAGCCGCCTGAAATCCGGGGTAGGGCGAGTACGAACTCGAAGTCCACTGCCAAAGCTCGCTGAACATCTGACGCAGCGCGCCGCTGGCAGCAGGCGCCGCCACGGGGTGTACCAATGCCCGATTCCCTGCATCGACCGGGATGTCGGCGGTAGCCGATGCATGTTCCCATTCCGCTTCGGTGGGTAATCGTGCGCCTGCCCATGAGGCGAACGCGTCGGCCTCGTAGTAGCTGATGTGGCTGACGGGTTCGGTCGGATCGACCGGACGCAGGCCGGCCAGCGTGAAGATCATCCACTGCCCGTCGACCTCGTACCAATATTCGGGTGCACGCCAGCTGTTCTTCTTCACAGTGTGCCAGCCGTCGGAGAGCCAATGCACTGGTTGCTCGTAGCCACCACTTTGCATGAACTCGATCCACTCGCTACAGGTGACCAGGCGATCGGCCAGATCGAAGGGATGCAGCAGCACGTCGTGTTGTGGGAGCTCATTGTCGAAGCTGAAGTCGGCGCCTTTGTGCCCAATGCGATGTATGCCGCCATCGAATCGATTCCACGACAGCTCGGTCGGCTCGCTGGCCGCAACCACTGCAGCATTCTCGTAGTAGGCAGGCGCCATGGGATTGAGTGAGAACAGATGCTTGATATCCATGAGCAACAGTTCTTGATGCTGTTGTTCATGATTACATCCGAGCACCACCAGATCGGTGGCCTCTGCCGACAGCGGCTGCGAGAGTAATTCGAGCATGGCCTGGTCGACATGGTGGCGGTACTCGGCGACCTCGTCGACCGTCGGGCGGGTGATCATGCCACGTTCGGCCCGGGTATGTCGGGGCCCAGCCGCCTCGTAGTACGAGTTGAACAGGAAGGCGTACGTCGGGTCGAGTTCTACGTAGGTCGAATGAAACGGCTTGAGCAGAAACGTCTCGAAAAACCAGGTGACGTGGGCTCGATGCCATTTCGTAGGACTGGTGTCGGGCATCGACTGCACCACCTGGTCCTCGGCACCCAGCTTCGAAGCCAAGGCCTCGGTGTGGGCCCTCACGTTTCGGTATTGCTCGGCAAGTTCCGTCATAGATGCGCCAGTGATTGCTCTGTGCACGCATAACGAACCGTAGTGCGGTCTGATTCATTCCCTATACCCGGGTGATGTTTAGCCGTGACCGCTTTCTGACCTACATCGTCATGAATGTGGCACTGTCACAACCTGACGCACCGAGGCGGCCACGATGTCGTCATCGACAGCGAGCCCCTGCACGATAGAGACCACCTGGTCACCGAAGTCGACACCGCGGTCGACGAAGAGCAGCGGCTCCGGGGCTCGCTGGCAGGCCACCACAACCGCGTCGCGACCGTTGCGACTTCGGCTGTCCTGGCGTGGCCGTTGCCGCCTCTGTGGGGGTGGGAACGACACTTGTCGCTGTCGCCTCGACCTGATGCTGGTCTGGGGCCGGCGCGAACCGTCGTTGGCGTTGCAGTGGGCGTTGCGGTCGAGGTGATGCCGCCGTTGATGAGGGTGGCCGGGGCGGGAACACCCGGACTACACCTGGGCGAGAAGTTGTGTGTTCACTCACCAAGTCGAAATAAGTCGCTTGGATCGAACGGGCTCGAAAACTACCCAACCGGCTTTACCGGGTGTGGCTGGGGCCGATTGGTTACTTGTTCAACCACGGCACAAGGTGCCACTCCCCAGAAGGAAACACACAATGACCAACTTCATGGTTCGCCTCCAAAACGACATTGCTGACCGCGAAGAGCGCGGCGCAGCCATGGCCGAATACGGCCTGCTCCTCGCCCTCGTTGCCCTGGCAGCAATCGCCGTCCTGGCACTGTTCGGCGAAAGCATCAGCGGCGTCTTCACTGCCGCCAACAACCGCCTCAACGACGGCATCGATGCAGCAGCCGAAGAAGCCGCAGAGTAACCACCCACCAGTTCAACCGAACTCGATTGATGCCCGGCCAAACGGCCGGGCATCAACGCGTTCCGGCGATGCTCCACCCAGCCGAGCCGGCTGAATACCCAATTCAAGAGAAATCGAGAAAAAACTCTAGAAAGGCTAAAGGGAGCCCGTTATCGGCCGACTGGCTTGACGTTCAACCACGGCACACCACGCCACACCTCAGAAGGAAATAAGAATGACCAACTTCATGGTTCGCCTCCAAAACGACATTGCTGACCGCGAAGAGCGCGGCGCAGCCATGGCCGAATACGGCCTGCTTCTCGCCCTCGTTGCCCTGGCAGCAATCGCCGTCCTGGCACTGTTCGGCGAAAGCATCAGCGACGTCTTCAGCTCGGCCAACAACCGCCTCAACGACGGCATCGACGCTGCAGCCGAAGAAGCCGCAGAGTAACGACCGCAATTCAAACTGAGCTGAATTGATGCCCGGCCAGGCGGCCGGGCATCAACGCGTTTGGCGTTGTACCACCCAGCCCACACCGAGAACCAACGATCGTCAGGCACCCTGCAGCTCCGCCGCTCGAGCCGATGACCATTTGATGCGAAGGGTTGACCGCAGGTGGCGGCGACCAGTTCGAACAGCCCGCTTGTCACACGGATCATTCGGGCGGCGATGGCCATCATGTTCGCATTCGGCGAGACGCTGGCCGAAACGTTCGCTTTCGCCAACGAGACATTGCAAAATTTGCCCGCCCTCACTGAGGAAGCCGCCGAATAGCCCCAATTGGCGAGTTGAGCGCATTCGTTTCGCGTTGCTCGTACGTTCCTGTAGCATTGTTCGGGAACTGCAGGTCTCACAGATGAGACCTCAAAGCGTCGAACTCGAAAGGCATCTAAACGACATGACGGAACTACTGGTTCGCCTCCAAAATAGGATCACCGATCGAGACGAGCGTGGCGCCGCCATGGCCGAATACGGATTACTTCTTGCTTTGATCGCTTTGGCAGCAATCGCTGTTCTTGCCCTCTTCGGTGGAAGCATCAGCGACGTGTTCAGCTCGGCCAACAACCGTCTGAACGATGGCATCGACGCTGCAGCCGAAGAAGCCGCAGAGTAACGACCGCCCGTTCAAGCTGAGCTGAATTGATGACTGGCCCAGGGCCGGTCATCAACGCGTTTCGACAGCGCTGCACCGCCCCGCTCGAACCGACCTGCGTCGGCGCCTGGCGAGACGCTCGAACCCTCTGCGACGTCAACCCCTGCGCGGTCCTCGGTTGCAACCCTCCTAGCGAGGTGAAAAGCACTTCACCATCGTCGACGCAAGCGTCCCGAACCGGCCGGGCGGCGAGCGACGAGTCGAAGTAGGAATGCTAATAGCCCATGCGGACGATCGCCGTTGCGGTTGCCGTCATACTCAACCGAGGGCATGTTCGATGCGGGGCGTGACCCACGATGGGTAGAGAAGGAGCAAGTCGATGCTCGCCACAAACCCAAGATGGGTGAAACCGGCTCGCGGGTCTCATCCGGGTGTGGCTGGGGCCGATTGGTTACTTGTTCAACCACGGCACAAGGTGCCACTCCCCAGAAGGAAATACACAATGACCAACTTCATGGTTCGCCTCCAAAACGACATTGCTGACCGCGAAGAGCGCGGCGCAGCCATGGCCGAATACGGCCTGCTCCTCGCCCTCGTTGCCCTGGCAGCAATCGCCGTCCTGGCACTGTTCGGCGAAAGCATCAGCGGCGTCTTCACTGCCGCCAACAACCGCCTCAACGACGGCATCGATGCAGCAGCCGAAGAAGCCGCAGAGTAACCACCCACCAGTTCAACCGAACTCGATTGATGCCCGGCCAAACGGCCGGGCATCAACGCGTTTTACCGATGTACCACCCAGCCAAGACCGAGAACGAGACATCGCCAGACAGCAACCCCGCCCACGCCTCGATCCCCGCATGGCTTCGCAACTTCAATGGAGCCTGAGACCTCCCACCCGCTTCTCGATGCCTCAGCGCGGCTGTCGGCGTGTGGGAGTGCCGTGTTCGGCTGTACTGGCCCATGTTGATGAGTGGGTAGGCCGCTTGGATCGAACGGGCTCGAAAACTACCCAACCGGCTTTACCGGGTGTGGCTGGGGCCGATTGGTTACTTGTTCAACCACGGCACAAGGTGCCACTCCCCAGAAGGAAACACACAATGACCAACTTCATGGTTCGCCTCCAAAACGACATTGCTGACCGCGAAGAGCGCGGCGCAGCCATGGCCGAATACGGCCTGCTCCTCGCCCTCGTTGCCCTGGCAGCAATCGCCGTCCTGGCACTGTTCGGCGAAAGCATCAGCGGCGTCTTCACTGCCGCCAACAACAGCCTCAACGACGGCATCGATGCAGCAGCCGAAGAAGCCGCAGAGTAACCACTCACCAGTCAACCGAACTCGATTGATGCCCGGCCAAGCGGCCGGGCATCAACGCGTTTTACCGAGTACCACCACCCCCGACCTACTGGAGCCTGTTCCGTGATACGGTACTGTTCCACAATGCGGCACGGTCTGACAGTCGCAGTATCGCTCGTGTTCGAGCACTGATCTCTATGAGGCTGAACCATGGCTGACAACAACGCACTCGAGGACGACGACGAGATCATCTTGGCGGATCTCGATGACGACGATCTCACCGCGCAGATGCACGACGATCTCTATGACGGACTAGCTGAAGAGATCGCCGAGGGGACCAACATCTTGCTTGGTCGGGGCTGGTCAGCTGACCGGGTTCTCAATGACGCGCTCGTCGAAGGAATGCGTATCGTCGGCATCGACTTCCGCGATGGCATCTTGTTCGTGCCCGAAGTGCTGCTGGCAGCCAATTCGATGAAGGCAGGAATGGCAATCCTGCGGCCGCTACTGGCCGAGACCGGGGCCAAACCTGTTGGCAAGGTCGTGATCGGCACCGTCAAGGGCGACATCCACGATATTGGCAAGAACTTGGTCGCCATGATGATGGAAGGCGCCGGGTTCGAGGTTGTCGATCTGGGCATCAACACCGATGTCGATGAGTACCTGGCCGCACTAGACGAACACCAACCTGACATTCTGGGTATGTCCGCATTGCTGACCACCACCATGCCGTACATGAAAGTCGTGATCGACACCATGACCGAGAAGGGCCTGCGAGACGACTACATCATTCTCGTGGGTGGGGCGCCTTTGAACGAGGAATTCGGCGATGCCATCGGGGCCGATGGCTATTGCCGCGATGCTGCGATTGCGGCCGAGATGGCGACCACCATGGTCAGCGCTCGCCGCTCTGCTGCGTGATGGAGTCCGCTGACGCGCCTCGCCGGCGCCGTCGTGCCAAGAGCAACGAGATGGTCACCATCTACTGGCGAGACATCCCTGCGCAGGTCACTGCGACCGCTGATGGTGAGAAAGGATCATGGCTGCTCGAAGAGCGCTTCCAAGTGGCCATCGACCGCGCTGCGGGCGTTGCCGGGCTGACCGATGCCGATGACTATGTACTGCAATGGCGTCGGGTCAGTGGGCCGTGTGTAGGTGACCCCGAAGTCGTGGCACGCTCCGAGGCCGAACGACTGCAGCAGCTCTACGACCGCGACACGATCAGCGAACTGGTCGACAACGGCGGGCTCGACCCGAAACCGCGCCCATGAAGCGCATCACCACCAACGACCGACCATCCACAAGGTGGCCCGATCGAAGCGAAGCCCCGATTGCGAAAGACACAAAATGACCGAAACCGTTATCAGCTCGGCCACAAAGGACGTGGTGATCGGCTTCGACCGCCCGTTCGTGATGATCGGCGAACGCATCAATCCAACAGGTCGCAAGCTCCTGGCTCAAGAGATGAAGGACGGCGATTTCAGCCGGGTCGAAGCCGACGCACTGGCCCAGGTTGCCGCTGGAGCCCACATGCTCGACGTGAATGCCGGAATCCCGCTGGCCGATGAGCCGGCGCTACTTGCACAAGCCATCAAGCTGGTGCAGTCGGTGACCGATGTGCCGCTGGCCATCGATTCCTCCATCATCGATGCGCTCGAAGCCGGCATCGAGGTCTACCAGGGCAAACCGCTGATCAACTCGGTCACCGGCGAAGAAGAGGTACTCGAGCGAGTACTTCCTCTGGTGAAGAAATCGGGTGCCGCGGTAGTCGCAATCAGCAATGACGAGACCGGTATCAGCGAGGATCCCGACGTGCGTTTCGCCGTGGCGAAAAAGATCGTCGAGCGTGCTGCCGACCATGGCATTCACCACTCCGATGTCGTCGTTGATCCGTTGGTCATGCCGATCGGGGCAATGGGTACTGCCGGCCAACAGGTGTTTCGATTGGTTCGCCGACTGCGCGAGGAGTTGCAGGTCAACACCACGTGCGGCGCATCGAATGTCAGTTTCGGCCTGCCGAACAAACACAACATCACCGGCGCGTTCTTGTCGATGGCGATGGGCGCGGGCATGACGAGCGCCATCATGAACCCACTTCATCCGGAAGTCACGACCGCAATAATGGCTGCCGACGTTCTCGCCGGCAACGACGAGAACTGTGCCGCGTGGATCGCAGCGAATCGCGACCCGAATGCGGGTGGCGGCGAAGGTGCGGCGCGCCGACGCGCCGGCGGTCGCCGCCGCCGCAGTTGATAACCGGCCCATCATGACCGAGCTTCGCGCTGTCGCCGAACCTGCAGCCTCTCGACTCGTGGTGTTCACTCCGTCGGGGCTGAAGGGCGAAGTAGCCAATGGCACCACCGTGCTCGATGCTGCCGTGCAGCTGGGCGCCGATCTCGACACCGTGTGTGGCGGCCGGGGGATCTGTGGGCGCTGCCAGATCGAACCAAGCACCGGCGAGTTTGCAAAGTGGGCGATACGCGTCGACGCCGATGCGTTGTCACCATGGGGCATTCTCGAGGAGAACTACCAGGGCAAGCGACGAATCGTCGATGGTCGTCGTCTGGGTTGTTCCGCCAAGATCTGTGGCGACGTGGTCATCGCCATCCCGGCCGAGAGCCAGATTCACAAACAAGTCATCCGCAAATCGGTCGACGTCGGCGAATTGGTCATCGACCCCATCTATACGCTGCACTATGTAACCGACGTGGCCGAAGCCGGCGGTTTGCACGCAGCGCTCCAGGCGCAGTGGGGCCTCACGCTTGATGAGCCTGGCACCAGAGATGGAATCGCTGGCATGGCAGACGACCTGTCCGTCGCGGTCGAGCATCGTCGCCAGGGCGGTCCGACGATCGGTGCAGTTTGGGCCGGCTTTGTCGACCGCATTATGGGTATCGCAATCGACGTCGGCTCAACCACGATCGCTGGTCATCTGATCGACCTGGCAACGGGTGAGGTGCTCGCCACTTCAGGTCAGATGAATCCACAAATCCGCTTCGGCGAAGACCTGATGAGTCGGGTCAGCTATGTGATGATGAATCCCGGCGGTGAAGTCGAATTGACCAAAGCCGTCAGGAGTGCGCTGAACGAGATCGTGACCGAACTCTGTGCCATCGCCGATGTCGAGCCTGGCCATGTTGTCGATGTCACCATCGTGGGCAATCCAATCATGCATCACCTGATGCTCGGTCTCGACCCCACTCCCCTCGGCCAATCCCCGTTCCCGCTGACGATCGATGGCCCGTTCGCAGCTCCTGCTTCCCACATCGAACTCGACCTGCCCAACGCTGCGCTCTATGTTGCTCCCTGCATTGCTGGTCATGTGGGCGCCGACACCGCCGCCGCCATCTTGAACGAGGGTCCTCACCGGTCCAGCGCCATCCAACTTCTCGTCGACGTCGGCACCAACGCCGAAATCGTGCTCGGCAACAACCAACGCCTCTTCGCGTGTTCCAGCCCGACTGGACCGGCCTTCGAGGGAGCCCAGATCAGCTCCGGTCAGCGGGCCACCGCAGGTGCTATCGAACGGGTGGCGATAGATCGCACTACCTTCGAGGTCTCTTTCAAGGTCATTGGATCCGACCTGTGGTCGAACGAGCTCGGCTTCCGGGAAGCAACCGATGCGTCGGGTATCACCGGTATCTGTGGTTCGGGCATCATCGAAGCCATCAGCGAGATGGTGAGCGCAGGCATCATCGACCAAGCGGGAGTGGTCCGAGGCGAGCTGGCGGCGAGCACGGGCCGCATCGTGCAGGATGGTCGCACGTTCAACTTCCAACTCGTCGATGACCTGTTCGTCACTCAGGCCGACGTACGGGCGATTCAGCTCGCCAAGGCTGCGCTGAAGGCCGGCATCGAGCTGCTGATGGAGCACGCTGAGCTCACGTCGGTAGACGAGATTCGCCTGGCAGGTGCATTCGGCGCTCACATCGACCCGGCGCACGCGATGATCGTCGGCTTGATACCCGAGATCGCGGTCGACGATGTCCAAGCCGTAGGCAACTCCGCAGGCAGCGGCGCGGTGCGGCTGCTGCTCAGCGCAGCCCAACGCACCCAGGTGGAAAACGTGGTGAACGACGTGACCAAGATCGAGACGGCGACCGAACCTCGCTTCCAAGAACATTTCGTGACTGCGTTGGCCTTCCCGCGATCCACCGCTCCGCGAACCACAGAGCCAGGCGGGCGTCGTCGGCGCTCGCGCCGCAGTTGATACCCACCCGTAACCAGGAGTTCTCACATGTCTGATGCACCCGCTCGCAAGGGCCGACGTGGCGGTGGCCGCTCTGGTCGCCAAGCAGCCCGCGCCACCAAGGCAGAGACCGCAGCCTGGCTCGAACGGAGGCTTCCACCAGTCGACCTGATCGACGACGAGGCCTACGCCAAGATCGAAGCGAACGCCGACATCATCTTGGAGGAGGTCGGTATTGCCTTCCAGGACTTTCCGTCTGCCCTCGAGTTGTGGAAAGACGCCGGTGCCGATGTGCGCGGCGACATGGTGCACTTCCCCCCAGGCATGTGCCGCCAGATCGTGCAGGACCACGCCCCCAAGATCTTCACCCAACACGCCCGCAATCCGGCACGGAGTGTGCAGATCGGCGGCAACGCCACGGTGTTCGCACCGAACTACGGGTCACCGTTCGCCATGGACCTCGACAACGGTCGCCGCTATGCCACGCTCGAGGACTTCGAGAACATCGTCAAGCTCGTCTACCAGCTGCCGCACCTTCATCACTCGGGCGGCACCGTATGTGAGCCTGTCGACGTCCCGGTCAACAAGCGCCACCTCGACATGGTGTACTCCCACATCAAGTACAGCGACAAGCCCTATATGGGATCGGTCACTGCCGACGAACGAGCCGAGGACTCCATCGAACTGAGCCGAATCGCGTTCGGCGGCGACCTGCAAGACCGTACGGTCATGACGTCGCTGATCAATGCGTCATCGCCCTTGCGCTGGGACGGCACCATGCTGGGTGCAGCCACGGCGTATGCCAAAGCGAACCAAGCCGCAATCTTGTCGCCGTTCATCCTGGCAGGTGCAATGTCGCCGGTGACCGTTGCTGGTCTGGCCGCCCAGTCTCTGGCCGAGGCGCTGTCGGGCATGGCCTACTACCAACTGGTTCGCCCGGGCGCGCCCGTCATCTTCGGCACCTTCGCCAGCTCCATGTCCATGGCCACCGGCGCGCCGACCTTTGGCACTCCCGAGGCTGGGCAAGCCATTCACGTCATGGCCGGGCTCGCTCGCCGAGTGGGTGTGCCCTTTCGCTCAGGCGGTCAATTCACGTCGTCCAAGTACCCCGACGCGCAAGCTGCCTACGAGTCGGCCCACAGCCTGCTGCCCACGGTGCAGGCCGGCGTGAATTTCGTGTTGCACGCCGCTGGCTGGCAAGAAGGCGGACTGGCCATCGGATACGAGAAGCTCATCCTCGACGCGGATCAGCTCGGGGCAATGTCGGTCTACGGCCGAGGCATCGACATGTCCGAGAACGGCCAAGCCATGGAAGCGTTTCGAACCAACGAACACGGGCAGCACTTCTTGGGCAATGCCCACACGCTGGCAAACTTCGAGTCCGCGTTCTGGCGCTCGGAGCTGGCGAACAACGACAGCTTCGAACAGTGGGAGGAAGAAGGCAGCCTGACGTCAGCACAGCGCGCCAACGCCCGCTGGAAGCAGCTGCTGCTCGAATACGAGGCTCCGGCGCTCGATTCAGCAATCGACGAAGAGCTCCTGTTGTTCATCAAGAATCGCAAAGACGAAATGCCCGACGCCAGTTACTGACCAGCTCAGCATGATTGGTTGGAAGTCGCCCGAAGCTGTCGTACACGTACTCGAGCCGCGTGAGGTCCTGCTCGCTTTGGCAGAATGGATGGCGTGATGGACGACTTCATGCACGCAGCAATCGACGAGGCACAGGCGGGGCGAGCCGAAGGAGGCATTCCGATCGGGGCTGTTCTGGTCCACGACGGCGCCATCTTGGGTCGAGGCCACAATCGTCGCGTGCAGATGGGCAGCGCGATTCGCCATGGTGAGACCGACGCCCTCGAGCGCGCCGGCCGCCAACCAGCCAGCGTCTACCAGAACTCGGTCATGTACACCACGCTGTCGCCGTGCTCGATGTGCACCGGCGCCATCCTTCTCTACGGCATCCCCAAGGTGGTGATCGGCGAGAACCAGACGTTCTTGGGCGAAGAAGCTCTGCTCGCCGAACGCGGCATCGAGGTCGTGGTGCTGAACGACGAAACCTGCATTCAGATGATGCGGGACTTCATTCGCGACGAGCCCGCGCTGTGGAACGAGGACATAGGCGTCTAAGTCGTGCCGTCGGCGAGCTCTCGAGGGCGGATGAGTTGCACCAGCTCACTGGTGTCTTCGCGGAGCTGGTCCCAAGGACTGTTCACCCGGAAGTGGGCGATGGCGGCGGTCGTCATGAGTTTGCCCGATACCGACATTGGTGCGCGACGACCCGATAGCTCGTCGACCAAGTCGTCGAGGCCCGGGTTGTGGCCGCAGATCAGTATTCGCCCCGGTTGTTGCTTGGCCAGTAGCTGTCGCCATGTGAACGCGTCAGCGAGATAGCCATCGGTCTCGAACTCGAGCCGGCGGCGGTCGATGTCACACTCGGTCACCACTGCCAGGGCTGTTGCTCGTGTCCGGGCAGCAGGTGAGCTCACCACCCGATCTGGACAGAGTTCATGGTCCAGGAGCCAAGCTGCCATCTGATCGGCGGCGCGTCGACCGCGATTGTTCAGCGGGCGGTCGAAGTCACTCACGCCCGCCGACCAATCCGACTTTGCATGGCGCATGACGAGCAGCTCGTTCACGGCTGAAGGATCCCTGCGAACGCCCGCAGGTGTCGATGCCAGGATTCTGAAGCGGTCCTGATGCCGACGGGCGCTTCGTCGAGGTGATGCAGCCAGTAACGCAGCGCGTCACTTCTTGCCTGCAGCCCGATGTCGACCAGCATCTCCGATACCGGGTGTTCGGCCGAGGCCTTGTAGGCACCCAGGAACCAATGTCGGAATTGACGATATTCGTCACTTGGCTGATTCAACGACGGGCTGGTGTCGAACAGCGCCATGAACAACGTGTTGCCGAGCTCGAACTCGACCGGCCCTTGACCGGAATCATCGAAGTCATAGATCCACAGCCGTCCCTCGCTGTCGAGCAATAGGTTCGACGGCGCGAAGTCGCCGTGGAGCAGCTGGTGGTTGTCCTTCAGTCCTTCGATGGGCGGGCCGGTGCTGAGCGCTCGCACCGGCGGCAGCTCGATGTGCACCAGCCGCAGCGATTGATGCAGACGCGCCATTGCTCGGCCCATGCGCTCGACATCGGGGCGATTTATCACATCGAGAAAGCGTCCGTCGATATGCGGCGATGCAACGACCAAACAGTTATCGATGCGATTCACGACTTGACCACCGAGCGGCACGATCGGGACGACTCGATCGTCGTAGCGCGACGCCTCGTGTCGTACCCGAAGTCGAGCGAGGGCGTCGGCGCGATCTCCGCTCGACACGTCGATCAGCTTTACCACCAGATCGTGGACCTTGCTGCCGTAATGCGAGGTCGCCAACCAAACACGCGATTGATGACCGCCGTGTAGCTCTCGATCCAGCGTTACGCCGAGTCGCTCGAACCCGCTGCGCCGCGGCAGGTCGAAGGCGGGCCGCTGCTCGCTGTGGTCGAAGGTTTCGATACCCGCATCATTGCATGCCACCGAGGGTTCGGATGCGACAGTTCAGCGCCACATGTCGTCGAAGTTGAAGCGGAAGAACCGGTCTTGGGTCGACTGAGGAAGGTGCGCCACTTCGAGCACTCGCCATCGCGATGCGGGCCCGTCTATTCGGGTGTGGCGTTGTGGGCGCGTGCCTGCGCGCCCGAGCCGTCAGCGCTCGATCAACGCACCCGCGTCGAGATGCCAGTGACGGTTGGTGGTCACGTTCTCGATCAATCGTCGATCGTGGGTCACGAGCAGCACGGTGTGTGGGAAATCGGCCAGTGCCACCTCGAGCTGCTCGATTGCAGGCAGATCGAGATGGTTGGTGGGTTCATCGAGTACCAGCACGTTTGCGCCGCGGGCGGCGAAGAGACCCAGCGCAGCGCGGGTCTGTTCGCCCGGAGAAAGCTCACCGACAGGGCGATCGATGCGTTCTCTGTCGAGACCCAGCTTGGCCAATTGGCTGCGCGCCGTTTGATCGTCACCGCCGACCGCGTCGATGAAACCACGCAACAGCGACGGCGCATCTGCGAAGAGTTCTCGTTGTTGGCGCAACGTCGAGACTTTGACCGACCGGCCCACATGTTGGGTTCCTGCGGCCAGTTCGACCTCGCCGAACAGCGCGCGGAGCAATGTGGTCTTGCCTGAGCCGTTGGCACCGGTGATCATGATTCGGTCGCCTGCGGTGACGGCGACATCGATCGGGCCGAGCACGAAGTCGCCATGCTGCACCGTGGCACCGTGAAGCACACCAACGTCGGTGCCAGAGCGTTCGGCCTGGGCAAACTCGAGCTGTAGGTCCCACGGTTCCCAAGGCGCATCGACGCGCTCCTCACGCTCGAGCCGCTCCAACGCACGCTCTGTCTGCTTTGCCTTACCCGCGACCTTCTCGCTGGTCGCGATGCGAAAAGCCCGAATGTTCTTGTCGGACTCGGACTTGTCGCCCTTGGCTCTGCGCACGCCTGCTGCGGACCATTGTTGCTGGGTTCGTGCCCGCTGCTGCAGCGCCGACCGTTTGGAGGTGAACTCGTCGAAGGCGTCGTAGTGCTGCTGCCGAGCCACCTGACGATCGTGTTCCCAGGCAGCGAATCCGCCGTTGAAACGAGTGCCGGTGTGGGCGTGATCATCGAGTTCGAATATCCCGGTGACCACCCGCTCGAGAAACGCTCGATCATGGCTTACGACTGCCACGGGTCGATGACCGGTCAGCAACATGTCTTCGAGCAACGTCAGCCCGTAGTTGTCGAGGTCGTTGGTCGGCTCATCGAGCAGCAGAACATCGAAACTCGCAAGCAGCATGGCAGCCAGGTTCACCTTGGTGCGTTGCCCCCCAGACAGCGTGGAAGTCAGCTGCTCGGGACTCAGCTCGCTCAGGCCGACGTGCATCAACGCCTGCTCGGCTGTCGTGTCGAACGTGGCGGCGTCGATGTGCAGATAGCGCGCAAGCGCGGCGTCGTAACGATCGTCGGCGCCGGCAGTTCCGTCGGCGACGGCCGCCAAGGAAGCCTCGAACTCCTTGGCGACCGCCTCGACCCCGGTGACCCTCGACAGGAACGCGGCAATGGTCTCCTCGGGAAGGTCACCGAGTTGTTGGTGCATCAGACCGACCGTGGCCGACGGCGGATTGGCAGCGACCGACCCGGTTTCGGGTTCCATTTCGCCCGCCAACAACCGCAGCAGCGTGGTCTTGCCGGTGCCGTTCGGCCCAACGATTCCCAGCCTGTCGCCGGGCGCAAGCGTGAGGGCGATCTCGTGCAGTATTCGCCTGGGGCCATAGGCGAATCCGAGCCCGGAAGCAACGAGTTGCGCTGATGTTTGCATGAGAAAAGAGACCTTCCGATGCGAACACCTTGCGGTTCGCACCATCGACGACAGGGACAGGTCTCAGTTCTTCACGACGTAAGGCTATCTCGTCGCCTCGCTTGTCAAGGCACGTTTCCGTGGAGCTCCAGCAACTCGTCGACCTTGCTGGAGTGGGTGGGCCCGAGAATCCTTGGTCTAGCGTTGGCCATGAAACGACTGTGTTTGGGGATCACATGGGACACGCAGACAACCGCACCTACCTCGATGCCGACAGCCACATCATGGAGCTGCCGGACTTCTTGACGAGCAACGCACCGCAGAGCCAGTTGGCCCTGGTACCTCGCGTGCCGGTCGAAGGAGGAGCCCGGTCGGCCGACGGCTTCGAGCTGGCGATGGAAGTGCGCGCCCAGCCAGCCGACAAGGTCGAGGAGATGATTGCCCTCGGCGACCAGCTGATCTCGGGCCCCAAGGGCTACTTCGCGCCCGGCGCATTCAACAACACCGAACGCACGCAGGCACTTGATCAACTCGGCTTCCATCGCCAACTCGTCTTCAGCACCTTCGCTGCACCCATGTGCTTCAACGCCGACTCAATCCAAGCCCGGTATGCATCGGCGGCCGCCCACAATCGCGGCATCGCCGAGTTCTGTGCCGACGACGATCGTCTCATGGGGGTGGGCGCACTGCCGCTCAATGACTCCGCAGCGGCAACGGCCGAGATCGAGCACCTGATCGACGGGCGACTCGAACGCGCACTCGACGGCCACACCGCCCAAGCGCTCGACCGCTTCTACGCCGACAACTTCAGCCGAGTGTTCGGCAGCCAGGCATGACGGCAACGAGCCAGCAAGTGGATCTCGACCTCCGCCCGATGACCGGCAGCTTCGGCGCCGACGTACATGGGCTCGACCTGAGCCGCCCTCTCGGTGGACCAGCGACGGCAGCAGTCCAGGCAGCCTTTGCCGAACACATGGTCTTGGCATTCCGCGATCAAAAACTGACCATCGATCAGCTCGAAGCGTTTGCGCTGCAGTTGGGTACGTTCGGCGACACCCCATTCATCACGCCGGTCGACGGACACCCGAATGTGCTGGCCGTCATTCGCGAAGCCAACGAGGACGGCGCCCTCTTCGGTGGGTCCTGGCACAGCGACTGGAGCTTCCAGCAGGCTCCGCCTTCGGCCACGATCCTGTATGGCCATCACGTGCCACCCGCCGGCGGCGACACCGTTTTCACGAACCAGTATTTGGCCTACGAGACGCTGTCCAACGGCATGAAACGTATGCTCGAAGGCGGGTACGCCGTGCACTCCGCACAACGCAGCTACGGTCCCCAGGGTGTGTTCGGGCGACCAGATCCGAACGCTGCCATGCATATTCAGGGCGGCGAAGAAGCCTTGGCCACCCAAGTGCATCCGCTGGTGCGCACGCACCCGATCACCGGCCGCAAGCTGTTGTTCATCAACGATGTCTACACCATTGGGATCCAAGACCTGAATAGGGCCGAGAGCGAGGCACTGCTCGACTATCTACTCGCCCATTGCAAGCAGGTCAGTTTCTTGTGTCGGGTGCGTTGGCACACGGGAACACTCACCATGTGGGACAACCGTTGCGTGCAGCATCACGCAATCAACGACTACCCCGGACAGCGTCGCGAGATGTACCGAGTCACGCTCGCAGGCGAGGTTCCTGTCTAGCACGCTTGCTCGAGCCCGACTGCTCAGCGCTGCAGCTCTTCGGCAACATTGACGAGGGCGGCAGCAAGCTGACTTCGCGCCACGCTGTTCTCGGTGAGTTGGGCCTCGGTCGTCTCGATTTGCGCGCTGAGATCACGGCGGGTGGCTTCGAGTTCGAGACGCTGATCGGTCACGGCCTCGCTGATGGCCTTATCGAGCTTGTCGGTGCCGGTGTCGAGGCCTTTCTGCAGCTCCTGCAGTTCAGCTTTGTTGGATTTCGCGTCGGCCGTGACACGATCGGCGACATTCGTGACTGCAGTCGCCCGGTTCGCCTCTTCGGCGATGATGCGCTTTTCGAGTTTCCCGATCTGGGCTGACAGATCGGATTGCAGATCTGCCATGGCCCCCAGCAGCGCTTGCTCGAGGGTGTCGATCCGCTCGTGAGTGCGCTGGGCATGATCCCCGAACAGGATTCCCTGCAGACGACCCAGATCGCCCTCGCCGAATTCTGTGTACCCACCGCCGGAGGATGTCGGGGTGTATGCACTCGTTTCCGTTTCTGATGATTCGGTCATGCCAGACTCCCTTTGCCAGAATTCCTAAAGTGGATGACGCTTCGCAGGCGTGAGCGCTCTTGATGCTTCGACCCCAATACTAGGGTCTCTATGCGCATGTTTGACCATTGGACCACCCCCGAAGGGTAGTTTATTCTCTGCTTTGATCAACGAATCCGAGACGTTTGGTCAGAGCGACTGGGCGGCTCCAGACTCATTTAGAGTTCTGGCGCCGCCCTGCTTCGACCGGTCTGCAGCGCATGAGTCAGAGCACTCAACCCCAATTCCGGTGTCATCCGGGTAGTCGACGCCCAAGCTCAGCGCCCGTCGGTTACTGTTCGATTTGCTGTTCTGACGATGGGCTCCCGCCGCCCGCTACATATCGCTCAGAACACATTGGCGGCGACCCAAAACCCACCTTTGGGTCGCCGCACCTATCTCCCCGTTACGATTGGCGGGAAGTGACAGGCATCCGAGCCAAAGAGCAAGAAGATGGTTGAGTCTCCTGCGGTGATCAAGGACCTCCTTTCTCTTGCCGCGGCCTCGCTCGGCGCCGAGGATGCTGAACTGGCGTTCGTCGACGAATCTGGCGCAGTAGAGGTCGTCCATCGCGTAGGCACGCACGGAGCGATCGGTGGCGACTGGTCCACCGGCCATCACTTTGTCAGGTACAACCGTCCTGCCGAGAACGACGATTGCTACCAACCCTGGGTCGGCTCGAGCGTCGCCATCTCGATTGGTGGCCCGTCAGCCGAGTCGGGGTGGCTTGTCATTGCGCATCCTGAATCAGGCCGATTCGACGACTTCAACGCATCGTCGCTCGAACCCGCTGGTCGACTGGTCGAACACTGTCTTGATCGAGAGGTCGAGCGGACCCGCTTCGACGAGATCGGCATGGAGCTGCGAGAACATCAACGCAAGTTGCGCAGCGCGCGCGATCAGCTCGAATTGTCGAATCGTGAGCTCGAGCAATTCGCCTATATCGCGGCCCACGAATTGGTATCGCCGCTGCGTGCGGTTGCGATCTACGCCGAAGTCCTGGTTGCGAACGGCGCTCAGCCAGGTAGTGACGACACGACCATCGACTACGCCGCCGAGATTCGCAGTGGTGTCAGCCAGATGACCGAGCAGGTGCAACACCTGTTGGCACTGTCCCGCAATCACGATTCGATTGAAGAACTCGAACCCGTCGGGGTGTCCGAGGTCGTTCAAGCAGCACTCGACACCTTGGCCGAACCAATCGAAGAGTGTGGCGCCCAGGTGACGGTCGCAGAGATGCCCGTCGTACATGCCAAGGCCGTTCCGCTACAGAGTGTGTTCGCCAACCTGTTCACCAACGCCATTCGCTATCGCCGAACCGATCAGCCCCTCGAGGTTGCAGTGACGGCAACCCGCACGCCTACCGGTCTCAGAGTCTCGGTGGCCGACAACGGTTCGGGAATCGGCGAGACCGACCGAACACGCGTATTCGAAATGTTCGAGCGGGCATCGTCGGATGTGGATGGATCTGGTATCGGGCTGGCGCTCAGCCGCCGGATTCTCGACGTCTTCAATGCACGGATTGGTGTCGACGAGAACGATTCCGGAGGGGCAACTGTCTGGCTCGAATTTCCTGAACCCTCTGACGAGGCGACGGCCTAGTCGGTCAACGCCGGTGAGCTCACCCTGGGCTAGGAGTCGTCAGCGCCGAGGCCAGCGCGGCGAGCCAAGCCCCAGGCAATGGTCGTGAAGAGTTCATCTACGCCATCGCCGTTGAGAGCGCTCGTCTCATGAGGGGTGCTGTTGGTGACCGTGCCCAGCGTCTGGATGTCGCCATTCGATGCATCGCTCGCCATGAGGTCGGACTTGTTCGCCACCGCCGTGGTGATGGCACGTGAGGACTGCTCGGCGACCCGCTGCAACAGCGAAGCTGCGGTCTTGGCAGTTTCTGGACGCGTCGTGTCGAACACGCCAATGGCTGCACCCGCACCCCGCAGATAGCCCGGCGGCACATCGAGCCCTTCGGTCTCACCATGCATGTCCCATAGCACCATGGACACCGCTGCGCCATCGAGCATGACCAGTTTGCGGTCGACCTTCACTCCCAGCGTCGACGAGTACTCGTTGCTGAAATTGCTGTGTACGAATCGGCGGACCAGGCTGGTCTTGCCCACATCAGGAGCGCCAACCATCACGATCTTGGCCCGGATGACTTCTTGTCTGTTCTCAGAGTTCACCGTTGCCTGCTATCTCAGAAGACGACGATCAAGAGCACGACGACAAGAATGAGCACCACGATCGCCAGTGCGGCAAATGCCACCGGATGGCGTCGAACGACGAGCATTCTCGGCGTGGCCCCTTTGCGCAGCGCATCGAGCGACACCGAGGCAGGCGCAAAGGCGTGTATACGACCGTCGAAATTCTCGAGGGCCTGGGCATGCTCGAGATGCAGTCGTTCGAGGGTTTCCGCAGCTGCATGGCGATAGTCGTTGGTGGGCACGCCCTTGACGACGCTGGCCAGGATCGCCTTGGGACCCCATTCGACCAAGACCGACGTGTCGCCCACCCGCAGGTCACGCAGACCATCGTGTTCGGGCGAGTCGAACGCTTCTTCTACGAAGAGCCGAATTGCATCGAGCATGCCCGAGACGATGTCGCTGTCGTTTTCGTCGGATATTGAACTGCTCGACGAGGCAAGCAGAACGCCAGATGACCGTTCGATCAGCAGGAGTTCGGAGACCACGAAGAGTTCGCCGCCACCGGGATCGGCCGTGAACAGATTGGCGATCATCTTGCGCATCGCCGGGCCCATGACGGGATACAGAGCCTCGGCCAGAATGGTGCTGTCGACACGTGCCGAATCGTGCAGGGCGTGCTCGACCTCGGGTTTCAGCACGCCGCCGAGCACACCGACATCGCGACCGACCGTCGAGACGGCTCCGACCAAGACTTCGCTGACCGCCTCGGTTCTTCCGTCGAGGGTGCCGACAAGCTCCTCGAGATCTGTGAGCTGTTGCTGCAACTGCACGTGGTGCTCGCGCAGCTGTTCGAGTTGCTGGGTGATCTGCACTTGGAGTTCGGAAAGCGGTTGCAGCGCGGCATGGTGCTGGTCGACCTTGGTGCTCAAGTGGGCCAGGTCGTCTACCCGATGGCCTAGTTGAACCAATGCATCTCGTTCGGCGCCGAAGAGAACAGTACGAACCTGCTCGATTCCTGCCTCTTTGGAGGTCGCGCTCACGGTCGCATCCGCACGTGCCACGAAGATGTTGCACCGGCGGTGTTGCAGCTCATGTCGGAGGCACGAGCAGGCCGCGCCGAGTTGCCACCGCGATGGCTTCACTTTGGCTACTGACAGCGAGCTTCTGGTGGATAGCCTTGATTCGCGAACGAATCGTATGCAGCGACAAGTGAAGTTCGGTTGCAATCGCCGCGGGCGCATGTCCGTGGTTGAGCATCTCGAGCACCTCGAGTTCGCCTGCCGACAACTGGGTGTCCTCGTCGCCTCCCGCTGCCAGGCTCGGTTGAACCCCGGCGATCAGCGCACGCAGGTCGGTGACGATGTCGGTGATGCCACTGTCTTTCGACATCACGTGCACGCCGTCGATTTCGCCGGCTTCGCGGTGTACCTGGGGTGCAGCAAAGCCGGTGAGCAGGGCAATTGGACCCAGGTATCCGCTATCGCGCAGACGCGCCGCAACCCGGGTGCCGGTATCACCGGCGGGCAGGCGGTAATCGCACACGACCAGATCTGGTGTGAGGGTGGTGCACAGGTCGACGCCCGCATCACCATCTGCAGCGCGGGCGACCAGCATCAGATCGTCGGTGAGCGAAAGCGCTATCTGAAACGCATCACCGTACGACACCTGATCTTCGATCATGACGATCCGAGATGTACCGGGCATGGTACGACTCTACTTGGCGAAGCCGCCTCCGGCAGTTTCCCTGTTCAGCGACAGCCGTTCGCCCTACGACGCCAGCGCACCGGCCAAAAGGCACACCAGATTCGACATGACCGAAGGGCGGTGGGTCAGCCCGGCAGAATTTGATGGATAGCGGCGGCAAAGATCCGAACAATGCCGCCACTATCCCAAGCCTCGCGGAGCACATGCCCTGCGGCAGATGTCAAGATACGACCAGTCGGAGCGAAGTGTGGCCTTGGACACACACTTCTACCAATTTTGGGGGTCGCACGCTCGCAACCAGGCGTCGAGTGTCAGACGCCCAGGATGGCCGCAGCCTGTTCGGCACGCGCTTCAACGCCCTCTTTGTATTCGTCGAGGTCGAGTTCTTCTTCTTGTTCACCCTGCTGACCATTCAGGTAGCGGGCGTACACCCCTTCGGAGATACATGCCAGTCGCCATGCGGCCCAGCCGCGGTAGTAGTCGACCTGGTCGAGCGAAACGCCCATCTGCTCGGCATAGAGACCAGCCATTTCTGCCTGGCTCAACCAGCCTTCGGCGGCCGTGATCTCGGCGTCGCCCTTCTCTTCTTCGGTGTTTTCGGGATCGTGCCAGTAGCCGAGCAGACCAGCCAGGTCGGCCATGGGATCTCCGAGCGTGCAGAGCTCCCAGTCGAGCACGCCTGCGACGGGGCCGGCTGGGTCCATCATGCAGTTCGACAGCCGGAAGTCGCCGTGGGCAATCGTTGTTGGTGCGTCGGCCGGGACGTTGGCCCGCAGGTGATCAGCCACTCGATCGATGACCGGGAGCTCGCGCGTCTTCGACTGTTCCCACTGACCTGACCAGCGCTTGATCTGACGTTCGATGTACCCACTTCGCTTGGCCAGATTGCCCAGGCCCACCTCGTCGATGTCGACTCGGTGCAACGTGCAGAGCGTGTCGATGAGTTCGTGACACATGCGAGTGCGGGTTTCCACGGGGATCGTCTGGCCGATGTCGGCATCTCGCACGACCACGCCGTCGAGGAAGTGCATGACGTAGAAGTCACGCTCATTGACCGCATCGTCTTGGCACAGTCCGACCAGCCGCGGCACGGGGACATCGCTGTCTTGCAACGCATGCATGAGTCGATGCTCGCGAGCGACGTCGTGGGCACTGGGCAACAGCGGTCCCATGGGTGGGCGGCGCAGCACGAACTTGCGGCCAGCTGCATCGCTGACGGTGAACGTCATGTTCGACCGGCCTCCGGCGATCAGACCGAAGTCGAGCGGTCCGGTGATTTCGGTGTGGTCCTGAAACCAGCGGGTCACATTCTCTCGGTTGATGCCAACGGGCGTGTTCTGCTCACTCACGACCGCAATTGTGTCACCCCACGAGTGCCCGGCCGAAACCGGCGCCGATTGCCAGCAGGGTGTGGTACCTAGGATGCGCCGATGAGTACGCCGTCCGCATCCGCAATCTCTGTTTCCGACGACCTCGAGCTGCGTCCGACGACCAGCCGCGATCTGGCAACACTCCGTGGCTTCTTCTCGGACTCGGGGCTCAACCAGCAGTGGGGCGGCCGGCCACTGACCGACGACGAGATCAGAACCAAGTACATCGGGCAGCGCAGTCCGCAGGTCGAGTGCTTTCTGGTTGAGCAAGGTCATGCACCGATCGGCTTCATTCAGTACTGGGTAGACGAACATGGCGGTGAAGGCGGCGGTATCGACTTCGTACTGATGCCAGCCGCTCGGGGTGTTGGCATCGGCACGATGGTCGTGCAGGCTCTGGTCTAGTACCTGCTGACAGAACATCATTGGCCACGGGTCACCGTTGACCCCGACATTGCCAATGTGCGTGGTGTCAACTTCTGGAATGCGGTGGGATTCAGAACCGAGCAGCTCATCGACCACGACCCCGAACGCGTTCCCTATCAGCTGATGTCGTGGCCGATCGAAAAGTGATTCCCCCGGCGGGAACACGGTCTTTCAGTTACCGATGGCAAGGAGCACGTGGCGCATTGCTCGCAGGGAGTGGCCCGAGAGCATGACATCGCAGTGTGGTAGTGCAGCCGCCATACCACCAACGAGGGGTTCGAATCCGTCGGCAGCTGCTCGGGGGTTGACCCAGATGACCCGGTGCGCCATGCGCGCCAGTCGCTGCATACGACGGTCCATGTCGTCGGCTGAGTCGGTGTCCCAGCCATCGCTGGCGACTATCACGACCGACCCTCGCAGCAGCGTAGACCAGCTCGAATGCGACATGAGGGTCTGCAAACTGGTGGCGATCTTGGTGCCCGAGAAGCGATCGTCGACCAGCTCCGAGGCCGCAGCGACCGCCTCGGTCGGGTCGGACCGCCGCAGGGCAGGGGTGATCCGCGTGATGGTCGTCGAGAACGCAAACGCCTCGGCGTCGACATGTGTCGATAGTGCCCGCAGCACGTGCATGTAGGGCCGAACGAACGTCTGCATCGAGCCCGAGACGTCGGCCACCATGACGACTCGGCGGGTGCGGCGGCGGCGATCGTTCCACATCAGCTGGACCGGGTCGCCTCCGGTGCGACGCGCTGCCGAGAGTGTGCGCCGTCGATCGAGCCGACCCGCATTGGACTGCTTCATTCTGCGCACGGGTTTGCGAGGCCAGGCAATAGCAGCTTGCTCCAGCCATGCGCCGATGGCGGTGAGTTCGTCGTCGCTCAGCAGATCGAACGGCTGGTCAGCTATCTGGGCGAGCTCGGCCGGAAGCAATTCGGGCAGCACCATCTCGTTGTCATCATCGGGTGGGTCGTCATCTTCGGGTGACGCTGACGGTGCCTGAGACCAAGGCACTCCCCCGCCGACATCGGCCTGTTGATTTCGTGCGGCCCGACGTCGTTGTTCGGCGCTCGGGAACGATGGTTCTTGGTGCGTGTTGGACTTGCGAGCGCCTCGCCCCGTGGGCAGCGCGCCACCCTCGAACACCACGTCGAACACCCGGTCGAACGCATCGAGGTGGCGAGCGTCGTGGACCAGGCACACCCGCGACACCCAATACAGCTGGGTCCGCCGAGTCGGCTCGGTCGCAGCGAGCGCGCCTGCATATCGCTCGCCAGAGTGTATCGATACCGGAAGTTCAGCCTTGCGCAGCGATGCCACAAAGGCCGAGGCGAAGATGGCGCGATCGATGTCGGGAAGCAGCGACGGCTTGTTCACCGTCGGCGCACTCGGCGAACCCAGCTGGCAACGGCCCACAACACGCCAGCAGATGCGAGCACGCTGTATTCGACGATCAGCCACGCTTCATGGTGCGCCACAAGCCTGATCATGAGCCCAGCACCTGTTGCAGTAGCGCCACATCGTCGGGGGTCTTGGCCAACGAGCCCAGGGTGCGCATTGCGTTCTGGTCGACCAACGAAATCCCGAGCACCATCAAGGCGCTCACCCAGTCGATGGTCTCGGATAATCCCGGCGGCTTGTCTAGCCCACGTTCTCGTGCATCACCGACGAACGCCGTCGCAGCTGCGATCAAGGCTTCGTCGGCATGGGGCACGTTGCGACGCACGATCTGCGCGGCGCGTTCTATTTCGGGATAGTCGATCCAGTGATAGAGGCAGCGGCGCTTGAGTGCATCGTGCAGCTCGCGGCTGCGATTCGATGTCAGCACCACGATGGGCGCGGTCACTGCCCCAATGGTCCCCAACTCGGGAATGGTGATCGATTGCTCACCGAGGAACTCGAAGAGCAGAGCTTCGAACTCGTCGTCGGCCCGGTCTATCTCGTCGATCAGCACCACCGCTGGCGTCTGGCCCCGATGGCGCAAGGCGGCGAGCAGCGGCCGTTCGACCAGGTAGTCATCGGTGAACAAGTCGGCATCGGTGAGTTTCTGACCGTCGGTCTCGGACATGCGAATGGCCAGCAGCTGGCGCGGGTAGTTCCACTCGTAGAGCGCTTCATTCGCCGCGATTCCCTCGTAGCACTGCAACCGCAGCAGCGGCGTGTCCAGCGCCTTCGCCATGGCCTTTGCCGCCGCGGTTTTGCCGACACCCGGCTCGCCTTCGAGTAACAGCGGTTGGCCGAGTGATTGCGCCAGATACAAGGCCGTGGCCAGCCCTTCGTCGACCAGATAGTCGACGCCGTTCAGGGCGGTGGTCAGCTCGTCGACGCTCGCAAAGCTCGTCACCGCTGGCCGTCGTTGCTTGCCGATGGCTTGGTGGGTGATGGTGAGCAGCGCGTACCCGGTCGCCAGTTGAGCGTTTTCATTGGTCGATCTCGTCGTGGGCAAGGAGGGTCTGGTAGTCACGCCAGGTGTCGACATCGAGCGGGATCGGTTTGTCGACAGGCACGTAGGTCACAGGGTATGTGCCCAATTCGAGCAGCTTCCATACGGCCTTGTCACCTTGGAGCTGTGCGAGATCGCCGAACACCTGCCGCCCGAACCAGAAGGGGTGGCCGACGCCGTCGCGGTAGTTGCACACCGCCAGCGGCGCGATTTCGCCTGTGCTGGTGGCCGCTGTGACCAGCCGGTCGATCGCGTCGAGCGTGACTCCTGGTTGATCGCCGAGGAGCATCACGATGCCCGACGCTTGCGGCGAAACAACATCGAGTGCCGACACGATCGAAGATGAACAACCGTTGGTGAAATGCACGCTGTCGACCACATCGAATCCGTCGAAGTCGATGACATCGAGCACCTCGCCCGCCGCACCACCAACGGTGACAAGGCGCTGTGAGAACGGCGCCGAGCGCGCCACGTCGAGTGTTGCATCGAGCAGGGTGCGTCCCTTGTATGGCAACAGTTGTTTGGGTTGCCCGAGTCGACGCGACGACCCGGCAGCGAGAAGAAGGCCGGCGACGTGCTCGGTCACGCGCCGGCCCCGATTGCGAGATCTTCGGTATGGCGACTGCGACAGCCGACATTGCAGTACCAATAGTCATCACCCTCGTGATGCAGGTGCGGTGTCTGATCACCCACCACCACAGTCATGCCACAGATCGGATCGATCGCCTCGGCTGGTGCCGGCGGCGCATCGAACTTGGGTGGTGTCAGTCCGCGGAGGCGCACTGCAGCCGTGACCTCGGCCAAGACCGAGAGCGCAACTTCTTCGGCCGTGCGGGCGCCGATGTCGACCCCCACGGGTGAATGCACGACTGTTGCCTGGTCATCGTTCAACCCGAGCGAGGCAACCACTGCGCCGCCCCGCACGCGACTTGCCACCAGGCCAATGAATCCGACCTCGGCTTCGAGTGCCACCCGGATCGAGTCCTCTTCGTGACGGCCATGACTCGAGATCAGGACCGCCAGTGAACCCGATGCGTCGGGTACGCCGTTCGGCACATGGTCCATGGCATAACCAAGCTGCGTCCCGAACTGCACGAGCGCCTCGGCGATTGGCGTGTTCCCGACGACGGCGATGCGAGCCGCTGGCAGCTTGGGCTCGAGGAAGACCTCGATGGCGCCACCCGACAAGCATGGGTTGACCACGGCTTGAGCGCCGGGGCGATCGGGGAATCCCTCTTCTTCGGCGGGCAACACCCGCAACAGCAGCGGCTCGCCCGACGCAAGCACCCCCATGGCAGCCACTTTGACCGATTCCTCGGCGCACTGACCGCCCACGAATCCATCGACCACCCCATCGGCCAAGATGATCGCGGCATCGCCGGGCCGGGCTGAAGTAGGCATCTCGGCCCGAACAACCGTGGCCAGAACAAACGGCACACGCGTCGCAACCAGCTCACCGACCCGCTGAGATGTCCGTCGTGATGATGACAATGTTCACCTTTCAAGTTTCGCAAGCGAAGCGAGGGATCAGCAGCGGAGGAGCCGCACCAAACGAAGGGCAACCCTGCCCGACGAACGCCGGCCCAAGCGGAGCGAAAAAACAAACACTCTCTAGATCGGTGGGGTGTGGTTGCCTTGCATGGCTTCCCATACGCGCGATGGCGTGAGTGGCATGTCCGCGTGGCGGATGCCGAACGGCTTGAGTGCGTCGACCACGGCGTTCACGACGGCGGCGGGCGAACCCACGGTGGCCGACTCGCCGATGCCTTTGGCGCCGATGGGGTGATGGGGCGACGGTGTGACCGTGCTGCCGGTTTCCCAGTCGGGTGTCTCGAGCGCCGTCGGAATCAGATAGTCCATGAGCGAACCGCCCAGGCAGTTGCCGTCTTCGTCGAACGAGATCATTTCCATGAGTGCCATGCCGATACCGTCGGCGAGCCCGCCGTGCACCTGGCCTTCGATGATCATCGGGTTGATCTGCGTGCCACAGTCATCGACGGCGATGAACCGACGAACCTTGACTTCGGCAGTACCGGGATCGATGTCCACGACACAGATGTAGGCACCGAATGGGTAGGTCAGATTCTCGGGGTTGTAACAGATCTGGGCTTCGAGCCCGCCTTCGAGACCTTCGGGAAGATCGCCAGCACCGTGTGCCTTCATGGCGATGTCCTGGATGGTCACCGACTTGGAAGGGTCACCCTTCACATTGAATGCGCCCTTGGTCCATTCCAGGTCTGCGACCGAGACTTCGAGCATGCCGCTGGCGATGATCTGCGCCTTGTCCTTGACCTTGCGAGCCACCAGCGCCGCCGCGGCGCCCGACACCGGTGTCGAGCGCGAGCCGTAGGTTCCCAGGCCGAACGGCGTGTTGTCGGTGTCGCCGTGGACGACGTCGATGTCTTCGGGAGGAATGCCGATTTCTTCGGCAATGATCTGGGCGAAGGTCGTTTCGTGTCCTTGACCCTGGGTCTTGACCGACAGCCGAACGACGGCCTTGCCGGTCGGGTGGACCCGCAACTCGCAACCGTCGGCCATGCCCAGGCCCAGAATGTCCATGTCCTTGCGGGGACCTGCGCCGACGGCTTCGGTGAAGAAGGTGACGCCGATTCCCATGAGCTCGCCGTTGGCGCGCTTCTCGGCTTGCTCGGCCCGCAAGTCGTCGTAGCCCGCCATGTCCAGCGCCTTGCGCATCGTTGGTTCGTAGTTGCCCGAGTCGTAGGTCCACCCGGTCTTGGTCTCGTACGGGAACTGCTCGGGCTGGATGAAGTTCTTGATACGCAGCTCGGCCGGGTCCATGTCGAGCTCGTAGGCCAGACAGTCGACCAGCCGTTCGACGAAGTAGACAGCTTCGGTGATGCGGAACGAACAGGCGTAGGCCACGCCGCCTGGCGCCTTGTTGGTGTACACGGCCTTCATCGACGAGTACGCCGCTTCGAGATCGTAGGAACCGGTAAAGACACCGAAAAAGCCGGCGGGGTACTTGACAGGCGCGGCCACGCCGTTGAATGCGCCATGGTCGGCGAGCACGTCACCGCGAACGGCCAGTATCTTGCCGTCGCTGGTGGCGGCGATATCGCCTTTCATCACGTAGTCACGGGCGAAGCCGGTCGACACCAGGTTCTCGGTGCGGTCTTCCATCCACTTGACCGGCTTGCCGATCAACAACGACGCCACGATCGAGCACACATATCCTGGGTAGATCGGGACCTTGTTGCCGAAGCCACCGCCGATGTCGGGGGCGATCACTCGGATCTTGTGTTCGGGAATACCGGCAACCAGCGCATACACGGTGCGATGTGCATGTGGCGCTTGGGTGGTGGACCACAGCGTGAGCTTGCCCGAGACACGTTCCATGTCCGCCACACAGCCACACGTCTCCATGGGAGCCGGGTGCACTCGGGGATAGATGATCTCTTGGCTCACCACCACATCGGCGCGTGCGAAAGCGGCGTCGGTCTCGGCGGCGTCGCCGGCTTCCCAGTCAAAGCAGTGGTTGTCAGTTTTCCCATCGAGGTCGGTGCGGATGACTTCGGTCTCGGCATCCATGGCGGTGCGAACGTCCATGACCGCAGGAAGGATGTCGTACTCGACGTCGATCAGCTCGAGGGCATCGCGCGCCGAGTACTTGTCTTCGGCCACGACGAATGCGACCTCTTGGTACTGAAAGCGCACCTTGTCGGTTGCCAGCACGGCCTGCACATCGTTCGACAGCGTGGGCATCCACGCCAGACCGTGTTCGGCCAGGTCGGCACCGGTCACGACCGCCACGACCTTGGGGTGTGCTTCGGCCGCGGACTTGTCGATGTTGACGATGGTGGCGTGCGCTACCGGCGATCGCAGGATCGCCAGGTGCAACATGCCGGGCAATACGACATCGTCGCAGAACTGACCCATGCCACGGACCAGGCGAGCGTCTTCCTTGCGAAGCATCTTGCCGAAACCCATGGGGTTACCCTCGGGCGACAGGCCCTCGGTTGGCTCTTCGGTAACGGTCATGATGCACTCCCGATGGTGACGGCGGATTCATGGTTGGCGGCCCACTGGACCGAGCGGACGATCATGGAGTAGCCCGTACAGCGACAGATCTGACCCGAGATGGCTTCGCGAATTTCTTCTTCGCTGGGATTTGGGTTGCGGTCGAGCAGTGCGCGACTGGTCATCAACATGCCGGGAGTACAGAAGCCGCACTGCAGTCCATGTTCTTGAATGAAGCCCTGTTGCACCGGATCGAGCACATTGTCCTGCTCGAGATCCTCGACGGTACGTACGCGATGACCGCCGGCCATGGCGGCCAGGACAGTGCAGCTCTTGACCGGTTCTTCGTCCATCCACACCACACAGGTACCGCAGTTCGAGGTATCGCAGCCCCAGTGGGTGCCGGTCAGCCCAACTACGTCGCGCAGGAAGTGCACGAGCAGCAGGCGACCTTCGATGTCATGGGTCTGGTCGACCCCATTCACGTTGACACTTACTTCCATGATCTCTCTCCTGCTCAGGCGGTGGCTCGGGCGACGGCGTCGCGGAGCGCTCGTTGGGTCAGTTCATTTGCGAGGTGCCGCTTATAGTCGGCGGTGCCTCGGCCATCGGTCTGAGGTGAACAGGCAGCGGCAGCAATGGCGCCGACCTGGGCGTACAACTCTTCGGACGGGGCAGCGCCAGCGAGCGCAGCCGCCGCGTCGGGGATCGACGCCGTATTCGCTCCAACCGCAGCCAGACCGACTCGGCCTTGACTTATCACGCCATCGTCGATCCACACGGCAGCTCCGGCGGATACGACCGCCCAGTCGCCGGCTCGGCGTTCGACCTTGTGATAGGCGCTGCTGCCGTTCGGTCGAATCGGGATACGGATCTCGGTCAGGAACTCGGCGTCGCCCACGGCGGTCTCGTAGGGCCCCACGTGGAAGTCGTGCATCGAGACGACGCGCTCGCCTTGGCTACCGCGAATGACGCACTCGGCATCGAGTGTCGAGCAGACTGCTGACAGATCTTCGGATGGATCGGCTTGACAGAGTGAGCCTCCAATGGTGCCTCGGTTACGCACGACGGGATCGGCGATGACCTTCTCGGCATCTCGAAAGATCGGGAAGGCGGCTGCGAGTTCGTTGGACTCAAGCAGTTCACGGTGGCGAGTCATGGCACCGATGTACATCGTGTCGCCCTGGGTACGGATGTAGCCGAGTTCGTCGGCGAGATCATTGATGTCGATGATGTACTCGGGGTTGGCCAGCCGCAGCCTCATCATGGGCAACAGGCTGTGGCCGCCGGCAATCAGACGGGCTTCGGATCCCAGTCGTTCGAGCAGGTCGATCGCGTGATCGACGCTCGTGGCTCGTTCGTATTCGAACGGAGCAGGTACTTGCATTTGGACAACCCCCCGGTTGATGTATTTGCTCACACTGCCAGCGCGCTCGACTACGGTCAAGCCGACTTAAGCTCTTCCTTAATTCACTCTCGGCGCAGAGAAGCCGCAACATGACACCAACCCAACTTCGCAGCTTCGCCACCGTTGTCCGCCTGGGCACCGTCCGCGCTGCGGCTGTCGAGCTGGGAGTGAGCGAAGCGGCAGTGTCGGGAAATGTCGGCGCGTTGCGCAAGGAACTCGACGACCGGTTGTTCCATCCGTCGCACAATGGTCTGGTGTTCACCCCCGGCGGAATCCGATTGGCGCAACGGGCAGTCGAGATGCTCGGCCTGCAAGAGCAGACACGCCGCGAGGTCAGCGACGCCCATGGCGGTCGTCGTCATCTTCGAGTGGTGGCAACATCGTTGTTCGCCGAATATGCCGCGCCCGGCTTGATCGAACGGTTCTCGACGCGAGCCGACGACCTCGAAGTCGAACTCGTGGTCGATTCGTCGGATCGCTTCGATGAACTCCTGTCGAGTCACACCGCCGACGTCGTCATCGGCCCTGTGTCCAAGAGCGCCACAATCGACGGGCTGACATCGACCGAGTTCCTCCGGTACGGGGTGGTTGGGGTCTGCTCGCCAGAAGTTGCTGTCACCGACATCTCGCGGGCCCAATGGCACCTCGGTCCGTCGGCGGTGGAACCTGCCGGCGTTTCCAGAACCATCGTCGAACGCATGCGTGTCCCCGAGGACAACCAGCGCATCTACACCAGTCATGCCGCCGCGTTGGCCAAGGCCCGAGACGGCCATGGCGTGGCGTTGGTGCCGAAGTTCGTGGCTGACCGTTCGACGACAACCGGCGAACTGGTTCTGGTCAACGACCGAAACTGCGCCGCCACCGGTACCTGGACGGCGCGAAGCTGGCGCAGCGACCGCGCATCGAGCGCGGCACGCGAGCTGATGCGCTTCGTCACCACACCCCAGGCAATCCAGGCGATGCTCGCCGGTTCAGGTTCGCGGATCGGCCGATTCAAGCCGCGCGTCCACATCACCCTGTGGAGTTAGTGCTTCTGCCCAATCCGCTAGCCGTACTCGGCCGTCGGCGCGGGGAAAGGTGCCGGGGGCGGCGCGGATCGCGACACGCTCAGAGGCTTCCGGGCTCACGTTCCCGCTCGTGTGCGCAGACAACCCGCAGGGCGGCACTCACGGGCCGCTGAACCCCTGGACCACCAGCTGCTGTCAGCTGACCCAGGACCCGGTGGCGGTGGTGACGGCACTGCCGTCGATGTCGCTCAGGCTCATGGCGGCGAACATGGCCGAGCGTTCCCCGGTCTGGTAGCGGAACTTGGGTTCGTCTTCGGCGACGACCGACGCGATCACATCGGCAATGTCTTGTGGCGTCTGCGCGGAGCCGGGTGCGAACGCCTCGGTGATGTGTTTGACATAGGCCTGCACTTGGGGCGTGTAGGCGTCGACGTTGTTCATACGTTCGGCGACCGATTCGCCCGCATTGTTGATGAACTCGGTGGCGATGGCGCCGGGTTCGACCACCGAGATCTTCACGCCGTGCTGAGCAGCGACGGGATGCAGGCTCTGCATCAGTCCCTCGACCGCGAACTTGGCGGCGCAGTATGCGTCGTTGAATGGTTGGCCAACGACACCGCCGACACTGGTCACCGTGATGACCCGTCCGCCCCCGTTGTTGCGCATGTGTGGAAGCACCTCGCGAGTCAGCCGGGCAACGCCGGTGAAGTTGACGTTCATCATCCACGCCAGATCGTCATCGGTGATCTGCTCGAGCGTGCCGATATAGGAGGCACCTGCATTGTTGACGAGTACGTCGATCGTGCCGTGTTCGGCAATGACGTTGGCGACCACCTGTTTGATGGCGGTCGCGTCGGTCACGTCGAGTGCTTCAGCCTGCACGTGCACCCCGGCTTCGACTGCGGCCGCCTCCAGCGCCTTGCCCTTGCTCATGTTCCGCATGGTGGCCACAACCGTGTGGCCGGCTCTGGCCAATTCCACCGCAGTGGCCAGGCCAACGCCCGAGTTCGTTCCCGTGATGAGTGCAATCATGCCAGGACCCTAATCGTCTTTCGTCGCACCGAGCGCACTCGGATCGAAGCGTGCCCGCCCTTGGTGGCCGTCTCCCAGGCTGCCCGCTGCGCCATCTTGTCGAGGTGTGTGAGACAGCTGAGCATGCCGTTCCCGTTTGCACTAGACATCGAGCGAATCGATCTTTGTGTAGCCATGGCCGAGGCAGATCAATGGACTTCGAGCGTCGAGTGATCGAGGGTGCGCACGACGGCGGCACTGCCGCCGGAGGTCACGCCCTTGATCATCGGGTGGCTCGCCAAGACCTTGGCCGAACCCACCAGCTGAACGGCAATTGTCCATGCGCCTGGCGCATGGACAATTAGGTGGAGCGGCGGCTGGACTCCACGTCGTTGAGGTCGAGGTGATTGCGCATGTATTGTCCGCTGGCGTTGGTTGACGGCTGAAAATCCCATGACGAGTACCGGCCTGTGCGCAGCGCCTGGTCGACCACTCGACGGTTGGCCTGGCTGTCGAGCACGTCACGACGGATCTGGGGAACGTCCCATCGCTCTCGCACCTCATTGCGAAAGCTGACGACCTGATCCAGGTGGTCAGCTGATTCGGCAAGATTGTGGAGCTCGCAGGGATCGGCGCTCAGGTCGTAGAGCTGCTCGCCGTCGGGCTCGCTGTAGATGTATTTCAGCTCGCCTCGACGCAGCATGAAGATCGGAGCGATGGCCCCCTCGCCGAGATATTCGCCGGTCACCGTGCGCAGGCTGTCCTCGACGCCGCCGAGTTGCGGGACCAAGCTGTGGCCATCCATCGCAGTCGGCACCTCGATGCCCGCCAGATCGAGCATGGTCGGCGCAATATCGAGCAGGCTCGAAAGCGTCGCCACCCTGGCTGGCGAGAAACGCTGCGGAGCGTGAACGATCAGGGGCACGCGAGCACTGTGTTCGAAGAAGTTCATCTTGTACCACAGGCCCCGCTCGCCGAGCATGTCGCCATGGTCGGCCGTGAAAATCACGACCGTGTCGTCGGCCAAACCGTGGTGTTCCAGCGTGTCGAGCAGCTGCCCGATCCAATGGTCGACATAAGAACAATTCGCCAGATAGGCCCGGCGAGCCGTCATGATCTGCTCGTCGGTGACCTTGGTCGTGTCGGCACAGATCACCTTGCGCAGCCGTGCGCTGTGCGGATCCATGTCGGCATCGGCGAGCGGACCGACCGTTGGCATGGGGATCTGCACGTCGTCGTAGAGATCCCAGAACTCGCGGCGGGCCACGTAGGGATCGTGTGGATGGGTGAACGACGCGGTCATCATGAACGGCCGCCCATCGGTGGTTCGGGCCAGATCACGCAGCTTGCGGACTGCTCGGAAGCCGACTTCGTCGTCGTAATCGAGTTGATTGGTTGCGTCTGCGACACCGGCGTGGGTGACGCTGTCGAGGTTGTGGTACCACCAATCGAAGCGCCCGTCGGGGTCGAGCCAGTCGGGTGTCCACCCGAAGTCGGCCGGATAGATGTCGGTCGTGAGCCGCTCTTCATAGCCGTGCAGTTGGTCGGGTCCCACGAAGTGCATCTTGCCCACGAGCGACGTCTGGTAGCCGGCTGAGCGCAAGTGATGGGCGAACGTGGGAACTGTCGACGCCAACTCCGAGGCGTTGTCGTATGCGCCGATCTTGCTGTTGCGCTGACCGGCCATCATGGCAAACCGGGCAGGTGCGCACAGTGGCGAGTTGCTGTAGGTCGTGTCGAACACCACGCCCTTGGCAGCCAACCGATCAATGGCCGGTGCAATGGCGGGTCCGCCCCACGGGGCCATGAAAGGCGCCGCCATTTGGTCCGCCATGATCAGCAAGATGTTGGGAGGGGTCACCATCACAACACTATGCCCGATACGAAAAATCGAATGGTGGTGGGGCTATTGCTCTGGCCAGCAGGGTGCGGAAGAATGCCGGTGGATGCCAGAGCGGCCAGGCGTCGACCACGCGAGGAGAGATTGTCGGGCACTCCTTGGATCGGAATGACCGGAAAGTTCGACGCAGCGTGGTCGGATGGATGGTCGTTCTGGCGCCGGCATGTGTTTTTCCGCACCCTGCGAGATATCGACGTAGACCGCGATGACATTGCCTTCCGGATTGGTGAGGAAGAGCGCCCGGTGACCGAGCTCTTCGAACTCCGACTTTGGCTCCTGCGGCGCTACAGCGAGTTCGCGAAGCTGTGGATGTCGCGGGTGGTTCCCAGGTAGACCTCGGGCAGCGCGTCGCGGAAGATGGCATCGCCTGCATGCACCGTGCCGTTGACGGTACGACTGCTCACCGACACGCCCGCCGCCAGCAGCTTGCGGAAGTACGCCAGGCCTTCGTCGCGTAGCGGGTCGAGTTCGTTCACCGAGATGATGTGCGGAGGCAATCCTTGTAGGTCCTCGACCGAGGCGTGATACGGCCACGCAAGTGGATCGGCGTCGGCTGAGCCGTCGGGGCTGTACATGCGCACCATGGCGCCCATCATCGAACAGTTCAGGAAGTAGTTGTCGTTTTCATAGAGCGACGGCAGCGCCGGGTCCTTGTCCTCGTAGGCGCCGGAGATGTAGGGGCACTGGGCATAGACGCCGTCGACCATGTCGAGCACGCCTTCGCCCTTGGCCTTGAGGGTGGTGGCCAGCGAGAGATTGCCGCCACCCGACTCACCAGACAGAACGATCTTGGAAACGCCCAGACTGTCGCGGTTGTCGTGGACCCACGAGAGTCCACTGAAGCAATCGTTCAACCCAGCAGGGAATGGGAACGGTCCGAGCTTGCCGGCGGCGTTGCGAAACTCGACGCCGACGACCACGAGGCCGGTCGATGCCAGTTCATCGCGCCAGCGCACGTAGCCGCCGCCAGACGCTTCCATGATGACCATGCCGCCGCCGTGGTAGTGGACGATCGCTGGCATTGGACCCTGGACATCGGTGGGCACATGGATGTACAGGCTGAGGTCGTTTCCGTCGATGCCCCGGATGACTTCGGTGCGGCGCTCGACGTTGGTGATCGGAGGCGCCTGGGCGGCAAAGATGTCGCCGAGCATGCCAAAGCCCTCTTCTGCGCCGGTGCTGAACTCGAGCAACGCCTCGATCGGCGAGTTGATATCGACCGGCGCGGCTTCGGGCGCAACGTCCATGCCGACCGAGGCCATGGCCGCCACCATGCGGGGATCGGCACGAGGGTCATCTCGCAGTTGCATGGCGGGGTCGCCGAGTTGGCCGGGAAGTATCGGTGCGTCAGTCATGAGCCGAGTCTTTCAGAGACGGCGTGAGGCTGCACAAAACCGACCTTCCGTTAGCGAAGCAACCCCCGGCGAGCTCACAGAATTAAATGTGTGTTTTGCTTGCGGCTGGCTTAGCTGCGGTGGAAGACATGGGATCTGCGGCCAGGTGAACGCCGGCCTTGTCACCCGGCCAACCAGCCATCATGGCGAGATGGCCACCTTTCTAGGCCAGCACGAGCAACAGACCCCGGAATGGGATTTTTCGAGGGGTCGCCACGGCCTCGAACCCGCACGTCAGCTGACAAAGCGACCTGCGTCGGGTGCGCGATAGACGTCGACATCTTCGGCGGCAAGTTGTTCTTTGCCCAGGATCATGTCGGCGCATCTCTCGGCGATCATCATGACCGGCGCATAGATGTTGCCGTTGGTCACGTTCGGCATGACCGATGCGTCGCACACTCGCAATCCGTCCACGCCGTGCACGCGCAGCGTTGTCGGGTCCACGACTGCCATGTCGTCGGTACCCATGCGGGCGGTACACGACGGGTGGAGTGCAGTCTCGGAGTCGGTGGCGACCCACGCCAGGATCTCTTCGTCGGTCTCCACGGCTGGTCCCGGCGAGACCTCGCCGCCGTTGTACTTCTCGAAGGCCGGCTGGTTGAGAACACGCCGAGCCGTGCGCACCGCCTCGATCCATTCCTTGCGGTCATTGCCGGTCGACAGGTAGTTGAATCGCACTGCGGGATGTTGCCGCGGATCGGTGCTGGCGATCTTGACGGTGCCGCGAACGTCGCTGTACATGGGCCCGACATGCACCTGGTAGCCGTGGCCCTCGGTCGCTTCGGATCCGTCGTAGCGAATCGCAATCGGCAGGAAATGGAACATCAGGTTTGGGTACTCGACGTCGTCGTTGCTGCGTAGAAAGGCACCGGCCTCGAAATGATTCGTGGCTGCCGGACCGCGGCGAAACAGCCACTGCAGGCCGATGAACGGCATGCGCCACGTGGCGTTGTACGGCTGCATCGAAACAGGTTTCTTGCAGGCGTACTGGATGTAGACCTCGAGATGGTCTTGCAGGTTTTCGCCCACACCTGGCAGATTGGCGACCACGTCGATACCCAGTGACCGCAAGTGGTCGCCATCGCCGATGCCCGACAGCTGCAACAACTGGGGTGAGTTGAAGGCGCCTCCACAGCTGATGATCTCGTTGCCGCGCACCGTATGTGTGCGACGACCTCGGCGGTATTCGACACCAACGGCACGGTTTGCCTCGAAGACGATCTTGTTCGCCTGCGCCAGGGTGAGCAAGTTGAGGTTCGGTCGATCGAGCACCGGATGCAGGTATGCCCGGGCCGCGCTCAGCCGGCGACCACGTAACACGTTCTTGTCGAACACGGCGAAGCCTTCTTGTTGGAAGCCGTTCACATCGCTGGTCGAATGAAATCCGGCTTCTGGGCCGGCCTCGAGCCACGCGTGGAACAACGGGTTGGTCGCCGGCCCGGTCTCGAGCTGCAGCGGCCCAGACTCGCCCCGCCACTTATCACCGCCGACCAAGCGGTTCTCCATGCGCTTGAAATAGGGCAGGCAATGCTGATAGGCCCAGTGCTCCATACCGGGTTCGGCCGCCCACTTGTCGTAGTCCATCGGGTTGCCCCGCTGGAAGATCATGCCGTTGATGCTGCTGCTGCCGCCCAGCACCTTGCCGCGGGCGTGGTACACCTTGCGGCCGTTCATGAACGGTTCGGGCTCGCTCTCGTACTTCCAGTCATAGAAGCGACTGCCGATCGGATAGGTCAACGCCGCCGGCATGTGGATGAAGACATCCCACTTCCAATCCTTACGACCAGCCTCGAGTACCAGCACCTGGTTCGAGGGATCGGCGCTCAGTCGATTCGCCAGCGCGCAGCCAGCCGATCCGCCGCCGATGATGATGTAGTCATAAGTCGTGTCGGTGACCTTGGCTTTGCGATGTCGCACCCTGCGCACCGTATCGACCCAGCACCCAACCGAACGTGTCGGTGCCAGGCACCGAGCGGTGAGAGCAAAACGCTCGGATGGACAATGCGGGCCAACCGACCAGAAGCCATGTGCGACGAACGTCGGACCGAGCGGAGTGGATCAACACAGTGCAACACTGGCTGTTATGAGTACAGCACCGATGGTTACCGTTTCACTGAACGAGATCGAAGAGGTGACCCGGGCCGCACTCGAGCGCCATGGCGCTGCGCCCGCCATTGCCGCACACGTGGCCGATGCTGTGCGAGTCGCCGAGCAGAATGGCAATCGCATCTGCGGGCTCTACTACCTGGACAGCTACTGCAAGCAGCTCGTGAGCGGTCGGGTCAGCGGCGACGTCGACCCGGTGGTACATCACGACAAGCCGGGCGCGGTTCGTGTCGATGCGCGATTTGGCTTCGCCCAGTCGGCCTTCGCCGCTGGCTTCGACACCGCAGTCACGGCCGCAGAGGCGAACGGTGTATGCGCGCTGTCGATCGAACACAGCCATACATGCACCTCGCTCGGCTACTTCACCGAGCAATTCGCACGAGCCGGCCTGATGGCGATCGGCACCACGAACTCGACGCCCCGGGTGGCGCCTCCCGGCGGGTCGGTACCTGTGCTCGGCACCAACCCCATCGCGTTCGCGGTACCCGATGGTCACGGCGATGTTGCCTTCCAGTGGGACTTCAGCACCAGTGCGGTGGCCCTCGGCAAGATCACCATGGCGGCAGCTGCGGGCGAATCCATTCCGATCGGCTGGGCGGTCGACGCCGAGGGTAACGACACCACCGACCCCGACGCAGCCTTACAAGGGTCACTGCTGTCCGCAGGCGGCTACAAGGGTTACGGCCTGAGCTTGATGGTCGAGCTGTTTGCCAGTGCGCTCACCGGCTCGTTGCCGAGCGCCGAATTGGCCCCACTCAAAGCCGCAGAAGGCGGGCCTCACGACATCGGTCAGTTCTATCTGGTCATCGATCCTGGTGCGTTCAGCGGCCAACGCTTCTTCGATTCCGTAGCTGAGCTCGGTGAGCGAATTGCTGCCCAGGAAAGTGCTCGGCTTCCGGGAAGCGCCCGCCTGGCACCCAGCTCCGTGGAGCTTGCCGCCGATCTATGGGCATCTACGATTGCGCTCGCCGCCGTCCACTGACCAGCAGCGAACCGCTGCACCGAGTCAGACGATTTTTCCGCTGCGCATGTCGTGGGCGACTGCCACGCGATGCATGACGCGCCGGTGAGGCAAGTAGTCAGCCACGGCGTAATGCTGGGTCCCTCGGTTGTCCCAGATCGCCACCGTGTTCGGTCCCCAGGTCAACCGCACCTGATGTTCCGGACGGTTGATGGTGTCAAACATCATCGTCAACAAACGGGCTGACTCGGGGGCCGAAAGGCCGATGATCCAGCGGGTGAACGACTCGCTGACATTCAGGTATCTGCGGCCACTCACGGGATGGGTGGCGATCACCGGGTGCACCGCCATGCCCGCTTGGCTCATTGCTTCGACCATGGCGGAGTTGCCGCCGGCCAAGTAGGCGCCCGTGCGAAACGCGCCCATGTCATGCACTGCGTGAAGGTCCGAGAGTTCGCTCTGCAGAGGAGCGCTCAGCGAGTCGTAAACCGAATACATGCTGGCCCAGAGCGTGTCGCCTCCCACCGGGGGAAGCTCGATGGCTTGCAGTATCGACGCGAACGGGGGAGCCTCTCGATACGTCATATCGGCGTGCCATTCCGCAGCGTCTGGCTTGTCGTCGCCTTGCCAGGTGAGGACCACGACATCGGCCGATTCAGGATGCGTGACATAGCTGTGATGGCGAGCACCGAGTGGCCCAAGGGACCGCCCGAGTCGCACCAGGTCTTGTGGTTGCAGATCGGCGTTGCGCAGGATCACGACCTGATGCTCGATCAGCGCCGTGTACACCACTTCGAGGGTCGCCGGGTCCGTCAGTGCGGTGGCGCTGAGCCCGGTTAATTCGGCACCGAGCGCTGGCGTCAGCTGAGTGGTATGCAACATGGACCGATGGTAGATCGCTTCGGGCGTCACTGGTTGGGCACGAGCGGACGCTCTATCTGAGCTGGTGAGCCCGCCCGGTGGGCGTGGTATCTTGCGGCGGTGACCGAACAGTCGATGGCCAGAACGATCTGAGTACGGCGTGTATCGCATCGACTGTCTCCAGTTCGCCAATTGGTCCGAGGCGGTCTTTCGCGAGATGCGTTCTGGCGGCGTCGACGCGGTCCATGTCACCATCGTCTATCACGAGTCATTCCGTGAGACGGTCGATGAGATCACCACGTGGAACCGACTCTTCGAACGCCATGGCGACCTGATTCTGCACGGCACCACGGCCGCCGACATCGACGTGGCGAAGGCCACCAACCGCACGGCGATTTTCTTCGGCTTTCAAAATCCCTCGCCCATCGAAGCCGACATCCACCTCGTTCAGATCCTGCACACGTTGGGCGCCCGGTTCATGCAGCTGAGCTACAACAACCAATCATTGCTGGCGACCGGCTGCTACGAAACCGAAGATCCCGGCATCACTCGCATGGGCAAAGAGGTCATTCGCGAGATGAACCGAGTCGGCATGGTCATCGACATGAGCCACTCGGCTGATCGATCCACCATCGAGGCCGCCGAACTGTCCGAGCGCCCGATCGCCATCACCCATGCCAACCCTCACGCCTGGCACCCGGCGCTTCGAAACAAACGTCACGACGTCATTCAGGCGGTCACCAGTCGTGGCGGCATGATGGGCTTCTCGCTCTATCCCCACCACCTCCGTGACAAGAGCGAGTGCACGCTCGAGAGCTTCTGCCAGATGGTCGCCGACGCAGCGGCCACCTACGGCGTAGAGCATTTCGGCATCGGCAGCGACCTCTGTCAGGACCAACCCGACAGCATCGTCGAGTGGATGCGAGTCGGCCGATGGACCAAGTCCGTCGACTTCGGCGAGGGGTCAGCCGCCGCACCCGGGTTTCCGCCCCAGCCCGAGTGGTTCACGAACAATCGAGACTTCGACAACCTGGAACGAGGCCTGGGCGAAGTCGGCTTTACAGACCTCGAAGTGGCGGGGCTGATGGGTGACAACTGGTATCACTTCTTCGCCAACAACTTCGGACCCGCACAATGACCGCCACTGTTGAACGACGCCCACCCGAAACGGTCATGACCCTGGCGCGCATGGGATCGTTTCATCAGTCACGACTGTCGTTCATGCGCACATTGTTGCGTCGCATGAAAGCCGAGCGCTGGACATTCGACCGGCCCTGCTTCGACATCGACGAAGCTGGCGTGGGCATGGCGCTGTACTCAGCCACCACCGCCGAACGCACCTACACGCTGGTGGCCTTCGCTCATGACCTGCCCGATGAGATGAGATCGGATCGCGTGATCGCCACCCAGTGGGACACCACGTTCACCCTGCACGATGGTGTGCCTTCCGAGGCCGATATCGAACGGCTCAGGGCGAACGTGCCCCTGCAGGAAGCCGGGCGTATCAGCGAGTCCGAACTCACCTTGTCGCGCGCCAATCGTTCTACACGGCTCTTCTCCTATGTGGTCGAAGAACTCGCAGCTGGCCGCCAACCCGATGCCGCAGCCATCGATGGCGTGGGGTACCTCATGCGCACCACCGCCGTGTACGGCAGTGGCAAGTTCGGTGCAGCCGACCGTGCCGTGATCGCTGACCGAAGCGAGTTCGAGGCCCCGTTCCAGGTCGAGATGCTCACCGTGTATCTCATTCGAGCATTCGTGCTTGACCTCGTGGAGCACATGGCCTCGCTGGCTTCGGACCACGCAGTCCCACTCGAGCCTGCGGTCCGACGACGTTTTGGCATCGGAAACTCGACCGGGCTGGGTATGGCTCCGTTCCTGCTGACCCATCCTCGGTTGATCAACAATTGGATCGCAGCCCGTGAAGAGGCACTGGCTCGTGTCCGCTCGATCGAACGTGCAACAACCGACGAGATCGACTGCTTCGGCTCACACCTGCAGCGAGTTCGGCACACGCTGGCTGCCTGGCACACTAACCACCCCATCCAGCTGCAGAAGATCGGCGAGTTGTCAACCGACCTCGATCGGCTCGACGTCTATGTCGAGGCAACCGACCTGAGCCAGCGCTCACCCTGGGACGCGCTGGCCACATGGTCCGGCGAAGCGCTTTCGCTCGAAGGCCAAGAGCTGGTGGTTTCTTTGCTGCTCGAGCCCTACGGGCACCTCGTCGACGAGCTCACCGCCACCATGCACGCCGACGAGTCGACCCCGATCACCATCGATGGCTCGCTGACGATCACCGAGATGCAGACACGGATCGAGCAGCAGTATCGCTGGGCGTTGGGTATCGACTGGTCGAGTAGCTCGGCCGATGCGCGGGCCTGGTACGTGTCGCAGGAAAAGCTCGAGCCTCGCTTGGGTGAACGACACCTGGAACCCATCACCGAGTTCGAGCAACCGCTGCAACCCGGTCGCGACGCTGTGCGCATGCTCGACGATCTGCGCCGATGGCCTGACCATGCCACGCTGGCCACCTTTCTTCGTTCCCACCCCGAGCATCGGCACACGGCTCGCCGCACCCTGTTGCTGGCACATGCCCCCTACGGCGAGATCTGCGATAACACCATCGATGCCGCAATGTTGCCTATCGATCTGCTGCGCGCCAAGCTGAGTTTTTTCGGTGCAACCCACTTCGATCCGCGGTCGGACCGATGGGTACGCATCACGATGTATCAAGGCGCGCCGTTTCCTCACGAGCTCGCCGACGCGGACCCAGACTCGTGGACTTACTCTGTCGCCTGCTGATGGACCTGGACCTGTCACTGGGAGAGTTCGAGGCGCTGGCAGCCAAGGCCTTGCGTGGCACTGGCTATTCGTGGGGTGCAGCAACCGACGGTGCCCATGCAGCGCTGGTGCTGGCGCAGAATGGGCTACCCGCTGCCGAGATCGCGCTTCGGCTGGTCACGCACGTCGAATATCACGGACCTGGTACCTCCGTGCTGCAAGATCCAAGTTCGGGCCGGGCAACAGCACCCATCTGCGCGGTGACCTACGGCGCAGCCCTCTCGGACCTGGCAGGAGCCGCACCCGATCTGGTTGCCTCGGTCGCCAAATCGCGCCCGGTGATCGAACCACTCCTGCTGGCTCCCTTTCTCACCAACTGCGTCATTGGCTGGGCTGATGGCAGCGTCTGCGTCACGCACCGAGGTATCGAACTCAATGGCTCGATACCGGTTGGCGCAGTCCATATCACCATCGACTTCGACGGTTATGCCGGTACCGATCTCGAAGACGGCTGCGCTGTCAGGAGCCACAAGGGGTCCACCCGCGCCGTCGTTGCTCCCGCCACCTATTGGTCCCTGCAGGCATTTGCCGCACGCACCTACGCGCCAGCAAGCAAACAGAGTCGCAGCTCGGGGGCTGGAGCAGACTGACATCGGCACCAAGGCGTCTGCTCTCTGCCCTCACCGAGCATGCTGCTCGCACGTCTGATCTGGCGGCAATCATCATCGCAGTCCTAGTGTCGTGATCATGACTGCAACGGCATCCAACGATCTGCGGGTCCTCAGCCCCGAACAAGTGAGCGCCTATCACCGCAACGGCTACCTGCTGATCGAGGGTGCCGTCAGCAATGACTGGCTGAAGCGCTTGCAGGCCGCAAGTGATGAGTTCGTCGACGAGAGCCGGACACTGACCGAGAGCGACAAGAAGCTCGATCTCGATCCAGCGCACACCCCGGACCGCCCGCGCTTGCGGCGTCTCACCAGCCCGGTCGACCATCACCGCGCCTTCGCCGAGTTCACCCTGCAGGGGCCCGCCGCAAGCATCGCGCTCGACCTGCTGGGTTCGCCTGCCCGCTATCACCATTCCAAGCTCAACTACAAGTGGTCAGACGGAGGCGAGGCAGTCGAATGGCACCAGGACATCCAGTATTGGCCACATACCGACTTCACTCCCCTGACGATCGGTGTCTACTTGAACGATGTCGATGGAGCAATGGGGCCCATGGGCATCGTGCCCGGCAGCCACACCGGCGAGTTGTACAACCTGTACGCCGACGACGACCTCACCTGGACCGGCTCGATCCGCCAGCAGGACCTGCCTCGTGTCGATCTCGACTCTGTCGAGTATCTCAAAGGGCCCGCCGGGTCGATCACGGTGCACAACTGCGGATGTGTCCACGGCTCGACTCCCAACAAATCGGGTCGGGTTCGACCCTTGCTACTTCAGACCTACTCGGCCCACGACAGCTATCCGCTGCTGGGCGTTGGCGCCAACGGAGCCACTGGCCGAGCTTCGGGCATGCTCATTGGAGCAGGTGATCCCGCTAGGTCGCTGACCATCGATGGCCGCACCATGCCCGCAGCGCCCGACTGGTCCCGCGGCGGTTACACCACCATCTTCGACGTCCAGCAAGACAGCAAATAGCCCACTGCACTTTTGTCATAAGCGCCGCCGTCCGCCGACGAGTACGTTTACCGCACAGCGAACTGGGGGCAACGGTGAAACTTCTGGCCAAGCGAGATCCATCGCCGACTGTTCAGACACCGAGTGTGCAGACGTTCGCTGGTGTGCACGTCCACCAGCAGCGACTGGTGATCACCGACGTCGGCGGAAACCAGCACGAAATCCCAGCGGTCTGGTTTCGAGACAACTGCCTTTGTACCGAGTGCCGTATTGCCGCCACTGGTGAGCACCGTTATTTTCTCGGCACCACTCCCGAGCTGCCCGATGCCACGTCGGTGGAGTTGCAAGACGGCACGATGACCATCGTGTGGTCCGATGGCCACAGCACGACGGTGTCGGCCGAGGATCTGGCAACAATCAGCCACATCGCCGATCGCACGCTGACGCCAGCGCAGCCTTGGGGCGCAGGCTTCACTCCCGCAAGGTTCAATCGCGCCGACATCGTGCGAGACACAGCGACATGTCACGAGTTTCTGACCACAGCTTTGCGTGACGGCATAGCAATCGTGACCGAGATGGGCATCGAGTCGGGCGAGTGCATTCGGTTTCTCGAAGACCTCGCACTTCCGGTTCGCGACACACCATTTGACCGCCTCCACGACGTCTTCTACCGCATCGACGGCTACAACGTGGCCCACACCGACGAAGCACTTCCTCCACACAACGACTTCGCCAGCTATACCTGGCCGCCGAGTGGGCAGCTGATCCACATGCTCGTGAACGAGGTCACCGGTGGTGAATGGGTCAACGTCGACGGTTTCCATGTCATTGCCCAGCTGTGGCAGATGCATCCTGATGCGTTCCGGACCCTGGCCCACATACCCATTGCGTTCCGTGAACACAGCGACACCGCCGAAAGCTGGACTCGAGAACCGCTGATACGAATCGACAGCCTCGGCAACGTCACCGGCTTGCGCTTCTCGAACCAGCTCATGCAGCCGATGTCACCGTTCGATCCCGACGTGCAGGAGTTCTACGAGGCGTACCACCTGCTGGCCAGGGCCATCTGTGATCCGGCGAACCAGATCGAGTTTCGAGCCGAACCCGGCACCATGCAGTTCCTGCACGGCCACCGAGTGCTGCACTCGCGCCGAGCCTTCGACGCTTCCTCCGGGGCTCGCCATCTACAGGACACCTATTTCGACTTCGACGACGTAGCCTCGCTTGTTGCCCTCATGTCTGGAGACGCCCGATGACCGAACCGCGAACCGTCACCTGGACGTCCATGAAAGACGGCGAACGGGCTGACTACGAGATGCTGACTCCACAGTTCGAAGAGCATGCTCGCGGCGCGCTGGTCGGGAATCTGCTGACCATGTTGGACATGCTGAAGGGTCCCACGCTCGGGTATCAGATCGATCGCTACGACCATTCGCTGCAGTCCGCGACCAGGGCATTTCGAAATGGTGAACGGGTCGACCTGGTCGTGGGTGCGCTGCTGCACGATGTGGCCGATGCCTTCGCCCCCGAGAATCACAGCGACGCCGCCGCCACACTGCTGGCTCCCTACGTCGATGACGAAACCCATTGGATCGTCAAACACCACGGCATCTTCCAGGGCTATTACTACTTCCATCATCTGGGCGGCGACCGCAATGCTCGCGACCGATATGTCGAGAGCCCTCACTACGACGCCTGCGCCCATTTCTGCGCCGAATACGATCAGAACTGCTTTGATCCGGGCTACGAGAACATGGCGATTCAGGACTTCGTGCCCTTGCTCGACGAAGTCTTCGCTCGGCCTTCCAGGGTGCCCGGCATCGCACCGATGTAGAACTACCTGGCCGGCGTGCACCCCGAGCTTGCGGCAACAGATTCAGACCCGTGCCAAGCCGACAACCACCCGTGATCGGATCGCCCGTGGGCGACAAAAGGGCGGCTTACAGACCGGCAAAACACGCACCGAAGCCAGTTAGATCGTCTAACCGATTGCGGTCGCGCCGGATTTGGCGCTACTCTCGGCAGCACTATTACATAGATACGTTCTGAGGGGTTCAGCGTTTTCTGGAATGTTGGTTGTTTGGGGGAACAGCACATATGACCGGGAGTTTGCTCAAATTGGTTCACACACCAATGGGTCCTTCGTCACGCGGCTTTGTATCGGTTCAAGACCACAAACGAAAGTGAACCCAATTCATGGATTGGAAACGATTCGATTCACTGCGATCAACCGCAGGACCAATCGAGCTCGATCTCGTCGAGGCATACGCCCAGAACAGGATCGGCCGGCGCGACTTTGTCAAGCGCGGCACCATCATCGGGCTCTCGGCCCCCTTCATGGGCGCCATCATCGCTGCGTGCGGTAGCAGCAGCGACGGCGAGGCTGCGGCCGAGCCGACCGCCGCCGCGGATTCGGGCGGCTCGACAGATGCAGAACCCACCAGCGCTCCCGCTGGAGCCGAAACAACCTCCGGCGGCAACTTGATCGTCGGCAACCAGTTCGGTGATGCCAACTCGGGCCTTGACCCTGTCGCCATGCTCGACCTGGGTACCTACAACATCATCTCACAGACATTCGAGTACTTGGTGGGCCTGGGCGCCGATGGCAATATCTCCGACAATGCGCTCGCTACTGGCTGGTCACCCAACGGCGACGGTTCGCAGTGGACATTCGACCTGCGCGACGACGCGGTATGGCGCGACGGCAGCCCACTTACTTCTGCCGACGTTGCCGCAACCATGGATCGCATGGTGGAATTCGGGAACTCGGGTCTTGCTGGCGTCATCGAAGCAGGGTCAGTCGACTCGTCGGATCCATCGAAGGCCGTCATCAGCCTGGTTGAGCCAAACGGCAACTTCCCGGTCCTCGTGTCGATTTTCAACCCACAAAGCTGCATCACGCGAGCCGACTATTCCAGTGGCACCACGCTGAACGAACGCGACGAAGGCACCGGCGCATGGATGCTCGAGAGTTTCGACCCCTCGACATTCGACGCGAAATTCGTGCCGAACCCGAATTGGTGGGGCGGCTCAACCATCCTGGACTCCCTGGAGCTTCGTGGCTTCGCCGACATTGGCACTGCAGTCACCGCTATGTCGAGCCGTTCGATCGACGTGATCCAGAACTTCAGCGTCATCGGCGGCGAAGGCCTCCTCGACGACGCAGCGTTCTCGGTCTTGACACCTCCATCCTCGAACCACCGCCAAGTCTGGTTCAACGTGCAAGAAGGCGATTTTGCAACCAGCAACCTCGTCCGCCAAGCACTGGGCTGGTGCCTGGACCGCGAACAGATGGTTTCGACCCTGTTCTCGGGTCGGGCCGAAATCGGAAACGATCACCCGATCCTTTCGTCACTGCCGTTCTTCGATGCCGACGCAACGCCGCAGCGCACCCGCGACATCGACATGGCCAAGTCACTCATGGCCGAAGCCGGAGTCGACGAAGTCAACGCCACGTTCACGTGTGGCGACCTTGGCGAGGTACCCGACCTGGCCAACATCATCAGGGCGAACGCAGCCGAAGCTGGTATCAACCTCACGGTTGACGTGCAGTCCAACTCGACCTTCTACGGCAACTCGTGGTGCCCAGGACCGAGCGAAACCGATCCAACCCAGCCATGTGCTGGTTCCGGTTCGGTCGGCGCCGTCGACTACGGACATCGCCCGATTCCCGACATCTTCCTCAGCTCGGCGCTCTCGACCGGCGGCGTGTGGAATTCGTCGAACTACGCATCGGACACCTTCGACGGCTTGCTGTCGGACTATCGCACCGCTCCCGATGTCGCCAGCCAGAAGACGGCAATCGGCGCTATCCAGAAGTTGATGCACGAGGACCAGCCTGCGCTGTACCCGTACTTCTTCAACTTCTTGGCTGGTCACGACGAGAACGTCTCCGGTATTCAGGCAACTGCGCTGGGTCACATCGTGACCAGCAAGGCTTCCAAGGCCTAGTTCATGAACTGGTGGGGCCGAAGCGAGCGCTTCGGCCCCATCGGTGCTATTCCTATTACTGCCATCTATAGATAGAGACCCCGTTGCTCCGGTATATAGCTCGACGATTAGCGCTGTCGCTGATAACCCTGTTCCTGATCCTGCTGATCGTCTTCTCGCTTACCAGAGTTTTCCCCTCAGAGCCTGCTCGACAGCTCGCGGGTCCATTTGCTTCCGAGGAGCGGGTCGAGCAACTGACCGAGAATCTCGGCCTCGATGACCCGCTACCCACCCAGTTCGGGCGGCTCGTCCGAGACGTCGTGACCCTGGACTTCGGCGAGTCGTTCTCGCAGCCAGGCGTACGAGTGCTTGACCTGATTCGTCCAGCTTTGTGGAACTCGGCCAAGCTCGTGATTCTGTCGCTACTGCTCGTGCTCCCGATTTCCATATTCGGTGGCATCATGGCGGCCCGCAAGAAGGACACGCTGCTCGATAGATCGATTGTGTCATTCGGGCTCGCCAGTGCGTCTATTCCCGACTTTGTGTCGGGCGTTTTGCTGCAGTTCTTGATCGGTGTCAAGCTCGGCTGGCTACCCGCAGTGTCGAACGCTCCCGACGACGCAGGCTTGCTCACGGGTATCAAGTTCATCCTCCTTCCGGCACTGGCCATCTTGTTCGTGTATTTCGGCTACATCGCTCGCATCACGAGAGCTGGTGCTATTGGAGCGTTCGAGGCCGACTACACCCGCACGGCCTACATGAAAGGCATGTCGAGCTCAAAGGTAATCCGTAAACACGTGCTGCGAAATGCGCTACAGCCCACCGTTGCGGTGACCGGCACCCAGATGGGTTACCTGTTCGGCGGTCTTATCGGCCTCGAAGTCGTGTTCAACTACAACGGCCTGGGTGGTCTCATCTTCCGAGCGGCGACTGCGCCAGACTTTCCGCTGCTGCAAGCCGCAGTGTTGAGCGTGGCCATCATCTTCATGTTGTCCACACTCGCCGCCGACCTCATCATTGCTTGGATGAATCCGCGGGCACGCCTCGACCTGGGAGATGACTGATATGTCCATCAACGAGCCACACGACCCCGCTGTCGAAATCGTCGACATGGCAGCAGTCGCGCGGGCACCACTCGAACCGGCTATCCCGGCGACCGATCGCAAGTCGATCAAACGCGAACTGCGACGAGAACTCTTCCGCACGCCTTCCTTCATAGTTGGGGCCGTCATCTCGCTGTTCTGGGTTGCCTGCGCAGTTGCACCTGGAATCTTCACGAAGTGGGGAGAAAGCGACTTCGTCCGAAACTCCGACGGCGCGAGTATCCCCCGCGCCAGTCCTCGGGCCGACGCCTGGTTTGGCACCGACACAATTGGTCAGGACGTGTTCGCTAGAGTCATCTACGGCGCCGACAATGTGCTCATAACCTCACCGATTGCAGCGTTGATAGCTGTCCTCGCCGGAGCTGTGCTGGGCTTGGTTATGGGCTATTTCCGTGGCTGGGCCGATGAAATACTCAGCCGAGTTCTCGAAGCAGTCCTGTCTCTGCCGGTGGTCTTGCTCGCCATCATGGCCGTCGTGACCTTCGGCAGCACTCGTCTCGTCCTGATCCTGACAATCGCAACCCTCTTTACGCCAGTCGTTGCTCGCACCGTTCGATCCGCCGTGCTGGCCGAGGCGCAACTCGACTACGTTACCTCTGCGAAACTGCGCGGTGAGCCGGCGCTGTTCATCATGTTGCGCGAGATCTTTCCCAACATTTCCAACATCTTGGTGGTCGAGTTCACGGTGCGGGTCGGCTATGCCATCTTCACCGTGGCCACGCTGTCCTTTCTTGGCTTCAGTGTTGGCAGTGCCAGTGACGCCGACTGGGGTCGAGACATATCTGATACCTACTCGCTGATCCAAGCTGGCCAATGGTGGCCTGCGATCTTTCCGGCCCTGGCCATTGCGTCGCTCGTGATCGCCATCAACCTCATTGCAGACTCCGTCGACAAGGTGTATTCCTCATGACCGCCACGACCGTCACCGACACCCAGCTCGACCGCGGCGATCCCACTACCGCTGCTTTGTCGGTCGATGGCCTTTGCCTTGCATATACCGTTCGCGGCACGCCGCGAGCGGTGCTGCGGGGCGTCACGTTCCAAGTGCGTCCGGGCGAGGCGTTCGGCCTCGTGGGCGAATCCGGTTGCGGAAAGTCAACCACGGCCTATGCCGCAATGCGCTACCTGCCCAGCAACGGCAAGATCACGGCCGGGCGTGTCCTGGCTGGCGGCCTGAACGTCACCGACATGTCAACCAAGGAACTGCAGCAGTTTCGTGCCAGTCATGCCGCCATGGTGTACCAAGATCCCGTGCAGGCCATGAACCCAACCCTGCGCATCGGCCGTCAGGTAGCCGAGTGTTTCCAAATCCTCGGCTTCGACAAATCCGAATCCGAAGATCGCGCGCTGGCGTCGCTGGAACGAGTCAAGATCGCCGATCCCAAGAGTGTGATGGATCGGTATCCGTACCAGCTGTCTGGTGGCATGTTGCAACGCGTCGTGATCGCCATGGGTCTCGCCGGGGATCCCCAGCTGCTGGTACTCGATGAGCCAACGACGGGACTCGACGCCACCGTCGAGGCCGAAGTGCTCGACTTGGTTCGTGACCTTCGCGAAGAGACCCAGGCCGCGGTGCTGTTAATCGCACACAACTTGGGCGTGATCCGGACCATGTGCGATCGGGTTGGTGTGATGTACGCCGGCAAGATGGTCGAAGAAGCGTCATCGGAGGAATTGTTCGAAGAGCCACGCCATCCCTACACGATCGGTTTGATGAACGCGATCCCGCGTCTCGGTCTGCGAAAGACAGATCGGGCACTCTCGACCATTCCTGGCAATATGCCATCGATCGGCACCGACCTTCCCACTTGCGTCTACGTGAGCCGCTGTCCTATCGCGACAGAGCTGTGCAAGACCGACGTACCCCCAATCGTGCCCCTCGGCGAGGGCCGCTGGACTCGCTGCCATCACAGCGATGAGGTCAGTTCGATCGAGGACCCAGACGCACTCGTACCGCCGTACCAAGTCGGTAAAGACCGTGTGGTCGAGCTCAACGGCGTCTCGAAGACCTTCCGCCAACGCGGCCACGACATTCCCGCTCTCGTGTCGGTCGATCTCGGCTTCGCCGAGGGCGAAACACTCGGTCTTGTCGGCGAGTCCGGCTCGGGCAAGTCCACACTTGCCAAAACCATGCTCGGTGTCCACGGACCCGATGATGGCAGCGAGATCACGCTCGACGGTGTGCCCATGAAAGGCCTGGCGACCGAACGGCGAGATGGCGCAATTCGCGCCATCCAGATGGTATTTCAGAATCCTGATTCGGCATTGAATCGAGCGTGGACCGTCCGACGAATTCTGACTCGCACGGTTACCAGCCTGACACCACTCAAAGGCGCAGAAGCTGACAAGCAGGTCGAGGAGATCGCCGAAGCTATGCGGCTGTCTCCGCACCATCTCGACATGCGACCCCGACAGCTCTCTGGCGGCCTGAAACAACGTGTTGCCATTGCCCGAGCCTTTGCCGGTGATCCTCGGGTGGTGGTCTGCGACGAGCCGACTTCGGCGCTCGACGTCTCCGTGCAAGCTGCGATCTTGAACCTGCTCGCCAACGTGCAGCACGACGAGCGCACGAGCTATCTGTTCATCACCCACGACATCGGCGTCGTGCGCTACTTGGCCGATCGCATTGCGGTGATGTACGTCGGGCGCATAATGGAGAAGGGCTTCACCGAAGACATCTTCAACGGTCCTGTGCATCCCTACACCGAGGCGCTGTTGTCTGCGGTTCCCAATGTCGATGGCATGGCCTCGACCCGCATTCCGCTACAAGGCGACATTCCAAGCCCCGCAGATCCTCCACCGGGATGTGTCTTCCACACCCGATGTCAGTACGCGATACCCGGCACATGTGATGTCGAGCTTCCGCCCGATGTCGAGGTCGGCGCTCAGCACATTATTCGATGCCACTTGCCGCTCGAAGAACTTCCGACGCCGGTGACGGTTTCGATCTCGGAGAAGAGCTGACACCCAAGCTCAGGTTTGCAGCGACAGCACCTCCGATACCGACTCGACCGCAGCAGCCCAATCCTGCGCTGGCTCCGCCGGGCGGATCACGAATTTCGAGAAGCCAACATCGAGGAATGCGTGCATACGCTCGGCCAAGCCCGATGCTCCGCAGCCAATGACCTGCGCCGGGTCGAACCCGGGTCGGCGGGCTTCGACACTGGCGATGAGTTCGTTGCTCATTGGGCCGTCGACCCAAGAAAGATTCATGCCGAAGTGCTCGTCGTCGATTTCTCGGCCGGCGGCAGTGGCCTCGGCCAGAACGACGCGACGCATTGCGCTGGCTTCTTCGGGGGAGCACAGTCCCGGCATCCAGCCCTCGCCGATGCGGCCGCATCGGCGAAGAGACGCTGGCACCTGGCCGCCGAGCCAGATCTCGAGCGGATCTTGCTGGGGCTGAACGGCGAGTTCTACGCCGTCGTAGGAATAGAACTCGCCCCGGAACTCCAAGGGTGTGCCCGACCACAAGGTGCGCATGACGTAAAGCGCTTCTTCGAGCATCGCGGATCGCTGTGACGCAACTACGGATTGGGCGTCGAGTTCGTCGGGCTGGTTCAGACCCAGCACGAACAGCAACAGCAACCGACCATCGCTGAGCTGATCGAGCGTGGCGAGCTCTTTCGCCAGTCGAACCGGGTCGCGCCCGGGCACGATCAGATGTGTCCCGACTTTGAGGCGTTCGCGCCGGCCAGCAGCAACGCTGAGGGCTGCGATGGGATCGAAGATACTGGCCGTGATCACATCGGGAACCCAGATCGAGTCATACCCGAGATCGTCGAGCGCATCGACTAATCGAAGGAAGCCGGCGCTGTCATCTGTTGCGCCTGCGCCTGCAGCTACACCGATCCGAACCTTCACATTTGGCAACCTAGTGCAGCGGTGCGCGGCGAGTAGCGCATCTACTCGCCGAACCTCCAGCCGTCTCGCACTGCCATGCCGAGCCACAGCTCGATGTTGGTGGCCCACTCGCGAACGTGGGCAGGCGAGTGAAGCGCCAGCGCAGCGTCGACGACCTCGTCCCACGCCGCATCGTCGGCTGGCACCGGTGCCAACAGGCGGTGCCCGGTTTCACCAAACGCCACCACATCGCCGGGCAAGTAGCCCTGTCCTCGGGGAAGCACCCACACATTGATGGGTTGTTTCGGTCGTGGTGGCACATGGTCCCAGACCGGTAGTTGTTCGCCTATCGGCTGCCACCGCTCGTCGGCTTTGCGGAATACCCCCCCTTGGTTCACCAGACGAATCTACTCTTACTTGTTGACGATCTTGCCAGAGGGGATTCCGTTCTCGTTGCGGCGTCGACGCGGCACCAGATTGGCAGCAACCGACGAAGCCCGAGCCGGGAAGGGCACATACTTGCGCTGTCGTTCTTGGGGAAGCGGGTCCTTCGAGAGAATTCTGAAGAGGATGAACGCCGCTGCGGCCGCGAAGATCGCGCTGATCGACCAGAAGAACAATCGTGGGCCGAACGCCGACATGAGCGAACCCGCAATGAGTGGTCCGGTCACCGCACCGGAACCGTTCACTCGCACCAGGGTGCCGCTTGCGGCCAGGATCTCCTTGGCCTCGAGCCAGTCGTTCGCATAGGCCAGCGTGAGCGAATAGAAGGGAAAGAGCGCACCCCCGACCAACACCATGATCCCTACTACCAGTGGCGACCGTTCGGGAACGGCAAGCGCCATCAGCGGTGTGATGGCTGCGGCAATGCCGACACCCAAGAGCACACCGCGTCTCGGCAGACGATCCGACAACCAACCAATCGGCCACTGGAACAGGATTGCCCCGACCATCGGTGCCAGCAGGAACAGCGAGAGCCGACCCGGCGCCATGTTGATCTGAGAGCCGTAGACCGCACCCATACCGAGAAGCGCTCCTGCGCCCGCTCCGCTGAAGAAGGAAGAGACGATTCCGGTGGGAACACGAGTGATCAGTGTTCGAAGCTGCATGGACTCGGCTACGGCGATTGGCGGTGCACTCGAAGCGGACAGGGTCACCGGGACCAGCGATATCGACACGAGCACCGAGATCAGGATGAACAGGGTGAAACCGCTCGAATCGTTGATGTTCAGCAAGAGTTGCCCGGCGCCCACGCCGCCCATGGAGACCATCATGTAGACCGACAGGATGCGGCCCCGAGTCTTGTTGGTGGCCAGATCGTTCAACCAGGACTCGACCACCACATAAATGCCGGCCATACAAGCGCCGAAGAGGAAACGAGTGAAGATCCAGGTCGGCGGATTGATCGAGATTGCTTGCAACAAGACAACGCTGGAAGCCAACGAGGCCAAGGCGGCAAAAACACGAATATGGCCGACGGATTTGAGTGCTCGTTCCGCGTACATGGTGCCCACCAGGAAGCCGGCGAAATAGGCGGCCATGATGATGCTGACCAAGGTGGCGTCGAAGCCGGCGGCGTCGCTACGCAGACCCACGACCGAACCGTTCAGCCCGTTGCCGATCATGATCAGTCCGAGCCCCACGAACAATGCCCAGGTTGCCGCTGCTACCGAAGTCGATCGAAGAAGGGGTTGACCCGAGTCCCCGAGATCGTCTCGATAGCTCGTGACGGTTTTCAGGTCAGCCATCGTCATCATCCGCGCAGGTGAAGCTCTCGACGAGTGCGGCGTGTAGCGCTCGCACTGCCCGGTCCCGCGAGCGTGGTGACCGGCGCGCAATCAGTTTGACTTCGGGCAGGGTGTCGGGCAGGCCGAGTTCCTCACCCCTGACCGCCGCATGGGCCGCCACGGGATGTTTCACATTGAGCATGGCGACACCCAACCCAGCTTCGACGGCTGCGATGACTCCGCTCGTGCTCTCGCACTCGACCACCACGCGGTGCTCGAAGCCTGCATCTCGCAACAGCCGCTCAGCGACCGAGCGGTAGAAGCCGCGTGGCCCAAAGGTGACCAGGGGAACCGAACCGTCGGCTTCGAGCGCAAGATCTGGCGAGGCGAACCATCCGAGTCGATCATGGCGCAAGACCGTGTCATCACCTTTGACATCGTCGGCGAACACCTGGATGATGGCGAGGTCGAGCTCTCCGGCACGTAACCACGCACCCACTACGCTGCTCAGACCGATTCGTGTGTGCACCCCAACCATTGGATGCTCGATCCGGAATGCCCGGATGATGTCGGCCACCTGGTCGACCTGGGGTTCGTCGTTGCACCCCAAGCGCACCGTACCGGTCAGCTCTCGCAGCTTCAGGCTGGCGACCGCTTCGTCGTGTGCGTCGAGGATACGTTCGGCATGCAAGAGCAATTCATCGCCCATTGCCGTGGGTTCGATCGTCTTGCCATCGCGAATCAAAAGGGCGTGACCGAGCCGTTCTTCCAGCCGTTTGATCTTCCAGCTGACTGCCGATTGGGTCAGGTGCAGACGCGCTGCAGCACCGGTGAAGCTGCCGGACTCGACGATTGCCCGCAGCGTCCGAAGCGAGTCGATGTCAAGTCGCACGCGGGGATCTTGACTGATCGGGCAAACCAACGCAAGCACTTATTTTGGTGCCCGCTCGGCGAGGCGATTGTCGCGCCGATCCAGGCGGCGCTCAGCGGAGACCCCCTCTTCAGGTCGGTCGGCCATACTCGGGTGTGGCCGTGACGTTTTCGTCCAGCGGATAGATGGGTCGCCGCACGTTCTCGAAGCTGAACAGGCTGTTGTCCGAGCTGGTGACACCCACCCCATTGCACGGGATGTCACGGGTGGAGATGTCGTGGAAGCCCGCCCGATAATGAATGCGGGACTTGAGAACGAGGTAGCGCATATGCGTTGGTTCGATGCCGACGCTGCGGAAACATCCAGGATCCCACGGCTCGACATTGCGAGAGATCACGACGATCTTGACCGAACCGACCTGGAGCACTGCCGTTGGCCCCATATCGGTCTGCGTGCCGCGACCCATGGCCACGGTCACGCTGAATTGGCCGTCGGTGATTGCCCGAACCCGCCCGGTCACATGCAGAGGTTCACCAACTCGACCAATCGCCGGCATGTCGGTCTTGCCGCCGAGTTCGAGGGTGATATCTCTGCCGACACCCGCCTGGGTCATCTTCTGGACCGCTGCGGGGTCACAGATTGCGAACATGGCGACGTCTTGCAAGCCCTGTTCCAAGACTTCGGCCAACACGGCGACCGTGTCCTGGGTTCCACCCGACGCCGCGTTGTCGGCGTGGTCGAGCAAGATGATCGGGCCGTCGTCCATTGCTTTGGCGCTGGCGATGGTGTCGGCCAGCGGTTCACTCTCGAACATGAATTCGGATCGCTCGGCCCAGGCGGCGTCGAGCAACACGTCACGGGCCTGCTCGGCCTCGGTCTGATTCCTGTCAGCGATGGTGACCACCGACAGTCCCGCGTGCCAGATATCGGCCAACGGAAAGCCGCCGAAAACCGACGACGCCAACATGCCTCGCGATTCCTGCATGCGTGCCATTTCGAGCAGCGGACCCATCGGCTCGTCCTCGTGACCCATGCGCAAGGTCTGGGCCAGGATCGGCCGGCTCCCCCACACCATCACCGGCGCGATGTCGCCGGCCATCATGCTCACCAGCAATCGGCCAGCGTGCTCGCCAGCTTCGTACATGTCCAGGTGCGGATAGGTCTTGTAGCCAACCAGCACACTGCAGTTGTCGACAATGGCGTCAGTCATATTCGCGTGCAGGTCCAGGCTGATCGCCACGGGAAGACCGGGCGCGATCGATCCGATGCGGGCCAGCAGTGTGCCTTCGCCGTCGGTGGTGGTCTCGGCCACCATGGCGCCGTGAAGATCGAGCATGACTGCGTCGCAGCCGGCATCGACTGCCGCACAGATCTGGTCGCTCATGTAGTCGTAGGCGTCGGCGTGGACTTTGCCGCTGGGTGCAGCATTACCGGCAATGGGCGTGACGATGTCCCAGCCGGCGGCGTCGGCAACGTCGAGCAGCCCTCCGATACCTGTGCCGGTGCCCTTGAAGCGGTCGTACGCGGCTTGGCCTTCGGGCACGCCGAAACCGCCCCTTCCGAAACGCTCGAGCGGTGTCGGCACCGGTGAGAAGGTGTTCGTCTCGTGTTCCATCATGGCCACGACCACTCGGGTATTCGCAGAACTGCTCATACTCGATCATGCCCCAAGCATCGGCACACCACGAAAATCCGACGCCTTGGGGCGTCAAGTTTTCGCAAGAACTGCTAGTCGTCCTTGCAGGGGTCGTGGCCCCAGTTCATCAGGCTGTAGCGCCAGTTGCTCTCGGCGATGTCGCCGTCGGGGCGCTGCGCCAAGTGCCGGTGAACGTAGCCGATGACCTTGACCATGTGATCCCACTGGTCAGTCGTCAGATCGTCCTTGTTCGTGCGCTTGATTTCGACGATTCGCCGGCCGGACTTGTGCCCGGTGCTCTCGCCGGAATCGCTGTCGCCGACCGACTTGGACTCGGCGGTTTCCAACCATTCCTCCAACTCCTTCGGCTGCAGGTTCATGCACTCGTAGAACTCGGTATAGGTTTCATCGTTGGAGCGATCGGCCATCAGTCGTCTTCTCCCGAAGAGTCCGACGCAGTATCGGGCAGGTCTGACAACGCGGTCGACGCCTTCTCCTCGAGCTCGCTCTCGGTCATGCTGTCGTACATCTCCACCGATGCGCCTTCGAGATCAGCCTTGTCCTGCTCGCCACGCTTGGCCGCAAGTGCGGCACCTGCCGCTCGTTGTTGGGCCTTGCTTGTTGCTTTCGGCATGCCATCGAGCCTATGTCGAGCGCTCGCCACCCTGGAAGTCGAGCCGGAGTCGAGCCATCTCGGGTTCTTCAGCCGTCGCGGCAATGAAGGTGTCCGGGCCCATGGGCCCGGACACATCAGGTTCCCTTGTAGTTCAGACTCGTCTCGAGGCGATGTTCGACCTTGACCAGATCGCTCTGATTGGCCATTACCTCGCCGATCCTTGTCCGAGAGACAGCTGAGTTGCCCGAAAGTCAGGCAGTGGCGACCCAGCGACTCCACTCGGAGCTGCGGGCCGGAGTGAGCACGATCGATCCTCGCGGCGCGACCGGGCGTCGCTTGAGCTTCCAGCCGAGTTCATCGAGCAGCTTGTCGCCCTTGCGTGAATTGTGCGCCGGGCACATGAGCACGCAGTTCTCCCACGACGTGTCGCCGCCGCGCGAGCGTGGGACGAGGTGATCGACCGTCGAGCCGCGCTCGTCGCACTTGGCGACCTGGCAGCGCCGATCGTCTCGAGCCGTCAACGCCGACTTCGAGAAGCGAGGCGAACGGTGGGCTCGCATACCAGCGAAGGTCACCATGTTCATCAGCCGAACGACGTGCGGGAGCGGAAACTCTGCGCCGCCGGCAGATCGAACAACCCGGTCACCCGCTTGTTCCACCATCTCGGCCCGGCCGCTGATGACCAGCGTCATGGCTCGCTTCCACGAGACGACGGTCAGCGGTTCATAGGAGGCATTCAGTAGCAATACCGACATGGCAGTCCTCTCTATGTGTGATCTCGGTCCGTGCGCGCAACGCCCATTGTGGCCCACCAAACGATGTGATGCAGAGCAATATGGCTGGTTACGGGCTCTTCGCACGTGGCGGAGGTCAAGCGATCTGGCCCGTGGGGTCCAAGTGCGTGGCCCGCCTTTCAACTGATTGCCCGCACCAACGCGCTTGCAGGATCAGTGGGCCGACGGTCACCGCCGTCTATGCGTCGCCGTGTGTGGACCCGCGCTGCGAGATGCCGGGTCCGCGCTGAAGCGCCCATGCTCCTGGGGATCAGAGGTGACTGTCAGTCGCGGGTGCGTGCGTCGGCGATTGCTTTGATGCGACCCGCCAGCACCGGGTGCTCTTCCATGAGCTGGCCGAAATCCCAAGTCATTATTTTGGCTAATTCGCACGTTTCGAGGGCAGTCACGGTGGCATTGCGTTTCTTGCCCGTCACGAGCGAGACTTCGCCGAAGCAATCGCCTGCCTCGATGGTGTCGATCTCGTCGCCCCCGACGTCGACCTTGAGTCGGCCGTTGATCACCAAGAACAGCGAGTAACCGAAGTCGTCTTCCCTGGTGACGCGTTCACCCGCAAGGCGGCGAATTGGTTCGAACAGCTCCACCTTTCGAGCAAGCTCGTCGTCACTCATTCCTTCGAAGAGTTCGAAGCGACGCAGCGTCTCGATGTCCATGTTGATGCTCCCTATCGTCGGCGCTGGAAACATAGCCGTAAATGCGCTGCGATGTTGGACTCGCACCTGCGCGCGCTGGCATCCAAAGGAAGCCATGCCTCCAAGGCTCGGGGGGACCGAGCGGCCACCAGTATGGCGACATCAGTGAGTTGTGAGCCCCGGGCGAACGCCGAGAGCAAGGTGGCGGACGCAGGGTTTCGACCAGCTACTCACCCATCTGAGCTACCAAACCAAGAAAGAGAACCGGCTGGGTCCGGTAGCGTCTTGATATGAGTCTCGATCCATGCCCTCCGTCTCCGAACTGCGTTTGCTCGCAGGAAGATCCTTCCGATAGCGAGCACTACATACAGCCACTCCCCTACATGGGGCCGCCCGATAAGGCGATAGCCGCGATCACCGAGGTCATCGAATCGTCGCCACGCACCACCATCACGAATCGATCCGAGAATCGGATCGACGCCGTGTTCGTCAGCGCCATTTTCCGTTTCAAGGACGACGTGTCATTCTTGGTCGACGCTGCTGCCAACGAGATTCATTATCGCAGTGCGTCTCGTGTCGGCAGCAGCGATCTGGGAGCGAACCGCAAACGGATGGAATCGTTGATTCCGCAGATCCAGGCCAAGTTGTAGCGCGTTCGCCGGGCGAGCAATCCTGGGTCTGCCCTGAACCGACATGCGTGCAACGTGAAACATGCAACGTGCAACATGCAACCATCTATTCTTGTCAGCCAATCAGTTTCTCCGGATCGCGGCGTAGGCGCTTCATCGACTTGGCAAGTGCCGTCGGCAACTACTTGGTGCGGCGAGGGATGTAGTGCTACGCAAGATCGACTGTGCATCTCAACCGATTGAGTCGCCGTCATGTGTTCGCGACCCGGCCGTCGGCGCCGCCTGAGACCTCGACCCTTGGCCGTCTACCATGATGCTTCCCCCGCCGTTCCAAGGAAGTTCGCCGTGTGTCTTGCCCTTCGAAAGTCCGTTGGATCCACAGCCGTCGTGCAATTCATCGTCATTGGTTTGGCATGCTTGCTGGTCCTGTCGGCCTGTAAGAGCACTGCGACCGTCGAGATGATGGACGGCGTCGAAGCCGCCGGTGAGACGGTGCAAGACATCGACGCGGACACGAGTGAGCCGCCACCACTGGTTGAAGCATCGCCGCCTGCTCCGGACGGCACTGCGAGATTCGTCGTGGAGGGCGAGTTGCCGCTGACTACCGAGGAAGTCAACGCACTGATCTCGTTTGTCGAAGAGGACACGGGCCGTCCGTTCTTGCGACCTCCGGTCATAGTCGCGCAGTCGGGCGACGTCTTCACCGAGGCGCTCGCTGATGAGCTGGGCGACTTCCAAGCAGAATCCGACATCAGCGTGCGCAGCTTGCAGGTGCTGGGATTGACCGACAGAGGGGTGGCCGAAGTGAGCCAGGCATTCCAGGATCTGTTGCTGTCACCCGAGGGTGTGTTGGGCTACTACGACCCCGAGACCGACGAGCTGTACGTGCCGGTCGAGACCGATGGCGGCGACGAGCTTCGCAGCTTGCTGGTGCACGAGCTCACCCATGCGCTCGATGGGCAATACACCGATCTGACCGTTCTGGACGCCTTGGTCGAAGCGGGCGACGAGACCGGCAACTACGAGCCGGTCTTCGGGCTGCAGGCAGTTGCCGAGGGGCGTGCCACGTCGGTGCAGAACCGGTGGATGAACGAAAACCGCGTTGCGCAGGAGCTGCCCGATGATCTCGGTGCGCTCGAAGACGTTCCGCCTGCACTGGTGCTCGGCCTGAGTGTTCCGTATGCGTTCGGCGAGCAATACATCGAGCGCCAGGGCGGAGCGGCCGCAACCTGGGATCTGTTCGACACTCCCCCGGTGTCGAGCGAGATCTTCATGGTCCCCTTCGGTGATGCCAGCGATGAACCCATCATCGACGTGCCCACACCCACCGCCGACGGCCCGATTCTCGACTCAGCCGTGTACGGGGCCGCCGACATATTGACATGGCTGCTGGGCGAGTCCCTCGAACCGGATCCGTCAACGGTGTTCCCCACCATCATCGCCATCGACGGTTGGGCCGGCGGGCGCTACGTCCTGTGGGGCGACGAGGGCGAGTCGTGTATGCGCATAGCCATCGCCGCCGATACCGCAAATGATCTCACGGAGATCGAGGAAGCCATCATGCTCTGGGCCGCAGGCGGCCAGGATCGAACAGTCGCAGTCGACGATGACCTCGTTGTTGTCACCGGGTGCGCTCCATACGTGCCGTAGTCATCAGACGAACCGAGGCGAAACGCTCAGGGCGCTGCGAGCTGTCGAGTAGAACCACCAATCGTTGCAGTGCGAACTACGGTTCCGGCCGTGACTGCTACTCCAATCAGGGCCGCGGTATGTCGAGCCTTCGGCGAACCACTGTCGATCGAGAATCTCCTCCTGGCCGAACCCCAGTCCGGTCAGGTGCAGGTCCAGGTTCTGGCGTCGGCGGTATGCCACAGCGATATTCACTTCTTCGACAATGCATGGGGCGGCAAGCTTCCTGCAGTGTGGGGTCATGAGGCGGCTGGTGTGGTCGAAGTCGTGGGCGACGGGGTGGCCGGAATCGACATTGGCGATCATGTCGTGATCACCCTGATCAAGTCATGCGGGGTGTGCCGCAACTGTCGAGCGGGCGTTTCCGTGGCCTGCACCGGCGAGCTGACCACGCATCCCACTCCCCTCACCGACGCCGATGGTCACCCGGTCGCCCATGGCTTGGGCACTGCCGCCTTTGCCGAGCGCGCCGTGGTTGACCAGTCACAGGTCGTGGTGATCGACACCGATGTGGCCATGGGACCAGCTTCGCTCTTGGCGTGCGGTGTGATCACGGGTGTCGGTGCAGCAACGAACACCGCCAAGATCGAACCCGGTTCGACGGTGGTCGTGATCGGCACCGGCGGTGTCGGCTTGAACGCCGTGCAGGGTGCCAAGATCGCAGGCGCAAGCGTGATCATCGCCGTAGATCTCTCCGACGACAAGCTCGAAGCCGCTCGCACCTTTGGGGCGACCGACGTGATCAACAGTTCGACCGGCGATCTGGTCGAAGCCATCACGGCCCCCACCGGGGGCGCCATGGCTGACTATGTGCTGGTCACCGTGGGTGCACAACAGCCGATCGAACAGGCGCCTCTACTGTTGGCCCCGAACGGCACCGTCGTGATCGTCGGCATGCCGGCAACTGGCGTGACCGCCACGATCGACCCGGTGACGATGGCGGCGCTGAACCAATCGATACTGGGCTCCAAGATGGGTATGTCCACGATCAAGGTGGACATCCCGGAGCTGATCTCCAAGTATCGCGACGGCGAGCTCCTGCTCGACGAACTGATCACTCGCACCTACGCACTCGATGAGATCAACGACGCCATCGAGTCGGTGAAGAACGGTGAAGCCGTGCGCAACGTGATCGTTTTCGACCAACCAGCAACCAATGGAGCCAGCTGATGCACATCGCAGAACTCGAGACATTCGTCGTTGGCAATCGACCCGGCGAGTTCGGCGGCGAGTACTTCATCTTCGTCAAGCTGATCACCAACACCGGCATCGTCGGGTACGGCGAGCACTATGGCGCGAGCTTCGGACCCGACGTCGTGCCATCCATGATCCACGACATCGCAGAACGCCATCTGGTCGGCAACGATCCGTTCGAGATCGAACGCTTCTGGCATCGATGCTTGGGGTCCGGGTTCTCGCACCGTCCCGATATCTCGTTGATGGGATGTGTCAGCGCACTCGAAATGGCGTGTTGGGACATCATCGGCAAGGAAGTCGACAAGCCCGTGTACCAACTGCTCGGTGGGCGGGTTCACGACAGCCTTCGCTCCTACACCTACCTCTATCCCGAACCCGACGACGCCGCCGACGTGTACGTCGACCCCGCAACCGCAGCCGAACGCGCCGCATTCGAGGTCGCCCGGGGATTCACCGCAGTCAAGTTCGACCCGGCTGGCCCGTACTCGGCGTTCGACGGCCATCAGCCCACGCTCGAGCGGCTCGACCTGTCCGAGCGTATGGTCGCTGCGGTGCGTGAAGCCGTGGGCAACAAGGCCGACATCTTGTTCGGCACCCACGGGCAGTTCACCGCGTCGGGGGCACTGCGACTGGCCCGTCGGCTCGAGAAATATGACCCGCTGTGGTTCGAAGAACCGGTGCCGCCCGACAATCCCGCCGAGATGGCCAAGGTCGCTTCCCAGACCACGATCCCAATCGCCACCGGCGAGCGGCTGACGACCAAGGCCGAGTTCGCCCGCCTGCTCGACGTGAAAGCAGCGTCGATTCTGCAGATGAACCTGGGCCGTGTCGGCGGCCTGCTCGAGGCAAAGAAGATCGGGGCCCTTGCCGAAGCCAACGGCGCTCAGCTGGCTCCGCATTTGTACTGCGGGCCCATCGTGGGCGCGGCCAATGTGCAACTCGCCACGTGCTCACCCAACTTCTTGATACTCGAGAGCATCCGCGACTGGTCCGGAATTCATGCTGACCTGCTCGTCACGCCTATGCCGTTCGAAGACGGTCAGGTCATTCCGCCGATCGCTCCAGGACTGGGTGTCGAACTCGACGAGGAATTCGCACGAGCCAACCTGTACACCGGCGATCGGCTGCACCTGCAAATGGATCCGAATCCCGTCACCCCGACCAGCGACCGCTGGTAGCCAACTTTGGGACAAACGCTTGTGTGAACGACACCGCAGACAACGCTGCGAGCGTCGACCACCATGAAGTCTGTGGGGAGGAACCCACAGACTTCATCGAGGATCGGAGACGTAATGCTTGGCGCACGGGTGGACACGAGAGGTATCAGGCGCAGGGCTCACCGGCCGGCGGCGATGTTGCCGAGCTGTGCAGGCTGACGACGCTGGCCTTGCCGGCGGTGTTAGCGGCCGACGAAGGTCGCTTGCCCAGCGTGCGGTGTTGGCGGCAGTCGAACTGGATCTCATCGACTCAGACGAAGTGGGCGCGGGCTTGGTCCAGGTACAAAGTATGAACCCATCGAGCCGGGTCGCCCGAGTTGTGTGTGGCGACCGGGCATGGATCGTCAAGCACGCCGGCGGAAGCGTGCTGCCAGGCAACGACTGGCGCGCCGAGATCGCCGCCTATCGGGCAGCAGCAACCGTCGCAGAGGCTTCCCTTGTTCCCGGCCTGGTCGGTCACAGCCGTGATCACGACGTTCTGCTGATCGAGTCGCTCGACCGCAGCTGGCGGCGCCTCGATAGCTTCGAGCTGCGTAGCCCGTGGTCGATCGAGGTTGTCTCCCGGGTTGCAACCAGCTTGGCGCGATGGCACCACGCAAGCCGACCCCTCGTCGGCATCGCCCCGGCACAAGTCGCGCTTTTCACTGACACCGCGGGTCTGCTCGACGACAAGCTGGCCGACGACTCACTACGGGGAACGATCCGAACGGTCGAAGATGCATGGGTCGCTTCTCATGTGATGCACGGCGACGTAGGCCTGACTCATGTGATGTGCCACGACGACGGCCCAGTCCGGTTCGTGGATTGGCGCGCCAGCGGTTGGGGTGATCCCCGGTGGGACCTGGCTGGACTGTTGCAGGAGCTGCACTCTGGCGAGCTCGAGCACGGCTTCGATACCACTGCGTATCGAACGGCCGTGCTCGATTCTTATGCGGAGCGGGTGCCCAGTCCGTCCGCTCTCAGTGAGACTGACCCGACGCTACGAGCCTTCGTTGCATGCCGACTCATCTGGCGAGCTGTCCAGATCCATAGCTCACCCCAGGGAACTACCAGCCGGGTCAACGCCCATCTCGCCGCCGCCCGAGCCCTAGGACATCTGTGAACCCCACGCCGCGCTATGCGCGACATGTGTTAGCTATGTCCTGCATGATCACAGCCGCGCTATGCGCGTCCTGAGGCTCACAGATCGGGTTGAGGATGGACTCGGTGAGGATTTCGGGGTGGCGAGTTGACATAACCTGGCGCTGACGCGTGTGTTTGGTGTGAGGACCGCGTCAGCGAGGGACATGGACATCGACAAGGAGAACGACGTCGTGTCCATCGAAACCGAATTCGAAGTGTTCTATCGCCGCGAGTTCGCATCGCTCGCCGTAGTCGCTGGTACCGTTGCTGCCGATCGGTCGGCGGGCGAAGACATCGCCCAAGATGCGCTCTCGAAGGCAAGCCAGCAGTGGACCAAGGTTTCCGTGCTGGACAAGCCCGGCGCCTGGGTCCGCAGGGTCGCCATCAACCTGGCCATCGGGCGCAAACGCCGCAGCGTGACCGAGGCGAAGGCGCTGTTGAAGCTCGGGCCGACCGTGGCGGCAGCCGCAGAGACGCGACGAGGTGACCCTGCGGTATGGGCAGCGGTCGACCAGCTGGCACCCAAGCAACGAGCGGTGGTTGCGCTGCACTATCTCGAAGACCGGCCGGTGGCCGAGATCGCCGAGATCATGGACATCTCGGTTAGCGCAGCAACATCGAACCTCCACAAAGCCCGCACGAACCTGGCCGACATGCTCGGAGAATCCCATGGCTGACCAAACGCCTCCAAACGACCCAATGGGCAATCGCCTGCGCGCCACCTTCACTGCGGAACGAGACGACATGGAGCGCCGCCACCTCGCCGAAGGACAGGCCACCGCGCCGGGACGTAGCCGTTCGTTGAAGTGGATCCCGTTCGCCGTTGCGGCTGCGCTCATAGCTATCGCGGGCTTCGCCTTCATCGCCAGCCGGGACACAGACCAAGCAGTGGACCTCGACACCGCCACCCAGCCTGCAGATGAGGAGGTGCCTGACAATCAGCCGAGCGAGGTCGCTGGTCCCGTCGATGCAGAGGGCAACCCCCTGCCGACACCCAACACAATTCCCATCGGGACCGAGCCCATCCCCTATCTAACGGGCGAGAACATGTGCGGAGATCTGTTCGAACCAGAACTGGCCATAGTGGCGGGTCGAGACGGAGCTGACGCTCCAGCTATTGCCGAACCCGATGCGTCGGAAACGGTGGCACCGCTACGCATGCTTGCTCCCGGGAGCACAATCGAACTTGTCGGCGGCTGCACGCGTGGACTGACAAGCTTGGGAACGCTGCAGTGGTATGAGCTCGAGGGTGAGCCAGGCGAACCCAACGACTGGATCCTCAGCACTGATCTGCAGCCCGCGCCACGAACCGGACCAACGCCTGCCGAGAATACGTGTGGGACAAACGTGCCACTGGGCCCTCATTTTGTCTGGGACATCGCCGTTGACGATCCCGATGGTGGACTGGTCGCCCACGCGGCGCCGGGAGTCGACGAAACAATCACTCGGATGCTTCCTGCGAACGAGGTCGTGATGCCGACTCGGGGATGTGTAGTCGGAGATGCTGGGTCGACCTGGTATCAGCTCTTCGGACCACTTGGTCTGGACTGGGTGAACGCGCGCTTCCTACGAGCGACAGAAGCAGCCTGTGTCTTCGGCGATAGGCCGGGCTCATTCAACCGAGACGGCAGCCCACCCGATGTCGAGTTCTATCTGCACACGGTGGTAATCGGCGAAACGCTCAACGAAATCTCGCTGCAGTACGGCGTCTTCGTCGACGACCTGATTCGCATCAACCCGGCGCTCGACCCCGATGCCTTGCTCGCCGGCACAGAAGTCGTGGTGCCAGCCGAAGGCAGCCTAATCACGCTGAGAGGCCCGATCGACGGCTCAGCTGTCGCCGATGGTGATGTCATCGCCTTCAGTCCATCGCTAGATCCTGCAACTCCGGCGACCTTTGCGCCGATCGAGAGCTCTCGCTATCGCTGGTATACCGCCGACGGGGTCAGCTTGGGCGCCTCGTGTTCCGATGGAGTATCCCCAGCGTCAGATGGCGCAATGGACAAGGACAGCCTGGACGTTCGGCCCTGCACGCAGGGTGGTGCACCACAAGTCAATCCCGAGAACGACCAGCTGTACCTGTCGACATCTGCGGGCGACCAGAACTCGCCCGCTGATCATGTGCATGACATCCGGACCGAGTCCAACGACACCTGCACTCGAATTGTCGTCACCTTCGGCGAGAACGCTAACGAAGACGCCGATGGCCCAGCAGCGGCTCTACCGCCGATCATCGTCTACAAGGGCAGCGAGTTCGTGCGTATCTCGCCGAGCGGGTGGGCGATGGAGTCGGCGTTCATGGATCCCGACCGCATCGATTATCCCGGCGGCATCGGGCTGCTGGCGATCAACCCTGGATTCAACTTCTCGGTGGAGCTGATGCATCGCGAGATGGAACCGCATGTGCGCTTCTTCGACACCCCGGCTCGTGTCGTGGTCGATCTGTATCCCGTCGACTCTCCCGATCCGACCGTCACCGGTCCATTCGGTGAGCGATTCGTGTTGCGTGCGCCCATTCAGTCGAATCTCACCGGTAACGAGGTATTCGGGTTCGGCCGGCCATACGAAGCCGCCGGGCTCTACCGCATCTGGTCGGTGCCCGACGATGTCGACGCCGATGAGTTCTTGGCCGAACCGCCCGCACCACAGCTCGAGGCGTTCTTCCCGACAAGCGGTTGGGCCGAGGGCTGGGGCTCTTTCAACGTCGATCTTCCCGAGCTCGCTCCTGGCACCTACATCGCCGTCTTCGGTGAGCTCCCCCCGACCGACGAGATCGGCTTCTATGGCACCGGCCAACTCTTCCGAATCACCGAAGCTGGCACCGTGGCACCCGATACCGTCCTGCTCCCCGACGTCCAACTTCCCCCCGAGTAAATGCAACGGTGCCAAGCACATTGTATTTAGAGAGCGGCGATGGTTTCTTTGGACCAGCCGAGTTCGGTGAGTAGTTCGGTGGTGTGCTCGCCCACTCGGGGGGCGTGGCGTCGCAGAGTGGGTGAGTCGTCGGAGGCGAAGCTGACCGGGTCCTTGACCACGCGGTAGTTGCCCTCGGTCGGATGCTCGGCTGATTCGAACAAGCCAACCGCGGCAAAATGCGGATCGTTCTCGAGCTGGCTGAGTTCGTTGACAGGCATGCACGGGATCGAGTTCGCTTCGGAGAAGGCCACCCAGTCGGCGGTGGTCTTGGTGGCAGCGAACTCGTGCACGAGCTCGTACAGCGCGTTGATGTTGGCAACTCGACTGTTGACCGTTGCGAAGCGCTCGTCGTCGACCAATTCGGGTCGTCCACACTCGACGAAGATGTCGAAGTAGTTCTTGGTGCTGTACGGCAACAGATGTACCCATCCATCGGCTGATCGCTGGGGCCGACGATGTTCGGTCTGCAACCGTTGATAGCTGAACGGCTCCATCTTGGGTTCGAAGGTGTGCCCGTTCAGATGCTCGACCAGGTTGAACGAGGCAAGCGCTTCGGCCATGGGCACTTCGATGACGTCGCCCGACCCGGTCGTGCTCTTGCGCACCAGGCCGGCCAGGATTGCGTACACGATGTGGAGCGCAGCGATCTTGTCGGCGATCGTAGACGAGACCAGCATGGGGTCATCGCCCGACCAGCTACGCATGGTGGCCATGCCCGACACCGATTGGATCACATCGTCATAAGCGGCCCGGCCGGCATAGGGGCCGTCGGAACCGAAGCCGACCGCGCCGCAATAGACCAGCTCGGGCTGCACCGCCAACAGGTCGTCAGCCGCCAGATTCAGTCGCGCAAGAGCCGCCGGACGCATGTTTGTCACGAACACATCGCTACTGGCAACCAGGTCGAGCATTGCCTTGTGCCCGAGCTCGGATTTGAGATCGAGCATCATACTGCGCTTGTTGCGATGCAAGTTCATGGTGATACCACCCATGCCCGCATTGCGCTTGGGCACGAAATCACGCATGAAGTCCGAATCCGCACCCTCGACCTTCACGACATCGGCCCCCATATCACCCAGTATTCGGGCTGCCATGGGCGCCATCACGACCGTGCAGAGGTCGACGACACGGATGCCGGCGAGCGGGCCGGTGTTCTCGGAAGACATCCGGCCACGATACGTGACGCGCCCATGATGTAAGTTGTCGAGGGCGTTCGGGGGGAACCGGCGCCAACACCAATGGGGGCATTGATGACCGAACCGTGGATTGTTTCTACGACGCCGCACGAGAAGTTCAACTTCTACACCCGAGCCAATGTCGGCGAGGTGTTTCCCGACCCGGTCGCACCGCTGTCCTTCAGCTGGTTCGAAACCGACGGCACGATCGGCGGCAGCGAGATCGGCTTCCGCGAGGCGTACTACCGCATTGGTGTCATGACCCCCGACGAGCTTCCACCCGACGAGGCTGTCTTCCTGGGTGTCAGCAACGGCTATGCCTATCTGAACGCATCGGCGTTGCGCATGCTCGGCCACCGGGCACCGGGAATGACCTACAAGGACATCGACGATTCGTTCTTCGGCGATGCCCCCGGCGTGCCGGACTTCAATCCCGGCCCCGGCGACGACCGACCCGAACTCACCGCAAAGATCGGCGAGACATTCGGCTGGGTGCTGACCACTCCTGATCTGCCCGACGTGCTGGCCGACGAGGCGCGTGTGAACGAGCTACGAGCCAACCGCCCCGACTTTGCTTCGATGTCCGACCGCGAGATCGTTGACTGGGTGTGGACCGAGTTCGAAAAGTCCTTCGCACACTTGTTCACCGAACACATCTTCATCAGCTTCCTGGCGACCCTTCCGATCGGCATCATCACCGCCGTCTGTACCGCCGTGGGCAAGCCCGAAGCAATCCTGAAACTATTGGCCGGCCTGGGTGACGTCGAGTCGGCTGCTCCATCGATGGAGATGTGGAAGCTCGGCCGAATCGTTGCCGGCTCCGAAGCGCTCAACGCGCTCTTCGACCAGGGCAGCACCGGCCTGGCCGACAAGCTTTCCGCCAGCGACCATGACGACGCCGCCACCTTCAACGCCGCGTTCGAGACCTTCTTGTTCAGCTATGGCTGTCGTGGCCCCAACGAGTGGGAAGTGCGCTCGCCAACATGGGAAACCGCGCCCGACCTGGCGCTGGCCGCCATCGACCGCATGCGGCTGTCCGGCGACGACGCCGCTCCGCAACTGCGCAACGACGAACGAGCTGCCGAGCGTGAAGCGCTGGGTGCCGAGATCGCCGCCATGGTCGAAGGTGACCCCGAAACCCACGGCCAATTCATGGCTGCACTCAACTCGGCCACCGTGTTCATGCCCGGTCGCGAGCGAACCAAGACCAACTGCATCAAACTCGTACACGAGGCCCGCGTCGCACTGTCGGAATGGGGACGCCGATGCGTGGAAGCCGGCACGTTCCCCGAAGTTCGCTCTTACGGCATGTTGACCAAAGACGAGCAGTACGCATTTCTCGACGATCCCTCTGGCTTCCACGACACGCTGGCCCAACGCGAAGAACACATGGTCGAAATGGCCGCGTTGCAAGAACCGTTCCTGTTTGTCGGCGACCCCGGTTCAATCGATGATATGCCTCGCCGCGATGCGGTCGAGACCATCGACCTGACCGCGACCGAGGTACTCCAAGGCGTGCCGGGGTGCCCGGGTACCGCCCGAGGAATCGCGCGAGTCGTGCTCGACTCGTTCGACCCCACGGCGCTCGAGCCCGGTGACATCTTGATCGCACCGATCACCGATCCGTCGTGGACACCGCTCTTTGTGCCCGCCGCCGGCGTGGTGGTCGACGTGGGCGCGCCACTCAGTCACGCCATCATCGTGAGCCGCGAACTCGGCATCCCGTGTGTGGTGTCGGCGACCGATGCAACGAAACGGATCCCCGACGGGGCACTCATCGAAATCAGTGGCGACACCGGCGAAGTGACTATCATCGAACTGCCCTAGCAGGCGCCCACAACAAGACGGATTGGCATGGTGGAAGGCCAACTCACGGGAATATCCAAGCTTCTCGATCGGGGACTCGGACCCGCGCGTCTGGCGTTCGAACGCACGCGTCGATGGTCGGCCCTCATCGCCTCCACGGCATCGCTACTGGCGGGCGCCACGGTCATGCTGGTCGGCTATCTGTTGCTCGACGGCAAGCGCAACGAATACATGGCTGCACAATTCGCCACCACCGACCAGCGGCTGAGCGACCGCATCGCCGAGTTCGCAGCCGACCCGACGCAGGCATTGAGCTTCGACATTGCCCAGCAGGCCCAATGGCGCGGCATGCTGTTCGCCGTCATCTGGGGATTGATCGGCGCATCGCTGTTCCACGTCTTCTGGCGCCGCTGCTGGCATGTTGGTCCGGCCATCAAAGACATCGTCTTGAAGTCCATCGCCACTCTTCCTCTAGCCGGTTCAGCGTTTGCCGTCGTCGAGAAGTCGCTCACCTTGATTGCCCAGACCGAGACTGGCGATGCGTTCGAGCTTCGCCAGGGTTTCGCTCCGGTGATAGTCACGCTGGCCTGGGCGAAATGGGTGCTCGCCGGAACCACGGTCTTGTCGGTGGTCGCCATGATCGTTGCGGCAGCTACCGGCGCATTTCAGCGAGGGTTGCGACCCGACGATCAGTTCAGATCGACCGTTCGCATGCCGATGTCACGGGGCACCGGTGTGAGCTGCTCGGGCGGAGGAATTCGCGCCGCCAGCTTCTCGCTCGGTGCGATGTCCGCACTCGAGCGATGGCCGGCTGATCCTCGAAGCACCACCCCGGTGACGCGAGTCGCAGACAGTCTGCTGGGGTCAGCAAACTATTTGTCGAGCGTGAGCGGCGGCGGCTACGCCGCATCGGCCTGGCGAATCGCCGCGGGCACCTGCGCCAAACGATTTGCCGTCATGCCACCACTGATTGGCGACCCGAACGAGCTCAGCACAAACCCGGGCGATGCCGACAAGGCAACCAACCTGCTCGAGCATGTTCGCCACCATCGCAGCTTCTTGGCAAACGGGCGCGGTGGACTCCCGCTCGCCGCCATCCGCTACGTGCTGCAGACGACGTTCCACCTGGCGCTCTTACTCGGCTTCGTCTACATGTTGAGTTGGCCCTTCGGCTTGCTGATCCGAAGCTGGCCGGTCGGCGCAACCACCACGAACGACCGGGGCAGCCTCGATTTCCTGTTCGGCGCGCAACAGTGGGTGCCTCCGCTTGCCTGGACGATCGCTGCGGCAATTCCCTGGCTCATTCGCCTGACAACCACACGCGGCAAGCTCCGCCGGGTGCTCGATGGGCTCTTCGGCGTGTTCGCCACCTTCGCAGTGATGAGTGCATTCATCCTGATCGCCGTGCCCTGGATGACGGCCAACATCAACATCTTCCCCGACGATGCCGCCAGTCAGCTACAGGTAACGGGCATCTATGCCACCGCAGTCACGGCGATCTGGCAGGTCGCCAAGCGATACCTGGCCCGTCAGGCCAAATACCTGGGCGGTGTCCTGCTCGCCGTCGGCGTCACCTTGTTTGCGCTACGAGCCGTCGAAGAGGCCGCACTGAGCGCAGGCTGGATGGGCCGACTGAGCACCTATGTGATCGTGAGCGGCGCGGTGATCGCCGCATTCGTGTTGGCGAACCCCGACAAGTGGTCGCTGAGCGACTTCTATCGCAAACGCCTGGCAGGCACGTTCGTGACGAAACTCGACGAGAACTTTCATCCATCGGTGCTCGACGAAGACCAAGCACCTCGTCTGTCGGACTACATCGGGGCTCCGGGACCCGAGCCTGTCGTGTGCTGTGCAGCTTCACGCAAGGAGGAGACCGAAACGGGAGTCGCAGCACTCTCGATGACCTTCGAGCCTGCCACCGTCACGGTGCACAGTTGGCGCGCTGACGACGACGAAACCGGCTTCGAGACCGAGGCGCGGTCACTGTCGCACATCGAGTTCAAGAGGCGGCTGCCCCATGGCAAGCAGGGCGACCGGCTGGCCAGCCTGATCGGCGCTGCTGCCATTTCCGGGGCAGCGGTTGCACCGTCGATGGGGCGAATGAACATGAAGACGACGAACGCCCTGCTGGCGGCGTTCAATGCCCGGCTCGGTGTGTGGGTTCCGAATCCGGCGAGCAAACCCCCTGACCGCATGGCTGCGCCACGGGTGGTCAACATGTTCAAGGAGATATTCGGCGTCTATGGCGACACCGACCCCAACGTCTATGCCACCGACGGTGGCCACTGGGAGAACCTGGGCCTGGTCGAGCTCGTTCGCAAACGTTGCGATCTGATCATCGCCATCGACACATCGGGCGATCTACCCGGCACGTACAGCTCGTTCAAGGACTCCATCGCGCTGGCCTTTCTCGAATGCGAGGCCTCCATCGAGATCGATGAGTCCGAGTGGCAGGCCATGGTGCCCGAAGAAGACGGTCTCGTCCCTCGCAACTTCGCCCGGGGCTCGATCCGCTACGCCGATGGCACTACAGGTGAGATCTTGTACGTGAAGGCCGCCGTCTCCCGCTCCACTCCCCTGGCGATCCAAAGGTATGCCGCTGGCGACCGTTCCTTCCCGAATTATTCGACGGCGAACCAGATGCTCACCGACGCGCAACTCACCAATCTGTTCAAGCTCGGCTTCGCCTCGATGCAAACTGCCCTCGAAACCCGGGGCAAAGATCTCCGCATCGCCGCCGCAGCTCATGAACCCTCGAACGCCAGCCACGCCGGCGCTTAGAGGCCGAGCGGATAGGACATAAAGCGGTCGCTGCCCGTTACGCTCCGGGAGCGAGGCCGTAGACCTGAAGCCCCGTGACTTACCCTATGCGCTAGCCCCCTGACTCAGCCTTCGAGCGGCAGGCTGAGTTCGTCCCAAGTGGTTCCGTAGCCCAGAGCGATGAGCTCGTACAGCTGAGCGCGATCACCGACGCCATCGGTCAAGGTGAGCATGAAGTTCTCTTCGTTGTCGTCGATGAAGGCCGAGGTGAACGGCAGGTCGAGAAACCAGCTTCCGGCGACCGCTTCGAACCGCATCACCTGGGTGTCTTCCAACACCCCGAATGCCTCGTCGCCCTCGACGTCGATCCGGTCGAACTGCAAGGTCGCGATATTGTCACCTACCAATCCTCGGTCGACGGCAATCACGAAGAGCTCCCCGCCATCAGCCACATCGAGTAAATCCGGACCCAGTTGCGCGCGCATGGCGAGCACACTCAGGGCTTCGCTCAGAGAAGTCGTATTGAGCAGTTCGTCGCGATCGGCGTTCAGTCCGGCGTCGAGGATCCGGTCGTAGTGCGCAAAGGTCGACTGGCTCACCACCTGAGTCGCGCGCTGGCCATCGAGCTCCAGCAGCGCGGAACGGTACTCCTCAAAGGCAACTGCGACCGCCTGGGCGGCTGCGTCTTGGCCAGCGACGTCTTCGCCTGGCGGATCGGCAGGGGCGGGAGTCTCGAGCGGTACGGGCGTGAGTGTCGGTGTTTGGGTCGGGGTGGGCGGAGGCGGTGTCGGCGTGGCGGTGTCAGCACCCGGGATTGCCGTCGGAGCCGCATCCACCTCGATCTGGACTGAATTGTCGACGTCGAGCCCAGTGGTGATCGAGTCCGAATCTGCGTCGATGCTGCACGCCGTGACCGCCAGCAGCGCAAAACCGGCAGCTGCCACAAATCGGAACGGTTGGATCGAGTTCACCATTGGACCGTAGCGACTGGGCCGAGCAGCTACGTCGTCTGGCCAACCACGCGGGCGGCGTGAGAAGCTAGTGCCGCGTCCGACAACCTTTGCGCCGACACCCCGAACGTTGCCAGACGAGGCACTAGTCGTCAGTCCCTCCAGGAGAAGCCAATGCAAGCTCGCACCGACGCCGTGAACGCCGCCATGGACGACATCCGCCAGATCGAGTCCGATCATGGCGTAACCCGCGAGGGGGTCCAGTCGATCCGTGACCGACTCGTGGAATTGGCCGCACAGCGCGATCTGTTCCCGCTCGACGACTTCCCTGCGCCCGGCGCCGACGACAAGCGGTCCAGCTTCCTCTACCGCTTGGCCCAAGACGACGATGACCGATTTGCGCTGTATGCACAGTCGAGCCGGGGTCAGGTCGGGACACCGGTGCACAACCACACCACCTGGGCTGTTGTGGTCGGCTTCGATGGCCAAGAACACAATCGCTTTTTCGAGCGGACCGACGATGGGGTGAACCAGATCCAAGACCACATGGTGCAAGCAGGGACCGGTGTGGCGATGCTCCCCGATGATCTGCACTCGATCCACATCGATGGGCCGGCGCTGAACTTCCACTGCTATGGACTGGCACTCGAACAACTCAGCGAGCGCGAGTACTACAACCCCACAGAAGGCATCTGGAAGACCTTCAAGAACGTCAGCGGCATCCGCGAAGGCCGCACCAACCTGCAGGTCGGCTGATGGCAGCAGCTCCTGTGTCCCCGGCGATGGTTGATGCATCGACGCTCAAAGAGTGGATTCTCGATGGTGACGAGTTGGCGCTGCTCGATGCACGCGAACAAGGTGTCTTCTTTCTGTCGCACCTGTTTCACGCCGCTTGTGTGCCACTGTCGACGCTCGAATTGGTCATGCCGCGAGCCGTGCCGCGAGCGAATACGCGCATCGTCTGGTGCGACGGTGACGAACCCGATCTCGCCGTGCGAGCTGCGACCAAGGCAGCAGAGATCGGCTACACGAACAACCATGTGCTGCAGGGTGGGATTGCGGCATGGGCTGCGAACGGTGGCGAGTTGTACGGCGGTGTCAACGTGCCGTCGAAAGCGTTCGGCGAATACGTCGAGCACACCTATGACACGCCTCGCATCCCTGCTGCTGAGCTCAGAGCCCTGCTCGATGCCGACACCGACATGGTCATCCTGGACTCGCGTCCCATGAACGAGTTCCGCCGCATGAGTATCCCCAATGGTGTCGACTGCCCGGGCGCCGAGCTCGTGCATCGGGTCAAGGAGATGGCACCGGACCCCGACACTCTGATTGTGGTCAATTGTGCCGGGCGCACGCGCAGCATCATCGGCGCACAGTCGCTGGTCAATGCCGGACTGGCCAACCGAGTCGTGGCACTCGAGAACGGCACCATGGGCTGGGAGCTCGCTGGTTACCAGGTAGCTCGTGGCCACGAGACTCATGCACCTGACCCAACCAACAGTTCACAGGCGTGGTCGAAGGCGGCTGCGGCCCAGGTCGCCGAGCGCTTCGGCGTGCGCGAGATCAGCCTCGACGAGCTCGAAGTGTGGCAGGCCGACGCAGACCGAACCACCTACCTACTCGACGTGCGCACGCCCGAAGAATTCAGCGAAGGCCATATCGGCGGCAGCTTCAGTGCCCCCGGCGGCCAGCTGGTGCAGGCGACCGACGAATACGTGTCCACCCGCAATGCTCGCCTGGTGCTGATAGACGACAACGGCGTGCGAGCCACCATGACCGCGTCATGGCTTCGCCAACTCGGGTGGAGCGACGCCGTCGTGCTGGCCGAAGGCATCGCCGGTCACGAACTGCGAAGCGGACCGGGCACCCGCCAGCGCGTGCCGGCGGTGGCGACTGTGAAGGTGGCCGAGCTGGCACAGCGTCTCGAGGACCACCCCGATACGACGACCGTGCTCGACATCGGCTCCAGCCTGAAGTATCGCAAGCGAGGCCACATCCCTGGTGCGTGGTGGGGTGTGCGCAGTCGACTCGATCAGGCGCGAGCCGTTGTTGGCGATACCGACTACCTGGCCATCACGGCAAGCGATGGCCAGCTCGCCAAACTGGCCGTGCCCGAAGCACAAGTCCTGTGGCCCGACGCCACCGTGGTGGCCCTCGCCGCCGGAAACAAGGGCTGGCGTCACGCCGGCTACGACATGGAACCCGGCTTCGACCGCGCCACAACCGATGCAACCGATGTCTGGTACAAGCCATATGACCACGACGACGGCAAAGCCGAACAACACATGCAGGACTATCTGACCTGGGAAATCGCCCTGGTCGATCAACTCGACCGAGACGACACCGTCAGCTTCCCCACCTTCACCTGACGCCAACACATTTCTGAACCGTTTGAGCGACTATTTGCGCCAATCGGTTCAGAAACGTCAGGGTGGGGTCAGATGGAGCCGCCGCAGCGCCAGTATTCGCCGTTGCCCCGGTCGAGGAACTGGTCATCGACGAGGTAGCGACGGGTGGTGGCGACGTCGTCGTTGAAGACCTGAAGAATGGCATTGACTTCGGGTTCGGTGTAGCGCTTGCCGATGTCGAATTGCTGCGCGAGATGGTCGAGCACGATAAGCCGCTTGGACCGCTTGGCCGGCCACTGCACAAGCTTGCCGCTCTTGAACGCAAGGTCGAGGACGCGGGCGACGTCGTCTGGCTGGTCAGCATGCTCTGATGGCGGACTGGTGGGCGCCTCGGCTCGTGCTGCCTGTTGGAAGACCGCATCGATCAACGTGTAACCGTCGCTATCCCCTGCGACGAGACCGCCATTGACCAGCCGACTGACTGCATCGACCACGTCTCGCAGTTTCATCCCTGACACACCGGCAACCTCGGCTGCCGATGCCTGCCGCTGCAGAATCACCAGCGCGGCCACGACTCGGCGACGTTTCGCATCGGCGAGCAACCGCACCAGTTGCTGTGAGGTCATTGCTGCTTCCATTGCTCAAAACTACTCGGCGATGTTCGGTCGCGAGCCAATAGGGTCGTGGGGTGAGCGCCATTGTTGTATCCGAGCTGGACTACGCACCTCCAGCTGCCGATTCACTGTTCTTCGATGTGAGCTTTGGCGTATCCCCTGGCGATCATGCAGCAATCGTCGGGCCCAACGGTGTCGGTAAAAGCACGATATTGCGCATTCTGTCGGGCGAGCTCGAACCCGACGGCGGTGAGGTCTCGATCGGCGGAACCTTCCTGACGATGAGCCAAGACGTCGGCATGGGTGACCCCAACGCTGGCCTGCGCGAGATGCTACTCGACGTTGCCGAACCGGCACTGCGGGCCGCAGGCAAAGCCATGGTCGCCGCCGAAAAGGCCATGAACGACGGCACCGACGACGGCATGCTGTTCGCCGAAGCCATCACCACCTGGGGCGACCTGGGTGGCTACGAACTCGAAGCTCGCTGGGCCGCGGCCGCAGAGCGGAGCATCAAAACCCCAGTCGAAGACTTCGCCACTCGCAAGGTCGGCGAGCTCTCCGGCGGCGAACGCAAGCGACTCGTGCTCGACTTGCTTCTGACATCGGGCGCCGATGTGTTGCTGCTCGACGAGCCCGACAACTATCTCGACATCCCGACACGCGTCTGGCTCGAAGAACAGATCATCAACTGCCCGAGCACCATCTTGATGGTCAGCCACGACCGATCGCTGCTCGAACGAGTTGCCACCAAGATCGTGGTGCTCGAAGGCTCAGGCTGTTGGGTGCACGGTGGTAGCTATGCCACATTCCCCGAGGCACGAGAGAAACGCCAGGTACTGCTCGGTGACGCGGTCAAACGTTGGGAACAGGAAGAACGCCGCCTGTTCAAGCACATGAAGGTCATGAAGGCTCGGGCGGCTGCAAACTTCAAGAACGCCACCAAGGCGAACGCCGCCGAGACTCGCTGGGAGAAGTTCGTCGCCAAGGGCCCGCCTCCTCCCCCGGTCCCTGACCAGCAGATCATCGTGGCCCTGCGCGGTGCTGACTCGGCCCGACGGGTGGTGAACATGGTCGATGTTGCTATCGGTGACTTGTTCTTCCCCTTCTCCGACGAAGTCCACTTCGGCGAACGCGTCGGCCTGATCGGCCCCAACGGCACCGGCAAGACCCATCTGCTGCGAGCTCTGGCCGGTGAGATCGACGCCGACGAAGGCACCATTGGGCTCGGCCCTCGCACCTCGATCGGCACATTTAGCCAGATCAACGACCGGCCCGACTTTCTCGGGCGCGAAACCCTGGACATCGTGCGCGAACGAGTCACCGAAGAAGTGAAGGCCATGAAGGCACTCGGCCGTTACGGCTTGGCCACCCATTCCCGCCAAGAGTTTGAGACCCTGTCCGGCGGCCAGAAAGCTCGCCTCGAGATCCTGTGCATGGAGCTCGAGGGTCACAATGTCCTGCTGCTCGACGAACCCACCGACAACCTGGACATCGAGTCTTCCGAGGCACTCGAACAAGCGCTCGACAGTTTCATCGGCACTGTCATCGCGGTGAGCCACGACCGCACATTCCTCGCCGGCCTCGATCGCTTCGTCATGATCAACGACGACGGTGCGGTCTATTCGCTCCCGGACTACGACATAGCCATGCAAGCCCTGAGCAACCCCGAAGCCATAGACCAAGTAAAACTCGCCAAGATGCTCACGGAGTAGGCGCCAACCCGACGACTAAACACCGGCACGAAGTGGCGCGTAACACCGACAGGATTGTCGCTTGCGCAGCGCTGCAAGCCGAAGCGACACCCGTGATCACGAGCTAGCGCAATTGGGCCGATATCGCACACAGCTGCGTTTGGCATCGGGGAGAGATTCTGGGCGAGTGTTATCGGTCGGGTAGCGGTGACTCGAGGCACTCAGCAAGTCGCATAAAGATCTCCGAATAGCTCGTTGGAGTCGCAGGGATGTGGAAGACCTTGCTGGACGTGACACAAAGGTCGTCAAGGGTCCGAGGTCCAGCTGCGACTTCGGCGATATTCGTGTCTGGCGCGTCCTGAACGAAGTGTCGTGGGCGAGGCGCGTTTGGATCAGCTGCCAACGACGAAACCACTTGGTTGCGCGTTCTGTGGTTGACTTGGCGATGTGAATCGGCGATTTCTTACTATCTGGTTCGGGCAGGTGGTATCTCAGTTCGGTACGTCATTGTCAGGCTTTGGTGCATCGCTGTGGGTCTATGTGGAAACCGGCAGTATCGGCTGGCTTGCGGTCATGGTGATGGCAGCAACGCTGCCTCCTCTACTGACGTTGCCTTTCAGCGGTGCGGTGGATCGTTTCGATCGCCGAGTGGTGATGCTCGCCGCAGACACGGCAGCGGCCTTGGTGACTGCGTGCGTGGTCGGTGTGTGGATGTTCGGCACGCTGCATCCGTGGCACCTGCTTGTATCCGCGTTCCTGGGCGGCCTCTTTGGGGCATTCCAAAACCCGGCGTACGCAGCTGCACTACCCGATCTCACCGGCGGCAAGCGCCTGGATCGAGCGAACGGTCTGGTCCAGCTCGGCCCTTCCCTGGCTGTCATCGCCGCTCCCGGCGTTGCGGCCTTGCTGATCGCCGGACCGGGGATCGGCAGCGTCTTTCTTATCGATCTGGCCACCTTTGGTGTTGGAGTCACATCGCTACTCGCAGTCAGATTTCAGTCCGTGGCCGCAGCTGCCGAAGGAGACAGCGTGCGACTGGGCGATGCCGCCCAATGGGTCGTATCCCACGCAAAGGAGGTCGGCTATCTCATTGGCGTGGTGGCCATCGTTAACCTGATGTTGGCAACCGTCAATCTGTCCATCCTCGTCCGAGGCGCTGACCTCGGAGGCACCGCACGCGCCGGCGTCGCACCGACCGTCGGGGGTATTGGGATGATCGTTACGAGCTTATGGATCGGCGCACGCGGACTTAGTGGTCTGCGGATGAGTGTTGTTGCATGGGCGACAGCGGCCCTCGGGTTCTTCATGATGCTCGCTGTAGCACGACCGTCATTCCCGTTGTTTGTGATCTGTGTAGGGCTCGGCATCGCAACGGGTCCCGCGGCCAGGAGCGCGATAGCGACCACGATGCACGAGCTGGTCCCTCAAAGCATGCAAGGACGCGTCTTCAGCTTGCGAAACGCCGCAGCCTTTGGAGCACACCCCCTAGGAGCCGCCATTGCGGGCCCACTCGCCGGATGGCCCGTCACGGGGGCCATGACGATCGCCGGCGCTGCTCTTGTACTCGTCGGCGCCACTGTACGGGTCAACCGTCGCTTCACTTCCCTCAACACAGCGCTGCCACTGCCATGATAAGGGAACCAGCGTTTTCGATCCCGCGCATAATAGCGACAGCGGACGCACACCCGTCCACTGAATAACCGGCGAGATGTGCGGCTGGAGTGCCCGATATGGGATCGCATGCCGGGATCCTCGTGCTTCGAGTGGACGATCAATCTGTAGCGTCTGTTTGCGCAACGCTTCGCAAGCTCATCGCATCGAGTGGTCTTGAGAATCTAAGGCGGTCCCATGGATGCGGCCGCAATAGGACCCTCCGCCGCCGCGAGGATGGTCGCTGACTGGTCGCGGGCTGTACCGAACGTTGCGCTGGCACGCCACAAGCAGCCTGCTCACGGCTTCAGAGGTACCGGCAGCTCGCACCGGAGCGAAACGCAAAGAGTACGAAGTCACCGCACTGGACGAGACGTTTCACCAGCAGGTGGACGCATTGCGGATGAATCTACCTGGACGAGAATGCGGACTTGCCGAGTTGCGGCGAGGCATGACGCCAACGTCCTCGAAGCGCATTGGACAAGGGTCGACTGCAACTCTGCGGAGTTGGCGGAATCGCTTCAATCGTGCAGTTGGAGCAATGGTCGTCATGGGAATCCCTTTCGCATCGTCCACCGCTCTGGCTGGTCGAAGACCACCGTCGGTCAAGTCGGTTGCATGCCGGTCGCACACGTAATGCGCCTGTGACGCAGACGAGTTGCATCTTCATACTCAGAGGTTCACACTTGCTGCATGGCTTCAGTTCGACGAACCATCTCACTTCCGCCAAACCTTGCTGACCAACTCGAAAAGGAAGCCGAGCGCCGCGGCATGACCTTCTCAGCGCTGATCGCCGACCTCGCAGGAGCGGAGACGACAGGACTGCCCTACGCCGGGATCATCTCCGATGACGAAGACCTATCGCTACGCGTTGAAGAGGTGCTCTCACGCCTCGGCAGCTGATCGTCTGCGACACCGGCCCAATCGTTTCCGCTCTAAATCGCAACGAAGGTCAACGACATCTCTTCGCAGCCGAACTACTAGCCCGACTCGGACGTCGAGTACTCGTCCCGTGGCCCATCGTGACCGAAGTAGACCTTCTCCTTCGAAGCCGAGGCCACCCAACAGCCTCATTCGTCTTCGCTCGAGCACTACTGGACGGCGTCCACCAACTCGACGCACCAACAGAACCAGAACTCGAACTAGCACTCGACCTTGGCGAGCAATACGCCGACTCCGGCGTAGACCTCACCGACCTAACCGTCATGGCCATGGCTCACACCCGCGACGCAATCATCCTCACCTGGGACTTCCGGCACTTCCGCAGCGCCATCCTCGACCGAGGCCACCACTGGCCACTACTCGTCGAGGAACACGAACTCCCATCACCATGAACAACGACTCTCGATCCACAACGAGTGGTTCCGTCTCATCTCCGTGGGACTCATGAGCCTGACCCGCACGAGAATGTCAACGCGTCTATGCCGAGAGCCGCTGCAGGTGTGACCCGTCAGGTCACGTCATCAGTGGGTCGGCGATGTGCAGGCCCTGCCGTTCGGCTGCCTCGCACAGCGTTCGGTCGGCGCTTGAGAAGACCGCTGCGCTCACGAAGAGGGCCGCTGCGAGATCGATTGCGTCGTCGCCCCTCAGCGACTCGCTCTACGCGAGCTGCGCTGCGCTCTCGATAAGTTCGCTTGTCACGTCAACAAGATGGAGATTGTCCACGAACGCGGCCAACTCCGCCTTGGCAAGGTGCAGCTGATCGACTGAGAGCCCGTTGCCTCGTGCCGCTGCAGCGAGAGGAACAGCGTGTGAGATGTTCTAGGTTGTCTTCGTGGCTGTGCAATCGATCGAGCGGGCGTTTTCGATTCTGCGCGCCCTGGCGGTGCGGCCGAGCGGTGTCACTGATCTGGCCGAGCGGGTCGATCTTCCGAAGTCGACCGTGGCGCGGCTGCTCAGCGCGCTCGAGGCCGAAGGCGCTATCGAGCAGTCCCATGTCGGCGGCGACTACCGCCTGGGGCCAGCGATCGAGGAAATCGCCGGCGGCTCGTCGCAAGGCCGCAGTCTGATTGCGGCGGCGCAACCCTTCCTGGTCGATCTCAGTGAGCGAACCAAGGAAGCGAGCGGGCTCGACATTCTCGAAGGTCGAGAAGTGCAGTTCATCGACATGGTCGAGTCAGGCCAAGATGTGCAGATCCGTGACTGGACGGGCGAGGGCGGACCAGCCCATTCGCTGTCGGCCGGTATTGCCATCCTGGCCCACATGAACGACCGAGAGGTGAAGGCCTACATCAAGGGTGGTCTCGAACCCATAACACCTCACACGTTGCAAACTGCAGACGAGCTGCATGAACGTCTGACTCAGACTCGCTCGGCGGGCTATGCGTGGGTCTATGAAGAGTTCGCCGAAGGAATCAACTCGGTGTCAGCGCCGGTGTTCGGTCCCGATGGCGTGGTGGCTGCGTTGCGCATTCACGGGCCGACCTATCGCTTTCCCGACCCGGATCGCAGCCACGACATCGGGCTGTTGATAGCGGCAGCCGCTCAGCAACTCAGCGAGCAACTCCAAGAGTTCGACCAATAGATCGGAATCACGATGACCCCTGACGAGTTGCAGGACGCAGTTGCCGGCGACGAGATCGACACTGTCGTGGTCGGATTCACCGACCACTACGGCCGGCTGCTCGGCAAGCGCTTCGACGCTGGCTTCTTCCTGGAATCGGGACTGACCGACGGCACCCATGCCTGCGACTACCTGTTGACGGTCGACATGGACATGGATCCCGTCGAGGGCTTCGAGTTCGCCAACTGGAACGGCGGCTACGGCGACTTCCATCTGGTGCCCGACATTTCGACGTTGCGACGCGCCGCGTGGACCAAGCGCACCGCCTTGGTGTTGTGCGACGTCGAGTCGAACGCTACACACGAACTCGTGCCGGTCGCGCCGCGATCGATACTGCAGGCCCAGGTCGCCAAACTCGAGTCGGCTGGGTTTGCCTCGGCGGCGGCGTCGGAGCTCGAGTTCTTCCTCTACCGCGACTCGTACCGCCAGGCCCACGACAAGAACTACCACCAACTCGAAGCGGGTGGTTGGTACGTCGAGGACTACCACCTGGTGCAGGGTGCCCGGGTAGAGGACTATGTCGGCGCAGCCCGTCGTGCGTTGTCGGCTTCGGAGATCCCGGTCGAGAATTCGAAGGGTGAAGCGGCCATCGGGCAGCACGAGCTCAACGTGCGCTACGCCCCCGCCTTGGCGATGGCTGATCGACATGTCGTGATGAAGCAAGGCATGAAGGAGCTCGCAGACCAGCTCGGAGTGAGTGTTTCGTTCATGGCTAAGCCCCATGCCGATCAGCCCGGCAGCAGCTGCCACCTGCACGTGTCGCTGTGGCAGCACGACACGAACGTGTTCGCCGAAGATGCATCGAACCCAGACCTGTTCCGATGGTTCCTGGGCGGCTGGATGAAGCACACCCCCGAGTTGATGCCGTTCTATGCGCCGACCGTGAACTCCTACAAGCGCTACCAGTCGAAGTCATGGGCGCCGACTCGAATCGCCTGGTCCCACGACAACCGCACGACCTCGTTTCGTATTGTCGGCTCGGGCCAGAGTCGCCGGATCGAGTGCCGACTACCGGGTGCCGACGCAAATCCGTACCTGGCGTTTGCGGCGGCAATTGCCAGCGGACTCGACGGCATCGACCAACAGATCGAACCGCCAGCCGAACTCGTCGGCGACGCCTATGCCAGCGATGCCGCCGAGATCGAAACCACACTGCAGGCCGCAAACGATCGCTTCCGCCACAGCTCAGAAGCACGCCGGTTACTCGGCGACGATGTCGTTGACCACTACGGGCACCACTTCGGCGTCGAATGCGCCGCGTTCGACCGCGCCGTGACCGATTGGGAACGCCGCCGTTACTTCGAACAGATCTGACCGGCCACTTCTGGTCCCCCAGACCTGATCGAGTTGGCGCGTCCCCACGGTCCCGAGTGCAATGTTGGTGCCATGGCTCGAGGTTGAGGCACCGCTACTCTCGCTGGCGATGAAGTTCCTCCGGCCACTTGGCTGCCTGATGCTGGCCATCGTCCTGACCGCGGCATGCGGAAGCAGCGACGAACCTGCAGGTACGTCGCCATTCGACGCTGTCTTGATCGATCTGTTCGGGACCGATGACACCGATGCGTACCTGGCCGATACCGATCAGCGAGCTTCAGAACTGGTGATGGCCTGCATGAACGAGGCCGGTTTCGAATTCGTGATCGATCCCGCCACCGAGCCGCCCGAGCAGCGTGAGGCAATGGATCTCGAAGCGGCCACGGCCGACGGCTTCGGGATCATCTCCGACTTTCGATCCCAGTTCGATGGCTTTGACCCGAGAGTTCCTCTGGCCCCGGATCCGAACGCTGTCTACCTGTCGGGTCTCTCCAGGACAGAAGCCGACCGGTTCATCTTCACGCTCGAGGGGCCCGAGGCCGAGCCCGGTCAGCGACAAGAGGGCGGCTGCTACGGGCAGGCCAGCGACGAGGCCTACGCAAACTGGCTTCGCTTCTCCTCCGCGCTGCCGAACTTCACCGTGCTGGGTGAGGAGCGCGACACCCACCCAGACTGGCTTGCGGCTCGCGCCGAATGGCAAACATGCATGCTTGATCGCGGGCTCGACTACTCCGAACCCGATGCCATCCGCACCGATGTGATCTCACTCATGCGTGAAACCGTGAACGAAAAGTACCCCGGAAGCCAACTCCCGCTGATCGAGGTCGATGGCGTGTTCCAATTGGACCCCGAGGTCGACATGCTGCTCGACGAACTGGCGGCGTTCGAACGCGACGCCGCAGTGGCCAATGTCGAGTGCACCGAGCCCTTGGCAGAGAAGTTCGATGACGTTGAACGATTCGTGCAACAGGAGTTCGTCGACCGCAACCAAGAGACGATCGATGCACTCCTCGCTGCATCTGTCGATGCAACTCGCTAGTGCCACCATGAGCTTGCCGATCAAGGTCATTCGCAGCCAGCGGCGCAAGAAATCCAGTGCGGCCCGCGTGGTCGATGGCGTGATCGAGGTGCGCATACCGTCGTGGATGAATGCGCAACAAGAGGCCGAGGCTGTGGCGTCGTTGACCGCTCGCATCGAGAAGAAGCGCAGCATCAGCGAGTCTGGTGTCGACTTGATGGTCCGGGCCCGCAGACTGGCACACCTATACGAGCTACCCGTTCCCCTGCAGATCAAGTGGGCCACGAATCAGAACACTCTCTGGGGCTCATGTTCCTTCGACGACGGCATTGTGCGCATCTCATCGCGGCTCGTCGATGTGCCCGACTGGGTGTTGGACTATGTGATCCTGCACGAGATCACCCATCTCGTCGAGTCGAACCATGGCGCCGAGTTCCACCGCCTGATGGACCGGTACCCGAAGGCCGAGCGCGCCGAAGGGTTCCTGGAAGCCATGGCGTGGGGCGCCCGCTGAAAGTCACCTCCCCAGGGGAGATGGCTCTGGTCGATGACGCTAGGCCAGGACCGACTCGCGCCAGTCGTTGGTCGCTTCGACCTGGTTGAAGGTGAAGACGTGCAAGCCGGTCACGCCCAGGTCCAGCAGATCACTGCTGAGTGGCAGCAGCAGATCATTGGGGTCGTAATTCACGGTCGTCATCATCTTGATGACTGCACCGACGTTCTTGCGCAAGTACTTGAGCGAGTCGCCGATACCGAGACGGGCGCCCATGGTGAGCAACTTTGCTTTGTCGACCACACCGGAGATGCCGAGATGTACCGGCAGGGTGAGCCCCATCTCGCGTTCGACTCGTAGCCATTTGGCAATGGCATCGGGGTCGAAGCACATCTGGGTACTGCAATAAGCCTGCACCCCTGCCTCGGCGAGTAGTCGTTGCTTCTCGTGCAGGGCCCATCGGAGTTGATCGTTGGACAGGAAGGCGTGGCCGTCGGGGTACGCAGTTACGCCGATTGTGCTCAGGCCGTGGTCGGTTGCGAGGAAGTCGGCCAGGAACTCGACCGCACCCGGGTACTCGCCGGGCTCTTCGGCATCACCGCCGACGACAAAGATCTTGGACAAGCCGAGTTCGCGACACCATGTTGCCAGTTCCACGGCATGCGTGTGGTCGCGAACCATCCTGGCCGACACGTGCGGAATGGGCGCGAAGCCCTTGGCTTGCAGCTCGGCCGTGAGTCGCTGGGTCTCTTCGATTCCCTTGGTGGGTGAACAGGTGACCGAGACCTCGGCCCCAGCCGGCAGTGCCGCAACGGCCGCGTCCAGGCTCTTGAGCGGGACCAGTTCGAATGTCATTGCGTTCGTCAGCGCAACCCGGTGTGCTTGCGCTTCGGGCGATTCGTCGAACTTCTTATTTGCGAACAAAGCCATGATCAACTCAGGTTGATGATGTTGCCGTTTTCGTCAAGGTCGATCGCAGCTGCTGCGGGGACCTTGCCGAGACCGGGCATGGTGCGCATGTCGCCGCACAGCGGATAGATGAAACCAGCACCGACGCTGGCTCGAACCTCGTTGACCGGCAGCGTGAATCCCTTGGGTGCACCCTTGAGTTTGGGGTCGTGGCTCGTGGACAGGTGTGTCTTGGCAATGCACACGGGCAGGTTGCCGAAGCCCGATGCTTCGTACAACTCGATGGCCTTGGTCGCTGCGGCAGAGTATTCGACATCGCCGGCACCGTAGACCTTGGTGGCCACGGTATGGATCTTGTCCTTGAGACTCATGTCGTCGGGGTAGAGCACTTCGAAATTGGACTCTTCTTCGGCCGCTTCGGCCACGGCATTTGCCAATTCGGCGGCACCTGCGCCGCCGTCGGCGAAGTGGGTGGTCACCGCTGCACGGGCGCCGTATTCCTCGGCGATCTCCTTGATGGCGGCAATGTCTGAATCGTGATCGCCGGGGAACACATTGATGGCCACCACCGGGGTCACGCCGTGGATCTGCATGTTCTCGAGTTGCTTGCGCAGATTGTCGCCTCCCTGGTGTACTTCTTCTGGATTCTCGGCCAGGATCGCTTCGGGCAATGGCTTGCCAGCGACGATCTTGTGGTTGCCCGAGTGAGCCTTGAGACCACGAACCGTCGCTACCAGCACGGCAGCGTCGGGTGCAATGCCCGAGTAGCGGCACTTGATGTTGAAGAATCGCTCGGCACCCATGTCGGCACCGAAGCCCGCCTCGGTCAACAGGAAATCGCCGGTGTGGATACCGATCTGGTCGGCAACGATCGAGCTGTTGCCGGTGGCGATATTGCCAAAGGGTCCGGTGTGTACCAGCGCCGGTTGACCTTCGAGGGTCTGCATCAGGTTCGGCTTGATGGCCTCTTTCAAGATGACGGCCATCGAGCCGGCGACCTTGAGTTCTTCGGCCGTGACCGGCGTGCCGGCCTTGGTGTAACCAACAACGATGCGACCCAGACGTGCTCGCAGATCCATGAGGCTCGTACACAGCGCCAACGCCGCCATGACTTCGGAAGCAGCGGTGATGTCGAAGCCGGTTTCGCGGGGCACACCGTCGAGGCGGCCACCCAGGCCAATGGTGATGTTGCGCAACGCCCGATCGTTGACATCGAGCACTCGACGCCAGGTGATGTTGTACAGATCCAAAGCAAGCTCGTTGCCGTGAAACAGATGAGCGTCGAGCATGGCCGAACACATGTTGTGCGCCGCAGTAACGGCATGCATGTCGCCGGTCAGGTGCAGGTTGAATTCCTCCATTGGAATGACCTGGCTATAGCCGCCACCTGCGGCGCCGCCCTTGATCCCAAAGGTCGGGCCCATCGATGGTTGGCGGATTGCGATGGTCGCCTTCTTGCCGATATGCCCGAAGCCCTGCCCCAGGCCCACGGTCGTGGTGGTCTTGCCCTCGCCCAGCGGAGTCGGGGTGATTGCCGACACGACGACGTACTTTGCCTTGGGGCGATCGGCCATGGCCTCGATGGCATCGAGTGACACCTTGGCGGCGACCTTGCCGTAGGGCTCGAGGAACTCGTGGGAGATTCCGGCGGTGTCGGCAATCTCGGTCAGCGGCTTCAGCGGTGCCGCCTGCGCGATCTCGAGATCGGATGGAAAACTCATTGACAGCCCCCTTAGGCGACGAAGTTAGAGGCTATCACAGTGTTCCGCAATGTGGTCTCGTTCCACAATACGGAACACGGCTGCGAGCTCAGTAACCCCGAGCCCGGTCGAGCATGGGGCCAGGTTGATCACCAGCACGCAGCAGTGCAACGTTGGCGGCAATGAGGGTGGCGGCGCTGCGCACCTGGGTCATGCCCGAGATGTGCGGCGTGAGCGTGACCGCCGGATGGGTCCACAGCGGCGACTCGTCGGCAGGAGGTTCGGGTTCGCTCACGTCGAGCACCGCAGCAGCAATCGGACCGTGATCGAGCGCCTCGATCAGATCTGCTTCGTGGGCCAGCACCGTGCCCCGGCCCACGTTCATGAAGATCGAACCCGGCGCGAATTGCGCCAGTCGCTCTGCGGTCAGCAGCCCGATCGTGGCATCGGTGCTCGGCAACACGTTGACAACGGCCTCACTGGCGCCCAGGAAATCACCAAGCTGATCGATGCCGGCGTAGTGGGTGACACCCGCTTCGTCTCGCCCTGATCTGGTCCACGCATTCACGGCATAGCCGAGCTCGGCGAAGGCGCGACTTATACGGGAGCCGATCTCGCCGTAGCCCAACACGCCAACCCGATACCGGTAGGGCTGAATGATGTCAGGCACTCGCCACTCGCCTTGGCGCTGCGCTTCTTCGAGTTCGGCGAAACGACGCTGATGTCGCAGAATCCAGGCCACTGCATACCCAGCCATTTCGTTGGCCATCTCCGGGTCGGCCAGTCGCACGACCGGCAGATCCATACCGGGTTGTTGCCACTGTTCGGTGCCGGCTCCCTGACACAGAATGAGTTTCAGGTTCGGCATCGAAGCAAGTTCGTCGGCGGTTGCCCGCCAAGCGATCAGGTACTCCGCTTCGGTCGGATCTCCGATATCCGGCCAGATGCGCAGATCCTCGTGCGGCATCTGCGCCCGCAACTCCGCCGTCCACTCTTCCACCCGCCCCGCAGGCTTTGCCACAATTGCCACGCACGCAACCTACCGCGGCGTCTGGTTGACTATTGGCCATGAGCAACGACACCAATACTGCCGAAGACCAGCTGCACTCGACATGAAAACGATCGGTCTGCTCGGCGGCATGAGTTGGGAAAGCTCGATCGAATACGAACGGCTCATCAACCAGGGTGTGCGAGCTGCACGTGGCGGCACGGCGTCGGCCGACCTGGTCATCAGAAGCTATGACTTCGCAGCCATCGAAGCGCTGCAAGAAGCTGGTAACTGGGATGGCGCAGGCGCCTTGCTCGCCACAGACGCGCAGCACCTCGTCAACGCCGGTGCCGACATGATCTTGCTGTGCACGAACACCATGCACGTCGTTGCCGCCGCCATCGAAGAAGCGATCAACGTGCCATTCGTGCACCTGGCGGACACCACCGCCACTGCGGTGCACAACGCCCGGCTCGACACTGTGGCATTGCTGGGAACCCGCTACACGATGGAGTAGGACTTCTACCGAGGACGGCTGGAGCGTCATGGACTGACCGTGCTGGTGCCCGACGAGCCTGATCGAACGAGGGTGCACGACGTGATCTACAACGAACTCGTGCAGGGTGTGGTCACCGACGAGTCACGTGACCACTATCTGGCGATCATCGACCGACTCGTCGCTCAGGGCGCAACCGGCGTGATCGCAGGCTGTACCGAGATCGAACTGCTCGTACGCCAAAGCGACATTGCGGTGCCGCTCTTCCCGACCGCCGCACTGCACGCCGAGGCAGCCGTCCGTATGGCGCTCGCCGGCTAGCGCAACTGAGCAGCCGGTTCCTGCGAGGCGCCTGGTTTCCTAGTCGATCAGGTTGTCAGCACGGACTCGTTGGCGTTCGGCTTCGAGATGCTCGTCGAGTACGCGACCGAAGAGTTGCTGAGTGCGGACCACTCGGCCGATCACACCCGGCTGTTCGGTGTAAGCGAAGATCGCGGCGTGACGCCGACATGAATGTTCGGGCACGCGAGTGACCGCGTGTAGCGAGTGCCGGCCGCGAAAGATCTGCAGATGACCTGGGCGCAGGTCCAGCGCGACCACGCCGTCGCGTCCTCCTTCGAGGACGTGCTGGATGCGGTCGATCCCTTCGTCGACGCCAGAGCGGATGTTCGGTACGTACTCGACCAGACCGCCCGTGTCGGCCTCGTCGACCAACACGGTGACGGCGAATTCGTAGGTGTCGAAATACCAGGTGAATTGCCAGCCCGGTTCCAGGATGTTGGCCGTGAGCCCGGCGAGCGGGTCGGCATAACAATGCAACTCGGGAATCTCGAGATACGCGTCGACCAAAGGATGCCCAACGGTCACCACCAGCCCACCGCCAGCATCCTACGACTGCTCAACAACCGGCTTGCAACGCATCACAGCACCTCCAAGAACGGGCCAAGGGCCAGGAGGCTAGGGTCCTTCAGGATCACCCGCATATCACGCGGAGTCGGGAGCGCCGATCGACATCGATGAGCGATCGCAATTCATGTCCGATCATGTCCGATGAACCACTGATATCCCGCGGCGATGTAACTGGCCGCAACTGGTTGTCCCGTGTGGCGGATTACACAGCTCCCGTGGGTGCTACCTTGCCATCGTGTACCTCTGCTACATCGATGAGAGCGGCAACACAGGTCGTCGTCTTGACGACCCCGATCAGCCAATTCACTGGATCGCCGCTGTGCTCGTGCCCGAGACAAGAGTCGCTGGTCTGACCCAACACCTTGATGCAATTGTCTCGGCTGCACTGCCTGCAACGCCTGAAGCTGAGGTGCATGCAGCTGAGCTGCATGGAGGCGACGGCGCTTGGCGTGGGGTTAACCCGGTAGACCGAGTTGCCGTGTTTGATGCGTTCCTCGACGCGCTACCTCAATTTGAATGCACAGTCAGTTATGCATCGATCAATAAGCCGGCACTGATGGCGCGGAACTACGGCACTCCGGGAACTCCACATTTGCTAGCGCTGCAGTTTCTATGCGAGAAAGTCGAGGCGTTCCTTGCACGACAGGCTGACCCGATGAGGCAGCGTGCTCTCTTGATTGCAGATGAGACCCATGAGCACGAACGGTTTGCTATCGGACAGTTAAAGCGACAACAACAGGGCCGTGGAGGAGAGGTTCCTGGCATTCAAACAGCACATCTCGTCGATAACATTCACTTCGTTCGTTCGCAAGACAGCAGGGCGGTGCAACTTGCCGATGTAGTTGCGTATGTGCTCAACCGTGGCTCGAGATTGCCTGCGTCCCACCCGTCACGGCTTGCCTACAACAGGTTTGAAGCGAGTATCGACAAAGTTCGAGCCGAATATCGCCACACTTGGCCCTAGAACGCAGTCTGCGCCCGCTTGTTGGCGGGCGCAGAGTAGATCGATGTGCCTCGGTGACCCAAAGCATCGAACGACCGTTCATACAGGTTATCCCACGCCAAAGACGGACGCAACGAGCTAACTATGGTTCGCGCTGCGTCCAAATAGCTCCGGAGAATACGACAGGGCGACGACGCTGACAATTGTGGATGGGGTGTGGTCAACTACGTTGGCGACATGACCGATCAGCTCTTCGACTTCACCGACAAGGTGGTCTTGATCACCGGCGGCAGCCGCGGCATGGGCCGCTCGATGGCCCTCGCCTTCGCCGAACGCGGCGCCGACATCATCATCGCCAGCCGCAAGATGGAAGCCTGCGAAGCCGTGGCTCGCGAGGTGGAAGCGCTGGGTCGCCAGGCACTCCCCGTTGCCTGTCACGTCGCCAAGTGGGACGACATCGGCCGTTTGGTCGACGCCAGCTACGAACGGTTCGACAAGGTCGACGTGCTCATCAACAACGCCGGCATGTCGCCGTTGTACAAGAAGGTCAGCGATGTGACCGAGGAACTGTTCGACAAGGTTGTCGGCGTGAATCTGAAAGGCCCGTATCGGCTCATGGCTCTGGTCGGTGAGCGCATGATCGAGGCGGGCGGCGGCAGCATCATCAACATGAGCAGCACCGCTTCGGAACATCCCACTCCGCACGCCGAGCCCTACGCCGCAGCCAAGTCCGGGCTGAACAGTCTGTCGCGATCGTTCGCCCATGCCTTCGGGCCCACAGTGCGGGTGAACACGATCATCCCCGGCCCGTTTCTGACCGACATCTCCAAGGCCTGGGATCTCGAAGCCTTCGAGAAGGAGGCCAAGGCACGCTACGCATCGGGCCGTGGCGGCCAACCCGACGAAATCGTCGGCGCCGCGCTCTATCTGGCGGGCCCCGCCAGCACCTTCACCACCGCCGCCGAAATTCGCGTCGACGGCGGCACCCAGTAACCCAGCCCGTCATAACGAACCGGGCTGTCCCTTGCCGACGTCGCGGAATGGCATGCCTCGATCGACGGCTGGCTCCTTGGGCAGGCCGAGCATGTTCTCACCCAGGATGTTGTGCTGGATCTCGTCGGTACCGCCGGCGATCGACTGGGCCGGCGTCGACACCAGCACCTCGGCAATGACCGAGTCGATGGGGTCGTTGCTTTCCTTGAGCATGCCGTTTGCACCCGAGATCATGCTGTGCACATGATTACACCGACGCGCAATCTCCGATACGGCGAGCTTGCCGATCGACCCTTCTGAACCAGGCGGGCGACCCAGCTCGCGAGCGGCTTTGGCCCGACCCGCCGTCCATTCCGACGCTCGCTGGAAGCTGTGGAGCTTCATCATCTCCTGGCGCAGCACCGGGTCGTCGATCTTGCCCATGGCCTTTGCCCGTTCGATGACCAGATCCGGTCGACCCATGCGCTGGGGGTACCACTCGTAGGTCTTCAGGTACTCGGCCGCTTCGAGCTTGGCTTCGTCGATGACCCGTCCGCTGACCTGCGGTTTGAAGTAGACACTGCGGTCACTCGAGAACCGTCGCTCGTGGGCCAGGGTGCCTCGGGCGACCTTCCATCCGTCGCCCAATGCACCGACCATGTTCTCGTGCGGCACCCGGGCCTCGGTCAGGAAGACCTCGTTGAACGAGTTGTAGTAGTTCATCTGCTCGATCGGGCGAACCTCTACTCCTTCTTGGTGCATGTCGATCACGAAGTACGACAAACCTGCGTGTTTCACCGCGTCCCAGTCCGTGCGAGCGACCAGGATGCCCATGTCGGCATGGTCGGCACTGGTGTTCCATACCTTCTGGCCGTTCACGATCCATTCGTCGCCATCTTGTTCTGCCGTGGTCTTGAGGCCCGCCAGATCGGACCCGGCAACGGGTTCGGAGAACAGTTGGCACCATGCCAGTTCACCGGTGAGCGTGGGGCGCAAGAACTTGTGTTTGAGTTCGTCGCTGCCATGGTCGTACATGGTCGGGGCCGCCAGCCCCATGCCACCGCCCAGCGGGACCGACACGCCGCCAGCTTTGCGAATGGTGTGGTGAGCCACTCGGTCGGCCCACGCCGGTAGGTCACGGCCGAACCAGTCCGATGACCACGACGGCACCGCCCAGCCCGAGTCGACCAGCAAAGCACGCCATTCGATGAGTGACAGGTGGGGATCCCATGCGTCGTTGAACCAGTCGAGCACCTGCGCTGCGACATCGTCTTCTGTGAGCGCGTTGTTCGAAGCCATGTGAGCGACCCTAATTCGAATCGGCTCGGTGGCCGAAGCCAGCTCCGCGCGCTACAACTGTGCAATGCAGGCCATCCTCGACGCACTCCCCGATCCGTTGCCGGCGACTCAACGGTTCGTGATTGCGATTTCGGGTGCGCCGGCGTCGGGCAAGAGCACGCTGGCCCTCGAGCTGTGCTCTGCGCTCGCGCCCAAGGCTGCTCTGTTGGGCATGGACGCCTTCCACTACGACGACCAGATTCTCCAAGCCCGGGGCGACCGGCAGCGCAAGGGAGCACCTCATACATTCGACGTCGACGGGTACGCCGCGCTTCTTCGTCGCCTCCGCACCGAGCCGGCACAAGCGATCACCGTGCCCGAGTTCGATCGGACCCTGGAACTCACCCGCAACGCCGCCCACATCGTGACCGCCGATCAGCAGATCCTGATCACCGAGGGCAACTACCTGCTTCTCGACGAGCATCCCTGGAGTGCGCTGGCGCCGTGCTTTGACCTGACTGTCTCGGTCGATGTCCCGATCGCGGTCATCGAGGAGCGCATCGTGCAGCGCTGGCTCGACCACGGGCTGACCGCATCGGAAGCCGCCAGGCGTTTTGCCGACAACGACGGACCGAACGCCATGCTCGTGCAATCGAGCAGCCGCCCGGCCGACATCTCGGTCACGACCTAGAACTATGTGGCGACGGTCCAACGCAGCAGCACGGAGTTGTCGACTTCGTTCTCGCGCCGCGTCACCCGTGGTGCAAAAGCCCATCAGCGGCGCGGAGTCGGGCAGCGGTCGCTGATCTCAGTTCGCTGGGGACGGGCGGTAGTAGCGCAGTAAGAGCAGCGGGCTCAGGCTCATGACGGCGGACATCGACCACCAGCCCAGGCGGAACTCGTCGATGCGTTCGCCCACGACGGCGTTGCCGATCATGGCGGTGGTGATGGCCACGCCGAAGGCCGCAAATGCAGAGCGAGCGGTGTTGAAGGCAGCATTGGCGGCACCGAGCTGTTCTGCAGGCACCTCTCGAAGCGCCGCCGCATTGGCCGGTCCGAGCATGAATGCCATACCCAAGCCGATCGACAGCGTGCCGGGAAGAAACGCTCGAACGTAGATCTCGTCGGGTCGCAGGCGCCATGCCATCCATGCAGTACCCAGCGTGGCCATCGTGCCGCCGAAGATCAACAGTTCTCGATAGCCAAAGCGGTCCACGAGCAGGCCGGCGATCGGCGCGCAGATCACCAGCGTGAGCGGACCCGGCGTCATGGCCAACCCGATCTGCAGGTTGGAGTAGTCCCACACATCGCTCAGGAACAAGGGGTACAGGAACCAGGTTGCCGACGTCGAGATCCCCAACAGGGCACTGGCTGCGGTCACCGTGCGAAACGACGGGATGGCGATCAACCCGAAGTCGAGCAGTGGTTCATCATGACTGCGTGACGATCGCACGAAGATCACTGCTCCAACGACAGCCACCACGAACACCGCAACGATGCGGGCGTCGAACCAGCCCCACGCCCGACCCTGCACGATGACGAACGTCGCCCCACCCACGGCCAATGTGCCAGTCACCGTGCCGAGCAGGTCCAGCGGGGGTGGCCGCTCCAACACGCTGTCGTCGGCCATGTACTTGGTGGCCAAGACCATGCCGGCAAGAGCGATGGGTACCACGATCGCGAACACCACTCGCCAGCTGGAGACTTCGAGTAGTCCAGCGGCCACAGTCGGGGCGGCCGCTGCACCGAGTACACCCATGGAGGACCAGAGTGAGACGACGGCTCCGTGTTGGGTCTTCGGGTACAGCGGCAGCACCGCTGCCAGCGACGACGGGATAACGAGCGCAACACCAAGGGCCTGAATGACCCGAGCAGCAATGACCAGGTCGATGCCAGGTGCCAGTGCCGAGAGCGCGGCGCCAATGGCGAATACGCCGAGGCCGATCACAAAGATCTTGCGTCGCCCGATGCGATCGGCGAGCCTGCCGCCGAGCAGCATGAACGTCACCTGCGTGACGGCGAACGCCGAGATGACCCAAGCAATGTGCGTCAGACCGACGTCGGGGAACTCTTCTTCGAGTACCGGAATCGCAATATTGGTGGCCGTGCCGACGAACGCAGCCAGCAGCATCGCCGTTGCCGCGATGACCAACGCAACGCGTCGGCGACGCTCTACAGGTACAGACGTTTCGGCTGCCGCCCGATCTGTTTCGCCTTCTGCTGTGGTCACATCCTCGATCGCGAAACACTACTTACAACTTCGTCCTATGATTCAGCCATGGACCTCGGCCACCCGCCTGCTTGCCGTGACATGGTTGGGACGAGGTGGCTTTGCGCCTGACTCTGCGTCGCGGCGACTCCAGCGACAACTCGGTTGCCGAAAACGTTCCAGCGCCCGGGCTGGGCACCTTTGGCGGTGTATTCACGCCCAGCATCCTGACGATTCTGGGGCTGGTGCTGTTCCTGCGTGTTCCGTACGTGGTCGGCAGCGTGGGCATCATCAAGGCACTCGTCATCCTGGCGCTCGCCACGTCGGTCTCGATCCTGACCAGCATCTCCTTGGCCACCGTGGCCACGAACATGAAGGTCGAAGGCGGCGGCGAGTACTTCCTGATCTCACGCACGCTCGGCATCGAGTTCGGCGGCGCGGTCGGGCTCGTTCTGTACGCCGCGATCTCGGTGTCGATCGGCTTCTACGCCATAGGCTTTGCCGAGGCTCTCGCCGGCGCCTTCGACAGCGACAGTGCTCGCTTGATCCAGGTGATCGCCGCGGCGACTGTGGTTCTGCTCATGGGTATCGGCTTGATTGGTTCCGACCTGGCAACTCGCTTGCAGTTCTTCGTGCTGGCGTTACTGGTGATCTCGCTCATCTCGTTCTTTGCCGGCGCATTCGGCGAGTTCGAAGGCACACAGCTGGCCGACGCAACCACCGCATCAGACGGAGGCGTATCGTTCTGGGCGGCGTTCGCGATCTTCTTCCCGGCGGTGACCGGATTCAGCCAGGGCGTGGCCATGTCCGGCGATCTTCGCACGCCCAGTCGGTCGATCACACAAGGCACATTCGCCGCGGTTGGTGTGTCCACGGTTGTCTACGTAGCTACGTTCATCTTGCTGGCCGGAGACGCTCCCGCAGCAGTGCTGGTTGAAGAGACAACGACCATCATGGGCAAGATCTCGCTGGCTGAACCAACAATCGTGGTCGGGGTACTCGCTGCGACCGTGTCATCGGCGCTGGCCTCGATGTTGGGTGGTCCCCGGGTACTGCAACGACTCGGCGAAGACCGGGTGTTACCAAAGCTCGAGATCTTCGCCCACGGCAGTGGCCCACTCAAGAATCCTCGTCGGGCCACGCTGGTCTCGTCGGCCATTGCATTGGTCACCATTGCGGCTGGCGATCTCAACGCCATTGCCCCAATCATCTCCATGTTCTTTCTGGCGAGCTACGGCATGATCAACTACGCCACGTATTACGAGATCCGGGCAGGAAGCACCTCGTTCCGGCCTCGATTCAAGTGGTACGACCGGCGAGTGAGCCTGGCCGGCACCATCGCCTGCGGCGGTGCCATCATCGCCATCAGCCCCATTGCCGGTGCCATCTCCGGCGTCGTACTGGTCGCGCTCTACAGCTACCTGCAGCGCCGCGACGTGCCCGATCGTTGGAGCGACAGCAGCGGAGCCTTCCATTACACGCAGGCTCGCAAACATCTGCGGCGCATGGCCGGCGAGCCCTTCGGCGGCCGTGACTGGCGCCCCTGTTCGCTCGTGTTCGTACCGCGTGACTTCATCGCCCGCCGTCGAGTTCTCACCGTTGCATCATGGATCGAAGGCGAAGTCGGCTACACCACGGCCGTGCGGCTGCTCGAGGGTTCCGGTCCTCGCTTGCGTCGACAAGCTGCCGAAATCGAAGCCGACCTGACTCGCGAGCTGGCAGACATCACTCCGGGAAGTTACGCCCGAGTGGTGGCTGCGGGTGACCTCGAGGTCGGCGTCACCACCCTGATCCAGTCCCATGGCATCGGCGACGTTCGCGCCAACTTGTCCGTCTTTGGCGCCCGCGACCTGCGCGGCACCGAGAACGAACAGCAGGAGTACGGCCACATGCTGCAAAGCTGTGCCCGGCTCGGCACCAATGTGGCGATCGTGCTCGCTGACGACGGCGACTGGGAACGTTTTGAAACCACGCCACCCGATCAGCGCACCATCTCGTTGTGGTGGTCCGACGATCAGCTCGGCAAGCTCATCACACTGATGGCTTGGCTCTGCAAACGCGACGAAGCCTGGCAGCAGGCAAAAGTCATTGCTCACGTGCCAGCGATTGACGACCAAGCCGAACACGACCGCATCGTTGCGTTGCTGGCCGAGGCCAGGATCACCGCTGAGGTCGTCGACGTTGAGCCAACCGTCGCCGCCTTGGTCACGTCGCTCGCCGAAGCCACCCTGGTGCTCGCACCATTGCGCGTGAGCCAAGGTCGAGCGCTCGGCCCGTTCGGTTCGCCCATGGACACGCTGATCGAGAGCCTGCCGCTGGCGATCATGGTGCTCGCCACCCAGGAGATCGAACTCACCAGCCAGTCAGACAACGTGCTCGCCGAACTTGCACGTGCCACCGAACGAGCCGAAGACCAACGCCACCGGGTCGCCGAACTCGATCTCACAGCAGCCCGCCTGTTGGTCGACGCCGAGCAGGCTCACATCGACACCGAAGCTGCGTCGTTGGCTGATCACGACCAGGCCCTGGCCCACGAGAAAGCGGCCCAGCTCGAAGCCCGCAACGCGTTCCGACTCTACATCGATGCCAAAACGCGCCTCGACATCCTGAATCGCCACATCGACGAACTCGACCCGCACCACTCCGAGCACGATCCGCACCCGTCGATATGGCAGAGCGCACCGGTCGACCCCCACCGCAAGCGCTGACTGCCTAGCTGGTCATCGCGCCGTCGACAACGAACTCATGACCGGTGCAATAGCTCGAATCATCCGATGCCAGGAAGAGCACGAGCTTGCCGACCTCTTCCGCACTAGCGAACCGGCCCAGGGGAATACGAGCTTGAAGGCCGCCGAGGGCGCCACCGAACTCCTGCAGCATGTTCGTGTCGATGATGCCAGGGTGCACCGAGTTGACCCGCACCCCAGACGGCGCCAATTCGACTGCTGCCGACTTGGTCATGCCGCGGACGGCCCACTTCGATGCCGAATAGGCGTGCGCAATTGCGGCCGACTTCATGCCCGCTATCGACGAGATGTTGACGATGCTGCCCGAGCCGTTCGACTGCATTGCCGGCGCCGCAGTCCGCATGCCCAGAAAGACACCGGTCTGGTTGACGTCCATCATCTGTTGCCACATCTCGAGCGATGTCTCGATGAGCCCGACGGTACGGAAGATGCCGGCGTTGTTCACCAGCACATCAAGCCGACCGTGGCGATCCATGATCGTCTTCACCACGGTCTTCCATTCGAGTTCGGACGCCACATCGTGATGCAGGTACTCACACGCTGAGCCCAATCGCTCGGCGGTGGCTTGGCCTTCTTCGTCGAGCACGTCGGTGACCACGACCTGAGCGCCGGCGCTCACGAACAGTTCGGCTTCTGCGGCGCCCTGGCCGCGAGCGCCGCCGGTGATCAGTGCCACTTTGTCGTCAAGTCGGTTCATGAAGCCCAGTATTGGTCGCCGCCGCCCGTCGTTCCCAATACGGCCGGCCGAAGCTCGCTGCGCCCAACGGCCGTAGTCGCGATGCCGGGTCCGCGCTTGCATCACGTGCCGTCGATATAAACCCAATCGCCATCGACTCGTTCGAACGAACTGCGTTCATGCAGCTCGAGATGCTCACCACCACGAGCGAACCGGGCGCGGAACTCGACGATGCCCACATTGTCGAGTACCCCACCGGACTCGCTGTCGACGATCTCCAGCCCGAGCCACTCGATCGCTGGATCGAATTCCAACGACGTCGGGCGTGTGTCGGGATGCCAGCTGTTGAGCAGAAAAGCGCGGTTGTGGCGAACGTAGGCGCTGTACCGGGCACGCATCAACCCTTCTGCAGTGCTCCCCAGGCCTGCACCACCAACATGAATCAGCTCGCAATGCACTGTGTACTTTTGCCCAACCCCGCACGGGCATTTGTCATCTTTCGCCATGGATCGCTGCTCTGTCCGCCATGTCGGCCGACAGGACTCCTATGCACAGTCAAGCAGTTCTTCACCGACATGGCTACCGAGTGCTCGCCGCTCTGATCGCCACAGTCATGCTGTTCACGGCCCTGCCGACCAGCACAGCCTCTGCACAGGCCGCAGGCGACATCGTGATCTCCGAGCTCCTCTACAACCCCGATGGCCAGGCCGAAGGCCACGAGTTCGTCGAGCTGCACAACACCACATCGTCGTCGGTCAACGTGTCCGGCTGGCAGTTTCTGACCGGTATCACCTTTACCTTCACTGCCGGAACAAGCATCGAAGCCGACAGTTACATCGTGCTGGCGCAGAATGCGCAGGACTTCGAAGCCGTCTTCGGATTTGCTCCAACGGGAGAATTTGGCGGAACCCTTTCGAATAGCGGCGAGAACCTGACCCTGGTCAATGCCGCGAACACGATCATCGACCAGGTGATCTACGACGATGCCGCCCCCTGGCCCGCAACAGCAGACGGCGATGGCGACAGCCTGGTTTCGGTCGACGCCAGCCTCGCTGCTACCGAGTCGGCACGGTGGGTAGCGGGCACGCCGACACCCCAGGTCGCAAACAATCCGGTCCTCGACGTGATCTTCAGCGTGCAGCGCGGTTGGTATTCCTCGAGCCAGGTCGTCACTCTTTCCCCGACCATCGCCGGCGCCGACGTATTCTTCAACACTGCTGGTAACGGAACAACGACCACCCTGTACACCGGGCCGATCACGGTGCCGAACAACGGTGTTCAGGTAATCCAAGCTCAGGCGATACGAAACGGCGAAGCCAGCGCGCTCGCGACGCACAGTTATGTCTTCGAGCCCGACACCGGCGCGCCGGTCATCGCCACTTGGCCCAACGGTCTGGCCGCCGCCGCAGGCGAAGACGAACTGACTCGCACCTTCGAGTTCATCGCGCCACCATCCACCGGGCTCTCTCCCGCATTTGCAAACGCTGGTGTCAAGGCCAGCGAGGGCGGAGTCGATGCCGGCGAAAGTGACAAGTTCTTCTTCCGGGGCGCGTACGGCAACGGCACACTCAGCGCCGACCTGTTCAGTGACAACTACTATGGCATCGAACCCGCCACCAGCATCGACCAACTCTTCCTTCGCAACAACCAGGGCGACAGCACACACCTGCGACAGATTTTCGCTCATGATGCACTGCTCGAAGCGGGCCAACTCTCGCCGCACGGCCGGTTCGTGCGGTACTACAAGAGTGGCGTCGACAGCGGCGTTCGCCACATGCAGGAGCGCCCCGAGGGTGGCTTCATGGAAAGCTACACCGGCATCGAGAAAGACCAGTGGCTGGCATGGTCCACGAACGAGGTCACGCCGAGTAGCGGCACATCCAATGGCTTGGGCAACAACACCATGGGAGCGCCTTTCAGTTCATGGGCTGATGCCACGTCGACGATCAACCCCGATTCGCTGATCGACTACCTGCTCGTTCAATGGCAGGCAAAGGTGTCTGACTACCGCAACATCAAGAATTTCCGCACGGCTGGTCCGATCAACCTCGCCGCCAGGTTCGGTGAGTACCGCTATCACTTCTTCAACTGGGACATGGACCTGGGATACAGCAACGACCAGTACAACCGCGGCGGGCCGACCGGCTGGGGCTGGGCGGGATACACGAGTCCTGACTTTCTGGCCCACGAGCTCGACGACTTCCTCGAGTTCCGCCTGCTTGCCAGTGACCGCATCGTCTGCGCCCATTTCGATGGCGGCCCGTTGAGCGCGACCGCCTTCGCACCCCGTCTCGATGCACGTCGTCAAGAGTTGATCGCCGCCGGCGGCGCCGACGAGTCGTCGTTCGTCAACTCGCTCACCACGTGGATCGATCAGCGCAACACCTGGCTGCTCGACGAATATCGCAGCCCGGGAGCCGACAGGGCAGTCTTCGGTACGGCTCGTCCGGACCAGGCGCCCTGGAAGCCCGACACGAACTTCACCGGGCCGCTGCTGCAGCAAGATGACCCCGTGGGCCTGAGTGTTGCCAATGGAGTGCTGTCGATCACGAACCCCAACGGAGGTCAGGTCTACTACCGCACCGACGGCGGCGACCCTCGCAACATCGATGGCAGCCTGAGCCCTGCCGCCATTGCCTACAACGGGCCGGCATCGCTGCCTGCTGGCCAGGTCGCCATCATCGCCCGTTCGTTCGACGCCGCCAACAGCGATGCGTTCCAAGCGTGGTCACCAGGGTGCAACGAGGCCGACGTCTTCAACGTTGCCGTGACCGGTAACCCCGGCGCTTCGCCGGGCGAAGGCATCGTGATCAGCGAGATCCAATACAACCCGAACCCGCCGCAGCTTGCGGGAGCCGACCAGTACCTGGCCGAATTCATCGAGATCACCAACACTACCAACTCGGTCATCAACCTTTCCGGATTCAGCTTCAGCGCCGGCATCGACTTCACTTTCCCCGTCGGTAGCCAGATCGAGCCTGGCGGCTTCGCCTTCGTGATCCCCGAAGGTGCAGGCGCAGCATCGAGTGCCGTCTACGGTTTCGGGCCGAACGATGGACCAATTGGTCACTACCAGGGCCGCCTGAACGACGGCGGCGAAACCATCACCTTGATCGATGCAGTCGGCGCGACCGTCGACACCGTCACCTACAACGATGTGAATCCCTGGGCGACCACCCCTGACGGCCAGGGTCCATCACTCTCCCTCGCCGATCTCTCGCTCGACAATGTCGTGGCGTCATCGTGGGCGCCGTCGCAGTCTCTGGGCACACCCGGCGCCGGAAACGACACCGTCAGCCATGGCAACGTCGACTGCGACAAAGAACTCACGATCGGCGATGCACTCTTCATCGCCCAGCACACCGTTGGACTTCGCGATAACTCGCCGACCTGTCCGCTGGCTGCACCAACCACTCAGATCTACGGGGCCGCAGCCGACTTCGACAGCAACGGTCGGATCGATATCGGCGATGCCATGCTCATCGCACAATGCACGGTGGGTATCGACAACGGTTTCTGCCGACCGGGCTGACGCTGCTCGACATCTTGCTAGGACGCTCCCAGCGGTGAAGCCAACCCGGCGGTCACGGCATCTCGGATCTGGGCGTCGAACGAGGCGACATGGTCGTCGACCAGCGACGCCGCCAAATCGCTCTCGCCCGAGCGCAAGGCATTCAAGATGGCGACATGTTCCTCGACGGCATGGCCCGGGTCGGCAACATCGGACAGATACAGATGCCACAGCCGGTCGCTCTGGGCGTAGAGCATGTCGAGCGTGTCGATCAGGAATCGGTTGCCGGCAGCCTGCCACATCAGCTCATGACAGGAACGGTCGATCGCCAGTAACTCGTCACCGTTGGTCACGCCGACGGTGCGGTCGAGCGCTTGCTCCATGGCTTCCCACGAGTCGTCGGTGCCCCGCAACGCCGCCAGCCGAGCAGCGTAGGGTTCGAGCACCGAGCGAGTCTCGAACAACATGGACAACTCGCCGACATCGATTCCGGTGACAAAGATTCCCTGGCGAGGCACGACGTTGACAAAATGTTGGCGCTCTAGTCGCTGGAGCGCTTCTCGGATGGGCGTGCGCCCGATACCGAGCTGGTCGCGGAGATCGTCCTCGCGAAGCACATCTCCCGGCGCGAAAACCAGGCGCACGATCATGGATCGGAGCTCGCTATAGGCCTCTTCGCTTAGTGATGTCGCCATGGGTCTCCACCACATAACGAGTCGGTGCCGGGCACCTGTTCGTTATCGGAACGATTTCGGGTTGCTCGATATGACGAAGCGTCGTAGGATCGCCAGTGATACATGAGTGATATATCACTCATCGATCAGAAACTCAACATGAGATCCGTTCTCCTGTGACCTGATCGGTGGATCGCCAGCCTTCATCCCCTCTCTTCTTTCGGAGATTCACATGAGTGACTTCCCCTCCTCGGCCAAGGTCGTCGTCATCGGCGCCGGCATCGTCGGCAATTGCCTCGTTGGACATCTGGCTCGCTTGGGCTGGACCGACATGGTGCTGCTCGACAAAGGGCCACTTCCCAATCCCGGCGGTTCCACTGGTCACGCATCGAACTTCATCTTCCCGGTCGACCACAACAAGGAAATGGCACTCCTCGGCGTTCAGAGTGCCAACCAGTACCGCGACCTGAACTTGAGTGTCGACTCGGGTGGCATCGAGGTCGCTCGCACCCAAGAGCGCATGAACGAGCTCGAACGCCGTATGACATCGGCCAAGGCATGGGGTGTCGAAGCCGAGCTGCTCACGCCCGCCCAGGTCAAGGAACTCGTGCCGTTCATCAACGACGACGTGATCCTCGGCGGCTTCCACTGCCCCACCGTGTCGGTGGTCGACTCACTCGAGACCGGCACCGTTATGCGCAAGGAAGCAATCGAGACGGCGGGTCTTCAGGTGTTCGCCAACACCGAAGTGCTCGAGATGCTGACCGAAGAAGATCCGGTTCCCGGCATGACGCGCATCACCGGCGTGGTGACCGACAAGGGCACGATCCAAGCCGAGTACGTGGTCATCGCCTGCGGCGTGTGGTCGAACCGCATCGCCAACATGGCCGGCACCTACATACCGCTGGTGCCTGCTGTGCACCAGATGGCCGACGTCGGCCCCATGGACGTTCTGGTCGAGACCAACAACGAAATCGGTTACCCGATCGTTCGCGACATGGACACGTTCTGTTACGAACGCCAGTCAGCAGGCTCGATGGAAGTCGGTTCCTATGCACATCGACCAATCTTGCATCATCCCGACGAGATCCCCTCGAACGAAGAAGCTGCTCTTTCACCGACCGAGATGCCTTTCACGATCGACGACTTCGACCAGCAGATGGAAGAAGCCATCGAGCTCATGGACATGCTCGGTGACGCGGAGATCAAATACGCCATCAACGGCCTGCTCTCGCTCACACCCGACGCCATGCCGTGCCTGGGCGAGCTACCCGACGTGCGCAACCTGTGGTCGGCGGCTGCGGTCTGGGTGAAAGAGGGCCCGGGCATGGCCCAGGTCGTGGCCGAGTGGATGACCTACGGTTACCCGCGAGTCATCGATCCTCACGCCAGCGACATCGCTCGGTTCTATGCCGACGAGAAGAGCGATGAGCACATTTGGGCTCGAGCCGAAGAACACTTCAACAAGACCTATGGCATCGTGCACCCGTCTGAGCAGTGGGAGTCACGCCGCGGCCTGAAAGAGTCAAGCCTCAAGCCGGTCACCGATGCGCTCGGCGCCGAGTACTTCACCGCCCGAGTGTGGGAACGCCCCCACTGGTATACGACCAATGCCGACCTGCTCGACAGGTACGGGTTGAGCGAGCGCGAAGTCGAGTGGGACAACCGGTGGTGGTCACCCATCATCGATGCCGAGCATCTGAACCTGCGCGAAAACGCTGGCATGGTCGACCTGACCGCTTTTCAAATTCTCGATCTGACGGGCCCCGGAGCAGTGGCCTTTGCCGAGTACCTGTCGGTGAACAAGGTAGACAAGCCGGTCGGTTCTAGCACGTACACCCCATGGCTCAACCCCGACGGAGGATTCCACAGCGACCTGACCATGTTGCGTTTGGGCGACGAGCACATCCGCGTTGTCACGGGCGCTTTCGATGGTGGCCGCGACGAGGCATGGATCAAGAAGTACATGCCCACCAACGGCTCAGTCACCTATACGAACCGCACTGAGGACTACGTGACGATCGGCCTGTGGGGTCCGAACGCACCGGCAATTCTCTCTCAGCTCACCGGCGCCGACCTGTCGCAGGAAGGCTCGCCCTACGGATCGGTCCGTTCGATCACGCTGGACACGGTGGGAGCCGACGTCAACGTCGACATATTCCGCATCAGCTATGTGGGCGACACCGGCTGGGAGATCTACATCCCCTGGGAGCAAGGGCCACAGGTGTGGTCAGCGCTCGCCGAAGCGGGCAAGGATCACGGTCTTCGTCCAACCGGTGCTGGCGTCTATGCCGTTGGCGGTCGAATCGAGAAGGGGTACCGCCTGATGGGGGCTGAGCTCGAAAGCGAGTACAACCCGGTCGAGGCTGGCCTGGCCCGCCCCAAGGTCAAGGCCGCTGACTTCATCGGCAAAGAGGCCTATCTGGCTGCTCGTGACCAGGGCCCCGACGCCATCTGCTGTACTTTCGCCGTCGAAGACAACACCGACAGCCATGGCCGCAAACGCTTCATCCAGGCCGGCAACGCGCCAATCGTGACCAACGACGGCGAACGCATCACCGACAGTCACGGTCGCGTCAGCGTGGTCACCACTGCCGGCAACGGCCCGAGCTACGGCAAGTACCTGTGCCTTGGTTACCTGCCGACCGACCACGCCGAGATCGGCAATACCTTCAAGGTCATGTACATGAACGAACTGTTCCCCGTGACCGTGGTGGCCACCACCGGCTCCGCCTTCGACCCCGACGACACCCGCCTCAAGAGCTAATCCAAATGCAACGGTGCCCGACACCGTTGCCTTTGATCGGTAAGGAATGTGTATGGAAATTTTGGTTTGTGTGAAACGGGTGCCTGCACCCGGCGCCAAGATCAATGTCAGCGATGATGGCATGTCCGTCGATGCGGCGCACCTGGGCTTCACCACGAGCCCGCACGAAGAATGTGCGCTCGAAGAAGCCGTGCAGATTGTCGAGCGCGATGGCGGGGAGGTCACCGTGCTCACGCTGGGCCCGGTCGAAGCCGAGGAACAGCTGCGGTACGCCGCCAGCGTGGGGGCGCAAAAGATCATCTTGGTGCCAACCAATGGTTCGGCGTGGGATCCCCAGCGCACAGCCACCGCGCTGGCCGAAGCCATCCGGGACGCCGAATCAACGAATGGTGCGCCGTTCGAACTCATCCTGTTCGGTAACGAGAGCGCCGACAGCGGCGGCTTCCAGGTGGGGGTGCGAGTGGCCCACAAGCTGCAACGTCCAATCGTGAATGCCATCAAGGGCATCGACGTCGGCGATGGCGAAGTCACGGCTCGCCGCGAGGTCGACGGCGGCTTCGAGGTCTACAACGTTCCCACTCCTGCGGTGCTCGGTATCAAAGAAGGCATCAACCTGCCTCGCTACCCCACCATGAAGGGCCGCTTGGCATCGAAGAAAGCCGAACTCACCACCGCAGAAATCGACGCTGCGTCCGGCGGCCAGACGCTCGTACAGCTGCGTCGCCCAGCCGAGCAGGCCAGCAACACCGAAATACTGGGCACCGACGAATCCGCCGCCGCGGCCGTCGTCGACATCCTCGAAGAAATCGGCGTGCTCTGATGCGGCGTTCCACCACTCCGTTCGGGCCGACGTTCGTCGGACATGGTCGCCTTGTCCCTCTGGTCGCCTCCTCCGTCGGCTCCCCCCGCTCGTCCCTCGCTCCTACCTGTGTTCCTGCTCAGGTCTCGTCAGTTGAAGGCTTGTCATGACTCTCTTAGTGGTTCTCGAGCATGATCGTGGGAAGTGGGCCGAGGCCAATGACGAGGCCTTGACTGCCGGTCGATTGTTGGCCGCCGACTTGGGTGCCGAGCTACATGCTGTGCTCGTCGGCGATGGCGCCCTGGACCTTTCCGGTCAAGCCGGCGCAGCGGGTGCGGCGGTGGTACACGTCGCGGCGCATCCGATGCTCACCGACTTCGGCCCCGAAGCCGTGGGCGAAACTGTGGTGCAGCTCATCGCTGCTCTGGCGCCGCAAGCAATCATGGCGGTGGGTACCAGCCGAGGCAATGAGATTATGGCGCAGGTTGCTGCTCGCATGGATTTGCCGTTCGTGGCCAACTGCTTGACGATCACGCCGGACAATGGGTCATGGTCCATGACGCGAATTCAGTGGGGCGGCTCGCTGCTCGAAGACACGACGCTTCACACCGCTGGCCCCAAGCTCGTGACCTATGGCCACCACGCCGTGGCGGCAGAAACTGCTGCCGAACCCGGGCCGGGCGTGGTCCAGGACTTCTCGCCCGACCTCGACGACTCACTTGCCCGCACCATCGTGGTAGATCGCGATGTGCAGCAGGCCGGAGTCACCTTGTCGACTGCGCCGGTTGTGGTGTCGGGCGGCCGCGGTGTCGGGTCTGCCGAAGGATTCGAACAACTCGAAGAACTAGCCGAGCTACTCGGTGGTCGAGTCGGCTGCTCACGTGCCGTGACGAATCTCGGTTGGCGCAATCACACCGACCAAGTCGGCCAAACCGGCACCCGAATAGCGCCCGAGATCTACATCGCCACCGGTATCAGCGGCGCGATCCAGCACTGGGTTGGCGCTATGGCCAGCAAGCGAATCCTGGCCATCAACACCGACGCCGAAGCCAACATGGTCGTCAAGTCCGACTATGCCGTGATCGCCGACCTGCACCAGGTCGTACCCGCAATCACCGCGGAAATCAAAAAGCGCAAGGGCCTGTAGAACACAGGGCTCTACAGCACAGGACTCAGAGCCACGCATTCATTCCGCGAACACCGAGCCGACGAGAAGATTCGCCGGCGACTCGAAGTAGCAGAGTGTGTTTCCTGCATTGCCCACCGGCGCGTCGACGGCGGTCACAACCGCGTTGTCTGGAATCGTGGTTCCGCTCGGGATGCTGCCACTTTGTTGTAGAGCAATGGCTTCGGAGAAGCATTCGTTCACGGGCACCTCGCCGGAGCTGCGATCGACTTGGATCTGCGCAAAGACCTGGACACCATGACGAAGCGAGCAGTTGACGGGCCCGGGCTGCGTGGCGCCGTTGTAGCAGCCGCCCAACTCGAACGTGGTCGTGGGTGAGGTGTCCTCGCCCGCAAATGCGCCGATGAGAACGGAGAGCACCAAGATGCCAGCGATGATCAGTCGCCACGGCTTGTTGGTGGTGCGAGATGTTTGTGATGGCGGACGTACCGGTCGAGACGCAGGTCGGTTCCACGATTCTGGCTGGGGCTGCGGCGCGGGTGAAGCTCTTGGTGGGGCTGGCGGCAGCCCGAGCTCATCGCGCATGGGGTCGAGCCACGCCGGCGGAGGCGAAGCGTGCGACCACGGTGGTGGCGGTTCTTCAGGCGCCGGTCGGAGCGGCGGCTGCCCTGGTGCAACAACATGGCGCTGCTCGGAAACCGCGCTCTCGGCGCTGTCAACTGATGGAACAGAGCGATCATCGTGCTGCCATGGCGCCCGGGGCGCTTCGTCACTCGGCGCCCAGTGATCGACAGCTCGTTTGGGAAGCAGCGATTCCGACGAGAGCGGCACCGCCAGCAAATCCTGGATGCTCGGACCATCGACTTGGGTGGTGATCGAGGTCTGGAGTTTCGGTGCAGCGAACTGCTCGCGCGCCTGACGTAGCAATTCGGTCGACGAGAGTTCGGGTTTGTCTTCGGGCTCGGGCATGTGTCCTTCGATCAGCTCCTGCGCAGATCTAGTGCGCTCTGCCACTGTAGACATCGCCAATGCCGCTACCGGCAACGTTTGCATGGGCGTGAGCGGCACTTCGACGCTGCTGGCGACGTTTTCGCCGAGCGCCGTCGCGGACCGCAAGGGGTGCTGATTCCTGCGGCTGTGCGGGCAGCGTCGCCGCACAGCCTCGCAACCCTTCGCCACCCCTTACAGCATTAGAGTCCCATCATGAACAGCGACGACGTGTTGGCAATCGAAGAGCAACGGTGGGCCGCTCTGATCGGCAACGACGTCGAGACCCTGGACAAGCTGGTCCATCCGTCGCTGTCCTACACCCACTCGAATGCGATCGTCGACACCAAGCAGAGCTGGATCGGGTCGGTCAGCAGCGGCTTCGTCGACTACCGGTCAGTCGAGCGAGAAGATGTGGCCATCATCAGTTCGGGTTCCACTGCAGTGATCACCGGAAAAGCCACGTTCGTGGTCGGGGTCCACGACAACGAGATCACCATCGTTGCCCGTTTCACTTCGGTCTGGGTCAACGAAGACGACCACTGGCAGTTCTTCGCCTGGCAGAACACACCCATCCTGAGCTGACCGACCTCGATGTCGGAGCCGACACCTCATTCAGCGGGCGTGAAGTTCACCACCAATTCCTTCATTGGTCGCAGGAAGAAGCTGAACTCGTGGGGTTGGTCGGCTAGCGGCTTGCCCAACGACAGGTCGTCCATGCGCTCGATCACGGCTTGGAATGCACTCAACAGTTCCTGGCGAGCCAGCGCCGCACCGATACAGAAGTGGGCACCGACGCCAAACGCGACATGGCTGTTCGCATTGGGTCGCAGAATGTCGAAGCGATCGGGATCCTCGAACTGATCCGCGTCTCGGTTGGCGGCGGCGTAGCGGGCCATGACCGGCTGACCGGCTTCGATCTCGACGTCGCGAATCGAAGTCGGGCACGCGGCGACTCGCCACAGACCAGCGACGGGGCTGTCGAAGCGCAGGCTCTCTTCGATGAAGTTCGGGATCAACGACGGGTCATCGCGAAGAAGCTGTTGCTGGTCGGGATAACGCAGCAACAGCCACATGCCGGTCGACAGCGCGGCAGTGGTTGTCTCGAAGCCGCCGGTGATGAGCTGGTGCATCAGGTCCTGCAGCTCCTCCATGGTGAAGGGTTCTTCGTCATCACCATGAGCATGGACCAACGCCGAGATCAGGTCGTTGGTGGGCTCGGCCCGTCGTTTCTCGAACTCGTCGGCCATGAACTGCTGGGCTTCGACTTCGGTCGCCGCCGCCTCGAGTGCTTCTTCGAGGGTGAGCACCCGCTGCGACATGGCCAACATCGCGCTGGCCCAACGCTTGAAGACGTCGATCTGGCTGGCATCGAGCCCGAGCTGCTCGGCGATGAAGATACCCGGCAACGGCAAGGCGAGTTCGTTGATCCACTCGCAGGTGCCCTTGTCGATGAAATCGTCGATGAGCATGTTGGCGATCTCGTCGATGCGTGGCGCCATGTCTCGGACGCGTCGGTTGGTGAACACCCGACCGAGTAGCTTGCGATACCGGGTGTGCACCGGCGGGTCGGTGCGCTGCAACGTGCGCGCCTTGACCCAACCGTGGGTGGCCAAGTAGTCGGCGTGGGCCGCGGCAATATCGCTCTGTCGCCCGGCACCGCCCGAGGGCTGGCTCGAGAACACCGACGAGTCGGTCATCACTGTGCGCACGTCGTCGTACTTGGTCACCATGATCAAACCGGTCTCGGGCAAGCGATAGACCGGGCATCGTTCATGCATCTCGGCATAGGTCGCAAATGGATCATCTTGAACAACCGGATCCATGAAACTGGCATCGAGACTGTTTGGTGCTGCGGGTTCGGCCATCTCTCGAACCTAGGTCCTCGAGCTCACTCGCGTCGAAGCGACGGGCCACTAGCCTGCCCGAGTGAGCACCGACACCCACGTGGAGGCTTCCACTTCGACGCGACAGCTCGTATGGATCTTCTCCACTCTTTCGGCCACGCTGGGAGCTGGCTACGGCGTGCTGTTCACCATGGGCGGCGACTACCGCGACGAGTACGGCATCAGCGAGACGACCTTTGGTCTGATCATCGGCATTGGTTTCTTGTTGTCGTTCTTCTCTCAGATCTGGATCGGCCCCTACGGCGACCGTGGCTACGCACGGGCCATGGTGTTCGGCGGGTCCCTTGTCAATGCCGCCGGGCTACTCATGATGGGATTCGGCACGACAGCAACGACCATCATCGCGGGGCGTGTCATTTCGGGTCTGGCGATCGGCGCGGCCGGACCGGCGATCAAACGCATCGTGGTCGTTGGCTCTGGCCCCAATCTCGGGCGCAACCTGGGCCGGCTGTTCTCGGCTGACGTCTTCGGGTTCGCAATGGGTCCGGTCATATCGGCGATCTTGGTGGGCCCATTCGGCATCGCTGCTCCGTTCATCGTGATCTCGACAGTCACCGTATTGGTGGTTGTGCTGTCGTTACGTCTCAAGATCCAAGACGAAGCCGATGGCCCCGCCGACCGCAAGCGGTTCGCGTTCGACTTGTTGCGATATCGCCCATTCGCCGGTGCCGTCATGATCGGCGTCGCCGCCTTCGTCATGATCGGGGCCTTCGACGCACTGTGGGACCTGGTCCACACCGATCTCGGAACCCCCGAATGGATGGCAAATCTGGGCATCGCGCTTTTTGCCATCCCCCTCGTTCTGTTGGGGCCGACAGCAGGCAAGCTTGCGCAGCGGATCGGCCCGTTCATCGTGGCATCGGCGGGCATGTTGGCGGCAGTCATGTTCTTCGGTATCTATGGCGCACTCACGGTGGGCTCGGCGATCTTTGCCGTCACGATGGTGCACGCTGTCAGCGACGGCCTGACCTTCGCGGCGAGCGGCGTGGCAGTAGGCATGACCGCTCCCGAGGAACGACAGGCCGGAGCCCAAGGAGTGCTCGGCGGCATGCAGTCACTCGGTGCCGGCATCATGGCGCCGATTGCGGGATGGCTCTACGAAACCCAGGGCCAGCGCACCACCTATTGGGTCGCCGGTGGACTGATTCTTGCTCTCGTGCTGGGTGGGCTTGCGTTGGCGCGTCCTGCGCTGCGGTTGAAAGGCTGACCATGTCGTTCGTCGTGGGCACCTGGAACCTGCAATGGCAATTCGCCGAATGGGAAGAACGCCAACCCGCAATCGTCAACGTGCTCGCCGACCTCGATGCCGATGTGGTGATGCTGCAGGAGTCGTGGCGGTCACAGGTCGAGCGGCTGGCAGAGATGCTCGGCTACCACCACACCTGGGCCGGTTACGATCCCGGCGACAACCCGGAACGCTCGATGGGTAATGCCATCTTGAGTCGTTCGCCGATCCAGTCGAGCGCCCACATATTCTTGCCCGACGAAAAGGGTCGCGAATATCGCACGATCGTCTCCGCTCGCATCGCCACGCCCTTCGGGATCCTGCCCGCATTCACCACGCATCTCGATCATCGTTATGACCAGTCGGCCACCCGCATGTCTCAGCTGGCGATGGCGTCGGAGTTCATCGAGGAACATGGCGACGGCGCACTACCGCCCGTGTTGGCGGGTGATTTGAACGCCGTGCACGACAGCGACGAAGTTCGCAAACTCACCGGCCGATCAACACCCTACGTCGATGGTCGGGCGTGGACTGATGCGTGGGAACAAGTCGGTGATGGCCCCGGTCTGACGTGGTCGAACGACAATCCCTACCTGACCAAGGCGGCGTGGCCGAATCGCCGCCTCGACTACGTGATGATCGGCTGGCCGCGGGCGCAACGCCCGATCGGCAACCCGATCCGCGCCTGGCTCTTCGGCGTCGAGCCAATGAACGGCGTCGTCGCCAGCGACCACTACGGAGTAGCCGCAGAAATCCACACGTGAGCGGCACAGAAGTCCAGAAACCATATGCGACGATCGTCGGCCCAAGCAGAGCGAGGCAAAACCGCTAGTGGTCACGCGCGGAAATGATGTAGCTGTCACGTCGCCCGAGTTCGTTGCAACCGCGCCGATCGCGCGGCCGTCGGACAGCACCAAGACTTCCGCAAGCGTGCACTAGGTCAAGAAGGCTTCGTCTACGTTGACTTCGGTGCCCGCTCGTGGGCCCATGAGCTTCGCCATCAGGTGGTCACCCGATGTTGTAACGGGGTAGCGGGGCGGATTGTCTTCGTCGCAGCAGACGTCGAGAACTTTGATCACGGCATCGTTGTTCGGCTGTTGGAAAAATGCCACCGAACGACGGCGAGCAGCGCCAGTGGCATCGCCGGGTGGTGGCACTACTCGGTGGACCGTCGAGCGCCAGCGGTCGTTGGTCCACTCGGCGAGCAAGTCGCCCAGGTTCACCAAGAAGCCGTCTTCGGGCGGAATGACATCGTGGAAGGTTCCACTCTGGTCTCGCATCTGCAACCCGGGCACGCGGTCAGCCAGCAAGATGGTCATGCTGCCGTAGTCGCTGTGTGCGCCCATACGCAGTTGGTCCGGGCTGGGCGAATGGCCCGGCATGCGTCGGTAGTGATTGGCCCGCATCACGCTTGGCGTGCGGTCGAGAAACGGTATGAAGTAACCCGCGGGCAGGCCCAGCGCACGGGCGAAAACATCGCTGAGCGTGTGCCCGAGTTGCTCGCACGCGTCCCAGTACGCCAGGTACACCTCCTGCATGTCTGCAGGTACATCGGGCCAGACGTTCGGCGAGAAGTACGTCTTCGCCACTTCGGCCGATGATCCCGGTGGCACCTGTTCTCGGCCCACGTTGAACGCTTCGAACAGGTCTGGTTCCGAGTCGACACCCAAGCTGTAACTGAGTGCCTCGGATTCGAACGGCGCGTATCCCCTGTTCGCGGCAGCATCGTCCATGAAGTACTTCATCTTCTGCGCGACGGGCAGATCAAAGAATTCTTGGCTCACGTCGAGCATCCGCTGCATCAGGTCAACCGACACGCCATGTCCGGTGACGGCCAAAAAGCCCGAGCCCATACACGCGTGGTCTACTGCGTGGGCCACGGCGTCCATCTCGGCCGCATCACCGCTGAACCATCCGGTCAGATCAACAGCAATCGCGGTGGTGTCATCATCGATTCCAAAGCTGGACGTCTGCACAGGAACATGGCTAGGTGACTGCTGTTGCTGGGTCATGAACTGAGCATTTCCGATCCGTGAATGAGAGCCCAGCTTAGGTAACGCTCACACGTCACGTGGTAGAACAGCCCGAGTATGAACCAGCCAAACGCCGCCCGCGCTCCCATGCTGCGGGAGCGCAACGCCGCCCGGCTCGTTTCCCAAGCCGAAGCTGCTGCGTCGGCCAAGCCATTCGATGTCGTGACGCAGATCGATCTCGCGCCGCTGCTCGGAGAATCCGCCGAGGCAATGGCAGCTACGGCGCAACAGATTCGTCATGCCTGCCTCGAAGTCGGCTTCTTCTATGTCACTGGCCACGGCGTCGACCCGGAGCTGGTGGCGCGCACCTTCGGTGCAGCCAAGACGTTCTTCGAGTTGCCTCAGGAACAAAAGGAGGCAATCTCGATCCTGAACTCGGCCAAGATGCGCGGCTACACCGGACTGCTCGAAGAGAACACCGACCCCGACAACGACGGTGACCTGCACGAGGGATTCGATATCGGGCTCGATCTGGCACAAGACGATCCCGATGCCCACACCGACGTATACGGGTGGGGTCTCAACCAGTGGCCTGACATCGACGGTTTCCGTGAGCTTGTGGTGGGCTACCACACCGCCATGCGCGAACTCGCCACAGTTTTGTACCGAGGCTTCGCACTGTCATTGGATCTCGATGGCGAGTACTTCACGCCCAAGTTCACCAAGCCGATCACAGAACTCAGGCTCTTGCGCTATCCCAGCCAGCCGGTCGCCGACGACAAGGTGCTCGGTATCGGCGAGCACTCCGACTACGACATGTTCACCATCTTGGCCACCGACGATGTGCCGGCACTCGAGATCCTGAACCCCGCAGGCGACTGGATTGCTGCGCCTCCGGTCGAGGGAGCATTCATCGTCAATGTCGGTGACCTGCTCGAACGAGCCACCAACGATCTGTACCGCTCCACGGTGCACCGGGCAGTGAATCGCACCTGCCAAGAGCGATACTCGCTGCCGTTCTTCACCAACATCGATCCCCATGAGATCGTCGAGGTGCTGCCGAGCTGCATCTCCAACGAACGCCCCGCCCGATACGAACCCGTCGGCGCCGGAGAATACGTCGAAGCCCTGATGCGCGAAGCCTACGGAACCACCACCAACTGACGCCACCGTCATCACCGGGGTCCATCATCGGGGTCAGGCACAGATGATGAGGTGAATCTGCGCACACTTTGTGGGATCCGTATCTTCTGGGTCTGACCCAGATGATACGCGGCTACTGCTTGCCGAGTTGGGCGGCGGGGCCGGCTACTGGCGAGCCCATTGCTCGGCGGCGGGCGAAGAGGTCCTCGGCGGCTTCTTGAGCACGGGTGGCGATCTGTTCGACATCGACCGAAATGACCTGGCTGTCTTTGACCAGACGTCTTCCCTGTACCCAGACATCGGTGACGTCACGGCCCGATGCAGAGAACACCAGGTGGGCAACAGCGTTGAAGTCTTCGTTGCGAAACAGCGGCACGAAGTGCAGCGCCCGCATGTCGACTGCAACCAGGTCGGCGTCTTTGCCCGGCTCGAGTGTGCCTGTCACGTCGTCGATCCCGAGTGCCTTGGCCCCTTCACGGGTCGCCATCTCGAGCAGGTCCCACGGTTCACCGGCGGTTGGATCAGCGGTCGACAGCTTGGCCAGCAGCGCGCCGAACTTGAGCTCTTCGATCATGTCGAGATTGTTGTTTTCCTTCTCGCCGTCGGTGCCCAACGCCACCGTCATCCCGGCGCTCCGGTAATCGCGAACCGGCGCCGCCCCCGAGGACAGCTTCATGTTCGAGCAAGGGCAATGCGTGACGGCAGTTCCCCGCTCGACGCACATCTCGACCTCGCGTTCGTCGAGCCAGACGCCGTGCGCGATCACTGCCCGACCGTCGAGAATGCCGCGGTCGGCGAACACTTCGATGGGACGCATGCCATATTGGCGGACACTCTCTTCGACCTCCCACACCGTCTCGCTCGAATGAGTGTGCACGCCCACGTCGAACTCTTCGGCCATGGCGGCAGCATCGCGAAACATCTGAGGTGAGCAATAGAACATGTGCTCGAGCCCGACCCAGGCCCGGACCCGACCGTTGCCCACGCTGCGGTGGCTTTCGAGGAGGCGGCGGTTGGTTTCGAGGGAATCGAACCAGTCGTACTTGTCGGCGGTGTATGGCGCAAGCGTGGCTCGGATGCCGATCTCTTCGGCGGCTCGAGCCGAGCCTTCCATGAAGCGCCACATGTCGAGCACGCTGGTGGTTCCGGTGCGCAGACCCTCGGTGTAGGCCATCCACGATGCAGCCTCGGCAATCTCGGGCGTGAGCGCCCGGTGCGCCGGATCGACGTGTTGTTCGAGCCACTCCCACAATGCCAGCCCCTCTGCGGTGCCCCGCAACAGGCCCGAATGCAGGTGCGCGTTGTGCAGACCAGGGATGATCAGGTGATCGGTCATGTCGATGCGTTCGACGTTGGCCGCAGCCGCGTGCCGCGCGACTAGCTCGGTGCGATCGACCGCCTCGATGCGACCATTGATCACCAGCACCGAACCCGGGTCGATCACGGTGCGATCCCCTTCGCAAGGGATCACGATGGCGTTCTCGAGCAGAAAGTTGGTCATCTGGTGCTCCGTCCTGAAACGTTGGGGATGTCGACGCGCGGGCTGTCGACGCCGGGACTGGATTGTTGCTCACCAGGCACCGTGTCGAAGACAGGGCGGGTTCCGCTGTCGCGACGGGGCAACGACGCAAGCCAGGTTCCGCTGTCGCGATGGGGCAACGACGCGAGCCAGGATTCGGGCCGGCGGAACGCCGGAAAGCAATTGCGACGGGGCAACGACGCGAGCCAGGATTCGGGCCGGCGGAACGCCGGAAAGCAATTGCGACGGGGCAACGACGCGAGCCAGGATTCGGGCCGTTGGAGCGTCGCAAAGGAATCTCGTCGGCACACGTCAGCTCACTCCATACGGGAACACGCCGGGCATCACGATGAAACCGGGTACCTGCTTGAAACGTTCGATCCAGCGAGCCAGTGCCGGATAATCGAGCATCTCGACGCCACCCTCTTCGGCCATGGCGACATCGGGGAAGACGGCAAGATCAGCAATGGTTGGATGATCACCTGGAGCCAGCCACGACTCGCCCTGGCGTTCACGAAACCACAGGTGCTCGTCGGCGACGCGGAACAGTTCGTGTGCACCGGCTCGCGCGGCATCGATATCGAAGTCGTATCCCATGTTCACGTGTAGTCGGGCCGCCGACGCTGTGTTGGTCGTGCCGTCGGCGAAGGTCAGCCATTGGGCGGTCTCCCCCAGCTGCCTCGGATCAGACACGGGATACCACTGGCCGGTCGAGTCGTACCGGGCCGCCAGATAGATCAGGATGGCGTGGGCGTCTCGCATGACGAACCCGTCGTCGTCGATCACCGGGATGTGGCCGAGTGGATTGACGTCGCGACGGAACTGTTCGGTCTGGTGTTCGCGCCCGGGATAGAAGTCGACAAGCACCGAGTCGTAGTCGACGTCGAGCATGCTCAACAGCAGCCGGATCTTGTAGCAGTTCGCCGACAACACATAGTCATAGAGCTTGATCATGGCTGCGCTCCTCTACAGATCCAGCACGAGTCGGTTGCTGGTTGCCCGAGAAACACACGTCAGGATGGTGTGCCCGGCAGCCCGTTCTGTGGGGTTCAGGTAGACATCTTGGTGGAGCAGGTCCCCTTCGAGCACGGTGGCGGCACAGGTACCGCAAGCGCCTTGCTCGCATGACGACACGATCGGCACATCGTTCTCACGCAGTACCTCGAGAACAGTCGCACCGCTCGGCACATCGAGCGTGAGCCCCGATCTCGCCAGCTCGAGCACGAAGGACGAGCCCTGTTCGAGTTCGGTGGTGTTCTTGAAGTACTCGAAATGTACGGCATCGGCAGGCCAGCCTTGATCGCTGGAAACCGCCCGGACGGCATCGAGCATCGGCGGCGGGCCACAGGCATACACCTGTTTGTTCGCCGACGGCTCGGCCAACAGAACCGACAACTGCTCGCCCGTCTCCTGTGGCGAGAGCCCCACATGTTCGTGCAGTTGATCGCCGAACTCTGCGAGCTGATCACGAAACGCGAGTTGGTCGGCCTGCGACACGAAGCAGTGCAGGTCGAAGCCGAGGCCGTTTGTATGCAACGCCTTGGCCATGGCGATGAGGGGCGTGGCCCCGATGCCACCGGCTATCAGCACGGTATGTGAAACATTGCGGCGCAGTGGAAAGCTGTTGCGGGGTTCCGAGATCTGGAGTTCGTCACCCTGGTGCACCGAATCATGCAGTGCGACCGACCCGCCACGCGACGCTGGGTCACGCTTGACTGCGATTCGGTAGCAGTCGGTCTCACCCGGCCCGTTGGTGATCGAGTACTGGCGCACCATCCCACCGGGCAGGTGCACATCGATGTGGGCTCCGGGTTGAAACGTGGGCAACGGATCGGGCGCATGCGACACCAGTTCGAACGCCGTGATGCCCGCAGCTGCTGCCCACTTGCGCCGCACGGACACCCGCAGTGGTGCCGAACGCCCGACCGCCACGGCAACCGTTGGCAATTCGAGCGGCACTTCGAGCGCCGACGGCAATGCAGGCCGAGACTCGATGTCGGCTGCAGCCCGCTCGATATCGCGCACCAGGTCGGCGAGCACGGCGGCGTGATGTCGCAAAACGGCAACGGTGTTGAACGGCGCTTCGCCAAGAACCGGCCGAATGACCGCTCGGTTGGCGTCGACAGGTTGCACGAAGAACACCGCCGACGATTCGTTGCCTGCCAGTCGTGCCCTGAGTGTCGCCGAGTATGTGCTCACTTCAGCAGACATCTCGACCGCGGCGAGTTCGGCTACGACATCGAGGCCAGGCGCGAGTACATCCGAAGGCAGAAAGGTGTGCGTGGCCAGGTGTTTCAGTACCAGCCCCACCGGCGCGTTCACGGGGAGATTGCGCAGGCCGAGCGTGTCGCCATCGAGCACAGATAGTTCAGGCACCTGCCCCTGCGGGTCCTGGGAGCTCCACACCAGCCCATAGCGGTTGGTCACCGGGAAGGTTTTATTGGTGATCGTTCGAGCTGGCGAGTCGGCCGGATGCGCGGGTATGTATGTGCAGCCGGCAGTTCGGTTGGAATACCGCCAGGCGTGATAGCGACAGATCAGCTCAGCACCATCGTTGGTGCCGATGGACAGCCGCACGCCGCGGTGCAGGCATCGGTTCTCCCACACGTTGACGAAGCCGTCGTCGGCCCGCCAGACGACCAGTTCGTGTCCGAGCAGCTTGGTACGGAACAGGCTGCGCGGCTCCAGATCATATTGCGTGGCGATGGGATGCCAGCGCTGCAACGCGTGGGCGACGTCGACGTTGGCCGAAGGATTCGTTCGAGTTGCGCTCATGCGGCGGGAATCACTGCGTAGTTCACGCCCAGGTCACGGAGCCAGCGACGGTACGACACCGCAATCTTGTCGGCCCGAATGGGTGTTTCGGCTCGTGGGTCGAGGGGCAACCGCTTCGGATGCTGGTTCTCGAGGATTGGTTTGTCCTGGCCGAAGATCGTGAGCTGGAAGTCGCGAATCATGCCGATCGTGTTCTCGTCGTCGAGCAGGCAGAGAAACATGTTGGCTTGAATCCGATCCTCGGCGACCGGCTGGCAGAACAGTGCAATCACGTCGTTGCGCTGATCGATCGGGCTGGTTTTGTACAAGATCACGCAGTACGGATGAGGCACCCGGTACAGGTAGTCGGTCAGCTGACCCGTGGTCGAGGTGGTCGCTGCCATTGGCTGCCAGAAGACACAGTCGGTGGCCCACAAGTCGTTCGTATCCGGGTCGACATGCACCTGGTATTCGGCGACTTCACTGTGTGGTTCTTCGCCGAGAATCGCCGTGTGTACATAGGGAAAGTGCGCCATATCGAGGAAGTTCTCGACCGCGCGCGGGGCAGAGACATGCACGCCGATCGTGCCGGCGTGCAGCACGCGCCGACCTGGTTCGGCGACCTCGGGAATCTCGAACAACGGCACATCGGGTACACCCAAGCACACCCACAAATAGCAGTACCGCGAAATCGTGGGCAGCTGGCGGGCAGCGGCGTCTGCAGGACTGGAGACAGTCGAGACGGCCACAGCGCCGGCGTCGTCGACCTGAATCGTGATGTGCTGACCGAGCAATGTGGTGAGGCGGTCCGAGCCGGGCGTGAGTTCTTCGAGCGGCGCCACCGGGTGCCACCGGTTGAGCACCGCCGGTGCTATCTGGTCGATGCGCGCAGTCGGCACAACATGTCCTTCCTGGGTCCTGTGGGCGTTCGCTGGTTCCCGTTTATCTTCCGCAGAAGTCTGCCCTGTTAACGTGCCGTGAAGCAGACAAAGTTCTCACAGAACGAAACACTAGCGAAACACACCGGAGCCCATAATGCCGCATATGCAGCAGAGCCCACGAACCCACCTCCGAACCGTCATTGCCCTCCTCCTTGCGTTGGGCATGTTGGCGGCTGCGTGCGGTAGTAGTGACTCCGAAGTCGAGACATCATCGGAGTCCGACACGCCGGCCGACACAGACACCGCGACCGAGAATTCGGGTGAAGACTTCAGTGAATTCAAGGTCGTCTTGATTCTCGACGGCTCCGCCGAAGACGGCGGTTGGAACACCACGCACGTTCGCAGCGGCGAGCAGGTCAAGGAGAACTTTCCCGGCATCGACCTGACCTATGTCGAGGAGATCGAGCCCGGCCAGCCGGCCACCAACGCCTTCCAAGACGCTGTCGACGCTGGCGCCGATCTGGTCATCGGTACCACCTTCTACCAGTTCGACATGATGGATGTGGCCGACGAGAATCCCGACGTCTACTTCCTCACGTGGGCTGGCTTCGAAGATCAGCCGAACGTCAATCACTTCGCGCAAGCATCCGAAGACGGTCGCTACATGGATGGCATCGTTGCCGGCAGCCTGACCGAGTCGAACATCATTGGTTACCCCGTCGGCTTCCCTTTCGAAGAGGTCAACCGCGCACTCAACGCGTTCACCATGGGTGCTCGCGAAGTGAACCCCGACGTCGAAGTGCGCGCCGTATATCTGAATACCTGGTTCGACCCCGCTATCGAGCAGCAAGCGGCCGAAGCATTGGCCAACGCCGGCGCCGACGTCATTGCGCACGAAGTCGGTTCGCAGGTATACGCCACGGTCATGGCCCAGAACGACGGTCACGTGATCGGCTACACCAACGACTGGTCAGACTTCGAGCCCGAAGCATGGGCATCGTCGCTGATCTTCGACTGGAGTGTCTACTACTCCGAGCAGATCGAAAACATCATGAACGACGAGTTCGAGCCCGGTATTTCCTACGGCGGCCTGAAAGAGGGTTGGATCGACTTTGCTCCCTATGGCCCCGACGTCACCCAGGAGACCCTCGATCTGATCGACGAGCGCACTGCAGGCATCCTCGATGGCACGTTCGACATGTTCGCCGGACCAATCATGGACAACCAGGGCAACGTAGTCATCGCCGAGGGCGAAACCATTCCATTCGCAGAACGAAGCCTGTGCTGCCAGTGGCTGGTAGAGGGGATCGTCGGCGAGATTCCAGCCGGGTGACCGGCTGCTCTGTTCTGAACCAGCCGTGGTGCCCATCGCGTAACTGCATTGAGCGCCATGGCTGGTGAATCGACCCGCCTCGAGGTCCGAAATCTCACCAAGTTGTTCTACGGCGTTCCCGCCATCGACTCGGTCGATTTCGACCTTCGTGGCGGCGAAATCCATGGACTACTCGGCGAGAACGGCGCCGGCAAGTCCACGCTGTGCTCGGTGCTCTCGGGTCTGTACAAGCCCGACTCGGGCACGGTCTCGCTGAACGGTCACGACGTGGCTTTTCGCTCGCCGCTCGATGCGTCGAACCACGGCATCGGCATGGTCTACCAACACTTTCGACTGGTCGACAGCTTTACCGTCGCTCAGAACATCGTGCTCGGTCTGCCGAAAGATCAACGACCTCGATCGATGCGCCAGGTCCAGTCAATGGTCAGAGACCTGGCCGAGGAGTTCGGGTTGCATGTCGACCCGTCGGCGTCGATCTGGCAACTGTCTGTGGGCGAGCAGCAGCGCGTCGAGATATTGAAGCAGCTGTTCCGAGGCGCCAAGATTCTGATCCTCGACGAGCCAACCGCAGTGTTGGCCGCCCAGGAAACCGACCGACTTTTCGAAGCCGTGTCCACCATGGTGGACAAGGGTCACGGGGTGGTGCTGGTATCGCACAAGATGGCCGAAACAATGGAGTACACCGACCGCATCACGGTGCTACGTCGCGGTAAAAACGCCGGGTCGATCGAAACCCGTGACACCACGCCGACGCAGGTCGCCCGCATGATGTTCGGCGACAGCAATGCTGCGGAACGGACCACGTTCGATACCGCCCACGAAATCGGCGAGCCCGTGCTTTCGCTTTCCGGAGTCAGCGTGATGGGTGATCATGGTCTACACGCCGTCGATGATGCGTCCTTCGTCGTGCGTCGAGGACAGGTCGTGGGTGTCGCCGGCGTCGCCGGAAACGGCCAACGAGAACTGCAGGAAGCAATCGCTGGCTTGCGTCCGCTGGTCGGCGGCAGCATCACCATTGCCGACACCGACTGCACCAACGCTGGCCCCAAGGCAACCATGCGAGCCGGGCTGGCCTACGTGCCCGAAGATCGACTCGGCGTTGGGTTGGCACCGGGACTCCCACTCGAACACAACATTGCGCTCAAGAGTTATGACCGGGCTCCGTACTCTCGCCGGGGTGTGCTGTCCGAGGGCGAGATCGAAAAGACGATGAACCAACTCGTCGAGGACTTCGACGTGCGTGGCAATCGCCCCGGCATGAGGGTCAGTCTCATGTCGGGCGGCAATCTGCAAAAAGCCATTCTGGCGCGAGAGCTGAACGAAGACCACGAAGTCCTGTTGGCAGCTGCGCCGACACGCGGGCTGGACATGGCGGCCGCCGAAGCCATTCGTTCACATATCGTCGATGAGCGGTCCGACCAACGGGGCGTTCTCGTCTTCTCCGAAGATCTCGATGAGATCGTGCACATGTCCGACGTCATCATCGTGATGTTCAAAGGACACATCGTCGGTTCTTTCGAACGCGACGAACTCGACCTGGACCTGATCGGCCTGCTCATGACCGGTTCCGGAGTGACTAGACAAGACACGGTTGTCTCCGACGAAGTCCCAACCGATTCATGATGGGCCGTATTCGCGTCATCCCACGCGGCTTTGCCGGACCCGGTGTGCGTTTTGGTGTGCCGTTCGGAGCACTGATCGTTGCTCTGCTACTCGGCGCCATCATCTTGGCGATCGCGGGCAACGATCCCTTCGAGGCGTACAGCACGATGTTCGACGCCAGCTTGAATGGGTGGAGTTCGATCACTCGGACGCTGGCGCTGGCCACCCCACTCATTCTCACTGGGCTGGCCGCGGCGGTTGCATTTCAAATGCGGGTCTACAACATCGGCGGCGAAGGTCAGCTCTACCTCGGTGCCATCGCCGCAAGTTATGTCGGGTTGGCGTTGCCGGCCACTACGCCGATAGTGCTCATGCTGGGGGCCATGCTGCTGGCGGGCGCCACTGCCGGAGCCCTGTGGGCCCTGCTGGCCGCCGTCCCCAAGGCGTACTTCAACGCCGACGAGATCATCACCACCTTGATGCTCAACTTCGTAGCGCTCTCGCTCATGAACTGGCTGATCTTCGGATCACGCAGCTTCTGGCGTGATCCCCGGCGTCCCGTTCCCAGCGGCAAGCGTCTGCCCGAAAATGCCGTCCTGCCGAGCTTGTCCGGCCGGATGCACGTCGGCATCATCATCGCCGTAGTGGCTGCGATCTTGCTGTGGTGGCTGCTTCGCAAAACCTCGTGGGGCTTCCAGATCCGCACCATCGGCGACTCACCCAGAGCCGCTCGCTATGCCGGCATGGGCGTGCGCTCCAAGACCATGGCGGTACTGGCGTTGTCTGGTGCGCTCGCGGCCATGGCGGGTTTCAGCGAGGTCAGTGGTGTCACCAAAGGCCTCGAACCCGTCGCGCTCACGAGCAACATCGGCTTCACCGGCATCATCATCGCCGTCGTCGCTCGGAACAACCCGCTCGGGGTTGTTCCCGTCTCGGTCTTTCTGGCAGCGATCACCACTTCGGGCAGTCGTCTGCAAGGGATCGGCATCAACGTGCAGGTCGTATTGTTGCTGCAGGGCCTCATCTTTCTGACCGTGACTGCCGGTGAGTTCTTCGTGATGAACCGCATCAGCCTGAGTCCGTCGAACGTGACCGAGGCGGCTGACGGCACTCCCCCGTCGGCCAACGAGATCGCCGAGGCAACCGCATGAACGACAGTGTGCTCATATTGTCGATCGCCAGCGCCATCGTGGCCGCCACCCCGATTCTGTTCGCCGCGTTGGGTGAGATCATCACCAACCGATCCGGAGTCATGAACCTGGGTATCGAAGGCATGATGCTGATGGGCGGTGTGATCGGCTTCTGGGCGGGCAACAACACCGGCAGCCTGACCATTGCGCTGATTGCAGGGGGTCTCGGTGGTGTTTCGCTTGCACTCATTCATGCCGTGCTGGCGGTCACGCTGCGTGTCGACCAGACCGTTTCAGGACTGTCTCTGGTCATCGTTGGATCGGGCTTGTCTTCGTTCATCGGCACCAGCGGCGAGCCCAGCCTGTTGTCGGCTCGGAACGGCGTCGAGGTCACGTCACTGTTTCCGAGTGCCCTACGCGATCTCCCCGGCGTGGGACCAATCCTCTTTGGCCACGACATCGTGGTCTACACAGGAGTACTCGCCGTGATCGGCGCCACCTACGTCTTGAATCGCACTCCTCGAGGACTTGCGTTGCGAGCCGTTGGTGAGGACCCGGCAGCCGCCGACGCTGCCGGCATTTCCGTGGTGCGCATGCGCTACATCGCCACCGCCATCGGGGGATTCGGTGCCGGTGTCGGGGGCGCCTATCTCACCGTCGCCATCGTGGGCACCTGGCAGAACGGACTGACAGCCGGCATCGGCTGGATCGCAGTGGCGCTCGTCATTCTCGCTGGCTGGCGCCCGTGGCTGGCATTGTTCGGCGCATTGGCATTCGGTGGCCTCAATGGCCTTGGGTTCACACTGCAACTTGCTCAGGTGAACGTGCCATCGGACTTCTTGAAGATGATGCCGTTCATCGCCGCCTACCTGGTTGTCATTCTGGTGTCAGCCAGCCCCAATCGCGCCCGTCGGCTGGCCGCACCGGCGGCATTGGCGCAACCGTACTCTCGAGAAGATCGCTGACCCGCAGGAGACTTATGAGCACCACCGCACGCGCCGATTTCATCCCGCTCGTCGATCTCGAACCCTGGTTCCACGGCGACGATGCAGCGCAGCGAGAGCTGGCCGAGCAGGTCGACGCCCATCTTCGCCGGTGCGGTTTCTTGGTCGTGGTCAACCATGGCATCGACCCGACGGTTCTGGCCAATACTCGAGCAGCCTGTGCCGAGTTCTTCCACTTACCCGAAGAACAAAAGGCCAAGCTCACTCCGCGCAACGATGTGTATCGAGGTTGGGTCGGCGGCGGCAAGGAGTCGAATGCGGCGACCTATGGCATAGACACGCCACCTGATCTCAAAGAGACGTTCGCGTACGGCACGGTGGATGCCACCCCGGAACACCGTGCGCAGTACCCCACTTGGTACGCCCCCAACCTGTGGCCCGACCAGACACCGTCGTTGCAGCCAGCCGCCGAGCAGTTCTGGCGAAGTGCGCGGACGCTGGCCGATGAGTTGCTGCAACTGTTCGCGCTGGCGCTGGGTCTCGACCAGAATCACCTGCTCGATCATTGTCGCCACACGACCTCGACCGGCACACTCAACTGGTACTGGCCCTTTACCCGCGAAGATCCAGTCGAAGGGCAGTTCCGTATCGGGCCCCACACTGATTTCGGCACGCTCACCATCCTCGATCGCCAACCCGGCATGGGCGGCCTGCAGGTGCTCGACGACAAGGGTGGTTGGGTCGATGCCCCCACGATCGAAGGCAGCCTGATCGTCAACACCGGTGACATGTTGAAGCAGTGGACAAACGACCGATGGCGCTCCAACGAGCACCGGGTGCTGCCACCCACCGCCGATGCTCCCCATGAGGAATTGATCAGCCTGATCTTCTTCCATGAACCCGACGCCGACGCGATCGTCGAACCCTTCGAGACCTGTGTGAGCCCGGACAACCCTGCTCGCTATGCACCCATCCCCGCCATGGATTACCTGGCCGAGAAGTTCGCTGCGCTCACGATCGCCGACCAGGCGTAGCTGTAGTAGCCGGACGGCGCAGGGCGGTTCTGGCACCCAACGATTCTGCGCCGTCTCCACTTGCTTCAATCCTGGAGCGCTGCCTGCCCGTTCATCGTTGGTGCGCTTCGTAGCGACCATCTGGCGACGGGCACGGCGATGAGTGCAATCGCCGCCGCCAGCGCGAAGGCTGCGGCCGAGGCGTTTCGGAAGGCATCTCGTTCCGCTTGTGTCGCCACATCGCCAATGATCGTGGTGCCGCCTTCGGGCACCCCGGCTTCGAACCAGACTCGTTGCAGCGCACCCAACAGACCGATACCCATCGATGCGCCGAGCTCGATGGCCATGTCGTTCACGCTCGAAGCCACCCCGGCAAACGCAGGTTCGACGGACCCCACGATTCGTTCGATGGACAGTGGGATCGTGAGACCGTTGCCGGCGCCTGCGACGACGCCGGCGATGACGAACCACATCCGATTGCCCTCGGGTGTAAGACCCATAGCCACATAGCCGCTCGCCATCAGCACCAGGCCGAATGTGATCAGGTGTTCGATGCGGTAGCGGCTCGCAAGTTGTACCGATCCGTTTGCCACGATGACCTCGGTGACACCGATGGGAACCAACAGCAAGCCGGCGATCAGCCCGGACTCGCCCCAGCCGATCTGCAGCAGCAGCGCACCCACGAAGAACACGCCATTGAAGCCGAATGCCGCCAGAGTCAAGGTGCCAGCACCGATCGATCGCTCTCGGTCGTCGAACAGTTCGAGGGGCAGCAACGGATCAGCGGTCTGCGATTCGTGGCGGATGAATGCCCAGGTGAGACCTACCGCGGCAAGCGCGGCGACCGGGGTAGCGATGCTGAGCGGGTGCACGGGCCCCTCGATGACCAAGAACACCAGGCTTGCCACCGCAGCCACCGACAGCAGTGCGCCGATGAAGTCGAACGGGCCCGTCCGCTGTCCGGGTAATTGCGGCACCCAGAACGGCGTAGCGATCAGTCCAATCGTCGCCAGGACACCATTCAGAATGAACACGGCTTGCCAACCCGACACGGTGAGCATCCACCCGCCCAGAAACGGACCGAACGCGCCACCGGCGGCGGCGATGCTCGACCACATGGCAATGGCGCGGGGGCGAGTCTGATCGCTGAATACCTCGCTGACCGTCGCCAACGTGGCTGGCATCATCATCGCTGCTCCCATGCCGGCGATGATCCGCATGACGATCAGAAACGAGACCGAACCACCCAGCGCAGCAAGCAGATTCGCGCCCGCCAATATCGAGAAACCAATGACCAGTGCCGGCCGGCGCCCGATGCGGTCGCCAATGGCTCCACCAGCGAGCAACAGGCCCGCGAAGGCCACCGCATAGGAGTCGATGATCCACTGCAGGTCACTGATGTCGGCATCGAACGCAGCCGCTATCTCGGCCAATGCAACGTTGAGCGAGCTCAGCGAGACAACCAGCAGGAAGACGCCCAAACAGGCAACAGCAAGTGCCCGCCAGCGGTCGGGATGGCCTGCGTTGATCAGTATTTCGTCGTCACTCACCCGTTAGCGAACTCGGTACGCAACGCCGCCTTGTCACTTTCATCGAGCCAGGCGGCGTCGATGGCGTTGTTGCGGAATTTGATCATCGCCTCGTGGTCGTAGCCAAAGGTGGCGGCAATACGTTCGTACTCGTCGGCCAGGTCGAAGCGGAAGAAGGTCGGATCGTCGCTGTTCAGCGTAACCAACGCTCCTGCTTCGAACTGCTGCGGAAAAGGATGGGAATCGAGCGATTCGACGATGCCGATCTCGACATTCGAGCTCGGGCAGCTGGTCAGCGGGATCTGCTCGTCCACCACTCGTTTGACCAGGTCTGGCAGATCCAGCAGCCAGGTTCCATGGTCGATTCGATCGAGCCCGGCTTCGACCATGATGGCGATGTTCTCGGCTGGCCCGTCCTCGCCGCAGTGGAAGCACGTCTTGAGCCCCATGTTTTTCGCTTCTCTGATCAGCGGTTCGAAGATGTGATGATCGACGCCGCGTTCGGTGCTGTCGCCACCCACGCCTATCAGTATGTCGCGATCAGCCACCCGGGCAGCTTCGAGCAATGCCATCGCCGGGCCGATGCCTTTGGGCTTGTCGATATCCATGATCAGACGGGTGCGCACACCATGGTCGGCCTCGCCGTCGGCGATCCCGGCAACGATGCCGGACCACATGGTGTCGAACCGCACGCTCCGATCCAGATGGAAGCCCGGCGAAAAGAACATCTCTCGATACTGCGTGCCGGCCGTAGCGGCATCTTCGGCCGCCTCGTAGGCCAGGCGATGGAAGTCCTCGGGTTCGACGAAGACCGAACACACGGTTGCGAACGCATTCAAAAAATCAGCCAGGGACTCATAGGTGTAGAGATCGTCGGGGTCGTCGACACCGAGCGGCACCCCATGCTTCGCTGCCAGTTCAGCCACGGTCGCGGCCCGAGCGGCGCCTTCGACATGGCAGTGCAGTTCCACCTTCGGTAGAAGACGCAACGGCGAATCGGCAGCAGCGAACACAGGTTCAGACATGAAATCGATCGTAGTGAAGCCGACGTCGGCGAACAGCTTCGCGCCCGACTCAGAAGCAAGAATTCATAACGAAGACACAAACAGAGAGCGAGGGACCCCGGGGAGCAGCCGAGGGACGCGGAGCCGCTCACAAGAACCCGAGAGATCCGCTTGCTGCGAGCAGTGGGCGTGTCCGCTTTTGCACCGCTGCCCCTTGGGGCGTGGTGGCTAAATTCGCGGTTCTCGGGGGAGGCCCAGTAGGCGTTCGCCGATCAGGTTGCGTTGGATTTCGCTGGTGCCTCCGGCGACGCGCATGCCGGGTGCGTAGAGGAAGTCCTCAACAACCTGCTCATCGGCCAAGGTGGTAGCTGCCGCACCCATGCCGTCGAGTCGAGTGCGGGTGCGCTCGGTCGAGAACTCCGTGTTTCCGAGTTTGACAAGTGGCCCGAGTTGGGGATCGCCTTCGCTGCGGTCCAGTAGCTGTCGGAGCGCACCAGCGGTGACGCGCGTGCCCATGATGCGGTCTCGATGTACCGGATTCGTATCCGCGTCAACGGTATCGATCAGCCGTTGCGTGGCTCGTTCGAGACCGATCCCGGCCGCACCGACTTCGGCTCGCTCGTCGCCCAGCACCGAGGTGGCTACTCTCCAACCACCGTTCAGCGGACCCAGCAGATCGCCTCTGGTCACGACAGCGTCGTCGAGAAATACCTCGCAGAATTCGTGATCACCCGTCATTTGCTTGAGTGGTCTCACGTCGATGCCGGGCCCGTGCATGTCGAACAGAAAGAACGAGATGCCGCGATGGCCGGGTTCTTCGGGATCAGTGCGCGCCAACAAGATTCCGTGGTCGGCCAGCTGAGCCGTGGACGACCAAACTTTTTGCCCGGTGACCCGCCACTCGTCGCCGTGGTCTTCTGCTCTGGCCGACAGGCTGACGAGGTCGGATCCGCTGCCGGGCTCGCTGAAGAGCTGGCACCACAAGATCTCAGCTGCCAGCGTGGCCCGCAGATACTTCTGCTTTTGCTCTTCGGTGCCGTACTTCAAGATGGCACCGCCCGCCAGCACGAAGCCCTGAAAGTTCATGTAGGGCGAGACCTCAGCCCGGGCACATTCCTCACTCCACACCAGGCGATATTCGGGGCCGTATCCCTGACCGCCGTATTCTTTCGGCCAGGACACGCCTGCGAAACCGTTGGCATACATGTGCTGCTGCCAGGCCTTGGCTTGGTCGTGTAGCGCTGGCGGCATGATTGCCCCGAAGGCACGACACGCGATCCCTTCTGCCTTGGATGCGTGGACAAACGCCACGACCTCGGCCCGGAACTCGGCAATCGAAAGGTCGCTCTGAGCCATCACAAGACCGTAGCGGTTGCATCTTTCACCGCCCATTCTCGAGAAACACGTTGCTTTCGAGGCGACCCCGGTCTATGTTCACGGTCTAATTCCGACTAAATCGATCGGATTTATAGAGTATGTCCGCACCAGTGGGCAGTACTGTCTGGAAACACTCACCGTGACCACTCATCCAAACCTGCAAAACTCCTACCCCGTCCAGCTGTTGATCGCGGGCCGACGTGTCTTGGTCGTTGGCGCTGGCCATGTCGCGTTGCGCAAGATCCAGGGCCTACTTCGAGCAGGTGCTGAGGTCACGGTGATTGCACCATGGGTTCACCCTCTGATCGCTGGACTCCCCGTTGCGATCCTGGAGCGCGCCTATCGCACAGGAGAAGCCAGCGCCTTCCAACTCGTCATCGCGTGCACTGACGATCGGCTCGTGAATCGCCAGGTTTTTTGCGATGCAGAGAACGCGGGTGTGTGGGTGAACTCGGCGGACGATCCGGACAACTGCAGCTTCATCCTGCCCGCGGTTGCACGCCAGGGTGATCTGACTCTGACCATCTCCACCAACGGTCAGAGTCCAGCGATGGCCATGTGGCTACGGCGCAGATTCGAATCCGAGTTCGACGAGCGCTACGACCAGCTCATGGAACTCCTTGTCGAAGTGCGCGCCGAAGCCCGTGATGTACTTGGCACCAGCGAGATCCAGGGCTGGAACGAAGCCCTCGACGGCGGCGTTTTCGAGCTCGTCGCCGCCGGGCGTACCAATGCCGCCCGCAAGATACTTCGCACCAGCCTCGGCCTCGACGTACCTACCTGCGTCGACGCCGAGGCGGGTGTGGCCGAAGTCGCAGTGCTACGTGCCAGCGGGCGGCCGAGCCTCAAGGCAAACGCATGACGGTGTATCTTGTCGGGGCTGGTCCGGGTGATCCTGAATTGATCACGGTCAAAGCGTGGCGACTTCTCGGCCAGGCCGATGTTGTCGTCCATGACCGGCTGGTATCGGCGGAGATCCTGGCCATGGCCGCTCCTTGGGCGGAGCGTATCGATGTGGGTAAGGATCCCGCTGGAGCCCGCACCAGCCAAGATCAGATCAATGCAATTCTGATCGATCGGGGCCATCGTCGTGACACCGTGGTGCGTCTCAAAGGTGGTGATCCGTTCGTGTTCGGGCGAGGTGGCGAGGAGGCACTTGCTCTGGAAGCAGCGGGAATCGGCGTCACGATTGTTCCTGGCATCACGTCTTCGATCGCTGCGCCTGCGCTGGCTGGTATCCCGGTAACACATCGCCGTGTCTCGAGTGCCTTCACCGTCGTGACCGCCCACGAAGATCCGAACAAGTCCAACGACCTGAACTGGCGGGCCCTGGCCCAGCTGGACACGACCCTCGTGGTGCTCATGGGGGCACGTCGAGCCAAGCAGGTGCGCGACCGGCTGATAGCCAACGGCACGTCGGACGACACACCCGTGGCGGTCGTGCATGCAGCCAGCACCCCGGCACAGACCGTGCACCGATTGTCGCTCGACCAGCTCGGTGAACAGCCAATTCAGAACCCTGCGGTAATCGTCATCGGCGACGTGGCTGCTGCGCCGGTGATCACTGGTCTTCCCACTACCGCCATGCGCGCCAGCACACCCCCCAGCGAGTTCACCATCCAAGGAACCCCCTCATGACATTCGTCGACACCCAGTCGCAGCAGCGCGCACCCCACGTGGCCGATCCCGCCATTCGAGCCGACATCGGCAAGTTCCGTGACATGCTCAAGGGCTACAGAGACGGAACGATCGACGAAGATGTATTCCGCGTCTTCCGGCTGACAAACGGCATCTACGGTCAACGCCAGGGCGGCGAGCACCACATGGTCAGAGTCCGCGTTCCCTACGGCAAAGTCACGGCCGACCAGCTCGACATGTTGGCCATGGTTGTCGAGAACTACAGCCGAGGGTGGGGACACATCACCACCCGGCAGAACCTACAAATGCATTATGTGCAGCTCGACCAGATCCCCGAAGTCCTCGAGCACCTGGGATCGGTCGGTCTGACTAGTCGCGAAGCCTGCGGTGACACCGTGCGCAACGTGCAGGGCTGCCACCTGGCGGGCGCGTGCCCGTTCGAAGTCCTGGACATCACTGCCTGGGCTGATGCCACCAACAACTACCTGCTGCGCAACCCAATCGGTCAGCGGCTTGCCCGCAAGTTCAAGATCAACTTTTCGGGATGCGAAGCCGACTGCGGCCAGGCGATGTTCAACGACGCCGGCGTGATCGCGGTGACCCGCCCCCGAGAGAACGGCACCACCGAAGCGGGATTTCGCATCTACGTCGCCGGTGGTCTGGGCGCCAACCCGCACGCAGCGTTGGCACTCGAAGACTTCACTCCGCGCGAACTCCTACTTCCGACCATCGAGTCCATTCTGCGCGTCTTCGAACAGACTGGCAATCGCGACAACAAACTTCGGGCGCGCATGAAGTGGGTGGTCGACGAACTCGGGTTCGACGAGGTGCAGCGCCGAGTACTCACCCAACGCCACTTGTTGCCGGCGTCGGCCACCTGGCCGGGCGGAATCCCCGACGAAGTGCTGGTGCTCGGTGACGCCCCCGCCGGGCGAGATCTCAACCAGGACGCAACATTGGTCGGCCAGGGTGTCACCGTGGCACTCCGGGGCAACTCGCCTTATGGCAGATGGGAGTCGGCCAACGTGGTCCGCGGCGTCGCCAAGTCCACCGTGTCTGCCTATGCCTGGTGCCGACTCGGCGACATCACCGCCGGCCAGTTCCGCGGCGTCGCCCAGATCATGCGTGACCTGGACGTCGACGTTCGCGTCTCGAATCGTCAGAACTTCGTAATTCGTGGTCTGAGCGAATCACAGCTGCCCCTGCTCCATGAACGCCTGGCGGAACTGGACATGGCCGAACCCGGCGCCGAACTCAGTCGCGACGTGGTGTCGTGCCCGGGCGCCGACACCTGCGGCTTGGCCGTCACGCAGTCTCGCGGCCTGGCCAATGCCATTGGTGAACAGCTCGAGGCAGAAGGCCTGGCCGAGGTCGGAGGTGTACGGATCAACATCTCGGGCTGCATGAACTCGTGTGGCCAACACCACATTGCCGACATTGGCTTCTTCGGCACCGAGCGCCGAGCACACGGCCGCTCGGCGCCCGGATACCAGATGTTGCTCGGTGGGTACGTGGGCCAGGAGACCATTCACTTCGGTGACAAGGCCCTACGGCTTGCGGCCAAGACTGCACCCGAAGCAGCCGCACGAGTGCTACGACGTTTCACCGACGAGCGTCGGCCGGCAGAAGCGTTCCGCACGTGGATGGAACGTGTTGGGGGAGCACGTGCGATCGCCGAGGGACTGAGAGACCTGGACGTCTTCCCCGAACCGGACGCCGACCCCACGTTCTACGTCGACTTCGACGAAACCGGGCCGTACGCAGCAGAGATCGGCGCGAGCGAATGCGCAACGTAGGGTCTCGTTGATGACGCCATTGCTGCTGTCGACCATCGCATCGATAGACGATGCAAATCGAGAGGACCCCACTCTCCACGACGGCCAACCGCTCGCCCTGGTTCAGGGACAGGCTGCCAGCCGTTGGCTTCACGAACTCATCGACGCACCCAGCGAGGAATTGCAGCTGGCTGTTCGAGCCCATCACCTTCGAAGATGGGAACTCAAAAGGGCCGACTACCCGAACGACCGCGTCGGATATCTGCGTTGGCGGCGCGACAACAAGGCGCATCAGGCGCACTCGCTCGGAGCACTCATGCACACCGACGGGTGGCCGCGGTCGTCGGTCGAACGAGCACAGATTCTGCTCGGGCGCACCATGCTTCGCACCGACCCCGATACGCAATTGCTCGAAGATGCAGCCTGCCTGGTTTTCCTCGAAACGCAGTTCGACGACATGGTGGAACGAACCGCACCCGATCGGATGAAGGCGATCACCGCCAAGACACTGAAGAAGATGAGTTCCAAAGGGGTTACGCTGGCCGGTTCGATCAGCCTTTCCACCACATCTCAGGCTGTGTTGGCCGATGCATCAACGCTGCTCGCCACCGAGGACTCCAATGACGATTGAACGCGAATTGCACGAGGCCACCTTGCTGGTGCGCGGCGGCCTGGAACGAAGCGCGTTCGACGAGACAGCCGAAGGCCTCTTTCTGACATCGGGCTACGTCTACGGCAGCGCTGCCGAGGCCGAGGCGGCATTCGCCGGTGATCACGAGCGCTACATCTACTCCCGCTATGGCAACCCGACCGTGTCGATGTTCGAAGAACGGCTGCGGCTGCTCGAAGGCGCCGAATCCTGCATGGCGACCGCCAGCGGCATGGCGGCCGTGTTTGCATCGCTTGCGTCGCTGGTCGAGGCCGGTGACAAAGTCGTTGGATCACGGGCCTTGTTCGGTTCGTGTCATGTCATCTTGAGCGAGATCCTGCCCCGGCTCGGCGTGGAGACAGTGCAGGTCGACGGCACCTCTCTCCAAGCATGGGAGCAGGCGCTGGCAGGCGGCGCCCGAGCCGTTTTCCTGGAAACGCCGTCGAATCCCGGACTTCAGATCATCGACCTGGCGGCGGTGGCCGACATGGCTCACGCCGCAGGCGCTCTGGTGATCGTTGACAATGTGTTCGCCAGCCCGATTCTGCAGAAGCCGCTCGAGTTCGGCGCCGACGTCGTCGTGTACTCGGCCACCAAACACATCGACGGCCAGGGGCGTGTCCTTGGTGGTGCAGTCCTGAGCACCGAGCAGTTCAAGACCGACTACCTCATGCCCTTCACCCGCCATACCGGCCCCAGCCTGAGCCCGTTCAACGCCTGGGTGCTGCTGAAGGGCATGGAGACGCTTCGCCTGCGCGTCGACGCCATGGCCCGGTCCGCCCACACGCTCGCCGAGCAACTCGAGCATCAAGCGTCGATTCGTCACGTCGGCTACCCGATGCTGGCGTCGCACCCTCAGTTCGACCTGGCAAAGCGCCAGATGACCGCCGGTGGCACCGTGCTTACGATCGACGTCGAGAACAAGCAGAACGCCTTTGCGTTCATGGATGCACTGCAGCTCTTCGACATCTCCAACAATGTCGGCGACTCCAAAAGCCTGGCCACGCACCCGGCCACCACCACCCATCGCCGCATCGGCGCCGACGGTCGAGCGCTCGTGGGAATCGGCGATGGCATGATTCGATTGAGTATCGGCCTCGAAGACCCGCAGGATCTCTACCACGACCTCGAGGCTGCGCTCAGCCAAGTCCCCTAGCGACTCTTTCGTTTCTGTGCCACAGACCGGTCAGAATTTGGCCCGATCTGCGGCTCAAAATGGTGAGGGGTCGGGGTCAGCGACCTACTCTCTTGCCGTGGAGATCACCGATCATCAGATCGATCAGCACTGGGCCGATGGCGCCACCGTGCTGCCCAAAATGATTGATCCGCAATGGCGCGAACGACTCGCGACGGCGATCGAACGAGATATCGCCGGTGATCGGCTGGACTCCGAGCAGTGTCCCCTGGTGTATGACGCAACGTGACCCACGGTGAGCGCCGCTACGACCTCGATGCGACGGCTTGGCCTCTTTGCCGCCGGAACGCTTGCGGTGTTGCTGCTCGTTGGTGTGGCCAGCAACGCCGAGCAGTTCACCTTGGGCGAGACCAACGCACCTCCCGTTCGTAATGTTCTCCCGATCGAAGGGGGCCTCGACACCGGCCAGGAAGAAGCGCCCGACGACGCGGAACCGGTCGAGATTCCCGACGAAGTCGTGATCGTGATCGCCGTTATTCTCGGGGTCGGGCTTCTCTACCTGCTTTCTCGACAACGCTTCACCTTTCGACTTCGCCGGCCTTCGTTCAACCTGACGCGTAGTTCGGCAGTGGAGATACACGAAGAAGACCAAGCCGAGCAGATCGCAGACTTTGCCCGAGACCTCATCGATGAACTGCACGAAGGCGACAGCCCGCGGTACGCCATCCAGCGCGCCTACGCGGCCGTCGAAACCGGCTTCGGGGCGACCGAGTTGACCCGCAAACCCGCCGAGACGCCACTGCGATATCTCGATCGCATCTTCGGACGCCACAGCCAGGTGAAGCAACCACTACAGGAACTGACCCATCTCTTTCAGCGAGCTCGATTCTCGTCTGAGCCCATCGACGAAGCCATGCGAGCTTCTGCAATCGCTGCGCTCACCGAGATCCGTGACTACTACACCGCCATTGCCTGGAACCGGATCAGCAACCGGCGAGCAAAACGAACCAAGACCGGGGCCGACTCATGACGGGGTTACTCACCGCAGCCGCGATAATCGCCACCATCATGCTGGTGATCTCGGCCACCCGCACTGCCGCAAACGCCACCGCCAGCGACCCGAACAAGCGGGGTCCGTGGGGTATCTGTCAGTGGACATCAGAACGCAGCCGACCGCTCAATCCCCACGAACGACGATGGCAGACGGCGCTGCTCACCGGCAAGGACAACCCGTCGCGCTGGGACAGCGTGGTAGTCGAACTCGCGGCCCTCGAGAATCTCGCCGACGTCGAGCCGATCGACGCGGCCCCGACCTCGCACGACCATCAGTGGATCGAGGCCAGCATCGCCAACCTCGAAGCCCACATTCACGATCCAGCGACACCAGGAGACCCTTCTTCATGACAGCCCATACCGCCAGCGACGTAGCCGGCTACGGAACGGCCATGCTCGATGAACTCGAGAAGGCGGTCGTTGGGAAACGAGATGTGCTGAAGTTGTTGCTCACTGGCATTTTCGCCAGCGGCCATGTGCTCTTCGAAGACGTGCCCGGACTGGCAAAGACGCTCATTGCACGGTCGATCGCCCAGGTCGCCGATCTGGACTTTTCTCGAGTGCAGTTCACCCCTGACCTGGTGCCTGGTGACATTACAGGTTCCACACTCTTCGAAGCCGGAAGCGCATCGGGCACGTTCAAACCCGGCCCCGTATTCGCGAATCTCGTGCTGGGCGACGAGATCAACCGGGCGCCCCCGAAGACACAATCGGCAGTGCTCGAAGCAATGGAAGAACGCCAAGTCACCGTCGACGGCACCAGCCACCCGCTGCCCACACCCTTCATCGTGATCGCCACCCAGAACCCCATCGAATCGGGCGGCACGTATCCACTGCCCGAGGCACAGCTCGATCGTTTCCTGCTGCGACTCAACGTGGGTTATCCCGACCTCGCTGCCGAAACCGAGATCTTGGTTCGTCGCGCCGATCGTGGGCGCGAACAGGTCGACCTCGCTCAGGTCATCGATGCGCCAACCCTGCGTGAGCTACAAGTGACGGTCGAAGAGATCCAGGTCGAACGAAGCGTGGCCCAGTACATGGTCGAGTTGGTTGCCTCGACACGTGATTCGGCTCGCACCGACGCCGGTGCGAGCCCACGCGGCTCGTTGGCACTTCTACGAGCTTCTCGTGCATGGGCGGCACTCGATGGCCGCAGCTTTGTCACCCCCGACGACGTGCACGCCATTGCCGTTCCCGCGCTTGCGCATCGACTGATCCTGAAACCCGACGAATGGCTGCGCGGCGTCACGGGGGCAGACATCGTGGATCACTGCATGAACACCGTCGCCATGCCGGCGTCGCTCACCGCCACCGACACCGGGGCCTGACATTGTCGGACATGGGACCGTCAGACAACTTCGCCGGGCCTTCGACTTCGGTCCGGCTCACCGGCGACCGCGACCTGGCGCGTCGGCTCCCACTCTTCGACGTGTTCAGCCTGCTGGCTGTTATCGGGCTCAGCGCCGCCATTGCGTTACGCCGACCCGACATCTTGGCCCTCACCACACCATTCGTCGTGGCGGTGGCGGCGGCGCTGGCGCTGTGGCACCCAATCGAGGGTGTGGTCGAGATTCGAGCCGACCGCACTCGCATCGTCGAAGGAGAAGACGTCACGATCTTGGTCGACGTGACCAGCTCGACCGGGATCGGGCGCGTCGAGATCGAACTGGAGCCAAGTGCTCGATTGTCCGCTGTTGGTTCGCTTCGGGCCGTCACCACCGTGCAGCCGGGATCGACCGCAACGCTGGCGTTCACCGTTCGTGCCGGCGAGTGGGGTGTCGCTCGCATCAACAAGCTCTCAGTCCGTGTCAGTGATCGCTTTGCCATGTTCGGCGGCGAGGTCGATACTCGTGCCGATACCACGGTGACCATCGGCCTTCCCGAGGACCGGATCTCGGCATCGCTCGAAGCAGAACGATTTCGGCGCATCGTCGGCAGCCATCTGAGCAACGATCGCGGCCAGGGTATGGAGATTGCCGATATTCGACCCTTCCAATCGGGCGATTCGACCCGCAACATCAATTGGCGGATCAGCAACCGGCGCCAGGAACCGTGGGTGACGCTGCGACACCCCGATCGCTCGACCGTGATGGTGGTGATCGTCGATGCCCACGACGGCGAGGACGATGACCAGCGCATCACCCAGCGCCGGTCGGTCAGCGCGGCGATGGCACTGAGTCGCGGCCACCTGGCGTTGCATGACCGCGTGGGTTTGCTCGTTGTTGGGCACACGGTGCAGTGGCTGCCACCCAAGCTGGGCCGCAACCAACTGTTCCAGATCGCCGACCATCTGGTTGCAGTGAGCAATGCGCCCGAAGCCAGCCGCCGCATGTACCGGCCACCCGCCGTGTCCACCATTCCCAACAACGCCATCGTGGTTGCCGTGTCGCCACTGCGAGACCCACTGATGGTGGCGCTCATCGCCGAGATCCGCAGCCGCGGCAATCCCGTCTCGGTATTGGTTCCCGAGTCCAACCAACCTGCGTCTTCGGGTGGTCGGCTTCGCGTGGTGAACCGCAGTACTGCTCAGGCTCGTCGACTGGCCGCAGTCGAACAGAAAATTGGCATGCAGTCGCTGCGGGAGCGTGGTGTCGGCATTGTCTCCTGGTCCCCCGAGGAACCTGTCGTCACCGTGATCGATTCGATCCGGCAGCTGCGATTGGCCATGGCGCGAGGCCGATCATGGTGACCTTTCGAAGTCTCGAGGATTCGCGATGCTGACCTGGCACATCGACCGCCTCTTCCGTTCGGGGCCGCTCGCTGCACTCATCACCTTTCTGATCCCGATGGCCATGGCGATCCTCGTGAGCTCCCAGAGCGACGAGGAAAACGTGCTCGGCATCTTGCTCGTTTCCGCAGGAGTCATGTTCATCGGCAGCCTGGCGGGATCGACCCTTACGAGCGGACTCGGCGTCGTCCTGTTCTCGTTGGGCACCGTGGTGGGCGAGACGCCGGTTGCAATCACCGCCCTTGCCGGAATCGGTCTCTATGTCACCTTGATCATTCACGACCTGTCCGGTTCGTTCCATCGAGCGCCGCGAATCACGTCGGGCGTGTGGCGAACCGCCGCTATCACCACGCTGGCGGTTGTCGTGCTCAGTAGTGTTGCGTTCTCTGCTGCCTACGCAGTGGCGCGTCTGGCCACCTGGCGAAGCATCGTGGTGCCCTTCGGCGTGGCTGCCATTGGGTTCGCCGCCAAGTTGGCCGCCGACTCACACCAAGCCAACGCTCGACAGCTCACGGCAAAACGCCAGCCCGAGTCTCGTTGAGGCTGATCGCTGCTAGCGGGGAACTGAACTGCGACGCATACCCAGCGCCACGGCACCAAATGCCAGCAAGCCGGTACCGAGGTAGGCCAGCACGAAGACCTCGCTGCCGCTGTGGGCCAGGCTCGGCGAAGGCGTCTCAGCCACCACCGCGGTGACGGCGGTTCTCTGAGCTGGTGCAATCTGCACATCGGGAATGGCGAAAGGCCCCGACGGCGGAGCCGGCGTGTTCGTGAACGGTCCTGGATACGACGCAGCATCGGCGCACGTGGGCAATGGAGTGGCTTCGGCACTGTCGATCACGAAGTCATCGCCGAATACGGGGCCCATGTCGGCGACAGCAGCGTCATCGACCTCATCGCCGGCCGCAGCGTCATCGACCTCATCGACCTCATCGGCGACAGCAGCGTCATCGACCTCATCGACCTCATCGGCGACAGCAGCGTCATCGGCCTCATCGCCGGCCGCAGCGTCATCGACAGCGGCGTCATCGTCGGCGGCGTCATCGCCGAATACGGGGCCCATGTCGTCGGCATCGTCGGCATCGTCGGCGGCGTCGGCTTCGGCGGCGTCGTCGGCATCGTCGGCGGCGTCGGCTTCGGCGGCGTCGTCCGACAGAGGGTCGTCTTCGACCACCGGCTCTTCTGCCTCCACGAAACGACAAGGCGACTCCGCTTGTGCCATTGCCTGAGGGGCCGAAAGCACACCCATCAGTGCAACAGCAAGCACTACCAACAGGCAGAGGTTGCGATACATGCGCTTGCTCCCCCGGATGCTGGTCGATGTCATTTCGCCATCTTACGAGGCAATGTTGCATTTATGGAGATTTTATGCTCATCATTGCCGCCTTGATATCGATTCCCCGGCGAGTTGGACCGCAGACCTACAGATCTCCCGCACCGTGCCGACAGGAGAATGAGTTCGGTCCTGGTCACCTCGACTCAAACCGGCACTCGAACCAGCACGGGAGGCAAAGATGGCTGCATTGGAGGCGCTGTTCAGCATCTTCGTGACCTTCGTCGAGTTCGTGTTTCGCCCCAGCAGCCGCCTGTTCCCGATTCATCTCCTGGCCATGATCGTCATCAGCTTCCTGCTGTATCTGCGTACTGCAAGATCGACATCGTTTGTGAAGTGGATCTTCCCCAAGCAGACGTACGCCCACCCGTCGCACCGCACCGACCTGAAGCTCTTCGTGCTCGGGCAGTTCCTGACGTTCATCGGCCTGTTCAAGTTGATCGCCATCACCACGGCGGTTGCGACCACAGTCATGGGCCTGCTCGGCGGCCCCCTCGACGGTGTACCCAAATTCGGTGCTCTCCCGGTCACCATCGTCTTGATCTTCGCACTCGACTTCACGGTGTACTGGGTGCACCGGCTGCACCATGAAACGCCTGCCCTGTGGCCATTCCATGCTGTGCACCACAGTGCCGAAGTCATGACGCCGGTGACCGTGTACCGCAAACACCCCGCCTACGACGTCATATCGCTGACAAGCAAGGGCCTACTCGGAGGCGTGCTACAAGGCCTGCTGCTGGCGATGTTCGTCGACGAGATCCAGGTCGCGACCATCGCCAGCGCCAACGCCGGCTACTTCATCTTCAACATCGTCGGTGCAAATCTTCGCCATTCACACATCTGGTTGAGCTATCCCCAGCCCATCGAGCACATCTTGATCTCGCCAGCTCAACATCAGATCCATCACTCGATCGAGGCACGCCATTTCAACAAGAACTACGGCGAAGTCTTCGCCTTCTGGGATTGGATGTTCGGCACCTTGTACGTGCCGTCGGCCCACGAAACGCTCCGCTACGGCCTCGCTGATGGCAGCGGCGCTCCCGTCGAGCAGCCGCACACCGGCCTCCGTGCCGCACTGGGTGTTCCGATAGCAGAGAGCTGGCGCACGATTCGTGGCACGGCGGAGAGACCCGCGGTCAGTCCGGAACCCGAGCATCAACTGACGGGAACCAACGAATGATCAAGAAGAACTTGTCGATCTACCTCGACGTGCTTCGGTTCGGGGCCGCACTGGTTGTGCTGCTCTCCCACTTTGCCTATCCCCGGTTCACCGGCGGCCGTTACCTGTTCATTCGTGATCTGAATCTGGGCAGCGACGCAGTGGTGATCTTCTTCGTTCTGTCCGGATTGGTCATCGCGTTCACGGCTCGCAACAAGGACAAGACGTTGCGGCGATTCACATTCAACCGCGCGACTCGACTGATCTCGGTCGCCGTACCTGCAGTCTTGCTGACATTCGTGCTCGACCGTGTCGGCAGCTCGATCGACCCCGTCGTGTACTCCGGCTGGTGGTACAACCCGCTCGACCTGGGCGACATGTTGCTCTCTGGTCTCACCTTCTCGTCGGAGTGGACGGGACAAGGAACACGCCTGGGCACCAATGGCCCCTATTGGTCGCTCAGTTACGAGGTTGCGTACTACATCCTTTTCGGCCTGGCGATCTTCCTCAAGGGCCCACTCCGTATCGCTCTGCTGGCCGTGTCCGCGTTGGCATTCGGCTTCAACGTGCTCTTGTTGCTTCCGGCTTGGCTCGTGGGTGTATGGCTTTTCCATCGCTTGCAGGACTCGACCAACGCACCGGGCAACCCGACGGTGCTCGCCATTGGCCCCTGGATCATCTACGCCCTCATGTTGGCGGTCGATGTTCCGGGTTTCCTGACCGCAATGAGCGAATCGCTTACGTCTGTGGCGGCGATCAACGGGCTGCGGTTCAGCGACGAGTTCGTCTGGAACTGGATCCTCGCCGGGATCTTCACTGTGCACCTGTATGGCATGGCCAGTTGGCTCGAGGGCAAGAAGATGTTCGCCGTCTCTGCCATCCGCTGGCTTGCAGGGGCAAGCTTCTCGCTGTATCTCGTGCATTATCCCGTGCTGCAGTTCTTCGAAGCGGTCCTACCCAAGTCCGACATCTGGCTGATCGACGACGCCGTACTGCTCACGCTCACCATCGCCGTATGCCTGGTGTTCGCCGAAGTGTTCGAGCGGCGCCTGAAACCCTTCCGCAATGCCATCCGCAACGTTGCTTCGTTTCGCGGAGCAACACCGCCAAGAACGAGAGCCGAGCAAACAGCGCTGAGGCACGAAGCGCACCAACCAAACTGAAACCCCGCCCAGCCAACCCCAGCCCAAACGGAGCGGAGCGACACCGGTACTGTGGTGCTATGGCAGAGCCGGTGTTGTATGAAGAGCGTGATGACATTGCGATCATCACGCTGAATCGACCTCGTAAACGCAATGCGTTGAACGAAGCGGTGATCCAAGGCATTGCCGACGGGATCGATACTGCCACCAAGTCGACCGATGTTGCAGCGATAGTACTTCGCGGCGCCGATGGCACGCTCACCGCTGGCTACGACCTGGGAGCCTCGGCCGAGGAGCCGGACTTTGTGCCTTGGACCACGCCCTACGGAGCCAAGGGTCCGAAGCCACGCGAGGGCGCATGGGACCCGGTGCGCGACTACCAGTTCATGAACAACAATGTGCAGCGCTTCATGAAGATCTGGGAGTGCCCCAAACCCGTACTCGGCGAGATCCGAGGATGGGCGGTCGGTGGAGCTACCGACATGGTGCTGTGCTGTGACCAGTTGTACATGGCCAGCGATGCCCACATCGGCTATGCGCCGAGCCGCATCTTCGGCACACCGACGACCATGATGTGGATCTACCGACTCGGGCTGGAACACGCCAAGCAGTTTCTCCTGACGGGCCGGGCCATCGATGCCGAGACCGCCTACCGCATCGGCCTGGTGGCCCATGTGGTCGAGCCCGATGACTTGGCAGCCACTATCGAGGCCGACGCCCAGCGCTTCAGTCAGATCCCGGCCAACCAGCTGGCGCTGAACAAGATGTTGATCAATCAGGCGTTCGAGAACATGGGCCTTCGCACATCGCAGATGATGGGCACGTTCTTCGACGGCGTGACCCGCCACACCGAAGAAGCACTGCAGTGGGCCGAAGATCTCGAAGCGCGAGGCGTGCGGCCCGTGGTGGCCGATCGCGACCGCCCCTGGCAGGACTACGGCCAACGCCCCCAACCCGAGCCATAAGGCTCAAGTCGTGGGGTCACAGCCGTGGGGTCAGGCACAGATGATGAGGCTCGAAGTGTGTGAATCGGCGCACACTTGCGAACTGGTCTGCTCGATGGAGCAATGCGGCGTCTAGTCGATTTCGTTGAGGTCGGCGTCGAGAAGGACAGTGCGGGTCGCTTCGCCCTGAGCGATCGGCCACTCGACATAGGCCAGGTTCTCTGCCACGTTCGCGGCGAGCGAGGTCCCGTCGCTCAGGTCGACGACCATCCAGGCAGCGGCGGCGGGCGCGTCGGAGACCAGCACGTATGCGAGGTTGCCGCTCGTTCCTTCGGTCGGTGACCCGTCGCCACAGATCGGCGTGCTGCCATCGCGCGGCGGGTCGACGCAGATCCGGTCGGCGTCGTCGGCACCTTCGAGTGGATAGCGAACAAGCGTAAGCGCTTCACTCGAGACCCCCCGAAGCAGGGTGAAGGTCTCGGCCTGTGCTGGTGACGAATCTCGATGGCCAATGATCGTGAAGAACTCACCGGCAGTGGGACGTGACCAGGCGTCGACGGGGATTGGTTCATCGCGGCTCTCAAGCAGGAAGGTGTCCTCGGACGCAAACGGGCCGTAGCTCTCGAAATCGGCGGGTGTGGTCACAGTGTTCAGGGTGTCGAACCTGATCTGGGGTGGCAACGGCAGCTGGGCATCGAGCGGAGCAAGCGCGATCGTCCACACCTCACGGTCGTTCAAGAACCGTTCGCTCGAGAGATTCGTGGTCACGATCGCGGGCGCCGCATCGGGATCGAACCTCAGCTCGATATCGGTCTCCCAGCGGCGGATATGCAACACCGCAGGTTCGCCTCCACAATCGGTGCCCTCGGTGAGCACATGCCCGTCGTCGAGTTCGAGGGTCGAGTCGGTCAGCGTGATACCCATCTCATCGGCAAAAATCCAGAGCTGAGCGTTCTCGCCGGCAGACCATTCGAAGAAGGGGTGGATGTGGATTAGCCCATCACCGTGAGAGTGGATGCCCGAGTTGTCTGTCGTCGACTGGAATGGTGGTACCCAGCCGCCCTCGCCGTCTGCAGCCGTGCAATCCCACACGCCGTAGACCGAATGCCAGTGATCGACATTAACCACCGGCCCGAGGACGTCGGTTGTCGCTCCAGCCCTCACACCGGCCTCGTCGACCACCAACTGCTCGATGCCGTCATCATCGGCGAAACCGGTCTCGATGTCATCGCCGCCGAAACCGTTGCTGCCGAACACGAGCGCCAAGACCACAAGCGATGCTGCCGCGGCGACCGGCCAGAATGCGAGCCTGCGACGGCTTGGCTCTGTTTCGCTCTTCTGCTGCCGAAGCGTGTCGGGACTGATGTCGGTAACACGGCGATCACCCGACAGCTGTGCACCGTCGTGGGAGTCCACTCGATCGGTGTTCTCGTGATGACCGACCTGGCTCAGACGGCTCTGAATATCGCTCCAGTAATTCTGGTGAGGAGCTGGCACTTCGGCCCAGAGCATGTCGCGCGCCAGGTCGTCGATTTCGTGGTTTGGTGTCTCGAAGGCATTGTCATTTTCGGTCATCGGGCGGTCTCCTCGTCCTGTCGTTGTGTTTCTGCGAAGTGCCGAAGCGCCTTTCGGGCTCGCCCGACCCGAGACGCAACCGTGCCTCGGGCTAGACCGGCGATAACGGCTGCTTCGTCGAACGAGTATCCGCAGCCTGCGGTCAACATGAACAAGGCCCTGGTCTCGACATCGAGCTGCCCGAGTGCTGCCGCGAGCTCGGATCGGTCGACTGCGGTGTCGCTGGGTGAATCCAACGAAGGCCGCGCCATCAGCACGTCTGCTGATTCGTGACGGCGCCGACCCTCGTAACGGGCGTGGTCGATCGCCGCCCGATAACAGATCGAATAGATCCAGGTCTTCAGTGAAGAGTCACCGCGAAAGGTGGTGATCGAACGGAACGCCTTTTCATAGGCGATCTGCATGACATCATCGGTCGAGTTGGCTGAGCGAACGACCGACCAGACGACGCCGCGGAAGTGATGATCCCACTCGGCGATCAGCTCACCGAATGCGTGGACATCGCCGCTGCGAGCTCGAGCCTCCTGTGTCGCTGAACTACTCAAAATTGCCTTCACAACCCATCTGACGGCTCAGCCCATCGCCTGTATCCACAAAACACCAGATTCCCCGACGGAGCGCACCAACCGACATGACACCATGTCCGACGAACGTCGGCCCAAGCGGACCGAAGAAACACCCCGACGAGCCGCACCCGCCAACATGAAACCATGTCCGACAAACGTCGGCCCGAGCGGAGCAAAGAACTCAGTCGAAGATGGGATTAGCGCCCTCGGACTCGCGGTGCAGTGCGGCGCTCGCACCGTTGACCACCGATTGCATGTTTGCGCGATGTTCGCTGACGCGACGGCGCAGGATTCGTGGCTCCTTGTCTGGCATGGAAGCAATGGCATGGCTGATGCCCGACGGGCCCGGCCCCAGCTTGAGGCTGTAGCGAAGCCGGGTTGCGCCGGCGATGCGATCCATCTCGAAGCACCAACGAGCGCCCGGATTGTCGGCGTCGGACGTTACCCAGCCGAATTCCCGGTGTTCGACATAGCGGTTCACGAAGCAGGAGACGTCCCATTCTCCAATGGCTTCATGCTTGTTCGACCCGATGAACTCGGCGCCGAGTGCAGGCCCATCACAACCGTCGGCCCAACGAGCGCCCACGAACTCGGGACTGAACGGCACACCGAAGTTGATGTTGGTCACCCGATCCCACACCTGCTCGATCGGCGCCTCGATATCGACCTCGACCACGCAACCGGGACCGTCGGCCAGACACGGCGGATTGCTGGGTCCTCTCTCCCATGTGTGGGCATACTGATCGATGAACGTGATGCTGCGGGCCGGGTAGCGTGGCGCCTTCTCGAAGTCGGTGCCGGTGTACCAGGCAACCGGAATCATGGCGATCTGCGTGCTGGTCTCGGGAACTCCCAATAGCTGTCGAAGCTCGTCTCGTCTGCCCAGAATCGCGGTGGTCCACGCCGTGCCCAGGCCACGAGCTCGCAGCGCCACACAGAAGCTCCACACCGACTGAATCACCGAATCGAAGAGTCCGGGTCGGCCACTGCCGTCGTGAACACCCATGATGGTGGGGATCACGATGGCAGGCACTTCGGCCAGATGCTCGGCCAGGTGGGCGGCCGACTTCATCACCCGTTCCTGGGCGTGACCCGTGCCTGCGATCTTGTCCCGTGCGCCAACCATGAACTCGCCGCCGGTCGCCATGTACAGCTCGGCAAGCTGCTGCTTGATCGCGGGGTCGCGAACCACGATCCAACGTCGACTGCCCTGATTGCCGCCCGATGGGGCTTGTTCGGCAACATCGATGCAGTCGTAGATGATCTCGTTGTCGACCTCGCGTTCCAGATCGAGCCGCAGTCGCACGGCTCGGGTCGTGCTCAGTGCGTGATCTACCGATGACACGTCGATCTTCATAAACCATCCCCATTCAGGTAGCAGCCTCGACTGTACGTCCATGACTGTCTTGGGCCCGAACTCGTCGCTGGCCAGCCGGCCATGGATTGGCGACCTCGAAGTGGCCTATCGACAGTTGCACTCCCTCGCGCTATGCAGTTGTAGGGCTGAGCGACCATTCGACCTTGGTGCAACTCAGTGGCGGGCGTACTCTCGATCAATGGTGCAAGACGGTGCTCAGGTGAGTGCAACCTGGGCGCAACGCCTGCCCCTGTACGTCGGCGGTTTCATGGGCCCGTTCGGCACCGTGGTGATCGTGCCCATGTTCCCCGAACTGCGTGAAGAGTTTGATGCTTCCTCGAGCGCGGTCGGTCTGGGCTTCAGCCTGTACCTCATTCCGTTTGCTATGTTGCTCCTGGTTTCGGGCACGTGGGGCGAGCGTTGGGGGCGACACCGGACAGTCCGCGGCACCTACCTGTTGTATGCCCTCGCCAGTGTCGGTTGCGCATTGGCCCCGACCCTGCCCATCTTCATCGCCGCTCGAGCGCTGCAAGGCGTCGCCAACGCGTTCATCACGCCGCTGCTGCTGGCAGGCCTGGCCGAGACCGTGCCCGCCGAACGGTTTGGCCGCCAGGTGGGCATCTACTCGAGCTTTCAAGCATTTGGCGGTGGACTCGGTCCGATCATCGGCGGCATCGCCGCCGACACCAGTTGGCGCTACGCGTTCTGGGGCACCATGGCGGTCTCGCTGCTGCTGGCGCTGGCGCCGCCCGCCGGCGAACCGCGGCTCGACGCTGAAGCACCGAGCCTGCGACCGCTTCTGACCCCGCGCATGGTTGCGTTGGGCCTCGCCTTCCTCTTTGCTGCAGCCGGGCCGATCGGCATCAGCGTGCTCGTGGGTGTGGCCGCCCGAGATGTCCTGGATCTGTCGGGCACAACAACCGGCATTGTGTTGTTCGCTGGTGCCATGAGCGCACTTGCGCTCGGACCCACATGGGGTCGCGTTCTCGACAGGTACGGCACACGAACGGTGGGTGTGGTGGCCGCCATTGCAGCCACCGCGGCCGCTGGACTGCCGTCGTTGACCAGCAACGTATGGGCATTCGGGCTGATATGGATTCTTGCCAGCGCTGCCATAAGCGCCGTCATCGTGGTGTTTCAGGCGCTGGGCGCGTCGATCATGCCCACCAACCGAGGCGGCGCACTGTCTTTTTTGCTGGCCTTCCGCTTTGTCGGCCACGCGCTCGGCCCCATCATGTTCGTGCCGCTCATCGACTGGTCGGTTCGAGGCACGTTCTTCATGGCTGCCAGTTTGGGCCTGGTTACCGCCGCAGTGATCGGCACTTTCAGAAGTGGCTGACTGGTGGTTCAGGCAGCGATGAGTTCGTCGATGCGAGCGGTCAGGCCCTCGAGGCCCATGCCGCCTAGGCGACTCTCGACCGTGCCGTCGTCGTTGATGAACACGAAGGCAGGTTGCGAAGTGATGGAGAACTCGCGCCACACCTCGATATCGGGATCAGCGATGTGCTCGAACCCATCGACTTCGCGAGACGTGATCCACTCTTGGAACGTGTCGGCTTCGTCGCGACCGGCGACGCCGATCACGGTGACCTCATCGGCAAACATTTGTTGAACCTCTGCGACCGCAGGGGCTTCCAGGGTGCAGATCGGTCACCAGGGTGCCCAGAACCACAGCACCACGTCTTGACCTTCGAGCGACCCGAAGTCGATCTGGCCGCCGCTTACCGTGGTCGCAACCAGCGACGCCTTGGCAGGGTCTTCTTCTATCCGTTCGGGTTCTGTCTGTGCGGGCGCCTCGGCGCCGGCAGCGTTCGAGTCGCCTGCCGATTCGGTGGCGCCGCCGGCCGATCCACCGCATGCGCTGGCGAGAAGGGCGAACCCTGCCAGCAGCGCACACAGGGTGCGCAAGGTGGGGAGGCGAGACGTCATGGCTGACAGCATAGAAGGTGTTGCATGCAGGCATCCGTCGCCAGTCCTCAAGGACAGAGAAACTCTGCCACCGCCATGCTGCTCCTGGTTGGGATGGATCCTCGACCCGCCAGCAGTGTCCTAACGGTTGAGCAGTTCGACTTCCACGAACGCCACGGTCGCATCGCCGTCGTTGGCAACATTGTGAGCAACACCCTTGCCCCGTTGGTAGGAAGCCCCGATCGTGAGTGCGGCGACGACACTGCCGCCATCGCTGGTCTCGATGGTGAGCTCACCGTCGGTTATCGGCACCACGACATAGTCGAACTCGTGCACATGTGCGCCGGTCTCGCTACCTGGCGGGAACGTCCACTTGGTGACTCGCACCACGCCGTCATCGAGTTGCTGCTCTGCTGTTGCCGATGTACGAAGCCGAACGGCGTCGTAGCCAGCTTCGTCGATCGCCTGCAGAATTGCGGCGCTGTCGCCGCCCACCACCGCCACGGTCTTGGCATCGACATCAACGACCACCGATGCCACGTCTGCGACCTGGTTGACCTCGGCCGTGATCGCCGTCACGCAGTGATCACAGCTGATCTCGGGAACCGAGTACTTCGTGGCGGAACTCATCGTTGGTGTCTCCTGGTTCGGGGAAATGGGTTCACTCGGTCGAAACCCGGGCTCGACTACAGACTTGGTCACGAGGTCAGCCAGCAGACGCACCGGCTACGGCACGGTAACCATGGAAGCGCCGCAGCCGCAGACTGTTGCTCACGACGAAGAGCGACGACAGTCCCATGGCTCCAGCGGCGATCATGGGATTGAGCACACCGAACGCCGCCAGCGGGATGGCAGCTGCGTTGTACGCGAACGCCCAGAACAGGTTGCCTTTGATCGTGGTCAGTGTTCGCCGAGCCAACGCAATGGCGTCGGCCACTGCTCGCAGATCACCGCTCACGACCGTGAGATCCGAGGCCTGGATTGCAACGTCGGTGCCGGTGCCCACGGCGATACCGATGTCGGCTTGGGCCAGGGCGGGTGCATCGTTGATGCCGTCACCGACCATGGCGACCCGTTGACCAGCAGCTTGCAACCGCTCGATCTCGTTGGCCTTGTCGCGGGGAAGCACCTCGGCAATCACACGGTCCACACCAATGGCGGCGCCGACCTGATCGGCCGCCTGCTTGTTGTCGCCCGTCAACAGGGTGACGGTGAGCCCTTGGTCATGAAGCGCGGCGATGGCTGCCCGGCTCGTGTCCTTGAGTGTGTCGGTCACGACCAGCACGCCTTCGGCTTGTTCCCCGCGCCCTACGAACACAGCAGTTGCGCCACCGGCTTCGGCGCGTGCGGCCAGCGTCTCGACATCGTCGGCAATCTGGGAGAACAACAGTCGGCGGCCGACCTGCACGTTCTGACCATCGACCAGGCCGGACACGCCGTAGCCGGCATGTGACTCGAAGTCGGTCACCGCCAGCAGCGGACCAGTTGTGGCAGGTTCGCTATTGAACCAGCCGGCCGTTATTGCTTGGGCGATGGGATGTTCCGAGTGCGACTCGAGAGATGCCGCCAATTCGAGCAAATCGGCTGATTCGATCGTGCTGTCCTGGGGCAACAGCACCTCGGTCAGCTGCATCTTGCCTTCGGTGACGGTGCCCGTTTTGTCGACGACTACGGCGTCGATGGTGCGGGTGTCTTCGAGAACCTCACCGCCCTTGATGATCACGCCGAGCTGCGCCCCGCGACCGGTGCCCACCATGATGCCGAGCGGCGTCGCCAGTCCGAGCGCACACGGGCACGCAATGATCAGAACGGCAACCGCAGCGGTGAAGGCGTCGTCGGCACTACCACCGAATGCGAACCATGCGATCAGTGTGACCATCGAAGCCGCTATGGCCAGTGGGACGAAAACCGCAGAGACCCGATCTGCGAGTCGTTGCACCGCAGCTCGGCTGCCCTGGGCCTGATCGACCAAGGTGATGATCTGGGCCAGCGCGGTTTCGGAACCAACCCGGGTGGCTTCGACGGTCAAGGTGCCGTTGCTGTTGATGGTCGCCCCGATGACTTCGTCGCCTGTTGCGACATCGACGGGCACGGGCTCACCGGTCACCATGGACATGTCCACTGCTGATCGGCCGCCGACTACCCGGCCGTCGGTTGCGATCTTCTCGCCGGGGCGCACCACGAAACGCATGCCCACGGCCAGGTCTTCGAGCGCGATGTCGCGACCGTCCTCGAGCCGGGCTGTGTGGGCGCCGAGATCGGCCAGTGCTCGAATGGCATCTCCGGAGCGCTGCGTGGCGCGCAGCTCGAACCATTTTCCGAGCAGGATCAGGGCCACGATCACTGCGCCGGTCTCGAAATAGATATGGCCACCGTCGACGCCGCCAACCAGAACGACCGCCGACCAGATCCAGGCGGCCGATGATCCCATCGAGACCAGGGTGTCCATGGTCGTGGCACCCTGGCGAAGGTTCATGTACGCAGCCCGGTGGAACGGCCACCCACTCCAGAACACGACCGGCGTGGCGAGTGCAGCAACGACCCACTCCCATCCGCCGAAGTGCAGTAGTGACACCATGGAGATGACCATTGCGGGTACGGCAAGCGCTACGGCGACCACCAGTCGTTGCCACAGATCGGCTGTTCGACGCGCTTCGGCGTCGTCGACCTCGACCTCGGCGATCACGGCATAGCCGAGCTTGTCGATAACCGCTTCGAGGTCCACATTGGTGACCTGTGCGCCATGGGTGACGGTGGCCCGGCCGGTCGCGAAGTTCACCTGTGCGCCCGCCACGCCATCGAGTTTGCCGAGCGAACGTTGAATGCGGTTTGCGCATGCGGCACACGTCATGCCGTCGACGATGAGTTCCACCCGAGCATCACCGATGTCGCCAGCACCTTGCTCGGGGATGGCAGTCGGCGTCGTCATCTCCCCAGGATAAAGGCTCTGGCTCATTCCAAGCGTCGCATCCGTGTCGCAGAGTCGGAAGCGGTCATGCGCCATATGACTCACATCAAATCGGGTACGCCATAGCGACGATGTACCCCAGGGACGAGACGCACGGAGTCAGCAGGCGCCGGTTCCCGCGTCTTTGCAGTGGCGCGTCGGGAGATCTACCGCCCGTCGGCCCGTATTGATGAAATATTCAAGATTGGGGCTTGCGGCCTCAATCCATGGGTAATATTCTGAGACTCTCATCTCATCCAGGAAACAGGAGTAGTAATGAACACCGCAACGCTTCCCGCCTCCATCAGCTTCAGGACTGAGACAACCGAGACCACCGAGGCGAAAGACACCTGTCTTGCACGACTGCGAGAGTTGATCATGGATGCTGACCTGCTCCCCAACTCACACCATCTCGTCGGCACACTCGCCCACCGGTTGGACGTCGACGAAAGCGCCTTTGTGAGCGCGGCGATGCGACTGGAAGAGGAAGGGTTCCTCACGCGGGAACCCCGCGGCGGCTTCTGGGTCAACTGTCTGTCACCGGCCGAGGTGACCGATGCATTCCGACAGGTGAGCACGCTCGAGGCCCGGGCTGCGTTTGTTGCCGCCCTCCACAGCCCGTCATCGGTTGGCATGGCTGCGCTCGACGATTCCGTTCTTCGCATGGAAGACGCCCTCTACCGTCGCGATCTGGACCAGTGGGCCCAGGCGAACCAATACTTCCATCGTTCCATCGTGCAGTGCTCGGGTCACACCGGCCTCATCGACGCCGCCCGCCAGCTGTCCGAGCCCATTCACCGAGCCCGCATGCTCGCCTTGCGCCTCGGCCCGTTGCCCACCGACGCCACGAAGAATTACGGTCGGGTCGTCAGGGCAATCCATCGGGGATTGGCAACCGACGCCCGAGATATCCACCTCGCATCGTGGCGCTCAGCTGCCGATCGCATGGTCACCCTGCTCGAGGCCAACCGTCTCCACAGCTTGTCAGCCTGAGCGACTGCTCTCGAGCCCAGGCGGGTTGTCACCGGCTCTACATCGGCCGGTCACCGCAGATCGTGATGCGGCGCATCTGACGCCGCTGACCGGCATAGTCGTGCAGCGCGAAATGCTGAACACTTCGGTTGTCCCACATGGCCAGCGAACCGCATGCCCATCGAAAGCGGCACGTGAACCTCTCCTGCACGGCGTGATCGAACAAGAAATTCAATATCGCCTCGGACTCATTTCGCCGTAGGCCCCGAATCCGGGTCGTGAACGCACGATTCACATACAGACCCTTGCGGCCATTCTCGGGATGAGTGCGCACCACCGGATGCTCCACCTCGTGCGCAGCAAGATCGGCATTCTTGGTGCGTATTGCCTTGGATCGAGTCGATGTACCGCCAGCCTGATACTGCGAGCCCGCCGAATGCACTGCCACCAAGCCGTGCAACATCGACTTCATGGTGTCACTCAGTGCGTCGTAGGCCGCATGTTGGTTGGCGAACAGGGTGTCGCCGCCTACCAACGGGATGTCGACGCCGTAGAGAATTGAACCCAGATCGGGTTCGGGAAGAAACGTCACGTCGGTGTGCCAACCCCCACCGAAGTTGAGGGCGTCATCGGGTTCGGTCACGATGTCGAGCACCTCGGGATGGGCGTCGGTCCCATGAACGAATGGATGCTCATCGAGCGCGCCGAAGCGTCGACCGAACGCCATCTGCTGTTCGGCGTCGAGTTCCTGATCGCGAAAGAACAGTACGTGGTGGCTGACGAAGGCTGACCGAATTGCTTGCACCGTCTCGTCGGCGAGCGGTTGTGCCAGGTCGATGCCGTGAACGACTGCGCCCAGTACACCCGAGATGGGTTCCAAATCGAGTTGCGTCATGCCATCGACAGTACCGCTGGCACGTTCGCCTCCCGTAATGTGGCACCATGACACCCAGCGAAACAGTGACCGCGTTCATAACCGCCATCGAGCGGCTCGACATCGACGCCGCGGCGGCAATGATGGCAGAAGACGTTTCGTACGAGAACGTGCCGATGCAACCCATTTCCGGACGCGAAGGCGTACGAGCCGCACTTAATGGCTTCCTCGGCGCCGCAACCGAGGTGTCCTGGCCGGTGAGCTCGCAACTCGAACAGGGCAACCGGGTGGCCAACGAACGCGTCGACCGATTCAAGATCGGCGACGGCTGGCTCGAGATGCCCGTCGCCGGGTTTTTCGAGATCGATGACCAAGGACTCATCTCGCTGTGGCGCGACTACTTCGACCTGGCCACGTACACCGATCAGATGGCAGTTCTGCTGCCGAAGTGACACCCGGTCAGGACACCCGAGCGACAAAGACCTAGGCGCGGCGCGCCTCGAACCAGGTGAGCGCATCGACGAGCGACCACGCCGGCTGGTCACGCGCGCACAGTGCGACGTAGAGACCAGCGAACATACTGTCTTCGCTGAGACGCCAGATCGGGCAGTCGGCGCCGATCGACCCGGCCGGCTCCGCTTCGGGATCCTGCATCGTGTCGACGATGAGCGAATGCGCCATTGCCTCGCTGTGCGTCACCACATAGGCCGGAACGTCGGCGAGCCCCATCAACACCTGGCCCAGCCGAGTGCACACGAATTCGCGACAATCGGCAGGCACGGGCGCCGCCTCACCTACGTGACTGTCCAGATGCACCACGGCTGTACGCCCGTTGCGAATTGCATGCGAAGCAGCGCGACCCACCTCGATGACTTCTGCTGACACAGTTTTCCAGCTCATCATTCGAGCACCGATTGCTTCTACGCCGTCGATGCTCGAGTGATCGAGCAGCTTATCGATACCCGGCAACTCGCCGGTTGCCGGCCCCACGAGCACCAGCGCGCCCTGACCGGGCTCGATGCGTAGTTCGGTCGAAGATCTGTTCATGGTGTTGGCAGCCTCGAAAGGCAGCCAAGGCTGAACGTCATCTGAATCGTCATCGTTTCCTGCCCTGCTGTAGAAAGGGTCCCTCTTCGTGGGGGTGCCACCACTCTGAGTAGCCTATACAGCCGGGCCCCGGTCGCAACGCCCGTCTCGGTATCGGTGCCGTGCTTCGAGAGATGGCTAGCCGGCGTCGACGGCATTCCAGCCGGAGACAGACTTGACTTCGAGAAATTCCTCGATGCCCCATTCGCCGCCCTCGCGCCCGTTGCCCGACTGGCCGTAGCCACCGAATGGGGCCCCGGCTCCACGCGACAGGCCATTCATCTCGACCATGCCGGATCGAAGCTGACGGGCGACGCGTCGGGCCTTGTCGTTGTCCTGGGTTTGGACGTAGTTCGTCAACCCATAGGGCGTGTCGTTGGCGATGGCGATCGCTTCTTCTTCTGTGTCGAAGGGGGTCATCGACAGAACCGGTCCAAAGATCTCTTCGCGGGCAATGGTCATGTCGGGGTCGACGTCGGCGAAGACCGTCGGCTTCACGAAGAAGCCGCTGTCGTGGCCGTCGGGCCGACCAGTGCCACCGGCGATCAATCGAGCGCCCTCGCTTTCGCCGGCAGCGATGAGTGCTTGGATCTTGTCCCATTGCACTTGACTGACGACCGGACCGATGTGGCGACCCTCGCTGCTGGCGATATCGACCGCAGTCTGAGCTGCGACTTCTTGCGCGGTGGCAACCGCCTGGTCATAGATCGGGCGCTCGACCAACATACGAGTCGGCGCGTTACACGACTGGCCGCTGTTGTTGAAGCACTGGCGTACCCCGCGGGTGACTGCCTTCTCGTCGGCGTCGGCGAAGACGATATTGGCGCCCTTGCCACCCAGTTCGAGTGCGACTCGCTTGACCGAGTCGGCGGCGTTCTTGGTGATGGCAACACCCGCACGAGTCGAGCCGGTGAACGAAACCATGTCGACGTCGGGATGGCCCGAGAGCTGGGTGCCAACTCCGGGCCCGTCACCTTGCACCATGTTGAACACACCTGCGGGGAAGCCTGCCTCGTCGACCATCTCGGCGAACAGTGCCGAACTCATGGGCGCAACTTCGCTTGGCTTGAGCACCATGGTGCAGCCCACTCCCAGTGCGGGAGCTACTTTGAGCGTGACCTGGTTCATCGGCCAGTTCCAGGGGGTGATGAGCGCAGCAACGCCGACGGGTTCGTAGAGAATTGCGTTGTCAGGCGAACGGTCGTTCAGTGGGCGTTCGAATTCGAAGGCTTGCAGTGCTCGGATGGTGTTCTTGATGTGTGCCGCACCCGCCCCGACCTGAGCTGTTTGGGCCAGCGCGATCGGTGCACCCATTTCCATCGAGATGGCTTCGGCCATCTCGCCGCCGCGCGCCTTGTAGACCTCGAGCAGTTGTTCGAGCAACGCGATGCGCTCGTCCATCGGAGTCATCATCCACGGCACGAACGCCGCCTTGGCCGCAGCGACTGCCGCGTTCGTGTCGGCTGCGCTACCGAGCGAGATCGTGGCAAACGGTTGCTCGGTCGAGGGATTGATGACCTCGAGGTCATTTGCGACCGCGGGGGCAACCCACTGACCGTTGATGTAAAAATTGCGGCGATCAATCACGAGCTTCTCCTGGACGGTGTTGACATCTCAGGGCAGTCGCCTTGGGACGAACCCAATTGTGACTCACTACAAGCAGCCAACAACATTCAGCCGAGAGATTCTTCGCCAAACGCGGTTGGTTGCGGTCAGATACCGGCTGGCAATTCGGTTTGCAGGTACGCACATGCCATGCGTACTGCTTGTCGAATGAAGTCGTCGTCGGAGTTCTGGTTCGACTGCGACGACGCTCCAGCTTCGAGCATGAGAGCACGCAGCATGGATCCCAACTGATCGATGATGAAGTTCGTCGCCAGCTCTGGATCCTCGTGACCAATGCTGGCGCCACGCGACAGCAACAGATCGCGAAGCCTTGCCTCGCGAACTGCGCCGAGTTCCGCGAATTGGCGGGCGAAATCCGGTTCGCCACGGGCAAGTTCGATTGCGGCACCGACCCGAGACGGCTGACTGCGATGTTTGGCGAGGAAGACCTCGAGAAACGCCAACAAGATGTCACCAATGGTGGCGTCCTCCCAATTACCGTCGTCACCGAACAACCGGACCAGATCTTGATATTCCTCGATGGAGCGCTCCAACAGCGCGATCTGCACCGCTCGTTTGTCTCGGTAGTGGTGATAGAAAGCGCCGATCGAACAGCCGGCGGCAGCAGAGATGTCGGCGATGGTGGCGCCCGCGATTCCTCTGGTAGCGAACAGGTCTTCGGCAGCATCGAGCAGCGCAGCTTGGGTTTTGCGACTGCGGTCCTGTTTTCCTTCGCGAACCCCATGCAGCTCGGAAGTCCATGTACTTCGTTCCACAGCAAACCTCCCAAGTAGTGAAACGGCGTGATGATTCAGAACGCCTTGGCAGGCACCGTAACTGTTCTGCTAGTCCAAATTCCAAACCTCTGGCATCGAGAATCCAAATACCGGGGTGAAGCGCGCTAACGCAATCCGAGTTCCTCGTGGATAGCAGCCGTCTGAGTTCCGCTGAGCCCCAACCCCGAGGCGAGTTCCTTCAAGTACGTGACTTCGCTGGCCGTGTCGATCTCGATTGGCAGCAGCGATGCTGCATACACGTCGGTCGCCATTTCTGCAGGCACCTCGGCGATGAAGGCAGCAAGATCGAGAGGGCTGTTCAGTTCGGTGCGCAGGAGTTCTTCGTCCTCAGCGTTGAGATCACCAGCCCGGCTGACGATGGCTTCGACCTCGTCGTCATCGACTCGGCCATCGGCTTTGGCGGCGTTACACATGGCCTTGATCAGGATCATGGCATCGGCGTCATCCATCTCGGCCGCAGCAACGCCAAGCTCTTCCTTGTCGCCTCCGCCCATCAGCCCGCCGAGTAGAGAACCAATACCGCCTCGTCCACCTGACCCCATGTTGCGGCTCAGCATCGATCCCGCAACCGAGCCGATCATGCCGCCGGTCCGCCCGCCGAGCATGCGCCCGACTGCCCCACCACCGAAGGCACCTATAAGACCAGTAATCATTCGTGAAGCGCTCATTGGACGCCCTTTCGCAAAGCTTGCCGTGAACCACCATGTGTACCGCCCATTACACTGTGTTGCTACAACGTGGTCACCGCTCCGCTCGGGCCGGCGTTCGCCGGACATGGTTTCTGGTCAGTTGCTGCGGCTCCGTCCCTCCGCCGCTTCCCGCTCGTCCCTCGCTCCCGGCTGCGTACCACCGCTCCGCTCGGGCCGGCGTTCGCCGGACAGCCTGCGGGGACCGTCGATAGACGCAGCTCAGACAGCCGCAGCGAAGCAAGGCGTACTACCCCGACTCCGTCCCTCCGCCGCTACCCGCTCGTCCCTCGCTCCCGGCTGCGTACCACCGCTCCGCTCGGGCCGGCGTTCGCCGGACAGCCTGCGGGGACCGTAGACGCTCACAGCTCAGACAGCCGCAGCGGAGCAAGGCGTACTACCCCGGCTCCGTCCCTCCGCCGCTTCCCGCTCGGGCCGGCGTTCCCCGGACACCTGGCATCGACTCGTTCGTTGTGCGCCATACTTCTTGGATGGGAACGCCGATCGAGACGCTTACTAACGAGACTGTGGATCTGCTGCAGCAAATGATTCGCAATCAGTGTGTGAACGAAGGAACAGCCGAATCCGGACACGAGGACCGCAACGCTCGTCTCGTGCGCGATGAACTCGATGGTCTGGGAGTCGACTTCCAGACCTTCGAGCCCGAGCCGGATCGCACATCGCTGATTGCGCGGTACGAAGGAACCGACCCAACCGCACCATCGCTGTGTTTGATGGGGCACACCGATGTTGTGCCCGTGAGCGCCGAGGGTTGGGACCATGATCCCTTTGGTGGCGAGTTGATCACGTCGCCTGACGGCACCCCCGAGGTGTGGGGCCGGGGCGCGGTCGACATGTTGAACGTGACGTCGTCGATGTTGGTGGCGTTTCGCGAGATCGTGCGATCGGGTAAGCGTTACCCGGGTGACATCATCTACTTCGCCGTCGCCGATGAGGAAGCGGGTGGCGTGTTGGGTGCCAAGCACATCATCGAGAACGACTGGGATGCAATCAAATCCGACTATGTGCTGACCGAATACGGAGGCACGCCGTCGTTCACCGACGACGGAACCACCGTGTTGTTGACCAGCGGCGAGAAGCGCGGCGCGTTCCGACACCTGGAGATCGCAGGCTCCCCCGGGCACGGGTCGATGCCGTACGGCACAGACAATGCGCTCATCAAGGCAGCCAAGATCGTGGCCCGCATGGCCGAGTACAAGATCGCGCCCAAGATCGACGAGATGTTTCGCGATCGCGTTCGAGCGCTCGGCTTCGATGCCGAGACCGAACGTCGCCTCCTGGACCCGGCGGCGATCGACGATGTACTCGCGGAATTGCCACCGGGCATGGCTCGCAATCTGCATTCGTGCTGTCAGATGTCGTTCAGTCCGAATGTGCTGAACAGTGGCGAGAAAGACAACACCGTTCCGGATCACGCCGACCTGATGGTCGACATCCGGGTGTTGCCCGGAGAAGACGACGATGACGCCGACCGTCAACTGCGCGAGATCATCGGCCCCGACCTGCTGCCCTCGGTAACGATTCACCGCAAATATGACGACGAAGAGAAGGGCCCGGCGATCTCATCGACCGAAACGCCGTTGTGGTCGGCGCTGACCGAGGCAGTCCAGATCGCCTATCCCGATGCTCGCGTCGTACCCTCGGTCGTGACCGGCGGCACCGACGCTCGTTTCTTCCGGGCTCGCGGGGTGCCTGCCTACGGTGCGGGCCTTCTCAGCAACAAGGTCTCGTTTGCCGAGTTCCAGAACCGCTTCCATGGCAACAACGAACGCATCGATATCGAGTCGCTCAAGCTCACCACCGAGCTGTGGCTCAACGTCTGCGATCGCCTTTGGGTCTGACGCTCGAACCGACGTAACGCCATATCCGGCGAACGCCCGAAACAGACCGACCGGCGGGGAAGGTGGTCCCAGACACTCACCACAGAATGGCGAGCGCAACGAGGTACCCGAGCTACCCCCTGCGGAGCGGTGGAACTCAGTTGAACGCCACTTCGATGACATCGTGGACGGTGGCGGCGAAGTGCAGTTCGACGGTTTCGAGCACGTGCTCGGGGATGTCGTCGGCATCTTCACGGTTGCCCTCGGGAAGAATCACATGAGTGATGCCGGCCCGATGCGCTGCCAACACCTTCTCCTTGACACCACCGATCGGTAGCACTCGCCCATGCAGCGTGACCTCACCGGTCATGGCGACATCAGATCGCATGGGTTGATCGCGAAGCAGGCTCAGAAATGCTGTGGTCATGGTCACGCCTGCAGACGGGCCGTCCTTGGGGATGCCTCCTGCGGGGAAGTGCACATGAAATCGTTTGTCGAGCGGGCCCTCGATGCCGAGTTCGCCGGCATGGGCTCGCAGGTACGACAGCACGATCTGGCCCGACTCCTTCATCACGTCACCGAGCTGACCGGTGAGCGTCAGGCCGGCTTCGGCATCGCTCGCAGAAACCTCGACGAACAGAACGTCGCCGCCAGCACCGGTCACCGCAAGTCCGGTCGCAATACCGGGGTTGACGATGCGGTCAGCTGGCAGATCGCGGGCTGCCGTGCGTCCGAGGGCGGGGCGCAGATCTTCTTCGGCAATGGTGATCACCGAAGTCTCGGGATTACGCACCAACTCGCTGGCACCCTTGCGAACCAGGCGGTCGAGTCTCTGCTCGAGACGACGCACGCCGGCTTCACGGGTGAAGTCGCCCACCACGGTACGGACGATGTCGTCGTTGATGACAACCTCGTCGGGCGTCACACCATTGCGCTCATAGAGACGAGGCAGGAGATGATCACGAGCGATCGCGATCTTCTCGTCCTCGGTATAACCCTCGAGGCTGATGATCTCCATACGATCCAGCAGTGGAGCCGGAATGGTATCGAGCACGTTGGCGGTGGCGATGAACACCACCTCGCTCAGATCGAGCTCGGTCTCCAGATAATGGTCACGGAATGTCGAATTCTGTGCGGGATCGAGCACCTCGAGCAGCGCCGACGAAGGATCGCCGCGCCAGTCGTTTCCGACCTTGTCGATCTCGTCGAGCAAGATGACCGGGTTCATCGTGCCCGCATCGGTGAGTGCTCGAACCAGGCGACCGGGTCGCGCACCGACATAGGTGCGGCGGTGGCCACGGATCTCGGCCTCGTCGCGAACGCCGCCCAGCGACATACGAACGAACTCGCGACCCATCGTCTCGGCAATCGATTCACCCAAGCTGGTCTTGCCGACACCAGGGGGTCCAACGAGCGCCAGGATCGTGCCGCCGGCCTTGCCGGTTGTGTCGACCTTTCGCTCGGCCCGCAGCTTGCGCACGGCCAAGAACTCGATGATGCGTTCCTTGACCTTGTCCAGACCGGTGTGATCGGCGTCGAGTTGGGCCTGAGCGTCGTCGAGGTCGAGCTTGTCTTCGCTGCGCTCACCCCAAGGGAGCTCGAAGACGGTCTCGAGCCATGTTCGTATCCAACCAGACTCCATCGACTGGTCTCCCATGCGTTCGAGCTTGGTCAGCTCTTTCTCGGCTGCCTTGGCGATGGTGTCGGGGAGCTCACCGTCGGCGATGCGGGCACGGTAGGCGGCGATCTCGTCGTCGTCGGACTCGCCCAGTTCTTTCTGGATCGAAGCCATCTGTCGGCGCAGGATTGCTTCGCGTTGGTCCTTCTCGAAGCCAGCTTGCACGGTGGAGTTGATGTCGTGATTCACGCTGACCTCGGCCAGCGCTTCCTTGACCCATTCGGTGGCCTTGGTGATTCGCTCGGTGACGTCGATGGTCTCGAACAACTCTCGTCGTCGGTCGTCGCCCAGGTCAGGCCACATGCCGATGGTGTCGGCCAGTGCGCCTGGGTCTTCGACGCCATCGAGCATGCCGACCAGCTGGCTCCCGCCAACCAGTCGCAGCAGCTCGCGTGCCGTGCCTCGATACTCGATGGCGAGTGCCTTGGCCTCGGCCGTTGGTTCGCCCTCGTCGACCTCGGACACCGTCACGTGTAGTACGCCGTCGCTGCCGGTCTCGCCTTGGCCGATATGCACGCGGCGGATGCCGCGCACTACGGCGCCCTCGCCACCGCCGGGCAGCTGACCCTGTTGTTCGATGCGAACCACGAGGCCGATCGGCGAGTAGTCACCGCCGGCTTGGGGAACGGCAACGAGCTCGTTGGCATCGCTTTCGGCCGCAGCGGCGAATGCGGCCTTGGCGCCGAGACTCTCGGCGGCGACAGTCACCACCATTTCCGGAAAGAAGACGCCGTTGGGGATGGGAAGAAGAGGAAGAGTTGTGCTGTTGATCGTGGACACGAAGTACCTCGCTGGTCGTAGAGAACGGCGCACAGAGGCGCCGATTACAGGATTAGAACGGCTCGACCAGCCGGGTATTCCCGAGTCAGCGACTCGGCTTTCAGGTCTGTGCGACAACCGCCGATTCACAGTGATCTGGGGCCGGGCAGGTGACACTGGCCACACCGGTGGGGCTCGTCGCCGTAACCTCGGCAGCACCATGAGCACTCACACCATCCGTCCCGCCACCGATGCAGATCTGAAGAGGATCAAAGAGATTGCGGTTGCCGCAGACATGTTCAGCACCGAAGAAGCGGAATTCTTCGACGAAATGGTGCACGGCGCGCTCGATGGCAGCCTCGAAGATCACCAGTGGCTCGTCGTCGAAACCGAGACCGGTTCCGTCGTGGGCGCAGCTCAGTTCGCACCCGAGCCGTTCGCCGATCGCATGTGGAATCTGTACTTCATCGCCGTGGATCCCGACCAGCTCGGATCAGGTATCGGTAGCGCACTGATGGCCCATGTCGAAGCGGCTCTGACGCAACTCGGTGTCGAACAGGCTCGCACGCTGGTGGTCGAAACATCATCGACCGAGCAGTACGCAGGTGCCCGTCAGTTCTACCTCGGATTGGGCTACGACGAAGAGGCCCGTATCCGCGAGTTCTACGGTCCCGGCGATCACAAGGTCGTCTTCTGGAAGAAGCTCAACTAAGAGGCCGAGCCGAGAGCAGGTATCGGCGGTGCGATCAGCCTCAGCGCGATGCCAACGCCAGCTCGCTCAGATCGCGCATCATCGCACTGATCTCGTAGTCACGCGGCGTGTAGATCCGAGCAACGCCAGCCGCCCGCAGCGCTGCGTGATCTTCGGTCGGGATGATGCCGCCGACGATCAGTGGCACCCGGACCCCGACCGCTGCCAGCTCGGCTATCACCGCGGGAATCAGGTCGACATGGCTGCCGGACAAAACCGACAAGCCGATCAGATCGACGTCTTCGTCGCGAGCGGTGGCTGCGATCTGTGCAGGTGTGCGGCGGATGCCCTGGTAGACGACTTCCATGCCGCTGTCTCGGGCGGCCAGCGCGATCTGTTCGGCGCCATTCGAGTGGCCGTCGAGGCCCGGCTTTGCAATCAGCACCTTGGGTGGCCCATCGGCCAATCCTCGATGGAAGCTCGCCAGCTCATGTAGCGGTGCCGTGCCCACCGCTGACGCTCGACCCACCCCGGTAGGACCCTGATACTCGCCGAAGACGTTGCGAAGCGTGCTTGCCCATTCGCCGGTGGTGACCCCGGCACGGGCGCACGCAATCGTGGCTGCCATGATGTTCTCGGTGGTGTTTGCCACTCGGCGCAGTTCGACGAGCGCAGCTTCAACGGCCAAGGCGTCGCGGCTTTCACGCCACGCCTGCACATCGGCCACCATCTGCTGACCAACCCGCGGGTCGACCCGCAGGATTGCCTCGGAGCCTCCGAGAGCCGACGGTTCCGACTCGGTGAACTCGTTGCGACCCACCACGGTCACGTCGCCGGTCTCGATGGCTCGAACTCGATGGGCGTTCGATTCAACGAGAGCTCGCTTCATGTCCTCGATCGCTGCGAACGCTCCTCCGCCGTCGATGATCGCCTGCAGCTCGGTCCACGCCTGCTCCATCAAATCTGACGTCAACCCTTCGACCACATGAGATCCGACGAAGATGTCGTCATACTCCAGCAGGTCGGTCTCGTAGGCCAGCACCTGTTGCATGCGCAGCGCCCACTGTTGGTCCCACGGGCGAGGCAGACCCAGCGCCTCGTTCCACGCCGGCAGCTGGAGCGACCTGGTGCGCGCATCCTTGGAGAGGGTCACCCCCAACATCTCCAACACGATGCGTTGCACATTGTTCTCGGGCTGCGACTCGGTCAGCCCCAGCGAGTTCACCTGCACGCCATAGCGGAAGCGACGCTGCTTCGGGTCGGTGACCCCATAACGGTCGCGTGTGATCTGTTCCCACATCTGCGTGAACGCCCGCATCTTGGCGGTCTCTTCTACGAACCGAATGCCGGCGTTGACGAAGAACGACACGCTGCCCACGACCTGACCGAACGCATCGGGTGCCACCTGCCCGCTTGCCTGGACCGCGTCGAGCACCGCAACGGCGTTGGCGAGCGCAAATGCCAGTTCCTGCACGGGCGTGGCCCCGGCTTCTTGCAGGTGGTAGCTGCAGATGTTGATGGGGTTCCACTTGGGTACTTGGTCGGCGCAAAACGCAATCATGTCGACGGTCAGCCGCAAACTGGACTCGGGCGGGAAGATGTAGGTTCCCCGGCTCAGGTACTCTTTCACGATGTCGTTCTGGGTGGTACCGCGTAGTTCGAGGCGGGGAACAGCGTGGTTCTCGGCATTGGCAATGTGCAGCGCCAACAACCATGACGCGGGTGCGTTGATGGTCATCGACGTATTCATCTGCCCTACGGGGATGCCCTCGAGCAGCGCCTGCATGTGACCCAGGTGCACGACTGGCACCCCAACCTTGCCGACCTCACCCGCAGCGAAGACATCGTCGGGGTCGTAACCGGTCTGGGTGGGCAAGTCAAACGCGATCGATAGCCCGGTCTGGCCCTTGTCCAGGTTGCTTCGGTAGAGCTGGTTCGATGCCTCGGGTGTGGAATGCCCGGCATAGGTACGCATCATCCACGGCCGGTCCCTGTCCTGCGTCACGCTGCCATTGTGGCCCGAGCAACCACACCGACCACCAACCTGCGTAATTGGGCGGGTCGATTACGCAGGTTGACTCTTGCACGCAAGGGGTGTCGACCTGGACCAATCACACTCGCGAATGAAAATCAAACCACTACTGGGCCCGAAGCAACCACACCGAACACCAACCTGCGTAATTGGGCGGGTCGATTACGCAGGTTGACTCTTGCACGCGAGGGGTGTCGACCTAGGCCAATCACACTCGCGAATGAAAATCAAACCACTACTGGGCCCGAGCAACCACACCGACCACCAACCTGCGTAATTGGGCGGGTCGATTACGCAGGTTGACTCTTGGACGCGAGAGGTGTCGACCTGGACCAATCACACTCGCGAATGAGGATCAAACCACTACTGGGCGATCAGATCCAGGACGTCTTGTTCGAGGTTGCCGTAGCCGGTTTTACGGATGGTGCCATCGTCGTTGATGAGCACATAGGTGCGTTGCTGGACGACACCGAATCGCTGCCAGATCACCCCGTCTGGGTCAGGGATGTTGGCGAAGGCGGTCACGCCGCGTTCGGCAACGAACTCTTGCATCGAGGCGAGGTCGGATAGGCCGGGTACCCCCACGATGTCGACTTCGCTTCCGTACTTTTGCTGAACCTCTACGACCGTAGGGGCTTCCGCGTTTCAAAACGGTCACCAGGGTGCCCAGAACCACAACACGACGTCTTGGCCCTGCAGGGAGCCCAAATCGATCTGGCCGCCGCCGATGGTCGAGAACTGCCCCGTCAACTCGGGAACGGTGATCGCCGGTGCGATGGGCACCGGAGTTGGAGGAACGGGAGTTGGAGGAACGGGAGTTGGAGGAACGGGAGTTGGAGGAGCCGGGGTGACGGGTACTGCTGTAGCCACGGGTGCGGCAGTAGCTACAGCTGCAGTTGGCTCTTCGGTCTCTGCGGGAGCTGCGACCGATTCTTCGACAGCTGGTTCGGCCGGCGCAGATGAAGCCGACTCGGATTCGGTGTCTACAGCACTTTCTGCGGCAGCAGTAGCTTCGACAGCAGTGTCGACCGAAGTCGAAGGCGCGAGCGGTGCGGTTGTTGTGACTGTCGCCCGCTCTTCTGGAGCCGCTACCTCGATGTTGACTTCGCCAGCTGATCCACAAGCGGCTGCGGTGAGCGCAAACAGACAGATGGCAGCGATACGGCCTGGGAAGGTTGCTACCGACTTCACTGACGCAGCCTATTGTCGAACCCATGGGGGATTCCGTCAGGGAATCTTAAGAACTTCGAAAGCTGTGTCTCGAGGCCAACCAGCAGGGCCCGTTTCCGGACCCGCCGATAGGTTCCCCGGGTCCGTGAGCACAGCAGACCAACCGCCCGTCGGACCTGACGGCTCCTTGTTCAGTCTGCGTCATACACTCGCTACCGCGAAGGCTGGTGTGGTTCTTCCTCGACGGCATCGTTTCGACATCCACCAACGCCCTGTCGTCCCCTATGAGGCCTTCACCGATTTCCGCGAGTACTACCCGGCGACCGCCAATACTGCACGTGACCATTCTGGGCGCGCTACGTATCACCGATCAGCACGGAGTGGTGGCGATCCCTCGTGCTGCGCACCATCTGATCGCCGTGCTGGCAGCAGCCGGCCAGACCGGTATCAGTCGCGACGAACTGGCACACGAACTCTGGGGGTCCGACCTTCCCGGCTCATGGAAATCGGCACTTCGCAATCGCACCACTGCGGCTCGTAAGGCGCTTGGCACATCATCGTTGCTGTCGAGCAACGGTCGGCATTGCTTTGGACCACACGTGCGAGTCGACTCGTGGGATCTGATCGAGCATGCGCTCAACGCGACCGTCCCCGGCCATGAGTTCGACTTCCTCGATGGTGAGCCGCTGGTCGACCTTCCGGCTTCGAAACTCAAGACCGCCCACGCGGTTCGGGTGCGCGAGGCCCGTATTGCTCTGATCGATCAGGTACTCACATCGGAGACTCGGATTTCGACTCGAGCCCTGCAGGCACTACGCATCTACCAACGTGAGAAGCAACTCGACCCTGCGATCGCCGTCGTCACAGTTCGGGCTCACATGCTGGCCAACGAGCGTAAGCACGCAGTATCGGTAGTTGCCGGAGTCAAGGAGGCGGCCAACGAGCTAAGCGAAACGCCGCCGTGGGTGTCCGATCTGGAGCAGAGCCTCGCCTCTACGCCACCAGCCGAGACCAATCCTGGCGCGGTCGGTATGCGAGCTCGACTCTTCGACGAGGCCGCGCACAACAAGAATTGGAGCCTGGCTCTTGAAATCGCCATGGAGGGCGGACCCGAAGCCGAGCGCTCGGATGGTGACCCCGATCGCCTCGCCCTCTTGGAGCAGATACCCCCAGATGGGCTCCAGACTCCCCTTCGCTTCGAACTGGCGCTTGCGCTGTTTCGACAGCTGACCTACGTGGGTCGCCAAGACGAGGCACGATCATGGTCGGACCTACTACGCGAACTGGCGTCGACACCGAACGAAACCCTTCTGAGCAGCATCGCACGCTTCGTTCTTGGAGATGTCGAAGACGAACGTGCCCCGATTTCACTGCCCGACGCCTTCGACGACATGCCGCCAACCAGTGTCAACATGCGGTCGCTGCAAGTGGTTGCGATGAGCCATCACGAACGCGGCTCCTTCGAAGATGCGCAAGTAGTGCAGAAGCGTTTTACGGAACTGGTCGAGCTCCGTGGAGAGCCGTACCGCCGCTGGCACCTCCTGCTTTTGCAGTCGATGAACATGTTCGTCGACGGCAGGCTCGAGGACGCTCGCCAGGCCAGCGGGGCAGCGTTTGCGTTCGCATCACTGTTCAACATTTTCGATGCCGAGAAGGTGCATGTCGGGCAACTGTCGAACGCTCGTCTCATCGATCCGAACATGCCGGGAATCGTCGACTACGAAAACGAGTACCCGGCCAGCACGTCGAGCAGCCTGAGTCGAGCTTTGCAGGCCATCTTGCGAGCCCAGCGAACGGGAGACGATGCAGTCGACCAGTTCCTTCGCACCTATGACCATCGCCGCCTCTTCGCGTTTGCCATGGTCAATTTGGCTGCGCCGCATGTTCGCGACCCCGCGGTTCGAGCCGAGATTGCAACCCGGCTTCGCCGCCGCACCGGCACCTCGGCAATCTGGGGTACCGGTGTGTTGCACCTGGGTCCGGTCGATCGCAACCTCGCTCGGGTCGTGCTCGACCAGTCCGAGATTCCGGGCTTGCTAGACAACGCGGTCGCTGTCGCCGATCGCCAGCAGGCACGCCTGTGGCAAGTCGTATGTCGACTCGATCTGGCGGCAGTCACCGAAGACGACGGTGCTCGCCGGCAAGCCGAGGAGCTGGCGATCACACCGGACCTTCAGGATCTGTTGACCACGTACGAACCCTGGCCCTCGGGTGGGCCCGGCTGAATCGTTGACATTCCTCGCCTGCTCGCTTCCGGACCGGCTGCCGACACCGCCACAGCTCTGGCGGCGATACTGCAAACATGACCAAGGCTGCATTCACCAAGAGAAACCGCCCCGCGGGGTTGGTGATCACTCCGGGGGCCAGTGCAGATCGTGATCATGCAACGCTAATGGCGATCGAACAGGGCATTCCCGAGTTGGCAGTCCTGCGATTGACGCTCGCCACCACCAGCGTGCCCAATGCGGTCAAGAAGATCGTTGCAGCCGGCAGTGAGTTCGCCGAGGAACTCGGAGTGGATACGAAGACGATCGCCTATGGCGGTCGCAGTTTCGGTGGGCGATCCTGTTCGGTGGCGGTGGCCGAAGGACTCCCGGCTTCGGCACTGGTCCTGCTGTCGTATCCACTTCACCCGCCCGGCAAACCCGAGAAGCTGCGGGTCGACCATTTCGCCGAGATTGCCGTGCCGACCCTGTTCGTGTCGGGCGAAAGGGATCCGTTCGCCAAGCCCGACGAGTTCGCCGCTCACCTGCCCGCCATCACCGGGCCGACCACCATCGAGTTCGTTGCCGGCAATCACTCGCCGAAGGACAGTGAGCAGATCGTCGAGATGGTGCGCTCCTACCTGGGCTATTAGCGCGTTCAGACAGTCGGCGATTCAGCCGTTCGCAGGAGCTTGCGCGAAAATGGCCGGGTGAGCGAACATCCGATTGACCTGTCCACCCGGATCATCGATTCCGGGACCACCGATGGCGCGGTCAATCGCATGACCGAAGAGGTCAGCGAGCTCGGCGATGGCATCGCCATCGTCGAGTCGTTCAGCCACTCGCTGTTGGTCGACACCGGCGCCGGCCTTGTCGCCTTCGACACCAGCGTCGAAGGCAAGGGAGCAGCCGTGGTCGAAGCGGCGCGCACGTGGAGTGACGAGCCGTTCGACACGCTCGTGTACACCCATGGCCACCTCGACCATGTGGGTGGGTCGGGGGCATTCGCCGCCGATGCCGACGCCAACGGCCACGGCGTGCCACGAGTCGTCGGCCACGAAAAGGTGGGACCCAGGTTCGCTCGCTACCGCGACACCTCGGGGTACAACCGAGTGATCAACCTGCGCCAGTTCGGCGGCGCCGCCACCGATATGGCCAAGGCGACAGCGCGACCGTTTCTGCCACCGTCGGTTCTCGAACCCGACACCACCTATCGAGATCAACTCACCCTCGACATTGGAGACACGACGTTCGAGTTCAACCATTGCCTGGGCGAGACCGACGACCACACCTGGACATGGATCCCCAAGCACAAGATGATCTCAGCTGGCGATCAGTTCATCTGGATGTTCCCCAACTGTGGCAACCCCCAGAAGGTGCAGCGATACCCGCTGGAGTGGGCCGCATCGCTACGAGAGATGGCGGCCAAGGAATCGGAACTGTTCGTTCCCGCCCACGGCTTGCCCATTGCGGGCGCAGATCGCATTCGCACCTGCCTGATCACCGTGGCCGAGACCCTCGAGAAACTGGTCACCGACGTCGTCGACGCCATGAACACCGGCGCGGTCCTCGACGAGATCGTGCATTCGGTGCGGGTGGAGCCCGAGGTGCTGGAGATTCCCTATCTACGCCCTGCCTATGACGAGCCCGAGTTCGTGATTCGCAACATCTGGCGCCTCTACGGAGGTTGGTACGACGGCAACCCGGCCCGTCTCAAACCGCCGTCAGATCAGGCCGTCGGCACCGAGGTCATCGACCTGGTCGGCGACGTCCAGATCGTGATCGACCGTGCAGTCCAGCGTTCCTCCGAGGGCGATCATCGCTTGGCATGTCAGCTGGTCGAATTCGCCGTGGCGGCTGAGCCCGATTCTCGGGCAGCGAACGAAGCTCGGGTGCAGATCTACCAGGCTCGACGCGCCGTCGAGACATCACTCATGGCCAAGGGCATCTACAAGGGTGCAGCTGCCGACAGCGAAGCGGCGATCACCGGCGAGATTCCCGAGTCGACGTTCGTACTCGACATCACGAGCTGACCAGGACCCCGGGGGAGGCGAAAACGAAATGAGCCCCCGTGCCGGATCGGCACGAGGGCTCATGCTTGCTACTCATCCCCTCGGGGGCGGACGGGCCTTCAAACTCATATCTCGCAACCCGAGTCGGATCGAACGGCGTCCTATGACTCCGCTCGTGGATGGCAACTCGTCGAGAAATGCCCGGATCACAGACCTGCTCCTTCCATGAGAGTCGCATCGAGCGGGATCGATATGACCGGACAAGTGACCTTGCCGGTGATTCGATCGGTTGTCGACGATCGCAAAGCGCTTCGAAGGCCATAAGACGAACGAGTTCCGAGTACCAACATCGAGGCATCGCGGCTGTGGTCGATCAGAACTGCATCGACCGGCCCGAGAGACAACACATGATCCACATCGGCCGTGCCGAGTACTCGCTCGATCGACGCTTGCGCCGCCAGCTTCGCGTCGTGCTTGGTGGACTCGAAGTGGCCCCAGGAGACGCCGGGCGCATCGCCCACGCCGTAGTAGTGCTGGTAGCAGGTGATGATGCGGATATCGCACCCCATGAGCGCGGCCTGGTCGGCAGCCCATCGCAATGCGTGTTCGGACTCGGCGCTGCCATCGACAGCAACAACCATTGGCTTCATCTCGGTACCAGGGGTCTTACGCATTACTCTTCCTTTCAATTGACTACCGTTCAATAGTTATATTTGAAAGTAAGTGTTTGCGCAAGGCTTTTTCGCAGAAATTCGGATCTACGATAAATCCATGACGTCGGCACCTCGCAAGATCATCATCGACACGGACCCCGGCGTCGACGATGCAATGGCCATCTTCGCCGCGCTCGCTTCGCAAGAGCTCGATGTGCTGGGGCTCACGACCGTGTTCGGCAACGCCGCAACCGATATCACCACCCAGAACGCGCTCACCCTGCTGGACATCGCCGGGCGTAGCGACATTCCCGTTGCCGCTGGGGCAGCGGCACCGTTGGTCGGCGACTACCTCGGACCCGTGCCCCAGGTGCACGGGCACAACGGACTGGGCGATGCGCAGGTCGCAGCTTCTGCGCGGTCGGTGACCGAGCAACCGGCGGCCGACTTCATCTACAACCTGGTTGCCGGTGATCCGGGAAACGTCACCCTGTTGGCAGTAGGACCTCTGACCAATCTCGCCCACGCGCTCCAGCGCTGTCCGGATCTCGCAGCCATGGTCGACGAGGTCGTGGTGATGGGCGGCAATGCGCTGGTGCCCGGCAACGCCACACCGGTCGGCGAAGCCAACATCAACAATGACCCCGAAGCTGCCGACCTGGTCTTCGGTGCTTCCTGGCAGGTGACCATGGTCGGCCTCGACGTGACCCACCAGGTCAACCTGAGCGGCGCAGCACTCGATCGCATCGCCGCAACCAACACGCCCACCGCACATCTACTCGGCCATGCAGTGCCGCACTATCGTTCGTTCTTCGAAGCCACCAACGGGATCGACGGCATCTTCGTTCACGATCCGACAGCGGTCATCGCTCTGCTCGAGCCCGATGCCTTTGTCATGAACGACTGGCCCCTGCGGGTCGAAACGCAGAGCTTCAGTCGCGGCAAAACCTGGCCGAACATGGACAACACCGACGAGGCCGTTCCCGCCGCCTGGCAGAATCGCCCACCAGTCAAGGTGTGCACCGGCGTCGATGCCGAGCGCGTAGGTGCTGCCGTCGAAGCGTTACTGACTGCGTCTGCTTGAGAACCGCTCGATCCCCTGCTCGAGCGGCGGCGCTCAGCTGGCGCCAAGGCCGGCTTGGATGGCTTCGTTGGTGAAGGCCTGAAACTTGGCCACATCGAATGCCACCACCAGCTGGGCCTCGGTCTCGATGATGACCCGATGCTCGGAATCCAAGAACTTGGCGAAGCTCTGACGATACTCGTCTTCGGGGTTGGCGGCTGATCCTGACAAGGTCGGGTAGAACCAGGATTTGATCTCGTCGAAGTCGTCGTCGCCAGGAGCATGGACGATGGAGTCGCCCTTGAACGATGCTGTCTTGCCGTCACGGTTGATCACGATCGCCGACTGTGGGCGGGCCCTCAGGGCGGGAACCCGCTTGCGGCGCTCGGCGCAGGTCGTCCAGAACTTGCCGTCGCGATACAGAAACGCCACGACAACACCGACCGGGTACCCATCTCGGGTTGTCCAGTTGAAGACGCACTCGCCGCCGCCGGCCAACAGCTCGTTCAAGGCGTCGTCGTTGAGCCGCATCGCAGTCAGATCTTCGTAATCGACTTCACCGGCATCCGTTTGTGCATCACTCATGGGCCAAGTTTCGATGATCGACCCTCGCCGGTCCTAATTGGCGTGACCCTCGTGACCGAGCCGTCTGCCCGACAGCATCAACAGGGTGTGCGGCACCACTCGTGGCTAGTCGGCGGCCGAGCGCGGCGCCGTTTGGATCTTGCGATCCATGTTCTCGGGAACACCCACCAGCTCACCGGTCGTGTCGTGCACCCAGCCGTGATACGGGCAGGTGAAACGACGATCATCGCACCCGGTCCGGGGATCAACGACAGCGTCGGTCAGACGCAAGCACCCTGAACCTACGGGTGGAATCGTCAACCATCCCTACGCTTGACGGCGAAGTCGTACATCGTGCGATGCATGCCAGCGAGGAACTCCATGATCCAGTTCACGAACCACGCACTCCCCGAGCAGCCAATTCGCTCGCTCGAGCAATATCGCACGGGCGGTGGTCTGGAAGGTTTGCGCGCCGTGCGGGCCCAGTCGGCCAATGCCACGATTGCCTTGATCGAGGCGTCGGGGTTGCGGGGTCGAGGTGGCGCTGGATTCCCCACGGGTCGCAAGTGGCGGGGGCTGGCCGAGAGTAGTTCCAGTGCCGACCACGCGTTCGTGGTGATCAACGGTGCCGAGGGGGAACCCGGGACTTTCAAAGATCGCTCGCTGCTCCGCTCGAATCCGTACCTGGTCATCGAGGGTGCGCTGATAGCCGCTCACTGCATTGGAGCCAACCGGATCGTGATGGCAACCAAGGCGATCTACACGCGTGAGGTCGCCCGCCTTAGCGACGCCCGAGCCGAGTTCGATCGGGAAGGACTCATCGATGGCATCGAGCTGGCCATCGTCGAGGGACCCGACCAGTATCTGTTCGGTGAGGAAACCGCCATGCTCGAGGTGATCGAAGGCGAAGATCCACTACCTCGCCATCTTCCGCCGTACCACTACGGGCTGTTCACCACGTCGCCTCAGCTCGGCTGGTCAGCCGGGCTCGACGATTCGCCGGGCGGACCGGCCGAGCACAGCGACAACCCGGCGCTGGTCAACAATGTCGAGTCCTATGCGCACGCCGCGCTCATTTGTCGGCTCGGCGCCGAGTGGTATCGAACGATGGGCACCCATATCTCGCCTGGACCCACCATTGTGACGGTCACCGGCGATGTCCAGCGAGCTGGCGTCGCCGAGATCGAACTCGGTCAGCCACTCGACCAGGTGATCCACGAGCTCACCGGAGGTCCAGCGGCGGAGCGTTCGATCAAGGCCGTCCTGTCCGGAGTATCCAATACGGTGCTCACCGCGGACAAGCTCGCCACGCCTGTCTCCTACGAGGCACTGGCCGACGCCGACGGCGGATTGGGTTCGGCTGGCTTCATCGTGTTCGACGATCGCCGCAACATGGTCGATGTTGCCTACCAGGTGTCGCGCTTCTTGCACGTGGAATCGTGTGGGCAATGTAATCCCTGCAAGACCGGTACCCACGACATCACTGCTGCGCTCGAGCATCTCGTTCTGGGCACCGGCTCACACAGCAGCGCCGTCGCCACGATCGAACGGCGTGTGCAGACTGTGACCGACGCCAGCCGCTGTTATCTCCCGACCCAGGAACAGCGGGTCGTGACCAGCCTGCTGCGCGAGTTTCCCGACGATCTTGCCGAACGCCTCGATGGTGTTCGAGGCGACCCCGACGTCGCCTTACCCAAGCTGCTCGACCTCGTCGACGGCGTCGCGCACATTGATCCGAAAGCCAGATACAAGCGGTCCGACTGGACCTATGCCGAGTCCCCCGTCGTGTTCACCAGCCGCCCCTAGGCCACGCACCGAGACCGCAAGCGCCGTTCACACCCACAGAAACGCTGCCGGTTGCAGCACTAGCCTTCGTTTTGTAACGCCTGGATCTGGTCGGAGAAGTACCGGTCTGCGTAGCCCTCAAAGACCGGATCGATTGCCCTGAGCTGGCGGTGCCTACCGCGGCGTTCGTCACCGCACGCAGCCCCGACGAGTGCGGGGGCGAGTACCGCGATGAGTAGGGTCCGGTTCATGACAACCTGATTTCGGCTCATGCTCCGTCCATCGTGGGGATGATCCCCGTCCGAACCAAGGGACTACGCGTCGGAGTCCGCCGATCTGACCGTCGCCGTCTCGGCAAAGCACACAACTCGTTCAATATGCTCGTGCCATGACCACGGTGGCAATGACCGAGACCGAAATATTCGAGCTGGCGCAACGCTGTCTGCGGGCAAACGGATGCGACCAGGCCAATGCCGATGCGGCGGCGCGCACGCTGAGCTCTGCCGAGGCGTGCGGGGCTGTTTCCCATGGCTTGTTTCGGTTGCCCGGCTATGTGGCTGCCCTGCGCGGCGGTAAGGCGAACGGCAGTGCGGTGCCACGCCAGGAACATCTCACCCGCGCGGCTATCCGTCTCGATGGCGACCGGGGCTTCGCGCCGTTGGCGATCGAATACGGCACCCCCTTGTTGGCCGCTGCTGCCGCCGAGTCGGGCGTTGCCGTCCTGCTGATTCGTAACAGCTTTCACTTCGCAGCGTTGTGGCCCGAAGTCGAAGCGCTGGCCGCACAGGATCTGGTGGGTTTCGCATGCACGGTCCACACGCCGATGATGGCGCCGTTCGGAGCCAAAAAGGCCTTCTTCAGCACCAACCCGATGTCCTTCGCCTATCCCCGTCCCGGCGGCGATCCCTTTGTGTTCGATATGGCCACAGCAGCCAAGGCCAGGGGCGACGTCGGTATTGCCTCGCGCGATGGACAGGAACTGCCACCGGGCACAGGACTCGATGCCGATGGCAATCCCACGACCGACGCGCAGAAGGTGCATGACGGAGGCGTACTGCTTCCCTTTGGCGGCTACAAGGGTTCGGTCCTGGCAACCATGATCGAGCTGCTCGCCGCCGGGCTGGTCGGCGACTACTTCAGCTACGAGGCCGGCAAGATCAATCCAGATGGCCCGCCAGCCATGGGAGGCGAGTTCATCTTGGCGATGTCACCCGAGGTCTTGGCTGGTCCGGGATGGGCCGAGCACAGCGATGCGTTCCTGAGCGAACTCGAAGCCATGGAGGGCGTGCGCCTTCCGGGTCAGCGCCGATTCACCACCCGACGCTCGCACGACCCGATTCGGGTCAACACCGACCTCACCGACACCATTCACCAACTCACGACCACCTGATTGCGCACAACCTGCGGTTCAACACCCCACGGGTCCGGTGATCAAGGAAGAGGTATCGGCTGCTCGAACTCGCCGGAGTCAGCGGCAGCGATCAGCCAGAGTAGCGCGGGTTCTCAGATGCTGAGATCCAGGAAGTTGTAGTCGACGATCTCGGCGCGAGATTCGTCGTTCCACGTCAACTCCTGGCCATCGAGTGGCTTGTAGTTGAACGGCGTTTCGTCGGGGTAGCGCTGGTGGCGAGCGTCGATAGCCCAGCCGATCATCTTCGAGCGGGTGGCGATGCGTTCTTCGTCGATGGGTGCCACTCCCCCATGGATGCCGCTGCTCATGGCACCGAGCACCGATGCACGACGGTGGAAGCCCATGTTCAGCGTGACCCGGGGCGAGTCGCTGGTGTTGGCGAACGATCCGTGTATCGCCTGGCGGTTCACGATGGCGACATCGCCCGGTGCACAGACCAACGGCACCGCGTCCGGCAGTTGATCCGAGCCTGCGGCCTCGACCAGAGCGGCAATGTCGACCTGGCGTTGTTTGTGCGTGCCGGGTAGCACCCATACGCCATTGGCCGGCGTGCACCCGAACACCTGCCCCATGAAATTGAAGCCGTGTGAGCCTTGGTCCCAGTCCGGAGATTCCCAATGTGTGACACCGTCGCGGTGCCAAGCCACCGATGGCCCCACGCCGGGGTCTTTCAAGAAGATCCCTTCGTTGAACGGCGTGAAGTCGTCGCCGTTGAGCGCAGCCGCCACGCCGAGCAGGTCGGGGTGGCCGTATGCCCGCAGCGCGGCGTCGCAGAACTGCAGCGATCCGAGCACCACGTAGATCACTTCGTCGGGGGCATCGGCTGCGGGCAGCGGCTCGTGCATTTTGACCGGGTGGCGGCCGTGCGAGGCCTTGGTGCCACCGAGCGGGTCCGACAGCGTCTTTCCCCACTGCACGGTGCGTGCTTGCAGGCCAACACCGATCGCCTGATTGCCGTCGGCGTCGAACTCGCCCTTGCGCTCGGTCGGCAACTGGCGGCGGAAGTCTTGGAGACCGGCTTCGATGTCAGCGAGCTCGTCGGCACCGAACACACCCTCGAACACGTAGAAGCCGTACTTCCAATACGCCTCGGCGATATCAGGATGCAGCGCACCGTTACCGACAAACCGCACCGGCCCGCGGTTGTCGAGCGCAAGGGCTCGCCGCTCGCCATCGGCAAAGTACTCGTCGAGTGTCATTGCGGTTTTGTGCGCCATTGCTGCTGCCATACCCAAACCATGACAGAACCAGTCCGATCAGCGCAACGCCGAGCCAGGTCAGTCGTTCAGCGTATGGCGTTGGCCAGCCTGGTCGAAGACCCATATGGCAAAGTCCGAGGCGTCCATGAGTTCGCTGATTTCTCGATCTTTGCGCGTTTCGTTCAGTGCCTGAAGGACGGCTTGTGGACTGTCTCCTTCGGCCTCGTACATGGCCAGGTGAGGGCTCGGCATCGCCACTCCGGCTTGGTGGACGAGGTCGAACCGCTGACCGGCGGTCCACCCCGGGGCCGTGGCCAAGACATCATCAAGGTGGGTGTCTTCGTACCACTCACCGAACTCGCTTTCGTGGCCTTGCTGCGCTCGGGTGAAAATCATGACGGTGTACTTAGGCATTCGTGCATCGTTGCCCAACACTGTCATGATCGAGAAATGCCGAGAATGCAGCCCGACTTCTACCAGCGCTTCCTGACCGAGCCTCATGTCGGGGTGTTGGCGACGCTGCGCAGTAACGGCCTGCCCTACACGGTGCCGATCTGGTGGTTGTGGCATGACGATGCGTTCTGGCTCACCGGCACCTACGGGCGCGTGTGGTGCAAGCAACTGCTCGCCGACTCGCGGTGTTCGCTCTGTGTCGAAGCGCTGGGCGACTCCGCGGGCCATATCGGTATCGATGGCGGCGCCGAGCCGTTCGAGTTGCCCGACTTCGACATCTGGCCGATCAGCCGCAAGATCGTCGACAAGTATGTGGGATCGGTGCCGGGCGGTGATCCCGACGCGTTCTTCGCCAACATGCAGACCGAACCTCGGCTGCTGTTTCGACTTCAGCCCGAGGAGCGAGACAACGCCATCCGGGCGATTGACATGCGCGTCTACAAAGGAAAGCGTTCCGACCGCGAGCATCAGGAAACATCCAGATCCGCACCCTTGGGCTGCTCGGCGGATCAGACCGCTGACGTCTCACAGCCGGCGTCGCCACTCGGGGCTGATTTGCGACTTCGAGCAGGACCGATCGGATGAAGCTGATCCGACGAAGTGCTGGCGTGCACATGCGTGATCGATGACTGAATTGATCGCCGACGCTGTGCTCGGCCGGCAGCATCTGACTCATCCGGGCGAAGCGGTGGCCATCCTGAGTTTGGCAAACTGTTCGACTCGCGCCACATAGTTCGGGGTGCGACGCAACTTGGATGCAATCTCGGCGTAACCGGAGCCGCTGTCCAACATGTTCATGACACAGTTCTCGATGGGGCGAAGTTCGAGGCCACGACTGTTGTGGGATAAGGGCGAAGGCGGGCGCGGCATGGCACTGAGGGCCTCGACACGATGCACGAATCCGGGAGATCGCCTGAGCCGCCAAGCGATCTCGGAGCGCGACTGTCCGCTGTCGAGTAGGCGGCGAACCGTCCGTTCGATGGGGCGCAGGTGTTGGTTCTTATCCGGCATGGTGGGCTCGAATTCTCACGTCGACGACAGGTCCGGGTTGACCTCGAAACCGGTCACGGGCAGTTCTGAAGCGGCGATCATGGGTGGAGCTGCTTCTTTTGTTGGGCAAACACTAGTGTCCTGAGTCCTTAATTCGCTTGTAAATATATTGTTGGGTTTAGGGAATTTTGGGTTTGGGTGTCGGGTTTGTTTCTGTGAGCGATCATGGAGGTGATTGTTATGGCATCTGCGGGACGAAA